>Ga0222423_1000043_pt1 | contig 130264 bp, 115 predicted proteins | sample 3A0metagenome_FD_182472 | JGI IMG/M metagenome (GOLD analysis project Ga0222423, IMG submission 182472) | Enriched microbial communities from leaf-cutter ant dump, University of Wisconsin, Madison, United States - 3A0 (version 2) | ecosystem: Environmental > Terrestrial > Nest > Insects nest >...
TGGCGCGCGTGCTCGCGTTCGTCATGGCCCTGCGTCGCCGCGGGGCAGCGAGCGGTCAGCACCGGCTGGCCGGTGGCTCGACCCTGCCGCCCGACGACACCACCGACCACCGGGCCGCCGCGCGCGCGGCCCGCCGCCCGCCGGCCCGCGCCGGCGCGACCGCGAAGGCCCAGCCATGAAGCGCTCGTTCGCCCCGATGGCCGTCCCGGCCGGCGTCGTCGGCATCGTCCTGATGCTCGTCGTGCCGCTCCCGGCGGCCCTGCTCGACGTGCTCCTCGCCGTGAACATCACGGCGTCGCTCGTCATCCTGCTCACCAGCATGTACGTCAAGCGGCCGCTGGACTTCTCGGTCTTCCCGTCGCTCATCCTGGTGTTCACGCTGTTCCGGCTGGGCCTCAACGTCGCCTCGACGCGGCTGGTGCTCCGCGACGGGTTCGCCGGCAAGGTGATCGACGCGTTCGGCCACTTCGTGGTCGGCGGCTCGCTGGTCATCGGGCTCGTGATCTTCCTGATCCTGGTGGTCATCCAGTTCGTCGTCATCACCAACGGCGCCGGCCGCGTGGCCGAGGTGGGGGCGCGGTTCACGCTCGACGCCATGCCGGGCAAGCAGATGGCGATCGACGCCGACCTCAACTCCGGTCTGATCGACGAGGACGAGGCGCGCCGGCGGCGGGCCGACGTGGCTGCCGAGGCGGACTTCTACGGCGCCATGGACGGTGGCTCCAAGTTCGTCAAGGGCGACGCGATCGCGGGCATCATCATCACGGTCATCAACCTGGTGGGCGGGTTCGTGATCGGGGTGGTGCAGATGGGCATGGCGCCGGCCGACGCGTTGCAGCGGTTCAGCCTCCTGACCATCGGCGACGGGCTCGTCTCGCAGATCCCCGCCCTGCTGCTGTCCGTGTCCACCGGCATCGTCGTGACCCGTGCCACGGCCGAGGGGGACATGGGCTCCGCCGCCGCGAAGCAGCTCACCCAGTCCCGGACCGCCATGCTCATCGCGGGTGGCGGTGCCATCGCCCTCGCGCTGCTGCCGGCCATGCCCAAGCTCCCGTTCATGCTCGTGGGCTGCTCGCTGCTCGTCGTGGCCCAGCGCATCAAGGCAGGGGAGGCCCGCGAGGCCGCCAGGACGCCCGCGCCGGCGACGCCGGCGGCCGCACCGTCCGCCGACACGCCCGAGCAGCTCATCGAGCAGATGCGGGTGCACACGCTCGAGATCCTGCTCGCGCCCGACCTCGTCGACCTGGTGGGCGACGGCCCCGAGCAGGACCTCCTGGCGCGCGTGCGGGGGCTGCGCCGCAAGACGGCCATGGAGCTCGGGATCGTGGTGCCCCCGGTGCGGACGAGGGACAGCGTCGACCTGCCGCCGTCCACGTATGCCGTGCGGATCGCCGGGGTGGAGGTCGGCCGCGGCCAGGCACCGGGCGGCCGGGTGCTGGCGCTCGGCGACGACCTCGCGGCGCTACCGGGGGCCGCCGTCCAGGAGCCGGTGTTCGGCCTGAGCGGCAAGTGGGTGCCGGCCGAGCTGAGGCATGCCGCGGAGATGACCGGGGCCACCGTCGTCGACCGTGTCTCGGTGCTCATCACCCACCTGGGCGCGCTGATCGCGCAGAACGCGGCACGGCTGCTGAGCAGGGAGGACGTGCGCGTCCTCACCGAGGGCGTCAAGAAGGTCAACCCGTCGGTGGTCGAGGAGCTGGTGCCCAGCCTCATGAGCCTCGGCGAGGTCCAGCGGGTGCTGCAGGGCCTGCTCGCCGAGGAGGTCCCCATCCGCGACCTCGGCCGCATCTACGAGTCCCTGTCCCTCCGGGCCCGCACGGGCACCGACCCGGAGGGCCTGGTCGAGGCGGCGCGCGGGGCGCTCGGTCCCGCGCTCGCCGCGCCGTACGTGCAGGACGGGGCCCTGCGCGTCGTCACGCTCGACCCGCTCTTCGAGCAGCACCTGCTCGAGTCCGTGCGTCCCGGCGAGGCGGGGACCCAGCTGCTCGTCGACCCGGCGCGCACCGAACGCATGCTCGGCCAGCTCCGTGACGCGGTCGCGCGCGGAGAGAGTGCGGGCAGGACGGTCGTCCTGGTGTGCGCCCCGGCGATCCGTCCGGCGCTGCGGCGGCTGGTGGCCATGGCGCTGCCCCGGCTGGCGGTGCTGTCGTACACCGAGGTGACGGGTGCCGGCACCACCATCGAGACCGTCGGGGTGGTGGCGGGTGAGCACGCGGTTGCTGCTTGAGGGCGCCGACCTGGCGACGCTGCTGAGCCGGGTGCGGTCCGAGCTCGGTCCGGGCGCACGGGTGGTGCGTGCCGAGCGGGTCCGCACGGGCGGGATCGCCGGGTTCTTCGCGCGCGAGCACTTCGAGCTGACCATCGACGTGCCGGAGAAGCCGGTCGCCCTCGACCGGCCGCGCGCCGTCCGGCAGGCGCACACCGTGCAGCCCCCCGGGATCGACGCCCTGCTGGACGCGGCCGACGCGGTGGAGGCGGAGGCCGCCCTGCCCACGGTCTCCACCGGCGGTGCCGCGTTCGCCGACGTCCTGGAGCAGGTCAGGGCCCTGGTCGGCGACCCGACGGGCTCGTCGTCCCCGACGGGCTCGTCGCACCCGACCGTGGCGGAGGCCGTGGTGGTGCCCACCGGAGGCGCGGACGGCGACGGCTCGCGCCCGGGTTCGAGCCGTGAGCCGCTCGCGGGGCGCCTCGCCGCGATCGGCGTGCCCGAACGGCTCCTGGCCGACGATCCGCGCTCGCTCTCGCAGGCCCTGGTGGGCGTGCCCGTGGCAGCCGAGCCCGTGCGTGGCGCGGGCCAGGTGCTGGCGGTCGTCGGCGCCGTCGCGGACGCGGACGCGGTCGCTCGTCTGCTGGCCGAGCGGCTGCGGCTGGACGCGGCCGCGGTCGTCGCAGGCGGCACCTCGTCGGCCCGGGGGGACGTGCCCCGCCCCCGCGGGCGTGGCGCCAAGGTGCGCCCGACGAGCCCCGACGAGGCGACCCGCTGGCGGCAGGGCGTCGCGCACGCGCCGCACCCCACGATCGTCGCGCTCGCCGTGGGCGACGACGCCGACGAGCGCGCCCGGGCCGCGGCCATCCTGGCGGCCGTCGGCGCCGACCAGACCTGGGCCGTCGTCGACGCCCGCACCCGCACGCTCGACGCCCGCGCCTGGATGGCGGCTGTCGGCACGTTCGACGCCGTCGCCGTGCGCGGCGCGTTCGACACCGCCGCACCGGGTGCGCTGCTCGACCTGGGTGCGCCGGTGGCGTGGCTCGACGGCGTGCCCGCGACGGCGGCCTCGTGGGCCGCGCTCCTCTACCGCGCGCTGGGGGGCGCGGGCACCTGGGACTGAGCCGACCGGTCCGCGGCAGGCCGCGTGCGAACCGGACAGCCTCGCGGGGTAGTGTCGCCGCATGCTCGTGCTCAGTCGTCGCGTCGGCGAACAGCTCGTGATCGGTGACGGCATCGTCGTCACCGTCATCGAGGTGCGCGGAGACAGCGTGCGCATCGGGGTCGACGCGCCCCGCAGCGTGCGCGTGCACCGCGCGGAGGTGCTCGAGGCGGTCTCGGCGGCGAACGTCGACGCCGCCGCGGCGGACGAGCAGGCGGCGGACGCCCTGCGGCGCATCGTGGCCGCGCCCCCCGTCGACTCCTCAACGCCGGAGCCGCCCGGCCGATGAGTCGGTAGCCGGAGCGCTACCCGCCAACGCCCGGCGGGGAGGGCGTTGTGGAGGAGATCGACGAGATCGTCCGCGAGTTCCTGGTCGAGAGCTACGAGAACCTCGACCAGCTGGACCGCGACCTGGTCGCGCTGGAGTCGCACCCGGGTTCCCGGGAGCTGCTCGGCAGCGTGTTCCGGACGATCCACACCATCAAGGGCACCAGTGGCTTCCTGGCGTTCTCGCGGCTCGAGCAGCTCACCCACGTGGGCGAGAACCTGCTGGTGGAGCTGCGCGACGGGCACCGCTCCATGGACCAGCCCACCACCGACGTGCTGCTGCGCATGGTCGACACCGTGCGCGAGCTGCTCGCGCAGATCGAGCGCACGGGTGACGAGGGCGACGTCGACGTCGACGGGGCCCGCGCTGCGATCGTCGCCGTGCAGGAGGGGACGCTCACAGAGACCGTCGAGCCCGCAGAGCCCATCGAGCCTGCCGTGACCGCTGCGCCCGCTGTGCCCGCCGTGCCTGCCGTACCCACCGCGCTGCCCACCCCGCGCCCCGCGGCGGACGGCGCCCCGGACCCGGCGCCGCTGGAGGAGACGGGCACGCTGCGCGGCGCTGCCGACGCGTCGATCCGCGTCGACGTCGAGCTCCTCGACTCGCTCATGCGTCAGGTCGGCGAGCTCGTGCTCGCCCGCAACCGGATCAGCCGGCTGGCGTCGTCGGCGCAGGACGTCGACCTCGCGCGCTCGGCGCAGCAGCTCAACCTCATCGCCTCGGAGCTGCAGGAGGGCGTCATGCGCACACGCATGCAGCCCATCGAGCACGTGTGGTCGAAGATGCCGCGCGTCGTGCGTGACCTGGCCACGCTGTGCGGTCGCGAGGTGCGACTGGAGATGATCGGCGGTGACACCGAGCTCGACCGCGGTCTGCTCGAGGCGGTCAAGGACCCGCTGACCCATCTGGTCCGCAACGCCGTGGACCACGGCATCGAGCCTCCCGAGGCGCGCGTCGCGGCCGGCAAGCCCGCCCAGGGCGTGCTCGAGCTGCGGGCGTCCCACGCGGGCGGGCAGGTCGCCGTCGAGGTGCGCGACGACGGCCGGGGCATCGACCCCGAGGTGGTCGCCGCCAAGGCCGTGGCGAAGGGGCTGCGCACGGCCGAGCAGGTCGCCGCGATGACGTCGTCCGAGCTGCTCCAGCTGCTGTTCCTGCCGGGCTTCTCGACCGCGGAGCAGGTCACCAACGTGTCCGGCCGTGGTGTCGGGATGGACGTGGTCCGCACGCGGATCGAGTCCATCGGCGGCACGGTCGACGTCGAGTCGACGGTCGGGTCCGGCACGGTGTGGCGGCTGCGGATCCCGCTGACCCTCGCGATCATGCCGTCGCTGTCCGTCGAGTGCGGTGGTGACCTCTACGCGCTGCCGCAGGTGCACCTCGTCGAGCTCGTCGCGCTGGACACCCAGCGGTCGGACGCGGGCGTCGAGTACGTCCACGCCGCACCCGTCTACCGGCTGCGCGGGGAGCTGCTGCCGCTGGTCTCGCTGGCCGGTGCGCTGGGGGTCGAGGCCGGCGCGCCCGAGGGCGAGCAGGTGATCGCTGTCGTCCAGGCGGACCAGCAGCGGTTCGGGCTGCTCGTCGACCGGGTGCTCACCACCGAGGAGATCGTCGTCACGCCGCTCGCGGCACGCCTCAAAGCGATCGGCGTCTACTCCGGGGCGACGGTCCTGGGCGACGGCCGTGTCGCGCTGATCCTCGACGTGCAGGCCATCGCGCGACGCTCGCTCGTGCGTGACGCGGAGCTGGCCGCTCGGGTGGCCGCCGAGGCTGCGACGGCCAGCAGGCCGCCCACGGAACAGGTCCTCGTCGCCGGCATCGGCGGCGGTCGGCGGGTGGCGATGCCGCTCGCCTCGGTCGCGCGGCTCGAGTCGGTCAGGGCCGACCAGGTGGAGCTCGTGGGCGGCCGTGAGGTGGTCCAGTACCGCGGCACGATCCTGCCGCTCGCACGCCTCGACCGGGTGCTGGGCGCGTTCGCGGAGGCCTCGGACGAGCTCCTGCTCGTGGTCTACACGCGCGCCGGACGGTCGGTCGGCCTCGTGGTCGACGAGATCGTCGACATCGTGGAGGACGAGGTCGGGCGGCACTCCACCATCGACGACGTGGGCCTCACCGGGTCGACCGTCCTGGGGGACAAGGTCACCGAGCTGCTGGATGTCCGCGCCGCGGTGCTCGCCGCCGACCACCAGTTCTACGCCGCGGACGACGAGGCCGCGGTCTTCGACGAGCTCGTGGGGGCCGACCGATGAGCAGCTACGTGACGTTCACCATCGGGGCCGGCCTGTACGGCGTCGACGTCCAACGGGTCCAGGAGGCGCTGCGCGCACAGGCGCGCACCCGGGTGCCGCTCGCACCGCGGGGGGTGTCCGGCCTGGTCAACCTGCGTGGCCAGGTCGTCCTCACGGTCGACCTGCGCCCGCGGCTGGGCATCGACCCGCTCGACGGTGACGCCGAGCAGATGATGGTCGTCGTCCAGGTGGGCGGGGAGACGGTGAGCCTCCTGGTCGACGAGATCGGCGACGTCGTCGACGTCGAGCCGGGACGCGTCGAGGCACCACCGGACACCCTCGACCCCGCCATCCGGCCGCTGATCCGGTCCGCCTGCACGCTCGACGACCGGCTCCTGCTGGTCCTCGACGTCGACGAGGCCGCCGCCGCCTGACCCACCCCGCAGCGCCCGCCGGGCGCGTGCGACGACCCCTCACTTCCGCGTGGTCCCGGCCGATCGGTCCGGAGACGACGCACCCCGACAAGGAGCCCGACCATGACCACCACGACCCCCGCACCCGCCCCGCGCCGCCGCGGCGCGTGGTTCGCCGACCGTTCCGTGCAGACCAAGATCCTCACGGTGTTCGCCCTGCTGGGCGTCGTCGCCGTGGCCTCGGGCATCTACGCCGTCGTCTCGTTGAACCAGAGCAAGACCGATCTGCAGACGGTCTCCACGATCCAGTCGACGATCTCGGACGTCCGCAACCTGATCCACCAGGACCAGATCAAGGCGCGCATGATCGTGGCCCAGATCGCCGCCTCGCCCGACCAGGCCGGACGCGACGAGTGGGCGGCCAAGCTGACCGAGAACGACACCGAGCTGAACGGCGGCATCGACGCCTACGAGGCGACCGAGGCAGCCACCATGTCCGCGAGCTGGCAGGCGTTCCGGGAGCACTACGCGGCCTGGCTCAAGATCCGCGACGACCAGTACGTCCCGGCCGCGATGACCGGGGACCGTGCCGCGTTCGCGGAGGTGCGAGAGGATGTCGCCCAGCCGGCCATCGACGCCTACGTGGCCGACCTCGACACCGTCGCGACCGAGATCACGACCTACATCGCCGGGGTCTCGCAGACCGCGACGGACCGCACCGCACGCGCCACGACGATCCTGATGGTCGCACTCAGCCTCGCGCTCGTCGTCTCCCTGGCGCTCGGCTACGTCGTCACCCGCAACATCCGCCGCTCGGTGGCCGGCGTGCAGGCGTCGCTCGAGGCGATGTCGCACGGGGACTTCACCGTCGAGGCGCGCGCCACGTCGCGCGACGAGCTGGGGCTGATGGCCGAGGCGCTGCGCACCGCGCAGGCCTCCGTGCGCGACACCTTCTCCGGCGTCGTCGACACCGCGCAGACCGTCGCCGCGGCCGCCGAGCAGCTGTCGGCGACGTCCGACCAGTTCGGCGCCACGCAGGAGGAGACGAGTGCGCAGGCGGGTGTGGTGGCTGCTGCTGCGGAGCAGGTGTCGCGCAACGTGCAGGCGGTGGCTGCGGGTGCGGAGCAGATGGGTGCTTCGATCCGGGAGATCGCGCAGAACGCGACGGATGCGGCGAAGGTGGCGGGTCAGGCGACGGTGGTGGCTGCGTCGACGAACGAGCAGGTGGCGAAGCTGGGGTCGTCGTCGCAGGAGATCGGGAACGTGGTGAAGGTGATCACGTCGATCGCGGAGCAGACGAACCTGTTGGCGTTGAACGCGACGATCGAGGCTGCTCGTGCGGGTGAGGCGGGCAAGGGGTTCGCGGTGGTGGCGGGTGAGGTCAAGGAGCTGGCGTCGGAGACGGCGCGGGCGACGGAGGACATCGCGCGTCGGGTGGAGGCGATCCAGGCGGACACGACGGGTGCTGTGGCGGCGATCGGGCAGATCAGCTCGATCATCGCGAGCATCAACGACTATCAGCTGACGATCGCCTCGGCGGTGGAGGAGCAGACGGCCACGACGAACGAGATGTCGCGTGGTGTGGCGGAGGCGGCGACGGGGTCGGGGGAGATCGCCACGAACATCACCGGCGTCGCCACGGCCGCCGAGCGCTCGACGGGTGTCCTCGCGGGCGTCGGCGGGCAGGTCGACGAGCTCGCCGTCCTCTCGGGTGCCCTGCGTGACCGCGTGGCCGGGTTCCGGTTCTGATGGCCCCCGTCCGCGTGCTCGTCGTCGACGACTCCGTCGTGGTCCGACGCCTGGTCAGCGACGCGCTGTCCCAGGCGCCGGGCATCGAGGTCGTCGGCGTCGCGGCCAACGGTCGGCTCGCACAGGCGAAGGTCGCCCAGCTGCGACCGGACGCGGTGACGATGGACATCGAGATGCCGGAGATGAACGGCATCGAGGCGGTCCGGGAGCTGCGTCGCAGCGGGCACCGCATGCCGATCGTGATGTTCTCCACCCTCACGGAGCGCGGTGCGGCTGCCACGCTGGACGCCCTGGCGGCCGGTGCCACCGACTACGTCGCCAAGCCGTCGAACGTCGGCAGCGTGCAGGAGTCGATCGCGCGGGTGGCCGACGAGCTCGTCCCGCGCCTGCGCAGCCTCGTGCCGCACCCCGCGGGCGTGCCCGTGTCCACCGCGTCCGTGGCCACGCGTCCCGTCCCGGCACCCCGGCCCGCGGCCTCGCGGCCCGTCGCGGTCCGCCCGGCGCCGGCGCCGCACGCGGTCCGGGCCATGGTGGTCGGTTCGTCCACCGGCGGTCCCGAGGCGTTGTCACGCGTGCTGAGCGCGCTGACCACCGCGCCGTCGGTCCCCGTCCTGGTGGTGCAGCACATGCCTCCTGTGTTCACCCGCCAGCTCGCCGCTCGCCTGGACCGGCTGGGTCCGGCGACGGTCGTCGAGGCGGCCGGGGGCGAGCGCCTGGAAGCCGGGCACGTCTACATCGCACCCGGTGACCGTCACCTGGAGCTCCGCCGCGTCGGGACCGGTCTGGAAACGGTGCTCACCGACGGCGAACCCGTGAACTTCTGCCGGCCCTCGGTGGACGTGCTGTTCCGCTCCGCCGTGCGTGCGCTCGGGGGTGAGCTCCTGGCGCTCGTGCTGACAGGGATGGGCATGGACGGTCGCGCCGGCTGCCAGGAGGTCGTCGCGGCCGGGGGGACGGTCGTGGTGCAGGACGAGCCGACGAGCGTGGTGTGGGGGATGCCGGGTGCCGTCGCCCAGGCCGGTCTCGCGCACCGCATCGTGCCGCTCGCGGAGGTCGCCGGGTCCCTCGAGCGCGAGCTGGCGGGGGTGCCCGCATGACGCTCGCACCCGACGGCTTCGCCTTCGTCGCGGACCTCGTCCGCCGGCGCAGCGCCATCCAGCTCGCCCCCGGCAAGGAGTACCTGGTGGAGAGCCGGCTGCTGCCGCTCGCCCGCGAGGCCGGGCTGGACGTCGACGGCTTCGTCGACCGGCTGCGCACCCGGCCGACCCCGGCGGACCAGGACGCGGTCGTCGAGGCGATGACCACGAACGAGACGTCGTGGTTCCGGGACGGCGCGCCCTACGCGGTGCTGCGAGAGACCGAGCTGCCGCGGCTGGTGGCGGCGCGCGGGGGAGCGGGCCGGCTACGGGTCTGGTCGGCCGCGTGCTCCACGGGCCAGGAGCCGTACTCGGTGGCGATGACGCTGCTCGACCACCTCCCGGCGCCGATGAGCAGCGAGATCGTCGCGACCGACCTGTCGGAGCAGGTGCTCGAACGCGCCCGCAGCGGGCGGTACTCGCAGCTCGAGGTCAACCGCGGACTGCCGGCGCCGCTGCTGGTGCGGCACATGGTGCGGGCCGGGACCGAGTGGGAGCTGTCCGCGGCCGTGCGCCAGATGGTCAGCTTCCGTGCGCACAACCTGCTCGACGCCCCGCCCGTGGGCCCGTTCGACGTCGTGCTGCTGCGCAACGTCCTCATCTACTTCGACCTGGCCACCAAGCGCGCCATGCTCGATCGCGTCCTGCGCGTGCTGCGTCCCGACGGCGTGCTCCTGCTGGGCGCCGCCGAGACGACCCTCGGCGTGCACGACGGCTGGGAGCGCGTGACCGTCGGCCGCACGTCCGTGTACCGGCCTCTCGCCGCCCGCACCGCGGTCCCGGTCCCGATCCCGGCCGCGGCAGCCGTCGCGTCGCCCTTCGTGCCCGCTCCGCGTCCCGCCGGGTTCGCGGTTCCCGCCGTCCCGTCCCCCGCCGCGGCGCCCGCCGCGCCACTGTCTCGAGGAGCTGTCCGATGAAGGCCCTGGTGATCGACGACTCCCGGACGATGCGCCGCATCGTCGCGCGAGCCCTGGAGGACCTCGGGTTCGAGCCCCCTCTGCAGGCCGAGCACGGGCGCGACGCGCTCGACCAGCTCGAGGCCGGTGCCGAGGTGGATCTGGCGTGCATCGACTGGAACATGCCGGTCATGGACGGGCTGACGTTCGTCTCGCAGGTGCGTGCGAACCCGGCCTGGCGCCACATCACCTTGATGATGGTCACCACCGAGGCGGAGCACGGCCAGATCGTGCGGGCGCTGGCTGCCGGGGCGCACGAGTACCTCATCAAGCCGTTCACCACCGATGCCATCCGCGACAAGCTCGACCTGCTCGGGCTCGTCCCCGCCGAGGAGCACGTATGACCGCCACCGTGGAGCGCGACCAGGTCCAGGCCATCGCGCAGGAGGTGTTCGCCGCCATGATCGACGGCGACCTGGGACTTCTGCTGCCGTGGGACGGGGATCTCCCCACGATCGACGACGCGCTCGTCGCGTGGGTCGACCTGCACGGCGACTGGAGCGGACGGGCCGTCCTCGTCACCGCGAACGACACGGCGCTCGACCTGGCGCGCGTTCTCCTGGACCTCGACCCGCGCGACGACGTGTCGCGCGACGATCTCGTCGACGCGCTCGGCGAGATCGCGAACGTCGTCGGCGGCAACCTCAAGTCCCTGCTGCCCACGCCGGGCACGCTCGGGCTCCCGCACGTGGGCGACGAGCTGCCGCCGCTCGACGGCGCGGTCCGTGCCCATCACCTGCCCCTGTCCTGGCGTGGCCGCCTGCTGGTCGTCGACGTGTGGGTCACCACGCCGCTCAACCCGAAGGAGATCCCATGATCCGTGTGCTCGTGACCGACGACAGCCGCGTGATGCGGCAGATCGTGATCCGCACGCTGCGCCAGGCCGGCTACGACTGGGACGTGCGTGAGGCGGCCGACGGCGCCGAGGCGTTGGCCGCGGTCCAGGCCGACGAACCCGACGTCGTGCTCTCGGACTGGAACATGCCGAACATGACGGGCATCGAGCTGCTCCGCGGTCTGCGGGCCGCGGGGTACCAGACGCCGTTCGGCTTCGTGACCTCGGAGGGGTCGCCCGAGATGCGTCAGACGGCCGAGGACGCCGGTGCGCTGTTCCTCATCGCCAAGCCGTTCACCCCCGAGGCCTTCCGCGAGGTCATCGACCCGGTGCTGGCATGAGCGAGGCGACGCCGCTCCCGAACGCCCAGCAGGTCCGTGAGCTCGTCGAGGGGCTCGTCGGGCGTGACGTGGCGGTGACGACCGGGGGAGCCATGGTGGACCCCGCCGGTGGCGCGCTGACAGGCGTGTACGTCGACGACCGGCTGGCCCTCGTCGCCCTCGTGCTGCTCGACGTGCCGCTCGCCGCGCACGTCGGTGCCTCGCTCGGTCTGGTGCCGGCACGGGCCGCGGCCGAGGCGGCCGACGCGGGTGACCTGCCCGACGCCCTGGCGGAGAACGCCGGCGAGATCCTCAACGTCACGGCCTCGCTGTTCAACGCGGAGGGTGCGCCGCACGTGCGGCTCGACCGCATCTACGGCCCTCGTGACCCGCTCCCCGCGGACGTGGCGACGTGGGTGCCTGCCTACGTGCGTCGGACGGACCTGGACATGCAGGTCGCGGGCTACGGGGGCGGGGCGTTCTCGCTGCTGGTGATCTAGGCGGGGGGCGCCGGGACGGGGCGGTGCCGGCGCGCCCAGTCGATGCCCAGGAGCCCGAGGGCCGCACCGACGCCGCACACGGCCACGGGGATCGCGCCGGTCGTACCTGTGAGCGCGAGCACCAGCGCGGCGACGAGCGCGACGACCCAGACGACCGTGCCGACGACCATCACGCGCACGAAGTCCACCTGGACGGGCTCGGGCGCGGGCTTGGTGACGCGGAACAGGGGCACGCGTGCAGCGTAGTTCAGGGGCGCACCAGGTCGACGATCTGCTGCACCGCGGGGCGCAGCTGCGCGAACGCGCGGGAGTAGACGGCCGCGCTCTGGCGGTACGGGTCGACGACGTCGTCGTCGTCCGGCTTGGCGGGCCGGACCGTGCCTCGCCGTGCCGGGGCGAGCGCGACGAGCGCCGCGAGCCGGTCCGCCGTGGTGGCGCCCGCGCCGGGCAGGTCGGACGGTTCGACGGTCCCGGCCAGGCGGGCCAGCTCGCGCAGCGTGAACGTGCGGCGGACGGCCGCGGGGACCAGCTCGACGACGGTCGTGCGGTGCCGCCGCGTGGCAGCCAGCACCAGGTCGGCGTCCGTGATCATCCCCGGCGTGAGCTGGCGGGCCGTGAAGCCGCCCGGGTCGGCGCCCGCGCCGACGACCAGGCGCGCCATCTCGTCGGTCATCGACGCCCCCGCCACCGCGCCTGCCCCGGCCGACGCCACCTCGATCGCCGGCGCGAGGCCCCCGACGGACTGCCCGCGGTACGTGGCCCCGAGACCCGCCGCCAGCAGGCGCTCCACCGCCGGCGAGCGGCAGATGTTGCCCGTGCACACGACGAGCACGCGCAACGGGGTCGGGGTGGCCATGGGGGCCATTGTGCCGAAGCCGCAGGTCGGGCGCGGACAGGCGACCCGATCGGGGGACCGGCCGGGCCCGGCTGTCACCCGTCCGCGACGCGTCTGTGGTGATCGACACCCGGACCGGGCTACACAGTCCGATCACCCGCCTGCCACACTTCGCGCATGGCTTCGACCTCGAAGGTGCCCCCCGCACCCGCGCGTGAATCGCGCCCCACCACCGGCCTGGACCGCTTCTTCAAGATCACCGAGCGCGGCTCGACGGTCGGCACGGAGATCCGCGGCGGGCTCGTCACGTTCTTCACGATGAGCTACATCATCGTGCTCAACCCGATCATCCTGGGCAAGCCGGACGCCACGGGCGCCCTTCTGGCGCCGCAACCGACCATCGCCGCGACGACCGCCCTGGTCGCCGGCGTGCTCACCATCCTCATGGGCATAGTGGCCAACTTCCCGTTGGCCCTCGCCGCCGGGCTCGGCATCAACGCCGTGGTGGCGTTCTCGATCGCGACGCTCCCCGACATGACCTGGGCCGACGCGATGGGCATCGTGGTGATGGAGGGCGTCATCATCCTCATCTTGGTGCTCACCGGGTTCCGGCAGGCCGTCTTCAACGCGGTCCCGGTGTGGCTGAAGACCGCCATCTCGGTCGGCATCGGCCTGTTCATCGCCTTCATCGGGCTGGTCGACTCGGGCTTCATCCGCAGCACTGGCGCGGACAGCCCGCCGGTGCAGCTCGGCCCCGACGGGTCCATCTCGACCTGGCCGCTGCTCGTCTTCGTCGTCGGGCTCGTCCTGATGGTCGTCCTCATGGTGAAGAACGTCCGCGGCGCCATCCTCATCTCGATCGTCGCCACGACCATCGTCGGGATCATCGTCGAGCAGATCGCCAAGGTCGGCGGCTCGTTCAATGCCGACGGCACCCCGAACGCCGGCGGGTTCCGCCTCAACGTCCCGGAATGGCCCAGCAAGATCGTCGACACCCCCGACTTCAGCGTGCTGGGCCACTTCTCGCTCCTCGGCTCGTTCCGCACGCTGGGGATCGTCGCCGTGGTCCTGCTCGTCTTCTCGCTGCTCCTGGCCGACTTCTTCGACACGATGGGCACGATGGTGGCCGTCGGCTCCGAGGCCGGCCTGCTCGACGAGAAGGGCAACCCGCCCCGCACGCAGCAGATCCTCATCGTCGACTCGGTGGCGGCCGCCGCCGGTGGTGCCGCGGGCATCTCGAGCAACACGAGCTACATCGAGTCGGCCGCGGGTGTCGGCGAGGGGGCGCGCACCGGCCTCGCGTCCGTCGTCACGGGCATCGCCTTCCTGCTGGCGACCTTCCTGGCGCCGCTCGTCGCGATCATCCCGTCGGAGGCGGCCGCCCCGGCGCTCGTCGTCGTCGGCTACCTCATGGTCACGCAGGTGTCCGGCATCGACTGGAAGAGCTACGAGATCGCCGTGCCGGCGTTCTTCACCATCGTGCTCATGCCGTTCACGTACTCGATCACCGCGGGCATCGGCGCAGGCGTCATCTTCTACGTGATCCTGCAGGTGGTCGTCGGCAAGGCGCGCAAGATCCACCCGCTCATGTGGCTCATCGCGGTCATGTTCGTCCTGTACTTCATCCGCGGGCCGCTCAACACCTGGCTCACCTGACCTTCGTCGTCCCGGGGGCCGGGCCCGTCCTCGTGACGGTCCCGGCCCTGCTGTCATCGGGGCCGGTAGGCTCGCGGCGTCGTCTTCTGGAGGAGAGATCGTGCGGATCAGCGTCATCGGATGTGGCTACCTGGGGGCCGTGCACGCGGCCGCCATGGCGTCGTTGGGGCACGAGGTCGTCGGCATCGACGTCGACGCCGCCAAGGTCGGTGCCCTGCGCGAGGCGAAGGCGCCGTTCTTCGAGCCCGGCCTGCCGGAGCTGCTGTCGTCGGCCTCCGCCACGGGACGGCTGAGCTTCAGCACGGACATGGCCGACGCCGCGGGGGCGACCGTCCACTTCCTGTGCGTCGGGACGCCGCAGAAGCGCGGCGAGTTCCGCGCCGACCTCGCGTACGTCGAGGCCGCGTTCACCGACCTGCTGCCGCACCTGCGCCCCGGCGACGTCGTGGCGGGGAAGTCGACGGTGCCCGTCGGGACCGCCGAGGACCTGGCCGAGCGCCTGGCCGGCACGGGTGCGAGCCTGGTCTGGAACCCCGAGTTCCTGCGTGAGGGCTTCGCGGTCCAGGACACGCTGCACCCGGACCGGTTGGTCTACGGGCTGGAGTCGACCGACGGGGAGCCGACGGCCGACGGCGCGCGCGCCCGGGCCCTGCTCGACGAGGTCTACGCCGAGCCGCTGTCGGAGGGCATCCCGCTGGTCGTCACCGACTACGCGACCGCCCAGCTCGTCAAGGTGGCCGCCAACTCGTTCCTCGCCACCAAGATCTCTTTCATCAACGCGATGGCCGAGCTGTGCGAGGCGACCGGCGCCGACGTCACGAGCCTGGCCGACGCGATCGGCTACGACGCCCGCATCGGCCGCCGCTTCCTCAACGCCGGGCTCGGCTTCGGCGGCGGCTGCCTGCCCAAGGACATCCGCGCGTTCATGGCGCGCGCCGGCGAGCTCGGCGTCAGCGACGCGCTCGGCTTCCTCAAGGAGGTCGACTCCGTCAACATGCGTCGCCGCGTCCGCGTCGTCGACCTCGCCCGCGAGGTGTGCGACGGCTCGATCGTCGGGCGCCGCGTGGCCGTGCTGGGCGCGGCCTTCAAGCCCAACTCCGACGACGTGCGCGACTCGCCGGCGCTGTCCGTGGCCGCGCAGATGCAGCTCCAGGGCGCGCACGTCACCGTGACCGACCCGGAGGCGATCGCGAACGCCGCGGCGAAGTGGCCCGACCTGCGCTTCGCCGCGTCGCCCCTCGAGGCCGCGGCCGACGCCGACGTCGTCCTGCTCGCCACCGAGTGGGACGAGTACCGCTCCATCGACCCCGACGAGCTGGCGCAGGTCGTCGCGCACAAGCGCATCCTCGACGGCCGCAACGTCCTCGACCCGACGCAGTGGCGCGCCGCCGGCTGGACCTACCGGGCCCTGGGCCGCCCGTAGGGTCCGGGCGTCCAGCCCGCGAGACGGCGCCGGGTCGGCGGGTGAATCGCGATCCGACGAACCGGGTGACGCCGGACGGATCGGAGCGACCGAACGGGTGACGGGCGCGCTGCCGGGCGTCGCGACCGAGGATCCTCGCGCGTGCGGGGTCAGCTGCCCTGCGGTCCCCACCGGAGGAGCACGATGAACGTCACCCGTACACGTCGCCGGGCGCTGGTCGCCACGACGGCAACCCTGGCGCTGTCCGCGACCGCCCTGCTCGGCGCGGTCGCCCCGGCCTCGGCCGTGGACCCCACCACGATCAGCGGCAAGGTCACCTACCCGGCCGGGCTGTCGGGCACGAGCGGGGAGATCATCGGGTTCACGGCCGACGCGCGTGGCATCTCGACCGAGCTGTTCGCGGACGTCGAGGCCGACGGGTCGTTCGTCCTCGAGGACCTGACACCGGGTCAGACGTACCAGCTGATGTACATCGGCATCGACGGTGGCGTCGCGACCGGTTACTACAAGTCGGGAGCCAACGAGGTCTCGCAGCCGTCGGCCGCGACGCTCGTCCGCGCGGGGGCCTCGGGTATCCAGTTCAAGACCGTCGCCGGCGTCACGGTCACCGGCACCCTCGTCCTCCCGACGGAGGACGAGCAGCCCTCGTGGAGCCCGACCATCGGTCTCCTGCTCGAGGACACCGAGCGGAACCGCCCCGTCGGCATCGCGGACGTCGACGAGGAGACCGGGGCCTTCACGGTCTCGGGTGCCATTCCCGGAGCGAGCTACCTCCTCGGCGTCCCCACGGCGCAGGACTTCTCGGGCTACTTCTACGCGGGCACCGGGTACGCCCTGGTCCCGAGCGTCTCGAAGGCCGTCCCGGTCAAGGCGGGGGCCACGGGCCTCAAGGCGTACCTGACCGGCCCCGCAGCGCTCGACGACGCGACCGTCTCCGGTACCGCGAAGGTCGGGTCGAAGCTCACGGCGGGTGCTGTGAGCTGGTCCGCGACGAGCACGTCGTCCTACCAGTGGCTGCGCGACGGCGCAGCGATCAGCGGCGCGACCTCCTCGTCGTACACGCTGGCGGCCGGTGACCTGGGCAAGAAGGTCTCGGTCCGCGTGATCGCGCACCCTGCCAGCAAGACGCTCGGCCTGGTCGCGGAGACCTCGGCGCAGACGGCGACCGTCGCGGCGGGGCCGTCGGCGGCGCTCAAGTCCGCCCCGAAGATCTCCGGCACGGTGGCCGTGGGCCACAAGCTCAAGGCGTCGGCGGGTTCGTGGTCGCTGCCGGGCGTCTCGGCCGGCTACCAGTGGCTGCGCGGCGGCAAGGCGATCTCGGGTGCGACGTCGTCGGCCTACACGGTCTCGACGAAGGACGTGGGCGCCAAGCTGTCGGTCCGTGTGACGGCGAAGGTCGCGGGGCACCTCTCGGCGTCGGCGACGTCGGCGTCGACCAAGAAGGTCGCGAAGGTCAAGCCGTCGGTGTCGGCCAAGCTCTCGAAGTCGTCGGCGAAGCGGACGTCGACGGTGAAGGTCACCGTGACGGTGAAGGCGACCGGCGTCTCGAAGCCGACCGGGAAGGTCACCGTCAAGGTCGGCAAGAAGACGGTCACCAAGACGGTGTCGTCGTCGGCCAAGGGCAAGGTCACCGTGACGCTGCCGAAGCAGGCGAAGAAGGGCACCTACAAGGTGTCGGTCACGTACACGCCGTCGGGTTCGACCGCCAAGGTCGTGACGAAGGCGTCGGCGAGCTCGCACAAGCTCAAGCTCTCCTGATCTGACGACGAGGCCCCGGCGACCTGGACACGGTCGTCGGGGCCTCGTCGCGCCTGGCCCGCTTTTGATTACCTTAGGTAATGAGTTAAGGTAACTGTCATGCCCAACGATCCTGCCCCCGAGCTCGCGACCGAGCTGCGTGTCGCGGTGGGGCAGGCGTCGCGGCGGATCCGCGCTCAGCGCGGCGAGGCCGGGCTGACCGACCCCCAGTTCACGGTCCTGGCCTGGCTGAACAAGAACGGCCCCATGACGCCCGGCCAGCTCGCCGAGGCCGAGCGGATCCAGCCGCCGTCCATGACCCGCACCGTCAACTGCCTGGCCGAGGACGGCCTGGTCAGCAAGGAGCCGCACCCCACCGACGGGCGGCTCGTCATGGTCAGCCTCACCGATGCCGGCCGGCACGAGGTCGTCGAGACCCGCCGCCGCCGGGCCGTGTGGCTCGACGGCGTGCTCGCCCAGATGACGCCCGACGAACGCGCCACGCTGGCCGACGCGGCCGCGCTGCTGCGCAGGATCGCGGCCTCGTGAGCACCTTCGACTCCCTCAGGTTCCGCAACTACCGGCTGTGGTTCGCGGGCGCCCTGGTCGCCAACGTCGGCACGTGGATGCAGCGCGTCGCGCAGGACTGGCTGGTCCTGACGCAGCTGTCCGACGAGTCCGGCGTCGCGGTCGGCGTCACCACCGCGCTGCAGTTCGCGCCCGTCCTCCTGCTGTCCGCCTACGCCGGGCTGCTCGCCGACCGCGTCGACCGGCGCAAGCTGCTCATGGCCACGCAGACGGCCCAGGGCGTGCTCGCGCTCGCGCTCGGCCTCCTGGTGCTGCTGGGCGACCCTCAGCTCTGGCAGGTATATGTGTTCGCGGGCCTGCTGGGCTGCGTCGCGGCCATCGACGGCCCCGTGCGCCAGACGTTCGTCGCCGAGCTGGTGCCGGCCGGCAAGCTGTCCAACGCCGTCGGCCTCAACAGCGCGAGCTTCAACGCGGCGCGGCTCATCGGCCCCGGTATCGCCGGCCTGGCCATCGCGGGTGTCGGCACGGGCTGGGTGTTCATCATCAACGCGGTCACGTTCGCCGCGACCATCTTCTCCCTGACGCGGATGCGCGTCGACGAGCTGCACCGCATGCCGTCCGCGCCGCGCAGCAAGGGGCAGATCCGCGAGGGCATCGCCTACGTCCGGCGCCGCAGCGACATCATCGTCATCATGGTCGTCGTCGGCGTGGTGTCGACGTTCGGCCTCAACTTCCAGCTCACCAGCGCCATGATGGCGCGCACCGAGTTCGGCAAGGGGGCGGGGCAGTACGGGATCCTCGGGTCCGTGCTGGCCATCGGCTCGCTGGCCGGCGCCCTGCTCGCGGCCCGGCGCGACCGGCCGCGCGTACGCCTCGTGATCGGTGCGGCGTTCGGCTTCGGCCTGGCCAGCGGCGCGATGGCGCTCATGCCCACGTACACCTTGTACGCGATCGCCAGCATCCCCGTCGGGCTCGCGTCCCTGACCATGATGACGGCCGCGAACGCGACCATCCAGATGAGCGTCGAGCCCGCCGTGCGCGGTCGTGTCATGGCCCTGTACATGGTCGTCTTCCTGGGGGCGACGCCCATCGGGTCGCCCATCGTCGGCTGGATCGGCCAGCAGTTCGGCCCGCGCTGGGCCATCGGGATCGGCTCGATCACGGCGCTGCTCGTCTCCGCCGGCGCGGCCCTGTGGGCGCGGCGGGCCTGGAACCTGCGCGTCCGCTACCACCTGCGCAGCCCGCACCTCGACGTCGCCTACCTGCCCGTCCGGACGCGGCGCGACGAGGCCGCGGTCGCCCAGGTGGGTGCTCGCGAGCTGGCCGACGAGCAGAGCGCCGCCTGACGCGCTGGGAGGGCGCACCCGCGGCGGTCGGGTGAATCCTCGGCCCGGTCGGCTGCGCGCGGTGTCCGGTATGTGACGATCGTCCGGTGAGCACGCAGGTGGACGGCCCGACGGACGCGGGGACGCCGGACGCGTCGACCCCCGGCGTGCCGCCGACCGAGCGCCGGCAGCGGCGCCTCGGACGGCGGTTCGCGCTCGTCGCGGTGCTCGTCGTCGTGCTCGTCGCACTGGCCGCCGCGTGGGTCGCGTTCCGTGCGGTCCAGGCCGCGGGTGCGCTGATGGACGCCCGCGACGTGGTGAGCACGGTCGACGGCGTCGTCGACGGCGGTGCGCTGGACGACGCCGACGTCGGTGCGCTGACCGCGGCCGTCCCGCAGGCGCAGGATGCGACCGAGCGGGCCCGCCGCGCGTCGTCGGACCCCGTCTGGGGCGTCGCCGAGCACGTCCCGTGGGTGGGAGGTCAGCTGCGCGCCGTCCGGACGGTCTCGACGTCGCTCGACGACGTCACGCACGACGCGATGCCTGCGGTCGTCGAGATCGGCGAGCTGCTGAGCTCCGGCGACCTGCGGCGCGACGACGGCTCGATCGACGTCCAGGCCCTCGCGGACGCAGCCCCGAGGCTCAGTGAGGCGGCCGCCGTCGCCGCGCGGGCGGACCGCGACGTGGCGGGCATCGACACCGCGACGCTCGCCGGCCCGCTCGTCGACCCCTTCCGGACGGCGGCGGACGGTCTGGACCGGATCGCGGGGACGCTGACCAGCGTGAGCCGGGCCGCGGCGCTCGTGCCGCCCATGCTCGGCGCGGACGGCGAGCGGACCTACCTGGTGCTGGCCCTGAACTCCGCGGAGCTGCGCAGCGCGGGCGGCATCGTCGGCAGCATCCTGCAGGTCACGGCCGACGACGGGCACCTGAGGCTCGGGCGCCAGGTGACGACCGCCGAGCTGGGGCGGCTCGACGAGCCCGTGGTCCCGCTGACCGATGCCGAGACCACCCTGCACGGCACGGCGCTCGGGCGCTGGATCCAGAACGCGGCGTCGACCCCCGACTTCCCGCGGACCGCCGAGCTCATCACGGCGCGGTGGGTCAAGGACGTGGGCGGCACGGTCGACGGTGTGATCGCGACGGACCCCGTGGCGGTCAAGGAGGTCCTCGAGGCGACCGGGCCGGTGAAGACGTCGGACGGGACCACCCTGCGCGCGGACACCCTGCTCACCTACCTGCTGCGTGACGTGTACCGCACGTCCACGACGGGGACGCAGGCGGACGCCGTGTTCTCGTCCGCCGCGGGCGCCGTGTTCGCCGCGCTCACCGACGGTGCAGGTTCGTCGCAGGCGCTCCTCGACGCCGTCTCGGACGCGACCTCGCAGGGACGGTTCCGGGTGTGGTCCGCGCACGACGACGAGCAGGACGTGATCGCCGGCGCCCAGCTGGGCGGCGCCTTCCTGTCCGGCGACCACCCGGACGCGGTCGGTGTGTTCTTCAACGACGCCACCGAGGGCAAGCTCGACTACTACCTCGACACCGACGTGAGCGTCGAGGACCTGGTCTGCACGGGCGCGAACCCGACGGCCACCGTGCGCGTCCGGCTCACGTACGACCCGCCGAAGAAGGTCACGGACCTCCCGGCGTACGTCGTAGGGGCGCGCGGCGACGCGATCACGCCCGGGTCGGTGGCCACCGGGCTGCTCGTGTACGCGCCCGCCGGTGCGTCGCTCGACGCGCTGCGCCAGGACGGGGTGCTGGTGGCCGGGCAGCAGGCCGAGGACGAAGGGCGGCGCGCGGTGGTCGCGACGTCCGTCCTGGCGCCCGGCGGCACGACGACGTACGAGGCGACCGTCCCGGTGCGTCACGGCACCGTCGAGGTGTGGACCACACCGACGATCCACAGCGGCGGCTTCCTGCGGGCGGAGTGCCCCCGCGGGTGAATTCACCCGAAAGAGGGCCAGTTGTCCGAAATCACCCGATCTGCCGCTAGGGTGGCGACGCTCGCGGGGTGAGGATGAGGACGAACCACCGCAATCCGACGCACCCCCAGGGGGAACCGACATGTCCCGTCATCTGCGCGCCGCGCTCGCTGCGCTCGCCGCGTGCCTCCTGGTGCTCCTGGTGCCCGCAGCCGCGAACGCCGCGGCCCCGTCCCGGGTCGTCTCGGCGTCACCGAGCCCGAGCCCCACCGTGTACGGCTGCCTGGTCGGCGAGGACGAGTACGGCGCCCAGCTCCCCTGCGAGCTCAAGGTCGAGGTGCTGACCCCGATCTGCGACAACGACGTGCCGAAGCTCAAGTACAAGGTCGTGGCCGTCGGCTCGCCCAACACCACGGTCAAGATCACCTGGATCAACCCGAGCGGAGACGACTACGTGCAGTCGGACCTGCCGCTCGAGGGGACCATCCTGTGGCCCGGCGCGGTGCAGGACTCGGCCGGCAACGCCGTCGACTGGCCTGGGTGGCGCCTGGAGAACGGCGTGTGGGTCGAGGGGGACCAGTGGGACTGGGTTCGTCCGTCGGTCAGCGTCCTCTTCGAGGTCAACCCGCACATGACCGTGAACGTGGCCTACCCGCCGTCGAGCCCGGACTGCAACGACAACCCGCCGCAGAGCACGCCGTCGGCGTCGCCGTCCACCACCCCGACCACGCCGGACACCGAGGTGCTGGTGGACAACCCGTCGCCGTCGCCCTCCACGCCTGACACCGAGGTGCTGGTCGACAACCCGCTGCCTCCCAGCGAGCTCTCCCAGACGGGCTCGAACGTCGCGCCGATCCTCGTCGGGGCTGCGGTCCTGGTGATCGGTGGAGCACTCGTCGTGCTGCTCGTCAACCGTCAGCGCCGCCGCGGGGCCTGACGCCCGGGTCCTGAGGACCGTCGACGCGATGCCCGCTCCTGCCGCGCAGGAGCGGGCATCGCTCTCCCCGGACCCGTGCGCCCGCCGCCCGCAGACGCACGGACCGCGGAGTCGGGCCTCTTTCGTCGGCCGGACCAACTACCCTGGGCACCACATGCGCGCGCGCCGGGCCCACCGGCGTGCGGACGTCTGTGACAGGCACAGACCGGCATGGGCGAGACGACGCGGAGGCCAGCGGTGAGCGACCTGATCGACACGACCGAGATGTACCTGAAGACGATCTACGAGCTCACCGAAGAAGGCATCACCCCGCTGCGTGCCCGCATCGCCGAGCGGCTCGGACACTCCGGCCCGACCGTCTCCCAGACCGTGGCCCGCATGGAGCGCGACGGGCTCGTCGTCGTGACCGGAGACCGCCACCTGGAGCTCACCGACCTCGGTCAGCACAAGGCCGTGCGTGTGATGCGCAAGCACCGCCTCGCCGAGCGGCTCCTCACCGACGTCGTCGGCCTGGAGTGGCCGTACGTCCACGAGGAGGCGTGCCGGTGGGAGCACGTCATGAGCGAGCGCGTGGAGAAGCGCCTCGCCGCGCTGCTCGACCACCCGCACTTCGACCCCTACGGCAACCCGATCCCCGGTCTGGCCGAGATCGGCGAGGAGGTCACGCGGGTCGGGTTCCTCGACGGTGTCGGCTCGCTGCTGGGTGCCATCGAGCGGGCCGACCTCGCGGACGGTCGGGCGACCGTCGCGCGCATCGCCGAGCCGCTGCAGGTGGACGTCGAGCTGCTGGCGCGCCTGCAGGAGGCGGGTGTCGTGCCCGGCAAGGAGATCGCCGTGGAGCGGGGTGCCGGCGTGGTCACGGTCGGTGCGCCCGGTGCGGTTACCGTGCTGGACCTGCCCGACGACGTGGCGCGGCACATCTTCATCACGACGCGCTGATCGAGGACCTACCGATCCACCCACGCGAACGGCCCCCGCGGTGCGGGGGCCGTTCGCGTGTCCGGCCCGTCCGCTCCACCGGCGTGCCCGGATGGTGGGCACGGGGCGGCGTCGCCCGATCGGACGCACGTTCCGCAGGGCGACATGGGATCGCACCCAGGGCTGTGACCTGCGACGACGCCCGACCGCGGCGCGGCTCCTGGTCGGATGTTCAGATTCACGCGATTTTTCTGTGATCGGAACGTGACAATCGCCACGAGGGTCAGGTACGTTCGTCCTGCTTCAAGGAACCCCTCCTCCTCGAAGCCCTCGAGCGGAACGCCGAACCCTGCCGCCGCCACGAGGTCCGTACGAACCGCCGGCAGGGGCGGGGGACCCAATTGCGGGCACCTGAAAGCTGGGTGTCCTTGGGGTGAAGCCCCGACGAACGACCTCCGGGTCGGGCGTCGAGGCCGGGTGATCTCCCACCCGAACCCGACAGCTCACCTCGTAGGCGTCAGGAGAGGCACGCGCGTGACCGAAAGCACTACCCGCGCCCGACACCGGGCTGCGCGGCGTCCGTCGACGCCGTTGACCGAGCTGGCGAGCGTCGCCTCGGACCAGCTCGGCACCGTGGGTCGCCGCACCGCCGTCGTGGCGGCGTCGTCCGGCCTGGTCGTCTCGATGATGGGTGCGCCTGCCATGGCCGCCACCCACACCGACGACAACGTGACCGGTGCCCTGGCCGCGGTCGACACCGACGCGCTGACCGCGTCGGCGAAGGCTGCTCTCGCCGCCGCCCCCGTCGTGAGCTCCCCGGCCGACGCCGAGTGGACCATCGACGCTCCCGTCCTCAAGGCCGTCAAGCCGGTCGTCAAGAAGGCCGTCGTCCGCCAGACCACCACGGTCTCGCGCAGCGCCGACCGTGTCGCCGCCGACACGTCGGACGACGACAACAGCTCGGACGACTCGGGCACCAAGGACACCGCCAACCACGCGGTCCCGCAGTCGGTCTCCGGCAACGCCGTCCTGGAGATCGCCGCGCGCTACGTCGGCGTGCCGTACGTCTCGGGTGGCTCGACGCCCAGCGGCTTCGACTGCTCGGGCTTCGTCGACTACGTCTACAAGCAGCTCGGCATCTCGCTGCCCCGCACGTCGGGCGGCATCCGCTCCGTGGGCCAGGTCATCTCGCGCTCCGAGGCCAAGCCGGGCGACATCATCTGGACCCCCGGGCACGTCGCCATCTACGCCGGCGGCAACCAGCAGATCGACGCGCCCCGCCCGGGCAAGACGATCCAGTTCCGCAGCATCTGGCAGAGCGCGCCCGTCTTCCTGCGCGTCGGCTGACGCACTCACCAGCCTGACGAGGCCCCGACGACACGGTCGTCGGGGCCTCGTCGTCTGTCGCGTCCGGTCTTCACCCCGGCTTCATCCCGACCGCCTGTCCAATTCCGTTGGCCGCTGCGGTTACTCTGGTCGCGTTCCACGTGCTCTTCGCTCCGCCGGGCCGGCAGCCAGCCGGTCCGACCCTCGGTTGGGAGTCTGCCGTGCTGACCAGCGCCGTCACCGAGTCCACCACGACGTCCGCGATGACGTCCGCTCCGCCGCCCGCCGCCCAGGCGCGCACGCTCCTGCTCAACGCGAGCCTCGAGCCCCTGTGCATCGTGAGCGTGCACCGAGCCGTCCTGCTCATGATGTGCGGCAAGGCCACGGTCCTGGAGACCGACGGCCGCGTGCTGCACTCAGCACACGTCGAGATGCCGCTGCCCGTGGTCATCTCGCTGACCCGCTACGTGCACGTCCCGATGCGTCGCCCGGTACCGCCCACGCGGCGCACCGTGCTGCAGCGCGACTCGCACCGCTGCGCGTACTGCGGAGGAGGAGCCGACACGGTCGACCACGTGCACCCGCGCTCCAAGGGCGGGCGGCACGAGTGGACCAACGTGGTCGCGGCGTGCGTGCGGTGCAACCACCGCAAGGCCGACCGCCTCCTGCACGAGCTCGGTTGGGAGCTGCCCTTCACGCCCCGGGCGCCGCGGTGGTCCATCACCTTCGGGTCCGGTGCCGTGCGCGCGGATCCGTTGTGGGCGGCCTACGTCGCGGCCTGACTTCTGCGAGAGACTGGCTCCGACGGGTGACGACGAAGGAGCGCAGATGCCACGGGACGACGTGATCCTGGTGGGGGTGGACGGCTCGTTGCCGAGCCTCTTCGCACTTCAGTGGGCCGCAGGCGAGGCCGGTCGGCACGGCTGGGGGCTGCACCTGGTGTGCGCGTACTCGCTGCCGTCGTTCACGGCGGCGTCCCTCGACGGCGGCTATGCGGCGCTCGACGACACGGTCATCCAGGAGGGTGCCCGGGCGGTCCTGGCCGAGGCGGCGGAGCGCGTCGCGGGCCTCGGGTTCCCGGTGACGACCACGGTGCACGCGGGTGACGCGGCCGGCGTGCTCGTCGACCTGTCGCACGACGCCCGCATGGTCGTCGTCGGCACGCGGGGGCGCGGCGGGTTCGCCGACAGGCTGCTGGGCACCGTCTCGTCGGCCCTGCCCGCGCACGCGCACTGCCCGACCGTCGTCGTGCCGCTACGGGACGCGGACGGCAACCCCGTGCCCGACGACGCCGAGCTGCCGCCCTCGCGGCCCGTGCGTCGCATCGTCGCCGGCATGGACGGTTCCGACGCGGCTGCGCGTGCGCTCGACTACGCGATCACCGAGGCGTCGGCCTGGGGTGCCGATCTCACCGCGGTGGCGGGCGTGCCGATCGGGTCCATGACCGGGGTGCTCGCGTGGCTGCCGTCGAGCGTCGACCACGAGCAGGTGCTCGCGGACCTCCAGGAGGGGCTCAACGTGGCCGTCGATCGTGCGCTCGTCGACCATCTCGACATGACCGTGAAGCGCCATGCCCTCGACGGGACGGGCGCGGAGCTGCTCACCGAGTTCTCGGTCGCCACCGACCTGATCGTCGTGGGCTCACGCGGGCGGGGGGGCTTCGCAGGTCTCCTGCTCGGATCCACCAGCCAGGCCGTCCTGCACCACGCGCAGTGCCCGGTCATGGTCGTCACCAACCGGTGCGAGCGGCCCGGGGAGGCGCAGAGCGCCTGAGCGCGCGGCCGCCGGCGCAGCGTGACGTCAGAGGTGCTCGCCGTCAGGGGTGCTGCGGCACCTCGGGGCGCCGGACGAGTGCCGACAGCACGACGGTCGAGCGGGTGCGCGCGACGAACGGTTCCGCCGCGAGACGTTCGACGACGCGCTCCAGGTGCCGCATGTCCCGTGCGCGGACCTGGACGACGAGGTCGACGTCGCCCGTGACCGTGCTGGCCGCGACGACCTCGGGGTAGTGCTCGACCGCTGCGCGCATGGTGGCGGGGCTCGTCGAGCCGTGGCAGAAGAGCTCGACGAATGCCTCGGTGTGCCAGCCCATCGCGGCCGGGTCGAGCCGGACCGTGAACCCGCGGATCACGCCGCGCTCCCGCAGCCGGTCCACGCGACGCTTGACCGCGGGAGCGGAGAGCGACACCTGCTGGCCGACCTCGGCGAACGTCGCGCGGGCGTCGAGCGCCAGGACGCGCAGGATGGCGAGGTCGAGGTCGTCGAGGTCGGGCACGCTCCCATCTTGGCGGACGGGGTCGCGTCGCACCGCCCGACACCAGGAACATCCGGCGTGTCGTTGCTCTACGCATTCGTCCTCGTGTGTGACACTCACGCACTTTGTGATCAGGCGGGCTCAAGATCTGCCGCCGTGCTGCCGATCACCTTGGTTCCGGGCCCCGACGCGATGGGTCCCGGATCGCCGAGGGGAGCAGCATGCGCAGGTGGGATGCACGTTCGAGGTCCGTCGCGGCCGTGGTCGTGTCGGCCGTGGTCGTCGTCGCGGTCGGGACCAGTGCCGCGTGGAGCGACGGTTCTGCGCCCGACGAGCCGATCGCGACCTCATCGGCGACGTCGACCCCGAGCGCCACCCCGACCACGTCTCCGACGCCGACTTCCGCGCCGACTTCCGCGCCGACGCCGACCCCTGAGCCGGTCGCCTCGAAGACGCCGGCTCCGAAGCCGGCGAGCGTGGGCTCCGGTGTCTCGTCGTCGGAGACGAAGGCCGCTCCGGCCGCTGCGAAGACCGCGGCCGCGAAGAAGGCTGCCGCCAAGAAGTCCGCGGCGGCGAAGGCTGCCGCGAAGAAGGCCGCCGCGAAGAAAGCTGCTGCGAAGAAGGCTGCTGCGAAGAAGGCTGCCGCGAAGAAGAGCGCGTCGACCAGCCGTGCGTCGATCAAGGCGCCGGCGAAGGTTCCCGCGGGTGGCCTGGTGTGCCGCGGGTCGGGCGGCCCCGGCGCCGGCGAGCAGCAGGTGACGGCCATCGGCAAGGCGATCAACGCCTACCGGGCCAAGCACGGGCTCAAGAAGCTCAGCATCTCGCGGTCGTCGACCCTGGTGAAGCACGCCAAGACGATGGCCACCACGGGCGGCATCTGGCACTCGGGCCACGAGAACATCGTCGCGTGCGTGAGCAACGACAGCGCGACGACCATGGTCAGCGCGTGGTCGAAGTCGGCGCCGCACAAGGCCCAGATGCTCCGCAAGGACGTCACGCACATGTCGGTGGGCGGTGCCGCCAACGGCAGCTGGCTGTTCGGCGCGGTCCTGTTCACCTGACGGAGGGCAAGAGCCGCTCACGCCGGCGGACCGTGCCCACCGACCAGGCGCGATCGCTACCGCCGGTGTGCCCGCCACGCGCCGCGCCGCCGGCGGCTGCATTGCGCGATGACTGCATCGCTGGTTGAACGACACGCCGTGCACCCGAGCGCGCGGCGTGCCGTTCAACCGCGCATGCACGGTCGTCCGGCGGGTCGTGCGGGGAGCGTGCGGTCAGTGCAGGGCGTCGCTGAGGGCGTCGAGCGCGCTGTCCAGGTCCTCGCCGGTGATGGTCAGCGGCGGGGCCAGGCGGACCGTGCGGCCGTGGGTGTCCTTGGCCAGGACGCCACGGGCGAGCAGACGTTCGCACAGGTCGCGTCCGCTCGTCGGGCCGGCGCCGGGCGCGACGTCGAGACCTGCCCACAGGCCGAGGCGGCGGACGCGGGCGAGCGAGCCGTCGGCGACGAGCGCATCGAGCCGGGCTCCGAGCTGGGCACCGCGTTCACGGGCGGCCGCCTGCGGCTTCCCGGACGACAGCAGATCGACGACGGCGAGCCCGACCGCGCAGGCCATCGGGTTGCCGCCGAACGTCGAGCCGTGCGTCCCGGCGGTCAGCACGCCCAGCACGTCGTCGCGCCCCACGACGGCCGACACCGGGACGATGCCCCCGCCCAGCGCCTTGCCGAGCGTGACGAGGTCGGGCCGGACGCCCCACGTCTCGCACGCGAGGGTCGTGCCCGTGCGGCCGAGCCCGGACTGGATCTCGTCGGCGATCAGCAGCACGTCGGCCGCCGTGCACGCGGCGCGCACCGCGGGCAGGTAGTCGTCGGGCGGGACGACGACGCCCTGCTCGCCCTGCACGGGCTCGAGCAGCACGGCCACCGTGGTCTCGTCGATCGCGGCCGCCAGCGCGGCTGCGTCGCCGTAGGGGACGGTGACGAAGCCGGGCGTGTACGGCCCGAAGTGGCGGCGGGCGTCGGGGTCGTCGGAGAACGAGACGATGGTCGTCGTGCGGCCGTGGAAGTTACCGGCGGCGACGATGATCGTCGCGCGCTCGTCGGGCACGCCCTTGACCTCGTAGCCCCACTTGCGGGCGGCCTTGATCGCTGTCTCCACCGCCTCCGCGCCCGTGTTCATGGGCAGGACGAGCGGCGGCCCGCTGAGCAGGGGCCCGACGAGGCCCGCGAGCGCCGCCGCGAACGGGTCCAGCAGGTCGTGGTCGAACGCTCGCGAGGTGAGCGTGAGCCGGTCCAGCTGCGCGTGCGCGGCAGCGATCAGCGCCGGGTGGCGGTGGCCGAAGTTCAGCGCCGAGTAGCCCGCCAGCAGGTCGAGGTAGCGGCGGCCGTCGACGTCCGTCACCCACGACCCCTCGCCGGACGCGAGCGTGACCGGCAGCGGGTGGTAGTTGGGGGCGAGCGCGGAGTGGTGGGCCGGCGCGTGCTCGACGGCGGTCGTCATCGGATCAGGCCCGGATCTCGAGCGTGCAGCACTTGGCGCCGCCGCCGCCCTTGAGCAGCTCGCTCGTGTCGACGGGGATCGGCGTGTAGCCGCGCTCGGTCAGGGCCGCGGCGAGGTCCACGGCACCGGGGGCGACGATCACGTGCTCGCCGTCGGACACCGCGTTGAGGCCCAGCGCGACGGCGTCGCGCTCGGTCGCCTGGATCGCGTCGGGGAACAGCTGCTCGAGCACGGCCCGGCTGCCGGCCGAGAACGCGGGCGGGTAGTAGGCGACCTGCGGGTCGGCGGGGTCGCTGGAGACGACGGCCAGCGCAGTGTCCAGGTGGTAGTAGTGCGGGTCGACGAGCTCGAGCGAGATCACGGGCCGGCCGAACAGCTCCTGCGCCTCGGCGTGCGCGCTGCGCTCGGTGCGGAAGCCCGTGCCGGCCAGGATCAGGTCGCCGACCACCAGGATGTCGCCCTCACCCTCGTTGGTCTGGGCGGCGGTGTGCGTGACGTAGCCGCGGTCGGCGAACCACTTCTGGTACGCGGGCCCCTCGGGCTGGCGCTCCGGGTAGCGGAACTTGGCGGAGTAGACGACGCCGTCGACGACCGTTGCGCCGTTGGCGGCGTAGACCATGTCCGGCAGGCCCTCGATCGGGTCGATCGTCTCGACGCGGTGGCCCAGGTCCAGGTAGGTGTCGCGCAGCGTGCGCCACTGCCGCACCGCCAGGTCCGCATCGGTGTAGCGGGTCTTGTCCATCCACGGGTTGATCTCGTAGGACACCGTGTAGTGGACGGGCTCGCACATCAGGTAGTGGCGGTCGGTACGGCCGGGGGCGCGGTGCGTCATGGAGGCTCCTTGGGCGGCTTCGAGGGCGGTCAGGGGCCGGGTGCCCGCCGTCGCGCACACGTCCGCTTCGAGAGTACGAGCCGCCAGGGCGGCGATCCGCCAACCCGCGTTGCGTGTGCGGGTGCGATCCGTTGCGCGTGATGCCGCTCAGACGGCGTTCCGTTGCGCGGCCTCGCGCGCTGCCTTGGCCAGCACGCGGCTCACCATGGCGCGCAGGACCGGGCCGACGAGCGCGCGGCCGACCCGCTGTGGCATGTGCGCCAGGTACACGTCCTCGTCCCACGTCACGCGCGACGAGTGCGGCCCCGCGGCCACCACCGTGATGCGCGCCTCGCCCAGCAGCACCGGGCCCTGCTTGACGAACAGCGCGACCCTCGTCGGCCCGGGCGGGTCCGCGCGCGTGACGATCATCGCGTCGACGAGGCCCGGCCATCCCCTCGTCGCGCCGGGACCGGACACCGCACGCACGCGGTCGCCCACCTGTGCCGGACCGCTCGCCTCGACGCGCGTCAGCGGGATCCAGCGGGCGTGGTTGCGCGAGTCGGTGACAAGGTCCCACGCCTCGTCGGCGCTCACCGGCAGCACGCGGGTGCTGCTCACGGGCGGGCTCCGGTCGGGTCCTGGGGAGTCATCCGTTCACGGTAGCGTCGGGGGCATGGAGACGCGTGTGCTGGGACAGACGGGACGATCGGTCGGGGTCGTGGGGCTGGGCTGCTGGCAGCTCGGCGGTGACTGGGGCGACGTCTCGTCGGACGCGGCGCTGTCCGTGCTCGGCGCGGCCGTGGGCGCGGGCGTCACGTTCCTGGACACGGCCGACGTCTACGGCGACGGCCGCTCCGAGAAGCTGGTGGGCGAGTTCCTGGCGTCGCGCCCGTCTTCCGGCCTGACCGTGGCCACGAAGATGGGCCGACGAGCCGACCCTCACACCGCTCAGCAGTACACGCTGGACAACTTCCGGGCGTGGAACGACCGCTCGCGCGAGAACCTCGGCGTCGACACCCTCGACCTGGTCCAGCTGCACTGCCCGCCGACGTCGGTCTACGAGCGCCAGTCCACGTACGACGACCTCGACACCCTGGTGTCCGAGGGCCGCATCGCCGCCTACGGCGTCTCGGTGGAGACGGTCGACGAGGCGCTGACGGCCATCGCGCGCCCGAACGTCGCGACGGTGCAGATCATCCTCAACATCTTCCGCCGCAAGCCGCTGCTGGGTGTGCTGCCCGCGGCGCTCGAGGCCGGCGTCGGGATCATCGCGCGCGTCCCGCTGGCGTCCGGCCTGCTGTCCGGCAAGTACGACGAGACGACGACGTTCGCCGACTCCGACCACCGCAACTTCAACCGCCACGGTGAGGCGTTCGACGTGGGCGAGACGTTCGCCGGCGTGCCCTACGAGGTGGGTGTCCGGGCTGCTCAGGACGTCGCCGCGTTCACGCCGGCCGGAGCCTCGACCGCGCAGCTGGCCCTGCGCTGGATCGTCGACCAGCCCGGCGTGTCCGTCGTGATCCCCGGTGCCCGCAACGCGGAGCAGGCGCGCGCCAACGCCGCTGCCGCGGACCTGGCGCCCCTGTCGGACGAGACCCTCGCTGGCCTGGAGCGCATCTACGACGACCAGATCGCGGAGCACGTCGCCACCCGCTGGTGACGTGCGGGGCTGCCCGCGGCCGGCCCGCAGTGTCCCGCGACCCGTGCATGCACCGGTTCTGCATGCACCGGTTCGCTACATCCCGCTGACTTCGCTACTTCCACCTGGTTTCGCTACCTGGACCTAGCGAGTCGGCGTGGAGGTAGCGAACTCGGCCGTTGTCGACTGGTCAGCCGGCGAGCGCTGACGTGAGGTCGGCCTCGAGGGCGGCGAGCGTGCGGTGCTCGACGCGGCTGCCCGCCCACGTCCGAGTGTCGATCTCCCACGTGGTGTCGTCGTTGCCTCGGTGCAGCAGGACGACGCGGGTCAGGCCGCTCTTCGTCGGACGGCGGACGGCCTCGACGGTGAACGAGGCCGGTGCGACGGCGTCGTCGAACCGGGCGTGCAGCCGTGCCCGCATCTCGTCGAACGCGGCCCGGTCCCACACGTCCGGCTGGGTCAACGGCGCAGGCGCCACTTCTTCTTGTCGTCCTTCGCCTTGGGTGCGGGCGGCAGGGCGGTCGGCTCCGAGCCTTCCACCTGACGTGGGGCCGCGGGCTCGAGCTCGATGACATGCCCAAACGTCGTCGGCGCCGGACCGAACGCCTTGCGCGCGCCCTGGATGACGGTGCGACCCAGCGCTCGAGCACCGGTCACGCCGACGACCACGCCGACGCCGTAGGGGATGAGGCGACCGAAGAACAGCCCGCCCTGGCGCGCGACCTGCTTGCGCACCATGCGGCGCGTCAGCGTCGTGTTGACCTTCTTGACGGTGGCGATCGGCATGCGGGTCAGGAGCAGGCGGGCGACGCCCACCGACCCCTGGCCGGTCACGTTGGCGACCTCCTTCGCCCCGGACTCGCCGAGCAGGCTGGTCACCAGCAGCGCGGTACGGCGCTCGCTGTCGTCGACGTCGATCCCGTGCACCGACGCGACCGCGAGCACGTACGCGGCCGACGCCCCGAAGAACGTCGCGACGTCGCTCGCGGTCAGCGCAAGCGCGACCCCGGTCCCGACGGCGGGCGCGGCAGCCGCGGCGCCGACGGCCCCACCTGCCCCCGCGACGACCATCAGGTACTCCTTCTCCAGGAGCTGGATGATCCGCTGCGGGGAGGCCTCAGGGTTGCGGGCGCGGATCTTCTCGACGTGGGCGTGGATGGTCGACGACGGGATCGCGACCGCCTTGGCGAGAGCCTCGTCGACGAGGGCCATCAGCGCTCCCCGACCACCGTGAGCTCGACCTCGGCGCCGGCCTTGAGCGTCCGCCCGACCGTGCAGTGCTGGACGATCGCGCGGTGCATCACGGTGAGCAGCCGCTCGCGCTGGTCGGGCTCCAGGCCGGACAGGTCCACGCTGAACCGCTCGACGAGCTGCGGGTAACGGTCCTCGTCATCGTCCGCCAGACCCTCGACGTCGATCGTGACCGCGACGTCGTCGCCCAGGCGCCGCGCCACCGCGTTGTCCGCGGACAGCCCGCTGCACCCGGCGAGCGCGATCTTCAGCAGCTCACCTGGAGTGAAAGCCTCGTCGTAGGAGATGTCGCCGATCTCCACACGCGCGCCGCGCGAGTTGTGGCCCACGTACCGGCGGCCGCCGGTCCGCTCGACCCACAGCCGCGTGCCGTTCGCGTTCTGCGGCGTGGTGGCCTCGGTCTGCTCCTGCGTCGTCATGCGTCCGATCCTCGCACGATGCGCGGATCGAAGCGGGTCGGAGCGCGCTTCGGCCGACGCCCCCGCGGCCGGTAGGCTGGCCCCGCGCCGATCGCGATCGGCGACGCTCGGCCCGGCTCCCGGGCCGCGCGCCTGTAGCTCAGGGGATAGAGCACCGCTCTCCTAAAGCGGGTGTCGGCAGTTCGAATCTGCCCAGGCGCACAGTGTGTTGTTGCAGGTCAGGGGCGATACGGCTGCAGTGCTCAAGTCCGGCGCGGTGCTCGCATGGGCCTCGTGGTCCGCATGTGGTCAGCAGTCCCTCTTGATGCGGCCACGACGGGGCGGCCCGCGGCGACCGCCCCTGCCGCACGGAGCGCATCATCGGCGGATCGGGGACAGCAGTCCGATTCGCGGCTGGTCGTCGCGATGCCGGAGCCACTCGTCGAACGACACGAGGGCGTGGACCCGCCGCCGCGATCGCAAGTCGTCCTTCCAGACGCGAAGCCGCCCTAACGCGTACGTCAAGTAATCGTCGGTGTTGCTCGCCCAGAGCGGGGAGTGCGGAGCGGGCTGGACCTCTGGTTCGTAGGGTGTCCGGTCGGCGAAAGCAAACACACCACTAGCCTCGCCGATGGCAATCCGCACGCTCTGCAGGAGGTGCCGCCACGGTGCGGGAAGGCGGTGGAGTTCAGCGTCGATCGCCCCCAGTGCTTCCGCCATGGCGGCGTGCCATTTGGCGGCGTCGGCCTGGCGATCTGAGATCCGAACGAGATGGCGCAACGCCTCGAGTCTCGGCATAACGGAGTCAGCAGCACTTAGGCGAAGGGCTCGGCCTTCCTTTTGTCGATACACGAGGGCGGCAGAGGCGTAGCCCACGACTCCGGTGAGCGCGGATGGGAGCATCGCTATCAGGACGTCTTGCGAGGTCATGGCTGCATCCTGCCGGACGACACTGACACGCCCCACCGCCACCGCGCACAGACCCTCTTGCAGTTTCGCATCCGACCCGGGGCCTCTCGAGCCGGTGCCTTGCCTGGATGTCCGATGGCGGGCTCTGAACCGTTGAGGACGCCAGCGAGCTGCGCCAACGAGACACCGCAAGGTCGACGTCGCAGCTTGTGGCGCACCAGGTCATGTCAGCATTGCCGCTAACCATCCTTCGACGCAGGAGCCCGCAGATGCACATGGCCACGGTCCGAGCCGCACAACGGTCGGATTTCGTCCTCCTGAGACGCATCTTCGATGATTGGCATCCAGGCGTGGTGTCGATCCACGAGGAGCCGCGTGGGTGGATGGTCGCCGACGTCGATGGCGTGGTTGGCGGTGGTCTGCTCGGGCGCGAATTCTGCAACTGGGACAGCGGACTACTTGGATACGGTCATCTCACCGAGGATGACGTGGTCCCGTTCGCTGCGCTGATGTGCGTGGCTCCGCACCTGCGCGGCGATGGCATCGGCACCAAACTGATGACTCACTGGATCGAGTCGACGCCCTCGTGGGCACATGTGGTCATGCCTGACGCGAGCGACGACGATCCGACACGGGTGGCCCGTAGCCACTTCTTCGAGCGGTTGGGATTCGAGTGGATGCCGACGGCCCACGCGCAGATTGAGCCATGGCTCATGATCAGGCAGAGCACGGACTGAGTCCCATCGCAAATGAGGCAGCCTGCCGCCGCGAGCACCTCGCTTCGCTCGTAGCGGTGCACGAATGCAGAGGCGATCGGCAGGGAGCCGTGCTCGCGTCAGCCCTCCGAACGATCGCCTGGCTCGGGGACGACGGGCATGCGCTCCATGGGTACCCACGGCACCTCGGAGAACAGGTGGCCGTAAAGGATCCATCGTGGCTGTGGCGCGCCCGAGGATCATCTGGAACGCCTTCACATCGGCCCCGGCGGCGATGAGTAGCGAGGCGGCTGTGTGGCGGAGGTCGCGGATCGTCGTGCCGGCCAGGCCGACGTACTTGGCGCTTCCAGTCCAGTAGTTGGATCGCACCCGGAGGCTGGTGCTGGTCCCATGGGCCGGGTCGACGAAGTTGAGTACAGTCCTATCGTGGCGGACGGAGCAGACGTGGAACGGGTCATCGCTGATCGCATCGGTGGATACGCCCGCCGAGCAAGAGTTCTACGTCAAATCCACAGCAATAAGGGTTCCCGTGCTCAAAGATGGAGCCGCTGGTACTTGGTGGCCACTGTGGTCGTAGCATCTGTGGTTAGCGTAATCGGATTCATGGGAATCGACCGCTTAGCGGGGTCGATTTCAAGTGTTGTGCCGGTATCGGCGGGAGAGCTGGCGAGCATCTATAACCTTGCGGTCCTGGCAATCCTAGTGCTCACCATTCTCGGACTCATTTATCGGTTCGATGAAAGAAGCAACAGGCATTATAGATCGATTGAGGTCTTAACTGAGTTTATCCGGGACGTCGACGACGCCGTCGCTCTCGCAGGTGCAGGTGGGCCCAGTCTCGGACCGGCGGATCTCGATCGTACGCGGCTTCGCTACGTTGGTATATTGGCGTCGCTACCGCCTAATACAGACAAAGAGTATTTGAAGGCAAAAGATAGCGCGGCGAAGAAATTGAGCGCAAAGAATGCGGCGTCCGACTCCGGTCTGCGGGCCTCCCGCTGGGACGATGTGGGCTCCATGTTTGAAGTCGAACCCGAACTGGGGGCCAAGCTCGCTGCGATCCTGCTGGATTCGCCGAGGGTCGAGGTCCTGTCGGCAGTCCGTGAGGTTTTGGGCGCAGGTGCGTGGGTAACCGGCGGGTTCATCAGAGAGGCGGTGTGGGATGACGTCCACGGGTACGCGATACCCACTCCGCTAGAGGATGTCGATGTCGTGTATTTCGAATCGGATCACGCTGAGAAGAGCGATGAACGGGCAAAGGAAGAGGCGCTACTGCGTCGCAGTGGCAACGTCGAGTGGTCAGTAAAGAATCAAGCGCGCATGCATGCAGTCTCAAAAGAGAAGCCGTACGAGTCGATAGAGGATGCGGTAAGCCGGTTTCCGGAGACTGCGACAGCCGTCGCCTGTCGTCTGGGCGACGATGATCGCGTGAAGATTCTGGCTCCCTACGGCCTCTCAGATGCATTCGCGCTCATAGTGAGACCAACTCCGGGTTTCAAAGTTCAACGCTATCAAGAGCGCGTTTCAAAGAAGCGGTGGCGCGCGAAATGGCCGAATCTCCAAATACTTGACGATCGCGACCCTGTTGACGGACTGCTGAAACAGGAAGGGGCGCCTCCTGGCTTGTAGACAGCAGACGGCGTAGCCCAGGCGTCGTCACTCCGAAGGCCGCGGGTTCGGGCGCGTTAGTTCGTCGCGTGCCCTGGGGAGAGAGGGACTTCTAGCCTCCGAACTGGTGATTGTTGGCTGGCTGGATGAATGGGCGGTCGTGGCAAGCACCCTTCGGAGTCGGTGCTTGGCTGCGGTCCCCGGGCCGAAGACGGCTCCGCTGGTCCGCTTTGACTGCGGGCCGCCCGGTGGATGCGGACGCTGAGGCCGTGCGGCGTCTGGGCGACGTCGTCGACCCGGAGCGCGCACATCTCCGAGAACCGGCAGCCGGCCAGGCCGCGGAAGAGTACGACCGGCCGGTAGTTCGGCGGCATGGCGTCGGCGAGCTTGCCCAGCTGCTCCGCGCGCAGCCACTGCGGCTCGCGCTTGGTCGTGCCCTTGGCGAGCGGGATCGAGCGGGCGACGTTGACGGAGATTCGCCGGTCGCGGACGGCGTAGTCGAGAACGAGGCGGATGACGGACAGGACTCGCCGCCGGGTGGCCGTCGCTAGCCCCCGACCGTCATCGCCGTCAGCACGCGCTCGACGTCCGTCGCGGAGATCACGGCGATCGGGTAGCGCCGAGGAGGGGGATGGCGTATGAGTCGAGCAGGAACCGCGTCGTCTCCTGACTCCGTACCGCGAGGTGCTGTCGCGAGCCCTGCCACTCCTGGGCAAGCGACTCGAACGACAGCCGGCCGCGGGTCGGGTCGATCCAGGTGCCGCTCTGGAGCTTGACCAGCTGGTCGGCCTCCCAGCGCTTGGCGTCGGTTTTCCGCGCGAACGACTTCTCGGCGATGACCCGGTGCTCGAAGAAGGCCTTCGCGCGCCAGGTCACCGTGCCCGAGGGCAACGACCGCCGGGTGACAGACACCAGCGGCGGCGCGGCTGCGGGGGTTCCCTATCGACCCACGAGGCCGGGATGAGGATGACGGTGCCGAGCCGGCGGCACGGGATCTGCTCGGTCTCGGCCAGGTGGTACAGCGTCCGGACGGGCACCCCGAGGACGGCCGCTGCGTCCTTGACGCGGTAGTACTGCCGACGAGCGGTGACGGCGGGTGTGGGCGTCTCGGACTGCATGGTTGTCGTCATGGTCGTTCTCCTTGCGTGAGTTGACGGGACTTGCGGTCACCACCGCTCCAGACGGTCAGCTTGTGCATCGACAGCACGCCAGCACCTCTTGGGGAGAACTCGGGCGAGTGCTTCTCCATGTAGGTGCGCCGAAATGTGTAACACGTGACCTCGCAACCGCGGGAGCGCACAGAGTGCTGCGGGTGCAACCAGTGCGCGGTCAGGCGCCTCGGGCCCTCGTTGGGGCTGCCGAGTCTTCGTCGCGGGAAACGTGAGGAAGGCGGAGAACCGAGACCGGAGGTCAGTGCCGACCGAGTGAAGTTCGCACCATTCGCTGCTGACCCGCAGCACCCGGCAGTAGCCTGGCTCGATCAAGGCCTTTGAGCCACTCCTGGGCGTCGCGCATATGAGGCAGACCCCGGTGCGGACTGGACGTTAGCCAGCGCGCATCCTTCATAAAGGCCTTCTCCTCATGTGGGAATGCCGCAAGGTCTCCTATCCGAACGCACGCACCGCCGGGATAGCTCTTCGCCACATCGCTCGCCGGCAGATCGCTCGAGGCCTCGCCGGCCCGGTCGCCGTTCACCGTTGTGTCCCGTGTCGCGCCCGGCACCTGACGTCGAAGCGCATAACGGGAAGGTGCGCTCGCAGTTGGCAGCAACGAGCGGGGCTCACTGATTGGGAGTGCGAGGCGCCGTCGTAGCGAAGGTCGCTCGAGCCCGGACGGCCGTGAACGATGACGCGCCGACTCTTCTTGCACCTCACGTGCTTCCCGGTCAGCTCAGCAACCTGGATGCGCCGCGCGGGCGCGTCGCGCTTGAAGCCGATGCCTTCGCCACGCAGAAGTGGACGGCCGTGGCCAACCGGCCAACCGGCGGGCGGGGAGCGCGCTGTTCAGACAGACGCAGGGCCTAAGGGCGAGCTCGAGCAGCGACTCGGTCTCGGACCTGCGCACGTAGCGCCTGTCGCACTTCCGCGTGGATGTCCGCTCGCGCGGTCGCCGAAATCTCAATCGACGCGGCGAGCGCGTATCGAACGGGACGGTCAAGCGTGCCCGCGTCGACTCTGCAGTCCACATCTACTGTGAGCACTGCCCCACGCACGAAGCCGACGGCCTGGCGACCCTCGAAGACCTCGTGCTGCACTGTCCCCGCTTTGACAGCGTGGTGGTCGCCTTCTCTCCGTCCCACCGCAAGCACCTGCTCGTGGGTGTCAAACGACAAGCGAGCCATCCGGTGCTTTGTCGAACGCGGGTTGGTGGGCGAGAACCACGCCAGAGTAACTGTGAGCCTGCGCCAGTCGGCCGTTGCTGCTAGCGACGGCGGGAGGGGGAACGCGTGGGCGTGTCGCTGCCCTTCTGTAATAGATCCAGCTCCGATCAGTACCGCTCGGTTCGTTGCTGCGCTCGCGAGCCGCGCGCCATCCACTGGGCCGTATCCGAGCAGTCGGGTCATCTCGCGGCGGAATCTCCGAGGATCGATGGCCAGTTCGCGCTGCAGCCGTTCGGCGAGGTCTCCCCAACTGGCGGCATGGGCAAGCAGGGCTTTCGTCAGCACAGGGTGATACTGAGGGTCCGGATATGGGAAATCCTCAGGCGCGTCGACGTGGTCGGTCAGGAAGTCCAGGACCTGGCTCGCGCTTCGGGTCGCGAGGGCGGTGGCGTTGCTCGTCCCGGCGCTGTATGCGTATCCCTCAGGACCGCCGAAAGGGTCGGGCGCGGCGACCAGGAGCCCTGGTCCGAGCCGACTATGAGACGCGGCAGAAAGGGTTACAGAACCTGTGCCGCCCGGGGCGGGGCGCGAGTGCAGTTGACGACCGCCCGGCATCAGGATCTCCGGCTTTACCGAGCGGCGATGGCCGAAGCCCACAGCGCCGTATAGCGCAGGCATCCCAACCTCAAGTAGATCGATCACTGTGTCCGGCAGGTCCACCGATGCGCCGTCTTCATGGGTTGCACCGACGGTCAGGACGTTGACCGCTTCGGCCGGCGATAGGAGGCTGCGGTGGCGTGAGTTCGAGTAGTGGTGAGCGAGGGCGGCTCGCCTGAGAGCCGTGTCGTCGCCGATGACTGAAGCCTCGATGTCGTGGGTACTGCTGTGGTTTCCTGCGCTAACGACCACCAAGACGTTATAGGTGATCGCCAGCCAGTCGAGAAGACGAGCCGCTGGGCTCATTCTTCGGGTGAAGACGCGGATTGGATCTCCTACGGAGAGGTTGACGACGCGCACACCGGGAGCGGCCGCTGGCTGATCGCCGTCGCCTTCGAAGATGCGCCGAAACGCTCGGTGCACGAGATCGACGAAGAGCTCGTCGTCGGGCACCGTCTCCTCGTTGCGGTAATAGGTATGGGGTCTCAAGATGGGGCGGACGTAAAGTCGGCGCGACAGCGGCGGCCCTGGCGCCCCTAGGTCGCCGTGGCAGATGAGGGAGGCCATCGATGTGCCGTGATGGTGCTCTTCGGCGGCGGCGTAGTTTGAGGCGAGATCGTCCGGGTCGTCAAGTACGAGTCTGCCCGCTAGTACCGTGTGGTTCGAAAGAGGTACACCATCAAGCAGGGCCACCTGTGGGGGTGCATCAGGCAGGGGCGCGGGCTCCATTTCGCGCCGGCTCGCGGCCTGCGCGTCGACCTCGAGTAACGGGAATGCCATTGACCTGAAGGGCGACACGAGCATGACTGTCTCAGATCGAAGTAGCTCAATCGCTTCGGCGCCGTGTTGCAGGACTGCCTCGACCTGGGAATGTGGTAAGTCCGCCAGAATTGCGTGATAGTCGATGCCCGCAATCACACACGACGTCAGTATAGATCCGCCTGCGTCTGAAAGGATTTGCTCGACGCGCGCTTGTGCTTCGCTTCTACGATCCCCATCCGCTCGGAACCAGAGTTCAATCTCGACGCGCTTCGAGCCTTGTCCACCTACGACGGCAACTTCTTCAGCCCAACGTTCGAGCAAGCCGGTTTCCTTGATGCGGTCCTGCGGGCTCCACCGGCGGAGATCACGAAGTTGTTCGAATGCATGCTTCAGGGGGGCCAAGCCGCGGTCAAACGGGGCCTGAGGATCTGCCTGCCATCGAGCGAAGAGGCTCACAAGCTGGCCGGCCGCTTCGGCGTTCGACATCACGAGATAGAGAGTCTCTGGAACTTCCTTGTCCGTGACCAGCCCGTCTTCGACGTAGTGAAAGTCCTCGTCGGGGTCGTGTACGCCGTCGTCAAGCGCCGCAAGGAATTCTAGCCCGGGCACTCCTCTAGAGGCCCTGAGGAAATTCTCAACGCCGCCAACAACGTCGAACACCACGACGAGTTCATGGTCGGGCTCGTGCGTAGATCCGGTTGCGGTTGCTCTACCGCTCGAGAGTGCCGTCTGCAGCGCCTCGAACTTCGGTGCATGTCGCCTGCCTTGCGAAGCTGGGCTGGGCCGTGTCGGTGGCGGAGGAAAGCCCTGGAAGCCGGTACGTGGAGGGATGGGCCCGGCCGTGGGCGGGGCAAAAGCCAGGATTGGCCGCGCTTCACTCATCGGTGGGACTGCGCCCGCCACTGCTCCAGGCGAGTCTTGACTATCTCCCCTAGACGGGCATCGGGTAGCGCAAGCACGTAGCGTCTGCGAACGTCCAAAGCGAAACCCTCCAGCTCCGCATAGCTCGCGCCGGCAATCTTATCTGCGAGTGTCCGTGGGGAGAGTCCGAGTTCGCCGCCAAGACGGGCGGAGAGACGTTCAAGAAATCGCGTCGCCTGTTCACGGGATGGGGGTGTCATAGAAAGGCGCAGTTGGAATCGCCGCCAAGCTGCGCGGTCGAGCAGTTCCGCGTGATTGGTGGCGGCAACGACGATGACATGTGCTGGAAGTCGATCGATCTGCAGCAGAAGCGTAGAGACGACGCGCTTGATTTCCCCAGTCTCGTGCGTGTCTGACCGCTCCTTGGCAATGGTGTCGAACTCGTCAAAGAATAGGACGCAACGGCGCGTTCGGGCGAACTCAAAGACGTGGTCGATCCGTCCAGCGGTCTCGCCAAGGAAGCTCGAGATGATGCCTTCGTACCGGACGACGTAGAACGGGAGCATCGACTCTGCAGCGATCGCCTCCGCGAGCGAGGTCTTGCCGTTCCCAGGAGCGCCCTCGAGGAGTACGCGGTTACGCGGTTCGATCCCGTGGCTCCGGAGCAGTTCGGCCCGGCGATGTTCTTCAACTAGCTCCGTAGTCGCGGCGAGAACCTCTGGCCCGAGTTGAAGGTCGCTCAGGCGCCTCCGCGGAACGACCTCATGGACCAGGTCGGATACAGCGCGCGCGGAGTCATCGCGGTTGAGGCCGCTTGAGCCTGCCGTCGTTATGAGCTCGGAAAGGCGGTCGGCTACTAGATGATGCTGGTTGCTGCGCTCCTCAGCGATGATCGCCTCAACCAAGGCGGTGAAGCGAGCGTTGTCACCCCGACGCTGGGCGTCAACGAGGTCGACTACGAGGTCGGACCTAGCCATCGACCCTCCTTGTTCGGTTGCTCAGGACCCTACCGAACCATAGGGCGACGACACGCCGTCAGCGGCGCTCCAGTGTAGACGGTTCGGCTCACTCCGGCGCCCTGTGGACAAGGCCGGGGTTTGGCGAGTCCCGGCTGGCGCTGGGTACGCTGCCCGCGCATGAGGCGTTGGTCAGCAGGTGGGCTGGCGAGGTGCCACTGTGGGAACTACCTGCGTGTGTTTCCGCAGGTCAGGCGCCTAAGCGGCCCTACCGATCGAACTCCTAAAGCGGGTGTCGGCAGTTCGAATCTGCCCAGGCGCATAGACAAGTGTTCGTGGCGTCGGCGGGTCCCGACCCCTAGGTCGTCTCGGGCCAACGGGAGCACACGCGGAGTCGCTGTGAGGTCCCGAGGGCTCGATTGGCGCTGCCTTGATGAGTGGGGTCAGAACCAGGTGTCGCAGGCGGTGTCGCGGAACTGCTGGACGTCCACGACCGCACCGCTCTCGGAGCCAACCGAGCCGTCGTACTTGCTATACAGCACCTGCCCAGGCTCCAGTCGTGCCAGGTCGTCGGCGCGGAAGGTGACGTCGACGGCGCTCCAGGTGTCGTCTTTCGTCCATCCGTAGAGGGCGTACTGCTTGTCCTTGAGCGTCGCGAGCGGGGTGAGCGTGCGCCACCCGCCATCCGGCTCGGTCATCGACCAGCTCGTGAAGTCGTCGACCGGCGTCGATGACTGCCATGAGCCGAGGTTGTCGTTCGCACCGTCGGTGTAGACGGTCGCGCCGTCAATATGCGCGTCGCCCACGCACACCTGCAGGTAACCCACCGAGTTGCCGTCGGCGTCCACGCCCACCCCCGCAACGGCGCCGCTCTCGACGGTGCACCCCGTGAGCGTCTCGACGGCGACGACCCCGAGCAGTGCCGCGCCAACGACCCTCCTGAGCATGGGCCCGAACATAGCGGGTCGTACCGGCCAGATGGTCTCAGCGCGGGCTGCGTGCGCCACGGGTCGGAGCGGCGTCGGACGGGTCTTCCGGCCAGGAGTGCTTGGGGTAGCGACCGCGGAGCTCGGCGCGGACCTGGGGGTAGCCGGTGCGCCAGAAGGACTCCAGGTCGGCGGTGACCGCGGCGGGTCGGCCGGCGGGGGAGAGCAGGTGGAGCAGGACGGGGACGCGGCCATCCGCGAGGCGGGGCGTCCCCTGCCAGCCGAACGTCTCCTGCAGGCGGACGGCGAGGACCGGCTGCTCGCCGCTGTAGTCGACCCGGATGCTCGAGCCGCTGGGCACCGGCAGCCGCTCCGGCGCGAGGTCGTCGAGCCGCGCGGCTGCGGGCCAGGGCAGGAGCGAGCGCAGCGACTGCAGGACGTCGACGCGGCCAAGGTCCCGTGCGCCCGACAGGTCCAGCCACGCGTCCAGGTCGGCGAGGAGCGCCTCGTCGGAGACGTCCGGCCACGGGTCTCCGAGCGCGTGGTGCAGGAAGTCGAGGCGTCGGCGCAGGGCGGTCGCGGCCTCGGTCCAGCGCAGCAGACCCAGGCCGTCGCGCTCGAGCGCCGCGCGCATCGCCTGTTGGACGAGTGCGCGCGGAGGGTTGGGCAGCGTCGCCGACGAGAGCTCGATGGCGCCCAGCCGGCGGACGCGTCGCGCGACGACCGTGCGGCCCGTCCACTCCGCGACGTCCTCGGTGCGCAGCAGAGCGGGAGCCGCCTCGCTCGCGACGTCCAGGTCGATCGGTGCCGCGGAGCGGATGGTCGCGTCGCGGTGACCGGGGCGTCGGTCGGCGTCGGCCACCGCGAGCCACGGCAGACCCGCCAGGGCGGAGCCGGCGGGGAGGACGGCGCCCGTGCCGGACGTCATCAGGTACGTCGAGCCGCCCGGGCGCAGGCGCGCGATGCGGTCGGGGTGGGCGAGCGCGACGACGAGGCCGACCGCGAGGTCGTCGGTGAGGGTGCCGGCGCGGTCGCTGGTCGGCGTGGGGGTGGGGATCAGCGTGCGGAGACGGGAGGTCTGCGAGCGCCACGTCGCCGTCTGCGGGCTTCCGCGGCGCGCGGCGCGCAGGGCTGCGACCAAGTCACCGCCCGGGGCGCGTGCATCGTCGGAGAGCAGCGCGACGATCTCCGCGGCTCGCTGCGCGCCGACGAGCGCGGCGCCGTCGACCAGGGCCCGCGCCAGACGGGGGTCGGCGGGCACGGCCGCGACCGTCCGGCCGCGGGGAGTCACGGCACCCGACGCGTCGACCGCACCGAGGTCGGCCAGGATCGTCTGCGCCGCCGCCATCGCTGCCGCCGGCGGTGGGTCGAGAAGCGCGAGGCCGGCGCCGCCCGGCGTGCCCCAGCATGCGAGCTCGAGTGCGAACGCCGTGAGGTCGGCGGTGAGGATCTCCGGCGCGGGATGCGGCACCAGGCGCGCGTCGTCGGCCTCCGACCAGCACCGGTACACCGCACCCGGACCTTCGCGTCCCGCGCGCCCGGCGCGCTGGTCGGCGGCCGCGCGGCTGACCGACACCGTGACCAACCCGGCCAGGCCCCGCCGGTGGTCGGTCCGAGGCTCGCGCGAGAAGCCCGCGTCAACCACAACCCGCACGCCCGGGACGGTCAGTGAGGATTCCGCGACGGCGGTGGACACGACGACGCGGCGACGCGCGCCCGGCGTCAGCGCGAGGTCCTGCGCGGTCGTGGGCAGGCGGCCGTGCAGCGGGCGGACGTCGGCGGCCAGACCCACGAGTCGTCGCGCGACGCCGTCCACCTCGCCGGCACCGGGGAGGAAGACGAGGATGTCGCCCTCGCGCTCGCGCAGGGCACGGACGAGGGTGGCCGCGACGTGGTCGAGGAACGCGGGCGTCACGCCGCGCTCGTCGGTCCGCGCCACGCGCGGCGGGGGCGGTGTCAGGACGACGTCGACCGGGAACAGCGCACCCGGGATCGTCACCAAGGGAGCCTCGTCGAGCAGGGCCGCCGTGCGCTCGGCCTCGACCGTCGCGGACATCGCGACGACGACCAGGTCGTCGCGCAGGTTGGCGCGCACGTCGGCGAGCAGCGCGAGGGCGAGGTCGTCGTCGAGGTGTCGCTCGTGGACCTCGTCGAGCACCACGGCCCCGACGCCCGGCAGCTCCGGGTCGCGCTGCAGGCGCCGGACCAGGACGCCCGTGGTCACGACCTCGATGCGCGTTGCTGCGCTCGTCGCGCTCTCGCCGCGGACGGAGAACCCGACGGTCTGACCCACCGGCTCTCCCAGCAGGTGGGCCAGCCGACGCGCGGCGGCACGCGCCGCGATCCGGCGGGGCTGGGTGACGATGACGCGGCCGCCCGGCACGCAGGCCGCGACTGCCGGCGGGACGAGCGACGTCTTGCCCGTGCCCGGTGGCGCCTGCACGACGACGACACCGCGTGACCGCACCGCGTCGGCGATCGCGCCCAGGCCGTGCTGCACGGGCAGGTCGGGCGGGTCGGCCAGCAGCCGGCTGATCGGGTCGTCGTCCACGGGTGGAGTCTGCCGCGGATCGGCGCCGCGTCGCGTCGGACGTCGCGCCGGTCGTCGGGTTGCTCGCTCCGGTCGTCGATCGACCACCGAGGTAGTCGGTTGCAACCGACTACGTCGAGGCAACCCGACTACCGGCGAGGCAGACCGACTACCTCGCGGCGGAACGGGGACCGACCAGACCCAGCCGAGAGGGGCGTGACTCGAACGTCACACCGCGTTGTCGGTGCAGCGCGCGCGGTTCTCCCGGCCCGCGTCGGTACCGCCCGGTACAGTCCTCGGTAGTGGGAAGCACGTGAGGACGCCGTTGCCCGTCCCGGCGCGATGCCGCAGGTATGCCGGGGTGGATGATCACGCACTCGCCGTCGCGCGTCCTGCCGTGGTCTGCACGACGACTGGTCTGCGCCTCGACGAGGCGTCGCACCCGACGAGCCGTCGGCAGACCCGGCGGCGGACGCGGACCCACGTCGCGTCGCGCGGCGCCTGATCGGCGTCGTCGGCGCGAGAGCGTGAGCGCGCGTCGTCGGACGCCCGGCGCGGTTGCGTCGTCCGCACGGGCGGACGGCGGCTGAAGGAGGAGATGTGGCAGGAGCAGGGCAGCGCGGTCGTGGGCGCGGCTCGTCCGGGAACGGGCGCGGCGCGTCCGGGAACCAGCGCCGCTCGGCGCGTCCCGCCGAGCAGGGCATCGTGCCCGTGCTCGCGGAGATCGCGAGCGAGGTGGACCGGATCGTCCGGCGTCCCCCCACGCGGCCGGCGCTGCGCACGAAGTTCCAGGTCGTGGCGCTTCTGGTGCGCGAGGAGCGCGCCCGCGTCATGGCCGACACGACGCTGACGTCGGGCAAGCGTGACACCGAGCTCAAGCGGCTCGACGGCGTCGCGACGCTGCTCGCCAAGACGGCCGCGCGGGACACGTCGCTGCTCGAGCTGCTGCGCGAGGACGCGCGTGTGTCCGACGCGGCGCGCGAGTACAAGGCGAGCCTGATGCGCGCGGGCGGCATGGAGCCGCCCGACGAGCCGGAGCCCGCGCCCAAGGCGCCGACGACCGCGCCGAGCACCACCCAGGTGGTCCCCGTCTCCGTGCTCGCCCGCCAGAGGTCCAACCCGTTCCTGGCGCCCGACTACGAGGCCGCCGCCGAGCGGCTGGCGAGCCGGCCCAAGCGGCTGGCCGGATGGGAGCTGCTGGAGCCGCTGTTCCGGTCGTTCGAATACGCCGCGGACGGTCGCCCGGCGTGCATGGCGCTGCCCGACGGCAGCGGCGTGGCCGCCCCCTTCGGGCGGCAGCTCATGCTGCACCAGGCACAGTTCGTCGCATCGGCCGCTCGCGGGCACCGGACGTTCCTGCTGGCCGACGAGCCCGGCCTGGGCAAGACGGCCCAGGCGCTGCTGGCCGCGCAGGCCGCGGACGCGTTCCCGCTGCTCGTCGTCGTGCCGAACGTCGTCAAGGCGAACTGGGCGCGCGAGGTGAGCATGTGGGCGCCGCTGCGCAACGCGACGGTCATCCACGGCGACGGGGACGACGTCAACGCGTTCGCCGACGTCGTGATCGTCAACTACGAGATCCTCGACCGGCACGTGGGCTGGCTCGGCACGCTCGGGTTCCGCGGGATGGTGGTCGACGAGGCCCACTTCATCAAGAACAAGTCCTCGCAGCGCTCGCAGCACGTGCTGGCCCTGTCGGAGCAGATCCGGGCGCGCACCGCGAAGCCGCTGCTCATGGCCCTGACGGGCACGCCGCTCATCAACGACATCGAGGACTTCCGGGCCATCTGGCAGTATCTCGGCTGGATCGACGACACGGTCCCGCTGGGCGGTCTCATGACGAGCCTCGAGGAGACCGGCTTGACGCCGGCCGAGCCCGGCTTCTACGCCGCCGCGCGGCAGAGCGTCATCGACCAGGGCATCGTGCGGCGCCGCAAGGTCGACGTGGCCGCCGACATCCCCGCGCGCCGTGTCGCCGACCTGCCCGTCGAGCTCGATGGAGCCGTCGGCCGGTCCATCCGCGCCGGCGAGGCCGCCCTCGCCGCCCGGCTCGTCAGCCGCTACCGCGCGGCGCTCGAGGCGCGCGCCGCCGAGGGCGTCGGCCCCGGCATCGACCTCGACCTGGCGCGGCGCGTCGCCGCGGGAGAGCTCAAGGACTCGAGCTCGAAGGCCGGCGGCGAGAACGTCTTCACGATGGTCCGGCGCATCGGCCAGGCCAAGGCCGGGCTGGCGGCCGACTACGCCGCCCAGCTGGCCCGCAACGTCGGCAAGGTCGTGTTCTTCGCGCGGCACATCGACGTCATGGACCAGGCCGAGCAGATGTTCGCCGACCGCGGGATCAAGTACGCCTCGATCCGCGGCGAGCAGACCAGCCGGGTGCGGGAGAAGAACGTCGCCGCGTTCACGCAGGACCCCGAGGTGCAGATCGCCGTCTGCTCGCTGACCGCGGCCGGCGTCGGGATCAACTTGCAGGTCGCGTCCAACCTGGTGCTCGCCGAGCTGTCCTGGACCGACGCCGAGCAGACCCAGGCGATCGACCGCATCCACCGCATCGGCCAGTCCGAGCCGGTCACGGCCTGGCGCGTCATCGCCGCGCAGACCATCGACGCCAAGATCGCCGAGCTCATCGACAGCAAGTCCGCACTCGCCGCGCGGGCCCTGGACGGCGCGGAGGTCGACGACGCCGCGTCGGTGGACGTCCAGCTCGAGGCGCTCGTCAGCCTGCTGACCGACGCGTTGGCTGCCGAGGCTGCTGGCGCGGCGACCGCCGCGGGGCTGGACGTACTCGACGACTGACGGCGAGCCGTAGCATCGCCCGGTGCCTCCGCGATCACCGTTGCCGCCCCGCCACGGGCTGAGCGCGGCGTGGGTGCGGACGCCCGACCGGGCGCGCGGCGCGGTGAGCACCGACGAGCCGGCGACCATGGGCGCCTGGCTGCGGACGCGGCTGCCGGAGTTCGTCGACGTGGCCGGCATGCTCGCGGGCGGCCGCTTCGCCGACGAGACCGGCCGCGCGGTGCGCGACGACGACCCCTACCGGCCGCACACGTTCGTCTGGTTCCACCGTGACCTGCGCGACGAGCCGGAGGTCACGGCCCCGATCCACGTGGTGCACCTGGACGACCGGCTGGTCGTCGTCGACAAGCCGCCGTTCCTGTCCTCGATCCCGCGCGGGCGGCACGTCATGCAGAGCGTCGTGGTGCGGATGCGGGCCGAGCTGGACCTGCCGGAGCTGTCGCCCCTGCACCGGCTCGACCGCGTGACGTCCGGGCTGCTCATGCTCGCGACCGAGCAGCGCTGGCGCGGGCCGTACCAGACGCTGTTCGAGCGTCGCGCCGTCGAGAAGACCTACCGTGCGCTCGCGCCGCTGCGCGACGACCTGGAGCTGCCGCTCGTCGTGCGCAACCACATCCGCAAGGAGCGCGGGGCGTGGCAGGCGCTGGTGGTGCCGGACGCGCCGGTCAACGCGGTGACGCGCATCGAGCTCGAGTCGGTGCTGGGGGACGGGCCGGACGCGCGCGGCGTCTACCGGCTGACGCCCGCCACCGGCCGCACGCACCAGCTGCGCGTGCACCTGAACGAGCTCGGCATCCCCATCGTCGACGACCCGCTGTACCCGCAGGTGCGCGACGTCGAGGTCGACGACTTCCGCCACCCCCTGCAGCTGCTGGCGGGCGAGATCGCCTTCGACGACCCGATCGACGGGAGCGCCCGACGGTTCGCGAGCGTCCGCCGGCTGCCGTTGACCGGCTGACGTCGGCCGGCTGTCGTGCAGGCCTCGACGTGCTCGCGTCGTCGGCCTACCGTCGAGGCATGTGCCGCAACATCACCACCCTGCGCGGGCTCGAACCACCGGCCACCGACGAGGAGGTCGAGGCCGCCGCGCGCCAGTACGTGCGCAAGGTGACCGGCGTCCAGAAGCTGAGCGACACGACGCGGGACGCGTTCGAGGCGGCCGTCGCCGCGGTCGCGGCCGCGACGGCGAGCGTGCTCGACGACCTGCCCGAGCGCCGCAACCCGCCGACGACCGTCCCGCCGCTGCGCCGCGCCGAGGTGCAGGAGCGCATCGCACGCCGGATGGCCGAGCGCGAGGAGCACGAGCGGATGCACGAGCTCGGGATCGCGCACACGCACTGAGGCGAGCACCCTAGGCTCGGACCATGGCGATCCTGCACCCCTCCGACCTGCGCCCCACCAAGCTCGAGCTCGTGACCCAGTGGGTGCCGCGCCAGGCGTGGTTCGCCGGCGACATCGGGGCCGCGTTCACGCAGGTCGGGGCGTTCCGGTTCGACGACCCCGACGGCGAGGTCGGTGTCGAGACGCTGCTGGTGCGCGCCGGCGACGGGCCGGTCCTGCAGGTCCCGCTCACGTACCGCGGGGCGCCGCTCGAGGGCGGCGAGAGGTGGTTGATCACCACCATGCAGCACTCCGTGCTCGGCGATCGGTGGGTCTACGACGGCGTCGGTGATCCCGTCTACCTCGCCACGGTCGTGGCGACGATCTGCGCCGCCGGCGAGCAGGCCGAGCTCCTGGTGGAGTCGGGTGGCGAGCACGTCCGCCGCGAGCCGACGGCCCGGGTGCGCGGCGGTGGCGCCCGCGACGGTCGAGTCCCGCAGGTCTCCGCGGGTCCGTCCGTCGTCCGGGACGACGACGGACGGACGCTGGTCACCGCCGGCGAGGTGAACCTCGACGTCGCCCGCGTGCTCGACCCGACGAGCCCGACGAGCGGCACGGGCACCCCCGCGGGTACGCTGACCGGCACGTGGGCCGGCCAGGACGAACCGGCCGAGCTGGTCCGGATCGTGACGCTGGCCGAGGTGTAGCCCCGCCAGCAGCGCTACCAGCCCAGCTCGCCCACGTCCTCCTGGAAGGTCCCCGTGGGCCCGTCGGGCCCGATGCATGCGAGGGCCGCGACGACGCGCGCGCTCTCGGCGGCCGGGCGCCCGGGGTGGCTGCCGGGGTCGCCGCCGCCGAGCTCGGTGGCGGTGATGCCCGGCTCCACGGCGTTGACCTTGATCCCCGGGTAGGCGCGGGCGTACTGCACGGTCAGCATCGAGACCGCCGCCTTGCTCGACCCGTAGGCGATCGACACGAAGCGTGAGGCGGGACGGGACGGCTCGTGGACGGCCCAGAACGAGCCCAGCGCGCTGGAGACGTTGACGACGACGGGGTTCGGCGAGCGCTCCAGCAGCGGAAGCGCCGCCTCGGTGACGCGGACGATGCCCACGGCGTTGGTGTCGAACACCTCGAGCACGCTCGGCCCGTCGAGCGCCTCCTGCCGGCTGCCGCCTCCGCCGCGCTTGGCGATCCCGGCGTTGTTGACGACGACGTCGACGCCGGTGCCGGCCTCCGCGATCGTCGCGAACGCCGCCGCGACCGACGCGTCGTCGGTGACGTCGAGCCGGACGAAGCGCGCCCCGACCTCGTCCGCGGCCGCACGGCCGCGGGGCTCGTCGCGGGCGGCGAGCCAGACGGTGTGCCCCGCCTCGACGAGCAGGCGGGCGGTCTCCTTGCCGAGGCCCTTGTTGGCCCCGGTGATCAGTGTGGTGGTCATGGATCGATCGTGCGCCTCGTCGGCCGGCTCAGGCAGTCGTCCCGTCGTCGTAGGACGGCCTCGTCGTAGGACTGCCAGGACCAGGACAACGGCCCCGGCGCCCGCGCACACTGGACCCATGACCTCCGAGTTCGGTGCGGCCGTGCGGGGCTGGCGCGAGCGCGTCGCACCCGAGTCCGTGGGGCTGCCCGCGGGCGGCCGACGGCGGGCGCGCGGGCTGCGCCGCGAGGAGCTCGCCGGCCTCGCGGGCATCTCGATGGACTACCTCACGCGTCTCGAGCAAGGGCGCGCGACGAGCCCGTCCGCGCAGGTCGTCGAGGCCCTGGCGCGGGGGCTGCGGCTCTCGGACGGCGAGCGCGACCTGCTGCACGAGCTCGCCGGGCTGTCCGCACCCGGTCCGGGCGTGGTCCCGACGCGGATCACGCCGGGCGTGCTGCGCCTGCTCGACCGGCTCGCGGGCGTGCCGCTCGTCGTCTACGACGCGGCCTGGAACCTCGTCGTCGCCAACGCGCCGTACGACGCGCTCATGGGCGCGACCTCGGAGCTGAGTTCCGACGACCGCAACGGCGTGTGGCGGAACATCGTCGGGGGCGGCTCGCGGGCGGTGCAGACCCCGCAGGAGCACGACGACCAGGTCGCCGGGCTCGTCGCCGACCTGCGCACGACCGCCGCGCGCTACCCGGCCGACGTGGGCGTCCGGCGCCTCGTCGCGCGGCTGCGGGCGGCGAGCCCGCGGTTCGCCGAGCTGTGGGAGGCGCCCCCGGCACCGCCCGCGACCGAGGGCTCCCGGCACAAGGTCGTCGCGCACCCGACGGTCGGGCGCATCGCGCTCGAGTGCGACACCCTGGTGGTGGCGGGCAGCGACCTGCGGATCATGGCGTACACGGCCGAGCCGGGTACCGACGACGCGGAGCGCCTGCAGCTCGCGATCGTCCTGGGCACGCAGTCGCTGGTGGGTTAGGCGCGGCGTCCGCGCGCAGCGAGAGACTCAGCATCTCGCCGGACCTGCCGATGAGTGGCTCAGTTGTCGTCTCGCACCCAGGAGCACCCATGTCCGCCCTCCGACGTCTGCGTCTCGGCGCGCGCCTGCTCGCCCTGTGCTCGGTCGCACTCCTCGCGCTCGTGGCCGTGGGGGGTGTCGGGCTGTGGTCGGCCGCGCACCAGCGCACCCTGCTCGACCGCTACCAGGACCTGCGTGCCGCGTCGGACGCCGCGGAGCAGCAGCGCTACCTCGACAACGACCTGTCGGGGTGGCAGGGCTGGGTGTTCATGGACGTCCTCAAGATCGGTCCCGACGCCGCCACGCAGCCGGACTCGGTGAACATGGCGGGCATGACCGACTCCCTCGCGCAGCTGCAGTCGACGCTCGCAGCGTTCGACACCTCGGCGCTGACCGACGACGAGAGGGCGATGCTCGAGGAGATCCGCGCGGACGCCGACACCTACGAGCAGCAGACCGGCGAGATGCTCGACCTGGTCACCGCGCGCAAGCTCGACGACGGCTACGACCTCCTGCAGGGCGGCCTCTCGGACACCTGGGCGACGATGCTGGACGACACGCAGGCACTCGCCGACAGCCTCACCCAGCGGGCCGCCGAGGCCGGCGACGAGATGCGTGCCGCCTCGGACACGGCACGGCGGCTGATCGTCGGGGTCGCGCTCGCGGGGCTGGTGCTGACGTCCGGCGCGGGGTTCCTCGTCGCGCGGTCGGTGACCCGGCCGCTCGCGCGCTGCGTGGCCGCGCTGCGGCGCCTGGCGGGCGGCGACCTCACGGCGTGGGTCGGGGACGCCGCGCGCGACGAGGTCGGCGACCTGTCCCGGGCGCTCGACGACACGACCGCGGCGCTGCGTGCCACCCTCACGCAGGTCGTGGAGTCCGCGCACGGCGTGTCGTCGGCCTCGGCCGGGCTGAGCGCGACCAGCGAGGAGATGCGCGGCGGCGTGCAGACCACGGCCGACCACGCCACGAGCTCCGCGGCCGCCGCGACCCAGGTGGCGTCCAACGTCGGCGCGGTCGCCGCCGCGAACGAGCAGATGGGGCAGTCGAGCCGGGAGATCGCCGTCTCGGCCGCGGCGGCCGCCGGGGTCGTCGCGCGCGCGGTCGAGGTGGCGGGGAGCGCGACGGGCGCGATGGGCAGCCTGGCGCGGTCGTCGGCCAAGATCAGCGAGATCGTCGACCTCATCGCGCAGATCGCGGCCCAGACCAAGCTCCTGGCGCTGAACGCCCAGATCGAGGCCGCACGTGCCGGTGAGGCGGGCAAGGGCTTCGCGGTCGTGGCGGAGGAGGTCAAGTCGCTCGCCGAGGAGGCCGAGCGGGCAGCCGCGGACATCTACCGCAGCATCGCGGCCGTGCAGGCGGACGCGGGCGCGACCGAGGCGGGCATCGGCGAGGTGGCGACGATCATCGCGCAGGCGAACGACCACCAGGCGACCATCGCGGCGGCCGTCGAGCAGCAGAGCGCCACGACCGCGGAGATCGGTCGCTCGCTGCACGACGCGGCCCGTGGGGCCGACAGCATCGCGCGGTCGGTCGCCACGGTCGCCACGACCGCGGGGGACACGCGCACCAACGCCGACAAGACGGCTCAGGCCGCGGTGGACCTCCGCGGGACCGCGGAGCGACTGACCGCGGCGGTGGCGAGCTTCACCATGTGAGTCACCGGGGCGAGCGCTTCGTCGCCGTCACCACCTGCGTGCGCATCCACGGCCCCGACCACCACATGCGCCAGCCGAGGCCGCGCGGGCGGACGGGCCGTCCGGTCAGCTCGGTCAGGACCGTGGCGTACTCGCGGATGCGCGGCAGGTCGACGACGACCAGGCGGCCGCCGGGTGCCAGGCACCGCCACGCCTCCTCGACCGCGGCGCGACGCCCGTCCGCGGACTTCACGTTGTGGATCGACAGGCTCGCCGTCACCAGGTCGAAGGCCTCGTCGGGCAGCGGCAGGTCCGTCATGTCCGCGGTGACGAGCGTCAACCGGTCCTGCACGCCGTTGGCCTGGGCGTTCGCGGTGGTCGCGGCGGGGTCGTTGCCCGACTGGTCGACCGACCGCCACAGGTCGACGCCCGTGACCTGCGCGTCGGGGAAGCGCCGCGCCACCGCGATCGCGACGGCGCCCCGGCCGCACCCGATGTCGAGCACGGTGCCGGGGGGCGGCGCAGCGAGGCCGTCGAGCAGCTCGGCCCACACCTCGAACTTCCCGCGCCGGGTCGCGTGGACGTACAGCAGGCCGCCGACGACGAAGAACGCGCCGAGCACCAGGAACGTGACGGTCGTCCCCGGGGGGCCGCCCAGCGCGGCGACCACGACGCCGACCGCGAGGTACGCGACCCCGAACCCGAGCCACACCCACGGCACCCAGGGGGCGTCGGTGCCGTACGAACCGGCCGGCCGCGCGGACACGGGCCTAGCCCAGGACGGTGTCGATCGCGCCGAGGAACTCGTCGAGGTCGTCGGGGTCGCGCGACGTGATGAGCGTGTAACCGCCCGCGTCGTCGACCACCACGGCCTCGTCCTTCCATCCCGCGGCGCCCGCGTTCAGGATGTCCGTCTCGAGCGATGCGTACGACGTGAGCGTCTTGCCGCCGACGACGTCGGCGGACACCAGCGCCCACGGACCGTGGCAGATCGCGGCGACGGGCCGACCGGTCGCGGCGAAGGAGCGCACGATCGCCAGCGCCGGCTCGGACAGCCGCAACGCGTCGGCGTTGAGCGTCCCGCCGGGGATGAGGAGCAGGTCGAACGGCTTGGCGTCGAGGTCGCCGAGCACCGCGTCGGGCTTGAACCGGTCGCCCAGCTCCTTGTTCCCGACAAGCGTCTGGACCTTCTTCTTCTTGACGGCGGCCACGGTCACCTTGGCGCCGGAGCTGCGCAGGTGCGCGAGCGGGACGACGAGCTCGTCGTGCTCGACGCCGTAGTTGGACACGATGGTCAGCACGCGACGACCCGCGAGGGCTTTGCTCATAGGCACACGGTATGCCCCGAGTCCATGTGCGCGCTGTCAGAAGGTCCCATCACGACGACCGCCGTCGCCAGACCTCACGCAGCGGCGGGACGGTCACGCCCGCGGTGAGCAGGTCGGCGCGGGAGCGTCGCCGGTTGCGCAGCACACCGGCGACGCCGATGACCCAGGGGACCAGCAGCACCGAGAACGCGAGCCGGTAGGCGTCCAGGGAGTACGACGTGGCGCCCGCGGGCGACGCGAGCTGCAGGACGAGCCCGATGGCCAGGACCGCGCCGATCGTCGACGTGAACCCTCCCGTGTTCACGAAGCCGGTCGCCGTGCCCTGCAGGTGCGGCGGCGACCACGACCGCGCGAAATCCATCCCGACCAACGACACGGGTCCGCCGGCGCCGATCACGACGACGAACACCAGCAGCTGCCACATCGGCCGCGGCGTCGACGGCACCAGCAGCGCGACCCACGCGACGAGCGTCGCCACGCAGCTGGCCAGCACCGACCACGACCTGCGCAGCGGGTGCCGGGCGGTGAAGCGCCCGACGAGCGGGCCGGTGACCATCGCGGTGAGGGTGAGCGCCAGCAGCAGCGTGCTCGCCTCGGCCTTGCTGCGGTGCTGGGCCGTGACGAAGAACGGGACACCCCACAGCAGCCCGACGACGTTCGCGCTGAACGGCGTCACGAAGTGCGACCACCATCCCAACCGGGTGCCGGCGGGCTTCGACGACTCGCGCACCGCGGAGACGAACCCACCCGCACCCGGCGTGGCGGCGGCGCCCTCGTCGAGCGGGCCCGTGCGGACGCACGCGAACGCGAAGAGGGTCACGACGAGACCGACCACGGCCAGCGCCCCGAACGCCGTCGTCCAGCCGTACCGGTGCAGTACCCAGGCCACCGGGATCGCGGACGCCAGCTGCCCGCTCTGCCCGATCAGCCCGGTGACCTGCACCATGACGGGCACGCGGCGCGGCGGGAACCACTGCGCGACCAGCCTGATCGCGCTGATGAAGATCCCCGCGTCGCCCGCGCCCAGCAGCACGCGCGCGACGAGCGCGGTCGGGACGTCGTGCGCGAAGGCGAGCAGCAGCTGCCCGAGGGCCATGACGAGCGACCCGACACCGATGAGCGCCCGCGCCCCGAACCGGTCGAGCAGCCGCCCGGCCGGGATCTGCAGGGCCGCGTATACGGTCAGCTGGACCACGGAGAACGCGGCCAGGCCCGTCGCGCTCAGCGAGAACCGGTCGATGGCCTCGACCCCGGCCACCCCCAGCGCGCTGCGGTGCGTGACGCCGACGAAGTACGCCATGGCCGCCGCGACGTACACGAGCGCGGCGCCGACCGGTGCGCGCGCACCGCCTCCTGGCGGTGGTGCGCCCGTCATGGCTGGGTCCCTCGGTCGGTCGTCGGCCGGGCTCCGGGCCCGCGGTCCCAGCGTAGGCGGTCGGTGGAGGACGCCGTGCAGGCCGCCGTGCAGGCCGCCGGACGGGCGGTCTCAGGTCGCGGAATGGTCACGATTCACCCGCAAGGGTGACGTACCACCCGTCTTTGCGGTACGAAAGGTCTCCGGGGAGGCGACGCGGGCGTCGCTGCAGGAGGGGGCTCCACATGAATGACGTCATGCGTGCCGGTCGCGTGCCGGCTCTGACTGCGGCCACGGCTGCCATGCTCACAGCCGGTCTGCTGACGGCGACGTCCAGCAGCGCGGCCACGTCGAGCTCGTTGCTCGCGCTGCTCGCCTGGGCCGTCGCCCTGGTTGGTGCGGTGGTGCAGTTCCTGACGCTCGACCGGCCGACGAGCCGCCGCGGCCTGGTGGCTGCCGTGGTGTCCCTGCTGGCGAGCGCCGCCGTGTGGGGGGCCCTGGGTTCCGATGCTGCCGGGGCGTTGGCGGGGGTCTCGACCCTGCTCTTCCTGGTGCTCGCGACGGGAACCACCGTCGCGCGCGCGTCGCAGCCGCGCGTCACGGCCGGCTGAGGTCGGCTCGGTCGGATCAGCCCGCGCGTGTGGTTCGTCGTGCGGTCCGGCGCGTGGAGCGTCGACCGGTCTTGCGCAGCGCGACGACGACGGCGAGGGGCCAGAGCGCCTGCGCACCCGCGACGACCCGTTCGGTGAGCCCCACGACTGGCCCGTCCGTCCGCAGCTCGACGACGAAGACCGCCAGCATGCCGACGAGCGCCGCTGACGCCGCCGCACCGACGGCCGGGTGCAGGATGCCGCGCTGCCCGCGCCGCGCCGACGCCGCCGGCCACAGCGCGAGCGCGCCGAAGCCCACGGCCGCCGCGATCCCGTGCCCTCGCGGGTGCGCGTCGACGGGCAGGAGCGCCACCGCCAGCGTCGCCGCTCCGCCGAGCCCGTGCAGCAGCCGCCCGCTGGTCGGCACGGGTCGCAGACCCGCGGCCGTGACCAGGTGCGCGGCGCCGGTCATGGCCAGGCCGGCGGCCATGATCCCGGGTTGGTGCGCGGAGGTCGCGGCCAGGTCGCTGATGGTCTCGCGGACGGCGTCGAACGACGGCTGCCGGGAGGCGGCGACGGTCCAGCCGCCGATCATCGCGACGGGAGCCGCGAGGGCGCTGGTGAGCGCCCACCCGGGCACGTCCCGGGCATCTGTGGCCACGGGCGTCGCGCGCACCGGGCCGCTGCTGGAGGGAGGTCCGGTCCCGGTTGCTGCCATCGTGCCGCCACGCTAACGGGGTGGAACACCTCGCGCTGCTCGGCGGGACGGAATCACCCTGTCGGTGGGATGAGGGAAGGTGGGAAGGTGCTGATCGTCGTCGTGCCCGGAGCGTCGTCGGCAGACGACGACGCGGACGACGCGACGCCCGTCGTCGGTGTCCGACCCGTCGGGCGGGATGTCGCGCCGCACGGTGTGGTCGGGGAGGACCGAGCCGTGCGGTGGGTGTGGGACGACACCACGCACTGGTACTCGCGGCTGCTGGCCGACGGCGTCCGGGTGGAACGCTGCCTGGACCTGCGCCTCGCGCACAGGGTGCTCCGCGACTCGCTCACGTCGGCCGACTCGGTGCTGGCCGGCCGAGCGCCCGGTCCGTTCGACGCCCCCGCCGAGCAGCCCGACGCCTTCGTCGGAACCGACGCACCGGCTGCCCTGTTCGAGGTGCGCACTGCCCGCGAGCGGCCCGACGAGGCCGCGCTGCTCACGGAGGTCGCGGACCAGGACGCAGCGCTCGCGGGACCGGGGTCCAGACCGGACGTGCGCACCGCTGCCGCCGGCCAGGACGCGGGTCCCGGCCCCGACGTGGGCCCCGCCCACGCGCGGCTGCGGCTGCTGGTCGCCGCGGAGTCGGCGGGCGCGCTCGCGGCCGCGGAGATGCGGCACGCCGGCCTGCCGTGGGACCGGGAGGTGCACGACCGTCTCCTGACGGACGCGCTCGGAGCGCGGCGGGGCGACGCGCGCCCGCCGCGGATGGAAGAGCTCGCCGTCCGCATCCGAGCCGAGCTGGGCGCGCCGCGCCTCAACCCGGACTCGATGCCCGACGTGCTGCGCGAGCTGCGCCGCAACGGCCTGCCCGTCACGTCCACGAGCAAGTGGGAGCTCGCGGGCGTCGACCACCCGGTCGTCGAGCCACTGCTCGCCTACAAGAAGCTGTCCCGCCTGCACACCGCCAACGGGTGGGCGTGGCTGGACCGCTGGGTGCCCGACGGACGCTTCCGCCCGGACTACGTGGTCGCCGGCGTCGTCACCGGGCGGTGGGGGTCCAGCGGCGGCGGTGCCCAGCAGCTCCCGAAGCAGGTGCGCCAGGCCGTCCGCGCCGACGACGGATGGCGCCTGGTGGTCGCCGACGCGGCGCAGCTCGAGCCGCGCGTGCTCGCCGGGCTGGCGCGCGACGACCGGATGGCCGAGGCGGGCCGCGGCCGGGACCTGTACCAGGGGATGGTCGACGCGGGCGTCGTCGCCTCCCGGGACCAGGCGAAGGTCGGGATGCTCGGCGCGCTGTACGGCGGGACGACGGGCTCGTCGGCCGCGGTCCTGCCGCGGCTGACGCGGGCGTTTCCGGCCGCGCTCGGCCACGTCGAGGCTGCCGCCCGCGCGGGCGAGCGCGGCGAGGCCGTCACGACCCTGCTGGGCCGCACGTCCCCGCGGCCCGGCGCGGGGTGGGCGCAGGTGCAGGCGGCGGCGCTGGGAGGAGGGCCGGGCGACGACGACGCCGGGCCTGCGGCCACGGGGCCCGCGGACCCGGCCGGCCAGGAGGCAAGGGCCCGCGCCCAGTCGCGCGCGTGGGGCCGGTTCACCCGCAACTTCGTCGTCCAGGGCACCGCGGCCGAGTGGGCGCTGTGCTGGATCGCCGAGGTGCGCCGCCGTCTCTGGGCGCTCGGGGAGGTGGAGGTGCCGGGCCGGGCACCGGCTCCCTTCGCTCGTCGTCCGCACCTCGTCTACTTCCTGCACGACGAGCTGGTGGTCCACGCGCCCGAGCCGCTCGCGGACGCGGCCGCGGTCGAGGTGCGCGAGGCGGCTGCCGCGGCCGGTCGGCTGCTGTTCCGCGACTACCCCGTGGACTTCCCGCTCAGCCTCGCCGTCGTCCGCTCGTACGCCGACGCCAAGGGCTGATGCTTCAGCCGAAGCGGCCGTTGACGTAGTCCTCGGTCCGCGGGTCGGCGGGGGAGCCGAACATCTGCGTGGTGGGGCCGTGCTCGACGATGCCGCCGGGCGTGCCCTGCTCGGCCAGGAAGAACGCGCACTGGTCGGAGACGCGGGCGGCTTGCTGCATGTTGTGGGTGACGATGACGATCGTGACCTCGCCCCGCAGGGCGCCGATGGTCTCCTCGACGCGGCGCGTCGAGGTGGGGTCCAGGGCGGAGCACGGCTCGTCCATGAGCAGCACCTGCGGGCGGACGGCGAGCGAGCGTGCGATGCACAGGCGCTGCTGCTGCCCGCCTGAGAGGCCACCGCCGGGCGAGCGCAGCCGGTCCTTGACCTCCGACCACAGCCCGGCGCGGGTCAGCGACTCCTCGACGAGGGAGGCCTTGTCGCCCGCGGAGACCCGCAGCCCGGTGAGCGCGAGCCCCGCGGTGACGTTGTCCTGGATCGACATGGCGGGGAACGGGTTGGGCTTCTGGAAGACCATCCCGATGCTGCGCCGGGCGTCGGTGACGCGGCGCGCGGGGTCGTAGATGTCCCGTCCGTCGAGCAGCACCTCACCGGCCAGCGACGCGGACGGCACCAGCTCGTGCATCCGGTTGAGGATGCGTAGGAACGTCGACTTGCCGCAGCCCGACGGGCCGATGAGCGCGGTGACGTTCCCCGCCGGCATGGCGAGCGAGACGCGCTCGAGCACCTTGTGGGTGCCGAACCACGCCGAGATCGACCGCGCGTCGAGCGCCACGCGGGTCCCGAGGCCGGTGGGGGTCGGCACGCCGGTCGGGACGGGAGGCAGCAGCTGCGTCGCGTCGTCGGGCAGCGCGGGCGCCTCGGGAGCGACGGCGACGAACGAGTCCACGGTCATGGACGCACGATGACGCACGGGCGTGGCGTCAGGATGAACAGCGGGCATCGGTTGGCCTTCACACCAGGTTGGGCAGGACGACGAACACCTGCTGGGCGACGAGGGTGGAGCAGACAAGGACGAGCGGGACGCCGACGACCCACGCCTGCCACCGCCCCCACCAGCGGGACAGGAACGTAGCGAGCACCGCGCTCGCGGTCAGCGCCGCGAGCGCGAGGACGAGCAGGGGCCACGCGTCGTCGTCGCCGGCGAAGGCGGCCTCGTCGTCGCCCAGGACGGTCCGCGACAGGACGGCGCGCGGGGTGGGGAAGGACTCGCCGACGAGCGTCGCGTCGACCCGCAGCAGGCCCGTGGGGGCCCAGCGCGGGCCGGTCGCGCCGACGAGCGTCAGACGCCCTGCGCCCGCTGGCAAGACGTCGGGCAGCGGGTCGCCCGTGCGGCGCAGCCCGGCGACCGCGTACGTCGCGGTGCCCTGGCCGGTGACGGTGGTGATGACGTCGCCCACCCGGAGCTCGCCGATCCTGCCGAACACACCGCCGTACGCCCCGTGCCGTCCCATCAGCACCACGGCGCCGGCCTGGCCGGGCAGGACGGTGTCGCGACGGTGACCGGGTCCGGACTGCAGGATCTTCGACGTCGTCCCCTCGAGAACCACATCGTCCACGTCGAGCCGGGGGATGGAGACGGTCGCGACCGGCGCGCCCGGTTCGATCAGGTGGTCGGCCGGGGTGACCTGGCCGACGGGTGCGGTGCCCGCAGCCAGCTGGGCGCGGAACGCCCAGCCGGCCACGTGCTGGTCCCGCTCGTAGCGCAGCGGGGAGAGGACCAGCGCGTACGCCACGACGCCCAGCGCCAGAGCCGCGACGATCAGCAGGCTGGTGCCCGCCAGGCGAGACCGCTCGCTGGCAGGGACGGGCCGGATCGCGGTGTCCAGGCTGGGCATCGTGGTCGTCATGTCAGCGCTTCTGCGTGACGGTCTTGGCGGCGGAGGACTTGCCCGCGACCGTCGAGGAGCCCGAGTAGGTCACGACGAGCTTGTGCTTGCCGGCCTTGAGCTTGGGCAGCTTGACCGTGGCCTTGCCGTTCTTCAGCGTGACCGTCTTCACCGACTTCTTGCCGTCCTTGACGGTGACCTTGCCGGTCGGCGTGACACCGGTCGCGGAGACCTTGACCGTGAGCGACGCGTACTTGCCCTTGGCCACGGACCTGGGCGCCACCACCGAGACGGTTGGGGTGGCCTTGGCGACCTTCACCGTCACGACCGCGCTGGTGCTGCTCTTCACCGTCGACGGGCTCGAGGACGTGAAGACGGCCTTGATCGCGTACGAGGTCTTGGTGGCCTTCCAGGTCAGCTTTGCCTTGGCGGAGGCGACCTTGACGTTGCCGAGCTTCTTGCTGCCGTCGTAGAACGCGACCGTACCGGCGGGCGTCTTGCTCGCGGACACCGAGGCGGTGACCGTGAAGGACCTGCCGACGACGGGCTTCGCGCTCACCACGGCGTTGGTGGTGGATGCGACGGCGACGACGGGCTTCGTCGTGACGGTGGGCGTCGGGGTCGGCGTCACCGGGGCCGTGACCGTGAGGTCGACGACCGGGGAGGTCGACGCGCCGACACCTGCCAGGTTCGGCAGGAAGATGGCCGACAGGGGCAGCGAGCCCGCCGTCCTCGTCGGGACCTGGACCGTGCCCGTGCTGCTGCCGGCGGCCACGGTGCCCGACGCGAGGAGCGTGGAGCCCGTGTAGATGCGGACCGTGCCGCCGCCCTGGCCGTAGGACGAGGTGGTCACGGTGGCCGTGGCGGACTTGCCGGCGACCACCGAGGTGGCGCCCAACGTCAGGGCCGTCTCCGAGGCCGACGCCTTGTAGGCGCGCAGCGAGTCGTCGCCGCAGCCGTCGCCCAGCAGACCGAAGCCGAACGCCGTGATCGTGGCGCTCTGCTTGCACACGCGCGAGTCCGCGCCGACGAACGTCTTGGCGACCTCGGACGTCGGGTCGTCGGCCTGGACCGACGGGACGATGTTGTACACCGGGCGCGTGTAGGCCGTGAACCCGGGGTTCAAGGCGTACGAGGTGCCCGAGCCGGTGGTGGCGACGTTGCCGTCGACCGCGTTGATGCGGACGCCACTGCGCAGGTCCGTCGTCTTGCCGTTCGCCTGGGCGACCCACTGCGCGATGGAGAACGGCGCGATCGCGCCGGCGTCCTGCGCGGCCGTGCCGCTGACGAGCGCGCCGCCCTGGTGCTCCTGCACGGCGACGCCGGCGAAGTCCTTGTCCTTGAGGTTGGCGTACGTGCCGGCGGAGATGTCCGACTCGGTGACGCCGACCTTGCCCAGCCAGAAGCTGCGCGTACCGGAGCCGGCCGCCGGGATGAAGGTCGTGATGTCCGTGACGACGTCTCCGGTGGCGGCCACGTAGGACGGACCCTGCAGCGTCGTGCTGTCGCCGTGCACGACGACCTTGGTCAGCTCGCCCTTGAAGATCGACGTGAGCTGCGCCTTGGAGAGGTTGGCCGGGATCACGCTGTCCGGCGCGGTCGCGTAGGAGACAGCGTCCAGCGCGAACGGCACGTACGTGAGCACGCCGTCCTGGGCGACGTCGGCGGCGCCGGGCGCGCCCGAGCTGCGGGCGTACTGGACCTGGCCGGCGATCGAGGAGGTCGAGACGGGCACCGCCGCGCTGTTGAACACGGGGATGCTGGCCGACTCGATCTGCCCGATCGCGACGCGCAGCAGGTCGCGACCGCCGCCCGAGTTGTTGGCGCGGGGGATGGCGGTGCCACCGGTGCGCGTCGTGACCGATGCGCTGCCGGTCGCGTCGTAGGACGCGAGGACGCCGCCGCCGATCGCCGTGGCGAGCCCGCCGACGACGCTCTGCGTGGTGTCCGAGCCGAGGCCGGCGAGCGTCCCGAAGGACCCCGCGGCCGGGTCCGCGCTGGCGGGCGCGACGACGCTACCGAGCGCGAGCGCGGCGAGACCGGCGCACAGGCCGGTCTTCGCGAAGGCTGTGACCTTCATCTGACTGTTCCTCTCGAGGCAGATAAGAATGCGCGCGGGACCCGCGGCAGGGCTGAATCTAGGAGTGCTGGGAAAACAGTCGACGACTACCGGAACAACACCGGTAGCCGGTCACGAGAAATCAGTTTCGAATTCACCCTCGCGCAATGCCTGGACGCGCGCGCGGCGCATGAGCAACGGACCTGCCACCGCGCAGGCGGCACCGAGCCCGGTCGACCCGACCAGGCCCAGACGGGCGCTGCCCACCGAGGTCCCGCCCGTGCGGATGGGGTCGCCGGCCGTGCTCTGGCCGGTGTCGGGGTCGGCCATCGGGGGCGCCGCGCTCGGGGTCGGGTCGGCCGGTGCGGTCGGGACGGGCGCGGCCGCCGGGTCCGACCCGGGGTCCTGCGCGCTCGCCGGGGTCGTGGCGGTGGCCGACGGCGTCGGCGTGGGGCTCGCGGTGGGTGTCGGCGTGGCCGTCGCGGTGGGCGTGGGCGTCGGCGTCGCGGTCGCCTCCGTCGGGCACAGCTTCGCGACCGCCGACGCGTCGTCGAGCAGGTCTGCCACCGCCGTCAGGTCCGCGCGCTGCGAGCTGCCGAGCGGCAGGTAGCCGCGTGGGAGCGCCCCCTTGCTCTCGCCGGGCACCTGGCCCGTCGAGCCCGCGTACCGCAGGAATGTCGCGTAGTCGCCGCGCTGGTCAGGGCTTGCGGAGCAGACGGGGATCGCCGCGTAGTCGACGAGCGTGAGCGGGTAGGCGCCGCGCACGCGCGCCTCCGCGTCGGTCGCCTTCACGGCCGCCGGGCCGTCCTCGGCCGGGGTCATCGCGTCGACCGCGGCCTGCATCGTCTCGTCGTCGGCCGCCAGGGCCTGGCCGGCGGCGTTGACCAGGCGTGCGGTGCGCAGGCCGTAGCGCTGTGCGGACGCGAGGTCCGCCAGCGCCATGGAGAACCGGCTGCCGGGGAGCTGGGCGCCCGAGGACGTGAAGCCCGGGGGGAGCTTGTTCACGTCCCAGACGATCTTGGCGCCCGCGTTGGCCTTCTGGGTGCGCGCGGCGGCGTCGGCCATGTCGTTCGTGTACGGGCGCAGGTCGAGCGTGCCGTAGCCGGGTGCGGGCACCGTGGCGTCCTGCTGGTACGTGCTCAGATCGGCCTTCGGGAAGCTGTCCAGGTCCGGGTCGTGCGTCAGGTCGAGGTCGGCGTAGACAGGGTTGATCGTCATGCCGTACTCGTCGGGCTCGCCCTGCAGGAATGCGCGCGCAAACGGGTCCGCGATGATCCACCGCCACAGTTGTGCGTACGCGTCCGACGTGCCGAGCCCCACCATCAGGCCGTCCGGTCCGGCCGTGTGCACGAATTGTTCGAGCTCGGGATTCAGGGCGATGAATTCCGGGTCGTTGACGATGCTGCGCGGATTGTCGGTCAGGGGTTTGCCGGAACCGCCGCCCGGCACGTCCGCGCGGTAGGACTGCGTGAGCAGCTTGGCCACCAGGCGCGGGTTGAGCACCAGGTCGTCGAGCGCCGTGCCGTCGCGCTCGCTCAGCGAGCTGCCCAGCCTGTACTGACGGTCGATCGTGTACGCGATCACCAGCGCCGTCTGCGCGACGGGTGCGTAGCGGACGGGCTCGTTCGGTGCGGGGTCCAGCGGCGCGTTGACCACGGCCAGCCGCGACGCGCCGGTCACCGTGCTCGTGAGCTGTGCGCGCGCCTCGTCGTCGCCGATCTGCGAGTACCCGTACGTCGTCCCGGTGCCGCACAGCGCGGACTGCCAGGACGTCATCGCGTCGGAGAACAGCTCATTGCCCACGAGGCGCTGCTCGGCGTTGCCCAGCGCGCACGACGAGCCGATGGCCGCGAACTGCAGCGGGAACACCATGCGGTGCGACCAGGCCGAGGCGGACAGGGGCGAGCCGACGATGGAACCGCCGGGCGAGTCCTCGGCCAGCGTCCCGTTGGCGTTCGTCTCACCACGCGGCACGACGACGAGCCAGCACGACCGCGGCGCGCCGGAGGGGAGCTCCTCGCCGCAGCCCAGGTGGGGCGCCTCGAGCGACGTCTGGATCTCCATGTTGGCGGTCCCCGTGCCGTCCGTGCCGGTGCGGGCCGCGGTGATCTCGTTGGTCGAGGCGGACGTGAAGTAGTCGGCCACGTCGGTCACGGGGCTCCCGCCGACCGGCGTGAAGGGCACCGTGTACGCCTTGAGGTTCGGGTTGGTGAGCGGCGGCGGCACCAGGTGCGCGGCGTCGTACGCCTGCTGGGGGTCCTCGCCGCGTTTGAGCCCGCGCTGCGCGGTCCGCTCGCCCACCAGGTTGTTGAGGCCCGGGTTGGGCGCACCCCACTGGCACTGTTCGGGCGTCGGGCCCGACGCGTCGTCGCCCCAGCACTGCATGATCTGCAGGTAGTCGTACGAGAACTGCCCTGCCGACGTGGGCCGGCCGCCCTTCCAGTCCACCGTGACGCTCTGGTGGGACAGGTTGCGGGTCTGGCTGACGGTGACCTCGAGGTGGGAGAAGGTCACGTAGTCCGGGTCGTGCGTGTCGCGGTCGCCGACGAGCGACGGGTCCGACCATGCCTGGGTCGAGGACGAGTCCCCCTCGACGGCTTCGACGACCGACGAGGAGCTCGTCGGCTCGGCGGCCCGCGACGCGGCGCCGGTGGCCACGAGCAGGGTCGCGCCCAGCGACGTCGATGCGAGCCCGACGACCGTCAGCCACGCACCCGTGCGGCGCAGGCGTGCGGCGTTCACCGCTGGACCGTCCGCCGTGCCGGACGACCGGAACGACCCGCGCGACCACGGCGTGAGCCACCACCACCGGCAGCGCGCGCGACGAGCGGCGGGACGACCACCAGCGCGACCGCGAGCAGACATGCCGCGACCACCGCCCACGGCCCGATCCCGCCGCCGCCGGGCTCGTCGGTCTCGACGGGCATCGCGACGACGTTCGAGCAGGTGCCCGTCTCGTCGTCGCACACCACGGGGCCCCCACCCGTGCTCGGTGCGGCCACGGTGCCGACGGTCGTGCCGGTCCCGGTGCCCGTGCCCGCGTCGGTCGTGCCGGTCCCGCCGGAGTCGGTGCTGTCGCCGTCGTCCGTCGTTCCCGCGGACGTCCCCGGGGCGGTGCCGCCGGGTTTCCCGCCGCCCTGCGTCGTCGTGCCCGTGCTCGGGGCGCTGCTCGACCCCGGCGTGCTGCCGTTCTTCGTCGGCGTGCCGCCGGACGTGCCGGCGCCCGGCGCGGTGCCGCCGCCCTTGGCCGGGGACCCGGCGGCGCCGCCTGTCGGCTTGTCGCACTGCGTGTCGCCCTTGTGGTCGCACTCCGAAGGCTGCGGTGCGTTCTTGGCCAGCGTGTTGCTGCCGTCGGCGGAGAACGTCGGGTTGTTGCACTTCTTGATGTCGACGTCCTGGTCCTGCGCCCCGGGGATCTTGCCTACCTGGTCCAGGCCCGCCCGCACCAGGTTGATGGGCAACGGCGAGTAGCCGAGCACCTCGGCCTGCTGCTGTCCCTCGCACAGAAAGTAGTTGGCGAAGGCGCCGAGCGTGTGTCCCTTGGCGGCGGTGAAGCCGTTCTGCGCCGTCGTCGGAACCACGATGTAGCTGTAGGACGACAGCGGATAGGCGCGCTTGTCGGTGTTGCCGTACACGCCCGTGAGGTTCTGTGTGAGGTACTGCGCCGAACCCTTGTCGGTGTTGATCGTCGCGCCCAGCAGCCCGACGGCCACGTTCGAAGCGGTCGGCTCGACGTAGTAGCCCGCGTCGTTGAGCACCTTGGCGACGGGGTAGCCGGTCTTGAGCGCGTAGGAGTACTCGACGTACGTGATGGTGCCCTCGTTGCCGCGCTGCGCGACGTACCCGGACACGCCCTGGGAGTTGGGCTGCGCGACGAAGCCCTTGCCGGGGATCGTCGGGTAGTTGGACGTCACGCCGCACGGCGTGGACCGGCCCGCGGCCTTGCAGTACGCGTCCCACGCCTTCTGGTGGCGGGCGGCCATCCACGTGGTCAGCTGTGCGGTCGAGCCGGACCCGTCCGAGCGGACGACGGGCACGATCTTGCGCTTGGGCAGCGTCAGGGAGGGGTTGTCGGCGGCGATCGCCGGGTCGTCCCAGCTGGTGATGGTGCCCGTGAAGATGCCCGTGATGACGTCGCCCGACAGGCGCAGGTTGGTGACCTTCTGCCCGCCGACCGTCAGGTTGTACATGAACGACGTCCCGCCCGCGACGATCGGCATGTAGACGTAGCCGCGGCTCGGCGGGGTGTCCACGACGCCCCCGTCCTTGAGGCCGTAGGGGATCTCCGTGATCGCGAAGTCCACCGTCCCGGCCTTGAACTGGTTGCGGCCGTCCGACGAGCCCGTGCTGGCGTAGTTGATCCGCATGCCGTACTGCTCGACGTTGCGGCGCCACTGGTCCACCGCGTTCGAGCTCCACGACGACCCCGCGCCACTGACGGGCACGTAGGAGTCCGCGCTCGCGGCGGAGCTCGTCGCGAGCAGCGTGCCGGCGGCGATCAGCGGGGTGACGACCGCGGCGATCAGCGACGTTGCCAGCGGGACGAGGACGCGTCTCATGACTGCTCCTGGGGCGGGTGGTGCGGCCGGCCCGGCTCGGCCGCGAGGGGGTCGGGTGGGAGGAGCCCGTCGAGGGTGGCGACCGCCGGCTCCGACGAGCGCGCCGGCCTCCGGCCGCGGCCCGCACGCCGCCGCGCAGCACGCTGCCGGCGGTCGGCGCGGGTCTGCTCCCGGGCGCGCCGACGGGCGTCCTTCGTGAGCGGTGAGGACCCGCCGATGACGCGGGCCAGGACGAACAGCGCCAGCACCAGCAGCATCAGCACGGCGGCCGCGCCGAACCCGCGCGCGACCATCGTCGGCTCCGGGGACTTCACGAACTGGAAGATCGCCAGCGGCAGGCTGACCATCGGGCCGTCGGTCGGGTCGCTGTTCATGGCTGCGGTGAAGCCCGAGGTGAGCAGGACGGGAGACGTCTCGCCGATGCCGCGCGCGGTGGCCAGGATGACGGCCGTCGTCAGGCCGGAGCGCGACGTCGGCAGGACCACCTGCCACACCGTGCGGAACTGGCTGGCGCCCAGCGCGTACGACGCCTCCTTGAGCGTGCCCGGCACCAGGCGCAGCACCACGTCGGCGGAGCGGACCATGATCGGCAGCATCATGATGCTGATGGCCGTGGCCGCCGCGATGCCGGACTTCGGGATGCCGAGCGCCAGGATCAGCGTCGCGTAGACGAACAGGCCCGCGACGATGGACGGCAGCGCGGTCATGGCCTCGACGACCGTGCGGACCAGGCGCGCGAACCGGCCGGGGAGCTCCGAGAGGAACACCGCGGTGACCAGGCCCAACGGGATGGTGATGACCAGCGCGATCGAGATCTGGATCAGCGTCCCGACGATCGCGTGCCGGATGCCGCCGTCGCTCAGCGGGTCGAGCGGGCCGGCGAGCGCCATGTCCTGCGTGAAGAAGTTCAGGTGCGGCAGCGCGGCCGCGCCGCGCGAGAACGTGAAGACGACGACGAACACGAGGCCCGCGAGCAGCGTGAAGGCCGCCCCGTGCACGACGACGGTCACGAGCTTGTCGCGGACCGAGACACCGCTCTCCGTGAGCGACACGAGCAACGCGTACAGCGCGAGGAACAGGCACACCGTGATCGCGACGAAGCCCAGCGGGCTCGTGACCGGGGCCAGCACCGTGCACACGAGCGCGGCCAGCGCGAACGCCGCGACTCCGGCCCCGCACACGTTGAGCAGGTCCGAGACGCGCACACCGCTGAGCTGGCGGCGCACCTCGCGTCGCGGCGCGGGCCGGGTCTCAAGCACGTCCGGCAGCACGGGTCCGCGGGGCACGTCCGCGCCGGTGAGCTCGGGTGTCACCTCGACCACGGCCATCAGCTGCTCGCCCCCGACCGCGAGCGGGCCACCACGGACGACGCGGCGAAGTTGACCACGAGCGTCATGAGGAACAGCGCGAGCCCGGCGCCCATGAGCGCGGAGGTGCCGAACGGCGTGGACTCGCCGTACCGCAGCGCGATGAGCGAGGACACCGAGCTGCCGCCGTTGGCGAGCACGTGCCACTGCACGGCGAACACCGGCGAGATGATCATGTAGACGGCGATCGTCTCGCCCAGCGCGCGGCCCAGGCCGAGCATGGTGCCGCCGATGATGCCGCCCTTGCCGTAGGGCAGGACCACCCGGCGGATCACGCCCCAGCGGGTGGAGCCGAGCGCCAGGGCGCCCTCGCGCTCGCCGACCGGGGCCTGCATGAAGACCTCGCGCATGATCGACGCGATGACGGGCGCGATCATCATCGCCACGACGAGGCCCGCGATGAACGTCGACGACGTGTACACCGTGGCCGTGGCGAGCGGGTCGTGCGGGTCGGATCCCGGCACGGTGAACGGCGGGAACCAGCCGAACGTCGTCGACAGCCAGCGCGCGAGCCCCGTGACGTGGCCCTGCAGGAAGAAGAAGCCCCAGAGGCCGAACACGACCGACGGGATGGCGGCCATGAGGTCGACGACGCTCACGAGCGGCTGGCGCAGCCGGGCCGGCGCGTACTCGCTGATGTACAGGGCGACGCCGAGCGCGAGCGGCACCGCGACGCTCACGGCGACGGCCGCGATGAGGATGGTGCCGACCAGGATCGCGGCGATGCCGAAGTTCCCCGAGTCGGGCTCCCACGCAGCGGTCGTGAAGAACGACCAGCCGGCGCGGTGCAGCGCATCCCACGCGCGGATCAGGAGGAACACGCCGACCAGACCCATGATCACCAGGACGGCTGCACCGCCCGCGTACAGCGTGCCGCGGAAGGCGCGGTCACCCCAGGACCTGCGGGTGCCCAGCCGACGCGGGGCGTCGGTCGCCACGTTGATGGCGCTCACTGCTGCTCCTGACCTCGTGCGAGCACGCTCGCGCCGTGGCCGCGCTCTGCGACCGAGTGGACCGTCCCGCGTTCCGGCGGACGGCAGTCGTCGGACGGGTGACGCGCAGCTGCCCGCAGGACGGCGAGCAGGTCCGATTCGGACAGTTGTCCGACTTGACCGGCACGATTCGGGCCGCCGTCCGGAGAGGGGGCGAAAAGTTGCGCTGGACGTTTGACCAACAGGGGTTCCGTAGCGCACACTCTTACCTGACGGTGCGCATCGCCTGCCCCCTGCGCGGTGCGCACCGTCGTTACTTCGCGAAGGGCGGGGCCTCCGGGTCCCGCCCTTCGTCGTTCCGGTCGACGAGGCGTCAGGGTGACCCGGGCGGTGGCCGTCGGCGCGGCTTCCGCGTGTTCGTCGGGGCCGCGGTTACCGTCGATGCGTGACCGTTCCCGCACGCGTGCCCGGCACGGGAGCCACACCAGGCGAGGTGCAGGTTCCCGGAGCAGACTCCGACGACCCCCGCGCCACGCCCTCGGACGCGCCAGGGGCGCCCGCTGCTGCCGGGGACGGCGCGGGCGACAGCGCGCCCGTCGTCCTCGTCGAGCCCCCGTCGCCGGCGGAGCTGATGGAGGGCGCCGTCGCCACGTGGCGGGCGGCGCTCGTCGAGGCGGCCGGTGGGTCCACCCTCGCCGACGTCGAGCTGCTGGGCGAGGCCGCGCTGGACCTCTCGGCCGCGCACCCGTCCGGCATGGCCCAGCTGTTCGCGGGCCGCGAGACGCGCCTGTCCAACCTGGTGCGCGAGGGTACGGCGCTCTCGACCGCCCGACGACGCGCCCGTGCGGTCGGCGCCCGGTCGGCCGCGTACGCCCAGCAGTACGGCATCGCCCCCACGTCGCTCGCGATCGGCGTCGCGACGTGGACCGAGCGCGGTGCCGGCCAGGTCGCGCAGGACGACGTGGCCGCGCTCGCCTCCGTCACGCGGCAGCGCACCCGGGACGACGAGGTCGCACCACCCGAGCCACGCACCGTCCGTGCCCCCGTCCTGCTGCGCCCCGTCACGCTGCACGCACGCGGTACGGGGGAGGCCGACTACGAGCTCGCGCTCGAGCCGTCGCTCGAGGTGAACCCGGTGCTGGCGCGCGCGCTGCGCTCGCGAGGCGCCCTGCTGGACCCGGCCGCCGTGGCACGCGGTGCGTTCACGCCGTCCGGCTTCGACCCGCGCGCGGCCCTCCAGCGGCTCGCGTCGCTGGGCGAGGCCGTCCTGGAGGACTTCACGCTCGCGGAGCGGGTGGTCGTCGGTGCGTTCGTCCACCCCGGGCAGGTGCTGGTCGACGACCTCGACCAGCTCGCCGGGACGTTGGACCGGCACGAGGTCGTCGCCGCGCTCGCGGGTGTGGGCGGCGACGAGCTGGCCGCCCGCGAGCTTCCGACGCCGGTACGTGGGGACCGCGACCCGGCGCTCGAGCGCGGTGTCGGCGACCTGGACCCGACGCAGCAGCACGTGCTGGACGTCGTCGCCACCGGCACCCACTTGTTCGTCGACGCGCCCACGGGCTCCGACGTCACGGGCACGCTCGCGGCGCTGGTGGCGGACGCTGCCGCATCGGGCCGGACGGTGCTGTACGTGCCGGGCCACCGCCGTGCGGCCGTGGCGCTCGGGGAGCGCCTCGGTCGCCTGGGCCTCGACGCGCTGCTGCTCGACGTCGCACCGGAGGCGGGCTGGCGGACGACCGCCGCGCGTCGCCTGCTGGGAGCCATGACCTTCGAGGCGCCCACCGTCGACGCGCACGGGACGCACGCCCTGCGCGCGGAGCTCGTGGCGCACCGCGAGCAGCTGCGCAGCTACGTCGTCGCGCTGCACGCGGCCCGCGAGCCCTGGGGCGCCTCCGCCTACGACGCGCTCCAGCAGCTCGCCCGCCTGACGTCCACCCGTCCCACCCCCCGCACCACGGTCCGGCTGGGCGCTGACGCGGCTCGGGCCATCGACGGCACGCGGCGCGACGAGCTGGGCGCGCTGCTGACGCGCGCAGGCGAGCTCGGCGCGTTCTCGGTGCGTCCCGGCGACACGCCCTGGTACGGCGCCGACCTGCGCACACGTGCCGACGCGGACGGCGCGGTGCGGCGCATCGAGCGGCTGCTCGACGAGGCGCTGCCCACGCTCTCGGCGCGCACCGAGCAGGTCGCGGCCGAGACCGGCCTCAACCGCGCGGCCACGATCGCCGCCTGGACCGAGCAGCTCGCGATGCTCGACGGGGTCCGGGGCGCGCTCGACGTGTTCCTGCCCGTCGTCTTCGAGCGGACGGCCGACGACCTCGTCGCCGCGACCGCCACCGCACAGTGGCGCGGCGAGCACGGTGTGGAGATGAGCGGGCGGGTGCGCCGCCGGCTGGCCAAGCAGGCCAAGGACATGGTCCGCCCCGGACGTCCGGTGCCCGACCTCCACGCGGCGCTCGTCGAGGTCGCGCGCCAGCGCCAGATCTGGCACGACCACTGCCCCGGCGGCGGCTGGCCGCGCCTGCCCGACGGCCTCGAGCAGATCGAGGACGAGCTGGGCCCGCTGCTCGCTGACCTCGACGCGCTCGAGCACGTCCTCGCGGGCACCCCCGACGGCGGCGGGCTGCGCGGGCTGACGCTCGACGCGCTCGTCGAACGCCTCACCCGGCTGCGTGCGACGACCGACGCGCTCGAGACCCTGCCCGACCGGACGGGCCTGCTGCACACGCTGCGCACCGCCGGCCTGGGCGCCCTCGTCGACGACCTGGCCCAGCGGCGGGTCGACCCCGCGCTCGCCCCCGCCGAGCTGGACCTGGCGTGGTGGAGCACCGTCATCGAGCAGATCCTCACCGCCGAGCCCACGCTCGCCGGCTACGACGGGTCGACCCTCGGTGCGCTCGCCGCGCAGTACGCGCGCCTCGACCGCGAGCACGTCGACCGGCTGTCCGGCCCGGTGCTCGCCGGTGCGGTCGCGCACGTGAGCACCGTGCTGCGTCAGCACCGTGCGCAGGCCGAGGACCTGTTCGCCGAGCTCGTCGAGGAACGCCTCACCTCGCTGCGCGACACGTTCGGCCGCCACCCGGACGTCGCCCGACGCCTGCGGCCCGTGATCGCCGCGAGCCCCATGCTGGTCCCGCAGGTGCTTCCGCCGTCGCGCACCGTCGACCTGGTGGTCATCGACTCCGCTGCGCACCTGCCCGTCGAGGTCGCGCTCGCCGCCGTGGCGCGCGGCCGCCAGATCGTCGTCGTCGGCGACGCCCGCTGCGCGTCGGGGTCCGCCGTCCGCGAGCTCGCCGGTGTCCTGCCGAGCGTCGCGCTGCACGCACGGGCGTCCCGCCGTGACCCGTACCTGACCGCGTTCCTCGCCCGGCACGGCTACGACGGCGTCCTCGCCGCGCTGCCGCTGCCGGAGCAGTCGCCCCTGGTGGGCCTCGAGATCGTCGACGGCACGGGCATGCCGGACGCGGACTCGGGGATGGTCGCGACGACCAACGCCGAGGTGGAGCGCGTCGTCGAGCTGGTGCTCGACCACGCCGTCATGCGCGCGGACGAGTCGCTGGCCGTCGTCACCGTGACGCCCCAGCACGCCGAGGCGGTCCGCGAGGCGGTCCTTGCCGAGGTACGCACCAACCCCGCGCTCGCCGCGTTCTTCGACGCCGGCCGCGCCGAACCGTTCGTCGTGACCGACCTGAGCAACGGCGGCGGCCTGCGGCGCGATGCCGTCGTCCTCAGCCTCGGGCTCGGCCGCACACCCCACCGCCGCGTGCTGCACACGTTCGGTGCGATCAGCAGCCCCGGTGGCGACGCCCTGCTCCTCGACGCCCTCGGGTCCACCGCCCGCCGGCTCACGGTCGTCTCGTCGTTCGCGGCCGACGACCTCGACGCCGCCCGCCTGCGCGGCCCCGGCCCCCGTCTGCTGCGTGACCTGCTCGCGTTCGCCGGTTCGCGTGCCGCCGGCGGCACCGAGCTCGGCGCGACGTGGGAGCCCGACGAGCCCGAGCACCTGTTCGCGCCGCGGCCCGGGGACTCGGACGCCGGGATCGTCGTGCCGGACGGTGCACCCGCCGACGCCGGCGAGGCCGCGGGTGCGGATGTCTCGGGTGACGAGCCCGTTGCCGAGCCTGCCGCCGGCGCATCGAGCGTCGACACGGTGGACGCCGGCGAGTTGGCTGACGATGGTCGGACCGCCGCCGATCGGATCGCCGACGTCCGCCCCGAGCCCGACCGCCTGCTGCTGGACCTGGCCGAGCGGCTGTGGCACCACGGGCTGACCGTCGAGGTCGACTACGGGATCCCCGGCGGCGCCCGCATCCCGATGGTCGTCGGCCACCCCGACCTGCCGGACCGCATGCTCCTGGCCGTCCTGACCGACGACGAGGCCTACGTCGCCGAGCCCAGCATCCGCGTCCGCGAGCGGCTGGTGCCGGACCGACTGGTGGACCTGGGGTGGTCGGTGCTGCGGGTGTGGTCCGCTGCCGCGTTCCTCGACCCGCAGGCCGAGGTGGACCGGATCCGCCGAGCCGTCCACGCGCTGGTCCCCACCGACGCGGGCGACGTCCGCCGGCCCGTCACGCAGAGCATCCCGGCGATCGTCGTCGACGCCGACCTGGACGACCAGCCCGCCGGTCCCGCGGTCGAGGCCCGTCCTGTCGTCGGCGGGTCTGCTGACCCCGGGTCTGCTGGCGTCGGGTCTGCTGGCGTCGGGCCGGTCGAAGCCGAGGCCGCGGCTGAGGCGGTCGACACAGCTGAACCGGTCGACGCTGCCGGACCGGTCGACGCTGCTGAACCGGTCAAGACAGCGGAGGCAGCCGCCGGCGCGTCGCCCGCACCCGAACCGCCCACGACGTCACGTCCGCTGCAGCTCGCCCTCGCGGTCCCCACCCGCGAGCGGCCCGACGTCCGGCGTGGTCTGCCCATCGGCGCCTACTCGGACGACCAGCTCGACGAGCTGGTCACGTGGCTGCGGTCCGACGGGCAGGAGCGATCGCGCGACCAGCTCGCGGCAGCGCTGCGGGACGAGCTGGGCATCAACCGCCGGTCCTACCGGGTCGACACGGCGATCCGCGGTGCGGTGTCGCGGGGCATGGCCACCGACGCCTGATCCCTGCCTCTGCATCCGCGGGGTGCGGGTTCGGTGTGAAACGGAAGCGGTGGGATCATCGAGGGGTGACCAGCCTCCGACGCCCGAGCCGCCGCGCCATCAGGCCGGCGGGCACGGTGGGCACCGACGACGCGATCCTGCGCTCGACGCACGCGGCCGCACCGACGCCTGCGTCGCAGGGCGTGCCGTCCGACCGGGGCGAGACCGCAGCCGAACCGGCGCTGCCGATCCGCAGCCTGGATGACAGCGACATCGGATGGGGCGAGTCGACCGACGCGAACGACGAACGACTCCGTCGCGACAAGCCCCCGCACTGGTAGTGCTCAGGTCGGGGGCACCGGAGGTGTCGTCGGCGAGGCGGTGGGTGGAAGGGCCGGGCCGTCGGTGTCGTTGGCGACCGCCGCGTTGGGGCGTGCGGCCAGCAGGTCGCGGATCTCTTGCAGCAGCAGGATGTCTTCGGCCGGCGCCTTGGGCTCGGGTTCCTCGCCCTTCTTGCGCCGTGCGGCGAGCGCGTTGAGCGGCAGCACGATGAAGAAGTAGATGGCAGCGGCGGTGAGCACGAAGTTCAGCAGCGCGGTGATGACGACACCGACCTGGATGGGGTCGATGCCCTTGGTGTTGCCGTCCCACGAGTACGGGCCGATGTTCCAGAGGTTGTCGAGGTCGGGCTGGCCGAGGATCCAGCCGATCAGCGGGTTGAGGACCGATTCGACGAACGCGGTCACGACCTTGCCGAAGGCCGCGCCGATGACGACACCGACAGCGAGGTCCACCACGTTGCCGCGGGCAATGAAGTCCTTGAAGCCCTGCAGCACCTTGCCCATGCCGCTGAGTCGGGCCCCGACGGCGGTGGTGTCGATCGACTTCGTCATGTGCGCCTCCTCGTTGGCTCTCCTGGTGCGTCCCGATCATGGCATGACCCGTCGCGCGGCACGAGGGTGCGGACGACCCCACCCCAGCTCGGCTCACCTGACCCTCGCCTCCCTCATGGCACGACGACGGCCGAGAGCAGCGCCCCAGCCGACGCTGCGGCGAGGTCCGCGACCTCGTCGGGGCGGACAGCGAGCAGGACGGGTCTGTCGTCGTCGTCGGAGGCAGACCCGGTGGCGCCGGCGATCCTGCCCACCGTGGTCGCGCCATCCCCACCGGGCGCTGCCGGCGTGGGCAGCACCAGGGCGCGCTCGGCGACCACCTTGCCGCGCCCACCTTCCGCGGTCGCGGCCAGCACGTCGACCCGCATGCCGGGGCTCAGCAGCGACGCCACCGCGGGGTCGGCGAGCCGGACCGCGGCGACCACCGTCCCATCCGGTCCGGCGAGGTCGTCGGGCACCAGCACGCCGGCAACGAGCGGCATGCCGGCCGCGACCGGGACGGCGACCGAGCCCCCGACCACCGCAGCGGGGTTGGTGGGGGCGCCGTCGGGCACGAGGGCGGCCGGCATCCGGACGACGGCGACGTCCTCGGACCGCAGCACGGAGCCCGCGGCCAGCACGCGTGCGGCGACTGCCACGGGCTCGGTCGGCGGGGGTTCGGGCCGCGCGGCGTCGGCGGCCACGGACGCGGCCACGCCGACGAACACCGCGGCGACCAGGAACCGGGTGCGCCACAGGACGGCGCGCACCATGATCCTCAGCGGCGCGCGGCGGCGGTCGAGGGGCGGCGGCGCGCCGGCGAAGGTGCTCATGACCGCGACGCTAGATGCCCGGAGAGCGCCGCAGCGGTCTGGTCAGCGGATCTGTGGAAGCGCCTTGCCGGAGGGTGTGGCTGTGGTCGCGTCAGCAGCAGATCGGGTGACGGACCCGCTGGGTGTCAGGCTGAGGCGGCCGGGGCCGCGGCGGGGGTGCTGCTCGCGGCGGGGGCAGCGGCGGGTGCCGACGACGTCGACGACGTCGACGCGGTCGACTCGGACGTCGACGTGCTCGACGTACCGGTGGACGCCGAACCCGACGCGCTCGACTCCGCGGGGATCGACGACGACTTGCCCGAGCCGGACCCGGCGCGGGCGTCGTTGCGGTAGAACCCCGAGCCCTTGAACACGACGCCCACGGACGAGAACACCTTGCGCAGCCGACCCTCGCACTCGGGGCAGACGGTCAGGGAGTCGTCGCTGAACGACTGCTGGATGTCGAACGCGTGGCCGCAGGCCGTGCACGCGTAGGAGTAGGTAGGCACGAAGTTCTCCAGGACGGGGGCCGCGGTCGGGCCGCGGGCACTGAGGGGGAACCCAGCTGGCACTCACGAGTTCCGAGTGCCAAGCGTAACGGCACGGCGTCGGTGGTTGTTCCGGCGCCCGCCACCTGCACGGCTCGCTCGCGGGAAGGCGCCGACGAACTACCCTCGCAGGGTGTCCCGCCGCGCCGTCCGCCTCACGCTCCTGTCCGTCGCCATCGTCCTCGTCGTCGCACTCGTCGCGTCGGTGGTCGCGGCGGTCGTTGTCGTGCGCCGTCCCTTCCCGCAGACGAGCGGCACGCTGCACCTGGACGGTCTGAGCGCGCCCGTCGTCGTGACGCGTGACGCCCGCGGGGTTCCGACGATCACCGCGAAGACGAGCGCCGACCTGTTCCGTGCGCAGGGGTACGTGGCCGCGCAGGACCGGTTCTTCGAGATGGACTACCGCCGGCACGTGACGGCGGGGCGCCTGTCGGAACTCGTCGGGAAGAACGACGACGCGCTCGAGGCGGACAAGGTGATCCGCACGTTCGGCTGGCGGCGGGTCGCGCAGCAGGAGTGGGCGATCATCGCGCCGGAGACGAAGGCCGCGCTGCAGGCGTACGCGGACGGGGTCAACGCGTACCTGGCCGGCAAGGCACCCTCGCAGATCGCCGTCGAGTACACGGTCCTGGGCCTGCAGGTGGACGTCGACGCGCCCGAGCCGTGGGACCCGGTGGACTCGCTGGCGTGGCTCAAGGCGATGGCCTGGGATCTGCGCGGCAACTATGACGACGAGCTCTCGCGCGCCCGGTCGTTCACGTCGGTGAAGGACGTGGACAAGGTCGACGAGCTGTTCCCGGCCTACCCCCAGGATCTCAACGCCCCCATCCTCAGCAAGGCGGAGGCGAGCCCGACAGCCACGGCGACGGCGGCCGAGGTGCCGCTGGACCTGAAGGACGCCGACCTGCAGCGCGCGATCGACGCGGCCAGCAAGGCGCTCGACGCGGTCCCGCACCTGGTCGGCGACGGGGAGGGCGTCGGGTCGAACTCGTGGGTCGTCTCCGGTGAGCACACGACGTCCGGCAAGCCGCTGCTGGCCAACGACCCGCACCTGTCCATCTCGGCGCCCGGCATCTGGCAGCAGATCGGCCTGCGGTGCGCGCAGGTGAGCGACGCCTGCCCCTACGACGTGAGCGGGTTCTCGTTCGCGGGCATGCCCGGCGTCGTCATCGGCCACAACGACCAGCTCGCATGGGGTCTGACCAACCTGGGGGCCGACGTCACGGACTTCTTCATGGAGCGCGTCAACGGCGACGTGGTCCAGCGCGACGACGGCACGGAACCGATGACGGTCCGTTCGGAGACGATCAAGGTCAACGGCGGCGACGACGTCACGATCGAGGTCCGTACGACGCGGCACGGCCCGATCATCTCCGACGCGATGGACGACGTGTCGGCGCTCGGCGACGCCCCCGGCCCCGACGGAACCTACTCCCACGGCTACGCCGTCGCGCTCGCGTGGACGGCGCTCGCACCCGGCCACACGGCGGACGCGCTGCTCGCCATCGACGTCGCGCACAGCGCGTCGGACATCGCGCGCGTGGGTCGCCTGCTGGAGGTGCCGTCGCAGAACATCGTGTTCGCGACGACGGACGGGCACATCGGCTACCAGGCGCCCGGCCGCATCCCGGTGCGGGCAAAGATCCAGGGCGCGGTGCCGTCGGACGGGACGTGGCCACGACCGGGCTGGGACAGCTCCTACGACTGGCAGGGGTACGTCGACCCCAGCGACATGCCGCACGCGCTCGACCCCGACGACGGCATCATCGTCGCCGCGAACCAGCAGGTCACGCCCCGTGGGACCGGTCCGTACCTGACGTCGGACTGGGACTACGGCTACCGCAGCCAGCGCATCGCCGACCTGCTGGCTGAGAAGACGAAGGACGGGGGCAAGCTGGACGTCGCCGACATGAGCACGCTGCAGAACGACAAGCACAACCCCTACGCGGACGTGCTGGTCCCCGAGCTGCTCGAGCAGAACATCCCCGACTCGTTCGACGCCGACGGTCAGCGGCTGCTGCGCACCTGGGACCGGAGCTCGGACGCCGACTCGCCGGCCGCCGCGTACTTCGCCGCCGTGTGGGCCACGATCCTGCGCACGACGTTCGACGACGACCTGCCGGACGACGAGTCGCCCACGGGGGACTCGCGCTGGCTCGAGGTCATCCGCACCATGCTCGACGACCCGGAGTCGCCGTGGTGGGACGACCGCACCACGCCCGGCCTGGTCGAGGGGCGCGACGAGATCCTCACGCGCGCCATGGTCTCCGCGCGCCGCCAGCTCACCGCGACCCTGGGGCGCAACCCGCAGGACTGGTCGTGGGGCAAGCTGCACGACGCGGCTCCGGAGCACGCCGTCCTCGGTGGCGACTCGGTGCCGGCGCTCGTGCGCGAGCTGGTCAACCCGGCACCGATCGCGGTGGGTGGCGGGTCGTCGCACGTCGACGCGACCGCGTGGGACGCGAGCGACGACAGCTACGACGTGACGTCCGCGCCGTCCATGCGGATGGTCGTGGACCTGGGCGACCTGGACTCCTCGACGTGGGTCAACCTCACGGGCTCGTCGGGCCACCCGGGCAGCAAGCACTACACGGACCAGTTCTCCGCGTGGGCGCACGGCACCACGTTCCCGTGGCCGTTCAGCGCGGCGGGCGTCGCGGCCGACGCGCACGACCGGCTGACGCTGACGCCCTGACGGGCCGACGCCCTCCCGGCCGACGGAGGTCAGCCCTCGATCGGCTGCCAGCCCTCGGGCGTCGCGACGATGTCCACGGTGCGGTCGTGCGGCTCGCGCGGCAGCGGGTGGATGCTCGCGTCGTAGAGCTCCTCCGGGAAGACGAGCGCGACGACGGGGGCGCCGGGCCGAGCGTGCTCGAGCGCTCGGTCGTACCACCCGCCGCCCTGGCCGAGCCGGGCGCCCGCGGTGTCGACGGCGAGCGCCGGGGCGACGACGACGTCGGCCTCCGCCAACGCCTCGGCGCCCAAGGTCGGGCCGCCGGGCTCGGGCGGGCGACCGGGTGCGCGCTCGCGCAGGTCGTCGGCCCCCTCGTACTCGGCCCAGTCGCGCTGCAGGCCGGAGCCGAGCACGGGCAGGAGCAGGCGGACGCCGCGCTCGGCGAGCCGGTCGAGCAGGACGGTGGTGCCGGGCTCGGCGGGTCGGGCGGCGTACACGGACACGCAGCGGGCCTCGGCGACGGCCGGGATGGAGGTCACGACGTCGGCCAGGTGAGCGGCGGCCTCGTCGCGCAGGCGGTGCGAGCGGGTGTTGCGGGCGGAGCGGATGGCCTTGCGCAGGCGGTCCTTGACGTCCTCGACCTCGTCCCCCTCGGAGGCGTGCGGATACGGCTGGGCGGCGCTGCTCATGGATCCAGTGTCGCAAAGTTCGGACCGCCGATGGAGCGCCGGGGGTCCATCGTGAACGGTTCGTGACCATTTGCCGCCTTTCGCTCGTCGGGCAACGCCCTGACCTGCGCGAACGCGGTGCCGCCCCGTCGCGTGACCCACACCACAGCCCGCGGGCCGCAGACCGCACCTAGCATCGGCTCATGAGCGCCGACGGACTCGCACAGGCCCGACGCAAGATGATCGACGGGGGTGTCCACCCCACCGCCGTCGACGTGTTCGCCCGCTTCTACGGGCTCCTGGAGTCCGGCGAGACGGGGGTCATCGCGGAGGACGACGTCCGTCCGCTGACGGACGTCGCGCACCTGGACGACGTGGACGTGCCCGACGACGACGCGCGCGACGCGCTCGCCGCGACGGCCGTGATCAAGCTCAACGGTGGCCTCGGCACGTCGATGGGCATGGACCGCGCGAAGTCGCTGCTGCGCGTGCGCGACGACAAGACGTTCCTGGACGTGATCGCGCAGCAGGTGCTCGCCGCCCGTGCGGCGACGGGCGCCCGGCTCCCGCTCGTCCTCATGAACAGCTTCCGCACGCGCGACGACACGCTGACCGCGCTCGAGGCGTACCCGGACCTGGCGGTCGAAGGGCTGCCGCTCGACTTCGTCCAGAACCGCGAGCCCAAGCTGCGGGCCGACGACCTGACGCCGGTCGAGTGGCCCGCCGACCCCGACCTCGAGTGGTGCCCGCCGGGACACGGCGACCTCTACACGGCGCTGCACGCGTCGGGTGTGCTGCAGGCCCTGCTGGACGCGGGCTTCCGCTACGCCACGGTCTCCAACTCCGACAACCTCGGTGCGGCGCCCGACGCCCGCATCGCCGGCTGGTTCGCGGCGTCCGGGGCTCCCTTCGGCGCCGAGGTCGCGCGCCGGACCCCGTCGGACCGCAAGGGCGGTCACCTGGTGGTGCGCCGCTCCGACGGCCGCATCGTGCTGCGCGAGACGGCGCAGACGCTGCCGGAGGACGCGGACGCCGCCTCGGACATCAGCCGGCACCTGTACTTCAACACCAACAACCTGTGGCTCGACCTGCGAGCGGTGGCCGACGAGCTGGCGCGCACCGGCGGCGTGCTGGAGCTGCCGCTCATTCGCAACGAGAAGACGGTCGACCCGAGCGACAAGTCGTCCACGAAGGTGATCCAGATCGAGTCTGCGATGGGTGCCGCGATCGAGGTGTTCGAGGGTGCCGCGGTCCTCGAGATCGACCGGTCGAGGTTCCTGCCGGTCAAGACGACCAACGACCTGCTGGTGCTGCGCTCGGACGTCTACCGGCTCGACGACGACGGCCGGTTGACGGCCCAGGTCGAGGCGCCGTTCGTCGACCTGGACGACGAGCACTACAAGACGATCGCCGCGTTCGACGAGCGCGTGCCCGCCACGCCGTCCCTCCTCGACGCCTCGTCGCTGCGCGTGCGGGGCGACTGGACGTTCGGCGCCGACGTCGAGGTGACGGGCGATGCGGTGCTTGACGACCCCGGCGAGCCGGCACGGGTGCCCGACGGTGCGACCCTCGGCCCCGACGGCATCGCCTGACCGGAGCCGGCGGACGTTCCGGGCGCTCCGCCGCGCTGGTAGCTCTCATCGGCGCCCGCCCCCGGCGCGGCCGGTTCCGTGCCCGGGCCCCGGGCGGGGCACAATGCGCGCATGAGATCGGTGCAGGACCACCTGGCGACCGTGCTGGCCGCCGTCGGCCCGGTCGCGCCCATCGACGTCGCGCTGCGGGACGCGTCGGGCTGCATCCTCGCCCACGACCTGGTGGCGCCGCACGACCTGCCGCGGGTGGCGGTCGCGACGCGCGACGGCTACGCGGTGGCCGCCCACGTGACGGGCGCGGGCGAGGTGGTCCTGCCCGTCGCGCACGACGTCCGCCCCGGGCAGGGCGGTCCGCTGCGGCTGGTCCCGGGCCAGTCGGTCCGCGTGGCGTCGGGTGCGCCCGTCCCGCTCGGTGCCGACGCCGTCGTGCCCGTGGAGGAGACCGACCGCGGCACGGCCCGCGTCGCGCTGCAGCGGGCGGCCGTCGCCGGTCAGCACGTGCGCGCGGCCGGGTCCGACGTCGCGGCGGGTGACGTCGTGCTCGCGTCGGGCACCCGCCTGGGCGCCCGCCAGCTCGCGATCGCCGCGTCGCTCGGCTTCGGCCGGCTGCACGTGCACCCGACGCCGCGCGTCGTGCTGATCTCCGTGGGCGACGAGCTCGTCGAGCCCGGCGCGCGGGGCGTCGACGAGGGGGCCGTGTTCGAGGCCGACGGGCACGCGCTCGAGGCCGCCGTCCGCGACGCCGGTGCCCAGGCGGTCCGGGTGGCGATCCAGGGCGACGACCGCGTCCTGCTGCGCGAGGCGCTCGAGGACCAGCTGGTCCGCGCGGACCTCGTCGTGATCTGCGGCGGCCTGTCCGAGCTGGTGCACGACACGGTCAAGGACGTCCTGGCGCCGCTCGGCACCGTGCGCCTGGACCAGGTCGCCATGACCCCGGGCACCCGGCACGGTTTCGGCACGGTCGGCTCCGACCTGGGCCGCGACCGCGAGGTGCCGATCTTCGCGCTCCAGGGACACCCCGTCGCGGCGCAGGTGTCGTTCGAGGTGTTCGTCCGCCCGGCGCTGCGGTCCATGGCCGGCCACGCGGACGTGTTCCGGCCGTCCGTCGCGGCACAGGCCACGGCGGGCTGGTCGTCGCCCCCCGGGCTGCGGCAGTTCGTGCCGGCGCTGGTGCTCGGGACGCCCGACGAGGGCTACCGCGTGACGCCGGTCGGCGACCCCGCCGCGCCCGGCATCAGCGCGCTCGCGCAGGCCAACGCGCTGGCCGTCGTCGGCGAGCAGGACCTGGCGGTCCGCGCCGGGCAGACCGTCCACTGCCTGGTGCTGGAGGGTTGATGGCACCCGGTTGGCCCGCGACCCTCGTCGACGGCGACGTCCGCCTGCGGCCCCTGCACCGCCGCGACCAGAACGCGTGGATGCTGCTGCGCGCCACCAACGCGGCCTGGCTCGAGCCGTGGGACGCGACGAGCCCCGTCCCGCAGGAGGGTCCGCGCCCGTCGTTCTCGTCGTTCGTGCGCATCCTGGCCGGTCAGGCGCGCGCGGGGACGTCGCTGCCGTTCGCGGTGGACTACCGCGGGAACCTCGTCGGGCAGCTCACGGTCTCCTCCATCACGTACGGCTCGCTGCGCTCCGCGAGCATCGGGTACTGGGTCTCGCAGCACGTGGCCGGCAAGGGCATCATCCCCACGGCCGTCGCGCTGGCGACCGACCACTGCTTCACCGAGCTGGGCCTGCACCGCATCGAGATCAACATCCGCCCCGAGAACACGCCGTCGCTGCGGGTCGTCAGCAAGCTCGGGCTGCGCGACGAGGGGCTGCGTGAGCGCTTCCTGCACATCGGCGACGAGTGGTGCGACCACCGGACGTTCGCGATCACCACCGAGGAGGTCCCGGACGGGCTCCTGGCCCGGTGGAAGGCCTCGCGCAGCGGCGTCTGACCTGCTCGTCGGGCGACACGCCGCGAGGCTCCGGCCGGCGGGCCCTCGCGCGTCCTACCGTCGGTCCGTGACAGATCTCGCAGGACCCGTCGCGCTCGCGCTGGTGGTCCTGTGGGTGGCGTACCTGGTGCCGCACAAGCTGCGGCACCGCCAACAGCTGCTCGAGTCCCGGACCGACGACCGGTACTCGGAGGCGCTCCGCGTGGTCGCGGTGAGCGATCGGCACGGCCGGTCGGCACGCGCGGCCTCGCAGACGTCCCGTCCGGCGGCACGCAGTACCTCGGGGTTGCTGACCCCGGGCGCAGGGGTCCCGGTGCGACGACCGGTGCCCGACGAAGGAGGCACGACCGTGGACCGACCCACCGCGACCCAGGACCGCATCGCCACCGAGGCGTCCCGCCGCGCCGCGCAGGCGCACGCCGCGCACGTGGCCGCCGCCGCCCGCCGGGGTGCCGCCGCGCGTCGCCGCGGCATGCTCGCCGGTCTGCTCACGCTCGCCACCGTCGTCGGCTGGGTCGTCGTGGGCGTCGCCCCCGCCGCGTCCTGGCTGGTCGGCGCCGTGCCCACCGTGCTCCTCGGGACCGTCGTCGTGCTCGGCCGACGAGCCGTCCTGGCCGGTCGCGCCGCGGACGCCGCCTACGAGCAGCGCCGCACCCAGGAGCGCCAGGCCGAGCAGCGGCGCGCCGCGCACCGGCCCGCGACCCCCGTCGCCGGCACGTCCGCCGTGGAGCACCGTGAGCCCCGCTCGGCGGCGCCCGGCCGCGCCGTGCGCCCGTCGAACACCGACACGCAGATGTTCGAGGCGGTCGCCGCCCCGGACGGCGACGCCTGGTCGCCCGTCCCGGTGCCTCGCCCGACGTACACGATGAAGGCCCCCGCGCCGCGCCGCGAACCCGCCCCGCTGGGCGAGGTCGAGGCTTCCACGACGGCCCGCCCCGCCGACGCCGTCATGCCCGCACCGCTCGAGGCGCCCGTCGAGACCACCGGCTCCATCGACCTCGACGCCGTCCTCGCCAAGCGCCGGGCCTCGGGGGAGTAGGCGGTTTCGGTTCCACCGCCGCGGGGTGCTAATCTGATCCCCGCTTGAGGGGCTATGGCGCAGTTGGTAGCGCGTCTCGTTCGCAATGAGAAGGTCGGGGGTTCGAATCCCCCTAGCTCCACCGATCAACAGGCCGGACCCACCAGGGTCCGGCCTGTTGTGTTGTCGGACGGGGGTGATGCCAGTCAGAAGAAGCGTCCCGTGCGGAACATCCGGCGAGCACCCCAAGCGTTGAACGCGGCGAGCACCACGAAGACGATCGGCACCAGCCAGTCGCTCGGATGCACCCCGTCCTGGTCGACGAACTCGCCTCCCGTCGCGATCACCGCGCAGCCGAACACCACCATGCCGACGCTGACGAGCGCGAGCAGGGCCGCAATGCCCGCGAGCAGGAGCTGGACCCCTCGCGCGGGGATCCATGGCCCGGACTCGGCGGCGGCGGCGCGCACGACGTGCCACCAGGACGCTGGCTCGAGCGTCACCAGCTCGGGTGCTCCGGGACGGTCGTCGAGGACGGCGAGCCCCTCAGCCGGCAGGCCCAGCACCGCCGTCAGGACGGCGAGGGCGTCGTCGCCGGTGTCGTCCCGGGCGAGGAGCGAGCGAAGCGCGACGCGATCGCCGACGGGAAGCCCGCAGTCGTCGACCAGCGAACGCGCGTCGGTCGCGGCCGCTCGGGAGCGTTCCAGGTCGTGCCAGCCCGAGTTCCATGTGGCTGAGGCGACGAGGTCACCCCCGCGCTGCACCGAGCAGCCTGTCGCGCGATCGAAGCCACGCCACAGGTAGACGGTGAGGGAATCGCTCGTGCCGCCGGCCGCGAGTCCGTAGGCCAGGACGTCGTCTGCGGCACCACCCTCGCGTGCGCGGATCACGCTCCAGCCGTCGTCCAGTGGCGCGAATGACACACCGCCGAGCTCGCGTGCAGCCACTCGCGCGCGGAGCCGTGCCGCTACCGGGTCGTCGCGGACCAAGGTGACACCCGAGCGTGTCTCCGCGATGGTCGGCTTGGGGAGGGCGAAGTCGTGCGACAGCACGAAGGAGACGTCCGACGCGCTGTGCGCGTTCAGGAGCAGGTCGTGGAGCTCCGGCTCACGGCCCGCTCGCTCGAGGACGCTCGTCAGCGCGTGCGCCGCGTCGCGCAGGTCTGCCTCCGGCGGGCCGTCATGGACGTCCCAGCGCCACTCGCTGAAGACCCCGCTCGCGACGACCACCAGGACGATGTCGGCGTCGTCGGCCTCGTCGATCGCGATCACGTCCCCCACCGGTGAGATCGCCTCCACGTCGGGCAACCATGCGACCGTCCAGCCATCGTCGGAGGTCGGCCCGACGACGCCGGTCGCGCCCGGTAGAACAGCCTCGAGCACCGGTGCGCGGAGCGCGTGGACGTAGGTGAGCACCGCGCCACACTAGAGCTAGTGCGTCTGGGGCTGCCGGTTCAGGTACGGGGACTACGCCCGCCGGAGCGAGCACCCACAGGTGGCCTCCCGTGAGAGGTGCCTCGACGGTGACGCCCGCGTCGGTCCAGGGGTGTGCAAGGTTCACCGTCTCGGCCGACGCGCTGCGCAGGGTGCCCGCCGCTACCGTGACCTCGAAGTCGACCATGAGCCCGACTCTCGCGGCGCGCCGCCGGTGTCGTCCGCAGCGGGCCTCACGACGCTTCGCGGTAGGGGGTCAGCGCCTGCTCGAGAGCGGCGCGGAGCGCGGCCGGGTCCTTCGACTGGACGAGCACGTTCTGACCTCGACGCATCGACAGGCCGATCACGGCGGTGCCGAGTGTCTGGGCGTAGGCGCCGCCGACGATCTTGCCGCTCATCGTGTCGCCCTCCTGGGACACGCCCCACGGGTGGATGTCGGCCAGGGGGATGCGGGCACGCCCGACCCGGAGCTCGGAGTCGGTGAGCGTGATGTTGCCGTACCGCCCGGTGCTCCACATCGCGATGGCCGCGATCCCGCCCAGCATGACGACGAGCGACGTCGCGAAGACCCAGCTCCCGTCGGCGATCGCGAGAGCGGACCAGCCCACGACGCAGATCGCGGCCAGGATCAGCCACGCACGTCTGCTCGGGGAACGTTCCTGGTAGCGGGTCATCGGGTCGTTCTCCTCGTCGTCGGTCGGGTGCGGGGGCTCGGACTCACAAGAACTCGAAGCGGACGACGCGCTGCTGCTTGGGGAGCAGGCCGGCGTACGCGCGGTCGAGGACCCACATCACGGGAAGCAGGACCTCGACGAGCGACGCGGACGCCTCCCACGAGACCCGGGGTGGACCCGCCGGCGACTTCGGCCGGCCCGGCACCGGGCGCAGCTCGTGCGTCACGACGGCGGAGCGGTCACCGTCCCGCGTCAGCTCCATCCGGTCCGCGAAGACCCGGCCGGCCGGGCGCCACTCCCACCGGCGCTCGTCTGGCCCCTCGACCGCGAGGCCCCAGCGGTCCAGCCCGCTGCGCTGTCGTTCGACCTCCACGCGCTCGCCGAGGACTACTGCGGGCATCACCGTGTACGCCCACACCACGCCACCCGGGCCGTGGCCGCTCTCGGCCACCGCCCGGACGACCTCGCGCGTCCCGGCGGCGTCGACGAGCGTCGCCACGAGCTCACGGTGCTGCCACGACAGGTTGACCCGGTGTCCCGCGATGTCGAGGTCGCACCGCTGGGCGTGCGGGGTCGCGCGGGGGAGGGTGAACAGGTCGTCGACGCTCAGCTCGTCCTGCACCGGGATCGTCCCGGCCGCCCCCAGCGAGGCCCACACGTCCGTCATCGGGGCTCTGCCACGCGGTGGCGCGCGTCCTCTTCGCGATCGGCCGCACGCCGTGCGTCTCCGCGGACACGGGCGGCCTCGTCCCGCAGGTTCCGGGCCGCCCCGTGCGCCTTGGTCCGCCAGTGTGCGATCGCGTCGCGGACGTCCCGTGCGTTGTCGCAGTCCCAGCTCTCCGAGCTCGCGACGGTGCGGGCGGTGTCGACGCAGTCCTCGACGTCGTCGGCGAGCGCTTCGAGGTCGCGTGCCTTGGCGTACAGCTCGGCGGAGGTCATCTCTCCATCCTCCTAGAACCAGTTCATGGGGTTGACCTTGGAATCCTTGATGTCGTCGAGGCGGTCGCCGGCCCAGTCCTTCACGTCCTCGGCGCGGTCGCCCGCCCAGTCGACGGCGACGTCGGCCGCGTGCGTGATGTCGTCCCAGTGCTCCACGACCTCGGCACCGGCCCAGACGACGCCGGTCACCGCCACGAGCCCGACGGTCACCGGGTTCGGCGCGATGAGGGCAGCGGTCATCGACGCGTTGAACGCCGTCTCCGCGTACTCGCCGACCACGTGAGCCTTGCCCGTCACCCCGCCCTCGGACCAGGCCTTCGCATTCTCGTGGCGGTTGTTCCACAGTCCGACCGCACCGTCGACCGTGGCGTAAGCGCTGCCCGCCACCCCGACGACGCGCAGGGCGCCTGCCGTCTTCGCCATCGTGGCGAGGTCGGTCTGCCGGGCGAGCGTGAAGAGGTTGCCGGCGCCGCGGCCGTACGTCATCCCGGTGGCCGTGTTGGTCCACCCCGTCCCGACGAGGCGTTGCCCCCAGCCGGCGAGGCGTTGCGCGAGCTGCCCTGACTGGGTCGTCTTGAGGATGTCCGAGACCCACGTCGTGGCCCGCGTCCCGGTCTGGCTCCGCAAGAACTGGGCCAGGAGGGTCGGTTCCGCAGCCGGCTCACCCCGCACCAGCACCGTGTACGGCTTCGTCTTCGCGGACATCGTCGCGACCCAGTCGTCGAAGTTCTCGATCGCCGGGCTCGCCTTGAGCAGCAGTCTCTGGGTGAGGTTCGGCACGAACGTGCCCGGTGCACTGAACGTGGTCCGGGCGCGCAGGTAGTTGTTGTCGGCGAACTCGAACGCCGCGCGGAGCCTGTTCGCGAGGGCCGGGTTGTTCATGGGACGGCCGAGCTCGTCGAGCGCGGCCGTCACGCGGTGCTCGCCCAACCACCGCACGAGCGCCGGCCCGCCCTTGAGGAGCAGCTGAGACGTCGTCGCGATCGCGGCGGAGCTCGCGCCCTCGAGGTCGCGGATGTCGTGGTACGCGTCCACGAGCGCCTTGGCCTGCTCCGAGTCGGTCATCCCGGTGAGCTTCTGCAGCGCCTGCGCCTGCAGCTTCTCGAACCACTCGCTGAGGTTGGCCGGGTCGTCGGACTCCCATGCGTCCGCGCCGGTGTCCGTCGCCCGCAGCGCGACGAGCGCGTCCTCGACGTGCATCCGCTGGCCGGCGATCTCGAGCGCCTGGGGCCCGGTCATCCGCACGCCACCGAACGTCGGGCGCGCCTCGGCCATCTGCTCGAGCACGCCGATGCGCCGCTGCAGGTCCTTGACCGTGTCGTCGGCCCACTCGGCGGCGCCGTTCAGGCCGGCCACGTCGACGCGCGCGTCGAGCGCCGCCGCGCGCGAGCACAGGCCTGGCAGGCTCGCGGCCAGGTCGTCGAGCGCGATGACGGTGGCGGCGAGCACGTCCTTGTCGACGCGGACCGTCATGCGACCGAGAGTCGTTCGACGAGGGCCCTCAGCTCGGCCGACGACGGCAGCAGGTCGGCCAGCGCACGCCAGACCTCGCCGCCGCCGACGGGCTGGAACGTCGCCGAGGTCGTGGGCGTGATGTCGGTGTCGGCGAGGGGTTCTGCCGGCTGCGTCCGGACCCAGTAGCCGCCGTCGCCGCAGTTCCACAGCGCCACCCCGCGCGCGTCCGTGGCAGGGTCCGGTCCCCAGACCATCGTCACCCGGATCGCAGCCTCGAGGTGCGAGAGCGTCGCCATGAGCATGGTCCGGTCGGGGTCGGGGACCTCACCGAAGAAGCGCTCGAGCTCGGCCGTCGCCACGGTGCGGGCGGGCTCCCACGACTCCTCGGCGAGCGACATGGTCTGCACCACCGCGTCGATCGCCCGCAGCGGGACCGTGAAGGGCGCAGCCGCGCGCGGCACCTCGTGCCGTCGCAGACCGATCAGTCGCGCCAGGATCCAGAGGAGCTGGGGGAGCTCGTCGCGATAGTAGGTGACAGGGTCGTCGAGGACGTCCTGCGGCCAGGGGTCCGTGTACCAGACGGTCTCCTCGCGCACGACGAGCAGGGCGTGCGCCGGGCCCTGGGGACCGGACGACTCGACAGCGCACTCGATGAGCGGTTCGGACACGACGGCCACCAGGTCGAGCACGAGCGGCGTGATGGTGTTCCGACCGTCGACGATCCCGTCGTGCCGCAGCGCAGCCACCCGGTCGTCGTCGACCCGCTCCCCGTTGTGCAGGAGCCGAAGGGTCTCGAGCTCGTCGTCCGTCAGCTCGATCCGCTGCCTGACCTGGTCCAGCCGTGCCACGTCGCCCCCTGAGGTCCGTCTTGTCCGGTGCGCGGCCGAGGCTACCAACTGCCTCCTGCCGCTGACGGCGGCCGTCCACGCGGCTGCGCCGCGGCTCCCGGGCATGAGGTCCGGGAGCCGCGGCGCGACCGTCAGCGCTGTCCGTCAGCGGCGGCCGCGGCCAGCCACCAGCGAGACGCCGACGCAGGCGAGGGGGACCTGGATGAGGATCTCGATCCAGTCGATGCCGTCCGTCGTCTTGACGCCGAGGATGTCGGCGAGCCAGGTGCCCAGGAGGGCGGCGACGATGCCGACGATGATCGTGACGAGGACGGAGATCCTCTGTCGGCCGGGCAGGATGAGGCGGGCGAGGATGCCGATGACGGCGCCGATGATGATGGCGCTGATGATGCCGTCTGCGGTCACGGGAGGGGCTCCTTGGGGTGAGGGGTCGTGTGGCTGCAGACGGACACTAGGGGTGAATGGGGCGCGCCGCGCGCTGAACGGTGGATGGGAGGATGGCTGCGTGCCGGCCAGCCCTGAACCGCCCCGACGGCGGGTGTCGGCCGTCGTCCGTGGATGGGTGGACCCGCTCGTCGTCGGGATCCTGTCCGTCCTGGTCCTGGGCCTGCTGCTCCCGGCGTCGGGGACCACCGCGGATGTGCTCGACGACGTGCGGACGGCGGCGATCGTCGTGCTGTTCTTCTTCTACGGCGCGAGGATGCGCACGTCGGAGATCGTCGACGGGCTGCGCAGCTGGCGTCTGCAGGGCTCGATGCTGGCCTCGACGTACGTCGTCTTCCCGCTGCTGGGCCTGGCCACCCAGCTGCTGCCCGACGCGCTGCTCGCGCCGGAGCTCCGCCAGGGCGTGCTGTACCTCTCGCTGCTGCCGTCGACCGTGCAGTCGTCGGTGGTGTTCACGTCGATCGCACGCGGCAACGTGGCGGGTGCGATCACGGGCGCGACGATCTCGAACGTCGCCGGCGTGGTGCTGACGCCGCTGCTGGTCGCGCTGCTGCTGGGCGGCAGCGGTGGAGCGGGTGGCTCGCTCGACTCGATCCTGCTGCAGCTGCTGGCGCCGTTCGCGGTGGGGCAGGCGCTGCAGCGGTGGGTGGGGCCGTGGGTGCGACGACACGCGGCGCTGACGCGGTTCACCGACCGTGCGACGATCCTGCTGGTCGCGTACACGGCGGTCAGCGAGGCGCAGACGTCGGGCGCGTGGGACCACGTGACCGCGGGCGCGCTGGTGGCGCTGCTGGCCGTGTGCGCGGTGCTGCTGGCCGTCATGCTCACGCTGACGTGGACGGGCGGCCGACGGCTGGGCCTGCCGATGCCGGACCGCATCGCGCTGCTCATGGTCGGGTCCAAGAAGAGCCTGGCCACGGGCCTGCCGATGGCCGCCGTGCTGTTCACGCCGGCCGTCGCGGCGAGCGTCGCGCTGCCGGTGATCGCTTTCCACCAGATCCAGCTCGCGACCTGCGCGGTCGTGGCGCGCCGGTTGTCCAGCCGCGTCGAGTAGCCTCGTCCACGATTCGTTCGGAACCCTCACAAAGGACCCCGTCGTGCCGCAGATCGCCCTCGTCCCTCGCCCCCGTTCGGTCGAGGTGCTGGACGGAGCACCGTTCGTGCTGGACCAGTCGACGACCGTCGTCGTCGAGCCGCGCCCCGAGCTCATCCAGGTGGCCGTCCTGGCCGCCGACCTGCTGGGACGCGTGGGTGACCAGGCCGTGCAGGTGCGCTACCGCGACTCGGGCGAGCGTGGGGTCGTCATGCTGCGCATCGACGACCAGCTGCCCGGCGGGGACGAGGCCTACCGTCTCGTCGTGCGCGCGGACCGCGTGGACCTCGAGGCCCGCTCGATCGCCGGCCTGGTCCACGGCATCATCACGCTGCGCCAGCTCCTGACCACCGACCGTCAGCGCGTCACGAGCGCACCGGCCATCCGGGTCGAGGACGCGCCGCGGTACGCGTGGCGCGGCCTGTCCATCGACGTGGCGAGGCACTTCTTCCGCGTCGACGACCTCAAGGTCGTCATCGGGCTGATGGCCCACTACAAGCTCAACGTCCTGCACCTGCACCTGACCGACGACCAGGGCTGGCGGCTGCAGATCCCGTCGCGGCCCCACCTCACGCGCCTGTCCGCGGCGACCGCCGTCGACGGCGACCCGGGCGGCTTCTACTCGTCGTCGGACTTCACGACGATCGTGCAGTACGCCGCCGCCCGCGGCGTGCGCGTGGTGCCGGAGATCGACGTGCCCGGGCACGTCAACGCGGCGCTGCACGCGTACGGCGAGCTGACGCCGTCGGGCGAGCCGACCGACGAGTACACGGGCATCGAGGTGGGCTTCAGCCGCCTGCACGCCGACCTGCCGGCCACGACGCCGTTCCTGCAGGACGTGTTCGCCGACGTCGCGGCCGTCTCCCCGGACGCGTACATCCACATCGGCGGCGACGAGGTCCTGACCATGGACCACGACGAGTACGCGGCGCTGGTCGCCACCGCCTCCGCAGCGGTCCGCGCGACCGGCCGCCAGGTCGTGGGCTGGCAGGAGATCGCCCACACGCCGCTCGCGCCCGGCACGATCGTGCAGTTCTGGGACCCGCGGCCCGACCCGGCGCCGTTCGTCGCCGCCGCGAAGGCCGGCGCGAAGTTCCTCATGTCGCCCGGCTCCAAGGCGTACCTGGACATGAAGTACGACCGCGACACCAAGCTGGGCCTGGAGTGGGCCGGGCACATCGAGCTGCGCGACTCCTACGACTGGGAGCCGACGACGATCATCGAGGGGCTGCCGCCCGAGTCCGTCATCGGCGTCGAGGCCGCGGTCTGGACCGAGACGCTGCGCGACCTGCCCGAGCTGCTGTCGATGCTGCTGCCGCGGCTCGCCGCGGTCGCGGAGGTGGCCTGGACGGAGCCCTCGCTGCGCGACTGGGAGGACTTCCGGGCGCGCGTCGCGACGCAGTCGCCCATGTGGGAGCGCCTGGGGCTGGCCTACTACGCGAGCCCGCAGGTGGACTGGGAGCACGCCTGAGGCGTGCCGGCGATCAGACCCAGGACTGCAGCCACATCCGGGCGTGCCACTGGTCGTACGGGATGATCCAGCCGGCCCACACGGGGTAGAACCACAGGCCCGCGGCGACGATGAGCACGACGACCGCACCCACGGCGACGATCGCGCGTCGGCGGCCGCGCGGGTCGGTGTCCGGTGGCCCGACGATGAGCGAGAGCACGTACGCGAGGGTCAGCGCGATCCACGGCACGAACGCCACCGAGTAGAACGTGAAGATCGTGCGGTGCGGGTACTGGAACCACGGCACCCAGCCCGCCAGGATCCCGGAGAGCACCGCGAACGCGCGCCAGTCCCGGTAGCGCAGCAGCCAGACGACGGCCACGAGGATCGCCGCGGCGGCGGCCCACCACAGCAGCGGGTTGCCGAGCGCGACGATGGGCTGCGAGCACGCCGTCGACCCGCACGCGTCCTGCGCCTGCTGCCCGGTCAGGCCCGAGATCTCGGTCGGGTAGTACATGGACGTCGGGCGCCACTGCACGATCCAGCCCAGCGGGTGCGCGGCGTACGAGTGCGGGGTGTCCAGGCCCGTGTGGAACGCCCACATGTCCTTGTGGTACTTCCACAGCGAGCGCAGCGACTCGGGCAGCCACTGCACGCCCTGGCCGGGGTTCTCGGCGGCCCACTGCCGGCCCCACGCGCCGGGGTGCGTGAACCACGTGGTCCACGTCGCGAGGTAGACGAGGAACGTGCCGCCCACCATGACGACGAACGCGACGAGCCCGTCCTTGACGACCGCGGCGCCCACCCAGGACCGCACGCCGACGATCTTGCGCGCGGCCATGTCCCACGCGACCGTCATGAGGCCGAACACGGCGACGAAGTACAGGCCCGACCACTTGGTGCCGCACGCCAGACCCAGCATCACGGCAGCGGCCAGCCGCCACCAGCGCATGCCCAGGCCGGGCCCGCCGGCCAGGTCGCGACCCTCGTCGATCCACGGCGCGACACGCTCGGCGAGGCGTCGTCGGGCCTGGTCGCGGTCCAGCAGAAGGAACCCGAACGCCGCCAGGCAGAAGAACATGAGGAAGCCGTCGAGCAGGCTGACGCGAGACATCACGATCGCCTGCCCGTCGACCGCCACGAACAGGCCGGCCACGGTGCCCCACACCGTCGACGCGAACAGGCGCCGGCCGATGCGCGCGGTCATCAGAACCGCGAGCGTGCCGAACACGGCCGCGGACAGCCGCCACGCCACCGAGCTGTCCATGCCACCGCCCAGGTGCATGCCCAGCGCGATCAGCCACTTGCCGACCAGCGGGTGCACCACGTACTCGGCGTCGGTGCGCAGCCCGGAGCCGTCGCCGCTCTCGAACGCCGGGTTCGAGTTGTCGTCCCAGTTCGCCTCGTAGCCGTTGCGCAGCAGCGAGTACGCGTCCTTGACGTAGTACGTCTCGTCGAACACCAGCTGGTGCGGCGTGCCGAGGTGGAGGAACCGCAGGATGCCGCCGAACAGCATGACCGCCAGCGGCAGCACCCAGCCCAGCACGCGCGAGCGGCGCGTCGCGTCGATCGTCAGCGTCGCCTCGCCGAGCAGGCGGACCAGCAGCCGCTCGCGGGTGGGGAGCGCGTCGGCGGGTGCGTCGTCGATCGACGCCTCGCCCGTCGCGACGACGGGTGCCGACGAGCCGGCAGCGTGCTCGTCGAGATCGACCGCCTCGTCTGCCGGGTCCTGGGCCTCGGTGGCGGTGCGGGCTCGGGTGTCCGTCGCTGCGCCGTCGCTCGCACGGACGGCGGGCTCGGCGTCCGTCGGCGTCGTGTCGGGGGCGGGCGCGCCGCCGGGCCCTGCCGGGGGCGGCGAGGAGGGCGTGGCGGGGACGTCGTCGTCGGTGGCAGGCGGCACGACGGTCATCGTAGGGGTCGACCCTGGCTCGTGGCTCTGAATCGGCTGGACCGATCCCGGCGCCGGCGCCCGGGGTGGCAGGCTGGGGGCGTGGACCAGACCGGACGGCTCGTGCTCGCGGCGACCCCCATCGGCAACGCGGAGGACGCGTCGGCGCACCTGCGCCGGCTGCTCGAGACGGCCGACGTCGTCGCCGCTGAGGACACGCGGCGCCTGCGGGCGCTGGCGACCCGGCTGGGCGTGAGCGTCGGCGGGCGCGTGGTCAGCTACTACGAGCACAACGAGACGGCGCGGGCCGACGAGCTGCTCGAGGTGGTCCGCGGCGGCGGGACGGTCGTCGTCGTGACGGACGCGGGCATGCCCGCCGTCTCCGACCCCGGGTTTCGGCTCGTCGCAGCAGCCGTGGCAGCGGGCGTCGTCGTGACCGCGGCACCGGGACCCAGCGCGGTGCTCACGGCCCTCGCGCTCTCCGGGCTGCCGACCGACCGCTTCTGCTTCGAGGGCTTCCCGCCGCGCAAGGCCGGTGAGCGGGCACGGGCGCTCGCGGAGCTCGCCGACGAGCGCCGCACCATGGTGTTCTTCGAGGCCCCGCACCGGCTCGGCGACCTGCTCGAGGCGATGGCGGCGTCGTTCGGCGACGAACGGCCCGCGGCTGTGTGCCGGGAGCTGACCAAGACGTACGAGGAGGTGCTGCGCGGCGGGCTGGGCGAGCTCGTCGCATGGGCGCGGGGTGGTGAGGTGCGGGGGGAGATCGTCGTCGTGGTGGCAGGAGCGGACCGGGCGCCGACGGCGTCGACCGCCGACCTCGTCGCCGAGGTGCTCGCCCGCGCCGATGCGGGTGAGCGGCTCAAGGAGGCCGTCGCCGACGTCGCGACCACCGCCGGCGTCCCCAAGCGTGACCTCTACGCGGCGGCGCTCGCGGCGCGGGGTCGCTGAGGTTCGCCGGCGACGCCCTTCCTCTCCTCGAGAAAGGGGCTGACAACGTGGGACATCGAATCGTTACGATGGTGGCGTGACGCACCGCCCCGAGGAGATCTACGACCGCGCCCACCCCGTGCGCACGCTCGCCCGGATGTTCCGGGGCCAGGGCGGGAAGCTGTCGGTGGCGACCGTCGCGTTCGCCGTCAAGCACTCGCCGATCTGGATCATCCCGCTGCTGACGGCCAACGTCATCGACATCGTCGTCCAGCACCGACCCCTGCACGAGCTGTGGGTCAACGCGGCGCTCATGGCCGTGCTCATCGCGCAGAACCTGCCGCTGCACCAGCTGTACATCCGCATGCTGTCGCTGTCCGTCCGCACGGTCGAGACCAACCTGCGCATGACGCTCTCGCGCCGGCTGCAGGAGCTGTCCATCGGCTACCACCGTCGCGTCAGCGCCGGTGTGCTGCAGGCCAAGATCGTGCGCGACGTCGAGAACGTCGTCGAGAGCTCGCGGCAGGCGTTCGACTCGGGCATGGCCGCCATCACGACGCTCGTCGGCGCCATCGTCATCACCGCCTTCAAGGTCCCCGAGTTCCTGCCGGTCTACGCCGTGGCGGTGCCGGCCGCCGCGGCTCTCGTCGTCTCGATGCGCCGGCGCATGTCGGTGCGCAACGCCGCCTTCCGGGCGGAGGTCGAGAACATGTCCGCGCGCGTCTCGGAGATGACGCACCTCATCCCCATCACGCGGGCGCACGCCCTCGAGCGCAGCGAGCTCGAGCGGATGGGCGCGACGCTCGTCGGCGTGCGCGACGCCGGGATCCGGCTGGACAAGACCAACGGCTGGTTCGGCTCGCTGTCGTGGATCCTCATGCAGCTGCTGTCGGTCGGTTGCCTGATCGGGGCCGCGTGGGTGGCGTGGTCCGGGACGTTCGGGCTGACCGCCGGCGACGTGACGATGCTGTCGTCGTACTTCGTCGCCCTGACCGGTGCCGTCACCGCGATCATGAGCCTGACGCCCATCATCACCAAGGGTCTCGAGTCCGTGAAGTCGATGAGCGAGGTGCTCAGCGAGGGCGACGTCGAGCGCAACGCGGGCAAGGCGACGGTGTCGGCTGTGCGCGGTGAGGTGGCGTTCGAGGGAGTCACGTACGCGTACGCCGACGCGCCGGACGAGATCGCGATCGACGGCCTCGACCTGCACGTCCGCCCGGGCGAGACGGTGGCGCTCGTCGGGCCGTCCGGGTCCGGGAAGTCCACCGTGCTCAACATGGTGATCGGGTACCTCGCGCCCACGGGTGGCCGCCTGCTGCTCGACGGGCAGGACATGGCCTCGCTGGACCTGCGCACCTACCGTCGGTTCCTGGCCGTCGTGCCGCAGGAGTCGCTGCTGTTCGAGGGGTCGATCCGCGACAACGTCACCTACGGCAACCCGGACCTGTCCGACGCCGACGTGCTCGCCGCGCTGCGTGACGCCAACGCGATGGACTTCGTCACGCAGATGGGCGGGCTCGACGCGGTCATCGGGGAGCGCGGCGCGCGGCTGTCCGGCGGTCAGCGGCAGCGCCTGGCGATCGCCCGCGCGCTGGTCCGCGACCCGCGCGTCCTGGTGCTCGACGAGGCCACGTCCGCGCTCGACAACGCCTCCGAGCGGCTGGTGCAGGAGGCGCTGGGTCGGCTGATGCAGGGGCGGACGACCTTCGTCGTCGCGCACCGGCTGTCCACCATCCGCGGCGCCGACCGCATCGCGGTCATGCGCCAGGGGCGGCTCGTCGAGATCGGGTCCTACGCCGACCTCATGGCCGCCGACGGCGCCTACGCCGAGCTCGAGCGCCTGGCGGCCGGCCCGATCACGGCCTGAGCGCGGGCCCACGCCCCGCAGCCCTCACCGGACCGCCGCCCTCACCCGACCGCATCCGGCGTCGCGACCCGCAGCCGCTGTCGCGAACGTGGGCGCCGTCAGCAACCAGCCGCACCTGTGGCAGGAGTGCGCTCCTGGTGTGACGGGCCGCCTCACCGGTCACTTCCGTCACAAGTGCGGCTGGTTCCTGACCGGTCGCTCCTCGCTCGCGTCCGCCGACGCGACGAGCGCGATGCCCGCGGCGGCCATCTCCTGCCGCGCCGCGGCGCCCAGCTCGGGGCTGACCGGGACCGTGAGGTCCGTCAGCACCCGGGTCGCCAGGCCCAGCCCGTGCGCGTCCAGGGCCGTGGACCGCACGCAGTGCGACTCGGCGATCCCGACCACGTCGACCGCCGTGACACCGGCCTCTGCCAGGACCGCGGCCAGCGACCGGCCCTCGGCGTCCACTCCCTCGAAGCCCGAGTACGCCGCCTCGTAGGCGCCCTTCTTCACGCTCGCATCCGGCGCCAGGCCCGCCAGCGCGGGGTGCAGCTCGGCCTCCGCGGTTCCGGCGACGCCGTGCGGCGGCCACGTGTCGACGAAGTCCGGGGTGTCGCTGAAGTGTCTCCCCGGGTCCACGTGCCAGTCCTGCGTCGTCACGACGACGTCGTAGTCCGCGCGGTGCTCGGCCGCGAACTCCGCGATCGCCCGGGCCACGTCGTTGCCGCCCTCGACCGGCAGCGCACCTCCCTCGCAGAACGTGGGCTGGACGTCGACGACGATCAGGGCGCGGCGGTTCGACATCCACCCAGCGTGCCACGCACCGCGCGACGACGTGAGGGCCCCAGCGTCGACGGGCTGCGCAGCAACCGCGGGCCTGACGGCGCGACCGCGGGCCTGACGGCGCAACCGCGGGCCTGACGGCGCGACCGCGGGTCGGGCAACGCGACCGCGGGTCGGGCAAACGGGACCGCGCGTCGCCCGCCATCCGCAGTCGGCCCGGAGACGGGCGGTCGGCGGAATCGCGCCCCGTCGACTCGGGGGCGGGCTCGGGCGGGGACCCAGGTGAGCTCGGGCGCTGGGGCGGAACGTGGGCGCGCGCCGGCGCGAGCCGCTGGCGTGGACGGGTGGTGCGGACGGGTGGCGTGCGGCGAGGCGCGGTGGTGGGCTGGGGCATGGCTTCGACGCGCTGGTCCGGTCTCGCTGCGGCGCTGCTCGTCTCCGGCCTGCTCGTCGCCTGCACGGGGGATGCCGATGGCGGGCCTACCCCGTCGTCGACGCCGGTCCCGACGGCTGCGAGCTCGCCCTCGTCGGTCGCGACCGGCACGGCGCCCGCCGCCGACGGGACGGTCCGGTCGGTCACCGACGTCGCCACGGGGCTCGACGTGCCCTGGGGAATCGCGTTCCTGCCGTCGGGCGACGCGCTGGTCACGCTGCGCGACGAGAAGCGCCTGGTGATCGTGACCGCCTCGGGTGAGGTCAGCGACGTCTCGGGACCGGGCGCGGACCAGCTCGTCGACCTGGTGCGGCCGGGCGGTGAGGGCGGCCTGCTGGGCGTCGCGGTGCTCGACACGGCAGGTGCCGACGTCGACCTCGCCCTCTATGCGACCACCGCGGACGACAACCGGGTGTTGCGCGCGACGCTCACCGCTACGTCGCTCGGCGCGGTGCGGCCGATCCTGACCGGCATCCACAAGGCGGGGAACCATGACGGCGGCCGGCTCGCGGTCGGCCCCGACGGCCTCCTCTACGTCACCACCGGCGACGCGGGCCACGGCGCGGACGCTCAGGACGAGGACTCGCTCAACGGCAAGATCCTGCGCGTGACCTTCGACGGTGAACCGGCGCCCGGCAACCCGTTCGGCACGGCGGTCTGGACGCTCGGGCACCGCAACGTGCAGGGGATCGGGTGGGCAGCGGACGGGCGGATGTTCGCCGCGGAGTTCGGTCAGAACACGTGGGACGAGCTCAACCTGATCGAGCCGGGCGCGAACTACGGGTGGCCGGAGGTCGAGGGCCGCGCCGGCACGGACGGCTTCGTCGACCCGCTGCGGCAGTGGGCCACCTCCGACGCATCGCCGAGCGGGCTCGCCGTGACCGCCGACGCCGTCTACCTGGCCGCGCTGCGCGGCGAGCGGCTGTGGCGCGTGCCGCTGACGGCCGACGGCGTCGGGGAGCCACAGGCGCTGCTGGTCGGCGAGCTGGGCCGCCTGCGGGCGGTCGCCCCCGCTCCCGACGGCTCGCTGTGGGTCCTGACCAACAACACCGACGGCCGCGGCACCCCGCGAGCCGGTGACGACCGCATCGCCCGCGTCGACGTCGGCTGACACCTGAGCCACCGATTCCGCTGGACTCGTTCAGCAACCAGCCGCACCTGTGACGGGTGGTGCGCCTGGGGCCCGTCGCGGCCCCATCGGTGCGCTTCCGTCACAGGTGCGGCTGGTTCGTGATCGGGCGCGCGCGGACGGCGGTGGCCGATCGGCCGCTCCGCGCGTCGGACGGAACGGCGAACCGTGTCACGGCGCGACGCTGCGAGGTGACCACAGCCCGCCCCGGCGGACGACCGGTCCACAGAACGCGGCTGCCGGAGCAACGAGCTGTGGCACCGGGTGGCTGGATGGCGCCGTGCACGATGTCATCGCAGAACGGTTGAGGGTGCTCGGGGGAGCCGCGCGATACTCGGCGCTCGGTGTCCAACCGGGTGATCACGCGCTGCGTGTCGCCCTCGCGAGTGGCTCTGTCCACCGCCCGGTCCGCGGGGTGTACGCCCTGCCGGGCACGCCGACCGCCGTGGTCACGGCGGTGCTGCACCGAGCGGCGGTGGGCTGCGTGTCGGCTGCGAAGCTGGCGGGCCTCTACGTCCTCGACGACCCGAAGCAACCCCACCTGTCCGTCCCGCGTGATCGGGGCGTGACGGCGTCGCGCGCGAGGTCGTCGTTCCCGGCGGTGTTGCATCGCGAGGCGTGGCAGCGCGCAGGATCCACGCCGGGGCCGGCGATCGTGCCGATCGACGACGCGCTCGCACGCATGCTGGTGTGCCGGTCGCCGGCGCAGGCGCTCGTCACCATCGACCACGCGCTGAACAAGGGCATCACGACGGCCGAGCGTCTCCGTGCCGCGCTGCCGCGCACGGCACCGACCGATGCGCGACGAGTCCTGACCCTGGCGGACGGACGCAGCATGTCGCCGCTGGAGACGGTCACCCGGCTGGCGCTGCGAGCCGCGGGCATGACGGTCGGGGTAGGAGTGGAGATCACCGGTGTCGGGCACGTCGACCTGGTCGTCGAGGGGGCCGTGGTCGTGGAGCTGGACGGGTACGAGTTCCACAGCGGTCTGCGGGAGTTCCGGGAGGACCGACGGCGTGACCGGGAGCTCGTCGCCCTCGGGTACCGGGTCCTGCGATTCACGGCGTACGAGGTCTGGAACCACATCGACGTCGTGGTGGCGACGGTCCGCCGCGCCCTCGCGCGTGCCGCAGCGTGAACCCATGGGTCGCGGCACGCGCCCTGGCTCCGGGGCGGTGGATCAGGAACCAGCCGCACCTGTGACTGGTGGGGCGCATGTGGCGCCTCCGGGGCCCGCAAGCGCTCTCGTGTCCCAGGTGCGGCTGGTTGGTGATCGCAGCGGGCCGCACGGCGCGGCGGCCTGCGCGGCGGGTGGGCAGCGCGGCGGCCTGCGCGGCGGGTGGGCACCGCGGCGGGCCGGTGGCTCGGGCACCTAGGATCGGGCTCATGTCCCGCATCCTGTCTGCCGTCGCGTGGCCGTACGCGAACGGCCCCCGCCACATCGGTCACGTCGCCGGCTTCGGCGTCCCGTCGGACGTCTTCTCCCGGTACATGCGCATGGCGGGCCACGACGTGCTCATGGTCTCGGGCACCGACGAGCACGGCACGCCGATCCTGGTCCAGGCGGAGCAGGAGGGCGTCAGCCCGCAGGAGCTCGCGGACCGCTACAACCGGGTGATCGTCGAGGACCTGACCCAGCTGGGCCTGAGCTACGACCTGTTCACCCGCACCACCACCCGCAACCACTACGCCACGGTGCAGGAGATGTTTCGCACCGTGCACAAGAACGGGTACATGGTCGAGCAGTCGACCATGGGCGCGATCAGCCCCAGCACGGGCCGCACGCTGCCGGACCGCTACATCGAGGGCACCTGCCCGATCTGCGGCTACGACGGCGCCCGCGGCGACCAGTGCGACAACTGCGGCAACCAGCTCGACGCGATCGACCTGATCAACCCGCACAGCCGCATCAACGGCGAGAAGCCGAAGTTCGTCGAGTCGACCCACTTCTTCCTCGACCTGCCCGCGTTCGCGAGCGCGCTCGAGGCGTGGCTCAAGGGCCGCCAGGGCTGGCGCCCCAACGTGCTGAAGTTCTCCCTCAACCTGATCGACGACATGCGCCCGCGTGCCATGACGCGCGACATCGACTGGGGCATCCCCGTCCCGCTCGAGGGCTGGGAGGACAACCCCAACAAGCGCCTGTACGTGTGGTTCGACGCGGTGATCGGCTACCTGTCGGCGAGCATCGAGTGGGCGCGGCGCACGGGCGACGACGACGCGTGGCGGCCGTTCTGGAACGACCCGCAGGCCCTGAGCTACTACTTCATGGGCAAGGACAACATCACGTTCCACTCCCAGATCTGGCCGGCGGAGCTCATGGGCTACGACGGTCGCGGCGACAAGGGCGGCACGCCGGGCCCGTACGGCACGCTGCAGCTGCCCACCGAGGTGGTCTCGAGCGAGTACCTCAACGTGGGCGGGCAGCAGTTCAGCTCGTCGCGGGGTGTGGTCATCTACGTCCGCGACATGCTGTCCCGCTACCAGCCGGACGCGCTGCGGTACTACCTGTCGGTGGCCGGTCCGGAGACGCAGGACGTCGACTTCACGTGGGCGGAGTTCAAGCGCCGCACCAACGACGAGCTCGTGGCCGGCTGGGGCAACCTGGTCAACCGCACGGCGAGCATGATCGCCAAGAACTTCGGCGAGATCCCGGCGGCGGGCGAGCGGCAGCCGGTCGACAGCGCGTTGCTGGCGACGTCGGGCGAGGCCTTCGGCACGGTCGGGACGCTGCTGGGCGAGCACCGCAACCGGGCCGCGATCGGCGAGGCGATGCGCGTGGTCCAGGAGGCCAACCGCTACATCTCCGAGACCGAGCCGTGGAAGCTGACGGGTGATCGCGAGCGCCTGGGCACGGTGCTGAACACGGCGGCGCAGGCCGTCTCGGACGCCAACACGCTGCTGGCGCCGTTCCTGCCCTTCGCGGCCCAGAAGGTGCACGAGACGTTCGGTGGCACGGGCACGTTCGCGCCGCAGCCGCGCATCGACGAGGTCACGGACCTGGACGACGCGTCGCGCACGTACCCGATCATCACGGGCGACTACGCGCAGACCGCGCGGTTCGAGTCCGTCCCCGTGGTCGCGGGGACGGCGGTCGGCAAGCCGACGCCCGTGTTCACCAAGCTCGACGACGACGTCGTCGAGCAGGAGATCGAGCGCGCGACCAAGGCGTGAGCCCGACGAAGGCCTCGGCGGCCCTCGCCGTGGGCGTGCTGGTCGACGGCGCGGCGGGGCGACAGGCCTCGGCGAGCAGGGAGGACTGACGTGGCGCGTACGCGCGAGCGCGGCTGGCCGCCGGCGCCGGACCCGTTGCCGGTGCCGGTCGTCGACAACCACACGCACCTCGAGTCGGTCGTGGAGTGGGTCGCGGACGGCTGGCCGGGCGGTGCGGGCGCGGGGACCGGCTTGGAGGCCGGTCCGGCGACCGGCTCGAAGACCGGCTCGAAGACCGGCTCGGAGACCGGCGCGGCGGGAGGTGAGAACCGGCGGCCGGGCGTCGACGAGCACCTGGCCCGCGCCGAGGGCGTCGGCGTCACGCGGATGGTGCAGGTGGGTTGCGACCTCGACGCCGCGCGCTGGACGGACCGCGCGGTCGGCGAGCACCCGCAGCTGCTGGGCGCGGTCGCGATCCACCCCAACGAGGCGGTGCTGCACGCGGGGGTCCACGAGATCGCGCCCGACGGCCTGGACCCCGACCCGCAGCCCCGGCACGCGGTCTCGCTCGACGACGCGATCGACACGGTGATGCTGATCGCGCGCGCCAACCCCCGCATCCGCGCCATCGGGGAGACGGGGCTGGACCACTTCCGCGCGGGACCCCAGGGTCGCGCGGTGCAGCGTGACTCGTTCCGCGCGCACGTCGCGCTGGCCAAGGAGCTGGGCCTGGCGCTGCAGATCCACGACCGGGACGCACACGCGGAGGTGGTGCAGGTCCTGCTGGCCGACGGCGCGCCGGAGCGCACGGTGTTCCACTGCTTCTCCGGTGACGTCGCGCTGGCCCGGGTCGCGCGGGAGAACGGCTGGTACTGCTCGTTCGCGGGCCCGGTCAGCTTCCCCGCCAACGAGGACCTGCGAGCCGCGCTGCGCGAGCTGCCGCCCGAGCTGGTGATGGTCGAGACGGATGCGCCGTACCTGACGGTGCACCCGCACCGCGGCCGCCCCAACGCGCCGTACCTGCTGCCCGGGACGGTCCGCACGATCGCCGACGTGACGGGCCGCCCGCTCGCCGACGTGTGTGCCGACCTGTCGCACACGGCGGAGGTGGTCTACGGCGCCTGGTGATCGGCGCCGCGCCTGAGCGTCGACCGACCGTCGCGACACGCCGTACGACACGCCGGGGCCGCGAACTGGACGCCCGACCTGTCCGATCCCGGGTTTCGGCGTCGGTCACGGATCGGTTACGGTCTGACGAGCCCAGACCGGGCCGACGACGGCGGAAGGACCCACGTGCGGGACGACGCGAGCGCGCAGCAGCGCTCCGACGCGCCTGCGGGCCGGTCCCCTCGTCGTGCGGCGCGCATCGCCGCGCAGGCCACGATCCTGGCGGTCGTCGCGGCTGCGACCAGCGCGTTCGCGGCTATGCACAAGCAGGTGACGGTCGACGTCGACGGCAGGACGGTGCAGGTCGAGGGCTTCGGCCGCACGGTGGGTGCCGTGCTCGCGGGCGCAAAGATCGAGGTCGGCGACGGCGACCTCGTCGCGCCGACGCTGAACGACCCGGTCACGCAGGGCGAGCAGATCGTCGTGCGGCACGGGCGCGACCTCGACGTCGTCGTCGACGGCAAGCCGGACACCGTCTGGACCACCGCGCTGACCGTCGGTGAGGCCATCGACGGCATGGGCCTGCGCGACGGGGACGTGCGTCTGTCGGCGTCGCGCAGCGCGCCGCTCGGTCGGGACGCGCTGCGGGTGTCGACGCAGAAGACGATCCACCTGGTCGTCGACGGCCAGATGATTGACGGCGTGAGCAGCGCGGGGGACGTGCGTGACGCGCTCAAGGACGTCGGCCTGGTCCTCAACGAGGGCGACCAGGTGTCGGTCCCGCTCGACGCGACGGCGGTCGACGGCCTCGTCGTGCTGGTGACGCGCGCGCAGAGCGACGCCCAGACGAAGACCGAGGCGGTCAAGTTCGACACGGACGAGGTCGACGACCCGGGCCTGGCCAAGGGCCAGAAGGTCGTCGTGACGAAGGGCAAGGCCGGGGTCCGGACGACGACGTACCAGCTCGACTCCGTGGGCGGCGTCGTGACGGACCGCACGGTCCTCTCGTCGGTCGTGACCACCGAACCCGTGACGCAGGTCGTGCACATCGGGACCATGGAGATGCCCGACCCGAGCAGCATCACGGTCGCGCCGGGCTCGGCGAAGGCCATCGCCAAGGAGCTCGCGGCCGACCGCGGTTGGGGCGACGACCAGTTCGCGTGCCTCGTCTCGCTGTGGAACCGGGAGAGCGGCTGGCGGGTGAATGCCGCGAACCCGTCGGGCGCGTACGGCATCCCGCAGGCGCTGCCGGGTTCCAAGATGGCGAGCGCCGGCGCGGACTGGCGCACCAACCCCGCCACGCAGATCACGTGGGGTCTGGGCTACATCAAGTCCCGGTACAAGACCCCCTGCGGGGCGTGGGCGCACTCCCAGTCGTCGGGCTGGTACTGACCGCCGCGTAGCGCACCGTCGCCGGCGAGGGTTGGCAAACGGGTCACGATTCGGTTACGGTCGCGTGTCGCTTCGGACAGGACGCCCACGAGGAGTCCCGACGAGCGGCCGGCGCCGGGCTCAGTCCCGGACGCCGAGACGGCCGGATCGGGGATCCGGAACCGGTGGGGACGCCTCCCTCCAGGCGTCCACCGGCCGCAGGGGCAGCGGTCACCATCGGGTGCGTCGGTCCGACGCGCGCTCCGCACCCCGTGCCCGGGCACCTCGACGGCTGGAGCCCCGTGCAGTTCACGACCCGCATCCTTGGTCCTTCGTCGCGCAAGCGATCCACCGACGCCCCGCAGGAGGACCGTCGATCCGGTCGTCGTGCGCTGCCCATCGTGGCGGGCGCCGCAGTCCTCGTCCTCGCCGGCGGAACGGCCGCGTACGCGGGCGTGCACAAGACCGTCAGCCTGGACGTCGACGGCCAGGTCCGCGACGTCAGCACGTTCACCGGGTCGGTGGACCAGCTGCTGGCCGACGAGGGCGTCAAGGTCGGCGCCCGCGACGACGTCTCCGCCACCGGCGGCCTGCGCGAGGGCCAGGACATCGTGGTCCGCCACGCCCACCAGATCACGGTCGCGTCCGACGGCGTCCACCACGACGTGTGGACCACCGCGCTGACCGCCGACGAGGCGCTCGACACGCTCGCCGCCCGCGACAAGGACGTCACGCTCGTGGCGTCGCGCAGCTCGGCCGGTCGCGCGGAGCTGCCGCTGGACCTCGTGCTGCACGGGTCGGTCGACGTGGTCGTCGACGGGAAGACGACGAGCGCGCCCGACGCGGACGCGTCGGTCGGTGACGTGCTGGGCGATCTCGACGTCACGCTCGAGCCCCTGGACCGCGTGTCCGTGGGGCAGGGCGACGACGGTCGCGTCCAGGTCGTCGTCAACCGCGTGAAGGTCGAGGAGAAGACGACCCACAAGAAGGTCGGCTACGACAAGAAGACCGTGAAGTCCGACGAGAGCTACGTCGGCACCAGCACCGTCACCACCGAGGGCAAGAAGGGTGAGCGCACGATCGTCAAGCGCGTCACCACGGTGGACGGCAAGGTCACCGACACGGTGAAGCTGTCCGACGAGGTCACCAAGAAGCCGGTCGACGAGGTCACGACGGTGGGCACCAAGGAGCGCCCGGTCGTGAAGAAGGAGACGACGAGCTCGTCGCCCTCGAAGTCGTCGTCGTCCTCGTCGTCCACGGGCAGCAAGATCAAGGCCGGCGGCAAGGCGGACTCGCTGAACTGGGCCGCGCTGGCCAAGTGCGAGTCGGGCGGCAACCCGCACATCGTGTCGTCGAACGGGCTCTACCACGGCCTGTACCAGTTCTCGGTGGGCACGTGGCGGGCCGTCGGCGGCAGCGGGCTGCCGTCGCAGGCGTCGTCGTCCGAGCAGACCGCGCGCGCCAAGATGCTCTACAACCGCTCAGGGGCGGGCCAGTGGCCCGTCTGCGGTGCGCGCCTGTTCAGCTGACCTGACCCGCACGCCCGACGACGCCCGCCGCACCCCCTCGCGGCGGGCGTCGTCGTCTCTCGCATAGGCTCGGCCCATGTCGACGACCGCCCTGCTGGGTCCCGCGGAGATCCGCGAGCTCGCCGCCGCCGCCGGCATCCGACCCACCAAGACGCTCGGGCAGAACTTCGTGCTCGACGCCGGCACCGTGCGCAAGATCGTCCGACAGGCCGACGTGGAGCCCGGCGACCGCGTCGTCGAGGTCGGACCGGGCCTCGGGTCGCTGACGCTGGGCCTGCTCGAGGCGGGCGCCGACGTGGTCGCGGTGGAGATCGACCCGGTCCTCGCGGGCCTGCTCCCGACGACGATCGCGCGCCACGTCCCCGGCCTGACCCCCACCCCCTCCACAACGTCCGAGCACGTGGCTGTTACAGCAACCGAAGGCTCGGACGCTGGGCCGGTGGTGCTGCGCGACGGCGACGGGCGTGAGCGGTTCACCCTCGTCACCGCGGACGCGCTGAGCGTCACCGAGCTGCCCGGCGAGCAGCCCGTCGCGTTCGTCGCGAACCTGCCCTACAACGTCTCGGTGCCCGTGCTGCTGACGTTCCTGGAGCGGTTCGGTTCGATCCAGCGGGGCCTGGTCATGGTGCAGGCGGAGGTCGCCGACCGCCTCGCCGCGCCTCCGGGCAGCCGCACGTACGGCATCCCCTCCGCGAAGGCGGCCTGGTACGCGGCGACGCGCCGCACCTCGACCATCGGGCGCTCGGTGTTCTGGCCCGTGCCCAACGTCGACTCGGCGCTGGTCCGCCTGGACCGCCGCGAGCCCCCGGCCACCACCGCGTCCCGCGAGGAGGTCTTCGCGGTCGTCGACGCCGCGTTCGCGCAGCGCCGCAAGATGCTCCGCTCGGCCCTCGCGCCCCTGGCAGGCTCGGCGGAAGCGGCCTTCGCCGCGATCGAGGCCGCGGGCGTCGACCCCGCCGCTCGTGGAGAGCGTGTGGACATCGTCGGATTCGCCGCGATCGCGGCGCACCTGGCCGACGCCTCTGGCAGGGTGGACGCGTGACGTTGACCCCCGTGGAGCCGCTGCCCGAGCACGAGGTGCGGGTGCGAGCGCCGGGGAAGATCAACCTGTCGCTGCGCGTCGGGGCACGCGAGTCCGACGGCTACCACCCGCTGACCACGGTGTTCCAGGCGGTGTCCGTCTTCGAGGAGGTCGTCGCGACGCCGTCCGACGAGCGCACGCTGACGGTCTCCGGCGTGCAGGCGGAGCTGGTCCCGACGGACTCCTCCAACCTGGCGCTGCGGGCCGTCGAGGCGTTGGCGCGGCGCACGGGCGTCGACGAGGGCGTCCACCTGCACCTCGACAAGGGGGTTCCGGTCGCGGGCGGGATGGCAGGCGGGTCGGCCGATGCGGCCGCCGCGCTGGTGGCGTGCGACGCGCTGTGGCACACGGGGCTCTCGCGTTCGGAGCTCCTGGAGATCGCGGCCGAGGTGGGGGCCGACGTGTCCTTCATCCTCATGGGTCACACGGCCGTCGGTCAGGGGCGGGGCCACCTGCTCACGCCCGCGCTGACGCGTGGCGAGTTCTACTGGGCGTTCGCGGTCCAGGACCGCGGCCTGTCGACGAGCGCGTGCTACCAGGCCTTCGACGAGCTGGTCGGCGGGACGCCCGGCGCGCCCGACCCCGAGCTCGACGTGCCCCTCATGCAGGCGCTCCGGGCCGGCGACGCGCGCGCCCTGGGTGCGGCGCTGCACAACGACCTGCAGCTCGCGTCGCTCGAGCTCGACCCGCACCTGGCCGAGCCGCTCGCCGTCGCCGAGGACTCCGGCGCCCTGGGCGTGATCGTCTCCGGCTCCGGACCGACGGTCGCCGCGCTGGCCCGCAGCCGCCAGCACGCCCTCGCGCTGGCGGCCGCGTTCACGGCGTCGGGCGTCGCCGACCGCGTGCTGACGGCGTCGGCCCCGGTGGCCGGCGCCCGTATCCTCTCGTCGGACTGACCGCCCCACCCGCTCTGCCGCTGCGCCGCCGGGCCAACCAGCGTGAATCAGTCGGTTCCGTGATGAACGAGTCGGTCGCAACCGACTGATCCGACTCGAGCGAACTGATTCACCGGCCGCGCGCAGCCCGCGTTCGTCGGGCGGGTAGCCTGGCACCTCCATGGCTCACCTGCTCGGCGCGGACCGCGTCACCCTCACGCTCGGCACGCGCACCCTGCTGGACGGCGTCAGCCTCGGCCTCGACGACGGCCAGCGCATCGGCGTCGTCGGCCCCAACGGCGCGGGCAAGTCGACGCTCCTGCGCGTCCTGGCGGGCCAGCAGTCGCCCGACGACGGCCGCGTGACCCGCTCGGGCGGCACGCGCGTCGCCGTTCTCGACCAGCGCGACGAGCTCGGTTCCGGGACGGTCCTGCAGCACGTCCACGGCAGCGCCGAACAGTACGAGTGGGCCGCCGACCCCCGCATCCGCGCCGTCCACGACGGGCTGCTGCCCGACGTCGACATGACCGCCGACGTCTCCACGCTCTCCGGCGGCCAGCGCCGTCGCGTCGCGCTGGCCGCGCTGCTGGTCCGCGACGACGAGGTCCTGGTGCTCGACGAGCCCACCAACCACCTCGACGTCGAGGGGGTCGCGTGGCTCGCGGAGCACCTGAACCAGCGCTATGCGCGCGGCAGCGGCGCGCTCGTCGTCGTGACGCACGACCGCTGGTTCCTGGACGCGGTGTGCACGCGCACGTGGGAGGTCCACGACGGCGTCGTCGACCAGTACGACGGCGGCTACGCGGCCTACGTCCTGGCCCGCGCGGAGCGCGCACGCACCGCCGCGAGCACCGAGGAGAAGCGGCAGAACCTGCTGCGCAAGGAGCTCGCGTGGCTGCGCCGCGGCGCGCCCGCCCGCACGTCCAAGCCCAAGTTCCGCATCGACGCCGCCAACGCGCTGATCGAGAACGAGCCGCCTCCGCGCGACCGCATGGAGCTGTCACGGATGGCCACCGCGCGCCTCGGCAAGGACGTGCTCGACGTCGAGGACGTCACGCTGCGGTTCGGCGAGCGGACGCTGCTCGACGACGTCACGTGGCGGATCGGGCCGGGCGACCGGTTCGGGCTCGTCGGGGTGAACGGCGCAGGCAAGACGAGCCTGCTGCGGCTGCTGTCGGGTCGGTTGGAGCCGACGACCGGGCGCGTGAATCGCGGCAAGACCGTGCAGGTCGCGGAGCTGCGCCAGGGTGTCGAGGACCTCGACGAGCTGGGCGCGCTCACCGTGGTGCAGGTGGTGGAGTCCGAGAAGCGGTCGGTGGTCGTCGGGGGCAAGGAGCTCACGGCGGCGCAGCTCGTCGAGCGGCTCGGCTTCCCGCGCGACCGTGCCCGCACCCCCGTCCGGGACCTGTCCGGCGGCGAGCGCCGGCGGCTGCAGCTGCTGCGCCTGCTCGTCGGCGAGCCCAACGTCCTGCTGCTCGACGAGCCCACCAACGACCTCGACACCGACACGCTGGCAGCGCTCGAGGACCTGCTGGACTCCTGGCCCGGCACGCTGATCGTCGTCAGCCACGACCGCTACCTGCTGGAACGCGTCTGCGACCGGCAGATGGCGCTGCTCGGCGACGGTGCGCTGCGCGACCTGCCCGGCGGGGTCGAGCAGTACCTGGAGCTGCGGCACGCGGCGCTCGCGAGCGCCTCGCGGCCCGCGGCTCCCACCGCGCCCGACGCCGGTGCGAGCCCGACGGTCGAGGTGTCCGCCGCCGATCAGCGCACGGCCCGCAAGGAGATCGGCCGGATCGAGCGGCGGCTGTCGAAGATCGCCGAGCTCGAGGCGCGCCTGCACGACAAGATGGCCGCGCAGGCCACCGACCACGTCGCCGTCGCCGAGCTGGACGCGGAGCTGCGCGCGCTCGCGGACGAGAAGGACGAGCTCGAGGCCGCCTGGCTGGAGGCCGCGGAGATCGCGGGCTGACGCGCGGTCAGCGGGTGAGCAGCCCCACCGCGGCGACGATCGACGCCGCGGCGATGCCCAGCGCGATCACCATGAGGATCAGGTGCACGCGGAAGAACGTGGTGGCGCGGCCTGCGTCGTCGCGCGCCCGCGGATCCCGGGCCACGCGCTGGAAGAACCGCGGCCACGCGACGATGTTGAACAGGGCACCCAGCAGCAGCACGACGGCGGCGAAGACGATCACCGGTCGAGCCTAGGTCAGCTCCCGCCGCGAGCCGATTCCGGGGAGGTCCGGATCAGCAACCAGCCGCACCTGGTACTGAAGTCGGATCGTGAGGTGCGCCGCCGCCACTCACGTCCCGTGCGTCACAAGTGCGGCTGGTTGCTGAAGCGACGAAGCCGGGCAGCGGACTGGTCGCGGGCACGGGGCCGACCCGGCCGGGCGGTCAGCCGGCGTCGAACGGGGTGACCAGCTCGCGCAGGAGGCCGGCGAGCTGGTCGCGGGACGCCTCGGGCAGCGAGCCGAGCAGCCCGCGCTCGACGTCGAGCAGGTCCGCGAACGCGGCATCGACACGTGCGAGCCCGGCGGGCGTGAGCTGCACGAGCACCCCACGGCGGTCGTCGGGCGACGGCATGCGCTCGACGAGCCCGTGCTCCGCGAGCCGGTCGATCCGGTTGGTCATGGTCCCGCTGGTCACGAGCGTCTGCGTGAGCAGGACGCCGGGGGACAGGCGGTAGGGCTCGCCAGCGCGGCGCAGCGCGGACAGGACGTCGAACTCCCACGTCTCCAGGTCGTGCCGCGCGAACGCGCTGCGGCGGGCCAGGTCCAGGTGGCGGGCCAGGCGGGTCAGCCGGGACAGGACCTCGAGCGGGCTGACGTCCAGGTCAGGGCGCTCGCGCCGCCAGGCAGCGACGATCCGATCGACCTCGTCGCGGACGTCGTCGGCAGCCATGCGCCGAGATTACTCGACGTCGAGACAATGACCGTGGAGGTCAGGGCGTGGCCTTGGTGAGCTGCGGCCGCCGCTCCAGGCCCGACAGCCCGTTCCAGGCCAGGTTGACCAGGTGCGCGGCGACCTCGGACTTGCCGGGCCGACGAGCATCGAGCCACCACTGCCCGGTCAGAGCGACCATCCCGACGAGCATCTGCGCGTAGATCGGCGCGGTCTTCGGGTCCTGCCCCTGCTTGCGGAACTGGTCTGCCAGCAGGTGCTCGACCTGCGTGGCGACGTCGCCGATCAGCGACGAGAACGTGCCCGTGGCCTGCGCGACGGGCGAGTCGCGGACCAGGATCCGGAAGCCGTCCTCGGACGTCTCGATGTAGGTGAGCAGCGCCAAGGCGGTCCGCTCGACGAGGACCTTCGGGTGGCCGCCGCCCTCGAGGGCGCCGGACAACGCTCCGGTCAGCCCCTGGATCTCGCGGTCGATGACCACCGCGTAGATCCCCTCCTTGCCGCCGAAGTGCTCGTACACGACCGGCTTGGACACCTCGGCGCGCGCCGCGATCTCCTCGACGCTCGTCCCGTCGAACCCCTTCTCCGCGAACAGCCGCCGCGAGACGTCCAGCAGCTGCGCGCGTCGCTGCGTGCCGGTCATGCGCGAACGGGGGACGCGCTTCGTCTCGGGGGCCACGGGGCCATTGTGCCCGCTCCACCCGCCGCGGGCTGGCAGACTGGACCGCCGACGCGGTGCTCGCGCCCGTCGTTCCGCCCTGGTGTAACGGCAGCACGCCGGCCTTTGGAGCCGTGCAGTCCAGGTTCGAATCCTGGGGGCGGAGCAGCGATGGGCGTGACCTTTGCCGGCTGGGGGATCGCGGCAACTTTCGCGTGCGCTGATCTACAGGTCCGCGGCCAAGCCTCCGGCGTCGGCCGGGCGCGACGTCAAGATCGTCGGCCGTGGTAGCCGACTTGCTGGGTCACGCGGGCGAGCAGTCACGGCCGGTGACGCAGGGGGCGGCGTGCCGGACAGGGAAGGGGGTGTGAGCCACCCGACACACAGGCGACTTTCGTCGCGCTGTTCGAGCGCAGCTACGGCGACGTCGTGCGCTTCGCTGCTCGCCGGATGCCGAGCTCGCGGTGGATGACCGTACGGATCTGGTTGCCCAGCGGCTCGACCTGGCCCGCGCGTGGCGACTGCTCTCGGACGTGCACCAAGAGGCGCTCGCCTTGACCGTGTTCGACGGGCTCGACTCCAGCGGCGCAGCGGATGACCAGGGAGAGAGTCCTGGGCGCCTATGGATCGCAGGGACGTGGATCGCACGCGAGAGCGCCGTTCGAACAGCCCGACCGGCACCAGTCACCGCGCCGGGCTGTCCGCCAGCAGCGGCGTGCCTCAGGCGTTGCCGATCCTCTCGTCCGCAGCCTGCTGGGCCTTGTCGATCTGCTCGTCGCGCGAGCCGCCCGTCGCCTTCGACGCCGCGTCCGAGGCCTTGTCCAGACCTGCGTCGCTGGCCTGCTCGCCCTTGTCGCTGTGCAGTGCGTCGCCCGCCTTGTTCTTCAGGTCGTCGATACCCATGGTCGGACTCCCTTGTCTCGTCTCGCGGCGCCCATCGCCGCCTCGCCATCGTGAGCCCGGCGCAGGCGTCGTGCACCTCGACGGCCGGGCTGTCGAGCTCTTCGCGGCAGTCAGGCGCTGGGCTTCTCGATCGTCTCCGGGTCCTCTTCCGGCTCGAACATGGACGGAGCACCAGCGCCGACGCCGACACCGCCTGCGCGCGCCAGCCCCTCGGTGGTGCCGGCGGGCTCCTCAGCCTGCGTCGAGCCGGCCTTCGACTTGACGACATCCACGGCCTTGTCCTTCAGGGCTGTGCCCTGAAGCTTGGCGAACTGCACAGCGCGGGACTCGGCGTCCTGGACGCGGGGATCGTGCAGTGCGTCGCGCGACCAGGCCTTGATCTTCTCGAACCGTCCGCGGCCCGCTCGTGCGCCCAGCACGTAGCCGACCCCAGCGCCGGCGATGAAAGCAACCTTGCCCTTCATGGGCCCTCCTCGTTCTCGAGTGGACTCGAGCCTAGGCAGGGCGTCGGCCCTGCGCGCGCCAGGGGCAGCGGAGGCCGGCGACGAGCGGACCTGCGGCCGGGCAGCTTCCCCGCGAGGCGGGCCACCCGGACGGGCCTCTGTGCAGAGTGGTTCGTTCCGGCGCGAGGCGGCAATCACGTTGCGGCGCGTCGATCGCTGGTGGGACGGTTCGGCGCGTGCCTAGAACGCAGAACCCGCCAGCCTGGCGCATCGTCGACGTCACTACCCCCGCGGGGCTCGACCTCGACGAAGCCACGGCCACGTGGGCTCAGGCAGGCCTGAGCGACATCCAGCGGTGCGACGAGCTCGAGACGTGGGGGTGGGACGACCGGTGGGCGCCGCTGTTCGTGTGGCTGCCGGTGCTGCAGGACCAGATGTACGCATCGCGTCGCCTGTCCGTCGCGGTCCGCGACGTCCCGGCGCCTCGTGCCGACGACGTCCTTGGGGCTGCGGTGGTCACGATGCCCAGCGAGGGAAACGCCCACCTGGCGGACGCGTACCTCGTCGTCCGGCCGGGCGAGCGACGTGCAGGGGTCGGCGCCGCGCTGCTCGCGTACGTCGAGCAGAAGGCGGTCATGGCTGGTCGCACCTCACTCATCATCCGCAGCGCACAGGCACCCGAAACTGCGCCCGGCCCGTCCGCGTTGCAGGCGCCAACCGGTGCGGGCTGCGTGAGCAAGGACGCACCGAGCACCTCGTTCGCGCTGCACCACGGCTACACGCTCGAGCAGGTCGAGCGGTACTCAATCCTCGACCTGGCCGCTGCCCCAGACACTCGCCGCACCGCGAATGCCCTGGGGACCGCAGCGGCCCAGGCTGCGGGCGACGACTACCTGCTGCACGTCTGGCACGACACCGTGCCCGACCAGTGGTGCGACGCGCTCGCGACCCTCATGGCCCGGATGAACACCGACGCCCCGAGCGGCGCCGTCGAGATCGACCAAGAGCCCTGGGACGGGTCGCGCGTGCGCGCCTACTGCGAGCAGTCGGCGAACGCCGGCCAGCACCTGACGATCACAGCCGCCGAGCACACCCCCTCGGCGACCCTGGCCGCCTACACCATCCTCGTGTACCCCATGCCCGAGGTCCCGTTCGCATTCCAAGAAGACACGCTCGTGCACGCTCACCACCGTGGTCGCCGGCTCGGCATGCTCGTCAAGACGACCAACCTGCAGGCCCTGCTCGACCGCCGCCCGAGCCTGGAGCGCATCCACACCACCAACGCCCAGGAGAACGAGTTCATGCTCGCGATCAACGTCGCGCTCGGCTTTACGCCCGCGGGGGTGCACGCCGTGTGGCACAAGCGGGCGCAAGACGCCACGAAGCCGCTGCCGGTGGCATCGGCACCATCGAACACGAGCTCGTAGGAGCGAACATGCCCAAGCTGTACATGTCTCACCCGGTCTTCCCCGTTCCCGACATCGCTGTGACGGCCGCGTACTACCGCGATGTGCTCGGGTTCAGAGCAGTGGAGTACCTGGAGGCCGATGAGCCGCACGTCTGCCTGTACCGGGATGACGTCGAGGTGATCTTGACCTCGGCGCCGGGCGTCGAGGTGGTCCCGAACCGGGTGCGTCACGGCTTCGGCTACGACGCCTACCTCATCACCGACGAGCAGAGCGAGCTGCACGCCGAGCTGGTCGCAGCCGGGGCAGAGGTCGTCAGAGCACCGAGCATGACCGACTACCACAACCTCGAGTTCGTGATCGAGGACGTGGACGGCCGATGGCTGGGGTTCGGCATCAAGGACAAGTCGTGAACCGCGGCCGGACGCCTGCTCGTTCCGTCGGCAGGCCGGTGACCGCAGGCCGTCGGCCCGACGAGGACATGTCTGCGCGTCGACGTGAGGGCGGACCCGTCATCGCCGCGCGACGACGGTCCCCGCCGCCCAGCCCGGTGCCCTGTGCCCGGGCGGTGGGGCGACCTCGTTCACGCCCGCGCGGGCCAGCAGCCAGGCGACCACGGAGTTCGACGTCCACATGTCGCCAACCGCCGCCTCATCTCGACCCCACGTGTACCCGGGGACGTGGGCAAGATCGTCCAGGACGCCAGCCGGCAGGCTGACGCGTGCGCTTGAGGCGACCACAGCGGACTCGTCGACGCCTGACGGCACGACTCGCAGCTCGTAGCGGAAGAACGGGCACCAGCCGAGAGCTGGTGAACCCACGGGACCGACCATGAGCACTCGTCGCGCCGCCGCCGCCTCCTTGCCCCAGGTCGGCCCCATGTCGACAGCGACCACGCCGTCGTCGTCCTCGACCTCGAGAACCGCGTGGACGAGTACCTGGGGTGGTCGGTGCTGCCGTGCGGCGGTTGCGCGCTCCCACCACGCGCTGGTCCGCCGCGCCACGTGGCCCCCCGCACCGACGTGCAGCCACCACACCCGCGCTCTCGCCTCCACAGCGTCATCGTCCCGGACGAGAGTCCAGGGCCGACTGCGCTGGTACGACGATCACGTCGACGCGGTGCTCGAGAACGAGTGGCAGTCGTCGACGCGGCACAGCTCGAGCGTTCACTGAACAGATGCTGTAGCGAACAACCCGAGCGACCGACCCCACGAGCGGGCGCGCTCCAGCTCGTCGCACAGCAGGCCGCCCCTGCGCCCCGTCACTGTGAACGTCTCGGGCGGGACGACGAGAGTCGCACCCGCCTTCATGAGGCGACGGGAGATGGTGTGCGCGGCGGAGCCCGACAACCGCCCGGCGACCGCCGTGTCGAAGGTGGCCACCTGCTGGCCGGCGCACGTGCCCGCCAGGCGCTCGAGCCACTCGCGCACACCGTCACCCGGCGACACGGTCGCGTCCCCGTCGCGCCGCGCGACGTCCCTCGTCCGCGGTGTGGACAGGCCTCGCTGATGGGTGGGTGCTCCGATGACGAGCAGCATCGGCAGCTTGTCGACGCTCGGAGCCGCGAGCCCAACCTCGCACATGGTCGTCGGAACGCGCACGTCGGCTAGCCCCGCGGCGAGGGACTCGGCGATCGCTGCGGTGCTCCCATACATCGATTCGAAGACGAGGAGGGCAGTCATCTCCTCACACTCGCGCAGGGTGACGTGAGCGGCGCGGGCCGAAGGTCCCCGTCGCCTCGACGGCGCTCCCCTCGAGGGCTCGGCCCGCCCTGCTCTCACGGCCTGCACCTTCCTCGTCTCGTCTCGCGGCGCCTATCGCCGCTTCGCCGCTGTCAGCCGGCGATCGGCGCTTCGCATGCATACTGCGTTCGTGCCACTCACTCTCGGCCCGTCGTCCGTCCTCGTCGTGGAAGACGACCCCGGCGACCAGCTGCTCATCCGCGAAGTCTTCGAGGAGCACGACGCCTCCGGGGCGCTGACGATCGTCGAGGACGGCGTCGCGGCGCTCGAGTTCCTCCACCACGAGGGCGCGTACGACACGGCGCCCCGCCCGACGCTGGTCCTGCTGGACCTGAACCTGCCCAAGCGCTCGGGTCACGAGGTTCTCGAGCACATCCGTTCCGACCGCGATCTCCAGGCGCTACCGGTCGTGGTGCTCACGACCTCGGAGGAGGAACAGGATGTCGTTCGCGCGTACTCGCGGGGCGCGAACGCCTACGTCACCAAGCCCCTGGACTGGGACGACTTCACCGCCAAGGTCCGCAAGCTCGACGACTTCTACATGCGCACCGCCCGCCTGCCGAAGTGACTCCGTAGGCGACGACCGGGCTCGAGCCGGACCCTGGTCGCGTGCGCTCTCCGCGACCCTGCGTCTGATCGCGCCACACGGCTGTCGACGGCCGGCGACGCCTCGCACGAAGGCCCAGCAGACCCGCGGTCCGGCGTTGCGGGCACCCGTAGGCCTGCCCCGAGATCGGTTGAGCCGAGCGGAGCGGTCGGCCGCTAGCATCGCGGCGTGGCCCATGCGTCGTCGGTCGAGTGGCTCGTGTTCGTGCTGGTCGTCGGCGCGCGGCTGGTGGTCCCGCTGCTGATCGGCCGCTTCCCGCTGCCGGCGATCATCGCCTCGCTCGTCATCGACGGCGTCGACAAGTCGATCTTCCAGGCGTTCACGGACCTGGACCTGTCCAACTACCAGTCGTACGACAAGGCGCTCGACGTCTACTACCTGACCATCACCTACCTCGCGGTGCTGCGGAACTGGCGGGACCGGTTCTCGGTGGGGGTCGTCGCGGCGCTCTGGTACTACCGCCTCGTCGGTGTGCTGGCGTTCGAGGTGACCGGCGCGCGTTGGTTGCTCATGGCGTTCCCGAACACGTTCGAGTACGTGGTGATCGCCATCGAGGCGGTGCGCACGCGGTGGGACGCGCGGCGGCTGTCGCGGTCGGCGGTGCTGTGGCTGACGGCCGTGGTGTGGGTGGTCATCAAGCTGCCGCAGGAGTGGTGGATCCACGTGGCGCAGCTGGACTTCACCGACGAGTTCAAGGCGCGCATCCTGGGCGTCGACCCGGACGACGGGTGGGCCGCCGGCTTCGCGAACCGCCCGTGGGTCGTCGTCGCGCTCGTCGTGCTGATGGTCGCACTGGTGCTGCTGGCGCGCTGGGCGTGGCCGCGGCTGCCGCGGCCGGACTGGCCGTTCACCCTGGACGCGGACGTGGTCGCCGCGCGCGAGGGCGGGCCGACGACGACGCGGGAGGCCGCCCCGACCTGGGCGCTGGCCGAGAAGGTGGCACTGGCCGGCCTGGTCACGACGATCCTGGTGCTGTCCTACCCGCGGATCGAGGCGCGGTGGTGGGCGGCGTGGCTCGTCGTCGCCGGGACCGTGCTGGTGCACGCGGCCGTCCAGGCGTGGCGCCTGCGGTCCGGCCGACGAGGGCCCGACGGGCTCGGCGGCCAGCTCGCGCTCAACACCGTGATCAGCCTGGTCGCGATGGGCGCGCTCGTCGCGCTGGTCTGGGGCGTCGGCGCGACGGGTGCCTCGCTCGCCGATGCGATCCTGATCGCGTACGTCGTCGCGCTGATCACGACCCTCTACGACCGCTGGTCGCCCCGCTCCCGCGAGCCGGCGCCTGCCGGTGGTCGTGGATCAGTCGGTTCGGGCCTGGATCAGTCGGTCGCAACGTCCTGATTCAGGCGGGACGGACTGACTCATCGGCGGGACGGCTCGTCGGCGCGGGCGTGGCCGGGTGCTCGTCGGGCGCGCGACCAGGCGGACCACCACTGCCTTGGAGACCGGGGTGTTGCTGCCCAGCGCGGTGCTGGACAGCGGGACGAGCACGTTGGCTTCCGGGAAGTAGGCGGCGCAGCAGCCGCGGGAGGTCGGGTAGGCGACCACGCGCTGGTTCGGCAGCACCCGGTCCACGTCGTCGGCCCACTCGCTGACCACGTCCACGCGGTCGCCGTCGTGCAGGCCCAGCTCGACGAGGTCGTCGGGATTGACCAGCACCACGTCGCGGCCCCTGCGGATGCCGCGGTAGCGGTCGTCGAGGCTGTACATCGTGGTGTTGAACTGGTCGTGCGCGCGCACGGTCTGCAGGATCAACCGACCCGGCGGGCACGTGACCGGCACCAGGTGGTTGACCGTGAGCATCGCGCGCCCGGTCGCCGTCGGGAAGGTGCGCGAGTCGCGCGGGCCGTTGGGCAGCACGAACCCGCCGAGGTGTCGGATGCGCTCGTTGAAGTCCTCGAAGCCGGGCACCACGCGAGAGATCGAGTCGCGGATCGTGTCGTAGTCCCGCTCGAAGCCGGCCCAGTCGACGGGGCTGTCGTCGCCCAGCACTGCGCGCGCCAGGCGCGTCACGATCGAGATCTCCGACAGGAGCGTGTCCACGACCGGCGGCAGCGGTCCGTGCGTCGCGTGGACCGCGCACACGGTGTCCTCGACGGACACGAACTGCGCGCCGGTCTCCTGCAGGTCGACGTCGGTGCGGCCGAGCGTCGGCAGGATGAGGGCCTCCACGCCCGTGACGGCGTGGGAGCGGTTGAGCTTGGTGGACACCTGCACGGTCAGCGCGGTGCCGCGCATCGCGGCCTCGGCGGCGGCCGTGTCGGAGATGGCGCCGACGAAGTTGCCGCCCAGCGCGAACCAGACGCGGATCTCGCCGCGCTGCATCGCCTGCACGGACTGCACGGCGTCCAGCCCGTGCTCGCGCGGTGGTGAGAACGAGAACTCGGCGGCCAGCGCGTCCAGGAACCGGTCCGGCATCCGCTCCCAGATACCCATCGTCCGGTCGCCCTGCACGTTGGAGTGGCCACGGATCGGGGAGGCACCCGCGCCCGGGCGGCCGATGTTCCCCCGCAGGAGCAGGAGGTTGATGATCTCCTTGATCGTGTCGACGCCCTTGCGATGCTGGGTGATGCCCATCGCCCACGTGATGATGACGCGCTCGGCCGCGATGTAGCGGTCGGCCAGCTCGTCCATCTCCGCGAGCGTCAGGCCGGTGGCGGCCAGCACCTCGTCGACGTCGAGCGATGCCAGATGCTCGCGCAGGTCCTCGAGCCCCAGGGTGTGCGCGGACAGGAACTCGTGGTCCAGCACCGTTCCCGGCGCGCGGTCCTCGGCCTCCAGCACGCGCCGCGACACCCACTGCAGCAGCGCCATGTCCCCGCCGCTGCGGATCTGCAGGAACTGGTCGGCCATGTCGGTGCCGTGCCCGACGATCCCGCGCACCCGCTGCGGGTTCTTGTACCGGCGCAGCCCGGCCTCGGGGAGCGGGTTGATCGCGACGATCGTCGCGCCGTTCCGCTTGGCGCCCTCCAGCGCGGTCAGCATGCGCGGGTGGTTGGTCCCCGGGTTCTGGCCCATGACGACGATCAGGTCGGCCCGGCCGAAGTCGTCGTACGTGATCGTCGACTTCCCGATGCCGACCGTCTCGAGCATGGCCGTGCCCGTCGACTCGTGGCACATGTTGGAGCAGTCCGGCAGGTTGTTGGTGCCGAACGCGCGCACGAAGAGCTGGTAGACGAACGCGGTCTCGTTGGCCGTGCGGCCGCTGGTGTAGAACGCGGCCTCGTCGGGCGAGTCCAGCGCGTTCAACCGGTCCGCGACCAGCGCGAACGCGTCATCCCAGCTGATCGGCACGTAGTGGTCGCTGCCCGCGGGCTTGTGCACGGGGTCGACGAGCCGGCCCTGCTGACCCAGCCAGTACTCGGAGCGCCCGGCGAGGTCGTCGACGGAGTGCTCGGCCCAGAAGCTCGTCGGGACCGTCGCAGGCGTCGCCTCCCAGCTCACCGCCCGCGCGCCGTTCTCGCAGAACTCGACCGTCGCGCGGTGCGCCGGGTCGGGCCACGCGCAGCTCATGCAGTCGAACCCGTCCGTCTGGTTCACCTGGGCGAGCACCTTGAGCGCGCGCGCCGGGCCCAGCTCGGCGAGCGCGTACCGCATCGCGCTCGCGACGCCCGGCACGCCCGCCGCCCAGGTCTTGGGGTCGTGGACCTGCAGGTCGTCGGCCGTCGGCTCGACGACGGGGCGGCGGGTCACGACGCCGTCACCCGTGCCGTGCGCACGTCGTCGGACGCGCCCGACGAGACCACCACGCGGTCCGGGCGCGCGTACACGACCATCGACGTCCCGCGCAGGAAGCCGACGAGCGTGATGCCGGCGTCGCGGGCGAGCTCGACGGCCAGCGACGACGGTGCGGACACGGCCGCGAGCAGCGGGATGCCCGCCATGAGCGCCTTTTGCGTGAGCTCGAACGACGCACGCCCGGACACCATGAGCACGGTCCCGCGCAGCGGCAGCACGCCCTGGGTCAGCGCCCAGCCGACCACCTTGTCGACCGCGTTGTGCCGCCCCACGTCCTCGCGCAGCACCAGCAACCGGCCGGCGTCGTCGAACAGCGCGGCCGCGTGCAGGCCGCCCGTCCGCTCGAAGACCGCCTGCCCGTCGCGCAACCGGTCGGGGAGCGAGGCCAGGAAGGCATCGGTCACGGCGAGGTCGTCGTCGGCCACCGCCCAGTGCGACTGCGTGCGCACGGCGTCCACGCTCGCCTTGCCGCACAGCCCGCACGACGAGGTCGTGTAGAAGCTGCGCTCGAGGCTGGGATCGGGCGCGGGCACCCCGGCACCGAGCGTCACGTCGAGGACGTTGTAGGTGTTGCGGCCGTCGTCGTCCCGGCCCGCGCAGTACCGCGCCGCGGCGACGTGCTCCGCGTGCGCGACGACGCCCTCGGAGACGAGGAACCCGGCGGCCAGCTCGACGTCGTGGCCCGGTGTCCGCATGGTCACCGCGAGCGACCGGCCGCCCACGCGGATCTCGAGCGGCTCCTCGGCGGTGACGACGTCCTGCGCCGTGCGCGCGCCGCCGTCCAGGCTGATGCGCGTCACCCGCGTGCGGACCGCGATCCGTTCCATCCGTCGACTCCCTCGCGCGCGTCGGTGCAGCGCCTCTCTGACCATCTTCCACCCGACAGGCCGAAGCCAGGGCGCGTACGTTATTCTGTACGTTATGACCAAGGTGCTCTCGTACACCGAGTCCCGCGCCCACTACGCCTCGACTCTCGACGCCGTCACCGACGACCGCGAGGAGGTCATCATCACGCGCGCCGGCAAGCCGGACGTCGTGATGATCTCTCGCGACGACTACGAGTCCCTCCGTGAGACGGCCTACCTGCTCGCATCGCCCGCCAACGCGGCTCGCCTGCTGCGTTCTGTCGCGAACCTCGAGGCGTCCCACGGCATCGAGCACGCTCCCGTCGACGAATGAGGTTCGTCTGGGACCAGGACGCCTGGTCCGACTACCTCTACTGGCAGACCCAGGACCGCCGGACACTGCGCCGCATCAACGAGCTGCTGCGTGACATCGCCCGCGGATCGGATCTGGGAACGCCGCACGAGGGGATCGGCAAGCCCGAGGCCCTGCGGCACCAGAACCTGACGGGTTGGTGGTCGCGGCGCATCACCGACGAGCACCGCCTCGTCTACCGCGTCGTCGGCACCGATGTCGAGATCGCCAGCTGTCGCTACCACTACGCGTGAGCGGCGTCGTCGGCCCGCTTGTCCATCCGTAGGGCCTCAAGGATGGATAAGGGCCGTTCTTGTCCATCCCTAGCGGACGGCGTCGGCGACCTGGGCGTGCGTGCTCAGGAGCGGTTCGGTCTGGTCGCTGGGGGCGCGGCCGAACCCGCACTCGGTGGCGACGCCGAACCGTGGTGCGTGCCGCAGCGCCACGTCGATGCGTCGTCGGGCGCCCTCCACGCCGTCCTCGCGATGCACCAGACCCAGGTAGAGCTCGGTGGTCCCCGGCAGGCGCAGGGACGACAGCGGCGCGTAGTAGGCGTCGTCGTCGCGCTCGATGGGGACGGGCAGGTGCACCCACGCGACGGGTCGCGGGACCTCGTCGAGCAGCGTCTGCGCGAAGCGGACGAGGTTGGCGGTGTCCGTGGGCTCGATGAAGTGCTTCTCGGCGACGTCGCCGTAGCAGAGGTGGTAGCCGACCTCGACGTCGTCGGGCACCCAGGCCGTGTGCTCGACGACGCGTGACGTCACCGCAGGCCACACGTCCTCGAACCACGGCCGGAACCGGCCGGCGGGGTCCTCGATGTAGCTGAACTCCAGCGCGACGTCCCACTGGATCGCGAGGTCGTCGTGCGGGATCTCGGTCAGGATCTCGTCGAGCTCGCGGTGCAGCGCGTCGCGGTAGACGCGCTCCAGGCGCGCGCGGTCGTCGGGCACGACGAACGTGCCGACCACCGCCGTCGCCGTCGGCAGGCACACCTGGAACCGGGTGCCGGGCGCGATGACGCCCTCGTCGCGCAGCCGCCGGAACACCGCCCAGGACGCGACGGCGGCGTCCGCGTACCCCAGCGGAGGGACGACGAGAGACGCCGGGTCGACGCCGTCCGCCACGCGGATGGGCCGCAGGTCCAGGTTCCGCATCAGCACGGGCTCGTCGCCGACGCGCTCCAGGCCGGGCGTCGCGCCGAGCCGGTCCGCCTGGAACACGATCCAGTGGAACCGGTCGCCGACCTCGCCGTCGGGGATGCGGCGCAGGTGCGTGCCGAGCAGACCCGCCACCGTCCGCATCGTCGTCTCGGCGTCGGGAAGGTTGATGCTCCCGACGAGGTGGGCGCCCTGGGGCTGGTTCATCGTGCTCCGTTCATCGGGTCTGTCGGGTCGTGTCGCTCGGCTCAGGGCGCGGCGCGTGCCGGTCCAGGAAGCCGTAGACCTCGCGGGCGTCGACGCCGGGGAACGCGCCGGTCGGCAGCGCGGTGAACACCTGCTGGTGGATGCGGGCGCTGGGCCACGACGCCTGCGCCCAGCGGGCGGTGGCGTCCGCCGCGGGGCGCCGGCAGCACGCCTCGTCGGGACACGTGGACCTGTGCCGGACGGTCGTGTCGCGGCCCCGGAACCACGACGCCGACGAGAACGGGACGCCCACGGTCAGCGCCGTCTGACCGCCGCTCGTCGAGCCCGTCTGGGTCGAGCACCAGAACGTGCCCGCGGGTGTGTCGGTGTACTGGTAGGACTCGACGGAGCGGTCGCGGCGGCCCAGCGCGCGGCGCACGCCCCAGCGCCGACAGACGAGCTGTCCCTCGATCGCGCCCGTCACGTCTGTGGGCAGCGGGAGGCCGTCGTTGGCGTAGGCGCGGTAGATGGCGCCGTCGCCGTTGATGCGGATGAAGTGCACCGGGATGCCCAGGTGGTGCGTGGCCAGCGACGTGAACCGCTGCGCCGCGGCCTCGTGCGTCACGCCGAACGCGTCGCGCAGGTCCTCGATCGCGAGGTCCTTGTCCTTCTTGTGCTGCTGCAGGTGCTCGACCGTGGCGGACTGCGGCATCAGCGCGCACGACGCGAAGTACGTGATCTCCATGCGCTGGCGCAGGAACTCGTCGTACGAGCCGGGCCGCTCGTGGTTCAGCACCCGGTGCGCGATGGCCTGCAGGGCGAGCGAGCGCAGGCCGTGCCCGCCGGGGGTCGACGCGGGCGGCAGGTAGATGCGGCCGTTGGCGAGGTCGGTCACGGTGCGGGTGGACGACGGCAGGTCGTCGACGTGGATGATCGTGAAGCCGAGCTGCTCGGCCATCCGCGTCACCGTGCGGTGCGTGAGGGCGCCGACCGTGTAGCCGGCCGTGCGGACCATCTGCTCGGCGAGCGTCTCGATGTCCGGCAGGTAGTTGTCGCGGGCCTGCCGCTCGAGCCGGATCTGGGTGTTGGCGCGGCGGGCCTCCTCCGGGGTCGCGACGGCCTCCAGGTCACGGCGCGCCAGCTCGTCGTGCAGACCGACGAGCTGTTCGAGGACCGGCATCGGCAGCGACCGGCCGGGGCGGACGTGGGGGAGGGCGAGGCGCTCGAACCCGCTCGCGCGCTGCGCCCGATCCAGGGCGATCTCCAGTGCGGCGCGGCGGGACGGCGGCTCGGCGTCGAGCAGGTCCGGGACGGTGACGTCGAGCGCGTCGGCGATGTTCCGCAGCAGGGCGAGGCGCGGTTCGCGGCGGCCGTTCTCGACGAGCGAGAGCAGGCTCGGCGTGACGCCGACGCGCTTGCCCAGGGCCTCGAGCGTCAGGCCGCGTGCGGTGCGCAGGTGGCGGATGCGGCGGCCGAGCGTGAGGGCGTCGGGCGTCTGGGCCTCGTCGGGCGCCTGTGCGGGCATGTTCATGACCATACGTCAAAGATCGGGTTCTTTGACAGGCGGTCCGTGCCGAAGGCGCGCCCGTTGTGGGAAATCCTGTCAACACCGAAGGCGATCCACCGGGGACCGCAACAAGGAGAACCACACCATGACCGTTCTGGCCGAGCGCACAGCGAACCCCCTGCGCACCACCACCCGCCCCACCGTCGCGGACGTCACCGAGCGCGCCGTCGTCGGCGACGTGCACGCCTGGGTCGCCGCGGTCGCCGCACTCACGCAGCCCGACGAGGTCGTGTGGTGCGACGGGTCCGAGCGCGAGGCGCTCGTCGCCGGCATGGTGGCCACGGGCACGCTGCTGCCGCTCGACCCCGAGCTGCGCCCGGGCTCCTACCTGGCCCGCTCCGACCCGGCCGACGTCGCGCGCGTGGAGTCGCGCACGTTCATCTGCTCGTGCGACGAGGCCGATGCCGGCCCGACCAACAACTGGCGCGAACCGTCCGCCATGCGCACCGAGCTCGACGGCGTCTTCGCCGGGTCCATGCGCGGGCGCACGATGTACGTCGTCCCGTTCTCGATGGGGCCCGTCGGCGGACCGATCTCGCAGCTCGGCGTGCAGGTGACCGACTCGCCGTACGTCGTCGTGAGCATGGGCGTCATGACGCGCGTGTCGTCGGCCGTCCGTGACCTCGTCGAGGCCGGCGCGGCCTTCGTCCCCGCCGTGCACTCGGTCGGCGCGCCGCTCGTCGACGGCGCCGACGACGTGGCGTGGCCCTGCAACGCCACCAAGTACATCTCGCACTTCCCGGAGACGCGCGAGATCTGGTCGTTCGGGTCCGGCTACGGCGGCAACGCGCTGCTGGGCAAGAAGTGCTTCGCGCTGCGCATCGCGTCGGTGATGGGGCGCGACGAGGGGTGGCTGGCCGAGCACATGCTGCTGATCCGTCTGACGTCGCCGCAGGGTCGGCGCTACCACGTCGCCGCGGCGTTCCCGTCCGCGTGCGGCAAGACGAACCTCGCGATGCTGCGCCCGACGCTGCCCGGCTGGTCCGTGGAGACCATCGGCGACGACATCGCCTGGCTGCGCCCCGGCCCGGACGGGACGCTGCGTGCCATCAACCCCGAGGCCGGCTTCTTCGGCGTCGCTCCCGGCACGGGGCTGTCCACCAACCCGGCGGCGATCGAGACGCTCGCCCGCGACACCATCTTCACGAACGTCGCGCTCACGCCCGAGGGCGACGTGTGGTGGGAGGGCCTGACGGACGAGGCCCCCGCGAACCTGACGGACTGGACCGGTGCCCCGTGGACCCCGGCCGACGGGCGCCCCGCGGCGCACCCGAACAGCCGGTTCACCGTCGCCGCGGCCCAGTGCCCGACGATCGCCGACGGCTGGGACGACCCCGAGGGCGTGCCGCTCGACGCGATCGTCTTCGGCGGTCGCCGGGCCACCAACGTGCCGCTCGTCGCGCAGGCCGAGAGCTGGGAGCACGGCGTGTTCCTGGGCGCCACGATCTCCTCGGAGCGGACGGCCGCCGCCGAGGGCGTGGTCGGGGAGCTGCGTCGCGACCCGTTCGCGATGATGCCGTTCTGCGGCTACGACATGGCCGACCACTGGGCGCACTGGCTGCGCGTCGGCGCCGCGCTCGATCCGGCTCGCCGGCCGCTCGTCTTCGGCGTCAACTGGTTCCGCAAGGACGACGACGGCCGCTTCATGTGGCCCGGCTTCGGCGAGAACGCGCGTGTGCTGGCGTGGATGGTGGCGCAGGTGGACCGGGCGCGCGGCGTGCGGACCGACGTCGGCGCCGTCCCGAGCCCTGTCGGCCTGCTGCCCGCACAGGGCGCGCTCGACGTCGACGGCCTGGACCTGGACCCCGCCACGCTCGCTGCGCTGTTCGAGGTCGACCCCGACTCGTGGCTGCTCGAGGCCGACCTGACCGCCGAGTTCTTCGCGACCTTCGGCGACCGCGTCCCGCCCGCGCTGCTGTCCCGCCTGGCGCGCCTGCGCGAGTCCCTCGGCGAGACGCCGGCCTGAACCGGCACCACGACCGGTCGGTTCGCGGGTTTCTCGTCGACTCGCGTGGTGCAAGCCGCGACCCGACGAGGAACCCGCGACTCGTCGAGCGACGTGGCGTGCACGGGCGGCCCTGCGGCGTCGGCTCTCGCATGTCACGGTGGAGGGAGCACGCACGACGAAGGAGCTGCCATGACCGACCAGCGCGAGACCGACCTGCTCGACCGGGTGCCCGACGGGCTGTTCGTGGGCGGCGCGTGGCGACCGGCGTCGGACGGGGCGACGCTCGACGTCCACGACCCGTCGACGAACGCGGTCATCAGGACGATTGCGTCCGCGACGGTCGAGGATGGCCTCGCTGCCCTGACGGCGGCCGACGACGCGTTCCCTGCCTGGGCGGCGACGCCTGCGCGCGAGCGCGCGGAGATCCTTCGTCGGGCGTTCGACCTGCTGCAGGAGCGCAAGGAGCAGTTCGCGCTGCTCATGACGATCGAGATGGGCAAGCCGCTGGCCGAGTCGCGGGGGGAGGTGACGTACGGCGGCGAGTTCCTGCGCTGGTTCAGCGAGGAGGCCGCCCGGGTCCAGGGCCGCTACGGCGCGAACCCCGAGGGGACCGGCCGCATGATCGTCACGCAGCACGCGGTCGGGCCGTGCTTCCTGATCACCCCGTGGAACTTCCCGCTCGCGATGGCCACGCGCAAGATCGCCCCCGCGCTCGCGGCCGGCTGCACGGTGGTCGTCAAGCCCGCGACCCTCACGCCCCTGACCACCCTGTTCTTCGCGCAGCTCCTGGCGGAAGCGGGCGTCCCCGCGGGCGTCGTCAACGTGATCACGACGACGAACACCGGGCCGGTCTCCGAGGCGATCATCCGCGACCCGCGGCTGCGCAAGCTCTCCTTCACGGGGTCGACGCCGGTGGGGCAGAAGCTGCTCGCGCAGGCGGCCGACGGCGTCCTGCGCACGTCCATGGAGCTGGGCGGCAACGCGCCGTTCGTCGTCTTCGAGGACGCCGACCTGGACCGGGCCGTCGACGGCGCCATCGCCGCCAAGTTCCGCAACATCGGCCAGGCGTGCACGGCCGCCAACCGGTTCATCGTGCACCGCTCGGTGGCGGAGGCCTTCGCGCGCCGCGTGACCGAGCGGGTCGAGGCCTTCCGCACCGGGCGCGGTACCGAGGAGGGCGTGACCATCGGCCCGCTGATCGACGACCGTGCGGTGGCCAAGACGGGCGCGCTCGTCGACGACGCGGTCGCCCGCGGTGCGTCGCTGCGCACGGGCGGCGCCGCGATCGACGGCCCCGGCACGTTCTACGCCGCCACCGTCCTGGCGGACGTCCCCGCCGGCAGCGACATCCTGCGCGAGGAGATCTTCGGCCCCGTGCTCGCGATCGTCCCGTTCGACGACGAGGACGACGCGGTCCGCATCGCCAACGACACCGAGTACGGCCTGGTCTCCTACGTCTACACGCGGGACCTGGCGCGCGGGCAGCGCATGATCGAGCGGCTGGCCACCGGGATGATGGGGCTCAACGTCGGCGTGGTGTCCAACGCCGCCGCGCCGTTCGGCGGCTGGAGCATGTCCGGGCTGGGGCGCGAGGGTGGCGCCGAGGGCATCCACGAGTACCTGCAGACGAAGTACACGTTGACGGCCGACCCCTTCGCGTGAGGCGCGTTCGACCTGATCAGGGTGCTTGCACCCACCCCCGAACTATTCACCCGTCCAACTAGCCTGCATTGCCCGATTGCTCCTGGCTACCAACACCTACGCTCGGCACGCCCCCTGCCGATTGTGAGTGTCTCGTGCCT
>Ga0222423_1000045_pt1 | contig 127455 bp, 122 predicted proteins | sample 3A0metagenome_FD_182472 | JGI IMG/M metagenome (GOLD analysis project Ga0222423, IMG submission 182472) | Enriched microbial communities from leaf-cutter ant dump, University of Wisconsin, Madison, United States - 3A0 (version 2) | ecosystem: Environmental > Terrestrial > Nest > Insects nest >...
GGATGTCGCGGAAGCGGATCTTCTCGTCCTCGCGGTGCAGCGCCAGGTGCACGTGCTCGCGGCCGGTCTGCTTGCCCAGGGCCTCCCAGGCCTTGCAGGCCACGTGGCCGTTGGTCTCGGGCGCGAGCATCATCACCGTCTCGGTCGCGTCGATGTCGCTCACGATGCGCGGGCGGCCCTGCGTGGGCCCTTCCTCGCGCACGCGGCCGTTGAGCTCGCCCAGCTGCGCCACCTCGGTCTCGGTGTTCCAGGCGATGCCCTTGCCGCCGTTGCCGATCTTGTCCATCAGCGGGCCCAGGGCCGTGAAGCGCTTGTAGGTGTTGGGGTAGTCGCGCTCCAGCACGGCGATGGCGGGCGCGGTCTTGCCGGGAATCAGGTCGCATTCGCCCTTCTTCCAGTCCTTGACGCCGTAGGGCTGGGCCAGCTCGGCGGGCGTGTCGTGCATGATGGGCGTGAGCACCACCTCCTTCTCCACGCCCAGGTGGCCCGCGCAGGCCTCGCTGAAGGCCTTGGCGAAGCCCTTGTAGATCTCCCAGTCGCTGCGCGCCTGCCAGGCCGGGTCCACAGCCGCCGAGAGCGGGTGGATGAACGGGTGCATGTCGCTGGTGTTGAGGTCGTTCTTCTCGTACCAGGTGGCCGTGGGCAGCACGATGTCGGAGTACAGGCACGTGGTGCTCATGCGGAAGTCCAGCGTGACCAGCAGATCGAGCTTGCCCTCGGGCGCCTGGGCGTGCCAGCGCACCTCCTCGGGCTTGGCCTCGTCCTGGCCCAGGTCCTTGCCCTGCACGCCGTGGGTGGTGCCCAGCAGGTGCTTGAGGAAGTATTCGTGCCCCTTGCCCGACGAGCCGAGGATGTTGGAGCGCCACACGAACATGTTGCGCGGCCAGTTGTCGGGGTGGTCCGGGTCCTCGCAGCTCAGCGCGAGCGAGCCGTCCTTGAGCGACTGCACCACGTAGTCCTTGACGTCCATGCCGCGCGCCTGCGCGTCGCGCACCACCTGCAGCGGGTTGGTCTGCAGCTGCGGCGCGCTGGGCAGCCAGCCCATGCGCTCGGCGCGCACGTTGTGGTCGATCATGGCGCCGCTGTAGGCGCTCTTGTCGGCCAGCGGCGAGAGCACCTCCTCCACGCCCAGCTTCTCGTAGCGCCATTGGCCGGAGTGCGCGTAGAAGAAGCTCGTGCTGTTCATCTGGCGCGGCGGGCGCAGCCAGTCGAGCGCGAAGGCCAGCGCCGTCCAGCCGGTCTGCGGGCGCAGCTTCTCCTGGCCCACGTAGTGCGACCAGCCGCCGCCGCTCTGGCCGATGCAGCCGCACATCATCAGCATGTTGATGATGCCGCGGTAGTTCATGTCGCAGTGGTACCAGTGGTTCATGGCCGCGCCGATGATGACCATGCTCTTGCCATGCGTCTTGTCGGCGTTGTCGGCGAACTGGCGCGCCACGGCGATCACCTGCTCGCGCGGCACGCCGGTGATGGCCTCCTGCCAGGCGGGGGTGTAGGGCGCATTCGCGTCGTAGCCGCCGTCCCCGCGCTCGCCCGCCAGGCCGCGCTGGATGCCGTACTGCGCCGCCTGCAGGTCGAACACCGTGGCCACGGCCACGCGGCCCTGCACGCCCTCGCCGTCCAGGTCGAGGTGGGTGACGGGCACGCGGCACACCTGCACGTCGCCGCCCTGGTCGTTGGCGTTGAAGTTGGGGGTGGCGATGCCGCCGAAGTAGGGGAAGGCCACGTCGGCCACTTCATGGGCCTGGGCGCCGTCTTCGAGCACCGAGAGCTTGAGCTTCACGTCGTTGCCGGTGCGCGCCTCCTTCGATTCGAGGTTCCACAGGCCCTGGTCCTCGCGGCCCTCGGCGCCCCAGCGGAAGCCGATGGAGCCGTTGGGCAGCGCCACCTGGCCGTCCGGGCCGTAGGCCACGGTCTTCCAGTCGGGGTGGTTCGCCTGGCCCAGGTGGCCCGGGAAGTCGCTGGCGCGCACGTAGCGGCCGGGCACCATCACCGTGCGGCCGTCGGGCAGGGTCTTTTCCTGCAGCACCACGAGCAGCGGCAGGTCGGTGTAGCGGCGCGCGTAGTCGTCGAAGTAGCTGCTGCGCTTGTCGAAATAGAACTCCTTGAGGATCACGTGCCCCATGGCCATGGCCACGGCGGCGTCGGTGCCCTGCTTGGGGTGCATCCACAGGTCGGCCAGCTTGGCGACCTCGGAATAGTCGGGGGTGACGGAGACAATCTTCGCGCCCTTGTAGCGCACCTCGGTGAAGAAGTGCGCGTCCGGCGTGCGCGTCTGCGGCACGTTGGAGCCCCAGGCGATGATGAAGTTGGAGTTGTACCAGTCGGCGCTCTCGGGCACGTCGGTCTGCTCGCCCCACACCTGGGGGCTCGACGGCGGCAGGTCGCAGTACCAGTCGTAGAAGCTCATGCACACGCCGCCGATGAGGCTGAGGTAGCGGCTGCCCGCCGCATACGAGATCATCGACATGGCCGGGATGGGCGAGAAGCCGATGATGCGGTCGGGCCCGTGCTTCTTGATGGTGTAGACGTTGGCCGCCGCCACCATCTGGTTCACCTCGTCCCAGGTGCTGCGCACGAAGCCGCCCAGGCCGCGCTGCTTTTGCCACTCGCGGCGCGCGGCATCGTTCTCGACGATGGCGGCCCAGGCATCGACCGGGCTCTTGGCCACGGCCAGCGCCGCGCGCCAGTGCTTGAGCAGGCGAGCGCGCACCATCGGGTACTTCACGCGGTTGGCGCTGTACAGGTACCACGAGTACGAGGCCCCGCGCGAGCAGCCGCGCGGCTCGTGGTTGGGCAGGTCGGCGCGCGTGCGCGGGTAGTCGGTCTGCTGGGTTTCCCAGGTGACGATGCCGCCCTTGACGTAGATCTTCCACGAGCACGATCCCGTGCAGTTCACGCCGTGGGTGGAGCGCACGATCTTGTCGTGCGCCCAGCGGTCGCGGTAGGCGTCTTCCCAGGTGCGGTCTTCGCCGTTGGTCTGTCCGTGGCCCTGCGAGAAGGTTTCGCGCGGCTGCGCGAAGTACGAGAGGCGGTCGAGGAAATGGCTCATCGTGAGGCTCCTTTAATCGTTGTTTCAGCAGGGCATTTCGGCGTTCTTGCGCGCGTAGTACCACCAGGTGACGACCACGCACAGCGCATAGAAGGCGGAGAACACCCACAGCGCGAACTCCGGCCCGCCCGTGGCGGCGATGGAGCTGCCATAGCTCTTGGGAATGAAGAAGCCGCCGTAGGCGCCCAGGGCCCCCGCGAAGCCCACGGCGGCGGCGCCCTCGGTGTTGCCTTCCTTGATGGCCTGGGCGTGGGCGGCCTCGTCGGCGCCGCCGCGCAGCGCGCGCAGCTTCTGGTTCAGGAAGATCACGGGGATCATGCGGAAGGTCGAGCCGTTGCCGATGCCCGTGGTGAGGAACAGCACCAGGAACATCAGGAAGAAGCCTGCGAAGCTGCCGCCCTCCGGGCCGAAGGGCATGGCATAGCCGCCCGAGCCCTTGGGCAGGAAGAACAGCACGCCCAGCACGGCCAGGCCCATGGCGATGAAGTTCCAGAACGTGACCACGCCGCCGCCCACCTTGTCGGCCAGCCAGCCGCCGAAGGGCCGCACCACGGCGCCCACCAGCGGCCCGAGCCACGCATAGGCCAGCGGGTTCACCGAGGGGAACAGCGCCTTGATGAGCAGCGGAAAGCCCGCCGCGAAGCCGATGAACGAGCCGAACGTGCCCAGGTACAGCAGGCACATCACCCAGTTGTGCTTGGCGCGGAAGATCGCGGCCTGCGCGCCGAAGCTGGCACGTGCGTCGGCGATGTCGTTCATGCCGAACCATGCGGCGATGGAGGCGATGGCGATCCACGGCACCCAGATGAAGGCCGCGTTCTGCGCCCACACGTGCTGCGAATCGCCGTTGCGCACGATGACCTGCGGGTCGCCGCCGAAGATGCCGAAGATACCCAGCGAGATCACCAGCGGGCTCAGGAACTGCACCACCGACACGCCCAGGTTACCCAGGCCCGCGTTCACGCCCAGCGCCGAGCCCTTGCGCTCCTTGGGGAAGAAGAAGCTGATGTTGGCCATGCTGGAGCTGAAGTTGCCCCCGCCCAGCCCGCACAGCAGCGCCAGGATGAGCATGGTGGGGTAGCTGGTGGTGTTGTCCTGCACCGCGTAGCCGATGCCGATGGCCGGGATGAGCAGCGAGGCGGTGGACAGCGCCGTCCAGCGCCGCCCGCCGAACACCGGCACCATGAACGAGTAGAAGATGCGCAGCGTGGCGCCCGAGAGCGCGGGCGCGGCGGCCAGCCAGAAGAGCTGGTTGGTCGAGTACTTGAAGCCCAGGGCGGGCAGGTTCACGGCCACCACGCTCCAGACCTGCCAGATGGCGAAGGCCAGGAACAGCGCGGGCACCGAGATCCACAGGTTGATCTTGGCGATGGCCTCGCCCTCGCGGGCCCAGAACTGTTTGTCCTCGGGCGTCCAGAGTGTGAGCAGCCGGCCCGGGCGGGCGGCGTGCGATGCGGTAGGGGATGACATGGCGTATGCCTTTCAGGAAGCCACGGACTGCGGACGCATCACGTCGGCGCGGCGCACCTCGGTGAAATACATCCAGATGAGCGAGACCCACACCACGCCGTACATCAGCATGAAGGCGCTGGAGCGGATACCCGTCCAGTCCATGAGCAGGCCGAACAGGATGGGCAGGACGAAGCCGCCCATGCCCCCCGCCAGCCCCACGATGCCGCTGATGGCGCCGATGTTGCCGGGGTAGTCGTCGCTGATGTACTTGAACACGCTGGCCTTGCCGAAGGCCATGGCGATGCCCAGCACGGCCATCAGCGCGGTGAACAGGTACACGTTCAGGCCGAGGTGGAAGGTGCTCGGGCCGTTGACGGTCTGGATGGTGAAGTCGGTCTGCGGGTACGACAGCAGGAACAGGCAGATCCAGCACACCCACATGACCCACCAGGTCACGCTGTGCGCGCCGTACTTGTCGCTCAATACGCCGCCGATGGCGCGCAGCACGCCGCCGGGCAGCGAGAAGCACGCAGCCAGCAGTGCGGCCACGCGGATGTCCAGGCCGTACTCGCCCACGTAGTACTGCACCATCCACAGCGACAGCGCCACGTAGCCGCCGAACACGATGCTGTAGTACTGGCAGTACTTGAGCACGCGCGGGTCCTTGAGCGCCTGGAGCTGGTCGGTGAACGAGACGTTGCTGGGCACCAGGTGCGCCGGGTCGCTGTACGAAAACAGCCAGAACAGCACCAGCGTGCCGAGCATGATGGCCGCGTACACGTGCGGCACGGCGGCCCAGCCGAAGGCCACGAGGATCACCGGCGCGACGAACTTGTTCACGGCCGCGCCCGAGTTGCCCGCGCCGTACACGCCCATGGCCATGCCCTGGCGCTGCTTGGGGAACCAGCGCGCCACGTAGGGCGTGCCCACCGAGAACGCGCCCCCGGCCAGGCCCACGAACAGGCCGATCACGAGGAAGTGCCAGTACGCGGTGGCGTAGCCCATGACCCAGATGGCGGGCACGGTGACGGCCAGCAGCACCGTCATCACGATGCGCCCGCCGTACCTGTCGGTCCAGATGCCCAGCGGCACGCGCACCAGCGAGCCCGTGAGCACGGGCATGGCCGTGAGCAGGCCGAACTCGGTGGCGTTGAGGTTCAGCATCTTCTTGATCGGGATGCCGATGATGGCGAACATCATCCAGACCATGAAGCAGACGGTGAAGGCCAGCGTGCTCACGATGAGCACGGACCAGGCCTGGCGGGTACGGCGCGAATCGCCGATGCTTGTGTTGTCTTGCGGCATGGCAGCATGGTCCCGCGAACGGGCCGCGCTGCCCATCCTTCGCACGGGGGCCCGGCGCACTGCAAAAGAACGAGGGCGGCCCGCGCCGCCCTCGTCCGAAAGAACTATGCGCCGCTACTCCTCGGCCCGCTGCCGGTCCGACGCGTACACCGCCGCCTGCACGCGCGACGACAGCCCCAGCTTGCGCAGGATGTGCTGCACGTGGATCTTCACGGTGGTCTCGGCGATGTCGAGAGCGCGCGCGATCTCCTTGTTGCTCGCGCCGCGCGCGATCTCGCGCAGCACGTCCTCCTCGCGCGGCGACAGCGGCGAGGCCGAGGCCTCCCCGGGCTCCGGCGGCAGCGGCTCGGGCGCGCCCTGGGACTGGAAGGCCGCCACGAGCTTGCCCATCATCTCGGGGCTGACCACGGGCTCGCCGCGCGCGGCGCGGCGAATGGCCTCGGCGAGCAGGTCGCCGTCGATGGTCTTGAGCAGGTAGCCCTGCGCGCCGTGGCGCAGCGCGGCGGCCAGGTCCTGCCCGTCCTCGCTCACGGTGAGCATGACCACGCGGCTGCCGGGCGAGGCCTCGCGCAGGCCCGCGATGGCGTCCACGCCCAGCACGCCGGGCAGGTGGTTGTCGAGCAGCACCACGTCGGGCCTGAGGCCCGGCACCAGGCGCAGGGCCTCGCCCGCGTCGGCGGCCTCGCCGACCACGCGCAGGCCCGCGTCCTGGCCAATGAGCGCGATGATCCCGCGCCGGAACAGGGTGTGGTCATCGACGACGAAAACGGTGACGGGCTGGGCAAAGGACATGGGGCGAAGGGTCAGGCAAGGGCGGGCTGTACATGGGGGGACGGCGGCAGCTCGATGCGCACGCAGGTGCCGCGGCCGGGCACGGACTCGACCTGCACGCAGGCCTGCACGCGCTGCGCGCGCTCGCGCATGATGCCCAGGCCCACGTGCATCGAATCGGGCGCCGCCTGCGCGGTATCGAACCCGATGCCGTCGTCGCGCACCTCGAAGCGCCAGGGGTGGCGCTGCACCCGCAGCTCGACGCGGCGCGCGCCCGCGTGCTTGCGCACGTTGGACAGCGCCTCCTGCACCATGTGCAGCACCTGGACCTGCACGTCGGGCGCGAGCGGCAGGCCCTGGCCCGTGAAGCTGAGCGCGGTGTCCACGCCGGTCTGGTGCTCGAACTTGGAGAGCGTGGCGCGCAGCGCGGCCTCGATGTCCTCGTCGCTGGTGCGCGTGCGAAAGTGCACCAGCAGCTCGCGCACGTCGGCATAGCATTCGCGCACGCCCACGTCGAGCTCGGACAGGCTGCGGTCGCGCGCCTCGGTGTTGCCCTTGGCCACGGCGTCGCGCAGCAGCTGGGTCTGGATCTTGAGGAAGGCGAGCGACTGCGCGATCGAGTCGTGCAGCTCGCGCGCGATCAGGCCGCGCTCCCCGGCCACGGCGGCCTCGCGCTCGAGCGCAGTGGCGCGCAGGCTCTCCATCGAGCTCGCGAGGTGCCGCGCCATGGTGGAGAGCAGGTCGCGCACGCCGTCCGTGAGCACCACGCTGGAGCGGAAGAACAGGTTCACCTCGCCCAGCAGGCGCTGCTGCAGCTGCACGGGGATGCTCACCACGGTCTCGAAGCCCGCCTCGCGGCAGTGCGGCAGGTGCAGGTCGGACGCGGGGGTGATCGGGATCACGCGCATGTGCGCCTGCTCGCGCGCCTGGCCGCACAGGCACGAGCCCGTGTGCAGGCAGTGCTCCTCCTCGGCCATGGAGCGCGGCAGGCCGTCGGCCGCGAGCAGCACGTAGCGCTCGTTGGCCTCGTCGGACCAGCGCACGGCGGCCGCGTCGCAGCCCGCCACGCGGCGGATCTGCTGCACGAAGCCCTGGGCCAGCGCGTCGAGGCTGCTGGCCTCGGCCGCGAGCGCGCTCACCGCGTAGAGCGCGGCCAGGCGCTGGTTCTGCACCTCGATGCTCGCGGTCTTCTCGCGCACCTTGCGCTCCAGGTCCTCGTGCGAGGCCTGCAGCGCGTGCGCCATCAGGTTGAAGCCCGCCGCGAGCTGGCCGAACTCGTCCTGCGTCTCCACCGCCAGGCGCGTGCCCAGCTCGCCCTGGCGCATGCGTGCCAGCGCCTGCTGCAGCCGCGCTACGGGGTTGAGCACGAGCAGGTAGCTCACCGCCATGAAGGCCACGGCCGCCGCGATGGCCAGCGCCACCAGCGCGAGCTGGAACAGGTGCAGCGCGGCCGTCCAGCGCGTGATCTGGGTCTCGATGGACTCGACGAAGTCGTTCACCTGGAGTACCAGGGCATCGGCCCCGGCCGCCGACCAGTGCGCGCGCAGGGCGGGCCACCCGGCGCGCACCTGCTCGTAGCGCTCGCGCGTCTCGGGGCTCCAGGGCACGAACAGCGGGCGCGCGGGGTCGCCCGTGCGCAGCAGCTCCAGGCCCGCGTCGAATTGGCGCTCGCGCACGGCCAGCGCCTCGGCGGGCTCGTTCTGCCGCGCCAGCACCATGCGCAGCAGCTCCATGCGCAGGCGGCCGGCCTCGTTCACGGCGGCCGCGCCGCCTTCGAGCTTCCAGGTCACCCACAGCGTGACGCTGATGGACAGGAGCGCCACGAGCAGAAAGCCCGCGCCCAGGGCCAGCAGCTTGGTGGACAGCGAGGGCTTCTTGCGCATCGCCGCAGTGTAGGCATGGCAGCGGCCCATGTCTTGACTTGTATCAAGCGCGTAGCATGGCGCAATGCGTTTCATCCCCGCCTCCTTCCTCGCCGCCCTGGCCCTGCTGGGCGCGGGCTGCGCCACGCGGCCGCCCGCCGCCAGCCCCGCCCCGCTGCTGGCCCTGCTGCCCGCCGACGTGCTGCTGCTGGGCGAGCAGCACGACGCCCCCGACCACCAGCGCCTGGAGCGCGAGGCCGTACAGGCGCTGGCCGCGCGCGGGCAGCTGGCGGGCCTGGTGCTGGAGATGGCCGAGCGCGGCCACGGCACCGCGGGCCTGCCGCGCGACGCCTCCGAGGCCCAAGTGCGGCAGGCCCTGCAATGGAACGACGCCGCCTGGCCCTGGAAGGCCTACGGCCCCGTGGCGATGGCCGCCGTGGCCGCGGGCGTGCCGGTGTGGGGCGGCAACCTGCCGCGCGCCGGTATGCGCGCCGCCATGGCCGAGGCCGCCTGGGACGCGCACCTGCCCGCGCCCGCGCTGCAGCGCCAGTACCAGGCGCTGCGTGAGGGCCATTGCGGCCTGCTGCCCGAGGCGCAGATCGCCCCCATGGCGCGCGTGCAGATCGCGCGCGACGCCAGCCTGGCCCGCACCGCGCAGGAGGCCCTCCGCCCCGGCCGGACCGTGCTGCTGGTGGCGGGCGGCGGCCACGTGCTGCGCAGCCTGGGGGTGCCCACGCACTGGCCCGCCGGTTTGGCATCAAAAGTGGCTGTAGCCCAGGCGGGGCAAGCGCAAGCAGCTATCGAGAAAGAAGCAGACGCGGTCCTGGAGACCCCCGCCCTGCCGCCCAAGGACCACTGCGCGGCCCTGCGCCAGCGGAAGGGCTAGGGCGTGTCATCCAATTATTTCCCCACGCGCTAACCCCGCTGCTTGCGCAGCAGGGCCGCGAACGCATCGGCGGGCAGCGGGCGGCTGCACAGGTAGCCCTGGTAGGCGTCGCAGCCGCGCTCGCGCAGGAAGGCGAGCTGGCCCTCGGTCTCCACCCCTTCGGCCAGCACCGACAGGCCCATGCTGTGCCCCATGGCGATGGTGGCCGCGCTGATGGCCATGTCGTCCGCGCTGCGCGGGATGTCGCGGATGAAGCCCTGGTCGATCTTGAGTACGTCGATCGGAAAGCGCTTGAGCTGCGCCAGCGACGAGTAGCCGGTGCCGAAGTCGTCCACCGCGATGCGCACGCCCAGGCCGCGCAGGCGCTGCAGCACCTGGCGCGCCTCCTCGGTGCGCTCGGCCAGCGCGGTCTCGGTGATCTCCAGCTCCAGCAGCCGCGCCGGGAAGCCCGAGGCCGCGAGCGCCGCCGAGGTGCAGCCCGCCAGGTCGGTGAGGTGGAACTGGCGCGGCGAGACGTTGGCGGCCAGCGTCAGCTCGGGCAGCCCCTGCTCGCGCCACTGCTGGCCCTGGCGGCAGACCTCGCGCAGCACCCACTCGCCCAGCGGGCCGATCACGCCCGAGGTCTCGGCCACGGGGATGAAGCGCGCGGGCGAGATCAGGCCCTCCTCGGGGTCCTGCCAGCGCACCAGCGCCTCGGCGCCCACGATGCGGCCCGTGGCGATGTCCACCTGGGGCTGGTAGTGCAGCAGCAGGTGGCCGTGGGCCAGCGCCAGGCGCAGGCGCGACTCGACCTCCAGCCGCTCGCGCGCGGCCTGCGTCATGGCCTCGTGGAAGAAGCACCAGGCGCCGCGCCCGCGCGCCTTGGCGCCGTAGACGGCCGCGTGCGCGCCCTGCAGCAGCAGCTCGGTGGTTTGCGCATGCTCCGGGAACATGCAGATGCCCACGCTCACCCCGCCCACCACCTCCAGCCCGTCGGGCGAGCGCCAGGGCTGGGCCGCGGCCTCGATCAGGTCGCGCGCCATGGCGGCCGCGCCGTCGGCGTGGCGCAGGTTGCGGGCCACCACGGCCAGCTCGTCGCCCGCCATGCGCCCCAGCACGTCGCCCGGGCGCAGGGCCGACTGCACCTGCCGCGCGATGTGCTTGAACACCTCGTCGCCCGTGGCGTGGCCGTAGCTGTCGTTCACGTCCTTGAAGCGGTCCAGGTTGAGCAGCAGCACGGCGATGTTTTCACCGCTCGCGCCCGCCTCCTGCACGGCCTGCGCGAGCTGGCGCCCGAACCAGGCGCGGTTGGCCAGCCCCGTGAGCGCGTCGTTGCGCGCCAGGTATTCCAGTTGCCGCTGGCGCGCCTTCTCCTCGGAGATGTCGGTGAACATACACACGTAGTGCGTGACCTGGCCCGCCGGGTCGCGCACGGCCGACAGCGACATGTGCTCGGGGAAGATCTCGCCGTTCTTGCGCCGGTTCCAGATCTCGCCCTGCCAGTGGCCCCGCTCGCGTATGGCCGCCCACATAGCCTCGTAGAAATCCTTGCCGTGGCGGCCGGACTTGAACACGCGCGGCGTGCGGCCCAGCAGCTCGCCCTCGGTGTAGCCCAGCAGCCGCGTGACCGCGGCGTTGGCCGACAGGATGCGGCTGTGCGCGTCGGTCACCACCACGCCCTCGATGGTGTTGTCCACCACCGTGGCGGCCAGCCGCTGGCGGGTTTCGCTGGTCTGCAGCGCGGCGCGCGCGGCCGTGATCTCGCCCAGGTCCTGCACCACGCAGGCCAGGTGCGCGGGCTCCTCGTCGGTGCCGGGGATCTGGGTCACGGTGCACAGCACGGGCACGCGGCGCCCGCCGCCGGGGGGCTGGCACTGGCACTCGTCCACGCAATGCTCGATCTCGCCCGCCAGCAGCCGCGCGAGCCGGGCCGCCGCCGCGTCGCGGTCGGGCGCCAGCATCACGTCGTGGAAGTTCAGGGAGCGCACCTGCGCCAGGGGCACGCCCAGCAGGCCGCACAGCCGCTCGTTGGCCCACAGGAAGCGCCCGTCCGGCGCCACGCGCGCGAACCCGGCGGGGGCGTGGCGCACCACCTGCGACAGCTCCCGCGCCACGGCCCAGCGTACGCGCTCGGCGCGGCGCATGCGCCGCAGCAGCCACCAGGCCAGCACGCTGGTCAGCAGCACGTAGCCCCAGCCCTTCCAGGTCTGCCAGTGCGTGAGCCGCACCGGGTCGGTGATCCAGTGCGCCAGCAGCGCGTCGCCCGCGAACACCCAGGCCACCCCGAGCACGAAATACAGCAGCATCCCCCGCCAGGGGGTAAAACGCGGGGCGTTGCCCGGATCGACCATTGATTTGCCCTGTTCCCCCAGCGTTTCGACCATGCTGCGACAATCGCGCAGCTATGAACAACGCCTACATCCTCACCCTGTCCTGCCCCGACCGCCTGGGGCTGGTGCACGCCGTTTCCGGCTTCCTGCTGGAGCACGGCGGCAACATCGAAGAAGCCGCGCAGTACAACGACAACGCCACCGGCCTGTTCTTCATGCGGGTGCAATTCGCCTGCGGCCAGCACGACCATGCCACGCTCAAGGCCCACCTGGCCAGCTTCGCCGAGCCCCACGCCATGCGCTGGAGCCTGCACGCCACGGCCGAGCCGATGAAGACGGTGCTGCTGGTCAGCAAGGAAGGCCATTGCCTCAACGACCTGCTGTTCCGCTGGAAGAGCGGCCTGCTGCCCGTGGACATCCGCGCCATCGTGAGCAACCACCGCGACTTCTACCAGCTCGCGGCCAGCTACAACGTGCCGTTCCACCACATCCCGGTGACCGCCGCCACCAAGGCCCAGGCCGAAGCCAGGCAGCTCGAGATTATCGAGGCCGAAGGGGCCGAGCTGGTAGTGCTGGCGCGTTACATGCAGATACTTTCGCTTGATCTATGTCAGAAACTGGCCGGGCGGGCGATCAACATCCACCACAGCTTCCTGCCCAGCTTCAAGGGCGCCAAGCCCTACTACCAGGCGCATGACCGGGGCGTGAAGCTCATCGGCGCCACCGCGCACTACGTGACGGCCGACCTCGACGAGGGCCCCATCATCGAGCAGGACGTGGCCCGCGCCGACCACACCGACACCGTGGAAGACCTCACCGCCCGGGGCCGCGACACCGAAAGCCAGGTGCTGGCGCGCGCCGTGAAGTGGCACAGCGAGCACCGCGTGCTGCTCAACGGGCACAAGACGGTGGTCTTCCGCTAAACCCTCCCCAACCCTCCCGCGCGCCATGGCCACGGCTGCCCCGCACACCTTCACCGCCAGCGCCGCCCGGCGCATCCCGCCCATCCAGTGCCTGCTCACCTTCGAGGCGCTGGCGCGGCTGCGCAGCGTGACGCAGACGGCCGACGAGCTGTGCGTCACGCCCAGCGCCGTGAGCCATCGCGTGAAGCAGCTCGAACAGATCCTGGGCACGCGGCTGTTCGGGCGCGCGGACTTCTCGCTCACCACCGAGGGCAGCAGCTACCTGGCCCAGGTGCGCGAAGGCCTGAGCGCGCTGCAGCGCCTGCCGGGCACGGCCACGGCGCCGGGGCGGCGGCGGCTCAAGATCGCCGTCACGCCCACGTTCGCGCGCGCCATCCTGATCCCGCGCCTGCGCCAGTTCACCGAGGCCTACCCCGAAATCGACCTGGCGCTGCACGTCTCCATCCCGCTGCTGGACGTGGTGGCCGAGGACGCCGACCTCATCGTGCGCTACGGCCCCGGCCACTACGCCGACGTGGAGCACGTGGAGATCGCGCGCGACGTGCTCACGCCCCTGGCCTCGCCCGCCTTCGTGCGCGAGCACGGGCCGTTCGAGCAGCCCGAGCACCTCGAAGGCGTGCCGCTGCTGCGTAGCGCGCTGGAGCCCTGGCGCACCTGGTTCGCCGCCGTGGGGCTGGACTGGGCCGAGCCCAACGAAGGCTCGCAGTTCAACGACGTGGGCCTGATGTGCGACGCCGCCGCCGCCGGCATGGGTGTGGCCCCCGTGCGCCTCAAGCTCGCCGCCCCGTGGTTGGACCAGGGCACGCTGGTGCGCCTGTTCGACACCGTGGCCCCCAGCCCCTACGCCCACTACCTGTGCTGGCGCTCCGGCACCATGGAGCGCTGGGAATGCGCGGCCTTCGCCGAGTGGCTGCGCAAGACCACGGCCTGACCCAGTCACTCCTGTTTTGGTAGCTGCTTGCGCACGGCTGGTGGGCGCTGCAGGCCATTTCAACCCCAAGCTCCAGAAATCTCACGCCGCGCCCGCCGCACCGGGGCTACAGTGGCGGGCATGAACGCCACCGCTCCCGCCACCGACCGCGCGGCCCGCCAGGCCGAAGCCGTGCAGGCCCTCGCCACCGCCGTGCCCGCCCACGCGCTGCTGTGGAACGCCGAGGACACCACGCCCTACGAATGCGACGGCCTCACGGCCTACCGCCAGCGCCCGCTCGCCGTGTGCCTGCCCGAGACCGAGGAGCAGGTGCAGGCCGTGCTGCGCACCTGCCACCGCCTGGGCCTGCCCGTGGTGGCGCGCGGCGCGGGCACGGGCCTGTCGGGCGGCGCCATGCCGCACGCCCTGGGCGTGACGCTGTCGCTCGCCAAGTTCAACCGCATCCTGAAGGTGGACCCGGCCAGCCGCACCGCCACCGTGCAGTGCGGCGTGCGCAACCTCGCCATCAGCGAGGCGGCCGCCGGCTACGGCCTGTACTACGCGCCCGACCCGAGCAGCCAGATCGCCTGCACCATCGGCGGCAACATCGCCGAGAACTCGGGCGGCGTGCACTGCCTGAAGTACGGTCTCACGGTGCACAACGTGCTGCGCGTGCGCGGCTACACCATGGAGGGCGAGCCCATCGAGTTCGGCAGCAACGCGCTCGACACGCCGGGCCTGGACCTGCTGGCCGCCGTGATCGGCAGCGAGGGCATGCTGGCCGTGGCCATCGAGGCCACCGTCCGCCTCATCCCCAAGCCGCAGCTCGCGCGCTGCATCATGGCGAGCTTCGACGACGTGCGCCGCGCGGGCGACGCCGTGGCCGCCGTGATCGCGGCGGGCATCATCCCCGCCGGGCTGGAGATGATGGACAAGCCCATGACCGCCGCCGTGGAAGACTTCGTGAAGGCAGGCTACGACCTCACGGCCGAGGCCATCCTGCTGTGCGAGAGCGACGGCACGCCCGAGGAGGTGGAGGAAGAGATCGCCCGCATGAGCGAGGTGCTGCGCCACGCGGGCGCCACCGCCCTGTCGGTGAGCGGCAGCGAGGAGGAGCGCCTGCGCTTCTGGAGCGGGCGCAAGAACGCCTTTCCCGCCAGCGGCCGCATCAGCCCCGACTACATGTGCATGGACTCCACCATCCCGCGCAAGCGCCTGGCCGACATCCTGCTGGCCATCCAGGAGATGGAGAAGAAATACCGCCTGCGCTGCTGCAACGTGTTCCACGCGGGCGACGGCAACCTGCACCCGCTGATCCTGTTCGATGCGAACGACCCCGACGAGCTGCACCGCTGCGAACTCTTCGGCGCCGACATCCTGGAGACCAGCGTGCAGATGGGCGGCACCGTGACCGGCGAACACGGCGTGGGCGTTGAGAAGCTCAACAGCATGTGCACCCAGTTCACCACCGAAGAGAACGCGCAGATGATGGCGCTCAAGACCGCGTTCGACCCTGCGGGCCTGCTCAACCCGGGCAAGGTGATACCGACGCTGAACCGCTGCGCGGAATACGGAAAGATGCTGGTGCGCGGCGGCCGCCTTGCGCACCCGGACCTGCCGCGGTTTTGAATAAAAAAGGGCTCTAGCGCCCGCCCAGCCTGCGCAAGCAGCTATCGCACCAATAGCACATCAGCGGTCGCGCCGCGGCGCGCGGCCCGCTGTGGCCGCCCCCAGGCGCTCCTGCTCCCGCAACTCGCGCAGGCGCTGCACGTTCGCCAGCATGGCCTCGCGCTGCGCGCGCGTGAGGCGCGGCAGCTCCGGGGAAGGCGAGGCCGGCGAAACGGGCAGCGAAGGCGGCGCACCCCCGTCCTCGCCGGCAGGCGGCTGCATGGGGAAGGGGTGGGTACGGTGGGGCATGGATCTTCTCCCTCTGATCGCAGCCGTGTATCGGCGGTAACGTAATTATTGCGCAAATATTCCATGTGACTCTTGCGCGTAGTCACTCCAGTACCTGTCCGCCCTCCTACCGTGCGCCGCATGCAGGATGGAAAGCAAGCATTTGCGCAGCGGTTACGCGCGGCCATGGTGGCGGCAGGCTACGAGCCCAAGCCCGCCGTGCTGGAGCGCGAGTTCAACACGCGCCACTGGGGCAAGCCCATGACCCTGCACGGCGTGCGCCGCTGGCTGCTGGGCGAGACCATGCCCGACCACAAGAAGCTCCAGACGCTGGCCGAATGGCTGGGCATGCCCGTGCAGGAACTGGGCTACGGCGACGCCGGCATCCGCGAAGTGCGCGAGCGGCCAGCCCCATGGCACACGGGCGTGGGCTACCAGGACCGCGAGCTGTTCGACCTCTACCTGCGCCTGCCCGTGCCCAAACGCCGCCTGGCGCGCGAGGTAATCCTGGCCATCGCCCGCGCACACGAGGCCGAGCAGGCCGAGGAAACGGCGCGCAAGCCCCGCTGAGCCGCGGCGGCCCGGCGGCTACCGCAGGAGGGCCGCCACCCGCTGCGCCGTCGCCCGGGCCGAGCCGGGGTTCTGGCCCGTCACGAGCCGGCCATCGGTGACGACGTGCGAAACGAACGGCAGCCACGCCTTCTCGTAGCGTGCGCCGCGCTGCCGCATCGCCGCCTCGGCGTTGTAGGGCATCTTCGCGGCCACCCCGGCCAGCACCTCCTCGCGCCACGAAAACCCGGTGACGCGCCGCCCCGCCACCAGCAGCGTGCCGTCCGACAGCCGGGTGTTCAGCAGCCCGCAATAGCCGTGGCAGACCGACGAGACGACCCCGCCGCGCTCGTAAATGCCGCGCGTGATGCGCTGCAGCCCCTCGCTGCCGGGGAAGTCCCACATCACGGCGTGCCCGCCGGTGAAGTAGACCGCGTCGAACGCCGCCGGGTCGATGTCGCCCGGCCGCGCGGTGGACGCCAGCAGCGCCATGCATGCCGGGTCGGCCAGCCAGCCCCGCGCGGAGGCATCGGCGAGCGGCCATTGGAGCGAGCGCGGCTCCAGCGGCGAGGCACCGCCCTGGGGGCTCACGATGCGCTGCTCGTACCCCTGGGCGGCAAAGACCTGCCAGGCATGGGTCAGCTCCGACAGCCACAGGCCCGTGGGCTGCGCGGGGTCTTCGTAGTGGGCGACGTTGCTGACAACGTGCAGGATGCGCCGGGTCATGCGGCCGCCTGACCGGGCGATGCACCCGCGAGCACGGGCACCTGGCGCGGCCCGGATTCAACCTGTGTGAAACGCTTGTCCATGTCCCTGTTGACCTTTCCTGAAGAGAGTCAGCGCAGTGGAATCTAACGTTGAATCCAACTTCAAGGTCAAGAGGGCCGCGGCCGCTCTACGGGCGGCGGCGGGCCTTGGCGGGCGGCGCCGCGGCGGCGTCCGCTTCCTCCAGCCGCATTTCCGACAGCACGCGCCGGGCGTTGGCCGCGCAATCCATGTCCTGTGGCCTGGCTTCGATCTGCGCCACCAGCTCGAGCAGGTGCGCCTTGCTTTGCGCCAGTTGCGCCTGCAGCGCCTCGATGTCCCGCACCTTGCGGCGCAGCGTGCCGAGCAGGGTGCCGTGCTCCCACTGCGCAAGGTCGCCGGGCAGCAGCGCACGCAGCTCGTCGAGGCTGAAGCCCGCGCGCTGCCCGGCCGCGATCAGCTGGAGCGCCAGCACCGCGTCGGCGGGGTAGCTGCGGTAGCCGTTGGCCTGCCGCTCCACCGCCTTGAGCAGGCCGATGCGTTCATAGAAGCGGATGCGCGAAGGCGCGAGGCCCGTGCGCTGCGCGAGTTCACCGATCTTCATGTCCAGGGGGTGTGGGGTGACACAGGGTTTGACATTCAACTTTACTTCAAGGTTAACCTGCCGCCAACCACCACGCAATGCAACTTCACGGAGGTACGAAATGCAAACGATATTGGGCGCGAACGGCCAGATCGCCACGGAACTGGCGCGGGAGCTGCGGCGCAGCTACACAGAGGATGTGCGGCTCGTGAGCCGCAACCCGCGCCAGGCCAACGGCACCGACCACCTGGTGCCCGCCAACCTGCTGGACGCGCGGCAGACCCTGGAGGCAGTCCGGGGTAGCAGCGTCGTCTACTTCACGGCCGGCCTGCCGCCGGACACGGCACTGTGGGAGGCGCAGTTCCCCACGATGCTGAAGAACGCCCTGGATGCCTGCCGCGCGGCGGGCGCGCGCTTCGCCTACTTCGACAACACCTACATGTACCCGCAGGACAGCCGGCCGCAGACCGAGGCAACGCCCTTCGCGCCCGTGGGGCGCAAGGGCCGGGTGCGCGCGGCGATGGCGTCCATGGTGCTCGAGGAGATGGCGCGCGGAGAGATTCCCGTGCTCATCGGCCGCGCGCCCGAGTTCTACGGGCCGGGCAAGACGCAGAGCTTCACGAACGCGCTGGTGATCGAAAGACTCCAGGCTGGCAAGAAACCCCTCGTGCCGGTGCGCGACGATACGCGGCGCACGCTGATCTGGACGCCCGACGCGAGCCGCGCGCTCGCGGCCCTGGGCAATGCGCCCGATGCGTTCGGCCAGACCTGGCACCTGCCATGCTGCGACGACCGGCCGACGTACCAGGAATTCGCCGCCATGGCCAGCGAGGCGTGGGGGCGGCCCCCGTCCTACGCGGTCATCGGCAAATGGGCACTGACCGCCGCCGGACTGTTCTCGAAGCAGGTGCGCGAGATCCAGGAACTGCTGCCCCGCTACGGGCAGGACAACCTGTTCGACTCCACGAAGTTCAAGCGCCGCTTTCCCGGCTTCGAGGTCACCACCTACCGGCAGGGCCTGGGCCTGATCCGGCAGGATGGGGCGTAGGGCTTAGCCCGCCACCTTGTCGAGCGCGGCAGCGAGGTGGCCCACGGTGCGGTCCACGTTGTGCCACTTCTCCAGGCCGAACAGGCCGATGCGGAAGGTCGAGAAGTCCGCGCCCTCGTCGCACTGCAGCGGCACGCCCGCGGCGGTCTGCAGGCCCGCGTCGAGGAACTTCTTGCCGCTCTGGATGCCGGGGTCGGTGGTGTAGCTCACCACCACGCCCGGGGCCTTCCAGCCCTCGGCCGCCACGCTGGGAAAGCCGCGCGATTCGAGCAGCGCGCGCACCTTGGCGCCGAGTTCGATCTGCTCGTCGCGCACCTTGGCGAAGCCGTATTCGCGCGTTTCCTGCATCACGTCGCGCAGGCGCACCAGGGCGTCGGTGGGCATGGTGGTGTGGTAGGCGTGCGCGCCCTTTTCGTAGCCCTCGGCGATCTGCATCCACTTCTTGAGGTCGCACGAGAAGCTGCTGCTCTTGGTGTGCTCGATGGCCTCGCGCGCGCGGGCCGAGAGCATGACCATGGCGCAGCACGGCGAGCCGCTCCAGCCCTTTTGCGGCGCGCTGATGAGCACGTCCACGCCCGTCTTTTCCATATCGACCCACATCGCGCCCGAGGCCACGCAATCGAGCACGAAGAGCGCGCCCACCGCGTGCGCGGCATCGCTCAAAGTGCGGATGTAGTCGTCCGAGAGGATGATGCCGCTGGCCGTTTCCACGTGCGGGGCGAAGACCACCTTGGGCTTTTCCGCGCGGATGGCGGCAACCACCTCGTCGGCGGGGCACGGCGCCCAGGGCGCCTGCGGGCCGCTGCCCTGCCTGCGCGCCTTGCACACGACGGCGCCACCGCCCAGGCCCTCGTCGGCGTCGAAGATCTGCGTCCAGCGGTAGCTGAACCAGCCGTTGCGCACGATGAGCACCTTCTCGCGGTTGGCGAACTGGCGCGCCACGGCCTCCATGCCGAAGGTGCCGCTGCCAGGCACGAGCACGGCCGTGTGGGCGTGGTAGACCTCTTTCAGCGTGGCCAGAATGTCTTGCACCACGCCCGTGAAGCGCCTGGACATGTGGTTGAGCGCGCGGTCGGTGTAGACCACCGAGAATTCGAGCAGGCCGTCGGGGTCGATGTCGGGCAAGAGTCCGGGCATGGGGGGTGTTCTCCGTCGCAAATCGGGCCAGCTTAGCACGGGCCGCGCGGCCGTTTTACCCAACTTTACCCGGGCGCCACAAGGGGGCTTGGGTGGCCTTGGCACACTCGCGGCCATGCCCATTTCCAGCAAGTTCCTCACTCCCTGGCGCATCGCTCTCGCGGCGATCGTGCTCGCCGCCCTGGCCGTGGGCGCCAAGCTGCTGTTCTTCAGCGCCCCGCCCGCCCCTCGATTCGTGACCGCCACCGCCACGCGCGGCGACCTGGAGGACGCCGTGCTTGCCACGGGCACCGTGCAGGCCTTCAAGCAGGTCAGCGTGGGCGCGCAGGTCTCGGGCCAGGTCAAGACGCTGCTCGTGGAGCTGGGCCAGCGCGTGAAGAAGGGCGAGCCCGTGGCCGAGATCGACTCCACCACGCAGCAGAACACCGTGCGCAACGCCGAGGCGGCGCTGGAGAACGTGCGCGCGCAGCTCGCGGCGCAGAAGGCCTCGCTGATCCAGACCGAGCTGACCTATAAGCGCCAGAAGCACCTGCTCGAGAACGAGGCGGGCTCGCGCGCCGACTTCGAGGCCGCCGAGGCCCAGCTCGCCACCACGCGCGCCAGCGTCGCGGCGCTGCAGGCGCAGATCAAGCAGGCCGAGATCACGGCCGACACGGCCAAGGTGAACCTGGGCTACACCAAGATCGTCTCGCCCATCGACGGCATCGTCGTGGCCCTGGTGGTGCAGCAGGGCCAAACGGTGAACGCCAACCAGACCACGCCCACCATCATCAAGGTGGCGCAGCTCGACACGGTGACGGTGAAGACCCAGATCTCCGAGGCCGACGTGGTGAAGGTGCAACCCGGCCTGCCCGTGTACTTCACCATCCTGGGCGAGCCCGATCAGCGCTACCACGCCAAGCTGCGCACCATCGAGCCCGCGACCGACGCCATCCTCACCGAGAGCACGGGCTCGTCGTCGAGCAGCACGAGCACCAGCACCACCACGGCCATCTACTACAACGGGCTGTTCGACGTGCCCAACCCCGGCAACAAGCTGCGCATCTCGATGACGGCGCAGGTCTCCATCCTGCGCGCGCAGGCCAAGGACGCGATCGTCATCCCCGCATCGGCGCTGGGCCGCCGCGGCAAGGACGGCCGCTACACCGTGCGCGTGCTGGGCGAAGGCGGCGAGCCCCAGCCGCGCCAGATCCGCGTGGGCATCAACAACAACGTGAGCGCCGAGGTGACCGAGGGCCTGGCCGAGGGCGACAAGGTGGTGCTCGGCGAGGCCCCTGCGGGCGGCGCGCCGCAGAACGCCATGCGCCGCCCGCCGATGCGCATGTGAGGTCCGCCGCGATGAAGCAGGAATTCCCCTCCTCCGCCATGGGCGCTGCTGCAGATGCGGCAGGTACAGCAGGTGCCGCAAATGCCACAGGCCCCGCGCTGCTCGAACTGCGCGGGCTGCGCCGCGAGTTCCCGGCCGGCGAAGGCACCATCGCCGTGCTGCAGGACATCGACCTCAGCATCCGCGCGGGCGAGATGGTCGCCATCGTCGGCCAGTCGGGCTCGGGCAAGTCCACGCTCATGAACATCCTGGGCTGCCTGGACCGGCCCACGGCCGGCAGCTACCGCGTCGATGGGCGCGAAACGCGCGAACTGGGCGCCGACGCGCTGGCCGCGCTGCGCCGGGGCCACTTCGGCTTCATCTTCCAGCGCTACCACCTGCTGGGCGACCTCACGGCGCGCGGCAACGTGGAGGTGCCCGCCGTCTACGCGGGCGTGCCCTCGGGCGAGCGCCACGCGCGCGCCGCCGCGCTGCTCGCGCGCCTGGGGCTGGCCGACCGCATGGGCCACCGCCCGGGCCAGCTCTCGGGCGGGCAGCAGCAGCGCGTGTCCATCGCGCGTGCGCTCATGAACGGCGGCAGCGTGATCCTGGCCGATGAGCCCACGGGCGCGCTCGACACCGCGAGCGGCGAGGAGGTGATGAAGATCCTGCAGGAGCTGCACGCCGAGGGCCACACCATCATCCTCGTGACGCACGACATGGCCGTGGCCGCGCATGCCGAGCGCATCATCGAGATCCTCGACGGCCGCATCATCGGCGACCGGCCCACGGCGCGCACGGCCACCGCGCCGGAACCGCACGCTGCTGCGCGCCCCTCCCCCCGCCCCACCCCACGCAATGGCCTGGGCGCCTGGCGCGACCGCTTCGTCGAAGCTTTCCAGATGGCGCTGATCGCAATGAACGCGCACCGCCTGCGCACCTTCCTCACCATGCTCGGCATCATCATCGGCATCGCCTCGGTGGTGGCCGTGGTGGCGCTGGGCGAGGGCTCGCGCCAGCAGGTGCTCAAGAACATCAGCGCCATCGGCACCAACACCATCGAGATATTCTCGGGCGCGGGCTTCGGCGACCGGCGCGCGGCCGCCGTGCGCACGCTGGTGCCCGCCGACGCCGATGCGCTCCTGCAGCAAGGCTACGTGGACAGCGTGACGCCCACGCTCAGCAGTTCCGTGACGAGCCGCTACCGCAACATCGAGGCCACGGCCACGGTGATGGGCGCGGGCGAGCAGTACTTCCGCGTCAAGGGCGTGAAGATCGCCCAGGGCAGCGCCTTCGACGCCGCCAACGTCGCGCGCCGCGACCAGGTGGCGGTGATCGACGACAACACGCGCAAGACCCTGTTCCCCACCACGCCCGACCCCGTGGGCGAGGTGATCCTGCTGGGCAGCGTGCCGGTGCGCGTGATCGGCGTGGCGGCCAAGAGCGACTCGGCCTTCGGCAACAGCGAGGCGCTCAACGTCTTCGTGCCCTACACCACGGCCATGAGCCGCATCGTGAACCAGAACTACCTGCGCAGCATCACCGTGCGCGTGCGCGACGAAGCGCCCACCGAGGCCGCCGAGCAGGGCATCAACCAGCTGCTGGCGGCGCGCCACGGCCGCAAGGACTTCTACGTGCTCAACACCGACAGCATCCGCCAGACCATCGAGGCCACCACGCGCACCATGACGCTGCTGATCTCCTCGATCGCGGTGATCTCGCTCGTGGTCGGCGGCATCGGCGTGATGAACATCATGCTGGTGAGCGTGACCGAGCGCACGCGCGAGATCGGCGTGCGCATGGCCGTGGGCGCGCGCCAGGGCGACATCCAGCAGCAGTTCCTCATCGAGGCGGTGCTGGTGTGCCTGATCGGCGGCGTGCTCGGCATCCTGGCCGCGCTCGCGTTCGGCGCGGTGTTCGCGCGCGCGAGCAGCGAGTTCCAGATGGCGTACTCCACCGGCTCCATGCTCGCCGCCTTCGCCTGCGCCACGCTGATCGGCGTGGTCTTCGGCTTCCTGCCCGCGCGCAGCGCCGCCCGCCTCGACCCCGTGCAAGCCCTGGCCAGAGAATGAAACCACGCATCCCCTTCCTGAACACGCTCGCGCTGGCCCTGCTGCTGGCCGGCTGCTCCACGCTGCGCACGCCCTACGAGGCGCCCGCCGTCGCCGTGCCCGCGCAATGGCCGCACGCGCAAAGCAGCGCGCGCGACGCCCAGGCCGCGACCGGCGGCTGGTGGAAGGCGTTCGACGACCCCGCGCTCGACGCGCTCGTCGAGGCCGCGCTCGCGCGCAACAACAACCTGGCCGCCGCCACCCTCCTGGTGCGGCGCGCGCAGCTGCAAGCCCGCCTGTCGGAGCACCGCCCCAGCGTCAGCGCCGGCGTGAACGCGGGCGCAAGCCAGCCGCTCGACGGCGGCGGCACCACGCGCTCGAACAGTGCGTCGCTCGGCGTGAGCTACGAGATCGACCTGTGGAACCGCCTCGGCGCCTCGCTCGACGCCGCGCGCTGGGAGGCCCAGGCCACGGCCGAGGACCGCGAGGCCACGGCCCAGTCGCTCGCGGGCACCACGGCCACGCTGTACTGGCGGCTGGCCTACTACCACCAGCGCCTGCGCGCCGCCGAGGAGAGCATCGCCTACGCCGAGCGCACGCTCGCGCTCGTGCAGACGCAGTACGAGGCGGGCGCGGTCTCGCCGCTCGAAGTGGCCGAATCGCGCCAGAGCGTGGCGAGCCAGCGCGCCGCGCTCACGCAGTTGCGCCAGCAGCAGGTGGAGACGGCGAACGCGCTCGCGCTGCTGTTCGACGGCGCAGCCGCCGGCCCCGCCGCGCCGGGCTGGAGCGCCCCGCAAACGCTGCCCGGCGCGCCGCTGCCCGCAGTGGCCGAGGGCCTGCCCGCCGAACTGCTCGCGCGCCGCCCCGACCTGCGCGCGGCCGAGCTGCGGCTGCGCGGCACGCTGGCCACGGCGGACGCGACGCGCCTGTCGTACTACCCCCAGCTCTCGCTCACGGGCGCGCTCGGCGGCAGCAGCAGCGCGCTGGGCAGCGTGCTCGCCAACCCCGTGGCCACGCTGGGCGCGGGGCTGGTGCTGCCCTTCCTCAACCTGACCGAGATGCGCACCAGCACCGCCATCGCGCAGGCCGACTACGAGCGCGCGGTGGTCAACTTCCGCCAGACGCTCTACCAGGCCCTGGCCGACGTGGACAACGCGCTCTCGGCGCGCCGCCAGTACGCCGAGCAGGCCGTGCAGCTCGAACAGTCGCTGGCCGACGCGCGCCGCGCCGAGCACCTGTACGAGGTGCGCTACCGCGCGGGCGCCGTGGCGCTCAAGCCCTGGCTGGACGCGCAGGAAAAGCGCCGCACGGCCGAGACGGCGCTGGCCGAGAACCGGCTCAACCGCCTCGTCAACCACGCCACGCTGTACCAGGCGCTGGGCGGGGCCTAACATGCCTGCTTTGCACTACCGCTCCAGCCATGCCTGACTTCCGCAGCGACACCGTCACCCAGCCCACGCCCGCTATGCGCGAGGCCATGAACGCCGCGCCGCTGGGCGACGACGTGTTCGGCGACGACCCTTCCGTGAACGCGCTGCAGGAGCACGCCGCGCAGTTGCTGGGCTTCGAGGCCGCGCTGTTCGCGCCCACGGGCACGCAGACCAACCTGATCGCGCTCATGGGCCACTGCCAGCGCGGCGACGAGGCCATCGTGGGCCAGAGCTGGCACACCTACCGCTGGGAGGGCGGCGGCATGGCCGTGCTCGGCTCCATCCAGCCCCAGCCCGTGGAAACGCAGGCCGACGGCACGCTGCGCGTCGCCGACATCGCCGCCGCCATCAAGCCCGACGACCCGCACTTCGCGCGCACGCGCCTCGTGGTGCTGGAGAACACCACGGGCGGCCAGGCGCTGCCGCTGGCCTACACCGCCGAGGTGGCGCAGCTCGCGCGCTCGCGCGGCCTGGCCATGCACCTGGACGGCGCGCGCCTGTTCAACGCGGCCACGGCCCATGCCGAAGCCAGCGGTGGCGACGTGTACGAGGCGGCGCGCGCCATCTGCGCGCACTTCGACACGGCCTCGGTCTGCCTCAGCAAGGGCCTGGGCGCGCCCGTGGGCTCGCTGCTGCTGGGCACGCGGGCCTTCATCGGCCACGCGCGGCGCACGCGCAAGATTCTGGGCGGCGGCATGCGCCAGGCGGGCATCCTCGCGGCGGCGGGGCAGCACGCGCTGCAGCACCACGTGCGCCGCCTGGCGGACGACCACGCGCTGGCGCGCACGCTGGCCCAGGGGCTGGCCGAGGCGGGGCAGAGCCACCCGGTGCTGGGCGGCAGGCTGCGCGTGGCCTCGGCCCACACCAACATCCTCTTCACCGACATGCAGGCCGATGTGGCGCCCGCCTTCACCGCCTGGCTGGCCGGGCACGGCGTGCGCGTGACCAGCGGCGCCTACGGCGGCCAGACCCGCCTGCGCTGGGTGACCCACCTGGACGTGGGGCCCGAAGACGTGGCGCAGGCGCTGGCCTGCGTGCAGGCGTTCCGTGGCGCCTGAATCGCTCATGATTCGATAGCTTCTTGCGACCGCTGGACGGGCGCTGGCGGCCGATTTGGCATGAAACCCGATTCCCGCCGCACAATGGCGGCTTGCGCCCACTCCAGGAGCCCCGCCATGCGCCACGCCCTTCCCCTCGCCCTCCTCCCCCTGGCCCTGTGGGCCGCGCCCGGCGCCCAGGCCCAGGCCATGAAGCCCGGCCTGTGGGAAATGCAGAGCAGCATGCAAAGCGGCAACGCCGAACGGCAGAACGCCATGGCCCAGATGCGCCAGCAGATGGAGAGCATGCCCCCCGCCCAGCGCCAGCAGATGGAGGCCATGCTCGCGCGGCAGGGCATGTCGCTCAGCGGCGACGGCATGCGCATGAAGACCTGCATCACGCCCGAAATGGCCGCCCATTCCGACGTGCCGCCGCAGGACAAGAACAGCCACTGCACCACCACGGCCCAGCCGCGCACGGGCAGCACCGTGCGCTTCAGCTACCAGTGCACCACCCCGCCGTCCAGCGGCGAGGGCACGGTGACCTGGACGGGCGACACGGCCTACACCACGCACGTCGAGACCACGGCCACGGTGCGCGGCAAGGCCGAGAAGACCACGGTGGAATCGTCGGGCCGCTGGGTGGCGGCCGACTGCGGCGGCGTCAAGCCGCTGGGCGCGATGGCGGGGGCGGCGCGCAAGTAGGCGCCGCGCGCCTCAGGCGGCGTAGCTGCGTCTGCCGAAGATACCGCTGCCCACGCGCACCAGGGTGCTGCCGGCGCGCACGGCGGCTTCCAGATCGCCCGTCATGCCGAGCGAAAGGGTGTCGAAGCCTGGAAAGCCCTCGGCGCGAAGGGTGTCGAACAGCACGCGCGCGCGCCGGTGCACCGCGTACTGCGCCTCGGCATCGGGCGTGTCGTCGGGAATGCTCATCAGCCCGCGCAGCGCCAGGCGCGGCAGCGCCGCCACGGCGCGCGCGAGCGCCAGCGCGTCCTGCGGGGCCACGCCCGCCTTGGTGGCGCCGCCATCCACGTTGACCTGGATGCACACCTGCAGGGGCGGCAGGTGTTCGGGCCGCTGCTGCGACAGGCGCTCGGCGATCTTGAGCCGGTCCACCGTGTGCGCCCAGTCGAAGTGCGCGGCCACCAGCCGCGTCTTGTTGCTCTGGATGGGGCCGATGCAGTGCCACTGCAGCGCGGGCGCGGGCAGCGGCGGCATGGCGGCCACGGCGGCCATCTTCTCGACGGCCTCCTGGATGTAGTTCTCGCCGAAGGCGCGCTGCCCGGCCTGGGCCGCGGCGTACACGGCCTCGGGGCCGAAGGTCTTGGAGACGGCCAGCAGCGCGACCTCGCCCGCGTCGCGGCCCGCTGCGGCGCAGGCCTGCGCCAAGCGGGCCCGTACCTGTTGGATGTTGTTACCGATCATGGTCATAATCACCTCCCAGCGTACCAAACGACCGAGGGACCCTTCCGTGGACATCACCCAACTGCTCGCTTTCAGCGTCAAGAACAAGGCCTCCGACCTGCACCTGTCCGCCGGGCTCCCGCCGATGATCCGCGTGCACGGCGACGTGCGCCGGCTCAACGTCGAGCCGCTGGACCACAAGACGGTGCACGCCATGGTGTACGACATCATGAGCGACGCGCAGCGCAAGACCTACGAGGAGTTCCTGGAGGTCGATTTCTCGTTCGAGATCGAGGGCCTGGCGCGCTTCCGGGTCAACGCCTTCAACCAGAACCGCGGCGCGGCCGCCGTGTTCCGCACCATTCCGAGCAAGATCCTCACGCTGGAGCAGCTCAACGCACCCAAGATCTTTGCCGACCTCTCGCTCAAACCGCGCGGCCTGGTGCTCGTGACGGGCCCCACGGGCTCGGGCAAGTCCACCACGCTCGCGGGCATGATCAACCACCTCAACGAGAGCGAGTACGGCCACATCCTCACGATCGAGGACCCGATCGAGTTCGTGCACGAGTCGAAGAAGTGCCTGGTGAACCAGCGCGAGGTGGGCCCGATGACGCTGTCGTTCTCGGCCGCGCTGCGCTCGGCGCTGCGCGAGGACCCGGACGCCATCCTCGTGGGCGAAATGCGCGACCTCGAAACCATCCGCCTGGCCATGACCGCCGCCGAGACGGGCCACCTGGTGTTCGGCACGCTGCACACCAGCAGCGCGGCCAAGACCATCGACCGGATCATCGACGTGTTCCCCGCCGAGGAAAAGGAAATGGTGCGCGCGATGCTCTCCGAATCGCTGCAGGCCGTGATCTCGCAGACGCTGTGCAAGCTCAAGGACGGCTCGGGCCGCGTGGCCGCGCACGAGATCATGCTGGGCACCAGCGCCATCCGCAACCTGATCCGCGAGGCCAAGGTGGCGCAGATGTACTCCACCATCCAGACCAGCAACAGCGTGGGCATGCAGACGCTGGACCAGAACCTCACCGACCTCGTGCGGCGCAACATCATCAGCCCGTCCGAGGCCCGCAGCAAGGCCAAGATCCCCGAGAACTTCCCCGGCTGACCCGCCCCCCAGAACAACGACATGCGGCCCCGGCGGCCGCCGATGGAGCACCTTATGAAAGGCATTCTGAGCCTGCTGCGCATGAACACCCGCGGCCCCAAGCACGGGGAGGAAAGCGGGGACTCGGTCTTCTTCTCCACCGCCTTCGCGGGCCAGGGCGTGGACGACTCCCTGCTCGTGCCCTGGGAGGCGCGCGCCGTGGAAGTGGGCGCCAAGCGCCTGCCCACGAGCCGCGGCGGCAAGCTGCTGGAGGCGCTGTGGGCCAAGGACAAGTACATGGCGCACCTCGACAGGGACGCCGTGGAGCGCATGGAGCGCTTCTTCGAGTTCGCCTCCATCCCCTCGGGCCGCGACGTGATCCGCCAGGACGAGTACGGCAACTTCATGGTGGTGCTGCTGACCGGCACCATCGCCGTGGACCGCGTGCAGCCCTGGGGCGAGCACCTGCGCCTGGCCGAGACGCGCCCGGGCGACATCCTGGGCGAGATGTCGCTGCTCGACAGCGGCATCCGCTTCTCGGCCTGCACCACGCTCACCGATTGCGAGATCGCCGTGCTCTCCGCCGAGGCCATGGACGACATGATGGGCAAGGATCCGCAGCTCGCCGCGAGCCTGATCGCCCTGCTCGCCCGCAAGCTCTCGCTGCGCCTGCGCGTCGTGAGCGCGCGCCTGAGCGAAAACCAGAAATGAACGACTTGGCACCCGTTGCCGCCACCAGGGAGAAGCGCTGATGGAACGCGATCAGGCCAGTAAATTCATCAACGATCTGCTCAAGCTCATGGTCGGCCGGGGCGGCAGCGACCTGTTCCTGACGGCCGAATTCCCGCCCGCGATCAAGGTGGACGGCAAGGTCACCAAGGTATCGCCCCAGCCGCTCACGGCCACGCACACGCTCACGCTGGCGCGCTCGGTCATGAGCGACAAGCAGGTGGCCGATTTCGAGCGCACCAAGGAGTGCAACTTCGCGATCTCGCCCGCGGGCATCGGGCGCTTTCGCGTCAACGCCTTCATCCAGCAGGGCCGCGTGGGCATGGTGCTGCGCACGATTCCGCTCACCCTGCCCACCATCGACGGCCTGGGCGTGCCCCAGGTGCTCAAGGAAGTGGCCATGACCAAGCGCGGCCTGTGCATCCTGGTGGGCGCCACGGGCTCGGGCAAGTCCACCACGCTCGCGGCCATGGTGGACTGGCGCAACGAGAACTCCTTCGGCCACATCATCACCGTCGAAGACCCCATCGAGTTCGTGCACCCGCACAAGAACTGCGTGGTAACGCAGCGCGAAGTGGGGCTCGATACCGATAGCTGGGAGGCCGCACTCAAGAACACGCTGCGCCAGGCGCCCGACGTGATCCTGATGGGCGAAATCCGCGACCGCGAGACCATGGAGCACGCCGTGGCCTTCGCCGAAACCGGCCACCTGTGCCTGGCCACGCTGCACGCCAACAGCGCCAATCAGGCGCTGGACCGGATCATCAACTTCTTCCCCGAGGAACGGCGCGCGCAGCTGCTCATGGACCTGTCGCTGAACCTGCGCGGCATGGTGTCGCAGCGCCTGATCCCCAAGCAGGACGGCAAGGGCCGCGCCGCCGCCGTCGAGGTGATGCTCAACACCCCGCTGATCGCCGACCTGATCTTCAAGGGCGAGGTCGCCGAGATCAAGGAGATCATGAAGAAGAGCCGCAACCTCGGCATGCAGACCTTCGACCAGTCGCTGTTCGACCTGTTCGAGGCCAACGTCATCAGCTACGAGGACGCACTGCGCAACGCCGATTCGCTCAACGACCTGCGCCTGCAGATCAAGCTCGGCAGCCAGCGCGCCAAGACCACCGACCTGGCCTCCGGCACCGAGCACTTCGCGATCGTCTGACGGCCACCCCCTCCCGCGCCCGCCCCTTCGGCGGGCTTTTTCTTTGCAGCACGAAAGCCAGCACATGCCCAGCACCAACCCTCGCACCTACGAACCCGCGCCCGCGCGCCAAGTGGCCTTCCTGGGCCTGGGCGTGATGGGCCACCCGATGGCCGGGCACCTCGCGCTCGCGGGGCATGCGGTCACGGTCTACAACCGCACCGCTAGCAAATCAGTAGCTTGGTGCGCAGAGTACGCGGGCGCTGGCGCCCCAAAACATGCATCCACCCCGCGCGAGGCCGCGCAGGGCGCCGATATCGTGTTCTGCTGCGTGGGCAACGACGACGACCTGCGCTCGGTCACGCTGGGGGCCGATGGCGCCTTCGCGGGCATGCAGCCGGGCGCCGTGTTCGTGGACCACACCACGGCCTCGGCCGACGTGGCGCGCGAGCTGTACGCCGCCGCGCGGGCGCGCGGCCTGCAGTTCATCGACGCCCCCGTCTCGGGCGGCCAGGCCGGCGCGCAGAACGGCCAGCTCACGGTGATGTGCGGCGGCGATGCGGCCGCATTCGACGCCGTGCGCCCCACGGCCCTGGCGTTCTCGCGCGCATTCACGCGCATCGGCGACAGCGGCGCGGGCCAGCTCGCCAAGATGGTCAACCAGATCTGCATCGCGGGCCTGGTGCAGGGCCTGTCGGAGGCCATCGCGTTCGGCCAGCAGGCCGGGCTGGACATGCCCCTGGTGCTCGACGTGATCGGCAAGGGCGCCGCGCAGAGCTGGCAGATGGACAACCGCGGCAAGACCATGGCCGAGGGCCGCTTCGACTTCGGCTTCGCCGTGGACTGGATGCGCAAGGACCTGGGCCTGGCGCTGAGCGAGGCCCAGCGCAACGGCGCGCGCCTGCCCGTAACGGCGCTCGTGGACCAGTTCTACGGCGACGTGCAGCAGATGGGCGGCCGCCGCTGGGATACGTCGAGCCTGATCGCGCGGCTGCGCAAAACCGGCGGCTGACCCGTCAGCTGGCGGCGGCTGGATCGCGCACCACGGGCGCGGGCTGCGTGGGCGCATAGCCGCCGCGGCGCAGTTCGTCCTCGGAGATGATCTCGAACACGCGCACGACCTTCAGCACGCCGTTCACGCTGCGCGCGATCTCGGTGGCGCGCGTGGCCTCGCGCTGGGATACGCGGCCCATGAGGTAGACCACGCCGCGCTCGGTCACCACCTTGAAGGCGGGGCTCGTGAGGTCCTTGGCGTCCACGATACCGGCCTTGACCTTGCCGGTGATGTAGGTGTCGTTCGAGCGCTGCGACAGGGTCGAGTTGGGCGCCACCACAAGCTCGTTGACCGTGGAGCGCACGTTCTCCACGCCCAGCACGGCCTGCTCGATCTTCTGGCGGTCCTCGGCCGTGGGCACCTCGCCCGTCAGCAGCACCTGGCGGTTCCAGCTCGTCGCGTTGACGTGGGCGCGCTCGCCCGCGATCTCGTTGACGCGGTTCATCGCGCGGATCTCGATGCCCTCGTCCTCGAGCTGCGTGCCGGACGTGCGGCGGTCCACGGCCACCATCGTGCCCACGGCCGCGCCGCCCATGACGAGCGGCACGCAGGCGGACAAGCCCCCCGCCAGCGCGGCGGCGGCCAGCAGCGTGCAGGCGGCACGGGTTCCTTGAATCTTCATAGCGGTATCTCCTGTTCACCAAGTAACTGGGCGTCCACGCCGTCGCACAGGCAGTGCAGCACCAGGGCATGGACTTCGCGCACGCGCGCGACGCGCTCGTGCGGCACGCAAATCAGCACATCGGTCTCGCGCAGCAGGGCCGCGAGGTCGCCCCCCGTGCGGCCGCTGAGCGCCACCACGGTCATGTCGCGCTCGTGCGCGGCCACGGCCGCGGCGAGCACGGCCGGGTCGCTGCCGCCCACCGAGAGCAGCAGCAGCACGTCGCCCGCCTGGCCCAGGGCGCGCACCTGGCGCGCCAGCCCCTGCTCGCCGTCCACGGCGCCCGAGGGCCCGGCATGCAGCGCCGAATCTTCGCTGAGCGCGAGCGCGGCCAGCTCGGGCCGCTCGCGCTCGAAACCCGCCACGCACAGCGCGGCGAACTGCCGCGCATCCATGGCCGAGGGCCCGCTGCCGCAGGCCAGCACCTTGCCGCCGCTGGTCACGCAAGCCAGCACGGCCTGCACGGCGGCGGCGATGGGGGTGGTCAATGCCTGGGCGGCCTGGTACTTCAGGTCCGCGCTGTCGATGAAATGCTGTTGGATGCGTTGCTCGAGCATGGAGCGCCGATGATAGCGGCGCTCATCGCGCCTTTCTGTGGCAAAAGGTAGGGGGTCACTGGGCATCGAACGCGGCGCGCAGCCACTGCACCTCGCCGCCATCGACCAGCACCGCGTCGAAGCGGCACGGCGGCGGCGCCGCAAGCCGCATCAGGTAGTGCCGCGCCGCGAACACGATGCGCCGCTGCTTCACGGTGCCAATGCTCGCGCCCGCGCCGCCCCAGGCGCCGCTGGCGCGGCTGCGCACCTCCACGAAGACCAGCGTGCCGTCACGCTCGCGCAGCACGAGGTCGATCTCGCCGCCGCCGCGCCCCGGCGTTCGATAATTGCGCGCCAGCAGCTGCAGCCCGGCGGCCTGCAGGTGCGCGAGGGCGCGGTCCTCCGCCGCGTTGCCCCGCGCCCGCGTGGTGACTGCCCGCATCTTTCCAAGGAAATCCATTGAGCGCCTCTTTTGCCTCTGCCCTCGCCGCCGCCCGTGACGCGGCGTCTGCGCAGCATTATCCGCAGGGCGCGCTGTACGTCGTGGCCACGCCCATCGGCAACCTGGCCGACATCACGCTGCGCGCGCTGCACGTGCTGCAACTGGCCGACGCCGTAGCCTGCGAGGACACGCGCCACACCCAGGCGCTGCTGCGCTCCTACGGGCTCGACCGCCCCGGCGCCCAGCTGCTCGCCGTGCACCAGCACAACGAGGCCGAGGCCGCGCAGGCCGTGGTGGAGCGCCTGCGCGCGGGCCAGCGCGTGGCCTATGTGAGCGACGCGGGAACGCCCGGCGTGAGCGACCCCGGCGCGCGCCTGGCCGCCGCCGTGCAGGCCGCGGGCCTGCGCGCCCTGCCCCTGCCCGGCGCGAGCAGCGTGACGGCCGCGCTCAGCGTGGCCGGCGCCGTGGCGCCCGCGCAGGGCGAGGGCGGCTTCGTCTTCGCGGGCTTTCTGCCCACCAAGGCCGCGGAACGCGCGGGCGCCGTGGCCGCGCTGGCGCAGGAGCCGCGCTGCGTGGTTTTGCTCGAAGCCCCGCACCGCATCGCCGACCTGGCCGAGGCCCTGGCCGTGCTGGGCGCGCGCCCCGTCACGCTGGCGCGCGAGCTCACCAAGCAGTTCGAGGAAATCGCCACCGTGCCCGCGCAGGCACTGCCCGCATGGCTGGCTGCCGCGCCGCAGCGCACGCGCGGCGAATTCGTCGTGCTGCTGCACCCCGTGGCCGTGGCGGCGGACGATGGCGAGGGCCTGCGCGTGCTGCGCCTGCTGATGGAGGAGCTGCCCGTGAAAACCGCCGTGCGCCTGGCCGCCGAGATCACGGGCGCGCCGCGCAATGCGCTGTACGAAGCCGCGCTCGAACTCAAGCGATCCGCAGAGCCAAAATGACCTGCAGCGCTTGTGCAGAAAGCGCAAGCAGCTATTTATTCAATAGCACTCACTCAGCGCACATAGGCCAGCCCCGACGCCACGCCGCCGAACAGGTCGCCTTCCACCTGCGGTGCACCGGGAAAGGCCTCATGCAGCGCGGCACGCAAGGGACGCAGCGCCGATGAGCCGCCCGTGAGGTAGATCGCATCGAACCGCTGCGGCGCGAGCCCCGCGAGCCGCACGCAATCGCGCGCGCAGTCCACCACGCGCGCCAGCAGGGCCTGCAGGTGCTGCGACAGCCCCTGCGGCGTGATGGCCGCGCCCAGCCCCGGCTCCAGCCAGCCCAGGTCCAGCCGCACCTGTGCCCCCTGCTGCGACGCGGCGATCTTGCCCTGCTCCACCGCATCGGCCAGCCGGTGCCCGCTATGCGTGTCCAGCACGCGCATCAGCCGCCCGTGCAAGGCCGCGTCGGCGTAGTCGGGCCGCAGCGCCTGGGCCTCGCGCAGGCGCTGGGGGGCATAAAGCCACTGGATCAGGTGCCAGGTCGAGAGGTCGAAGAACACCCGGCTCGGCACCTCGCGGCCGCTCGGGCCCCGGTGGCGAAAGCCCAGCAGCGGCATCACCAGCTCCAGGTTGAGGCGGTGATCGAAATCGGTGCCGCCGATGTGCACGCCCGCGGTGGCCAGCACGTCCGCGGCGCGGTCGGCCCGCCCCGCCCGCCCGGGCCCGAGGCGCACGACGGTGAAGTCCGACGTGCCCCCGCCGATATCGACCACAAGCACGCAAGCCTCGCGCGCGAGCCGCTGCTCATAGTCCAGCGCCGCCGCAATGGGCTCGAGCTGAAAGCCCACGTCGGCAAAGCCCGCCGCGTGCGCGGCCTGGCGCAGCGCCGCTTCGGCCTGGCGGTCGCGCTCCGGGTGGTCGTCCACGAAATGCACCGGCCGACCCAGCACCACGCGGCCCGGCAGGCCGCCAAGCGCCTGCTGCGCGGCCTCCGCGAGGCGGCGCAGGAACATCGCGATGATGTCCTGGTAGCTCACGAGGCCGCCGTGCACGGCCGTCTTGTCCTGCAGCAGCGCGCTGCCCAGCAGGCTCTTGAGCGAGCGCATCAGCCGCCCTTCCACGCCGCCAAGGTAATGCGCCACGGCATCGCGGCCGTAGTGGGTGCGCTGCTCCTCGGCATTGAAGAACAGCGCCGTGGGCATGGCCGTGTTTGCGCCCTCCAGCGGCACGAGCCGCGCAGGCTGCGCGCCCTGCCGCAGCGCGATCGCCGAATTGGAGGTACCGAAGTCGATGCCCAGGGTGGTGTCTGCCAGGGAAGCCATGGAGTGTGGAAGGCGGCTGCGCGCAATCCGCGCGCGCCAGGAGCAAAGCGAAAAGCCCTTGAGTTCTTGCGAAATCAAGGGCTTTGGATTGGTGGCTGGGGCCCAATCCCAAAAGATTGTTTATCCAGCATGAGGGCAGCCTCTTAAATAATTGATAGCAAGCCGAGGGAACAATCTGGGGAAAGCCTCTCGGAAAGCTATTCTAGAGGCTGGAGTTGGGGTGCGTCTTGTACGCGGAATTGCGACAGGATACGCGCTGCACGCATCACCGTCTACCGCAGCGTGCCGACGAAAAGCGCAGCGCACGCGGCTTAGGAATTCCCTTCATCGCCGCTAGTGATAGTCCTGCTCCAACTGATGCCTGACGGCCAGACCTGTTCACGACGCAGTTCATCGCTATATGCGGCCTTGCGATAGATGAATGGCGTCCTGAGCAGTTGCACCCGGGCTGCGATCTCGATGGCCGCAATCGCGCGCTCCGCAACATCCAGATCCTCAACCGTTTCGACGCGGTCGAGCAGATACTCAGAATCTGAGCAGGTCCGCTTTTGCTTGCGGGACAAACTCTACCGCAAAGCTCATCGCGCCTTCGCTGGCGGAGTACCCAACTGTTGGCGCCTAATCTCGAGACGTTCGCGCATTTCTCCGATGACCTGATCAGCAGGATGCGCCATGCCCGTACGCGAGTACTCTTGCCGCGCAGCCTCGCCCCGGGCATAGAACTCGGCTTGTGTGCGCCGGTATTCCACAGCGTTGCGCACCGCGCCTTCGATGAACTCAGACAACGTCTCGCCTTTGCGGAGCATGGACTCCAGGTTCGCGCGCAGTTCGGGATCGACGCGCACTTGCGAAAGGATGGCTGACTTCATGAGCAAGATTGTCAATACAACCGCGCAGAGTTCATTCCCGAACGGCGCGCGATGATGCAGACATGGGCCGACCATATGGACGAGCTCAGAGAGAAGAAAGTCCAGCAAGGGGCGGGAGTGGCGTGACGCTCTGATCGGATGAAACCGTGACGGGCTGCATCGCCCCTTGCTCCTCGTCGGTCATCATCTGCATAGTCAGATGAAATCCGGCAATTTGCCGTACAATCACCTCTCAATCTGAAAGGAGCACCGCCTTGACATCCGCCGCCACTGCCCGCCTGGAAGCCCGTATCAGCACCGATCTGCATGCGATGCTCAAGCGCGCGTCCGAACTGCAGGGACGCACCATGACCGACTTCGTGGTTGCTGCGGTGCAGGATGCCGCGCAGAACGCCATCACTCAAGCCGAAGTGATCCGCCTGTCGCTGGCGGACCAGGAATGCTTCGCCCAGGCCCTGCTGTCTCCTCCCAAGGCCTCGCCGGCCCTCAAGCGTGCATTTACCCGCCGTCGCAAGCTGCTGCGCTCTGAATGAGCAAGGCAGTTCCGTTTCATGTGGCATTGCTGGATGCATCACATGACCGCGCCAGCTTCGATAGCGATTCTGCGGCACTGAACCGCTACCTCCAACAGCAAGCTACCCAGGACATCCGCCGCCGCGTCACCGCGTGCTTCGTGGCGGTGACCAGCGACGATGCACAGCGGATCGCTGGCTACTACACCCTGGCATCGTCCAGCGTGCTGCTCCATGACCTGCCAGCGGCCATCGGCAAGAAGCTGCCGCGCTATCCATCCGTGCCCGTCGTTCGAATGGGAAGGTTGGCCGTCGCAAAGACGTTCAAGGGTGCGGGCCTGGGTGCGGCCCTGCTGGCCGACGCCTTGGGTCGGTCAGCACGCGCGGAGATCGCTGCCTACGCCCTTGTCGTGGATGCCAAGGATGATGCCGCAGCATCCTTCTATCGGCACCATGGATTCATTGCCATGCCAAGCGCCCCGAGGACACTTTTCCTCCCGTTGGCAACAGTCAAGGAACTGGCATGAGCAGGAGCCGGCAGTCGCCAACGATCCGCTCGGGGTAACGGTATCGCCCTTAATCCTGACTGAAGGGCCAGCGCCCGACTTGTTGCCTCACGGGCGGCGATCTCCGCCCGCCGCCCCGTTGAACCGGATCGAACCCTTCAAGTCCGAAAAAAATATACAAATATCGGACATGTCCGATCTCAAGTCCCGAATCGTCTCGATGGTGTCCGCTGCCGCACCCGGCAGCGTCTGGACGCCTGTCGACTTCGCCGCGCTGGGCGGCAATCGTGACGCGGTGGACAAGACGCTGCAGCGCCTGGCGCTGGCGGGTGAACTGCGCCGGATCGATCGGGGGCTTTGCGACCGGCCGGTGGTCAACCGCTTGACCAAGATGCCCACGACGCCCGACTACCGCGCCGTGCTCGATGCCATCGCGCGCCCGGACCAGTTGCGCATGCTGGTCGATGGGATGACCGCCGCGAACGATCTGGGCGTGACCGACGCCGTGCCGGCACGTGTGACCATCCACACCGATGCGCGGCGGCGTTCGATCCAACTCGACAACCTCGTCATCGAGTTCAAAGCAGACGGCACCCAGCCGCCTCTATTGGACCGGGCGGCCCGCCATGCGAGTGGTGCAGGCGCTGCACTGGCTCAAAGACACCTTGGGCTCCGACCGGGATCGCATCCTGCAGCGGCTCGACAAGAGCCTCTCCGAGCCCGCGCACGGGCCTGCCATCCGGCAGGATCTGATCGAGGGCTTCGCCGTGCTGCCCGCATGGATGCGGGAGTTGCTGCGCGAACTGCCGAGCTTCGATCCTCTGGCCACGCGGCATGTCGCTCCGAGGGAGCGTTCGCCTGACCTGCAGCCGGCCGAGCCAGTAGTGCGCTACGAGCACGCGGCTTCGGGCGAGATGCTGCACATCGACACCAAGAAGTTCTGGCGCCTAAGCCTCTGCCCGCGCTGCTCAGAAATGCTCAGACGTACAGCATCTGCTCCAGCGTGTCAGCAGCAGGTTGAAGTCGAACTTTTCGGCGCGGGCCTTGTTGAACAACCGGGCGCGAACTGACGCGGTAACGTTGCGCTGGTTCATACCAGACTCTCCAGGTAGGGGCGCATCACGTTGGCTACGCGATCGACCTTGGCGTAGTGCCAGATCTCGTCGCTGGTCATGCGGCGGCCAGTCCACGCATCGCGCAGCGCCTCCAGCGCCACGTCCAGCCCGATCTTGTTGCGGTACTTGAAGCAGTCGGCCACGGTTTTGGCGACGCCGGTGACGCGGACGGTGACGCCATCCACGACATGCTCCTCGACGCCCTCGGTCAGCGCCACGCCAGAGAAGCGCACGAGGCGCAGCGGCGGGTAGTCGAGCCTGGGCGTGGCCGCCTTGTTGTCAATGGCCAGCCAGACCTGGAACGGGGCCTGCGTCGTCAGGTCATGGAAGCGCAGCGCCGACAGCAGGCACACCACGCCCTTGGGGACGCGCCGTGCGACTTCGGCCAGCGTGCAGTGCGCCGACACTGGACGTTCCGTGAGGCCGTACAGCCCGCGCCCGACGCGCTCCAGTTGCCCGCGCCGCACAGCTCGCGTCAAGGCTACCCGCGGGATGCCCAGCGGAGCCAGATCGTGCGGGCGCAGCAGTCCCTGCTTGCGCACCAGCTCCAGCAATTTGTCGGCGATTGTGTCCATGATCCGGCCATTGTTCCGTAATATCGGCAAATGTCAGCAAAAGCCAATATATAGGAACACGCACTCCTGGGTGCACGCCCGAACATCCATATGCGACAGCTGAACGGCCTCGCTCACATAAGGCCAGCTGCAAAATCAGCAGCTCAGCGAAGGGTTGAAGAAAGGAATGACTTCAGCCTCAGAGCCATCGCAGACTGGTCAGAGATCTCGCACTCCCACACGATCAGAATTTCCCAGCCCAGGTCTTCCAGCGCCTTCAAAGCCAGCGCATCGCGTCGTGTATTGCCCTCCAGCTTGTCCAGCCAGAACCGGGCATTCGACTTCGGCGTATAGGCGAATCTGCACCCGGGATGTCGGTGCCAGAAGCAGCCATGCACAAAAATCACTTTTTTCAGGCGCGGAAAAACAAGATCCGGAGAGCCCGGCAAATCCTTCCGGTGCAGGCGATAACGAAAACCCATTCCGTGCACAAGCTTGCGAACCACCAATTCCGGTTTGGTGTTCTTTGCCCTGATGCCGGCCATCATCCGGGAACGCTTTTCGGGAGAAACGATATCCATCAGTGCCTCCGCCTGACCCGGACACCCGCGGATATTGCCCTGAAACCGCCGGGCAGCGGTTCTTCGATCGACTTCGCCATCACCCCATCCTCACTGGTTCACCTCATCCCGCCAAACGTGACTGCTCGCGCAGAACCAGATATATCCAGGCAAAATTAGCACAAGTGCAGGCGGCAAGATCTGCGCGTCGTCAGACGCACATCCGCGACCGGCCGTCGGCATCATTACACTCTGACACGAAGCAGCATTTGGCGCCCGGTTGACGAATTGTCAAGCCGGGCTGCGGCGCGTGGTATGAACAGGCCTGAGATGCCCTCCTGCTGCGCCCCGTGCAGGTGGTCCCGGCGCATGTTCCCTATGAGAGAGACTGGATGTCCATCCAAACCGTTCTGCGAAAGTCGCAGTCCAGCAAGACCTACGAAAAGCCCGGCAGCCCGGCTGCCGACCTGCCCCCCTCGCCTGGCAAGACTTCCCGCGCCTCTACTTCCGACGACGAGCTGATCCGCGACAAGCTGCAGCGCATACAGAACGGCGGAGAGATCCGCTACATGGACATGTTCGCCGGATGTGGCGGCATCTCCCTGGGCTTCCTGACCGCCGGATTTACGCCGGTGGCATCCATCGAAATGGACCCGTGGGCGGCAAAGTCACACGGAGCCAACTTCGGCTCGCGCTCTGTCGGGGGTGACAAGGAAGCGCACCACGCCCCCCGAGATGCGGTGACCGAAACCGCAGACTCCGTCTTTAGCGATCTCGGGCTGCAGGGTGCCACAGACAACCAGATCGATGTCCTCGTCGGCGGACCGCCCTGTCAGGCGTTCGCCCGTGTAGGCCGGGCCAAGCTCCGCGAGCAGGCCCGCCTGCGTGAAGAGGTAACGGCAGACCAGGCATTCCTCGTAGACGGTCGGGTGAGCCTGTGGGAGCGGTACGTCGCGTTTATCCGGGCGACAAAGCCTGTTGCACTTCTGATGGAGAACGTGCCGGACATCCTCAATCATGGCGGCACCAATGTCGCCGAACTGGTCTCGAAGAGCCTTGCCGATGAAGGCTACGACGTTGCCTACACGTTGCTGAACTCCGTCTGGTACGGGGTTCCGCAGATGCGAGAGCGGATGATTCTTGTCGGTGTCCACCGGGCTGCGGGCGTCAAGCCACTTTTTCCCGTGCCGACGCACCACCTCGTTCTGCCATCCGGCTACACCAGCTCCAAGAATGCCGCGCGCCGCGTACTGAAGGCCGAAGGCTCAGCGCACCATCGCTGGATCCCGGACCCGGCACCCGACTCTCCCGCCGCCACCTCGGCCTCCGACGCCCTTGCAGATCTTCCGCCACGGTTTGCCAGAGAACTGCTGCGTAGCGGCGCCATCCGCCGCGGGGCAAAGAATCCGGCAGAGCCTGTCGAGTACACGACAAAAGATCCGGCAACTGCCTACTCACGTCTGATGCGCGAGTGGAAGGGATTTGCGACCAAGTCGACGACCGGCCACGTCTTCAGGTACCTCCCCCGGGACTACAAGATCTTCGCCGAGATCCAGCCTGGCTGGGAGTACCCGCAGGTGCATGCCTATGTCGAGCAGAAGATCGCTACCTGGCTGGCCAATCGCAAGAAGCGCGGACTGTCCACCGACCCGCGAAATCCGGACGTCCGTGCCTTCACCGCATCCTGGCGCATTCCGTACGACCCGGGAAAGTTTCCGAACAAGTGGTGGAAGCTCCGCGCCGATGCCCCGGTCCGTACGCTGATGGCGCACCTCGGCAAGGACTCCTATTCCCACATCCACTTCGACTCGGAACAGGCACGCACCATCACCGTCCGCGAGGCTGCGCGGCTCCAGTCCTTCCCGGACGGCTTCGTTTTCAAGGGCTCGATGAATCCGGCATTCAAGCAGATCGGCAACGCCGTGCCGCCGCTGTTCGCCTACGCCATCGCTCGCGGAATACGGGAGTGCCTGGGCGCCCCCGAGACGCCCGACATGCGCGTATCGCTGCTGGGTCTGGATCCGTCCCAGATCAAGACAACCGAGGGCACGAAGTGAAGTTCACCATCCTCCGACTGCTGAAACCGTCCGAACTCGGCATGTTTCATGAGTACCGCCGTCAGGGGAAGGAACGCGCCAAGCAGCGCGCCATCAACTTCGACTGGGATGTCGTCGACAAAGTCTTTCCCTCCGCCGAAGACCAGGACACCATCGCCATCAATTGTCGGCGGCTGGAAGACGAGCACACTGTCGTAAAGGTTGCATCCTGGCTCAAGCGTCAGCATCGAAACTGGAGATTCGAAGGAGACTGTCCGACGAGTCCCTTCTACAGATTTGTCGACCCGGGTGTTCTGTTTGCAATGGTCGTCGATGCCTCGACCACCCCCGCCAATGCATCCTGGGTTGTCATCCCCGCAGACCACCCTGCCCGCTCTTCGATCCTGGGCCATGGAGAGAGCGCCCGGCTGGGCAAGTCCGCAATGATCGCGTTGTACGGTGATGAAGGCCAGCACTGCCAGGCGGTGCTCTCGGCTCACTTCCCGCAGCTATTCAAGGAGGCAGAAACAGTGTCCGTGACGTCACAAAAAGAAAACGACAACAACCGTAGCGACGATGACGCCGCACCGGACCCGCTCGGCCTCTTCAAGATCCTGGCGCGTGCCGGCCACAGTCTGCCCAGCGCTGTGGCCGATCTGGTGGACAACAGCCTGTCGCATGGTGCGCGGGAGATTGACATCACGTTCCCGAATCCCAATGCGGGCGGCAGGTGGATGTGTATTCGCGACGACGGCACGGGCATGACTCCATCGGGTCTGCGTGACGCAATGAAGATCGGGCACCAGCGTGATTACGACGACGGTGACCTGGGCAAGTTCGGCTATGGACTGAAGGGCGCGGCCTGGTCCCAGGCCGATCGGCTGACGGTGGTGTCGAAAGCTGCCGGAAATGAGAGCACGACCCTCACCTGGGACAGGGAACATCTTGCCAAGACGCGCCGCTGGGCGCTGCTGAGCGACCCGGTGGCGCCCGAACATGCCTCGGCAGTGGACATCGGCGACTCGGGCACCGCAGTGCTGCTTACGCAGATGCGTCCCTCAATGGAGCCTGCCAGGGGCAAGGCAGATTCCCCCTATGCGCAGGAACTTGCTGCCATCAAGTCGCACCTTGAACTTGTCTTCCACCGGTACCTTGAAGGCAAGGCGCGCGGGCGCGAGAAGGTCGTCATTCGACTGAACGATGACGTCCTGCGCGCCAACAATCCCATGGGGCATCCGCTGACGAAAGAGTACGACCAGCATCGCATCGAGCTTCCGGGCTCTGCTCCGGACAAGACGCCTGCCCTCTATGTTCGTGCGTACGTCACCCCAAACGAGGCAGAGTTCGACGAGTACATCAAGGATCTGCCGCCACTGGAGCAACGCGTCGAACGCGACCGCCACACCCTGAACGGCCGCGCCAACGACGCCCAGGGACTGTACTTCTACCGACTGGACCGCCTCATCAAATGGGGCGGCTGGGAAGATCTCTTCGCCAAGGATGAGCACACCAAGCTGATTCGTGTCGCAGTCGACTTCGACAGGCTGGCCGATGAGCAGCTGCAGGTAGATATCAGCAAGCAGCTCATTCGCCTGCCCTTTGCGATCACCAAGCCCCTCGAAGACCTGATCAAGACTCCTCGCGCAGCAGCCCGCCTCCGGTACAACAAGAAGGAAAAGCCTGCGCCGGCACCGAAAGGAGGCGGCAAGACTGTGTCGCCGACCGGCACGCCAGCGCCAGGCGGCTTCGTGCCTCCAACGACAGTTGCGGGAGGAACCCCTGTGACCACCCCTGCTCCTGCCCCCGCAGCGAAGAAGGACAGGGCTTCAATCCGCCTTGTCAGCAGCGGCGACAAGCCATGGCAACGCAAGACCGGATTCAAGGGGGAAGAAGTCGAGGTCACCCCGCTGATGCCGACGCTGGTGGCGCTCGTGCAGCTCATCGACAAGGATGCCGAGGCCAAGGCGGCTCTCTCTGAATTCCTTCGCGCGCTGGAAACGGCCGGTGTCCCGGATCAGTTGACGGACAAGGCCTGATGCAGGTCCGGCTTCCGCTTCCCCTCACGCTGAAGCCCAGGCTGGCCCTGTGGACCGACGGAACCACCTGGACCAACTGGTCCAGGCACGAGGCCTATCTGCGGGCCCAGCCCAAGTGGAAGCCGCACCAGATTGCGTCGGTCGCGGAGGAGTCACTGCGGATCATCTCGAAGACCACACCGGTGGGTCGCCCGGAATTCCAGTGCCGCGGCCTGGTCGTCGGCTACGTCCAATCAGGCAAGACAGCCAACTTCACGGCAGTGGCAGCGCGCGCAGCCGATGTCGGCTACCGCCTGATCATCGTTCTTTCAGGCATTCACGATTCGCTGCGAAACCAGACGCAGAAGCGTCTGGATCTGGAGCTGGCCGGTGCCGGCGTCGACTGGATCACGCTGACCGATGAGGCTTCAGACTTTCATGAGCCCGAGGTGGCCGACGGATTCGCATCGACCGGTACCGTTCTGATCGTCGCGAAGAAGATCACGCCGATCCTGAAACGGCTCAACCAGTGGTTCGGCAAACTCGAAGGCCGGCTTGCTGATGTACCGGTTCTTCTCATCGATGACGAAGCCGATCAGGCCTCCATCAATACACGCGGAAATCGACGCGATCCCAGCATCGACACGGACACCGAACCGGATGAGGACACGGCCCCTTCACTGACCAACGCCCTGATTCGCGACATCCTCAGAAAGATTCCGCGGGCCACATACATCGCCTACACGGCTACGCCATTCGCCAACATCCTCATCGACCCGGACGCCAGCGACAGCCAGGTCGGCGAAGACCTGTTCCCCAGGGACTTCGTCGTGCAGCTTCCGCGGCCGGACGGCTACACGGGGACCGAGGAACTTTTCGGCACCAGCGCGCAGTACCGCGATGTACTGCGCCCCGTAGACCCGGCGGATGTGAAGGCTCTGAAGCCGAAGCAGCGCAAAAAGAGCGAGGCAATCGTTGCCCGGGGGCCGCTGGATCTGCCTCAGTCGCTCGCCGATGCCCTTCTGACGTTTGCACTGGCCGGCGCCATCCGATTGCTGCGCGGCCAGACGGGCAAGCCGAACACGATGCTGGTGCACGTATCCCAGCTCCAGCAGGACCAGTTGCGCATTGGTGAGGCGATCGAAGAACAGATCCGCAACTGGTTCCATCATGAGAGCGCCGAACCCGGCGTGCTCAGACAGATGTTCCGGTCAACGCTCGCAGGGCTGGGGCCGGTCGATCTGCCGTGCAGCGAAGAGGTTCTCCTGGAAGAGGCAGTGACAAACCTGGCCCGTCTGGTCGTCGTCGTGCTCAACAGCACGACGGGCGACGAACTGGAGTACGACGCCAAGCCTGGGCGGCAGCTCGTTGCAGTGGGCGGCAATCGGCTGTCGCGCGGACTCACGCTTGAGGGACTGACGATCGCCTACTTCCTTCGCACCACAACGCTGGCGGACGCTCTGCTTCAGATGGCCCGCTGGTATGGTTTCAGGACAGGCTATGAGGACCTGATCCGCATCTGGACAACTGAAGGCATCGCGCAGTGGTTTGTGGAACTGGCGCTGGTCGAAGAATCCCTGCGTGACTCCATCACGGCATTGAACAAGGCCGGCCGCAGGCCTGACCAGATGGCCATCCGGATGCGCGCCCATTCGAAGCTTCTGCTTACCAGCAAGAACAAGAGCAGGATGCAGACGGATGACGCTCGATCATGGTCTGGTGAGAACCCTCAGACCATCCTGTTTCCCATGCAGGATCGGGAGCTGCTGGAACGAAACGTGGACTTGGCGTCCGCGCTGCTGCGGCAGCATCCCCCGACACAGGATGCACAGGGCGGCGCCATCGCACACGATGTACCGGCCGAGGACGTCGCACTGTTCCTGCGGCGTTATGAAGGACACCCGAACAGCATTGCGTTCCAGGGCGCTGAAATTGCCGACTGGATTCTGGAGCGGGCCGAAGCCGGAGAGCTGGTGAACTGGAAGGTGTTCGTCGCCAACCCGCAGCGGGAACGTCAGGTCCTTCTCGGAGGAAGGCCTTTCGGTCTTGTGCGACGTTCGCTGCAGGCCAACGAATCGATCGGCATCCTGATCGATCCACGCCACGAAGGTGTCGACCTGCATGGCGGACCGGAGAACTACCGCGCTGGCTCAGGCTTCAATGCCCGGGCAATGCGCGAGGACCGGCCTGCGCAGCAGGGGTTGCTCCTGCTCTACCCTCTCGATCCAGAGCCGCTGCGCGCGCCAACACAGGCCGTGCTGGGCCTCGCGCTGTCCCTGCCCCGCACTACGGACGGCGAACAACGGTTTGTCGTGAACCGTGGGGTCCGCAATGGTTGAGATCACACAGGACCGCTGGGCAAGTCTGCGCGAGCAGCGGCTTCCACACGAGGACATCTACGAACAGGCGGCAGAAGAACTGGAAACGGCGCTGATCGGAGTGTCAGACGACGGGCGACTGCATCTGCTGCTGGCAATCGATGTCGCCCCGCAGAATCTGCCGCCGGACCTGCAGAGCCTGCAGGTACGCGTCCTGGAAGGTGGACAGACCTGGCTGGATGTCTCCGCCCGAAGCCACCATGAAGAGCTGCTTACGCTGGTCGCCAACAAGGTCCTCCATGCCATACGCATCGAAGGCCGCGATCCTGCTGTCTCGGTTGAACGGATCATCGACGACATGCGCGCGGCATTGCGACCACTCGCCCCTGACCTGAGCACGGCAGAGCAGATCGGTCTTTTCGGCGAACTCTGGGTGCTTTCGAACGTGCTGTTCCCAACGCTCGGGAGCCGGGTCTGCCACCTCTGGAGCGGCCCGGAAAGCGAGCGCCACGACTTCGTCGGACAGGGCGTCCATGTCGAAGTAAAGACCACCACGCGCTCGGAACCGAAACACGAGATCTCCCGCCTCGATCAGCTCAAGGCCCCCGCCAGCAAACGCCTTCTGTTCGTGAGCGTGATGCTGGAGAAGAGCCTGGGCGGCGACGAAACGCTGGCAGACCGCATCGATGAAATTCGGGAGAAGCTGGGATCGGATGGGCGTGCCCTCGACGTTTTCGATTCACGCTTGGCGCAGCTCGGCTGGCACGAGGGCCTTCGACAAACCGGTGCCCTGCTGCGGTTCACATTCCGCGACGTTCACATCTTCGAGGTTGCCGGCGACTTTCCCAGACTCCCCGATGACTATGAGCCGCCACTCGGCGTGACTGGCATCAAGTACAGCATCAACGTCGGAAGCCTGCCGTCTCTCGACGTCTCGGCTGTTCAGGAAATTTTGCTGAGCTCCTGACCCGCAACCGCACGACCTGCGCTGCCGCACGCTGCTGCAGGTTGCCCAATCGCCATCGATAGTAATCATGGGACACCTTCACTTTCCATGGAATTTCGATGGAGACCATCCGCAATCAGCATCCGCAGGGCCCCGCTCAGTTGCCAAAGCCGGGCACTGAGGAATACGACCAACTGCCGCAATTTCTAACGAAATCGCCCCTGCCCTTCCGTCGCACCATTCGGAGCAAGGAACTGCACCAGATCGTGCCTCTGGCGGAGACCACCACCCCCCTGCTTAAAAATCCTTGTACTACGCCGTGGTGCGCCGGACCACCTCCACATTCAGCCCCGGAAACCGCAGCCGCCAGGAAGCAGCTTCCCAATCGTCACTGCTTGGCCAAGCGCTGCGGTCTACACCCTCAAAGGCGGTTGCGACATGCCGCAAGATGTCAATCTCGCGAGCATCCGAAGTGGCAGCTCGGACCAATTCGGGCCAGGACAGCCAAGCGCCACGGGAGTCACATGCACCTGCGCCCGAAAAACGTGCCGCGTAGCGGGCTACGACCAGAATGACTGGTTTCTCAGCCTGCTGACATTCGGCCATGGGCATGCCGACCGCCATCGCGATGTCGGCCGACGAGCGCTCTCCTACCCAGGCCGCGACGCGTTCGACCCATTGGTTCGCGGCGAGAAGGTTCCGCTTTCGACTCTCCCGTTCCCGGAGCGAGTTGCCGAAGATGTCGTGCCACTTCAGCTGTACGAGTGCCACGGTGCCGCTTACCTGGTCCTGTACCACAGCATCGACATCGGTCAGCGGGGTGCCATCAGGGCGACGGAGCGGGACACCCGTGGGCAGCACGGCATAACGCGGCTCTTTGAAGATTGCCGCAAGATCTGAGCGAAATACCACCTCCCGGCTATCTACCGCGCGATCCCAGTCACCGCGGTAGCATGACCTCAGATGCCTCACAACTCCAACGAATGGGTTCAGCAACGCGGATAGCGATGGAGCAAGGATGAATTCGCGCCCCATGTCCACATAGAAGGGGAACGGCGTGTCATGATGCAGCAATACCTCCTCTACGGACTGGCAGTCAAGCGTCATCGCCTGAGAAACTGCTCTGATCCAATCGGGTTCAAGCCCCCGCTCCTGCCATACGCGCTCAAGGTCATCGCGCCTGATAAACATAGTCAACAGGTCGCGCAGGTCGATGCCCGGATGAGTCGTCTTGAGACGGGTCGAAAATTCAATGTGGTGCAAAACGGCAGCTGCAGCAACGCAGCAGGCGTCCTTCCACTCTCGAAAGGTCTTCCCGCCGATCATCGCGCCATCGGGGAGAGCTTCGGTCTCGTGCCAGATGGGCTCGAGATCGCGTACCCGCCGACGGCTACGCTCAAGCAGTTCATCGTCGCCCGAATACCGAATAAACCAGCCGCCCATGTCGGCCCCCGACTTCTTGTCAAGTCGCCTTCGAAGTCGCTTCAACTGGCCCTTTGCCAAGTCAAGTTCCCCACGCACGCCAGCGGCATCAAGCCTTTGGAAGCCCAGCCACGCCAATGCTTCGCGGTCGGCAGCCTCAAGTTCGTCGGGTACGACTTCGATGCGCATCTTCGAGGCTCCGGTAGTCGTGCGACTAAGCCCGTACCTCTCCAGGCTGGCCAGGCGGTGCAGCCAAGTCAGCTGTCCGCATCGCAGCAGATGGTCCTCCACGACCCTGGTCCACCGACTGGAGGACGGTCCCCAAGGCATAGGTCCCTCGACCTCGGCGACTCCCTTCAGCAGTGGCTTCAACGCGGTAGCGGCGCCCGCCAGCATCCAGTGGCGCGCTTGGTCTCGCTGCAGGAGGTGCTTCCTGTTCGGGGCCATCCGAAAGGCAAAGGCGCACATATCCAGCGTCCGGAACACCTCCGTAATGGCCAGTCGCTCGTAGCCCGCAAAGTAGCTGGCCGCGCGTGTTTGCTGGTCGATTAGCAGCTTCGAAAGGAGATCGACGGCTGGTTGTGCACTCATCCGGCAGGAACGACATTGGACGTGTAGATTGATTGTGTCGCTGATTTGCCCGGAGGGTTTAGATGGCTTCGGCAAAAAGCGTTTCAGAAGTCATAAACCAGGTCGAGTGTCAGAGCTTTCAGTCAACGACGTTCTTCAAGGTATGGTGCACGAGTGCCAAGTCGGCGTGCATGCGCTTACGCCTAGCGTTCTCGTCCTGCAATGGACGAGAGCCTGCGCCAAGGGCGAAACCGTAATGCCCGAGAACTGGCTCTTCCACTTTTAGTGCGTCGGATCGCTTGCGCCATTACCGCTCTCCGAACGCAAATTTATGTCGCGCATTCTTTGAAATCTTTGACTTATTGATTTCTTTATATGAATGTAATCCCCGCTCTGCACCTTCATGTACTTGTGCACGGCTCGATGACAATTAGGGCAAAGCAACGCAAAATCGGATGGCGTGACAACGTATGACGAAGAATAGGTCGACATGGGTTTTTTGTGGTGAGCCTCAATGCACTCAACACCATACCGCTCGAAAATACGAAGCCCACAAATGTCGCAGGCAGAGTTCTGCTTCGCCTTTACGACAGAAACCACTTCCTTGTTCCGTTCTGCCATGAGATGAGTGACATACTTCCTGTCACCCTCGGCGTATGAAACACCGGCTTCCTGCCACAGTTGTTCCTCAGAAAGCATCGTGGACACAGCCCCCCTGCTGAGCACTACAAAACTATCATGGAGTTCTGTGACTCTGAAGTCACCCTGATAAATCCATTGATCACGGGATTCAATGAACAACAGAATCGGATAGCCATTCTTCGGCTGATTAATCAAAACCGCATTGGCTTTCTCGGCATATGAAATATGTCCCTTCACTGACTTAAAAGAGTACCGGTAAAGGTCTTCGTTCCCATCGATCCAACCGTCTTGGTCATACGAGCCCGGCCTGGTTTTTATCAACACCGCGCTGCAGTTCGGATTTTGACCAAGCCAATTTATCCCTTGCTGAGGTGTATTGCCAATCCTGTTCTCAAATCCATCCCAATATGGAGAGCCATCCACTTTTGAGTACTGAACAAGGTCAAAGAGATTTCGCTTCGTTACAGCATCGCCCCTGGAGAGAATCAACAGTTCACGTGGCTTTTTTAAGCTTATATTCATGCAGTGAAACCCCGATAACATTCCAAGTGGCCACCCAAATGGCGTCAAAAATTAACGGCGGGTGCCAACAAAGAAGGCGACTTTGCAGCACGCTTGTCGACTCGGCCGCCGCTTATGCACCTAATTTCATTAGCCAGCCATCACTCTTTAAAAGAATCAATTAGTGATGGGATGTGCAAATCTGGAACCCCCATTCGTCCATAATATCTGGAGAATTGATTAAGAAGCTCTTCCCTGAAAGGACTGTCAACCCTGCAAACGACCTCTGAGTGCTTTAGATCTGTGGATGGAATCTGGCTCAACGTTTGAAAATCCACTACCAAATTGTCAATGAAGAATGTTCCAGGAAGAAATCTGTAGCGATCCCCTGCATTATTTCCAATCAAAGAACAAAGCTTGCTGTACTTCTTGTACGCAGGACTCTTTTGATCAGCGCCATCCCACTTATTGACTGCCCACTCCTGGTATTGACTGAAGCTGGAGAGTGGCTTTGCCGCAACCAAAAGTATCGAGTCGGCTTTGCTCTTGGCAAAATCACAAGCGGGTGTGGCAACCAACCACAAGCTGCCATTTTTGCGAACTACACAGCCGGTCCTTATTGATTCATCATGCGGCGGATAAATGTAAACTTCAATCGGGGAAACTCTCTCCGAATCATGCTGAAGGAATTCCTTGATGAACTCGCGACTTAGTCTGGCTCCGAGCCGGCGCGCCACCAAATATGCAAAATCTCCGACACCACCTTCTTGACTTATATCACTCCAGGATTTATCAATAGTGTCCCATAAATATCGAGTATTTTCTTCTTCAATCTTGTTTAAAAGCCGAGACACGCCTGTCGAGTACAACGCATCGATTGCACCTCTTACGCCATCAAGATCATTCTCGCCCTTCTTCACGACCTTTACCACGCCGGACTCAAGCGATTTGATCTTTTCGGCATATCCCGTGTAGAAAACAATGGGAATAAATCGAACGCTCCGCAATTCGGTCAGAACCCGAAGCCCCTCCTGCTGACCTTGTTCGCCATCATCTCTCAGTGGGTCTGGATCGTTGCCTCCATGGAGATCCAAAGTCACCAAATCAAACCGCTCGACTTTGAGGCGTTCAACAACTGAATCGAAATCACTCTCCCCCAAGACCTCGAACGTCCCATGCGGACTATCGTCCCATGAAGAAATTATATCCTTGATGTTTTCTAGAATTTCAGGCTTGTCATCAAAACACAGAACTCTTGGCATGAATACTCCTACACCCTTTTGCGAAGTTTGATTCGAAAGACAGCCCCTGGCAAGGGTCCTGAATTGAGCAACTCGAGACTTCCGTTGTAGTAGTCTCTTATCATCTCTCCTGCTATGACCAAGCCCAAACCGACACCATCCGGCTTTGTGCTGAAATAGGGTTCAAAGATTGCAGACTTATTTCCCTTTGGTACCCCAGGTCCACTGTCTGCAAAAATTATGTCGAGCTCCCTTGGCGCAGGCCTTGTACACTGCACCAGTATCGACCTCTGGTCCTTTGGAACATTTGAAAGCCAATAAATACTGTTGGCAATGAGATTAATAAGAACTTCTTGCAGCTCATGCGCATCGACCTGGACAAGATCATCGACAGCAGGCAGCGTCACCTTTATACCGAGACTTTCAATATCATTTTGAAAATGAGAGAAAGCGTTTTTTATTATCTCATTAACATAAACTTTCGTAGGACGCCCTCTTTTCCTTCCTCCCAGAGGCTCAATTCGCTTGAGAACCAGATCTATTAACCCTGCGGCGTCCTTAACACGCAGGAGTCGAGCATGAATTCCCTCAAGGAATTTCCCGCATTCACTGGATGTATCAAGCTTCTTTAATGCTTTGGAAAGACTCTCGATCAGCAAAGAAGACTGCGTCTGAATTGTGGACAGGGGCTGCCGCCCATCATGAACAACCTTATCTACAAGCTGACCTAGCGTAGCCAGAGAATGGTATCGTGACAACACCTCACGAATTCGACCTACTTGGTTTTCCCAGGCTTTCGTAGTTTCATCGAATAGATGCAAGGTTTCAGTGCTATCCGCCCCGCTGGAGATTAAATGACGCAATCTTGTGGTATCCGGAACTCCAAGCAGGGCACCGTCAGACGGCCGTGAAGCATCATCCGCACCAGTAATTTTTTTGTCTCGAAATCTCAGCCCCTCGAGCTTGGACAATGCCAGCCTAATAATCTCCTGGAGCTCCGAATAGGCGGAATTATTATCAAGACCCTCTCTATTGCTCTGATCCTTGAGCAGTGGATTGCTATCAGCACCAATCCTAATATAACCAGTAATCTGATTATTCGAAAGACGCATGGTTGGATTTTGGACGCGCCGGATATCGAGTTTTAACCAATCATTTTCAGGCTCTCCGTACGGAAGAACCCTGAATCCATCGCGAAATATGCTTACTCCAGCTATGGAGTCAAGATCGCGGCGTATATCGCGAATGCCAGTACCGAGTTTTTGGTCAATATTGTCAAGCTGATCTCGATCCCAGACCAAAATATTAAAAGACAGAGGGCCGCAGACCAGCGGGCGACCACCTTTTCCGTCAGAAAATTCGACCACCCCTCTGTCTTTGACCTCGGAATTGATCAGCTTTCCTGCGAAGTTTTCCACAAGAGCCGACGCATGAAGCTCAACCCGAAAATCAAACTTCCCTTCATCATCAACACTCCCCGACAAGGTGTAATGGGGATACTTGAGGACTTCTGGAGGTTCAAGCTCCCGCGGTTGCTCTTCATCGTCACCAGGCAGCTGAATAAATATTCTGAACCCCTTCTCGCCATCGAACGGAGAAATCAGCCGACTTAGACTTCTTTTCAGGGAATGGACTTCTTTATCCCCCCAGGCGCGCTTCAGCCCATTCATCTTCAAAAGAGTGCCATGGCTGCCGTCCCGGCGAAGATTGCCATGGACACCGGGAGCATCCGACGGGCGTTTCCTTCCCGGAACAAATTCCTGCGGAATTCTTTCCTCAGCAAGAATCAAAACCTGATCGAGGTATGCGTCCTCATTGTCAAACTGAGACCAATCGAAGTACGCATATACCTCTTTTTCGCTTTCGAGGGAACGAGTCGTCAGCTCTAAGTCAGTTGCTAATCGAGCTGCTGCGAATCGCCCGACGCCTTTTTCACCCAGAAGGCGACGTTGCAAGATATGGCTTGAGCGTTGAACTTTCTTATTATTGGTTGCAGGCTCCATCCACGAACCTTCAACAACCGTCAAACTCATTCCGTGACCGTCGTCTTCGACTGAGACTGAGCCTTTCCCTACCGCCAGTTCGCCATCAAAACGGATGCAGACGTATCCTGCATCCGCATCATAGGAATTCTTGACAAGCTCAATTAACGCGACGATTTCACTGCTTATCAGCTCCTCGCCCAGCGTGCGCATGATTCGCGCCCTGGGTCGCAAGGCTCTGCCCTGAGGGCCGTCACTCTCTATAGCCACCCGTCACCTCCTGCATTCAAGTCATTCTGTTCGACCACCCGCCTTGCTTGTCGAAAAAGACGATCACCACGCATCACGGTGTCCAGCATATGCGGTATCAGCACCTGCGCATCAACAGTTGTGCCATAGGCGTCACCATATGCCTGCGCATACCGGGCTAGATCTGCTTTCAGCTTCGCGGTACACATAAATGTAAGCTTGGCCAGCTCAGTCTTCGCAATGGCCCCTGTCGAAGTTTTGTCGATACGCTCATTGGTGTGCTCCTGTGTCGAAGAACAAGGGCAAGTACGGCTTCAGCATCAGATGCCGGTTCACGATGACCCGCATCGGCAGCCCCGGCCGCGCCGTCAACGTCGGCTGGATGCTCAGGTTTCGCCGCGTCATCTCTTGCCCCACCTGGTTCACGCTGTCTTGCAGGCTGTCGCGTCCGGCAATCAGCTCCCGGTTTCCATCCTGCCAGTTCTCAGGCCCGGTTATCTCTGCCTCAATGTCCAGCAGCGTGGTGAGCGCGGCACCGGCAAAGATCCGGCCCCAGTGCCAGTCCACGCCGTCTTCGTTTCCGGCCCGTCAGGCTGGATCTGAGCCAGCCAGTTTGTCAGGGCCAGCGAGGACGTGCTGTGCTTGGCGCCCCGCACGACTGGCGCCCCCGGTTGCCCGATGACCACCTGCGCATCCGATCCCGCAGGAAGCGCATCCGGTACTCCCGATCTGTTCGCTATAAACTCGCATGCAACGGCGTCCGCCAGAGCTTCGAGCGGCTCAAAACAGACACGCTGCTGCGGCAGCAACCCACTTCCGGAATGATTTGTCCACCCATGCGGGCTCGCATGGCGCAGGACGGGTAATCGCTCGAACGTCCTGTGCCCAATATGGAGCTTTCATGGCTATCGACATTTCGTCGGTCGCATACGCGATCACCCACCACCCCAAAGCGACTACTCGGATCAAGCACGGGCACGCGCAGCAGTGCCTTGCCGCAGCGCTTGGCTACAAGTCCTTGGCGGCATGGCAGGCGTCCCCCGACGCTGGCTTCTTGCCGGACCGAGAAACCCACGTCGTGCTCGACGCGGCGGCCTTGCTCAGTCGCTCACATGAGCTGGGCATGCTTGTTGGTGACGAAGATCTTTGCGTCATGGTGCGCGATGCGATCTCCAAGGCCTGGATGGGAACGCCAGTGCACATGTCCTTGACAGCGTTTCGCAGTGCGTTGCAGAACGACGTAGACCTGACTGCGGCCAACGACGGCATCGTGTCCGGCCAGACGGCCGTCACGAATTCGGACGGCATCAGAGAGATCTACATGCCCATCGAAGGGCTGGATTTCAGCGACGTTCCGTCCAATGGCGACCCCTATGAGATCGAGGTCTCGGGCTACGTCGCGATGCGGCAGGACCCCGAGCGACCGTACTGGGGGCACCGCGTGGGCGTGCATGCCACGCTGTGGCTGGTGAGGCAGGGCCGCGCGCTCTGGGCTGCGGGTTGTCGGATCAAGGATGCCGACCTCGATACCAACTGGAATCAACCCGATATCCTGACACTCGCGGAGGCACTGGCGGATCTGCTGGATGTGGACATCGCTGCCGCTGAGGAACTGACCGATGCGCCGCTGCAGCAGCTCGAATCCGAAGACGGGCTTGTGTACGGATGGGAATTCGACTTCAGCGAGGCGAATATCGACGACGATGTTCTTGAGCAAGTCAAGAGTCGTCACGAATCCCTGCGTGTGACAGTCGGGCCAGACTTCTTTGACTGTATCCAGGAGTTCGATCGGGACCCGCGCCGCCACTACCTGCATGGCGACGAGATCGAAGACGAGCCAGGGGTGTATTTCTGTGTATCGTGCGACAAGTTCATGGAGGCCGAGCACTTTGATAGAGAGCATGCGGCCAAGTCATACGAACGGTACTTTGCCGGCCTTCAGCGCTGGCAGCGTTGGCCGGCTCGGAGCAAAGGCGGAGTGCGTCGTCCCGCCAATCCTGTGAACGTCGTCGCGCCCGCAGCCTTGGCTCATCAGGCTGCCTATGAGGCATCGCGTAGTCCGTTTCACCGCTGGCTTGGGCAGCAGGTACAGCGCAATGGCGCCATCGGTGATCTTGCGCGTGACGTGCGTCGCGACAACAGGTTTCCGGTGTCCGAGGCGTCCCGCGAGGCCGTGCAGCGCTATTTCGAGGCCGTTGCGCGCACACCTGACGTGATGTTGGCATTCAAACGCGCTTGGCGCGAGTTCAGCGACGCCAAATAGGTCGCAAGCTCGATGGTGGACAGAAAGCGGCGACTTCCGGTCGGCGTTGCGATGCCATTCGCTCGATGTTCGTATCCGGTGATACGCGAACCAGCTTTCGTCTATTGAGCAGTGCGTCCCGGCGTCCCGCCGTCGGGCTCGCGGGCTGCGCCCCGCGCTTCGTGCCGAATCGCGGCCATCCGGCTTTGATCCCTGACGCCTCCGGCCCTTGAGGGCCTGCGCGTGCTGCGCACTTGCCGAATGCGGGTATGCGTGGGTGGTCAATTCGTCAGACAGCGTCTGGGAAATCCTGGATGTGGGTGGCGGTCTTGCTGCCCCCTTCACCGTATCACGGCGTGCTCGCCGTCAAGGGCTGCGCGCCGGTGGCACTTGCGGCCCGCGGCCGTCTTCGCCCCCTGACTGCTTGCGCTGCGCCGTGCTGGCGACGGTTCCGGGCAATTCCGCCCGAGCAACCGGAGATCGTCATGAACGACAAATCGCATGTTTCGATGGAGCAACACGTCTGCCTGGTCTGCGGCGTGGCTTTCGACACGGGCGCCATCCTGCTGGACAAGCGCCTGCGCGCGAGCATGGAGCACCACACGACGACGGGCTGGGGCCTGTGCGCCGAACACCAGAAACTGGCCGATGACGGCTTCGTCGCGCTGGTCGAATGCGACCCGCAGCGCAGCGGCTCGCCGGGCGGGCGCCTGAAGCCCGAGCAGGCCTATCGCACGGGCCGGCTGGCGCACATCAAGCGCCATGTGTTCGCCCAGGTGTTCAACGTGCCGATCGAGGCCAGCCAGGCTTGTGTCTTCGTCGAACCGGGCGTCATCGAGAAGCTGCAGACGATGGTGCCGCCGGCGGCGGACTGATCGCCCACGAAGGCGTCACGCGCCGTGCCCGCTCACGGCGGGCGCGGCGCTTTTTCTTTGCTGCGCCTGATGCCGATGCCTTCGGCCCTGGCGGGCCTGCGCGCTGCGCTTGCCTCCAGGGGATCGGCTGGTCAGCCCATCCCCGCCGCGCTGTGCTTGGCGCCCCTGCAAGACCGCCGAACAGGCTGCGCCTGATCGGCCTTCGCGCCTGCCGGCGCTGCGCGCTGCGCTTGCGGGGTGCCGGCGCCGACATCGACCGTTGCCGCGCTCGCCGTCTTTCCTGAGCCCATCACCTTGTCCGCGACTGTAGCCCGCGACCGGTGGCCGTCAAGGCGCGCCGGGCCGTGTCCTCGCTGCGCTGCGGTCCGCCCCAACACCCGGCGCTTCTTCCTTGACGGCCACCGGCCGCGGTCTCCCTTTCGTCGCGGGCGATGAACTCAGGAAAGACGGTGACAACGAGGCCGACCGGGTTCTTCGCGCCGACCCCACCGGGGAGTCCGAAGAGGGCTCCGAATCTAGGAATCCGGTGGGGGTTGTTCAACAGCCAACTTCCATTGGAGAAAGACCATGCAACTCGCTTCCCGCTTCGCACCGCATTCGCCGGTGCTGCGCTCCGAACATCCCTTGTCGGATGACCAGATCAGGACGGTGGCCCCGTCCATCTTCGCGCAGGCCCCGCACGACAGCCGCTCGCACCGCTACAGCTACATCCCCACGGTCACGGTGCTGCACAAGCTGCGCACCGAGGGCTTCGAAGCCTTCATGGTCTGCCAGACGCGCGTGCGCCAGGAAGGGCGGCGCGACTTCACCAAGCACATGCTGCGGCTGCGCCACGCCAGCCAGATCAACGGCCGCGAGGCCAACGAAGTCATCCTGCTGAACTCGCACGACGGCACCAGCAGCTACCAGATGCTGGCCGGAATGCTGCGGTTCGTCTGCACGAACGGGCTCGTCTGCGGCGACACGGTGGCGGACGTGCGCGTGCCGCACAAGGGCGATGTGGCGGACCACGTGATCGAGGGCGCCTACGAGGTGCTGCACGGCTTCGGGCAGGCGCAGGCCTCGCGCGATGCGATGCGGTCCATCACGCTGGACGACCGGGAGGCCGAGGTGTTCGCGCGTGCCGCGCTGACCCTCAAGTACGACGACCCCGACAAGCCCGCGCCCATCACCGAGGCGCAGGTGCTGGCCCCGCGCCGCCTGGACGACAACCGACCCGACCTGTGGAGCGTGTTCAACCGGACCCAGGAGAACCTGACCCGGGGCGGCCTGCCCGCGCGCACGGCCAACGGCCGCCGCCAGCACACCCGGCCGGTGCAGGGCATCGACCAGAACCTGCGCCTGAACCGCGCGCTGTGGCTGCTCGCCGACGAAATGCAGCGCCTCAAGGCCTGAACCCGGCCCGAACCCCACGCGGAGGGGCTTCGCGCCAACCGGGCCCCTCCGTTTCTTCCCCCGTTGGCTTGTCCGTTTCTTCATTCGATAGGAGTTTCACCATGAATACCGCAACCCTTCACGAAACCACCGCCATCGCTGCCGCCGTGCAGACCGTGGCCGCCATCGGCGCGGGCCAGGACCTGCTGCTGATCCCGTTGTCGCGGCTGCGCCCGTCCTCGCGCAACGTGCGCAAGAGCGGCGGCACGTCGATCCCGGAACTGGCCGCGAGCATCGCGCGCGTGGGCCTGCTGCAAAACCTCACCGTGGTGCTGTCGCCCGATGGCGAGCACTACGAGGTCGTGGCGGGCCGGCGCCGCCTCGCTGCCCTCAAGCTGCTGGTCAAGCGCCGCAAGCTCGCCAAGGACCACGAAGTGCCGTGCCTCGTCGTGCCCGACGCGGCCGCACGCACCGTGAGCCTGACCGAGAACGTGCAGCGGGAGGCCATGCACCCGGCGGACCAGTTCGAGGCATTCGCCGCGCTGGTGGCCGAGGGCCGCGCCGTCGAGGACATTGCCGCCGACTTCGGCGTGACCCCGCTGGTGGTGCAGCGCCGCCTCAAGCTCGCCAACGTCTCGCCCCGGCTGCTGGCCGACTACCGCGCCGACGCCGTGACGCTCGACCAGCTGATGGCCCTTGCGATCACCGACGACCACGCGGCGCAGGAAGCGGCGTTCTACGAGGCCCCGCAGTGGCAGCGCGATCCGGAGTCGCTGCGCGATCACCTGACCCGCGAGGAAATCGACGCGGGCCGCGACCCGGTGGCGCGCTTCGTCGGGCTGGACGCCTACGAGCATGCGGGCGGGCGCACGCGCCGCGACCTGTTCGCCGACGAGCACAGCGGCGTGTTCCTGGCCGATGCCGCGCTGCTGGACGCGCTGGCCCGCGACAGGCTCGCGGCGGTGGCGGACGAAGTGCGCGCCGAAGGCTGGGGCTGGGTGGACGTGGCGCCCCGTGCGACCTATGCCGACCTGCACCGCTTCCAGCGCGTGCGCGCCACGCGGCGCGAGCCGGGCAAGGCCGAGGCCAGGCGCATCGCCAAGCTGGAAGCCGAGCAGGCCAAGCTGCAGGAGAGGCTGGACGACGAGAACGAGGCCATCGGCGACGACGAGGCGCAGGCGCTGCAGGATGCGATGGATGCGATCGGCAACGACCTGGACGCCATCGAGCGCAAGCTGCTGGTGTACCCGGCGGGCGTGGTGCCGATGGCCGGGGCCGTGGTGTCGCTGGATTCGGAGGGCGCGGTGGTGGTGCATCGCGGGCTGCTGCGCGAGGACGAGGCCAAGGCGCTGCGCGCACAGCAGCGCGGCGCGGAGGCCGAGGGCGATGCGGACGAGACTGGAACGCAGCAGCGTCCTTCGGACGAACCGCCCGCGCTGACGATCTCCGAGAAGCTGGCGCGCCGCCTGTCGGCGCACCGCACCGCCGCCTTGCAGGCCGAAGTCGCCCGTCACCCGCATGTCGCGCTGGTGGCAGTGGTGCACCGGCTCGCGCAGCGCATCGTGCTGGAGGGCTACCACGGCTCGCCGCTGAACATCAGCGCCGATCCGCAGGACAGGCTGGAGCAGCATGCGCCGGACGTGGCCGAGGCCCCGGCTTCCACCGGCATGCGCCAAGTGCGCGAGGCGTGGGCGCAGCGGCTGCCCGAGGATTCGGACGCGCTGTTCGCCGAGATGCTGGCGATGCCCGAGTCCGAGCTGCTGTCGCTGCTGGCGCTGTGCGTGGGCTTCACCGTCAGCGCAATCACGTCGCGCGAAGGCGACCGGCCCGCCGCGTTGCTGGCGCAGGCCGTGGGCCTGGACATGGGTCAGTGGTGGACGCCGACCGCTGCGGGCTACTTCGAGCACGTGTCCAAGGCCAAGGCGCTGGAAGCGGTGCAGGTGTTCGCACCGACCGAGGTGCACCGGCTCGGCAAGCTCAAGAAGGCGCAGATCGCGGCCGAAGCCGAGCGGCTGGCCGCAGGCAGCGGCTGGCTGCCCGCGATGTTCCGTGCGCCGGAAGCCGTGACGGAAGCCGCCGCAGTGCCGGCCGAGGCAGGGAAGGATGCGGCGGTGCCCGCTGACAACAACGTCGACGAGGCGGAGGTGGTGGCCGAAGCCGCTTGACGCTGCGATCCCCGGCCGGCCTCGCAGGTCGGCCGTGGCTCTGCGAAATCAGCGCGACGCGCGCGGCAGGTGTGCCGCGCGCGTTTTCACATCCAGGCCGGGCCGCAAACCCGCCGCAGCGCGCCAGGGCACGCCGCAGCGGGTTTGCGGCCCGGCCACTCCACGGGAGCATCGGTGGATCGGGGGCATTCGCCTTCCCGCCACCACGCACCCATGAACCATGAAGCAGTCAGCGCGGTCTTCTTCGAGGAGTCCTACGTCGTTCCGGCCGACCAGACGGCCCGGTCCCTTTTCTCGCGGCTGCCGCACGGCCGCGACTACGCGGAGCAGTTGATCGAGTGCCTGGCGACCGGCTACCTGATCGCGGTCATCGAGTCGGTGTGCATCCGCGAGGTGCAGCGGCTCACGGACGCCGAGGCGGAAGTCGTCGTGGGGCGCTCCATCCGCATCGACCACCTGGGACCGATCCCGCCGGGTTCGCCGCTGCGGCTGCGCGGATGGGTCGAGCGCCTGAGCGACCGCAGCGTCACCTTCCGCGTGCGTGCGCACGATGCGCACGAAGTCGTCTGCGAGGCCGTCGTCACGCTGGTGGCGACCTCGCGGCAGGCCATCGAGTCGCGCATCACGGCCAAGGTCTCCGCGCTGCGCGAACCGGCGCCCTGAGCCATGCCGGGTGGCGCACGCCGGAGTGTGCCGCCTCGCCGTGGGCCGCCCGTCCAGATCCGGTTGCGTGCCCGGTCCCGACACCAGCAGCAGCCTTCGATGACGCCGAGTCCGGGCATTCACCCCGGGCCGGTCCGCCGTGTCCTTCCACGCCGCGCTGAAGCTGCCGGCAACGATGTGCGGGAGCGGCCGCCTCGCGTTGGGGACTGACCGTGGCGGCGGTTGGGTTGCTCATGGTGCCGATGGTGTTCGCGGGGCGGTGCGTAGGCCATGACCCCTTGCGGTGGCAGTCGCGCCCAGGGCGGCCTTGGCTTGTCGTGAATCCTGTCGATGCACCGGCTAAAGCCTCGGGCTTCATGGCTGCAACCGTCCGACCCGAACAAATTTCCCCGCCTTCTTCACTGCGTTCGGCGGCTTCCTCGCGAGACAAATTTCTTCGGGCACTCCCGGTCCTCCACGCTGTTGCGGCCTCTTCACTTCGCTGTGTTGCGCTCAGTGGTGCAGCCCGCCCGTGCCTCGCCCTACCGGATCACCGACAAGGCCGCGATGGGCGCGACCAGTCAACCAACCGCAAGGAGTTTCATCATGGCCAACATCGGCACCTTCACCGCACAGAACAACGGCTTCATCGGCTCCGTCCGCACCCTGACGCTCAACGTCAAGGTCAAGCTGGTCCCCAACGACAAGGAGAGCGAGCACGCTCCCGACTACCGCATCGTCGCAGGCAACTTCGAGATCGGCGCGGCGTGGAAGAAGATCAGCAAGGCGGACCGCCCCTACCTCTCGGTGACGCTCGATGACCCGTCGTTCCCGGCGACCATCTACGCCCGCCTGGTCGAGGCCGAGGACGGCACGCACAACCTGATCTGGTCGCGCAGCAAGGGCGACTGACCGCCACCCACTCCGGCGCCCCGCCTCCCGGCGGGGCGCCGGCATGTCTGCCGGCCTACCGGGCCGCGCACCGCCCTTGGCCGTGATGCGCGACGCAAGGGCGCGCCGCATCGGCGGCTTTCCGTAAAAGCGGCTTCGAGGCTTTGATGCTGCGAGGAAAGCCGCTTTCGTTCATTCGAGCTTTCCTCCATGCACGTGAAATTCGCCGATGCGGCTTCGTGCTTGCACGGCTTTGTAAGAAGTCGAATGCGTTCCTTCGTGTCTTGCAGTGGAGGCGGCTTCGAGGGTTCGTGTTTCTGCACCGGTGCGTGAATCCGGGCGTCCCCCGGCGGGGCTGGGTCGCGCTCTCGTGCTGCGCATCGAGCCGTCCTCGCTGCGCTGCGGGCGTCTCGCCCCTTCGGCTTCCATCGCTGACGCGCTCGCGCGCCGCGCGAGCCAAGGCAGGGGAAAGGTGGGTGACAGGGCTGGCTTGCTGGTGGACCGAACCGTATCACGCCGGTCTCGCCGTCAAGGTCTGCGCGTGCTGCGCACGCTGGCGGCCTGCGGCCGTCTGCCGAACCTGTGACGGCTGCGCTGCGCCGTGCTTCTCCGCGGTCCCGGGCAATCCCGCCCGGCATTCCTTCCAAGGAGAAGACCATGACCGCACTCATCACCGACGACCAACGCACCGCGTTGCTGGCCAACGGCCGGCAATCGCTCGAAGAGCGGGGCTTCGACCCCGCCCCGGTGGTCAAGCTGTTCACGCCCGACGCCGGCGGCACCTGGCTGCTGACGCACATCGACCCCGATGTGCCCGACCATGCCTACGGCCTGTGCGACCTGGGCCTGGGATGCCCCGAGACTGGCTGGGTGAGCCTGGCCGAGCTGGCGGCCCTGCACGGTCCGCTCGGGCTGCCGGTCGAGCGCGACCTGTACTTCCGGCCCGAGAAGCGGCTGAGCGCCTATGCGCGCGAGGCGCACCAGGCCGGGCGCATCGTGACGTAGCAGGCGAGCAGGGCGCCGACGGCGGCGCCCGCTGGCCGCGTTCAGTCCGCCGGGACTTCCTGCAGCTCGGCCAGTTCGCGCTGCACACGGGCGAACAGCTTGTCCGCGCCCTTGGCGTCGAGCCCGTAGGTCAAGGCCAGCAGCGTCAGCGGATGCACCTGCATCACCTCGCACAGCTCGTCGACCTTGCTGAGCGTTGGGTTCTTCAAGCCCCGTTCGAGCGAACTCATGTACGTGCGGCTCGATACCTCCGAGAATGCCTCCTGGCTCAGGCCGCGGGATTTTCGGAGGGTACGCAAGGCAGCGGGAAATGAGTTCTTCGCAGTCATCAAACGGACTTGGGACAAGTCCAAGATGACATCGCATGGACACCTATAGGGCTACAATCTATAGGGTTCATTTTGCGGGTTCGCCCGGTTGCAATCCCGTTGGCCCGCTTTATGCTGACCCCTGAATCCAGCACATGATGGTCCGCACCAGCCCCTTTTCGACGTTTGCAGCACGCGCACGGCGGCAAGCCGCCCCTCCCATGCCAGGCGGTGGTCCCGCCCCGGAAGGGCGTCGGTGACCGCGCTCATCACCGAGGAGCAGCGCCGCGATCTGCTCCACAACGGCCATGCCGCGGCCAGCGGCGCGCAATCCGATCCCTGGCCGGTGGTCAAGCTGTTCACCCCCGACGCGCACGCCACCTGGCTGCTGGTGCAGCTCGATCCGCGCGACGAAGACACGGCCTACGGCCTGTGCGACCTCGGGGTGGGTGCCCCCCGCCTCGACCACGTGCGCCTGTCAGACCTGCAGGACATCCGCGGCCCGCGCAACCTGCCGGTGCTGCGCGACACGCACTGGACGCCGCAGCGCTCGCTGGCCGAGTACGTTCGCCGCGCCGAGGCGGACGGCTCGATCAACGACTAACGCTGGCGGACCTCGGCCGACGGCCGGCCCGCCGCTGAACGCTCCCGGGTCCGTATGATGGACGCAGCGGCGTATGGGCAGCCGCACGCGGCATCGCCTGCCACCCATTCACACACCCCACACCGAGACAAGCACGCTACCGCACTGACCGGATTGCTGCCCGTGGCGCCACCTGCGAGCAAGGAGGTTTCGACATGGGCGCACGTGCGAACGACTGGCATCCGGCCGCCGCGTATCTCTACGCCCTGGCGCTGGACGGGCCAGGGCTGGCCTGGGAGTACCTGCGTCGCAATCCGCGCTACCGCGCGGTCTACGACCAGCATGCGCGCGGCTGCGATGACGAAGCGGGCCACGCCGTACCCTGGGGTCTTCGCCTGCTTGAAGACCCGGCGCGTGATGCCCGCCAGGCGCAGCCGGCGTGGCTGCCCGACCCCGACGGGATGCCGCAGCTCCACGCTGACCAGGCCGCGGCGCCCGATGCGCCGATCTTCACCCTGTGGCGCATGCCAGGGCGCAAGCAGCTCGCACATGACGGGCATCGGCTGCTGCTGACGGCGTACCGACCCGAAGGCACGCTGCGCGCCGCGTTCTCGCCTTCGCTCGAACACGGGATGGCCTATGCCCATGGGCTGGCGGCCGGGACGCGGCTGCGCGAGCGCTGGCGCGCTGCGATCGCAGCGATGGACCGCTTCGACGCCTACTACGGCACTGAGACCGCGCCACCGGGCGCCCATGGGTATATCCATGCCCACGCGCATGAGCGCCCCGACCGCATCGCGCTGCTGCACATGCGCAGTCTGCAGGCGCTCGACGGCCTGGCTGCCGGCGCCACCCACCGCGAGATCGCCCAGGCGCTGTTCGGCGCGGCCGTGGTGGCCGAGCGCTGGCACGACCTGGGCGAGCTGCGCGCCCAGGTGCGCCGCCTCGCGCGCCGCGGGCGCTCGCTCGTGAACGGCGGCTACCGGCGACTACTGCAAATGGAATCCGCCAGGGACGGACGTTCCGGCTGACGTTCGAACGTCCGTCCCCAGGACGCCGGGCTTTCCGGAGACTGCCTCCAACCGGCGGCGCTTCGCCCGTCGGCGACCAGCACCGACGGAGGCCCATTCCATGAGACCCGCTTCGCTGCGGCCGCAGGCCGCACCCTCATCGACGCCCGAACCCGCGCAGAGCAGCGCGGCGGCCGCGGCGCAGCCGGACTACCTCACCAACGACGAAGCCGCCGCCTTGCTGCGCCTGTCGCCGCGCACGCTGGAGAAGCACCGCGTGATCGGCGGCGGCCCGCGGTTTCGCAAGTTCGGCCGGCGCGTGATGTACGCCCGGTCCGATCTCCAGGCCTGGGCGGACGCACGCAGCTTCGAGGCCACCTGCGACCCTGAGTACGTGGAGCTGCGCACCGAACGCCACGCTCTGCGCCGCAACGGCGGGCGCTGACATGGACGCGGCAACCGATGCCCGCCCCGCGCGATCCGCAGCGCGAACAGCTCGAACTATTCCAGGCCCTGCCGGGCGAGATGCCGGCGCGCGACGTGCAGGACCTGATGGCCTACCCGTTCTTCTCGCTCGCCAAGAGCCGGCGCACGGTGCCGATCGACTTTCGTGCGGGTCCGGTGACGGTGCGCGTGGAAGGCACGGCCGAGCACGGCCTCGCGACGATCTGGGACGCCGACATCCTGATCTGGGCCGCCAGCCAGATCGTGGAAGCGCGCGACGCGGGCCTGCGCAGCTCGCGGCTGATGGCTGCGACACCGCACGAGATCCTGCGCTTCGTGGGCCGCGGCACCTCGCTGCGCGACTACCAGCGGCTCAAGGCCGCGCTCGACCGCCTGCAGTCCACCAGCGTGGCGACCTCGATCCGCCAGCCCAATGCGCGGCGCCTGCACCGCTTCTCGTGGATCAACGAATGGAAGGAGCGGGCGGACGGCCAGGGCCGGCCGCTGGGCGTCGAGCTGGTCCTTCCGGACTGGTTCTACGCCGGCGTGATGGAGGACAAGCTCCTGCTGACCATCGACGCCGACTACTTCCGCCTCACCGGCGGCATCGAGCGCTGGCTGTACCGCCTGGTGCGCAAGCACGCCGGTTGGCAGCCCGAAGGCTGGCGCTTCGAGTTCGCGCACCTGCACCGCAAGTCCGGCAGCCTGGCCCGTTTCGCGGACTTCGCCTGCGACCTGCGGCGCATCGTCGCGCGCCAGCCGCTGCCCGGCTATGCGCTCTCCATTCTTCGCTCACGGCGCGGCCCGGAGGTGCTGGCCTTCCGTGCCGTGCCGTCCACGGCACCGCTTCGGCCTGGCGGCAGCTTCGGCGACGGTGCATGGCCTGTGGACAGCCGGTGAACGGGCTCGTGCTATCAGGCGTGCCCTGGCTCGTGCTATCAGGCGCAGCGGACTCGTGCTATCAGGCGTGCCGATGGCCGAAAAATCCTGGCGCCGCAACAGCTTGCGCGATCCCTAACGTATCTAACGTATTTAATAAAAACCTAACCATAGGAGAGGGCCGCGAGCTGTGGAAAAGCCCCGGCGGCGCACGGCACGCAGCCGGCACACACAGCGCGAAGCATGGTGAGAGGCTCGCCAGGCCGAATACCGAAAACTGGTCTGCCAGGAGCGTGCCATGATCATCGCGCTGCTCAACCAGAAGGGCGGCGTGGGCAAGACGACGCTCGCCACGCATCTGGCCGGCGAGCTGGCCTTGCTGGGCAGGAACGTGCTGCTGCTCGATGCCGACCCGCAGGGCTCTGCATTGGACTGGACGCAGCGGCGCAGCCAGAGCGGCTTGCCGCGCCTGTTCGGCGCCGTCGGCCTGGCGCGCGAGACGCTGCACCAGGAAGCGCCCGAACTCGGGCTCCGCGCCGATCACGTCGTCATCGACGGGCCGCCGCGCATCGCGGCACTCGCGCGCTCCGCGCTGCTCGCCGCCGATCTGGTGCTGATCCCGGTGCAGCCCAGCCCCTACGACGTGTGGGCCAGCGCGGAGATGGTGGCGCTGATCCGCGAGGCGCAGGTGTTCCGGCCGGCGCTGCGCGCGGCCTTCGTCATCAACCGGCGCGTCAGCACGACGGTGATCGGCCGCGAGGCGCGCGGCGCGCTGGCCGACCAGCCGCTGCCGGCGCTGTCGGCCGAGGTGCGCCAGCGCATTGCCTTCGCCGACAGCGTGGCCGCCGGGCGGCTGGTGCGCGAAATCGACGACGACGGTCCGGCCGCACGCGAGATCGCCGCACTCGCCGCCGAGGTCCTGCGGAGCAGCCGGCCATGAAGAACGGCAAGCGCGTCTCCATCGGTGCGCGGCCGCCGGCCAATCCGCAGGCTGAAGCCTGGGTGCGCGCCGGCGACGGCAACGACCTGGCCGCGCTCGCGCGCGCCGAGGTCTACACCGCGCGCCTAACGCTGGACGTGACGCCGGCGCTGCGCGGGCGCATCAAGGTGGCCGCGTTCTCGCAGGGCATCACGGTGGCCGACATGCTGCGCGCGTTGCTGGAGCGCGAGTTTCCGGAGCAGCGGCCATGAACTTGTCCCCATCGACCGTTCAACAGGCGGATGCCTTGTCGCTCGTCATGCGCGCAGACGTGCTTTCGGACGTGCCGCGCGAACCGCCGCTCACGCACGTCTCGCTCGCCTACGTCGAGCACCGCATCAACCTCTACCTGCGCTTCGGCCGGCCGCTGCGCGAACTGCGCCTGGACCGCTGGCGGCGCTGCGCGAGCTTCGCGCCGGGCGCGGTCTTCTGCCGCGTGCGCTGGGAGTCCAACGACTACGGAACGATCCGCTGGCAGCTCATGGTGCTGCAAGCCTGCACGCCGGGCGAGCGCATGCAGCGCATTGCCGGCATCCGGCCCGGCGCCCACCTGCTGCTGTGCGCCGAAGGCGAAGCTGCGGTGCAGGCCGTGCTGCAGCGGATCGACGCCATCGAAGCGCTTGCCATCGACCCGGCCGATGCTGCGCCCGCGTACTGGCGCATGCTCGGCAACCGCCTGGCTGCACGCCAGCCGCTGCCGGCCTACGGCGCCGAGCGGCATGTGGCCTGGCTGCGCGGGGAAGCACTGCAATGAACCGGCTCGCGCATCGCATCCTGCTCGCGCTGGTGGCGACCCTCGGCGTTGCTGCGCTCGCCGGGCCCGCGCTGCACGCGCCCGCGGCGCGCTGGGTCTACAACCCGAGCGACAGCGTGCCGCGCGGCTGGTATCGCATTGAGCCGCAGCCCGCCTCGACCGATGCGCTGCAGGTCGGTGACATCGTGCTGGCCCGCCTGCCGGCCGAAGCCGCCGCGCTCGCTGCGCAGCGTGGCTACCTGCCCGAGCACATCCCGCTGCTCAAGCGCATCGGCGCGATCGCGCCGCAGCGGGTGTGCGTCGCGCGGCGCACCGTCTACGTCGATGACGTGCCGGTGGCGCTCGCGCGCGAGGCCGACGGCCTGGGCCGTGGCCTGCCCGTGTGGTCGCACTGCCGTGCGCTGCGCGCCGGCGAGTTGTTCCTGGTCAGCGCGACGAACCCGGCGTCGTTCGACAGCCGGTATTTCGGTCCCATCGACGCGGCGGCCGTGCTCGGCCGCGCGCAGCCGATGTGGACCTGGGATGCGCGATGACGGCCGGCCGCACTGCATCGGCGCTGCCGATCCAGATGCAGCCGGCATGCATGCGCCTTGCCGCGCCGCCTGCGGCTGGCGCGCCTCGTCCGTGCAGACGATCGCAGCCGGACCGTCGGGGCCGGTCGCGCCAGCGATCGGCAAAGACGGAGGGCAAGATAGAAGGGCGCGGCACGCGCGGGTGCCTTTGGCCTTGTTTGCACGGGGGTTGGCGCGGCACGGCCTTCGGCCGGCCGCGTGCCGCAAGCGGCGGGAAGTGTGCGCCAGCGCTCGAGTTCTCGCGTGCCGCCTGCGCCGCAATGCGCCTTGCTGCGCCGGAGCCTGCGCAATGACGTCACGTGACGACGACCGCTTCCGCGTCCGGCCCGGGCCGCCCAAGTCGCTGAAATCGCGCCAACCGGGTAGCGGCCAGCGCTTCGTCAACCGCGTGCTGCGCGAGGCGAACAAAGCCGGCGCGAAGCCTGCGACCAAGCCATCGCGGGTCGGTGCGCGCAGCGCCGCCAAGCTCGGACGCGGCCACGTTGCGGCACAGACCGCCAGCCGGAACCTCGGCCCCGGCGCACGCCGCGTTGTCATCAAGGCCCGCTACGTGGTGTTGAAGCAGGCTGGCGCGCGTTCGGTGGAGACGCACCTGCGCTATATCGAGCGCGAGGGGGTGAATCGCGACGGTGGTAAGGGCCATGCCTACGGCCCGACCACCGACCATGCGGACCTGGACGACTTCGAGGAACGTGGGCGCGGCGACCGGCATCAGTTCCGCTTCATCGTCTCGCCCGACGACGCGCAGCAGCTCGAAGACCTGCGCGGCTACACGCGCCACCTGATGACGCGCATGGAGGGCGACCTGGGCACTTCGCTCGACTGGGTGGCGGTCGATCACTGGAACACCGATAACCCGCACACGCACGTCGTGCTGCGCGGCCGCGACCAGACCGGCCAGGACCTGATCATCGCGCGCGACTACATCGCCCATGGCATGCGCCAGCGTGCCTGCGAGCTGGCGACCGAATGGCTAGGGCCGCGCACCGAGCGCGAGATCCGCGAGGGGCTGCTGCGCGAGGTGGACCAGGAGCGCTGGACCAGCCTGGACCGCGGCCTGCAGCAGCAGGCCCAGCAGTCGCGTGGCGGCGTGGTGGAGCTGGCGGCCGGCGACACCACGGGCCAGCCGCGCACGCTGCTGATTGGCCGGCTGCAGCGGCTCGCCGCCATGGGCCTGGCCGAGCCGGACGGCATCAACCGCTGGCGGCTGCGGCCGGACATCGAGCCCACGCTGCGCGCCATGGGCGAGCGCGGCGACATCGTGCGGACCATGCAACGTGCGCTCGGTGCGCAGCAGCGCGAGATGGCCCTCTTCACGCCGGGAGAGACCGCGCAGCCGGTTGTCGGCCGCGTGGTCGGCAAGGGCCTGGCCGACGAGCTGCAGGAGCGTGGCTACCTCGTGCTTGACGGCATTGACGGCCGCGCGCACTACGTTGCGCTGCCGGCCGGCGCGGAACTGGAACAGTTCCCGGCCGGCGCCGTGGTCGAGGCGCGCGGTCCGATTAAGGGGCGGGCCGTGGACAAGACCATCGCCCGGCTTGCCGAGGGCGGCCTGTACCGTACCGATCATCACCTTGCGTTGCTGCGCGCACAACCCGCGCGTGGTGATCCGCAGGAGACCGTGGTCGCGCACGTGCGCCGCCTGGAAGCGCTGCGCCGTGCTGGCTTGGTCGAGCGTATCGCCGAGGGCGTCTGGCGCGTGCCGGCCGACCTGCCTGAGCGGGCGCGCCCGCACGACGCGCAGCGCCTGGCCGGCGGCAGCGTGACGCTGCATTCGCACCTGCCCATCGAGCGGCAGACCCGCGTGATCGGTGCGACCTGGCTGGACCGGCAGTTGATCGGCGGCGCGGCCGGTGTTGCCGACAAGGGCTTCGGCGGTGAGCTACGCGAGGCGCTGCGCCAGCGCAGCGACTTCCTCGTCGAGCAGGGCCTGGCCGAGCGACGTGGCGCGCGCGTGGTGCTCGCGCGCAACCTGTTAGGAACCTTGCGCCAGCGCGACCTCGATGTGGCTGCGCGCAGCATCGCCGGCGAGACCGGCCTGCCGTACCGGCCGGCGGTGGACGGCGAACGCGTGTCCGGCGTCTACCGCCGCAGCGTGCTGCTGGCGAGCGGACGCTTTGCGATGCTTGACGATGGTCTAGGTTTTACCCTCGTGCCGTGGAAGTTGGTAGTCGAGCGGCGACTAGGACAGCACCTAGCTGCCACAGTGCATGGTGGGAGTGTGGGTTGGGAAATTGGTCGGCAGAGGAGTCCTTCCATCAACTGACGCAACAAGTCTTGGCGGCTAGCCGCCATGCGCTTGCGTAGAACGCACACACGCATCGCCGAGTGTGGCCATCACTCGCGCGAGAGCCATGCCTAGTGCGCTGCCGCTGACGATCCTCAGATTGAATTGCTTAAACCGAAAAAGGAATTGGACACGAATCGTTGACTGATTGACCATCGCAGCTGATCGAACAATGCTTCAGGAGACACAAATGCATGCCAATTTCTCGCGGCGCCTACTGCTCGCCGCACTCGCTGCCCTTCCGCTCTCGGCAGTTGCCGAGACCTACCCCTCGGCACCAATCACCTTGGTCGTCCCGTTCGCGGCAGGTAGCGGTACCGATGCGGTTGCGCGCATCGTGGGGCAGAAGCTTTCCGAGCGCCTGAAGCAGCCGGTCCTGATTGACAACAAGCCCGGTGCGAACGCGCAAATCGCTGCAGATGCAGTCATCAAGGCAAAGCCCGACGGCTACACCTTGTTCATGACGACCAACACGTCGCACTCAGCTAACCCCAGCCTCTACAAGAAGCTGCGCTACGATCCGGTCAAGGACTTCACGCCGGTGGCTCGCGTTGGCGAGTTGCCGTTCGCGCTGGTTGTGAACAACACCTTGCCAGTCAAGTCGATGCGCGACTTGATCATCTACGCCAAGTCCAACCCGAACAAGCTTTCCTACGGCACGCCGAACAGCACGTCACTGGTGGCGATGGAGACTATCAAGCGGATCGCTGGCCTCGATATCCTGACCGTTCCATACAAGGCGAGCCCTCAAGCGATGACGGACGTGATCGCCGGCACCATCCAGGTCTATGTGGCCGACCTCGGCTCGGGGATGAGCATGATGAAGGCCGAGCGGGTGCGCACGCTGGCCATCACGACTGCCAAGCCAAGTCCCCTGCTGCCCAATGTTCCTCCCGTCGCCGAATCGGTCCCTGGATTCGATCTGACTTCCTGGAATGGCATCTTTGGCCCTGCTGGCATGCCCAAGTCTGTCGTAGATCGACTGGATAGGGAACTTCAGGTGGCCTTGGCAGATAAGGATACTCAAGAGAAGCTCTCTCAATTGGGCTTCCAGGTCTGGCCCAGCAAGACTCCCGCAGAGTTCTCCGCGTATGTTTCACAGCAGTTGAATCACTGGGCAACCCTGATCAAGCAGGCTGAAATCGAGCCTCAATGACATGAGCCATCGAGAAACAGACCCGCGCATGGGCCCCCTGCGCGGGGTCAAGATTTTGGACCTGACTTCCGTGGTCATGGGCCCATTCGCGACGCAGATACTTGCGTCGCTGGGCGCAAACGTAGTGAAAGTGGAGCCGCCTGAAGGCGACAACATGCGCCACATCGGACCCATGCGCAGTCCTGGCATGGGTCACTTGTTTCTGCACGCCAACCACGGCAAGCGCAGTGTGGTACTGGATCTGAAGAAGCCCGAAGGCCTGGAAGCGGCACTCAAGCTGGCCGAACACGCAGACGTCCTGATCTCGAATGTCCGTCCGCAGGCAATGGAGCGCCTGGGACTAGGCTACGAGGCTGTTCGAGCGCGCAACCGTAGCATCGTCTACGTCAGCTGCTGCGGCTTCGATCAGGCGGGGCCGTATGCGTCCAAACCCGCGTATGACGATCTTATCCAGGGCGCGACGGGGGTTCCTTGGCTGATGGAGCGCTATGGAGCGCAGAGTCCGTGGTACGTCCCCCTGACCTTGGCTGATCGGGTGACGGGTCTTCACGCTGTCTATGCCACCACGGCAGCGCTTTTCCAGCGTCAAGTCTCCGGCGAGGGCCAATCCATCGTTGTGCCCATGTTCGAGGTCATGACGCAGTTCGTCCTGGGCGACCACAGCGGCGGACTGGCCTTCGAGCCGCCGATCGGCCAGTCCGGTTACAGCCGTCTTCTGACACCTCATCGCCGTCCGTACCAAACGCAAGACGGTTCGCTTTGCGTGCTCGCGTACAACGACAAACACTGGCGCGGTCTTTTCAACGCCATCGGCGAAGCCGACGGCCTCGGCAGGGATCCTCGATTCTCCTCTCAGCGCGCGCGCGCTGAAAACATCGACTTCATCTACCAGCAGCTTGCGGAGATCATGCGGACGAAGACGACCGCCGAATGGATTCGCATCCTCGACTCGGTCGATGTGCCCAACATGCCGATGAACTCAGTCGATTCGCTGATGACGGACCCTCATCATCAAGCGACCGGCTTTTTTCAGATCGTGGATCATCCTACGGAAGGCTCCCTCAGGATGCCGAGATCGCCGACCCGATGGGATGGCGCGCGGCTTGGAGATGGCCAAGTGCCAGCGCCGATGCTCGGACAGCACTCCAGGGAGGTTCTCAGGGAAATTGGACTCAATGACCAAGAGATCGAAGCCATGTTTGCCAATGGCTCCAGTGCGCCATGCACAGCTGAAGCGGATGCTGGGAGAAAGTAGGATGTCGAGCAGATACCACATCCGGCTGTCGGCCGTGCCGACGTACAGCCCGGCCAATCACGAAGGCACACGCAACCAACGTCTGATCGGCCGCGACAACGTCGGCGCGCAAAACCTGGAGGTCGTTCTCGGAACGATCCAGCGCGGCGGCGGCGCATTGCCTCACGCCCACCCCGGCGTGGAGCAAGTCTGCTACCTGCTCGAAGGTACGGCGCATGTCGAAGTGGGCGACGATTCTTTCGAACTGGTGGCAGGCGAGGCATGTTTCTTTCCGGAAAACGCTCTGCACGTGTTCCAGGTCACCAGTCCCTTGGCAAGAGTCTTGGTCGTGTATGGCCCACCGTACGAAGAGAACCCTCAGCGGGTGATTCGCCCCCGGCAAGCATGAACTTTGCAGAAAACGATACCCATCGAGAGATCATCGGTGCCATTGAAGCGCTGTGCTCGACCTACGACGATGCGTACTGGGCTGCACGGGACGAAGACGGTCGATTCCCGCATGAACTTCACGCGGCTCTCGCCAGGGCGGGATGGCTTGGAATCGCCATGCCGCAGGAGTTCGGCGGGGGCGGGCTTGGAATCACCGAGGCTGCCCTGATGATGGAGTCGATCGCTGCCAGCGGCGCTGGCATGTCCGGAGCCTCCGCTGTCCACATGAACATCTTTGGCCTGCACCCAGTTGTGGTGCATGGGACCGGTGAGCAAAAGAGACGATGGCTACCTCGCCTGATCGCCGGCGAAGATCAAGCCTGCTTCGCAGTGACCGAGCCCAACTCAGGCCTGAACACGCTGGGCCTGAAAACCAGGGCGGTCCTCAAGGGCGACCACTACCTTCTGACGGGTCAGAAGGTATGGATCTCGACCGCACAAGTCGCCAACAAGATTCTGATCCTCGCGCGAACCTCTCCGCCGGTCGAGGACAGGCCCAGTGAGGGATTGACCCTTTTCTATACGGACCTGAATCGTACAGCGATCTCTGTCCATGAGATTCACAAGATGGGTCGCAAGTGCGTGGACTCGAACGAGTTGTTCATCGAGGCTCTCGAAGTTCCGATCGAGGATCGCATCGGGGCGGAGGGTCAGGGATTCAAATACATATTGGATGGGCTGAATCCTGAACGCATTCTCATTGCTTCGGAAGCGATCGGACTGGGCCGAGCGGCACTTCGTAGAGCTTCCGCGTATGCGCGTGAACGTGTGATATTCGATCGTCCGATCGGAATGAATCAAGGTATTCAGCATCCACTGGCGCGCTGCTGGATGAGACTCGAGTCAGCGAGCCTGATGGTAAAAAAGGCCGCCTATCTATACGACGGTGGAAGGCCATGCGGTGCTGAAGCGAACGCGGCCAAGTTCTTGGCCGCGGAGGCCTGCTACGAGACCTGTGAACAGGCAATCCTCGTGCATGGCGGAATGGGCTATGCCAAGGAGTACCACGTAGAGCGCTACATGCGCGAAGCGTGGATTCCGCGGCTAGCACCCATCAGTCCTCATTTGATTTTGTGCTTTATCGCCGAGAAGGTTTTGGGCCTTCCGAAGTCCTACTAGATCATGTCTATGTCAATTGTCAAACTTCAGTTTAACGAGGGTATCGCACAGCTGACCCTCAGCAGACCAGAAGTCCGTAACGCCATCAACGACAAATTGATCCTTGAGTTGACCCACGCGCTGGAGGAGGTCGCCAATGCTCCCGAGATCCGCGTGCTGGTTATGACCGGCGAGGGCTCGGCATTTTGCGCTGGTGCCGACCTCGAATGGATGGAGCGTGCAGCTGGCTACAGCCAAGCAGAGAATTTCAAAGACGCAGAGCGTCTGGCGCAAATGCTCAATCGCCTCTACACGCTTCCCATCCCAGTAATAGCCAAGGTCAATGGCCCGGCGGTCGCCGGCGGGATGGGTCTGGTTTCCGCCTGCGATGTCGTGATCGCTGCACGCACCGCCTACTTCGCACTGACCGAGGTTCGGCTTGGGCTGGTTCCGGCCACCATTGCACCTTATGTGGTACGGGCCATGGGAGTTCAAGCCTGCAGGCGCTACATGCTTAGCGCCGAACGGATTCCCGCGCCGGATGCCTTGCGTATTGGTTTTGTGCACCAGGTCTGTGAGCAGCAGGACTTGGACGTCACTGTCGACGAGCTTGCCGCGGCGATGCGCGCTGGCGGACCGGGGGCGCTTCGAGAGACCAAGGAGCTGCTGGCATGGGTTGGTGACACCGCTCTGGACGGATCGGCGATCTCGACAACTGCCAGGCTGATAGCGACGGTACGAAGCTCCGCAGAAGGCAAAGAAGGACTGCGATCGTTCCTGGAAAAGCGCACCCCTGAGTGGCAAACGCGATGAGTGCCGGTTCCGTTCGTATCATTGAGGTCGGACCGCGAGACGGGCTTCAAAGTGAGGAAGCATTTGTTCCCACGCCTACGAAACTCGAACTGATCGCTCGGCTGGCAGCTGCGGGTCTCCGGAGCGTTGAGGCGACGTCATTTGTGTCGCCCAAATGGGTTCCGCAAATGGCAGATGCAAGAGAAGTCGCAGCATGCGTTGAGATGCACCCGGGGGTTGCATTCTCTGCCTTGACTCCCAACTTGCAGGGTCTTGAGGCGGCAATGGAGTACGGCTTCAAAGAGGTGGCCGTATTTGCATCTGCGTCTGAAACCTTCTCCAAGCGCAATATCAACTGCTCCATCGATGCGTCGTTGAAGCGCTTCGAGCTCCTGCTGCGGCGGGCTGAAGAGTGCGGTATCAAGGTACGCGGCTACGTCTCCTGTGTACTGGGTTGTCCCTACGAGGGGGGAATCCAGCCCAGCACGGTTGTGAAAGTCACCGAGGCCCTTCTTTCAATGGGATGCTATGAGGTGTCGCTGGGCGATACGACCGGAGTCGGACAGCCCCAATCGGTGGATGCGCTGCTTGAGGTACTCTGCCAAACGGTCACTCCGGATCGTCTGGCGGCCCACTTTCACGATACTTATGGGATGGCCGTTGCAAATGCGACCGCAGCCCTGCGGCATGGTATTCGCTCGTTCGACAGTTCTGTGAGCGGACTCGGTGGTTGCCCCTACGCCAAGGGCGCATCAGGGAATGTCGCCACCGAGGAACTGGTCTACCTTTTCCATCGGCTCGGGTTCGAAACCGGAGTCGATTTATCAACGCTGGTCGAGTGCTCGTTCTGGATCTCCCAGAAAATGGGCAGGCCCGTCGGCTCCAAGGTGGCACGCGCGATCCGCGGCGCCGATCAGTGCGCGATCGCAGTCGTCTAGCATCGGTCGTTGTTCGCGATAGCGTTTCGGGGCCGTAAGTGAGCTTCCCGATTGAAAGGAGACGACACCGTGATGAAGCTTCACTATCTGCGCTACTTTGTCGTTCTAGCAGAAGAATTGCACTTCGGCAAAGCAGCGGATCGCCTGGCCATCACTCAGCCGCCACTCAGTGGGGCAATAAAGTCGCTGGAGGAGGATCTCGGAGTCCGTTTGTTCGACCGTAGCAGCAAGCACGTAAGTCTAACGAGCGCTGGCATTGCATTCCTTGTCGAAGTCCAGCAGGTTATGCAGCGCCTTGAGCGAGCTGAAGGCGTTGCACAGGCGGTGGCCGGCGGCGTGCGAGGCGTTCTTGAAGTCGGCGTCACGGGGTCGCTCTTTTATCGCGAAGTCCCGAAGGTTATGACGCATTTTCGGAGTGCCTTTCCGGACATCGAAACCACACTTCTAGAGATGGCTAGTGCTGAGCAAATCGACGCGCTTCTTCACGGGCGAATCCAGGGGGGGTTTCTCAATGCTGCAACAGTTCCGCCTCGGCTCAGTTTCATTCGACTGTCGGATGATCCGTTCGTAGCCTGCCTTCCCACCCGCCACAGGCTTGCTAGAGCAAAATCCGTCACGCTGGATGTGCTCGCGAACGAGGAGTTCGTGATGTTCTCCCGGGTCGTGGCCCCTGCGAACCACGATAACGTGATCGCAATCTTCAGTCGCGCCGGCGTTCACCCGCGCACTGTGCATGCGGCTAGGCAGTGGCTCACCATCATTGCCATGGTTGCTAACGGTCTGGGTGTATCCATCGTTCCAAAGTCGCTCGCGCGGACGGAGGTGCGTGGGGTCGCCTTTGTGCCTCTGGCGGCCAAGGGAGAACCGGTTTCTCCGGCAGTGTTCGCATGGAATCCCGCGTTCGAAAACCAGACGGTCAAGTCGCTTGTTTCGAGCGTGAAGGCGGTGATTGCAGTCTAGGGCGAGGCTCGATTTATCGCCCGCGGCTCGTGCCTGAGCAGGAGCCAGGCCTTTGATTCGTCGGTGGCGATGAACTCTATCGTGCCTGCGTTGGTCCCGCTCCTTGTGTCCTCCGGTGACGGTGTGCGCAACTTCTGAACGGCTCATGATCCCTTGGCTTCATCGACGCTTTTCGATCGTTGTCTTGAAATGGACCGATTCGAAAAAGGTATCCACCGAGCCGAATTGAGAATTGGACGCGGATTTCTTTGCACTTGAACATTGCTCCGTTCTGTTCGGCTTCGTCGCATCCTGGACCCGCCGAAGTCCCGTGGCAATGCACTTCGCGGACTTCGAGTGCCATCAGGTCGGCCTAAGGCGGCAGGACAGCGGCGTCTACCGGGTAGGCGGGCGCCGATGCACCCTGCAATTTCTATGGAGTGACACATACATGGAGACAAGAATCTTGAAGGTCCAACGCCGCACGCCGCTGACGGTGGCCGTGATCTGCGCCGCCCTACTCGCCTCGTGCGGCGGCGGTGACGGCGACGCCGAGCCCCCTGCGGCGGCAGCTCCGGCGCCCATCACCGAACTGAGCCAATCAGGCAAGCTTTCCGATGGCACCGAATACGGCTTCATCATTCCTCCTAACTGGAACGGAACCTTGCTTCTAGACCTGGACTTCCTGATGTCTTGGAAGGGAGGAAACTACCAGGCGCTGTTCGCGCAGGGCTATGGAGCAGCGGGTGTCATGCGCAACTACACCGACCCGGTCGGTGGTCAGTACATCAGGCCCTGGGTCGAGCGCAACCTGCAAGCAGCCGACCTTGTGGCCGCCAAAGTCGGCAAGCCAAAGCGCACGATCGCGTGGGGCAATTCGCGCGGGGGACACGTCGCTGAAGCCACGGCCGAGCTGTATCCGCAACGCATTGATGCGGCGATCCCGAAGTGCGTCTACGGTGGCGCTGCGACCATCATGAACCAAGACCTGGACGTCAACTTCGCACTGAAGATGCTCCTGGCGCCAGGCGATTCCACTCTGCCGCTGGTCAATATCTCGAAAGGCCCAGCAACCCCCACTGCAATAGGCCTTGCTCCGGCGCTCACGGGCTGGAATCAGCTGCTAGCGCAGGCAAGCGTCACGCCTCAAGGGCGCGCTCGCCTTGCCCTCGCCGCAGCAATCGGTCAATTGCCCGATTGGGCGGACGCGTCCAAGTCCCGGCCGAACCCCAACGACCCGCAGTCCGTTGCGGCCGGTTGGTTGGACTACCTGAAGGTGCGCGTCGGCGGAGGGGGAACCTATTCGTTCATGCGCCCTGTCTACGAGACTAGCGCCGGCGGCAACTTCTCGTGGAACGTCGGCGTCGACTACCGACAGCTTCTGACGGGGCACCGTAAGGACGTCGTGCAGGCCTTGTACAAACAGGCGGAATTGGATCTCGACAAGGACATCGACACCATCAATGCAGGCCCGCGTGTGGCGCCGGACACAGCAGCGAGTTGGTTCCTGCGGGATCCGTCTGTGAACTACAGCGGCAACCTGACCGTCCCAATGTTGACCATGATGACCATCGGCGACACGCTATTGCCTGTCACTGGCATATGGGCTTTGCAGGAGGCGGCCCGCAACGCGGGCAAATCGAACATGCTGCGGATGACGTTCACGGAAGCGGTTGGGCACTGTACCTTCAGCATCGCCGAAGACCTGGCTCTGGTCGAAACGATGAAGCGGCGGCTCGACAGCGGTAGCTGGGACGACACTTCACCGGCCCACATGAATGCGTTGGCCAAGAGTTATGACGCGGGCGACACCCGCTTCATCGACTATCAGCTGGAGCCTCTGGGGCGAATCCATCTGCTCGGCGATCCCTATCCTACGGGAGGCTTGCGCTAGGCGTTCCTGTGGAATTGACCTGAAGTCGCCCCGACTCCGTGGACACATAATTCTTTGCGCCCATGGAGTCGTAGATGTCAGAGGTCCGAACGCCGTACCCGGCGGAGCTCAGGCAGCAAATGGTCGAATTGGTGCGTGCCGGGCGTACACCGGCCGAACTGTCGCGCTAGTTCAAAGTCAGTCACCGAGCAATCCATCACCAACCGGGTCGATGGTCGAGCAAGGGAGTGCATCAGCCGTCAGCGCGTAGCGGGCCTCACGTGCCTGGCCGGCATTCGGTGGCATCAGCCGACGTCGAGGATTCTCACGGTGACCACGCGCCGCGGCAAACCCCAGGCCCAGCTAGCGACTTAGCCAACCTCCAGTTCTAGGGCCGCGGGTCCGGCTGCTCTGGGTGACCGACATGACCTGCGTCCCACGTGGACGGGTGTCCTGTACTTGGCTGTGATCATTGACGTCTGGAGTCGTCGCGTCGTGGGCTGGTCCATGGGTGAGCATGACAGCAGACGTGGCTCTCTCGGCGCTCAACATGGCTTTGGCCCAGCGCAAACCAAATGACGAACCAAGGTGGTGGCAGTGAGCGGTCCGGTGCCAGGCACCATCTCCAGCCGCTAGTCGGCTTCAATCGCGCGGTGCCATGCCCTGATCTGACCGGCGATCTCGACGTCCTGATCTTGGAGCAACCTGAGGTGGTCAACCAAGCGCTGGATGAGCAGACGAATGGTGCCAGGTAGTTCGCTCTCGGCATCAGCGATCAGACCTGGCCCTGCTCCGGGGATTTGACGATATCGATCGAGTACGACTACATGGGTCGGGGGTGGTGTGTAGAGCTCGAGACTCCAGATGCCGTCGCTGGATGTGTCTTTCCTGTGTCGGAACCGCCTATCGGGAGGTGTCCTCAATGCGAAGATTGACACAACGCTCTCTTGGATTCCTAACGATTCGACAAATGAATCGATCAAACCGTAAATTCAATTGCTTGCGAATACCCGCTATCTACACTCCATTGTGAACTGGCGTGGGCTCAAGATCGGAGGCCAATGCTCCAGTCAAAAGAAGGAGACAAACATGAATAGATTGAATGGCTTGGTGCGCTGGCGAGGCCTAGTTGGCATAGCGGCTTTGGCGTGCTTGAGCGTTGCTGGCTGTGGCGGAAGCAGCAACGATCCTAACCCCGTCACGCTTTCAGCAGCGTCATCCCGGGCAGACACTGTTTCAGGCGATGAAGCACTCATCGAACTCAAGCAGGTGGCTGGTGACACTCGCAGTCCTGATATCGTGGTCAGCGGTTCGCCGGTTGTCGTTAAGGCGAAGTCCGATGGTGATGGCCGACAACTCGCCCTCGTTACCGGTCTGAAGAGCGGGATGAACACTGTCCAGGCTACAGTGGATGGTATTGTCGTCGGCTCATTGAAGGTGAACGTCTCTCCCAGGAGCGGACCCATCTTTTCGGGGCCACAGCAACAACCGTGGCTTTGCGAAACTGAGAAGTTCTCACTTCCCGACGGCTCAAAGCTGCCTTCGTCCAGCAGTGCCGATTGCGCTGTTCCTACAAATGTGCAGTATATGTACGTGAACGCGGCAAGCGCATTTGTCCCACTTCCATCCAAGAGCTCGTTGCCGGCAGATGTGGTTAAGACAACTACCACCGATGGTAAGTCTGTCAATTTCATCGTGCGGATCGAGACGGGTACGCTGAACCGCGGAATCTACCAAATTGCGGTGCTGCACGATCCCACTAAGGATCCTGAGCCCTCCCCATGGGCCCGTGCGCCAGGCTGGAATGGCCGGCTACTGTATGGCTTCGGTGGTGGCTGCAATGCCGGCTTCCATCAGGCGACGACCGTTGGATTCGACGGGCCCGCCCTGTACTCCGGAGTCATCCGCCTCTACGATTTGGGACGAGGTTACGCTGTTGCCTCTTCAAGTCTCAATGTGTGGTCCAACAACTGCAACTCGGTCTTGTCTGCTGAGACCGTATCGATGGTTAAAGAGCGCTTTTCTGAGGTGTACGGAATTCCTAAGTACACCATTGGGGGAGGCCTGTCCGGTGGGTCGAAAGCCCAGTACATGATTGCCGACGCTTATCCCGGTCTGTTGGATGGGATCTTGCCATCCATTCAATCGGGTGGCCCGGATGGAGTGACTTCGAACAACGGACCGCATCTGGACTGTCCACTTTTGACCAACTATTTCAACAACGGCGCAAGCCCGGGGTGGACCGACGCGCAGAGGACTGCAGTTGCAGGGTGGATAGATTGGAAGTCGTGTCCAGGCGGCCAGCGCAACTACATTGTGCCGACTGCTCAGCGGCCTGCTGTTGCCATTGGGTGCGATTCCGCGATTCCCGCCGCGCAGATCTACAACGCGGTCACGAATCCGACGGGCGTTCGTTGCGACATCTACACGACCCAGATCAATCAACTGGGTGAATCACCCGACCGCCCGGGCGTGGGCCGTTCTCCGACCGACAACGAAGGAGTCCAGTATGGCTTGGCGGCATTCAACTCGGGCACGATAACTGCGGAGCAGTTTGTTGAGCTAAATGAGCGTGTTGGCGGCTATGACCTCGATGGCAACTTTGTCGCGAAGCGATCTTCGGCCGACCGGGTTGCGCTTCGGAACGCCTACCGTACGGGCCTTGCGGTCAGCGGTAAAGCGGGCCTCAATGCCACGCCGATCATCGATTTGCGGGCTTACTCGGAGAACACCGGCGATTTACACGACCGGCTTGGAACATTCATCGCTCGCGAGCGTCTTCGCGTCGCGAATGGGAACACTGACAACATCGTGAGCTTCACCTATACGAAGAATTCAACGGTGCCGCCCGTCTTCTCTTCACCTGCCTGTGGTGCCCCGTATTTCCCTTGCGATGGGCCCTTTAACAGCGACCTCATCGCGAACGAGGCCCTGGACTATATGAGCCAATGGCTGGATGCAATCCGCGCTGACACATCGTCTGATTCCCTGCCGGTCAAAGTGCGGCGAAACAAGCCTTCCGGTTTGGCTGATGCCTGTTGGGACGGCGCGCGGAACAAGATCGTGGAGCCCACTGCTTTTGGAGACAACAGGTGCAATGAGCTCTATCCCGTGCATAGTGAGCCGCGATCGGTTGCGGGCACTCCGCTGGTGCACAACGTACTCAAGTGTCAGCTCAAGCCGATCAATGCATCAGACTACGGCCAACCTCTCTCTCCGGACCAACTGGCAAGACTTAGGGTCGCACATCCGAATGGTGTATGCGATTACACCAAGCCAGGCGTTGAGCAGCAGGACTTGCTCAGCACGTGGCTCAAATATCCATCTCGCGGTGTGGCCGAGCCTCTGAACCCGTTGTAGACCTGGATGCAAGAATTGCCGGTGCGCCTCGTACCCGGCGTGTTCTCTCGCGCCGTGTTTGATGCCGGTAAATGCTGGCGGCGGACCTTGTTGTATCCCACCATGGCGGGCGCGATATGTGCTCCGCCAGTCCCAAATGGTTCAGCGAGGTTCGCTGCTAGCTAGAAATGGCCAGTATTGAGCGGTTGCCTATGCGTGAGGCACGCCACATTGGTGGACTGGAGAACTGTTCCGCAGTCAGTAGCTCCGCAGCCTTGCGAGCGGTCGTGCCAATGAATTGGCGAAGTGGAAAATGGATCAGAGAGCTGGTCCAACAGCGGTGCCGACTTCGTTGTCACCGCGACAGGCACCTTCGCGAGGTGAGATATCAATCGACTACGCTTAGCGCGGGGCAGCCTTGCCCACTCGGTGCGCCGATTGTGAATGCCGGGAATCTTGTGGATATTCCCTGGCCGCGTCAACAGTCCAATCGCGGAAGAATTCGTCGATTGCTGCCGAATCGAGGGGTTTCGCTTAAATCCTGCCGAGCTTGTATGGAGACATCGCAGATCAATGTTTGCATGGATCGACCACATCGACTTTCCCCCATTGCGCAATTCACTGTTACGACTCCGGGGGCTGGCTTGGCACACGAACTATGGAACTGCGACACATACGCTACTTCATGGCCGTTGCCGAAGACTTGAGCTTCCGACGAGCTGCAGAACGCATTCACATCGACCAAAGTCCTCTGTCGCGGGCGATTCGAGATCTTGAAGAGGAGCTGGGCGTCCCGTTGCTCGTTCGCCTGCCGCGCGGTCTCAAGCTCACGCCGGCCGGACTAAAGTTTCAGATGGAATGTCGCAAACTGCTGATCCGTTTGGAACGCGTCAAGAGAACGGTGCGCCATACCCATGCCTTGTATCAAGCGCCACTGTTCATCGGCGTGGCAGATGGTATCGCGCAGCCCAGGCTGTCCGAGTGCCTCAACCGTTGGCGACTAGTTGCACCCGAAGTGCCTCTTGAGATCACGGAGATGCGGGCGCGCGAACTGGCCAACGCGCTCAGGAATGAGGAGGTCGACGTCGGCTTCTCCTTCGGCGTTCCGGATGATGAAGTTATCGCGCAGACGCCAGCATGGCGTTATCACGTCATGGCGCTACTGCCGAGCGGCCATGAGTTTGCAACGCGCTCTGAGATATCTTTACCGGAACTGCTTGCCTTTCCGCTGTTGTCCTGCAACGAAGAACGTATGCCCGGCCTCCTCGGACAGATGCGCAAGATCGTGCACAAACACACCGAGCAGCCCACGCTCACGGGCGCTGCGAGTACGTTGTCGGGTTATATCACTCGCATTGCGGCTGGTGTCGGCGTAGGTCTGGCTGATGCCGGGCATACATGGGCACTGCAACGTAACGATGTGCTCGCGGTGCCGTTAACCGAGGAGGAACACGTCACTACGTTCGTGCTGCACAAGTACCAGCGCTTCGGGATCTCCGAGCCGCTGCAGCGATTCCTCACCCACGTTAGCACTTTGTCATAAAAGTTACCGTGAGCGTCGAGTACAAGGCGGCCGCAGCCGCATCGGTCTTGGACGCAGGGCGTCTGGCTGAGGATGATCTTGATCTGAAAAGCTGGGGCAATTTAGGTCCCGGCGTTCTGGAATCCAGCCAGCCAACCGCGTTTTCTCGCTACATACCCGCCAGCCTTCGCTGAGCTACGCCCTCGTGGGTGTACCGCGCGGCCCGTCGATTCCAGACTCGTGCGATGCGCGCCATGGGGCGCACATGCGCATGGCGCGATCTGGCGCCGAAGGGAATGGACATGGCAGTTCGATCCGGGATTGGCGAGGGCGGGACGTCGAGCGTCCAGACGGGCATCCTGCTCGGCCAGATCGCGGCCGTCCTCGGCGTGACCCTGGGTGGGGTGTGGGGCGCCACCCAGTGGACCGCTCATGCGCTTGGTTATCAGGGGCGACTGGGGCCTGCATGGGCCAATTTGGCAGACCTTCCGGTCTACGCCCCCTGGAAGCTGTTCGAGTGGTGGTACTGGTACGACGCCTATGCACCGGACATCTTCCTGCGGGGCGGCGCTATCGCCGCGGGAAGCGGGCTGCTCGCAACGGGTGTGGCGATCGGCATGGCGATCTGGCGTTCGCGCGTGGCGCACCGTGTCACCACCTACGGCTCTGCGCGCTGGGCTGAGGATGACGACATCCGAAAGGCCGGCCTGCACGAGTCGGCAGGCGTCTTCCTCGGCCGCAAGGATGAGCGCTACCTGCGGCACGCCGGTCCCGAGCACGTGATGGCCTTCGCGCCGACGCGCTCGGGCAAGGGCGTGGGCCTGGTGGTCCCGACGCTCCTGTCCTGGCCGGGCTCGGCCGTGATCCACGACATCAAGGGCGAGAACTGGACGCTCACGGCGGGCTGGCGCGCCCGCTACTCGCACTGCCTGCTGTTCAACCCCACCGATCCGAGGTCGGCCGCCTACAACCCACTGCTTGAGGTCCGCCGCGGTACGCACGAGGTGCGCGACGTGCAGAACATCGCGGACATCCTCGTCGATCCCGAAGGCGCGCTGGAGCGGCGCAATCACTGGGAGAAGACCAGTCACGCGCTGCTGGTCGGCGCCATCCTGCACGTGCTGTACGCCGGCGAGGACAAGACCCTGCGCGGCGTCGCGAACTTCCTGTCCGATCCCGCGTGCCCGTTCGAGGTGACCCTGCACCGGATGATGACAACCAGGCATTTGGACGACGCGCCCCATCCCGTCGTCGCCTCGGCCGCGCGCGAGGTGCTGAACAAGAGCGACAACGAGCGCTCGGGCGTGCTGTCCACGGCCATGTCCTTCCTGGGCCTCTACCGTGACCCCACGGTGGCCGAGGTGACCTCGCGCTGCGACTGGCGCATCGCGGACCTGATCTCGGCCGAGCACCCGGTGTCGCTGTACCTGGTCGTGCCGCCCTCGGACATCAGCCGCACCAAGCCGCTGATCCGCCTGATCCTCAACCAGATCGGCCGGCGCCTGACTGAATCGCTCGACGGCTCCGATGGCATCGCGCGCCGCCACAAACTGCTGCTGATGCTTGACGAGTTCCCGGCGCTCGGGCGCCTGGACTTCTTCGAGTCAGCACTGGCCTTCATGGCCGGCTATGGCCTGCGCGCCTTCCTGATCGCCCAGTCCCTCAACCAGATCGACAAGGCCTACGGCCAGAACCATTCGATCCTGGACAACTGCCACGTGCGCATCGCCTTCGCGACCAACGACGAACGCACGGCCAAGCGCATCTCGGATGCACTGGGCACCGCCACCGAGCTGCGCGCGCAGCGCAACTATGCGGGGCACCGGCTAGCGCCCTGGCTCGGTCACCTGATGGTTTCGCGCCAGGAGACGGCCAGACCGTTGCTCACGCCCGGCGAGGTAATGCAACTGCCACCCGACGATGAGGTGGTGATGGTCTCCGGCCATCCGCCGGTCCGTGCCCGCAAGATCCGCTACTACCTCGACCGGAACTTCACGCAGCGCGTGGAGAAGGCCCCGGTGCTCGCCACGGGCGGGCGCTATGCCGATGCGCCGCCGGTGCGGGAGGACGACTGGAGCGGGCTTGCTCCGCTGGCCGCGCCCATCCTCGACATGGCGCTTGCCGGCCAGGCCGGCGCCGTCGATGACGGCGGCCGGCAGCAGCAGCCCGAACTGGGCGAGGTGAGCTACGTGCCGCAGCCCGAACCCGGCATCGACGACCTCGGCCTGCTCGATGACGACGACGCGCCGCCGCCCCTGCCAACGCAGCTCGACCCGCGCCTGCAGCGCGCTGCGAGGCTGGCTGCGCTCGACCCTGACGACGGGATCGCGCTATGAGCCGCGCTCGCCTGAACATCTTCCTGGAACGCGACCACGCGCGCCGGCTCGACGAGCTGGCCGCGATGAAGGGCCTTTCCAAGTCTTCGATCATCGCCGCCGCGCTGTCGTCGTTCCTCTCGCCCGACAGCGGCGACCAGCGCGAGGCCGCGATCGCCAAGCGCCTGGACCGCCTTTCGCGCCAGCTCGACAAGCTCGAACGCGACCAGAACATCCTGATCGAGACCGTGGCGCTGTACGTGCGCTACTTCCTGACCGTCAGCACGCCGGTGCCCGAGGCGCACCAGGAGGCGGCGCGCGCGCAGGGGCGGGCGCGCTTCGAGCAGTTCATCGAACAGCTCGGCCGCCACCTGCTGCGCGGGCGCAGCCTGGTCAAGGACGTGTACGAGGAGATCCAACCGGAGGACGGGCAGTTCTTCGGGCTCGATGCTTCCACGGGAGACCACCGACCGGCGACCCCGGCCGGCAGCAAACCGGAGGCTGCTTCATGACCGAGCCGCAGCCCAAGCCCGCGGCCCCGGCCTCGCTCGCGCTGGATCGCCGCATCCGGATGCTGCGCACGGCGATGGGGCCGGAGATCGCGCAGGCCCTGGCCGACCCCGACGTGGTCGAGGTGCTCCTGAACCCCGATGGCTCGCTGTGGCTGGACCGGCTGGGCACCGGCCGCGCGCCGATGGGCGTCACGCTCTCGCCCGCGGACGGTGAACGCATCATCCGCCTGATCGCCGCGCACGTGCGCGCCGAAGTGCACGCGAGCAAGCCGCTGTTGACCGCGGAATTGCCCGAGACCGGCGAGCGCTTCGAAGGCGCGCTGCCGCCCGTGACGCCGGGTCCGGTCTTCGCGCTGCGCAAACGCGCTGTCGCGCTGATCCGCCTGGAGGACTACGTGGTCGACGGCATCCTGACGGCCGACCAGGCTGCGTTCCTGCGCACGGCCGTGCGTGATCGCCAGAACATCCTGATCGCCGGCGGCACCAGCACCGGCAAAACCACGCTCGCCAACGCGCTGCTCGACGAGGTGGCCGCCACCGGCGACCGCGTGATCGTGCTCGAAGACACGGTGGAGCTGCAGTGCACGGCACACGACCACGTGCCGCTGCGCACGCGGCCCGGCGTCGTCAGCATGACGGAACTGGTGCGCTCCACGCTGCGCCTGCGGCCGGACCGCATCGTCGTCGGCGAGGTGCGCGGCCCCGAGGCGTTGGACCTGCTCAAGGCCTGGGGTACGGGTCACCCGGGCGGCATCGCCACCGTGCATGCGGGCTCGCCCGTGGGTGCGCTGACGCGGCTCGAACAGCTTGTGCAGGAGGTCTCGATGAACGTGCCGCGCGCGCTCATCGCCGAGACCGTCAACGTGATCGTCTTCATCGCCGGGCGGGGGCGCACGCGGCGCGTGGAGGCCATCGCGCGCGTCACAGGCCTCGACGGGAACAGCTACCGGCTCGACCACGAGCTGACGCCAACCCCGCTGCCATCGCTTCCTTCGCCCCTCTCATCACCGTCCGTTCCAGGAGAAACGCCATGACGACTTCGTTCCTTTCCGTAAATGCGCCTGTGCACCGGTCCGTGCGAGCGGCGCGCGCACGTCTGGCGCTGCAGGTGTTGCTGATGGTGGCATTGCTGCTCGCGGTCGCGCTGCCCGCGCACGCCGCAGGTTCCAGCATGCCCTGGGAGGCACCGCTGGAATCGATCCTCGAATCCATCCAGGGGCCGGTGGCGCGCATCGTGGCGGTGATCATCATCATCGCCACAGGCCTGACGCTCGCCTTCGGGGATACCTCGGGCGGGTTCCGCAAGCTGGTGCAGATTGTCTTCGGACTGTCCATCGCGTTCGCCGCATCGAGCTTCTTCCTGTCTTTCTTCTCGTTCTCGGGCGGGGCGGTGCTGGCATGACCGCGAACGACGTCCCGGGCTTCGAGGTGCCGCTGCACCGCTCCCTCACAGAGCCCATCCTGCTCGGCGGCGCGCCGCGCACCGTGGCGATCGCCAACGGCACGCTCGCCGCGGCGGTTGGCCTCGGGCTGCAGCTCTGGATTCCCGGCCTCATGCTGTGGCTGGTCGGTCATTCGCTCGCGGTCTGGGGTGCCCGCACGGACCCGCAGTTCATGGCGGTGTTCGCGCGGCACCTCAAGCACCGGCCGCTGCTGGACGTGTGAGGACGTGCCATGCTGAACCTCGCTGAATACCGCCAACACCCCGCGCTGCTGGCCGACTGGCTGCCCTGGGCCGGGCTGGTCGCGCCAGGCATAGTGCTGAACAAGGACGGCTCGTTCCAGCGCACGGCGCGCTTCCGGGGTCCGGACCTGGACAGCGCCACGCAGGGCGAGCTGGTGGCCATCACTGCGCGCCTGAACAACGCGCTGCGCCGTCTGGGCTCGGGCTGGGCGCTGTTCTTCGAGGCCGAGCGCCTGCCGGCAGCGGACTACCCGCGCTCGGAGTTTCCCGAGCCGCTGTCGTGGCTGGTGGAGGAGGAGCGGCGTGCCGCCTTCGAGGAGTCGGCCAGCCACTTCGAGAGCCGCTACCACCTGACCTTGCAGTACCTGCCGCCGGAGGAGTCCCGCGCCCGTGCGGCGGGCCTGCTGTACGAGAACCGGGCCAGCGAAGGCGTGGACTGGCGCGAGCGCCTGACAGCCTTCGTGGCCGAGACCGACCGCGTGCTCGACCTGCTCGATGGCGTGATGCCCGAGATCACCCGGCTGGACGATGCCGGGACGCTGGCCTACCTTCATGCCACGGTGTCCACGCGCCGCCACCCCGTGGCGGCGCCCGAAGTACCCATGCACCTCGATGTGCTGCTGGCCGACGCCCCGCTGGTCGGCGGGCTCGCGCCCATGCTGGGCGACCAGCATCTGCGGGTGCTGACCGTGCGCGGCTTCCCGACCTCGACCTGGCCAGGAATCCTCGACGACCTGAACCGCCTGGGCTTCGCCTACCGCTGGTCCACCCGCTTCCTGTGCATGGACAAGGCCGAGGCGGAGAAGGAACTGACGCGCCTGCGCCGGCAGTGGTTCGCCAAGCGCAAGAACATCGTGGCGCTGCTGCGCGAGACCATCTTCCAGCAGGAGAGCGTGCTGGTGGACACGGACGCCAGCAACAAGGCGGCGGATGCCGACGCGGCGCTGCAGGCATTGGGCAGCGACCAGGTGGCCTTCGGCTTTCTCACCGCCACGGTGGTGGTGATGGACGCCGACGCCCACGCGGCCGACGAGAAGCTCCGGCAGGCCGAGCGGGCGATCCAGGGCCGGGGCTTCGTGACCATCCCCGAGACGCTGAATGCGGTGGAAGCCTGGCTGTCCTCGGTTCCCGGGAACGCCTACGCGAACGTGCGCCAGCCCATCGTCTCGACGCTGGGGCTCGCGCACATGATGCCGGTGTCCGCCGTATGGGCCGGACAGGAGCGCAACGCGCATCTGGACGGCCCGCCGCTCATCGTCACACGCACCGATGGCGCCACGCCGTTCCGGCTCGTGACGCACGTCGGCGACGTGGGGAACATGCTAGTGGTCGGCCCGATCGGCATGGGCAAGTCGGTGCTGCTCGCGACGATGGCGCTGCAGTTCCGCCGCTACCCGGGCTCGCGCATCTTCGCGTTCGACTGGGGGCGCTCGATCCGCGCGACCGTCCTGGGCCTGGGCGGCGAGCACTACGACCTGGGCCGCGCGGACGAAGACAGTGTGAACGGCGCGAATGGCGAGAACGCCATTGCTTTCCAACCGCTGGCGCGCATCGACCGCGAGGGCTACCGTACCTGGGCCGCCGAGTGGATCGAGGGGCGGCTGGTCCAGGAGGGCGTGGCGGTCGGCCCGGAGGAGCGCGAGGCGGTCTGGTCGGCGCTTGGCAGCCTGGCCAGCGCGCCGGTGGAGCAGCGCACCCTTACGGGTCTGTCGGTGCTGCTGCAGTCCAATGCGCTGCGCCAGGCGCTCGCGCCCTACGTGCTGGGCGGCGCGCACGGCCGGCTGCTGGACGCCGACCACGACCGGCTGGGCAGCGCGGACGTGCAGGGCTTCGAGATGGAGGAACTGATGCACAGCAAGGCCGCGGCGATGGCGGTGCTGCGCTACCTGTTCGCGCGCTTCGAGGAGCGGTTGGATGGTGCGCCGACGCTGCTGATCCTCGATGAAGCGTGGCTGTTCCTTGATGACCCTGTGTTCGCGGCGCGCATCCGGCAGTGGCTCAAGACGCTCAGAAAAAAGAACGTCAGCGTCATCTTCGCCACGCAGAGCCTCGCCGACATCCAGGGATCGGCCATCGCTCCCGCCATTGTCGAGAGCTGCGCGGGTCGCGTCTTCTTGCCCAACCCGCAGGCCACCGAGCCGCAGATCCGCAAGATCTACGAGAGCTTCGGCCTCAACGGCCGGCAGATCGGCATCGTCGCGCAGGCGCAGCCCAAGCAGGACTACTACTACCAGTCGCGGCTCGGGAATCGGGTCTTCGACCTGGATCTGGGCCCGGTGGCGCTCGCCTTCGCCGGCGCCTCGACGCCCGAGCACCAGCGCGACATTGACGCTGTGATCGCGGCGCACGGTGCCGAGCACTTCGCGGCGCACTGGCTGCGCCACTGCGGCCTGAGCTGGGCCGCCGACTTCATCGATCCACCACCACCTGAAGGAGTCTCGCCATGATCCGCATTGCTTCGTTCAAACCCCGCCTTGCCGCCCTGGCGGCGGCCGGCATCCTCGCATTGGGCGTCACGCCACCAGCGCATGCGCTGTTCGGCATCGGGGACATCGTCTTCGATCCTTCGAATCTCGCGCAGAACATCATGACGGCGGCCAACACCCTGGAGCAGATCAACAACCAGATCAAGCAGCTGCAGAACCAGGCGCAGTCGTTGATGAACCAGGCGCGGAACCTGGCGGGCCTGGATTTCAGCGCGCTGGCGGATTTGCGCGCCACGCTCTCGGCGACCAACCAGCTGATCCGGCAGGCGCAGGGGCTGGCCTTCAACGTTTCGCAGATGGAGGCGGACTTCCGCCGCCTCTACCCCGACTCGTACAGCGCAGCGATCTCGGGCACGCAGATGGCGCTCGATGCGCGCACGCGCTGGACCAACTCGCTCGAAGCGCTGCGCACGGCTACCCAGGTGCAGTCGCAGGCGGTGCAGAACTTCGCCGCCGACGAGCGCACCCTGACCGACCTCGTGAACCGCAGCCAGTCGGCCGTGGGTGCGCTGCAGGCGATGCAGGCCACGAATCAACTGCTCGCCCTGCAGTCGCGCCAGGCGATGCAGGCGCAGCAGCTCCAGATCACCCAGGACCGGGCCGCCGCGCTGGAGCAGGCCCGGCAGGTCGCGGTGCAGGAGCGGGCGCGCGAGGTGCGCCGCCGTTTCCTGGGCACCGGTACCCCGTACACGCCCTACACGGTGAATTTCTATGGCAACCCGTGAGGCGGCCATGCGCAGAGCCTGCACCGTTGCCGCTGTGCTGCTGCTGGCCGCCTGCGGCAAGCCGGCGCCCATCGAGTCCGTCGAGTCGTTGGCCGACAACCCCGTGCGCCTGAAGGAACTGCGTGCCGCCTGCAAGGCGGACCATGCCCGGGTCGGCGACGCGCAGTGCAACGCGGTGGCCGAGGCCACGCGGCGGCGCTTCCTGCGGCCGACGCCCTCGCCCTATGCGAACGATCCGGTGAAGCCTCCGCCGCCACCGGCCTCGCCATCGGCGCCCAGGGAGGGTGCGCCGTGAACGACGTTTCGGTCATCGACCGCTTCCTCGACGTCTTCTCGCGCTACATCGACTCGGGCTTCGGGTTGCTGAATGGCGACGTGGCCTTCCTGACCGCCACGCTGGTAGCGATCGACATGACGCTCGCCGGCCTGTTCTGGGCGATGAGCCATGCCTCGGGCCAGGGCGACGACGTGATGGCACGCCTGGTCAAGAAGGTGCTTTACGTGGGCGCCTTTGCCTACATCCTGGGCAACTTCAACCGGCTGGCCGCGATCGTCTTCAACTCCTTCTCGGGATTGGGGCTGAAGGCGTCGGGCTCCTCGCTCGGCCAGGGCCAACTGCTCCAGCCCGGCCGGCTGGCGCGCGTGGGCATCGACGCCGGGCGGCCGATCATGGCGCAGATCAGCGAGATGACGGGGTTCCCGGAAGTCTTCGCGCACCTGGACACCATCGCCGTGCTGTTCCTGGCCTGGCTGGTGCTGATCGTGTGCTTCTTCGTGCTCGCGGTGCAGCTCTTCGTGACGCTGATCGAGTTCAAGCTGACCACGCTCGCGGGGTTCGTGCTGGTGCCCTTCGCGCTGTGGAACAAGACAGCGTTCCTGGCCGAGCGTGTGCTGGGGAATGTGATCTCGTCCGGCATCAAGGTGCTGGTGCTGGCTGTGATCGTGGGCATCGGCACGGGACTGTTCGGCGAATTCACGGTGGCCCCGGGAGCCGATCCGAGCATCGACCACGCGTTGGTCATCATGCTGGCCTCGCTCGCGATGCTGGGCCTGGGGATCTTCGGGCCGGGCATTGCCACCGGGCTGGTGTCCGGCGCGCCGCAGCTCAGCGCCGGGGCAGCGGCCGGGACGGTGGTGGGCGGCGCAGGCCTGGCGGTCGCTGGCGGCGCCGCCATCGCGGGCGCTGGCGCGGCTGTGGCTGCCGGCGCGCGCATGGCGCCCGGCGCTGCGCGCAGCGTCATCGGCGGGGCGGCAGCTACTGGCCGCACGGCCGGCTCGCTCGCTGGCAGCGCCCGCTCGGCCTATACGGCCGGCGCCGCGGCCTCGGGTGGCAGCGGATTGCGCGCCGCGGGTGCGGGGCTGGCCAACGTTGCGCGCACCGGCGCCGGTGCGGTCGGCGACCGCGTTGCCTCGGGCGCCAAGGCCATGCGCGACCGCGTGGCGAACTTCGTTGCCGAGGCCGCCGCGCCGCCGGCTGCTGCAGCCACGGCATCCACAGACACGGCATCCACTCCCAGCGCACCGCCCGCCTGGGCGCAGCGGCTGCAGCGACACCAGCGCCTCGCGCATGGAGCGACCGTCGCAGCCCACACCCTGCGCTCGGGCGACAGCGGCGGCAGCGGGGCCAACCCCAGCCTGCGCGACGACAGCTAAGGAGAACCTTTCATGCGATTCAAACGACCCCAGGTGCGCTATTCCGACACGCCGGTGCCCGTCACACCGTACCAAGCCGCCGCGCAGGTGTGGGACGAACGCATTGGATCAGCCCGCGTGCAGGCCAGGAACTGGCGACTGATGGCCTTCGGTTCGCTCACCCTCGCGCTGCTGATGGCCGGCGGCCTTGTCTGGCGCTCTGCGCAGTCCATCGTCACGCCCTACGTCGTCGAGGTAGACCAGGCGGGTCAGGCGCGCGCCGTCGGTGAGGCCGCCACGCCATACCGGCCCCATGACGCGCAGATCGCGCACCACCTGGCGCGCTTCATCAACGACGTGCGCTCGCTCTCCATCGACCCCATCGTCGTGCGCCGCAACTGGCTCGAAGCCTACGACTACGCGACCGACCGGGGCGCGGCCACGCTCAACGACTACGCGCGCACGAACGACCCGTTCTCGCGCATCGGGCAGAACTCGGTGGCCGTGGAAGTGACCAGCGTCGTGCGGGCCAGCGATTCGTCATTCCAGGTGCGCTGGATCGAGCGCGCATTCGTGAACGGCGCGCCGGCCGGTACCGAGCGCTGGACCGCAGTGCTGTCCATCGTGCTGCAGCCGCCGCGCACCGAGGAGAAATTGCGCAAGAACCCCCTGGGCATCTACGTCAATGGCCTGTCGTGGAGCCGCGAACTCGATGCGACCGAAGGAGCGAAGAAGCCATGAAACCAACGATTCCCTATTTGCGCCTTTCCGTATTGCCGGCACTGTGCATTGCGGGCCTGGCCGGCTGCGCGGCGCAGGGCACGCCGCCGCCCGCCATCACGCTCGACGAGCCTGTGCAGGCGCAGCGCCTGCCGGACCCGCCCGCGCCGGTCGAAGTGGTCGAGGTGCCCCGGCCACTGCCGCTGCCGGCGCAGCTGAAAGCGCTGCCGGCCACCGAGGCGCCGCCGCCGGCGCCCGAGCCGGCCGACGAGAAGCAGCGCGTGTCCAAGGCCAACGACGAGGCGCGGGTCGCGCCTTCGCGCGAGGGCTACGTCAATGCGATACAGGTCTGGCCCTTCACCGATGGCGCGCTGTACCAGGTCTACACGAGCCCTGGCCGCGTCACCGTCATCGCGCTGCAGGAGGGCGAGGAACTGGTGACGGTCTCGGCCGGGGACACGGTGCGCTGGATCGTCGGCGACACCACCAGCGGCACGGGGCCGGCCCAGCGTGTCAACGTGATGGTCAAGCCCACTCGCACGGGCCTGAAGACCAACATGGTCATCACGACCAACCGGCGCACCTACCTGGTCGAGCTGTCCTCGACGCCGCAGGCGTGGATGGCCTCGGTGTCCTGGGACTACCCGCGTGACCGCATGGTGGCGCTGCAGAAGCAGGCGCGCGAGGCGCAGGCCGCGACGCCGGTGGACGCGGGCCTGTCGCTGGAGAACCTGCGGTTCCGCTACGCGATCAGCGGCGACAGCACGCCGTGGAAGCCGCTGCGCGCGTTCGATGACGGGCAGAAGGTCTACATCCAGTTCCCGGGCGGCATCGCGCAGGGCGAACTGCCGCCGCTGTTCGTGATCGGTCCGCAGGGCGATGGCCAGCTCGTGAACTACCGCTTCCGTGCGCCGTACTACATCGTGGACCGGTTGTTCGGCGCCGCCGAACTGCGCCTGGGCGGGGGCAAGGGTGCCAAGGGCGAAGTGGTGCGCATCGAGCGCACCGATGGCGTGCCGCGTGCACCGGGTGGCAGCGTGGGGAGCAGCGGATCATGAGCGAGGCTGCCGTTCAGCCCAAGGCCGATCCCGAGGCGATGGCGTTGCGCGCCTCGCCGCGCCCGGTGGTCCGGCTCAACCGACGCATGCTGGCTGTGATCGCCGGCACGCTGGCCGCCGTGGTGCTGGGCGCAACGCTGTGGTCGCTGCAGCTGCACCGGCGCGAGCGCAACCCGGCCGCCGAGCTGTACAACGTCGATCGCATCGCCAAGGCCGAGAGCCTGGACCGGCTGCCCAGGGACTACGCCGGCATGGCGCGGCCGGCGCCGCCGCCCGCGGTGCCGCAGCTGGGAGAGCCGCTGCCGGGCGACCTGGGGCCGGCCATTGTCAGGTCGCAGCAGCCGGTGGATGCGCGCGCACAGGGCGCTGGCGCTGATCCTGCGCGCTTGGCGGCCGAGGAAGCGGCGCGCTCGGGCGTGTTCTTCCGGGCGACCGGCGGCAGTCCGGCCGGCGTGAAGCCGGCGCAGGCACCAGCAGCCGAGGCGCGCAGCGCGCAGCCTTTCAATGCACTGGCGGCGCTTGCACCTGCCGCTGCGCAGCCCGCCGATCCGACGACGGTGCAGAACCGCCAGGAGCAGAAGGAAGCGTTTCTGGGCAATGCCGGGTCTGCACAGACCCGCAATTCCAGCACTCTGCAACTGCCCGCCTCGCCGTACCAGGTGATGGCCGGCACGGTGATTCCCGCAGCGCTGGTCACGGGCATCAAGTCCGACCTGCCCGGCGACGTGATCGCCACGGTCACGGAGCCGGTCTACGACACGGCGACCGGCAAGCACCTGCTGATCCCGCAGGGCTCGCGCATCCTGGGCAGGTACAACAGCCAGGTGAGCTACGGGCAGAGCCGGGCGCAGGTGGTGTGGAACCGGGTGATCCTGCCCGACACCTCGTCGTTCAAGCTGGACAACCTGGTGGGCACGGACCCGGCCGGCTATGCAGGCCTGGAGGATGGTGTGGACTGGCACTGGGACCGCATCTTTGCGGGCGCGGCGCTGACCACGCTGCTCGGTATCGGTGCCGAGTTGGCCGCGCCGGAGAACCGCCAGGACGGCAACCGCATCGTCATCGCCGGGCGTGACAGCGTGCAGGACAGCGTGAACCAGATCGGGCAGGAGATGACCCGCCGGAACATGAACATCCAGCCCACGCTGACGGAGCGCCCCGGCCTGCCGATGCGGATCATCGTCAACCGCGACCTGGTGCTGCGGCCGTATCAGCCGTTGTTTTTCAACCGGGGTGCATTGCGATGAGCGAGGCCCAGGTTCCGGGCTGCGGCCGCGGTATCCGGTTTTCGCCCATCAGCCAGCGCGCCGCGAAGGATTGGGTGACGGTCACACACCGCCACCTGCCGGCGCCGGTGGGCGACCTGTATCGCGTCGCGTTGGAGGTCCACGGGCAGCTGGTGGCGGTCGGTGTGGCCGGCCGGCCGTGCCGGATGCTGCAGGACGGCCGGACGGCGGAACTGACCCGCGTGGCCTCGGCCGCGCCGGTGGCGGTCAATGCCTGTTCCCGGCTCTACGGCGCACTGCGCCGGGCTGGCCAGTGCATGGGCTACGTGCGCTTCGTTACCTATACGCTGCCCGGCGAGCCGGGCACCAGCCTGCGCGCAGCGGGGTTTCACTTCGATGGCCTGACGGACGGCGGCGAGTGGTCGCGCCCGAGCCGGCCGCGCGCTGCCGCTGTGCAGCCGGGCCCGAAATGCCGGTGGATTTTTCCGGGCCGTGACAGCGGCTTGTGGGATGACTTGAAGCCAGGGCGCCCGGCAGCGCGGTTGGCTCAGCAGGGAACGCCGCGATGAGCAAGAGCAAGCTGCGATTGGGGCCGCTGCCTTCGAACACCAGCGTGAAGCTGACCTTCACGTGCCCAGCCAGCCTCAAAGTCGAACTCGACCGCTATGCCGCGCTGCATGCGCAGCTCTATGGGGAGACGGTTGATGCAGCGGCGCTGATTCCACACATGCTGCAGGCATTTATGGCGCGGGATCGGGGGTTCAGGGCGCTACGGGCGAAGCCGGCCATAGCGGCACGAGTTGGTACGGTCCCGTGAATCGTGGAGCGCAGACCGTTTGATGGACGTCTGAAGGTACGTTTCATGCGCCCTTGGGCACCTGCGCGTCTCGCAGCCACCGGCTCAGCTCCCGCTTGCCCTTGGCATTGGCCTTTCGCCACGCCTGCCGCGCGGCGGCGATGAAGCGTTCCTCCGCCGGATCGGGCGCATCCGCTGCCAGGTCCTCCCGGTCGAGCCAGCCCGCATCGACGCCGCAATGCTGCTCGATCTGCCGGGCCAGCGTATCGCCGATCGGCCGTGCGCTCTTGATCTGGCTCCACATGCTGGGCGAGATTTCAAGCTTCTTCGCGAAGGCCTGGTCCAGCCCCTTGGCGGGCAGGCCCGCAGCAATGGCTTCTTCCAGGAAGCGCCGATGGAGCAGGAGCGCATTGCGGCGGCGTGTGACGGTGGTCTGGGGCACTGTTCAAAAACAACAACGGGATAAAAAAAGATTGTCGGCCCTGTTGACGCAGTAGTAAAGACTATTTACAGTACGTCCCACTCGCGGTTTCGGCCGCACAGATTTCAAACGCACCGACACCACCAGGAACCATTGTGAAAACCGCACTGACCCTCACCAGCATTCGACCCGCATCGGGCCGGGCGTTCGTGCGCGTCGCGTTCTTTGGTGTCCTCGGAAACCTGCCGATGTGCCATCAGCACCTGAACACCGCGCATGCCCTGCAAGCAGGCTTGTGGACTGACGCATACGAGGATCAGGTGCTACCGGGTGGAGGGAGCGCGTAGGCGCGCACCTCCCAAGCTCTCTTCACAGAGGCCCGGACACCGCAAGGTTCCGGGCCTTTTTGTTTTTCAACCTGGGCGGCATGCCGCTCGCAACCCTCGCAGTGCCATGCATCGTCGCGGCCTGCCCTTGCGGTGATCGCGCCGCATGGCATCCGGTTTGATCCGGGGATGTTCATTAACAACTTGCCGCGGGGCGTGGCCGGACACTGGACCGGCGCACTGTCCCCGCATGACGCGGACCCTGGGCCTCGGCCCGGTGTCCGCTCCATTTCGGGTGTGTCTTCACCACACCGCCGGAGATCAGCCGCGTGGACGGTCTGGCGGGATGTGCAGGAACGTGGACCACTCCTGTGCAGCGATGTCGACGGAGCAGCGCGCCTGGCGCGCGGTTCATCGCGTGAGGGCACAACCGAAATGGACCCTTTCAAGCCCCGGTGACGGAACTGGCATACGTGTCCGCCTTAGAAGCGGAATTCTGGGAGTTCGACTCTCCCCTGGGGCACCAGTTTTTTCTCTGGGTGTAATGTCAATCAGGTAGCCGGCCTGCCTTGGAAGCAGGAGGCTGCAGGTTCAAATCCTGCCACTCAGACCAGTCGTTTCCTCTTGCGCGTGTAGCTCAACTGGCAGAGCACTGGTCTCCAAAACCAGCGGTTGAAGGTTCGACTCCTTCCGCGCGCGCCAGGCATTTTTGTCTCGTTCGTCTAGTGGCCAAGGACATTGGGCTTTCATTCCGAAAACGCGGGTTCGATTCCCGCACGAGACACCAACGCTGGATATTTCCTGTTCCGCTAACTCAGTGGCCAGAGTGCCTCCCTGTCCAGGAGGAAGCCAGGGGTTCGAATCCCCTGCGGAACGCCATTTCTCGCTGCCGCGATAGCTCAGTCGGTAGAGCGCCGGATTGAAGATCCGGGCGTCGAAGGTTCGATCCCTTCTTGCGGCACCACCCTTTATTTTTCTCCCGCGTTAGCTCAATGGACCAGAGCACCTGCCTACGAAGCAGGGGGTTGCACGTTCGAGTCGTGCACGTGGGGCCACCTTCATGGATCGTGAGCAGCACTGGCGACTGCAGCGGGCTGTAACCCCGTCTCCTCCCGGAATACTTCGTTCGACTCGAAGACGATCCACCATTTCTCTTCGGGCCTAGCCCGTAGTTCCGGAGCTGTAGCAAAGCGGTTATGCAGCGGATTGCAAATCCGTTGAGACCAGTCCGGCTCCGAACCGCACCTCCACCCTCTTCCCCGATTCACCCAGCGAACAAGGCTGCGATTTTCCACCTCGCTGTTCCGAAGTTTGCATCTCTCATGGGGCGCCGATCCCACGAAATCACCTCCATCCCCATCACTCACCAAAGGAGCCACCATGCGCCATCACATCGACCCGATCCGCACGATCACCGTGCCTCCAGTCCGGCCGCGCAACCCGTTGGTCCTGGCCGTGATGCAGCGCCTGGGATCCCTGCCCGGCCGCCAGCACGCCGAAGAGGCGCGTGTGCGCGAGCGCCTGGCGCGCATGGATCTCGACCAGCGCGTTCGGGAAATCGGCGAGTGGTAACACCTGACACGCATTTCCCCAGAGCCCATCCAGCCCCTTAGCTCAGAGGCAGAGCAGCCGGTCGATAACCGGCAGGTCGACGTTTCGAAACCGTCAGGGGCTACCAGTTTCGTGGTGCGCGTAGCTCAATGGCAGAGCTGCGGGTTGTGGTCCCGCCAGCAACGGTTCGATTCCGTTCGTGCACCCCACTTTCTCTTTCTCTCCATGGCGGAATCGGCAGACGCGCCAGCTTCAAACCCTGGAGCCCTCGGGCATTGTCCGTTCGAGTCGGACTGGAGAGACCACCACGCACCCGTAGCTCAGCGGACAGAGCGCTGCCCTCCGAAGGCTGAGGGCGGAGACTCGACGTCTCCCAGGCGCGCCACCGCATTCATACCACCTATCAAGGGAGACCATCATGGAACTCATGAAGAACGTCCAGGCCTGGACCGAAGGCGTCGAGGTCGAGTGGGACGCCCTGCAGCAGATCCGCAACATCGCGGGCCTGCCCATCCTCGCCGGCCACGTGGCGGTAATGCCGGACGTGCACTTGGGCAAGGGCGCCACCGTGGGCACCGTCGTGCCCACGCGCGGCGCGATCATCCCGGCGGCGGTCGGTGTCGACATCGGCTGCGGCATGGCCGCGCTGCGCACCGAGCTGCAGGCGGCGCAGCTTCCCGAGAGCCTGGCCGCCGTCCGCTCGGCGATCGAGGCGGCCGTGCCGGTCGGCTTCGACATGCACGACGCGGAGATCAACCCGACGCACGAAGGCCCGCATGGCCGCGATCTGCGCGCGAAGATGCAGGCGCTGTTCGCGCGTCTCGAGAAGCTCGCGATCCTTACGGCGCTACGCCGCGTGGATGCGCGCCGCATCTGGCGCCAGCTCGGCACGCTGGGCGGCGGCAACCACTTCATCGAGCTGTGCCTCGACGAGGGCGGCACCGTCTGGATCATGCTGCACTCGGGCTCGCGCAACATCGGCAAGACCATCGGCGAAGCCGCCATCGGCATGGCGCGCGAGGCGGCGCAGCGCGCCGGCGTTGCGCTGCCCGACAAGGACCTCGCTTGGCTGAACGAGGGCACGGCCGAGTTCGGCCAGTACGTCGAGGCCCTGCAGTGGGCGCAGGACTATGCGGCGCTGAACCGCGAGCTGATGCTGTTCCGCGTGCTCAACGCGCTGCGTGCAGCGCTGCAGCACCCTGTGAAGCTCACCGGCCAGGTCGTGAACTGCCACCACAACTACGCCACGGTCGAGGAGCACTTCGGCGCCAAGGTGTGGATCACCCGCAAGGGTGCGGTGAGCGCGCGCGAGGGCCAGCTCGGGATCATCCCGGGCTCCATGGGCACGCGCAGCTACATCGTGCGCGGCCGCGGCAACCCGCTGGCGTACTGCTCGTGCAGCCACGGCGCGGGACGGCGCATGTCGCGCGGCGCGGCCAAGCGGATGTTCGACCTCGAGGCGCTCGCGGCGCAGACCCGCGGCGTCGAGTGCCGCAAGGACGAAGGCGTGCTGGACGAGATCCCCGGCGCCTACAAGGACATCGACACCGTGATGGCCGCGCAGGCCGATCTGGTCGAGGTCGTCCACACCCTCAAGCAGGTGCTCTGCGTGAAGGGCTGATCCGGCGGATGCGCCGGCAGCCCCGCGCGGCACCGGCCCCATTCAAAGGAGATACCCATGCATTCCACTGTCCTGCAACTGGACATCCAGGGAACGCCGCAGGCCTGGATCCCGCTGGAGCAGGCCGCGCTGCACTACGCCACCAATTCGGTGGCCTGGGCCGAGGGCGAAGGCCCGCTCGCCGTGCTGCGCGGCGGCTGGAACGCGGTCACGGGCCGCCAGTCGCGGATCGAAGTGCACCCGATCATCGCCGTGCGCGGACATTCGCGCATCAACCTGTTCGAGGTGCCGGTCGGCGTCACCAAGCACAAGCTGCTGCGGCGCGACCGCCATACCTGCGCGTACTGCGGCGAGGTCCGTGAGGTGTGCGATCTGCAGGCCGAGCACATCGTTCCCGCGTCGCGCGGCGGCCCCTACGGGTGGATGAACCTCGTCACGGCGTGCGCCGCATGCAACGCACGCAAGGCGAACCGCACGCCCGAGGAGGCCCGCATGCCGCTGCTGTACCTGCCCTACGTGCCGAGCCGGTACGAGGCCTTCCTGCTGGAAGGCCGCCGTATCCGCGCCGACGTGCATGAGTGGTTGGCCGCACGGCTGCCAAAGCATTCGCGGCTGCACTGAGCCTTGTGCCCGGTGCGCCGCACAACAGTTCTTTCGTGAAAGGCAATGCGCTCACAGGCAGGGGTTCCCAAGCCCCGCCGGCGTGCGATGCCCGGCCTCGCGGCCGTCGGCGTCGAACGTGCCGCCATTGCGGGAAGCGAGGGAAGCGCGATGACATGGTGTGTCACCGGGTTCGAGTCCCGGCATCGCTCCCTATTGGATAGCTCAGTCGGGTAGAGCAACGAGCCCATAACTCGTCTGTCGCAGGTTCGACTCCTGCTCCAAGCCAAGAACGGTCGAAAGACCACCCGCCGAACGCATCGGGGGCATGCCGCGCAAGCGGCGTGTCACCGGTGTCAGCGGCCCGGTCCCGTGCCAGCGCCATGCGGAGCTTCGCGTCTGCGGTCAGCCAGCCGCCCACGACTTCGGTCCGGGCGGCGGCGCACCGTGGTCCCGTGCTCTGGCAGCGCCGGCCCGCCGTGCCCCTGTAACGGCACCCTTTTTTCTACACACGCTTTTTTGAAGGAGAACAACATGGAATTCAAGCGTGTCACCATCCGCAAGAACGAGCGCGGCCTGCTGCTGCGCAACGGCGACTTCGAGCGCGTCCTGGCGCCGGGTGCGCACCGGCTGTTCAGCCTCGCGGACGCGCTCTCGGTCGAGAAGTTCGCGCTCGAGCAGCCCGCCTTCACGCATGCCATGGCCGACTACCTGATGGCCAGGGAGCCGGAGGTGGTGGCGAAGGAGTTCGTGCGCGCCGAGCTGTCTGAAATGCAGGCCGGCCTGCGCTACGAGGACGGCGTGCTGGTCGAGATCCTGCCGCCCGCCACGCGGCGCCTGTACTGGCGCGGCCTCGTGGACGTGCGCGTTGACGTCGTGGACGTTTCGGCCGATCCGCGGCTGCCGGACGATCTGGCGCAGCGCCTGACGCAGACGCAGTTGCGCCAGCGCCCGGTGACGGGTCTGGCCGGCGTGCTGCAGGTGCAGGTGCCCGACCGCGGCGCCGCACTGCTGACCATCGACGGCAAGGTCACGCGCCTGCTCGAAGCGGGCAGCCATGCCTTCTGGAAGTTCGGCCGCAGCATCGCGGTGGAACTGGTCGATCTGCGCCTGCAGGCGATGGAGGTGACGGGCCAGGAGATTCTCACCAAGGACAAGGTGAGCCTGCGCCTGAACCTCGCCGCGACCTGGCGCTACGCCGACGTGCTGAAGGCCCATGCCCAGCTGGCCAAGCCGGCCGAGCAGCTTTACCGTGAGTTGCAGTTCGGCCTGCGCGCCGCCGTCGGCACGCGCACGCTCGACGAGCTGCTGGAGAACAAGACGGTGATCGACGAGGTCGTGTCCGCGCACGTGCGCGCCAAGCTCTCGGCCTTCGGGCTGGAGATCGACGGCGTGGGCGTGAAGGACATCGTGCTGCCCGGCGAGATGAAGACCATCCTGGCGCAGGTGGTCGAGGCCGGCAAGTCGGCCGAGGCCAACGTGATCCGCCGCCGTGAGGAAACGTCGGCCACGCGCTCGCTGCTCAACACGGCCAAGGTGATGGAGGACAACCCCGTCGCCCTGCGCCTGAAGGAGTTGGAGACGCTGGAACGCATTTCCGAGCGCATCGACAAGATCTCCGTGTTCGGCGGTCTGGACCAGGTGCTCAACGGGCTGGTGAAGCTGGCTCCGCGCTGAGCTGGCCACAAAGACAAAGGGCTCCCGCTTCGGCGTGGAGCCCTTTTTCAATGGAGCCCTTCAATGCGCAGGCCTACGGCGCTTTGATCGATTTCTCGATCTTGAGACCGCGCATGCTGGCGGAATTTGCCGCATGTAACCGGAGCTTCAAGAAACCTAGGGCCGCCAATTCAGCCTTCAGATGTCCAGCCTGAGCAGGCCCGGCATTCCCCTTCTGGGTCAAATCTTCGCCCTACTACGCCACACTGGGTGTACCAGTGCGGCTGGATGGGGCAATCTGGCGTGGATCGACACAGCGGGAGAACCGAATGTTCCAGGCCAGTAACCTTGCTTCGCACCCCCAGCCTCAAGCCGAGCCCATGCGACCCATGTTCTATCGCATGCGCGATGTACTGCGGATGACGTCATTGAGCCGGTCCAGCCTGTATCGACGCATCGCTGCGGGCAGTTTCCCTGCGCCCGTGTCCTTGGGGGGCGCCGCGAAAGGCTGGCGGCGCATCGATCTGGAGCAGTGGGAGCAGGATCCGGGGAACTTCAAGCTGATGGCGGCCTGCACAACCATCACCACCGGGCAGGGAGCGAAAGTCCGCCAAGTGCGCTACTGAGCGCTCTTCACTGAGGGTGGTCAGAGCCACTTCAATGTGCGGCCGCCCTGCATTGGCAGCTGATTTTCAGATATTTTCCATATAGCTGAAAATCAGCTATTATTGATTTAGCTGTTTTACTGCTAAATCCATGGATAACGCGCTTCCCCCGCAGCCTCTGCTTTCCGCCGATCAGTTGGGCCAGATCCTGCGCGCCGCCCGCAAGCACGCCAAACTGACCCAGGCGGCGGTCGCTGCGCGGCTGAACCTCAGCCAGAACCGGGTTTCCTATCTGGAGCTTCATCCTGAGGAACTGAGCTTCAAGCAGCTTCTGACCTGGTGTGGGGTGCTGGGGCTTGAACTAAAGCTGGGCACGCGCGGTGCGGTTGTCGTGCCAGCAGCCGCGTCGGCACCCTGGTGACATGGGACGCCGGTCACACAGCCGCACCCTGGGCCTGTGGGCCAATGGCGAGCACGTGGGGCGCTGGACGCTGCCCGCGCGCGGGCCCATGGAACTGCACTACGACGCGGACTGGGTTCAGTCCCCCCTGGGCCGCCCGCTGTCGCTATCCCTGCCCTTCAACCTGCACAATGCGCCCCTCAAAGGCGCCGCGGTCGCGCACTACTTCGACAACCTGCTGCCCGACAGCGATGCGACCCGTCGGCGGATCGCCGCCCGCTTCAGGACGGGCTCCATCGATGCCTTCGACTTGCTGCGCGCAATTGGCCGCGATTGCGTGGGAGCGATCCAGGTCCTGGGCGACGAGGAAGTTCCCGCGGGGCCGGGCCGGATTGAAGCGGTTCCGCTGGACGAAGCGGCCGTCGAACGGCACTTGCAGAACGTCGTGGGGCCCGACCGCTTCGGTGCGGCCGAGGAGCCTGATGACGATTTCCGTATCTCGCTGGCGGGCGCCCAGGAGAAGGATGCCTACCTGTGGTGGAACGGTGCCTGGCACAAGCCGCGTGGCGCCACCCCCACCACGCACATCTTCAAGCTGCCGATGGGGTTGGTCGGCGGGCGGCGGGCGGATTTCTCCACGTCGGTCGACAACGAGTGGCTGTGCCTGCGGCTGCTGCGCGCCTATGGGTTGCCTACCGCGCAGCCGCAGATCATGACCTTCGGCACGCTGCGCGTGCTGGTGGTGGAGCGCTTCGACCGCCGATGGACGGATGACGGGCGGCTGCTGCGGCTGCCGCAGGAAGACTTCTGCCAGGCCACCGGCACCTCGCCGCTGGTCAAGTACGAAAGCGAGGGCGGTCCGGGTCTGCGCACCCTCTTCACCCTGCTCCAGCAGTCGGTGACGGCGCAGGAGGATATGCGCACGCTGATGGCGGCGCAGATCCTGTTCTGGCTGCTGCGCGCGCCCGACGGCCATGCGAAGAACTTCAGCATCCGCCTGCTTGCGGGCGGGGGCTTTCAACTGACGCCGGTGTACGACGTGATGTCGGCCTATCCGGTGATCGGCAGCGGTCCGAACGAGTGGTCTCCGCGCGAGGTGAGGCTGGCCATGGCTCTGCTGGGGCGCAACCGCCACTACCAGGTAGACACCATCCTGCGGCGCCACTTCAACAGCACGGCCCGGCAGGTCGGGCTCGGGGCGGATGCCGAGGATCTCATCGAGGAGATCGTGGCCGCGACGCCGGATGTGATCGCCGGCGTGCAGCGCGAGTTGCCGAGCGGGTTTTCGCAGAAGGTGCTGGACAGCGTGCTTGGCGGGCTGGAGCGCGCTGCCGCACGACTCGGGCGTATGCCGCTGGATTGATTTTCTACGGCTCCAGGCTGAAACCTGTCGCGTGCAGAAGCCACGGCGAAAGACAGCTATCCCCGACAACGGACGACTAGCATGGTTTCGAGGCGCCCGTCTCTACGGAGGTCGCGGGCATAGGTGCCACCGCAACTTGAATTCGCGCCTAAGTACCATGCCACTCAATATCTCGCTGACAATTCTGGCTCTATGCCGCTTGAAATTGCGTTTCAGACGAGGGAGTTACGTGCCACCTGTGAAAGCCCGGCGAAGGCGAAGCGGGAACTTGGCGAGCCAGGAAGCAAGGCTCTGCGCCGGGTGCTGGCCGACATGAACGCGGTCGAAACTGTCGCCGAACTGTTTGATATGGGGTTAGAAATTGAGAATTGCACGAAGGAACAGGGAATGCTACGGTTCCAGTTAAGCGAAGGACTTAACCTCTTCTGCAATGTGAATCAGCAAAGTGCGCCGATGAATGGTGGAACGATTGACTGGACCCAAGTGACGAGGCTCAAGGTCGCTCGCATCGGGGACGGCAAATGAACGTCTTCGATGAATTTTGCCCTGCGTGGGCGTCTCCTCCAGGCGAAACCGTTCGAGAACTCGCCCAGCGGAACGGTCTGACACAAGCGGTTGTTGCCAGTGCCCTCGGGATTTCGGAAAGTGCCCTCGCTCGTGCGCTCGATGGCGATTTGCCCATCACCGAAGCGAGAGCTGAAAGACTTGCGGCCTCTGTCGGGGCTACGCCTCGCTTCTGGCTTGCGCGTGAGGCGCAGTACCGCCATGCGTTGCAGGCGATTCACGATGACACCCGCGCGTGGGTCTCCAGCCTTCCGTTCGCCGACATGGCGAAGTTTGGATGGTTGGATGCCGCAAGCACGGCCGCGGACAAACTCCACCAAGCTTTCGCCTTTTTCGGCGTGTCGAGCGTCGATGAATGGCGGGATACGTGGCTTTCTGAACACGCCGGCTTAACGGCGTACAGGACATCGCCAGTCTTTACGACGCAAGGCGCGTCTGCCGCTGCTTGGCTTCGACAGGGTGAGTTGGCCGCGAGCCGCATCAGCACCGCGCAATGGTCCCGCGCCGACTTCGAGCGAATCTTGCCGGAGTTGAAGCCGCTGACGAGGGTCGAGAAGCCCGCGGAGTTCATCCCTCAGCTTCAGCGTAGGTGTGCCGAGTGTGGGGTCGCAGTTGTCATTGTCCGCGCCCCCAAAGGCTGCCCGGCAAGCGGTGCAACACGGGTTAGAAATGGTCAAGCCATCCTTCAACTCAGCGTTCGGTATCTGCGCGACGACAGCTTCTGGTTCACTTTTTTCCACGAGGCGGGGCATCTGGTTTTACACGAGGATCGCTTGTTCCTTGAGTGGTCTGAGAAGCGACACCTTGATGAGAAGGAAGAGCGGGAAGCCAATGACTTTGCTGGGAAGGTTCTGATTCCGCCGTCGCAAGAGGCTGCGCTGCGCGCGCTTCCTCACGAGTACAAGGCCGTCATGAGGTTTGCGCGAAAGCTCTCTGTGTCGCCGGGCATCGTGGTTGGTCAGCTTCAACACCGAGGCTTGGTGCCTCGGGAAAAGCTTAACTTCCTGAAGAAGCGATATACCTGGGGCTGATGATCCCTACCCGCGGAAGGGTAGATACTTCCCGGGGCTCTTCTGCCAGTTGCACATGGCGTCCTCCATGACCTGCATGCCGACGCCCAAGTGCTTCTCCAAGGCGGCAACACGCGCTTCGAGGGTCTTGGCACCGGTATTCGAGTCGATTTGTCCGTCGAATAGCAAGCGTGCCCCCTTCTTGGGACCGGTGGCCTCGTTCATATACGTCGAGTTGGCATCAATCGCGGCGAGGCCGACCTTGGCGAGCATTGTGAGGTAGTCGAAACGCCCAGTGCGCCCGAAGCTCATTACCGCGTCCATCGAGTCATACAACAGTGCGAATGCCTGTCGAGGGTGGCCTTTCACCTGCGCCAGCGCGCTCGCGATCATCTGATCGTGCGAGCCGTTCGCTTTAACCCATGCGACGTAGGTCCTGATGACGACATTGGTGCCGCGAGCACTTTGCTTGAGGGACTCATACTTGCGGTGATTGCCGAACTTGCCTTTGAAGTCGGCACGGTTGTCCTCGAGCCATTCGCCGTAAGCTATTGGGTCAGCGGCAACTCGCTGCCAAGTCCAAGGCGTGTCCTCGAACGCGCCGTACAACTCGCGCGCAAGCAGCCATTCGGTGCGCAGGTTCCGGCCGCAATGGGTGGCGAGGAATACTAGCCAGAACGCCTCCTCCCGGTGCCCCTCCGACGCCTTGAGCATTGCTGCCTTGATCGGGTCGAAGAGGGCGCTCTTTGGGTCGGCACGCAGCAGACTAATGGGCCTTGCCTGCACCTTGTGCACATACTCGACGCGCTGGAGGCTGTCGATGAGCTGGTCTACGAAGGCTAGCATGTTCTCCACGGGGACGATACCGGTCAGTGGCATATGTTCTTTGTGGAACTCCATTAGCTGTGCTTCGAGAGCATCTCTTCGCCGTTCCTTCTCAGGGCCTTTCATGTCGGTTCCTTGGTCGAGGCTGCCCGGTCATCGAAGATCGACAACTGGTCTTTGTCGGAGGTGAGCTTGTAACGCTTCTTGATGTACGTCGAGTAGACGTCGTCGTGGATACGTCGCTTCAGACGCCTTATCTCTGGCTGGTTGTTAGGGACGAGACCAGCCTTATGGATTGTCAGCAAGGTAGCCAAGTCGTCCCAATACGGGTCCATGGTCGCAGGTGGCGTTGGTATGGCGCCATGGCCGGTGCGCACCTTCTTCTCGAAGTCGACGAGGCTCTTCACGGCACCCCACGGGTCGCCCTTGGGCATCGGCGGCATTGGGCGGTGCGTTTGCCAGCCCTCATTTAAGAACCGGAGGGCTTTGTCATGGTGCTCGTCGTAGAGGTGCAAGCTGCCGACGGCGTGCTTGTATTCGCCCAGTTCGATGCCCACTGACCGGGCGACGAGTTCTTGAAGCATGGTGAAGGTGAAGACATCGTGGGGCAGACCAAGCCAGGCGTCGTTGGAACGCATCGACGTCAACATGTGCAGCCGACTGTCACGCACCATGAATTGCAGCGTGCAGGTGCAGGGTACGTCCTTATGAGATTCAAGCGTGTCGGTGCGGTCAAACAGTTGTAAAACGGCTTGCCTGGAATCTCGCTTGTCCTTCAGCAACTGGATGACGCGGGCGACTTGGTCATTTGGCGTCTTGCCGAACAGGCGTGGCCCGTAGGCGCCGTAGATGGTCTTCTTGTCGTCGGAAAACTCGTCGTAGCTGGGGATGTAGTGCTGGATGAAGTCCAGTCGATTGCTGCCCGCAAGTATCCACAACAGTTCGCCGAGGCAACTAAAGAGGAGGCCCCTCGACTCCGACCGGCTGAGACGGACCCGTGGCGCTGAGAGCTTCAGCAGCATGCCGCTGGTTTCCCGAGCATCACCTTTCGACGGTTTTATCGCGGTACCGCGGGCGAGAATTTGCTTGTATACCTTGAACAGCAGGTCGTCGAGGGAGTCGGCAGCGAGGTACACGCCTTGCTCGCTGGGTCAGGCGAAGAGGCAGAGCTGAGGAGGATCAGTTGCAATGACCCGCGCCGGCAAAGCTGCTTTCAGGCCAATTCGCACTGCGTACCGAGCGGAGATCGCGATAGCGCCATGTTGAAGCGCGCGCTGGCGTTGGTTGGCGGTAACGTCGTAGTGGGGATGTCGCGCACCGCGATGGAAGGCGCGAGGGGGCAGCCCAACGCTAGCCGCAAATTCGTGCAGTTCTTGGATGCTATCTGCCACGAGGTGGAACCAAGCACAACCGTGCTTCAGGACCTTGGCGTCGTCGACGTATATCACTTGCAGTTCTCTCTCCTGCTCAGCAATTTAACATTTTGCGACATGTACTCCGGGGCGGGTTTTCCAGGGCCTGCGATGGTGGAAAGCGTAGCCACCGCTTTACGATCAACTCCGTTAAGAAATTCCGACCATTGGGCCCACGCACGAGCGGCGCCGGCGCTTGCGCGATGGATTCACGCGAAGGGTGTAGTCCGAGCGGCTTGCGGGCATGACAGAACTGCGAAGCTCCTGACGGTGGAAAAGCCCACCGCGTGCCGACAGAGGATCTTGGGCAGCGACTTCCAGTGGGAGGTGGTGGCCAGCTTCGCTGCAAAGTCGCTTGAGAGTTTTCAGCCCGCGGTGCGTACCAACGCAGTTCTGCCTACTTGCAGTTCAAAACTGATTTCGGACTTCCCTGTATCGAGCGCTTGGCGGCGGCGTACCAGTTGCGAAGTGCGGGCGCGACCTACGCGGCAACGAGATTGACGGTGGTTCCGAATGAGGTCTGGCTCAGAGTCACATCCCCCTCTGGGATCTCAACAGATTGGGTAAATGGCCCGCTTTTGAGCACACCGTCAAGGCTGGATGGTTGCGACCGGTACGCCATGATCCCCGAGAAATCCTGCGTGAAAACCAGATCAAGCAGTTCGCGGCGCAGACCCAACATCAACTGCCGGCGGCGATCCAAAGCAATGGACCTCACCACGATCTTGGCGTCGAAATCAGACTTGCCATAAAAGAAGTTTCCCGGCACTTCGACGTCGCCGCTCCGATCCCCGTTAATCGTCACCCCGTCCGCGTCGATTAGGGGCACGCGATCGAGGCTCAGCGGCTGGCGCGAGTTGACCAGTTTTTCGTAGCGATGCCGCATGGCCTGCGACACACGTGAATAGGGACTGATCAGCCTCAGCCACGCAGCAAGAAAACCAAACCTCGCCAGCAGGCGAAGCTCTTGCGGCTCCCACATCACCGGCTCCGGCTCGGGATCAAGGAGCCAGACCTTGGCACATCGGGAGTCATCGATCGCCGCAATCGTTCCGTACCTGACTCCCGCGCGCCATTGCGCCGGCTCGCTTCTCAACGACTTCAGATGTGCCTTCTTCTCAGCGATATTGGAGGCATGGAGCGAGACTTTGGGCTCCTTCCTAGTGTTGTCGCGCACGACGGTTCCCTTTGTTTCTACCTGGATCTTCCTCTCGCCATCGGATCCAAGGTGGAAATCCAGATGCGGGGTGCGCATCACCGGGATGCGCACCCAGTCGGCCAGTGTCATGCCGTGGATCCTGCTGACCGCCGAAAGACCGAGGGCGACCCCAATTCGCTCGCGCAGACCGTTGTGAGGATCATAGGCGGGGTCTTTCAGTCGCACCGATCCGGACCTGCAAAAGTAATCATCCAATGGTTGCGCATACTGATTTGCAACGCGGCGGATAGACGCTTTCGTTGCAAATCGATCCGGGCCCGTGCCGAGGTGCGTGAACAGAGAGTAGGTGAGGAACTCTCCCTGCGGAACCTCGATCGATTTGCCCGCAATCTGGTCCAGGCCCGCTCGGATTCCGCGGATCCTCTTCAATGCACGTTCATGCTCGTGGTTGTAGTAGTCGACATCCACGACAAGTTTGTTATTCCTCGACAAGTCCTCTTCCCCAGTTCATCTACGCGAGTGCACGCAAGGACAAGCATATCGGACGGGACATTGACTGTGCCGTCGGCCCGGATCGAGCGCCACCTGCACCGAACGGGCAGGGGCCTTACGGCGCACGGGTTGCGGTCGCGTCGATCGGTCGTGCTGATCGGGTCTTGCTGCGCAGCGTTGCCGGCAAGCCGGTAGCCCTGCGGCAAGGCCGTCAGGCCACCTGAATCAGAACGGCACGCCGGGGCGGCCAAAGCCGACGGAGACTGTGTGTGCACGCCAAGCTGTAGGCTGATTACGATTTGAAAGCGGCTGTTCTGAGTTGAAGGGGATCCGGACTGCTTTCGCTGCTCAACAGCCGTTGGCGGCACCACCATTCGCCTGGCGACGCGCTACCAAAGCATGTGCACCGGCATGGATGCACCGTTGTCACGACCTGGAGGCTGCTTGGGCGAAGGCGCGAAGCGCTGGACGGGCGGGACTTTGTGGTCCGCCAGTTGGTCGAGGTAGTCAGCCCAGGCCTGCGCCATTGCGTGGCGCTGTTCGATGAATTGGGCACGGTCATAGGTATCGCCCAGTTCTTCGTCGGAGACGTGGGCAAGGTGCTTCTCGATCAGTTCCCGGTCCCAGCCGAGCTTTTCTCGGATGAGTGTCCGGGCCATCGCCCGGAAGCCATGGCCCGTGATGTCCTGCTGGGTGTCGTAGCCCAGGGCCCGCAGGGCACTGTTCATCGTGTTGTTCGAGATGTAGCGCGTGTAGCCGTCCTTTCCCGGCCGGCGGGACACGCTCTTGAACACGGGGCCGGAGGGGCCGGTCACCTTGTGCATGCGATGCAGTATCTCGACGACTTGGCGTGGTAGCGGCACGATGTGCGGCGGCGTCTGGTTGTCGAACTTGTGAGCTTCGCGCACCTTCATGATGTGCGGCGGGCAGGTCCAGATGGCGGCATCGAGGTCCAGTTGCTCCCACTCCATCATGCGGATCTGGCCGGGCCGCTGGAACACATAGGGCATGATCATCAGGGCACAGGTGACGGTGAAGTGGCCCCCGTAGCCACGGATGTCGCGCAGGAGTTGCCCGATCTTTTCGGGGTCGAGCATGGTCGCGAAGTGCTTCACCCTGGGGGCACGCAGCTTGAAGTCGGCGACGCTCTTGGCCATGAAGTTCTTGCCCGGGTCCAGGAGACCGAGCGTGACGGCCCTGGCGTAGACGCGCTGCAGGCTCTCACGCAGGCGGATGGCTGTCTCTCTGGTGCCGGCTAGGGAGACGGCTTCCAGGCATTGCAGGACGTCCATCTGGTTGAGGCTCCCGATCGGGTGACGGCCCAACCTGGGAAAGGCGTGCATTTCCAATTGGCGCAGGATCTTCTGGCTGTAGCTCTCGCTCCACTCGTGCACGTCGGTGGCGTGCGCGTGCCACTCGCGCGCCACACTCTCGAAGGTGGCCAGCGCCTGGCGCTGTGCCTCTTGGCGCACTTCAAGCTTCTTGACGCGCGGATCCTTGCCCATGGCGAGGAGACGGCGCTGCTCCGCAGCTAAATCGCGAGCTGTCGCCAGAGAGATCTCAGGGTACGGACCCAGCGTGAGCTTGATCCGCCGACCCTCGACACTGATGTAGTTGAACAGCCAACGCTTGCCGCCACTCGGATGGACGCGAAGATACAGTTTGTCCCCATCGGACAACATGTACTCCTTGTCCGCAGGCTGGGCCAGATCAATGGCCTTGGCAGTGAGCTTCATCGCCGTACCTCCGTGTACCCTGTGAAAACAGGCTGAACGGTAAGGGAACACGCCAGGGAACAAAAACCCTGGGATTCGGCGGAACCGAATGCGACGCTGTGGAACAGGTTTCTTGCGTAACCCCTTGATTTCCTTGAGGAAACGGGATTCGGTGAAACTGGGTGAGAAAGGGGGATGGTGGCCTGGGGCGGAATCGAACCACCGACACGCGGATTTTCAATCCCCGCTTCAGATGATTCCGCACGATTCAGTTTCGTTGATTTTCAATATATAAATCAACAACTTACGAAAAATCAGAGTCAGCCAGCCGTTGCGCCACGTTGATCTTTGTGCCCCTTTTTTCCAGAATCCGTCTTACATCCGCCCTTACATCGGCGCCGATGTAAGACCGGGGAGCCCTACATGGCGAAGATTGCATTCACGGCGGGCCGAGTGTCCGCCTTCACCTGTCCTGCCGACAAGAAACAAGCATTCCTTTGGGATGCCACCACGCCCGGCTTGGGGCTGCGCGCCACACCCAAGGGCAAGTCAGCCTACATCTTCCAAGGCGAGTCCAACGGGAAGACGGTGCGAATCACCATCGGCAGTCCCGCCGCTTGGACTATCGAGCAGGCCCGCGCCAAAGCACGGGAGCATCAGCGGCAAATTGATGAGGGCCGCAACCCAGCCGAGGTCAAGCGCAGCACGCTCGCGGCTGAGGAAGCCGAGCGCCAGCACCGTGCGGCGGAAGCGGAAGCCCTGCTGCAACGGCAAGCCCGCGAGGCAGTCACCGTCAGCGAAGCGTGGCACGCGTATCTTGAGGAGCGCCGCCCGCACTGGGGCGCGCGCAACTATGCCGACCACCTGAAACTGGCTCAAGTTGGTGGCGAAAAGCGCAAGCGGATGCCCGGCGCCGTGACCACAGCGGGGCCGCTTGCCGAACTGATGGCAATGCGCCTGCTGGACTTGACGCCTGAGCGGGTTGAAATGTGGGCTGCGAAAGAGGCCCAGACGCGCCCCGCCCGCCTCCGGCTTGCCATGCGGCAGTTGAAGGCTTTCCTGCGCTGGTGCGCAACCCAGCCAAACTACCGCACGACCACCGATGCCGCTGCTGCCAGCAGCAAGAAGGCCCGCGAAACCGCTGGCCGCATGAAACCCAAGAGCGACGTGCTCCAGCGCGAGCAGTTGGCGGCTTGGTTTGCCCAAGTGCGGCAACTTCAGAACCCCGTGATTTCGGCCTATCTGCAATGCCTGCTGCTGACAGGTGCGCGGCGCGAGGAGCTGGGTGAACTCCGCTGGGAAGACATCAACTTCCGCTGGAAGGGCATGAGCCTTGGCGACAAGATCGAGGGAACGCGACAGGTGCCACTCACCGCGTATGTGGAAAGCCTGATGGCTGCTTTGCCACGCCGCAATGAATGGGTGTTCAGCAGCCCCGCCAGCAAGAGCGGGCGCATGGTTGAACCCAGCATTGCGCACCGGCAAGCCTGCGCCACAGCGGGGCTGGAACTGACGCTACATGGCCTGCGGCGCAGCTTCGGAACGCTGTCTGAATGGCTGGAGATTCCCGCAGGCGTTGTTGCGCAAATTCAGGGCCACAAGCCCAGCGCCACCGCCGAGAAGCACTACCGTGTTCGTCCGCTCGACCTGCTGCGTGTTCATCACCAACGCATCGAGGCATGGATGCTGGAGCAAGCCGGGATCGAGTTCAAGCCCGCCGCTGGCAGCCCCAATCTGCGCGTGGTGAACAAGTAGGCAGCACCGTCCCATTGGATTACAATCAAACCCATGCAAACGGTCGCCGAGCTGCCTGAGTTCATCCGCACGGCGGACAAGTTGCTCAGTCTCGTGGAGCGGCAAGACCTGATCCGGCATCTGGCTTCGCACCCCAAGGCAGGCGACCTGATGGAGGGCACGGGCGGCGTGCGCAAGCTGCGCTGGCGCCGGGGCGACCACGGTAAGAGCGGTGGCGTGCGAGTCATCTACTACTTTCATGACGAGCACATGCCGCTCTACCTGTTGACGCTCTTTGCAAAGGGTGATCGCGCCAACCTGAGCAAGGCGGAGCGCAACGAACTGGCCGACTTGGTTGGCGCACTGGTCAGCATCTGGAAGGCGAAAGGACGGAAGAAATGAGCACGGCATTCGACAGCATCAAGCGGGGCTTGCAGGAAGCCATTGCCCATGCCGAGGGGCATGGCCGGGGCGTGCGCGTGCATCGTCCGCGTCCGGTGGACGTGAAAGCGCTGCGCGCCAAGGTGGACATGACGCAGGAAGAGTTCGCGGCGAAGTTCGGCTTTTCCACCGCCACGCTGCGCCACTGGGAGCGCGGCGACCGCAAGCCGCATGGGGCATCGCTGGTGCTGCTCAACGTGATCGAGCGCAATCCGCGTGCGGTGATTGAAGCATTGGCAGCTTGACGGCACCGTCCATGTGGGAGACAGGCAACAGAGCCAACTTCGCTGATTGGCGGGAGCATGACGCTGTCGCCGTCTGGGAGCTGGCGGCGCTGATGGCTGGAATCGACCCGCACGCGCTCAGCGATGTAGTTGGCCCGGACGGCGATGCTCTTGACCTCAGCGCCGAACAGGAAGCGGTGATCGCGGGTGTCCACGCAGGAGCCATTGAATGCGGCCAGTTCGAGCAACCGCCCATCACGCCCAAGACCATCATCAAGATGGCAAGTGCCATCGGGTGGCTTCGCCAGCACAACCGCGCCCCGGTTGCCACCGCATTGGATCGGACGCTGCACGCTCCCACGCCAGATCGCATCATCAAGAAAGAGAAGCTGATCGAACGCTACGCGGACAAGGGCTGGCCGACGATTGAAGAAGACCTCAAGCGCGCGAAAGACAACGGCCTCAACGTAGCGCAATCTGGCGCGCACGGCCTGTGGAACGAGCTGCTGGCCCTTGACTGGGCGCACCAGCACGCCAAATTGGCGAGCGATAACGATTCCGCCAAGGGGCTGTCGAGCTTCCCTTGGCCTGTGTCTCGCTCCTAAACCACCGATAGGCAGCGCGGAAATTGTCCGCATTCGCCCGGAATTGCCCGGCGCCGCCCCGCCGCCATGCCCCATTGACCCGGTTGACGCAGCGCCAAGACCCGCATTAGGCCATTTCCGCCCTCTCAAAAGAATGGAGAGCCATCACAACTTCCGCAAGGAGAAAAGATGGCCTCCCTCCATCCTGTCCCGCCGCCGCTGGAGCACGAAACCCGCTCCGCACTTCCCACCGCAGAAGCAGCCTTTCACCTGAACCGCTCGCAGCAGACCCTGCGTGTGTGGGCCTGCCGCGAGAACGGCCCGATCCACCCTGTCCGCATCAACGGGCGCTTGGCTTGGCCCGTGGCGTCCCTCCGCACCGTGTTGGAGGGCAAGTGATGGCGAACCTCAAACCCAACCTTGAAGAGGCAAGCGCCTTTCTGTCGGCGCTCGATCCTGATGGGGTCTACACGTTCCAGACCTTCCACGATCTTGAGAAACGCGGCGGCGGCGTGGTCTTGCACGGCAAGCTTGCAGAGCATCAGGGCACCTTGACGCGCCTGAACCAGCAGGGCCAAGGCGTGTTCGTGATGGTCAACAAGGGCGATGGCATCGTCCACGGCAATGCAAAGACGTGCCGCACTGCGGCCAATGTTGTTGCCGTGCGCGCCCTGTTTGCCGACTTGGATGGCGCACCGCTGGAGCCGGTTCTGCCGCACCACCCACACATCGTTGTTGAAAGCAGCCCCGGTCGCTGGCACGCCTACTGGCTGACCCGCGATCTGCCGCTGGCCGACTTCAAGCCGCTCCAGCAGCAGCTTGCCCAAAAGTTCGATGCCGACCCCAAGGTTTGCGATCTGCCCCGCGTGATGCGCCTGCCGGGCTTCTGGCATCAGAAGGGCTCGCCGTTTCAGACCCGCATCCACGAACTGCTCGCCAAGGAGAACACCCGTGTCTAAACCCATCGCATTCCCCATTCACCTCGCACCTTCGCCCTATCAGGAACTCATTGCAACGCTGGGGCTGAAACTGCCCACGGCTGCGCGCTCGGTGATGAACCGCACTGCGGCGAATGATTCGACCATCCCCGAATCCAGCCGCAACAACACGCTCACCAGCCTCGCGGGTGCGATGCGTCGCAAAGGCTTCGATCAAGACGCCATCGAAGCTGCCTTGCTGAAACACAACGCCGAGCATTGCACTCCGCCTCTGCCCGATAAAGAGGTGGCAACTATCGCTGCCAGCGTGTCGCGCTACCCACCGTCTGGCGCGGTTGATCTGTTCTCGATGACGGACGCCGGCAACGCCGAAGCCTTCGCCAATGCAATCCAAGACCGCGCGCGCTACGTTCATTCGCAGGGCTGGTATCTCTGGAACGGCTTGCATTGGATGCATGACGAGTCCAGTCAGATCATGGAAATTGCCAAGGGTGCGGTGCGTGGCATGCCCACGCACCCCGCCTTCGTGCAAGACGAGGATGCGCAGCGCAAATGGCAGGCACACGTCAAGGCCAGCCTCCAACTCTCGCGCCTCAAGGCCATGCTGGAGCTGGCCCAATCGCATCCGGCATTGTCTGTCAGCCCCGCCACGCTCGACAGCCATCCCATGCTGCTGGGTGTCACCAATGGCGTCATTGAACTCCAGACTGGGCGCCTGCGCCCCGCCCGCAAGGAAGACCTGCTGACGACGCATAGCCCCGTTCAATTCGACCCGGACACGAAGTGCCCGAAGTTTCATGCCTTCCTTTCGACCATCTTCGGCGGCGACAAGAAGTTGACGGCCTACATGCAGCGCGTTGTTGGCTATGCCCTCTCAGGAAAGACGAGCGAGCAGGTGTATTTCTTCCTGCACGGCGCTGGCGCCAACGGCAAGAGCACACTGTTGAATGTGATCGCGGAACTGCTTGGTCACGGTTTGGTCAAGACGATCCAGCCCGAATCCCTGATGGCGAATCGCTCCAGCACCAGCAACGACCTCGCGCGCCTGCAAGGGGCGCGCGTGGTGCTCAGCAACGAAACCGAGTCCGGCGCCCGGCTGAACGAAGCGCTCATCAAGCAGATGACCGGCGGCGAGCGCATCACCGCACGCTTCCTCTACAAGGAGCACTTCGAGTTTGTGCCGCAATTCAAATTGTTCGTGGCAGGCAACCACAAACCGGCCATCGTCGGACGCGACAACGGCATCTGGCGCCGTGTGAAGACCATTCCCTTCGAGGTCAGCATCCCGCCGAATCAACGCAACCCGAAACTTGGCGAGGAACTGTTGGCCGAGTTGCCGGGCATCTTGAACTGGGCGCTCAAGGGCTATAAGGACTGGGCCAAGAACGGGCTCCAAGAACCCTCGGTGATTTCTCAGGCCATTGCGGACTACCGCAACGAGATGGACATCATCGCCCAGTGGCTGGAAGATGACTGCGAGAAAGACCCTGCGGCGGCGATCAAGGCCCGCCCTGCCTATGACCGCTTCAAGCTGTGGTGCGAACAGAACGGCTACAGCAAGCCGATGACCAGCGCCAATTTCTACCGTGAGTTCAAAGCGATGTTCATGTGCGTCAAGCGTAACGATGGCAATTACTACCTCGGCGTGAAATCGCGCTACCCGTAGTGCCAGTGGATGCGGTGGAGGCTCTGCGCGCAATTTTCTTCAATTGGCTTTTTCCCCGCGAAGGAGAAAGTAACCGTAGAGACTCCACCCCCTCCACCCAGCCAACATCACCACATACCGACCTGGCTGGCAGCGCCTACCACCAGTGATATCAGATAGTCGGCCCGTAGTACCCCATCATGCGCCCCAACTCCCGCAGCCCCAAGATCATCGCCATAGGGTCTTTCTTAGCCCGCGCGAACTCGATGGCGTCCTGTAGCTGACCGATCACCGCTTTACGACTGATGGACAACCGTTCAGCATCGTCTTGCTGAATCTGCCGAAGCGCCCGCTGCACGTTAGCCTTAGTTAGCAAACGGCTGGCCGTCACCTTGGCGGAGCGCGGCGAGTAGCCCGCACGCATGGCCGCAGCCGCACCGTTGCAGTCCACGGCGTATTCGCGGACGAATCGGACTTGTTTGGCGCTAGTAGCCATGATCGAGCATCCAATCCTCGTTCATATTTCCATCCAGCAAATACGCTTCTTCTCCCGGAAATTGAGGGTCATCCGCCAAGCGCTGCGCGTCCTCGTATTCCCGTTCATCGTTGAATGAATCGGCACACTCATAGTCACTGAGTTGCTCGCCATACAACTTCCGTTCGACGGCAGGGTTCTCAACCATCCATCCGTGAGCGGCAGGCCACAGGCGTACAACCTTGCCTGATCGCTTCGCCAGTTGTTGGGCAAAGAGCGTTGCTTCGGGGAATGTCTCAAACAGAAGCATCACCTTCTTGCTCCGCCCGTCCATCCATCATCGTCGCCACCCGATTGCTGCCTGAAATCAATAGGCTTGGCAACCAGCAACACAGCGCCCATGACTTGCCGTGCAGCGAGAGATGCATACCCCGTTTCCTTGGCACGACCCTATGCAAATCCCCTGCTCTGACGCGCATGATCCTTGGCATTGCCCCAACCGCGCCCCCCGATCTGCCGACACGGTAGCGGGGCCAGAAGGCAGGCCCACGGTACTGCTGCGGCCTCCCCCTCCTGCTGCCTGACCATAGATGCAAGCCGACCTGTCCCGTTCGACATCAACAAGGTGGCGCGAAAGGTTGCCCTGCCCCTTCGGGCCATACTTACTGCGCAGATCGTCGGCCAGTTTGTCGTATCGCCGATTGCAATCAATCGCCCGCTGCGGCGTCGGGTCTTGTGCATCCGCACCCGCAGCGGACGAATTTGGAGTTGTTGCGCCACCTTGCAACATGCGCCTTGCAGCCTCCGGTGTCGTACCCGATGCATAGGCAGCAGCGTTGAACTTTTCTTCCTCAGTGAGGGTTGCCCCCTTGAGGATGACAGGACGTGATTCTTGCTGTTCGGCTGCACACGGAGCACTCTGGTAGGCAACCTTGCCTGACGCATCCTTGCACTTGAAGACCTGCCCATGCGCCATGGAAGCCGACGCGCACGCCACCATGAAAGCCACGACGGTACTGAACCTGCGCATCAGGACGCGCACAGCAGCGATCTCGTTCATCAGATCAACTTCCTCTCAAGAGCCTTGTGTGTTGAAGCACGCCATCTGACTTGATGGGTGCTGCCGCGTCTGCAACACGAACCACATGAAAGTGTTGGGTATTCGTCAGCAGATTGAAGTCTGTCCCAAAACCCCACTGGAGGCAACCATATCTGTTGTACTTGAAACGACAGATATGGTTGGAAATCGCCGCTCACGGCAATCTTTGGCAGATCGCCTTGGCGCGAGGATCGCAGCACTGCGACAGGCACGGCAATGGACTCAGGCTCATTTGGCCGAGCTTGTCGAGGTGGACACCGAAACCATCTCTCGATTTGAACGAGGGGCCACATTGCCTTCGTTGACCACCTTGGAGCAGATCAGCAAGAGCTTGCAGGTAGGCATGGGTGATCTACTGGCCCATACCGACGTAACGCCCGGCGATCAGGCACTGGCCGTCAGTGCATGGCTTGATGGACTGGATCAGCACCATCGTGCGTTCGTACTCGATATGGTCAAACGCACCTGTGACCATCTACGAAATCCCATATAGGTCGCCGCAAGGCATCTCACCCCCGGCAGCTGAAAAGGCCGGGGGCCAGTTCGGTTCGGTTTCGGGATAGCCCGAAAGGAGTCTCTTTCCCGCCCTGACTGGATGCAGGCCAAGGAAACGCGCTTCGCGCGCGTGCCCGAAGTTCTGTGCGCAATTCCGCGCTTACCTTCGGAGCATCATCATGATCCTTTCGGGCATCTTCATCTTCTTCAGCCTAGCCCTGCTGTTCGTCAAGCTGCCGTCACGTTGGCAACTGCGCTTGCTGGGCCATCCCCTACTGCTTGACCTTGCGGTTGCGATGTTCACGCTTGTGGTTCATTGGGGAACCTTCACAGGCATCATGTCCGCCACCATTGCCGGGCTGCTGACCAGCGCGGCAACCGGCCTTGCGCGCCGTGCGTGCGGTTTCACGCAGGGCTCGCGGTACATCCCCGGCTGGCTTCACTTGAAGCGCTGACTCCGCCCCACTCTGTCTTCACTTCCTCTTTGCACTTGGCCCGCAGTCGCGGGCTTTGTCGTTTCTGGAGCTTTCACATGAACACCGATCTCTATCAAACCGTCACCGACAAGATCATTGCTGCGCTCGAAGCCGGAGCGCTGCCTTGGCAGTTCCCATGGAACAGGGAGCCGGGCGGCGCTACGCCAGCCAACCTCAGCACCGGACGGGCATATAGGGGCATCAACACCCTGCTACTGAACTTGGCTGCAATGAGCGAGGGCTACTGCCGCAATCGCTGGCTGACCTACCAGCAGGCGCGCTCGTTGGGCGCTCATGTGCGCCGGGGCGAAACCGGCACGCCCATCGTGTTCTTCAAGTTGCTGGAAGTCGAGAGCGCGAGGCGCTCTTGCACCGCCAACCACGCGCCTGCGGCCAAGATCGTGCCGCTGCTGCGCTCGTTCACGGTGTTCAACGCCGATCAGGTAGACAACTTGCCGCCTGCACTGGCGGCACCCATATCAGCGCCCGATTGGAATCCAGTCGAGGAAGCCGAGCGCCTGCTGGCCCATTCCGAGGCGATCATCCGCCACGGTGGCGATCAGGCGTTTTACCGGCCTTCGGATGACGTAATCCAACTGCCAGCCCGCAGCGCCTTCCCCAAGGCTGAGGGCTACTACGGCGTGGCGCTCCATGAGTTGACTCATTGGACGGCCCACTCGTCGCGCTGCAACCGCCCAATGCAGGGACGACAGCACCTCACAGCATATGCCTTCGAGGAGTTGATAGCCGAAATGGGTGCCGCATTCCTCTGCGGCCATTGCGGCATCAACGCCGAGCTACAGCACGCGGGCTACATCGGCCATTGGTTGCAGGCCCTGCGCAACGACAAGCGCTTGGTGTTCACGGCAGCCTCAATGGCGCAGAAGGCGGCAGACTTTGTGCTGAGCACAGCGGGCGCCACCCCTTACCCGCAGCCAGCGGCAATGCCATGCGCCGCTTGATGCCGGAAATCGTCTTACATCCGCCCTTACATCGGAGCGCAAAGAAAAAAGCCTGCTACGCTTTTCGTAGCAGGCTTTCCTTTGTTTACTTGGTGGCCTGGGACGGAATCGAACCATCGACACGCGGATTTTCAATCCGCTGCTCTACCAACTGAGCTACCGGGCCAAGACTTATATTATAGCCAGAAAACCGCGCCTCTTTGGCGAGGCGCCGAAAATTTATCCGCGCTTGCCGCGCCCCAAGTCCACGCCGAGCTGGCGCAGCTTGCGGTAGAGGTGGGTGCGCTCCAGGCCGGTCTTCTCGGCCACGCGGGTCATGGAGCCGCCCTCGCGCGCGAGGTGGAACTCGAAATAGGCCTTCTCGAAGCCGTCGCGCGCCTCGCGCAGGGGGCGGTCGAGGTCGAAGCCCTGGTGGGAATGCGGGCCCATGTCGCTCGGCAGCGCCATGCTGAGCACGGGGATCGGCGTGGCCAGGCTGTCGGCCAGGGGGGCGGCGCTTTTGTGCACGACCGCGGCGGCAGGCGCTGGGCTGGCGGTGTTGCGCGCCAGGCCCTGCTCCACGGCCTTGAGCAGCTTTTGCAGCGTGATGGGTTTTTCGAGGAACGAGAACGCGCCGATGCGCGTGGCTTCCACGGCGGTGTCGATGGTGGCGTGGCCGCTCATCATGATGACGGGCATGGTGAGCAGGCCCGTGGCGGCCCATTCCTTGAGCAGGGTGACGCCGTCGGTGTCGGGCATCCAGATGTCGAGCAGGACGAGGTCGTACACGCCGCCCGCGCGGGCGCTGCGGGCCTGGGTCGCGTTCTCCGCGAGGTCTACGCTGTGACCTTCGTCGTTGAGGATTTCGGAAAGCAGGTCCCGAATCCCGAGTTCGTCGTCGACCACCAGAATGTTTGCCATGAAGTGAAGCGCCTTGTCCTGCGATGCGGTGTAGTGTTGTTAAAGCGCCACCGCCCGTTCAGGGGCGAATGATAGCGACACTTGGGCCCCGCGCACCATGCCGTTTTCCATACGGTTGGCCAGATCGACGCGCGCGCCGTGCTCGTCCGCGATTTTTTTCACGACGGCAAGCCCCAGGCCCGTGCCCTTGGCTTTGGTGGTGACGTAGGGCTCGAAGGCGCGCTGCAGGATGTGCGGCGCGAAACCGCAGCCGCTGTCGCTCACCGTGAGGCGCACGCGGCGCGACGATTCGCTCCAGCGGGTGCTGATGCGCACGGGCTCGGACACGGCGCCCGGCTGCTGCAGGGCCTGCTCGGTCGCGTCCTGGGCGTTTTGCAATAAATTGTGTATGACCTGCCGCAGCTGCTCCGCATCGCCCGCCACGCGCGGGCAGGCCGGGTCCAGCGCAACTTCGACGGGCACGACGGCGTTCTCGCTGCCGTAGAGCTGCAGCACGTCCGTGACCAGCGCGTTGAGGTCGAGCGGGTGCAGCTCGGCCGCGGGCAGGCGCGCGTATTCGCGGAATTCGTTGACGAGGCGCTTCATCGCATCGACCTGCTCGACGATGGTGCGCACCGACTTGGCGAGCACGGCCTGCTCCGGCTCGGGCAGCTTGCCCGAGAGCTTCATCTGCAGCCGCTCGGCCGAGAGCTGGATGGGCGTGAGCGGGTTCTTGATCTCGTGCGCCACGCGCCGCGCCACCTCGCCCCAGGCCTGGGCGCGCTGGGCCGAGACGATTTCGGTGATGTCGTCGATGACGAGCAGGCGCGAGGCGTCGGGCAACTCGGCGCCGCGCACCACGAGGCTGGTGCCGTCGTGCGCGTTGCCGCCCGCGGGCGCATGCAGCACGAAGGCCTGCTGCCAGTGGTCCAGCCCGTGCAGCACGCCGCGGTCGCCCGTGAAGGCGTCGAACTGCTCCTGCACCGCCGCGCCGAACTCCAGCAGGCCGGGCACCTGCGCCAGCGGCCGCCCTTCGTAGGCGGCCATGGGCGCGCGCAGGATGCGCGTGGCGCCGGGGTTGGCGGAGCGGACCACGCCCGCCGTGTCGAGCACGATCACGCCGGCCGTGAGGTTGTCAAGGATGGTCTGCAGGTTGGCGCGCGCCGCGTCCACCTCGCCGATGCTGTGCTCCACCGCCGCGCGCGCGTCGGCGAGCTGCCGGGTCATCATGGCGAACGAGCGCGTGAGACCGCTCAGTTCGTCCCGGTTCTGCAGCACGCCCTTGGGCGAGAGGTTGCCCTGCGCCACCTCGCGCACGCCCTCGGCCAGCACGAGCAGCGGGCGCGCGAGCTGGTTGCCCAGCAGCACGGCCAGCAGCACCGCACCGAACACGGCCAGGAACAGGCTGAGCGTGAGCGTGCCGATGTACATGCGCCGCAGGCCGCCGCGCGCGAGCGCCCGCTCCTGGTACTCGCGGTTGGCCTCCTGCACGGCCACCGCGTTGCCCACCAGCGACGAAGGCAGCGGCAGGGTGGCCTGCAGGTAGCGCGGCTCCAGCAGCAGGCCCACGATGGGGCTGGTGACCTGCACCAGGGTCTTGACGCGCGCGTTCTGCACGGCGGCGGGATCGGCGATGTCGTCCAGCCCCTCGATCTGGAAGACGGCGCGCTGCTGGCGCGCGGCGCGCAGCTGCTGCATGCCGGGCCGCTCGGGGTTGAGTTCGAAGCGCGACTGGCCCACGCTGGCCACGGCCTGGCCCGAGGCGCTCCAGAGCACGAGGTCGGTCGCGCCGAGCTGGTCGCGGATGCGCTCGAGCACCAGGCCCGCGGCCGCGTCAGGCACCTGGGCGAGCTGGGCGCTGGCGGTGCGCGTGCGGTTGGCCATGTCGTTGCCGATGGTGTCGAGCGTGGCGCGCGCCAGGCTCACGCCGGCCGAGAGCGCGCCTTCGACCTTGACGTCGAACCAGCTCTCGATCGAGCGCGACACGAACTGGTACGACACCACGTAGATCAGCAGCCCCGGCACCAGCCCCACCACGGCGAAGATGCCCGCGAGCTTGATCAGCAGCTTGCTGCCGAAGCGCCCACGCTTGAGCCGCAGGGCCAGGCGCACGGCCACCCACGCCAGCACGGCCAGCAGCAGGCCCGCCACCAGCACGTTGACGCCGAACAGCCAGGCATAGTTGCGCTCGTACAGCGCGCGGTTGTTGGTGGCCAGCGTGAGCAGGAACAGGAGCACCATGCCGATGGCGCACATGATGGCCACGCCCACGCCGAGCGCCCAGCGCACCGCGCGCGAGGAGCGCGCCGCGCTGTGCGAGGTTTCGGGGGCGTTCACGGGGCCGGTGCTCATTGCGGTGATGGCGGCGATGGCGGTGCGGACGGCGCAGGCGGTGTGGGCAAGGGCGGCAGGGCCTGGGTGCGCGAGACGAGCAGGTTCCAGCCCGAGCGCGGCCCCACGGCGCCGATCTGGAAGGGGCGCGGCAGCTGCGAGAGGTCGAGGCGAAAGCACAGCTGCACCACGTAGCGCGCATCGTCGTCCACGTCCGCCGCCTCGGCCACCTTCCAGCGCGACAGCCGCTGCAGGGCAGCGAGCGCTTCGGCGTAGTCCTCGAAGGACTGGCCCAGCGCCATGCCCAGGCCCGCGTTGGTGAAGGGCGTGGAGGACACGTTGAGCCGCCAGCGCCGCGTGAGCGGCTGGAACGACAGGCGCAGGTAGCGCTGGGCCTGGGCCACGGTCTTGTCGGACCAGTACCAGCGCTCGCGCAGCACCTCGGCCTCGGTGACGAAGTACATGGGGATGCCCTTGCGCAGCGCGTCCTCCACCAGCTCGGGCAGCTCGAAACGCAGGCCCGCGCTCAGCAGCAGGCCCTCGCCGGTGCGCTCGAGCTGCATCTGCACCACCTCGCCCGGCACCTGGGCCGCCGCGGGCAGGCAGGCGGGCGCGAGCGCCAGCGCCCCGAGCAGCGCCAGCAGGGCGCGGCGCTCAGGTTTTCTGGAACAGGGCGTAGAAGAAACCGTCATGGTCACCCGCTGGATTGTCCGGGAGCGCGCCGGAGCCCGGCAGCAAATGCCCGGGCGAGGGCAGCAAACGGGCGCCGGTGTTGCGTGCAAGAAACGCTTGCACCTGCCCGTCCCCCTCGGCGCGGAACACCGAGCAGGTGCAGTAGAGCAGCCGCCCGCCCGGCTGCAGCAGCGGCCACAGCGTGTCGAGCAGCCGCGCCTGGATGGCCGCGAGCTGGGCGATGTCGGCCGGGCGGCGCAGCCAGCGCACGTCGGGGTGGCGGCGCACGATGCCCGAGGCGGTGCAGGGCGCGTCGAGCACGATGGCGTCGAACGGCTGGCCGTCCCACCAGTCCGCGGGCCGCGCCGCATCGGCCGCGCGCACCTGGGCCTGCAGGCCCAGGCGCTGCAGGGTGGCGTGGATGCGCTCGCAGCGTGCGGGGTCCACGTCCAGCGCGGTCACGGCCATGGGTGCGCCGGGGCGCGCGCATTCGAGCAGGTGGGCCGTCTTGCCGCCGGGCGCGGCGCAGGCGTCGAGCACGCGCAGCGCACGGCCATCGGCGGGCCAGGCCAGCCCTTGCAGCAGCAGCGGCGCAGCGCGCTGGGCGGCCAGGTCCTGCACCGAGACCCAGCCCTCGCTCCAGCCGGGCAGCTGCTGCACGGGCAGCGGGCGCTGCAGCAGCAGGCCCGCCTCCGTGGCGGCAATTGCTTCCACATTGATAGCTGCCAGCGCGCTCTGGTATTGCGCTAGCGTGCATTTTTGCTCATTGACCCGCAGTGCCATGGGCGCGTGGGTGTTGTTGGCCTGCAGGATGGCGCGCCAGTGCTGCGGGTGGTCCTGGCGCAGGCGCTCGATCCACCAGGCGGGGTGGTTCCAGCGCGCCTGCGGGTCGGCATCGGTGGCGGCCACCAGGGCGTCGCGCTCGCGCAGGAAGCGGCGCAGGCAGGCGTTGATGAACGGCGCCTGGCGCGGCGCGGCGCGCTTGGCGGCCTCCACGGCCTGGTTGACGAGGGTGAAGGGCTCGTAGGCGGCGGCCTGCGGGTCCCAGGCCAGCGCCAGGGCCGTGCACAGCAGCGCCTCCACGCGCGGCGGCGGCTTGCGCGGCGCGAGCTGGCGCGCCAGCGCCTGGGCCCGGCCCAGGTTGCGCAGCGCCTGGAACAAAAGCGCCTGCACGCCCGGGCGCAGCCCGGCGGGCACGGTGGCCAGCGCGGCCGTGCCCGACTGCCCCGCGCACACGGCCTGCAGGGCCTGGGCGGTGGCGGCGAGCTGCTGCCACAGCGCAATGGCGGCGCTGGAAGAAGCCTTGCCGTTCATAGCGGCCTTGCGGGCTTGAAGCCGAAGAGCCAGGCCAGCAGGCGCGGCGGGAACTGGGCGATGGCGGCGTTGTACTGCGCCACGGCATCGTTGAACTGCTGCAGCGCCAGGCGGCTCTGGGCCTGGTGCTCTTCCCACTGCTGGCGCCAGGGGGCAACGGCGGCGGGGCCGTCCTCGTCCTCGCGCGTGCGCAGCAGGGACTGCCAGGCGGCGTCGAGCACGTCGCGCCCGGCGGCCAGGGCCGCCGCCGTGTCGGGCTGCAGCGGCCGCGCGCGCGCCACGGCCAGCGAGGCGCCGAACTGCGTGGCGGCCGCCTGCAGCGCCTTGCGCGCGCCGGCCACGGCGCCTTGCGCGGCGGCGTGCGCGGCGGCGTGCGCGGCATCGCATTCGGCCAGCATGGCCATCAGGCGCACGAGGTGGGCGTCGAGCCCGCCGAAGGCCTGGACCACGGCCGAGCGCAGCCGCACGAGGCGGTTGTAGGCCCCCACGGCCCAGAACAGCAGCAGGGCGCAGACGGCCCAGAAGACAGGAGAAGACGGCATGGGAAGACGTGGAAACGAAAACGCTCCCGGCCTGCCTGGCGGCAGGGCGGGAGCGGATCAGGAGGTCACCAAAGGCTTAATCAGCCGATGCGTCGCCCACGGTGCCTTCGGTCTCGGGGGCTGCGCCCTCGGTCGCGGCGGCCAGTTCGGCCTCCTCGGCTTCGGCGATGGCGCGGCGCTCGGCCTCGTCCATGGCGTCCTTGGCCTTGCGCGCCTGGTGGTAGGCCAGGCCCGTGCCGGCCGGGATCAGGCGGCCCACGATGACGTTTTCCTTCAGGCCGCGCAGCTCGTCGCGCTTGCCCATGATGGCCGCCTCGGTCAGCACGCGCGTGGTTTCCTGGAAGGAAGCCGCGGAGATGAACGAGTCGGTGGACAGCGAGGCCTTCGTGATACCCAGCAGCAGGTTGCTGTAGGTCGCGGGGATCTTGCCCTCGGCCTGCAGCGCCTCGTTGGTGTTGAGGATCTCGGAGCGCTCGACCTGCTCGCCGGCGATGTAGTTGGACTCGCCCGGGTTCTCGACCACGACGCGGCGCAGCATCTGGCGAACGATCACCTCGATGTGCTTGTCGTTGATCTTCACGCCCTGGAGGCGGTACACGTCCTGCACTTCATCGACGATGTAGCGCGAGAGCTCTTCCATGCCCAAGAGGCGCAGGATGTCCTGCGGGTCGGCCGGGCCGTCCACGATGGATTCGCCCTTGTTCACCACCTGGCCTTCGTGCACCAGGATGTTCTTTTCCTTGGGCACGAGCTCTTCCCACACCTTGCCTTCGGGGTCGGTGATCTGCAGGCGCACCTTGCCCTTGGTTTCCTTGCCGAAGGAGATGG
>Ga0222423_1000046_pt1 | contig 127361 bp, 111 predicted proteins | sample 3A0metagenome_FD_182472 | JGI IMG/M metagenome (GOLD analysis project Ga0222423, IMG submission 182472) | Enriched microbial communities from leaf-cutter ant dump, University of Wisconsin, Madison, United States - 3A0 (version 2) | ecosystem: Environmental > Terrestrial > Nest > Insects nest >...
TCTAAATATAAACTGCAAAAGATAAAGCAACTCCAGTATCAAAAGCAGAGGAAGGTGTCTTACAAAAAGACTCAAAAACGGAAGAGGTCTCTGCTGTTACTATTAAAAAAGGGGATTGAGGCCTATCAGAATCTGCTCAACAACACTTCGGGCATTGCAGTAAATAATAGTATTCTCAAGCGCTTCAAAACCATTAAAACACTTTATGGACAACAATACTACCTTTTTCACAGGAAGACTACTTCTGTAAAAGACAGGATAGTGAGTCTTTCCCAACCCCATATCCGGCCTATCATCCGGGGGAAAGAAAACAAGCCCCTGGAATTTGGTATTAAAGCCCATATTATGCAGGTCGGTGGCATTAGTATTATCGAACATCATAGTTTCGATCCTTTTAATGAAACCACGAGATTAAAGAATACCGTTTATAAACATCACACCCTCTTTGGGAAATGCACTCACCTGGCTGCGGATGGAATTTATCCTACGAACCGAAACAGGAACTATTGCAGCGTCAAAAAGATACAGACCAACTTCATAGCTAAAGGAAGAAGAAAAAAAGACAAGGCGCTGGATCAGGTCAAAGGAATTCTCAACAGAGAAAGGAGTACCCGGCTGGAAGGAAGCTTTGGAAACCAGAAAGAACATTACGGCCTCAAAAAGATCAAAGCCAAAACAGCTCCCACCCAAATCCTGTGGATGTTCTTCGGAGTGATGACGGCCAATGCGGTCTCCATTGCCAAACGACAACAAAACCCAAAGGAAACCCTACAAGCAGCCTGAAAATAGTATCTTTTTTAATAAAGTCCAGGGAAAAGACTGTCCATATCTACTCTAAATAGATAGAAGCTCTCGAAATCTTCCTCCAATTGTAATTTTTAAAGAATGATCCCAGATAACAAACAAAATCCGACCCTTTTTCAGGTCGGATTTCCAAGGATGTCTCTATTATTGCCTAATTATCAAGGACGGCCTTTTTAGCCAATTTTTACCGAAGTCATACTTAAAGGTCCCCCTACGATATTGTCATTGAAAATCCGGACCTCTTCGCTTTTATCCTTTAAAGATAGGGTGTAAAGCAAAGGCAGATAGTGCTCGGGCGTGGGTATAGCCAGTCGAAAAGGAGTAAACTCGCTTGCCCTTCCGTGCCAATAATTAACTCTTCAAAATCATGTTGGTGGGCTTCATTTACAGATGCATTGATCTTCTCGGCTTCCTTTGTATCTACCTGGAAAATCTTAAAAGTTTCTGTCATATCACTATATTACAATAAGTAAATCAGGAACTGAAAGCAGACCATTAAAGTTAATGGTTTTTTATTGGATTATATTGCTATTTTTTGTAAACTTGGAAAGCTGAAAAGAAACTTCAATTTTAAATAGAAAACCTTTTAAACTGGAAAGAAATGGAAGAGACAAACCCAAAGCTGACCCGGAGTATGGGGAAGGAGTTGCGAAAGTGCTGGGTATGACAATGGAAGAAGTAAACGGCTTTGATATGACCCCTTACAACCGCTGGGCTCCTCAAGCCTGACAACCGGTAAAATACATTTCTATAGTATCTTCGTGATAACTAATACATCAATATGGAACAATACAGTATACCGGCGCAGACAAGAATCGGTCATGTTCATTTGAAAGTTTCTGATCTTGAGCGGGCTCTGTTATTTTACAGAGACTTGCTGGGGTTTGAGATCACTACATTATATGGTGACCAGGCGGCATTCATTTCTGCCGGAGGGTATCACCATCATATCGGGTTGAACACCTGGCACAGCCAGGGGGCACCACCGGCTTCTAAGTATGGTGTGGGATTGTATCATACGGCTATTGTGTATCCGGAAAGAAAAGATCTGGCTATGATATTTGACCGGTTAAGAAAAGCAGGATACCCGCTTACCGGGGCGAGCGACCACGGGGTTTCAGAAGCGTTATATATGGATGATCCGGACGGAAACGGAGTGGAATTGTATTGGGACAGACCCAGAGAGCTTTGGCCTCAGAAAGAAGACGGCACATTGGAAATGTACACCCGCCCATTGGATCTGGCAGATTTAGTTAAAGAATTAGAAAGATAATTTTTATTAGCTTATTTTGAATTCTGAAAAAATCGAACGGTCCGGCAAAGCCAAATTATGAAATCTTTCTTTAAATTCAGCAAGACCACCAGGAAGTGGCACTTCCCGCTGGTGGCGGGTTTATCTGTACATTTCTATACTACGTTACAATTAAGGAAATCCAAAGTTTTAATAAAAAGGAGGGAACGTAATAAATTATAGTTGTTTGAAATGGTTTGCCGGAAATAATCATTGCAGCTTAGGTTCAGTTACCCGGAAAGAGAAAGAGGTTGCTCCCAGTAGCCCGGTATCGTTCAGGCCTTCAATATTTCCGATAAATTCACCTTCCAGGTCAGATGTATAAAATTCTATCACCGCCTCTCCCTTTTCATCAGTAATGATACCGGGTTTCCAAATGAGAGTTGACCGGGGATCAAAAACCTGCAGGGAAGCTGGATCAACGGCGTAATCAGGAGAGTAAAATTCTTTGTATACCTGGAATCCCTTCCCCCTGTAAATATTAAAAAGTTTCATAATTTCTTCCTCCGTGTATTTTGGGTAGTGATAAGGTTCCTGTATAACATCGTTCGGGTCAAACTCTATATTATGCCTGGGTGTATGACCGTCCTTAAATTTGGGATAAGCTACACCTTCTACCGGCTTTTTCCCGGACAAGCAGTCACCACAATTCAGCCAGTTACATTTCCCCACATAATCGGTGTTCCAGTCAAAAGTAGCTATGCTATCGAGGGAGGCCATGTAAGGGTCACTGTACATTCTCCCCTGTGCTTTTACCACAATCTCATTCAGCAAAATGCTTCCCCTTAGCTTAGGGATATCCGTAGTCTCCGGGGTTGTGACAGATAGCGGATAAACAATTTTCTTTTTTTGTAAGAGGGCATTGATTGCTTTAAAAGTATCGAAAAAAGAGATTTTAGCCCCTTCTTCATCCTTTCCGAGGGGTTTAATGTAAAAGTTCCCGGTAATCATGTTTTCAGAATCCAGCCTGAAAGTACCTTCTTTTGATACATTTACAGGGGCTCCGAACCACAACCTGTCGGGTGAGAAAATCAGCAGGGTAGAAGGCCGTACTCTTTTATTTCCCGCGGTTCCATACACGGCATCCGGTATATACCGGGTGTGTGTTTCGCCGGAGCTTCGGATATACCTTCGCCAGCCCTGGGTCATGAGCAGCAAATCCAGGGCTTCCAGCCTGTCGGTATTTTTTGGGTCAAAATAATAACCGGGCTCATCCAGGTTTCCATTGATGCGGGTGAACAAATGGGCGTAAGACAGGATATTCAGCTGATCTGAATGGTTTTTGAAGAGCTGATCGTAAACACTTATGCCCAGATGAGCGGTTATGGGGTTACCCTGCTGGTCTTCTGCTTTAATTCTCAAGGTTACTTTTTCTTTTTGGAGATAGGCAGATTTCGAGAGGGTAGTGGTGATGGTAAGATCCTGACCGGTATGGATATACACCAGGCGTTCTGCCAGGGGCAGAAGGGTTGCATCGTAGAGGGTAAATTCAACGATTCCCTGAGGCAGGGCAGCCACTGGTAAATGGATCACCAGGCTGTCGTGTTTAAATAACCCGGGGGTGGTGCTGAGGGTCACACCTCTTATCCTGGCGCTGACCCATACTTTTTCCAGGGGCGTTTCCGGCGTTTTTACAGCTAAAAAGGTAAGCTGGCCGGGTGTCTGCCTGACTTTCTTCAGTATTACGCCGCCGGGTTGTATTTCTGGCAATGGGAAAGAGGCTCCGGACCTGCTCTCCTGTACCGTGTATTTTTTACCCGGTTGGGGTATGAGGAGAAATTTACCCATGCCTTTATGGGTACTTTTGATGACTGTCAGGGCTACCCCGTCTTCATCAAGCGTTCCTTCAAAATCCAGGGACTTACCGTTGGCCGTGCAGGCCTTAAAGCCCAGGGTATTGAGCAACCCGGCTACGAGGTTACCCCCCTCTGGCATAAAGCTTAACTGAAAGGTTTTTTCGGGATCGGGGGGGCTGACCGAGGGCCGGGTTTCCCGGTTTCCTATCCGTATGAGCCGGCAGGCTTTGAATTCTGTAGTATCGTTTTCAAAGGAATCCCTTGTGAAAGCAGCGAGCAGGTAGTTTCCTGAAGGTACAGCCTTTTTTAGAGGAATATACCCTTCGGCAATCCCGTTTTGTATGAGTACTTTTTCCTGGTGGATGATCCGGAGGCTATCGGGAGTGAATAACTGGATATATAGGGTAGTATCTGATGTGCTGAGGAACAGGGTAGAGGCCTGCATGACATAGCCTTTGAACCATATATCTTCACCAGGCTGATACACGCCTTTATCGGTTTGAAGATAGACCAAAGCAGGGGTGCTGCCTGGGTTGGAAAGAGCGCTGTTATTTTCCTGCCCTTCGGAACAGAAAGGAATAAGAAGAGCGAGAGAAATAATGAGAACCGATTTCATACGCATTCTATTTTTACAAACCGGGAACAGCCCTGAACTTACAAACTAATCGCGAAATTAAGGCAATGATCAGTGATTTTAAATTCAGTATTCCGTTTGTAATATTGGCAGCCGGCCTCGTAAAACCTAATCCAGGAATTCTTTCAAAACTTCATTCCTGAAATACAGTTCGTATTGGGTCTGGATAAATTGTACCTGTGATTTTTCCCGGTTCAGCCGGTAAGTATTCAGTTCAAGCTGGTTGACCAGCCCTTCTTTGAATTTCTCTTTGGCACTTTCGTAGAGAAGAGCCTGGGCCTGTGTGTTTACTGTTGCGCTTTTCAGCTTTTCTTCCAGGAAGGCCACTTCCAACTTCAGGGTTTCGGCCTGCTGGCTGAGCTGGATCTCTGTTTTTTCTCTTTGTTTCCGGGTTATTTTTTCTTCCATCCGGGCTGCATCCATCCGGGCATTAATAAGACCGTTGGAGAAGAGGGGTATAGATAAGCCCAGGCTTGCAAACTGGTTAAAATTATGGCTCAGCTGCTTTGTATAACTGAATTCACCGATAGCAGCGCTGGAATAAGAGGTGCCTAAACCCAGGTTCAGGGATAACCTGGGATATTTTTCAGCCCGGGCAAGGGCTACCCCGTATTCTGCAGCCCGGATCCTGAGGTCCCATACCTGCAAAGCCGGGTGTATCCCGTGAGTTTCCGGAACCAGGACAGAGGAGGGTATTTCAGGAATATCCACCTCAAAATCTTCTTTGATCATCATCAGCTGAGCAAGAGCAGATTTTGCCAGGCGGTAATTATTTTCAGCGCTCACCAGCTCGAAACGGGCAGTGGCCAGCTGAGCCTGGGTTTCTGTAAGACTATAACTGGCCATGACCCCTTCTTTTACCCGTTCTTGGATTGCTTCTGCCTGAGTTGTGAGATCCTGCACACTTTCTTCCTGCAGACGGATCAGCTTACGGCTGACCACCACGTTTGCATAAGACTCGATGACTGCTATCTTGATTTCCTTCCTGACGGTTTCCAGCTGAATTTGTTCGGCTTCTTTATTCCGGCGGTTTCGTTCAACCTGGTTATGGAGAGAAAAACCATTGAACAGGGAACCGCCGGCAGACATGCCGAATGAGTTGTACGATATGGTACGCTGGACGAAGCTGTTGGAGAAAGGATCAATGCTTCTGCCACCGTTCAGCCCGGTGGAAACCGACCCTGAAACGACAGGAATACGGCTTTTGACCGACTGGCGAAGTGTATTTTCTGCGCGGGCTATATTCAGGTTCTGCAACAGCACATCGGGATGTTGCTGCTGCGCCAGGGCGATGCATTCTTCCAGGCTATAGCTTTTCTGGCCGTAAGTCCCTAGAGAGGCCAGGAGGAAAATGATCAATAGCCTCATCTTTTTAATATTTTTCGCAGGTCATAGAAGAAGCGCTCTATCAGGCGGAGGTCTTCTGTAACGATATCGCCCGTGGCTTTCATCCCGTATTTGAAAGGAAGTGTTTTACCCGAATTGGTCAGCAGTCCGTTAGGAAAGTCTACCTGTATAAGCGTAGAGGTATCTTTCGGGATTTCACTGATCTCCCGTATCCGCCCGGTTACCGTTCCGAACTCCTGGAAGGGGTAGCCTTCAAACTTGACGATCACTTCCTGTCCCGGCCTGATTTTCCCGAAATTGTATTGTCCCACCCACATTTCACCGAAATAGCCTTCTGCTCCGGGAACCACCACCATGATTTCTTCTCCTGTCTTCAGCTGCTGGTTTTCCTGCAGAAGAGTAGTGAAGTGTACGGTGCCGGCTATAGGTGCTATGGCCAGGTACCGTTGCTTCCAGGCCTGTATATCACTTTTGAGGGAGTAGATGGCCTGGATAAGGGCGGTATTATGTTCTTCTATGGTTTTATCCATTTCCAGCAGTTCCTGCTGCTTTTGGTTCTGGCTGATGGTGTTGTTTTCCAGCGATGCGCGGGCCTGCTCATAAGCCTGTTTTTTATTCAGGTACCGGCTCATGGCGTTTTTGGCTTCCTGGGCCGGTACGAAGCCCTTGTCTGCCAGCCGTTGCTGGCTCTGTGCCTCCTCCAGGGCCATTTTCAGGTCTTTCTCCTGGAGGTCGAGTTGCTCGTAGGTATTGCTTCTCAGGTTTTTCAGGCTGCTGATTTCACCGGCTATGGTTCCTTTTTTGCGGGAAAATGTCCCGGAGCGGAGAACTGACTTTGAGCGGGTATAAGCTTCGCGGAAAACCTGGTAACTTTTCTGCAGATCGCCCAGGTTAAAATAAAGAGGTATGGATGTCTGGTAGATGGCTTCCATGTCTTCGTCTTTCTGCATTAATTCATCTATGGCTTTTTCCAGTTTGAGCACATCTTCGTGATCAGCCGTACTCTCCAGGTAAGCCAGGATATCTCCTGCTTTCACTTTTTGACCGTCTTTTGTCCATAGTTTTTCCAGCCTTCCTTCCGAACGGATTACCACGCTCTTGGGGAGCTGCGCCGGCAGCACCCGTAGTGGAGCCGAAACAAGGTCAGGGTATTGAATAAACCAGGATACCGCCAATACGAGGCAGATCACCGCAAAAAACAGGGTGGTGCCCCATTGCAGGAGCCATCCGGGCGGACGATTCAGTACTTCATCTACCGTGGAGTTCACCAACTCCGGCCTGCGATTATTTTTCCGGTCAGTTTCCAAGTTCCAGCTGATTTTTTACCAATTCAAAATACCGGCCGTTGGTCCGGCTGAGCTCTTCGTGGGTGCCCGTTTCCACTACTTTTCCTTTCTCCAATACAATGATCTGGTCGGCATTTTTCACGGTACTGAGGCGGTGAGCCACTACTACCACCGTTTTCCCGGAAAAGAATTCCGAAAGGTTTTCCATGATGATGCGTTCGTTCTCGGCATCCAGGGCATTGGTGGCCTCATCAAAGAAGAGGTATTCCGGGTTTTTGTATACCGACCGGGCAATCAGGAGCCGCTGCTTCTGGCCCTGTGAAATGCCGTTTCCTTCCGAACCGATTTTGGTGTTGTAGCTTAAAGGCAGTGACTCAATAAAGTCCTGAATATTGGCTACTCTCACGGCATGGAGGAGCTTATCAATATCCGGGCGTTCATCACTGATACCGATATTATTGGCAATGGTGTCTGAAAAAATAAAACCTTCCTGCATGACTGTACCGCAGAGACTGCGCCAATAGTCGTAACCGATATTACTAAACTGCAGGTTGCCTACCCTTATATTCCCTTTTCCGGGCTCAATGAACTTTAGCAATAATTTGATCAGGGTGGTTTTCCCACTGCCGCTGCTGCCTACTATGGCCGTTACTTTTCCTTCTGGGATATGCAGGCTTACGTCGCTTAGCACCGGTTCATTTCCCGCACCGGGATAGGTAAAGCTGAGGTTTTCTATTTTGATACCTTTGTCTTCAGGCAGGCGGCGCACGAAATGCCGGCCGGGTGGCTCTTCGTCGTCTATGCCGTGCACTTCATTCAAACGCTCCAGGCTCAGCCGGGCATCCTGGAGGCGCTGGATGAATCCTACCAGTTGCTCCACGGGGCTGTTCAGCTGGCCAAGGATGTATTGCACAGCCAGCATGGCCCCCAGGGTCATCTGCCCGTTTACCACGGCTGTAGCGGCCAGGAAAGTGATAAAAATATTCTTTCCTTCGTTGATAAACAGGGCGCCCGACTGCTGGTATTGCTGAAGGGCCAGTGAGCGTATATTCAGCTTAAATTCAGCTACCTGGAGGTTTTCCCAATCCCAGCGCTTGCGCAGGGTAGCGTTATTGAGCTTAAGCTCGGGAACAGCCTGTACCAGTTGGATCAATGTACTCTGGTTTTTGGAATTTAAAGCGAAGCGTTTGTGATCCAGGGTTTTCCTGTATTTCAGGAAAGCGGTGATCCAGGCGGCATAGAGTACGGATGCCACAACGAATACCCCGAAAATAGTGAGATTGTAAAAAGCCAGCACCACTGAAAAAATAAGCAGGTTCACGAGTGAAAATAGTACGTTTAATGAGGTGCCGGTCAGGAATGACTCTATACGGCTATGGTCACCCACCCGTTGCAAGATATCGCCGGTCTGCTTACTCTCAAAGTAGGCTACGGGCAGGCGCAGCAGTTTTCCCAGGAAATCAGAAAGAATAGACAGGTTGATACGGGTACTGATGTGCAGCAGGATCCAGCTCCGGATAAAATCTACGCTCATCCGGCCCACGAATAGCATAAGCTGTCCGCCCAGCACCAAGTAAATGAAGTTCAGGTTACGGGTCTGGATACCGGTATCTACCACTGATTGGGTAAGGAAGGGCAGGATCAGCTGGATGAGCGACCCGGTCAGCAGTCCCAGGAAAAGCTGGAAGACCAGGCGTTTGTAACGGAAGAAGTAGGAGAAGAGGCCTATCAGCGTTTTGCTGCCTTTTTTCTGCTCAAATTCATCGTCAGCCTCATGAAAAGCCGGAGTGGGTTCAAGGAGGAGCGCGATGCCGGTAGGCTCACCGTCAGTTACAGTAGTAGCCCATTGGGATTCAAATTCGGCAAAGGAGTATTTGAGGAGACCCCGGGCGGGGTCGGCCACATAGACCTGGCCCCTGTTATCGGTATGATTCTTCGATAAAGCACGTCCTGCGGTTATCTTATATACCACTACAAAGTGATTCTGCCCCCAATGTACTATACAGGGTAAAGGAGCTTCTTTTCGGAGCTTTTTGAGGTTTATCTTTACTGCTAGTGCTTTGAGGCCTATCTTTTCGGCGGCCTGGGCAATGCCCAGCAGGTTTACACCCTCTTTCCCGATTTCTGCCGCTTCCCGGATTTTCTGAGCCGAAAGCGTGCGGCCATGGTGCTTAGCCACCATGCGGAGGCAGGTGGGGCCGCAATCCATGGCGTCTAATTGGCGGTATGCTGAAAATGGTTTCAATTATTTTGTTTCTAATCGTTCGTATGCGGCGTTAACGGCATCCGATTATTAAATGATCAGAGTATTATTTCGTTTATAGTTACTTTCCGGGATTGACTTAACTCCGCCTTTTGTTCCTCAGAATTATTCATGTCCTCTTCTTTTTGCCACTCCACCCTTATTACATCAGAAGGAGTTTCCCTGTCCATTAAATAATTAGCAACGACCTGGGCCCTGTATCTGGCAAGTGTTTCATTTAATGCTTTTTCACCAACGCCGTCAGTAAATCCTTTAATCTTTATTTTTGTCCGGGGTTTTTGATTTAAGTATTGGGTTACCTCGTCGAGAATTTTTTTAGCTTCATCATTTAAGACATACTTACCCTGCTCAAAATACACCGATGGTATACCTGACTCGTACGGGTGAGGCTCTTTAACAGAGAGGAAGGAAGAAGTATTTGCCTGAATAGAATCTTCTGCTCCCGGCAGAGATTCTGTCGTATTGGTTACCCTGTTTTCATTGGAGTTCCGGGTAGCTGGAGAATATGTACTTGCATCCACTAAGTTTATACCGGGTAACAGCGGATAAGCTGCTTCTGATAACACTTCTCTGGCGGGTGAAAGAATTTGCACTACATAGCGTGAGGTACTCTTGTGATCCGCTGTCATTTCTAATATCATATGTCTTCCGTACCTTATGGAATGCAATGTATTTCCTGAATAATGCATCATTTTGTATTGATTATCCGGATTCTTCCCCCCGCAAAAATACACTTCCATCCGGTTAGTGTCCGGGGCATTTATTTTCAATGTCCGGATGCTCAGATATAACTTTATGTTATGATCAAATTTCCCGTGAAAGTAAAGGGGAAGCGTCCTGGTTTCATAGCCTTCGCTTTCAAATGCCAGAGAATCTACTTCGGGCTTTAAATTGAAATTATATTCGTGATTGAATATTTCTTCGCGATAGGATTGACCCAGGAATTCCTTTTTGCCCTTACTTATGCTATATATTTTTGTAGGTAAGTCCAGGCCTGTGCTATCGTCATAAAAAGAGCCTTTCACGTTTATCACACCCTTTTTTTGTGAGAAACATGCTATGGGAAAAAGAGAGAAAATGAATAGTGAGAATGACAGCCTCATATTGCTTTTTGTTGAGATCCTGCCTGGATTAGTAATATAATACTTATGACAGGCTGAATTTACTATTTTTTTAGTTCATAGTCGATAGAAAAAGGTTATAAATTAAAAAGCGTAGGCTTAAGCACATTATGATGAACCTCGGTCTGGCTTTGGTTGATGTAGATATAGCGGGGAATGGTGGGAAAACCGTGCATTAATCTCTGTAAAGTAATGTTATTGAGCTTTAACCGGTAGTGTCCTGCCAGGCCTCCAAAGGCGTATTGTTTTTGCACAGTGTTTTTCCACGTTTCTTCATCCTCATCCAGGGAGAGAAATACGGTTTTTGTATTTTTATTTTTAAAGAATTCAGTATCCAGCTTATTCATTTCCATGCGGCATGGGGCACACCAGGTGGCCCAGATATCGATATAGATTCCGTTTCCTTTTAAACTATCGAACAGCTGACCGAAGGTGATTGTGGATCCGTCGGGTTTGATGAGCTGAGTGGCCCTGAGCTCAGGTTCTTTTATAATGAGTTCGGCCTGCTTTTTAGCATTATTTTCTGCTTTTATGATATTTTCCCGTTCTTTGATTTTCTCCAGTCTTTCGGTGTGGGTAGAAACAGGGTAAAAATGATTGGCAAAGGTGCTTACGTCTATACCTTCCAGTTTTTTATATTGCAGGAAATCGTTCAGGGTATAAAAAATTATGTCTTCGCGAAGAGACCCAGGCAAGGTATCGTAAAATTCGAGAATAGATACCATTTGTTGGGCGTATCCCTTTTCTCCAATGTGCATGACCTGTTTTTTTGTTTCGTGGAGATACATAGATAGTCCCATATACATTTTGAACCAACTCATACCCGCCCCGTAATTGTAGGAATATCTGAAATTCTCCAATTCCCGGGTCTCCCGTTCTAATATGGGTGTAATCAACCCGTAATTTTCATCAGAGTATTCGGAATAAGCATATTGGGAGAACAGACCGTTTAGATATTTGTATTTGGCATCGATACGAATCATCTCCAGGATTTCTTTATCGGCTAACGGATTGGCCACTGTAAAAGAGTCAATTACATGGTTCGCCGCATCAATCATGGACAAGGTGTAAGGGATAGCTTTTTTTGTACTCATTACTGACGGTATATCCTTGGTTGCCCTGAAAGTGATGATGTCTTTGTCAGACAGAATTTCCAGGAGCTTGAATTCTGCCTCATGGCTCCCACGATATCGAAGCTTCCCTCCGGGTTCCTGTACTAATTTAACAGAATCGCCATGTTGCAGATAAAGGAGACCGGTGATTGCTAAAGTATTGGAAATATAACAGAAATCATACTGATCTTTCCTGACCGGTATTTTAATGGTTCCTTTGATCCATCCGGATTTAACTTTCCCCAGGTCGTTAAAAATATAATAGAGTAATTGATCATTACCGGTAGTATCATGTTTTTCGAAAGATACGGTGGCGAAAGATTCCTGGGCATTAACCGTTTTAGTAAGTAATAAAATGCTTAGGATAATCAGACTTCCGGGTAATATTCTCATGTTTCAATTGATTCATTTAAAAAGTCAGGCGTTAGGCTATAAATCTAACGCCTGTTCAAAATTATGCTAACTCACAATCTTGTAAAGTATAACCGGATGGACCACAGGAGCGTCCATTACAATCTGCAGGCTTGTTCTCGGGACAAGTAGCAGAGTCTAACTGATAACATTCGTCTCCTACGCAACATTTGCATTTTACATTAATATCTAGAGGATTCCCACCGGTAATACTCTTCATAGCACTTCTTGAAAGTACTTCTACACCTGAATGGCTAATTAAGTTTTTCATAAGCTTACTAAGTTTTAATTTGATTGATAAATCCTTATTTAAATAAATGCTTCTCGCTGGCTTGAAAGCAACCTGCCCAACTCTTTAATGCTTATCTCGTCCGGTTTTTTCCTGCCGTTCACAAATAGGGTGGGTGTTGCTTTTATTTCCGCATAATTTGCCCAATCGTTATGCATTTTCTGAATATGTTTTCCCCTGTTAATTTCTTCCGGGCAGGTGATGTATTCTTCGTTCCATTTTTCAAAATTCTTGTCATTCCGGTAATACCATCTACTTGTGGCTACGGGCCGGATACTATCTGGCAGACTCCAGAGCTTTTGCACAAACTGTCCGCCTGCATTGTTCTCTCCTGACAGGAAAATGACCTGGCAATTTATTCCGGGGTTTTCTTCTATTACTTCTTCCAGCTTTTGATGTATAATGGCGCAAGGGGTACAAAGAGGGTTACTTACTACGGTGATGGTGTGGATGGCATCTTTACGGCCGAAGACTACCACCGGCATATATTCGGGTATTTCAGGCATCAGCTGCTGGTTGCCCATCAGGGATTTAAAGTAGGCCGGGTTAGCATATATTTTATTTAATTTCTTTGTTAAATCATGGGCTTCCCTGGCTTTCAGGGCAGGATTTTTAAAAAGCAGGAGAAAGGTGATTGGGAGTAAAAAGCCTGCAACCATATAGGCTATACCTGCTGTATCTAAACGGAACAGGAATGGAGTGAATCTTATAAGTGTCAATAGCTCCAGTACAAAAATAGAAACCACTGCCAGGCAAAGCATGCACCACATTTTAGCTTTTACTCCCTGGTACCATAATGAATAAGCACCGAAGGCGATACAGCCTGAACTGAATATCCATTGGAAACTTATAAAGGTATGTTGCGTGCCGGCGTACCCACTGAACAACAAAGCAAAGAAAGAGCCGAAGAAATATATGAACCCCAGGTCTGATAAGCTTAGCCAGGGAGTGAGCTGTGCAGCAGGACTGTCCAAGATGCTTTGGCAGTTTATTTTGGGACCGTTATTGCATAGCCGGTTAACCAACTCATTTTTGCTGTCAATAGTTTTTACCAACAGTAAAGTGCTGGTTACCATGCCACCCGTTTTTAGAAGAATAAGCAAAGGCAAAAGAAGCGAGGAAGTAGCAGTCAATAAAGGTACCGTAAAAATACCTGTTGTTAAGAGGAGTAGTGAGACGGCCAGGGGTACCCGCAATTCTTTAAGAATTTCACTTCTCCGGTGTTTGGCAAAGTCTTTTTCTCCTGATTCAGAAGAAGCCTCTGCCAATAAAGCAATGCCCTGCCAGGCTTTAAGGAATTCGTCTTTACCTGTCTTGTTCCAACCCTTTTGGGTATCGAGCAGATGGTGAACGTGGTGGTGTGTGACTTCTTTTACCAGGGTGAATGTGCCTCCGTGCAGATGCAGGTATGCCACGAACGGTACGGGGAGTTCATGGAGCTTTTCTTTATCTACCTTTATACCGGCATTTTCTATCTTATAGTGGTTTAAAGTTTCAGAATACGCCAGTAAGGAGCCTTCATCGGGGTGAGATTGCAGCCGTTCTAAGGCACTTGTTTTTGTCACAGGTACATCCAGAACCTTTATTAATTGGATGAAAGTATGTTCGAAATTGGTCTTCATGTGTTCTCATTGCGTTGCTAAATATATTTGAGTGAAACAGGCTATACAAACGTTTGCAGTGGACTACAGGGTATTTGCAGTGAATCAACAAAAAAAGATGTGAATGGTCATTTACTGCAAAGGTTAAAATAATAGAAGAAGGTCATTTTGAATCATTTGTTATAGTTACTTTCCAGAATGACAGGCTATGAGTACTAATTTTTTAGTTTATGAACGACAGAAAAGATTATAAATTTAAAAGCGTAGGCTTAAGCACATTATGATGAACCTCGGTCTGGCTTTGGTTAATGTAGATATAGCGGGGAATGGTGGGAAAACCGTGCTAAACTATCGAACAGCTTTCCGATAGTGATCGTGGATCCATCGGGCTTGATGAGCTGTGTCTTATGCCCGATAAGCTTATGTAGGAGAAAAGTAACCTGCTGATCATTGTGCCGTCTGTTTTTAGAAGAATAAGTAAAGGTAAAAGAAGTGTGGAAGTAGCAGCCAATAAGGGTATCGTATTTTTCAGCCCTTTGTGATATTGAGCAGTAAACGTGGTGGTGTGTGACTTCTTTTACCAGAGGGAATATGCCTCCGTGCTGATATGCCACGAACGACGCAGTGAGCCTGGAGCTTTTTTTTATCTGCCTTTATACCGGCATTTTCTGTCTTATAGTGGTTTAAAGTTTCAGAATACGCCAGTAAGGAGCCTTCGTCGGGGTGAGATTGCAGCCGCTCTGAGGCACTTGTTTTTGCCACAGGCACATCCAGGGCCTTTATGATTTGGGCGAAAATATGTTCGAAACGGGCCTTCATGTGTTCTCATTGCATCGTTAAATATATTTGAGTGAAACAGATTAGACAAACGTTTGCGGTGAACGACAGGATCTTTGCAGTGAATCAATAAAAAAAGATGTGAGTGGTCGTTCACTGCAAAGGCTAAAACGACAAAGCACAACACGTAAAAGTAATGAAGAGCAAGAACACTTCTAAACCTGGTTTCTACTTCGGGTTCCCGCTCCGGGCATGCCCGTAAAAGTATGGCCGACTGGAAAAGTGGCGAAATTTATAGAGATAGTTCAACAGGTTTCAACCGTCAAAGAATTGTTGCAGGTTTACAGCTTGAATTTTACCCCGGCCAGAATGTACCCGTCCAAGATCGAAATTTCTGATTCCGTAGAGCTGATATTGGAATAGATAGCGGTATATATTTTATTTTGGGTAAGGTTCATCACATTATACCCTCTGATTCCGTATTCTGTTTTACCTTTTCCGGGAGCCCATTTTATTTCAGGAGAGAGCATATTAATACGGTTATTCCCTATCCGGGTTACCTGCAAATATTGACTTAGTTTTAATGAATAAATCGTCTTTCCTTTAACTCCTGTAAACCTCAGGCCATATATGTATCTACCCATGTGCGAATTGATCTGGTTAACTTCCTGCGTATACCTGTTTTGCATTGCGTCAAGTTCACCATGAATTTGAAGCACAGGTTTCCTGAACCGGGTACCTGCATTTAGTTTGCCGGCCGTGAGTGTCTTTGCAAAAGCGGTTTCTGTGTCTCCGGCGAAACCCACTCCCGTAGCGAAGTTAAGTGTTAAGAAACTCTTAAAATATAGGGGAATGAGATAAAACTTTTTGTCATAAGATACCCGTAAATTCAGGGCATTCTCCCGGGGAGCATAAATATATTGGGTCACCGAGGTTTCTTTCTCAAGGATATTGGTTCTGAAAATAGTGTTAAAATTAGTATTGTAACTTACCTGGGTAGCAATGAATTGCTCTTTTTTTAAGCCAAATGACGAGAAATTAAGTGTATAGCTGTTGATAACAGTACGTTTAAAAGGATTTAGATTTTTGTTGTACAGGAGTGACCGGTAGTCGGTTACCAAAGGGTATTCTATAAGGTTTTCAATAGCCGGGAGCTGATTTTGCCGATCTGCGGAGAGCCCTAAACGAGTTCCCGGTGTTATATTGAAAAATAAGGTGAGACCAGGCTCATAAAAAAAGATTTTTTGAAAATGGTGGTTGTATTCATTGGAAGTACCTGTAAGTCTGTTTCTCAATAGTAAGCTTGTTCTGGTGTTTAACCCGAATTCAGCATTGGCATTAAACCAGTAGGAGGTACGGTTCAAAGCTGATGTATTTTTTACATCGAGTACATGGCTCTCCAGTTTCGATCGGGAGTTCTGAAGGCCCGTCCCAAGAAGGTATTTTCCGTAGCGGGTATCCAAAGACAGATGAGTGTTGAAATTAAGATCCTTACGTATTGTATTATAGGTTTGAGACAGAGAAGATACGCCCCAGAAGCTTATGGTACTATCGGAGTTAATTTCCAGATTTTGGTTGTTAGCTACCGTATTGTATGAAAGTGTGGATATCCATGAGCTATATTTTGAGAGCTTATGCTGGTACTCCAGGTTTTGTCCGAAGGTGAAGTTTTTGTTGTTGATCCGGGTCAGAAAGCTTTTGGATGACTCTTCTTTTCTGAATTGCACAGATTTATCATAGGTGTCTTTCCCGAAGCTGCAGGTAGTTGTAAAACTTAACATGGATACTGTGGATATAAGATATTTCAGGTTCAGATGAGTAGTGCTGTAATGCAGTTTCCCGGTATCGTTTGTAAATTCAGAAAAACGCAGGGGCTCTGCTCCGGGAAATTCTTTAAATGAACGGATCTCGCCTTTCTGCAAGGTTGTATTATATAGAGAATAGAGCCTAAGGTCAAGCTTTTTATTTATCTTTGATGTAATATTGCCTCCTAAGTACCGGTTGGTTTTGGATTTGATATTCTGGTCGGAGAGTAAAAAGCGGGGGAATTGTGTGGGATCGAGACGTATTGCCTGCCCCTTGGCCGTGGAAGAGGTAAGGCTGGAGATCCCCCCGCGCAAGTCAATGAAATCAGCGAGAGACATAGACGATTCTCCCACATTATTGATATCCCCTATAAGTCCTGTATTTCCTGACCTGGCAAACCTGAAAAGGTTGGTATGCCCCAGGTATTTATTGACCAGGCCGGGTTTTAGCGTCACGTCACCGGTAACCACGCCTTTGTATTTATCGTTTGTCTTAAGATTCAATACGGTTTTTCCACCGCCTATATCTAATGGACTTTCCCGGAAGTTTGTCAGGAGTTCTGCTTTTTCTATCAGATCGGCGCTCAGATTTTGGGTGGCTATCTGTTGCAGGTTACCGAAAAATCCCTGCCCGTCTATTAAAATGTTATCAATTTTGTTTCCCTGGTAGGAAACTTTTCCTTCTTCGTCTACCGAAAGTCCCGGCAACTTATTAATTACCTCCCCTATATTTCTTTCCGTGCCGTCTTTTACTTTATCCAGGTCATATACCACTGTGTCTTTTTTTGCATTATAGGATTTTGGGTAGGCTTTGATCTCCACTTCTGCCAGCTCAACATTGCTCTCTTTTAAAACGACAGAAAAGAACGTTTTCTCCTGCGTATTGAAGGATTTTTCGGTACTTTCATAACCCAGGCAGGATACTTTCAGCGTATACGCGCCGTTGTTATTTAATTTTAAATGAAAAGACCCTTCTGAATCTGTGGTACCGAAAACCACTATATCTGTTTTGTCTGCGGAGAGAACGGATACAGTGGCTCCCGGTATGGCATTTCCTTTTAAATCGGTTACTCTTCCTGTAACTGATGACTGAGCATAGGTAAATTCAGGTACAATAAGAAAAGCAATGGCAAATATTTTGAGCAACCTTGTTTGCGAAGAACAAGTTACGAATGATAGTATTGACACTCTCAGTTCAGCTTTATGGTTTTCCTGGAATGGGTTGTGGTTTTGTTTCCTTCTTTTTCAATACTATTAACGTCTTTACCCGCCTCAGTTCTGATTCTCTTTAGCTCTTCGTGGGTAATGAGCTCGCCCTGGGGCTTTTCAATTTTCAGGCCGGTTGGGTAGGAGATCCGGGTTGCATATATTTTTTCTTTAGGGCTTTCAATTGTAATGACCAGGCCAGGTAGTCCATAATAAGAGAACGGGCCGTCAGATACCGGGATATCCGGCGTAAACCAGGCTTCAATTTCTCCTAAAATGGCTTTACGGCAGTTCATGCCCGCTATGTTAGCGGTTTCCGGTTGTATTTTCCAGTGATTTTCTTTGAGATCAGACCGGGTTATGTAGGCTTTTTGATTTACCAGTGAACGTGACAGGATGGTCTTATTTTCAAAGTCTTTATAAAAGGAGGCTGAGTTAGCAGTAGTACTCTCTTTTACAGTAACTGTCTTCTTTTGTATATTGTTTTCAGCAATTGTGTTCTCTACAGTATCTGTTTTAGATTTTTTTTTAACAAGATAATACAGCGATTCAGAGCCATTGGTTTCCAGGATATAATATAAGGGTTCTTTTAATTTTTCAAGAATACTTTGCCGTATCTCGGGAGGTAATTGATTAATCTGCTCACCAGGCTTAACCTCCATGGTGTATTCGACTTTTACAGACCGGGAAAACATTTTATTTTCGTCATTTGAACCCACAAGCAGTAGGGGAATTAAGACAGTAATCAATGACTTTAAATTTAACATTATTGGTGTTGGTTTTGATTTATAATCTGGTTCGTTATTTTTTGAAATATAAAGAGGAGGTTATTTATGATAATAGGGAAATAGATTTCTCCTCTTTGTCTTAAGGATACCCGAAACTGGTCAGCGTTGCATAATAGTGCAGCTTTTTAGCTAAAAAAGATGTGAGTGGTCATTCACTGCAACTAAATATACCGGATTAAAGCTCGATACACAATTCCACCCTGTAAAAACCGTTTTCGTTTGTAACATTGAGAGAGTGTTTCCCGGGATAGTAGATATCTAAACGCCTGCGGGTGTTTTTTAAGCCGATACCTCCTTCTTTCGCAAAAGAGGCCCGGGGGAGACGGTTACATGTGGTCAGATTAAGGGTATGGTCTTTGATATTGATATGAATTTCCGCTTCAGCGGCACCAGCTATGTTGTGAAGCCCGTGCTTAATGCTGTTTTCTACCAGGTTGATTAAAATCAATGGGGCGATAGTAAGGTGATCCGGCTTACCGTTTATGGTAAGTTTTAGCTTTTTATTGGAGTTCAGACGTATCCTTGAAAGTTTTATGTAGTTTTTAAGAAATTTTAATTCTTTACTTACAGCTACTTTTTCCATCCCCGTATCATAAAGAGAATACTGGAGGAGCCCGGATAGTGTTTCAATGCTTTTAGCTGCTTTTGGGTTGTCCATCACCATGTTATAGATGGCAGTAAGGGTATTAAGCAGGAAGTGTGGGTTAATCTGGGCGTGCAGGTAGCTGATTTCGAGTTTAAGGTTTTCTTCTTTGAGCTTTTGATTGGAATAGAATTTATGTAATATTTCATACCCGCCTTTTATGATTAAAGGTGGTGCTAAATGAAATAAACTCATTGTATAGGAAAAGTAGAAAACCCTGCTGTTAAATGGTATCTGCCAGAATGGTAACGGACCTATAATTTTTGAGGCATTCTGAAAGTATGTAGCGTTCTCAAAGCCAGCCAGATATAGAAAAGAAAAATACGTGTAATACTGATAGAGCAAAAATACCAGTATTATACAAAACAGGCCCGAGTATATGGTATGCTGAAACGTATAAATAAGCAGATAGTAACTGATGACTGTCAGGATCATCACACCTGCCATAAAATAAGAGGCATTGGGGATCCTTAAAGCGTTAACTGAAAAAATGAAGTATATGAAAAGGAAAATACATAGCCAGAACATTACAGTTATAAGCCAGTATCTTCCTTTTTCCCTTAATTGTTCAATAATACGAATTACGTTCGGCACTAACTTGAATAATTATGTTTCATCGTAGAGGTTGTAATTGTATCCATAGTTGTTCTCCCGTTTGTTTTCGACTGAGGCGCTAACACCCCGATCACTTCTTTTCTTAGAAATTTACCATTCTTCATCATTGTATTAAAAGTTTTAGGCTTTAAAACTTTTAAATGATGAGAAGTAAAAAAAATCGATGCAGTGAACTCCCTGTTTTTTGCAGTGAATATACAAAAAAAGAAGTAAGTGGCAGCTTACTGCAAAAGGAGCTTATTTTCGATGACTCCTGTTATATATTTATAGGACCTGGATACCGTAAACCTTTCTCCGTTTCGTAAAATTACCTCGTTGTTCCGGATTTTTTTAATGTAATGCAGGCCCACAATTACCGAACGGCTTATTTTAAAGAACTTGCCCTGGGGAAGAAGCTTTTCCAGCTTATAGAGGGGCAGCCTTACAATCAGGGGGCCGGCGGCAAACTTGTGTCCGTGTATGTTTACATAATAATTTTCAGCCATTATCCAGTCTATTTTATTCAAATCTATCTGCAGATGCTCTTTCCCCACACTGAGAACCAGGGTCTCTTCTTTCATATATTCGAGACGTTTCAGTGCCTTTTTTACCGCTTGTGTAAACCGTTCGTAAGAAACCGGCTTGCTCAGGTAATCTACCGCATCCAGGGCAAAAGCATCAACGGCAAACTGGGGATGCGCCGTAACAAAAATAAAAAGCATTCCTTCCGTATCCAGGTTTTCTATTAGCTGCATACCCGAAAGCTGGGGCATTTCAATATCCAGGAAAACGATATCTGCTTTATTTTTTCTCAGGTAACTTAATGCTTTTTGAGCATCGTCAAAACTCTTTAACAAGCTCAGGGCGGAATGCCGGGCTATATGTTTCGCCAGTATCTCACGAGGTGCGGGTTCATCATCAATTACAACACAGTTATAGGTAGTTCTCATTTCTTGTTAGCAGTTGTTGCACGAATATTCATATTATTTTACTAACATCCAAATTTTTCCGTGCAAGAACCGAGTCATAATACCGGTATAAAAAATGATATAAGAGCATCTCGTATTTCCGGGCATCCGAGATAAAATTACGGTTGACATGCATGTGGATGTAGGAAGCGAGAGATCCCGGTTCTGAAGGGAGGAATGTTTCCGGATTCACCTTATCCATTGTTGCTTTTATCCAGGTAAGATGCTGGCGATACAAACCGTTCAGCTTTGGTTTTAAGGCTACACCCAGCTCCTCCAGAAAGCCGTCGCGGTTTCTCTGGCAAAAGCTCACTTTTTCAGGAAGGGTCAGGCAGGAAAGATAGGCATGAATGCGGATCAGCGATGTCTCGATCCGGTAGATTTCCGTATCAGATTCCAGTCTTTCCAGTACCCGCTCACTGTCTTGCATAAAGAGGGTTTCTGCCTGTTGCATGTCCGGGTAACGGTTATATTCCGGCTGATAGCAGGTTATTTGTAATTCATAAATAGAGCCGGAACTGAGCTCTTCTTTAAAGTGCATGTGAAAAAGATCGGTAACAGCCGTATAAAAGCTGGGGTTTGAATCTTGATAGAACCGTAACCGGATATGAAAACCGGGATCGTGATACCGGATAAAGAACCACTTCTGAATCAGGCCTTTTTGTTTCAGAAGTTGAACAAAAGGCCTGATTTTCTCCCTCAAAAGGTTATCAGCCGTCCTCGGACCTGTGTAAAGTTTGAGATAAAGCCATTCGCTTCCGGGAGGGTAAGATCTGCCGGAAATAAGCGGAACCGGTTTTGTAAATGGTTTAGGGTTTTCTCCCATCACAGGAATGACCACTTCAGAGCTACGATCGTTTACAAAACATTGATCCGGCTGATATAAGAACTCCTGTACCCGGGTTTCCGCATTTTTTTTCAGGTGATCTTGCAGGATCTTTTGAGCAACAGGTTGCCGGAGGTCAAGGTAGAGCTCATGGTCGGATTCAATGATCACTATATGCCGTGGCAGGGTATTTTTTATTCTTTCAATGTTTTTTTGTGTAAGATTCCAGGTAGCCCGCCACAGGATAAGGTGCTTAAAGGTTACACGAGGGAGATATTCCCGGTCACTGAGTGCTCCCCAATCAAAAGTGAATTGTGCTCCAGCAGGCTGCAGATCACCTAAGAAGTTGTAAACAGGGAGCCCCGTAGCGTAGTTGTAGGCATGAGAGAGATAGGGGATCACGCGTTTGTTGTATTTCCGGGAGCGCAGAACGACTTCATTTCCGGAAACAGACACCAGCAGATCGGACAAAGGAAGAGACGTATGAGTGTCGTGTCCCAGGTAGTGAATTTGGTATTCCCTTAGTGGAGCATGAAGAACAACATTCCCTATTTTCCCTTCAGGAAGATGGATGACATCGGCCAGGATAGCATCGGTAACCGACTGTTCATAAGCTGTAATTTCCCGGAGCTTTTCCGCTAAGAGGTCATTGCCGAGTGAGAACCGGGACATCAGGTTTACAGCAGAGCTTCCCCCGGCCTGCTTTAATAAAAACATAAAATCCGGGCCTTTTTTGAGAAGGCTTCCGAAAATGTATGAAGTAATATTTTCTTCGGGGATCCCGGTGTCTAATTCTTCAGCGGTAAATGATATCTCATCACCACCCGAAGCCATACAGGCAATGTATTTATCCAGCAGGAGTGAAGGTAGCGCCGGTTTCGGCGCTGAAGGTTCCGGAGATATGGACAGTTGATCCAGAAGTTCCCCTGCAGGGGTGAGATTATAGGTTCCGTAACGTATCCCGAGCTCCGGGTCCAGCGCTTCGGGTAAGGGGATTTCCCTGTCCTCAAACCGGCGTATAAATTCATCCCGAAAGGCTGTCAGTCTTGGATGAGGCTCTTTCCTGAAAAACTTACCGAGCTTTTTAACGTCTTCCACAATTGTATGGATGATCTCGCGGTCTATTTCAGCGTCAGGATAAACGGTAAAGGTGTAAGACCGGGTAAATCCGGGTAAGAAGGTCATCTGTTGCCGGTGCCGGTAATTCTGCAGGGTTTCCGATGTATTAAATTCGAAACCGGTGCAGAGCACCTGTTCTTCCAGCAACTCACGGACAAAGCTTTCGGCATCTTCTTTGGTGAAATCATGATTGACGAGGATATTCTCTATCTCCGCGTAGGAAACTTCTGACCCGGCGGCCTGCAATACGGTATCCAGGGCCTCGAAGCGTTCGAAGCTGACCTGGTGGTATTTTTCATCCAGATATTGCAGCAGGTAATGTTTGCCGGCCTGAGTATAAAGCGAGCTGTTTACCCGGAAACCGGCCCGGCGGAGCTTCGCATCGTTAAGCAGCCGGGTCAGCTTTTTCTTTTCCTGAATATCAGGCTCGGTATATACGTGAGGTATGGCTTCCCTGAAAGAAGTCTTGCCGGATAAGTCTGCCGTAAAAACACCTGAAAACCTACCGAAGGGTGTGCAGCGGGTGCACCAACGGGAATAATATTTGTAAAGGGTTTTGTGATGCTCTTCCGTGAGTTTTTCCGTTGTTACGGTTTCCCAAAAATGAAGAGATGCTCCTTTCAGGGCTTCCATAAAGGGGCTGTTGGCCAGGATAGCACCGATATCAAGCGGCTTTTCATAGATATCGGTGATTTTACCTGCAGGAATACGGAATTGAACAAAGGAGAAAGGTTTCATCCAACAGAAGACACCTGAACAGCGCCTGCTTTATTTTTTTCTTACTTTAACAGCTCTTCTAAGGTGCTTTCAAGATTTGAATACCCGCTTGGCATCAATTCAGGAGCATTCGGGTGGGTAATGAAGCCTTCATTGTTGACCAGCATATACCTGGGAATCGGGGTAATCCGGTATTGGGTATAGATGAATGTTTTCCTGGGGTCCAGCAGCAGGTAGCTGTTCTCATCCGGAAGCTGCTCTTTACGGGATACTTTCTGCCAGAGCTTAGGGTTCTCATCCATAGAAATATAAATTACATTTAATCCCCTGGAGCCATATTCTTTTGCCAGCTGCCTGGAGTGGGGGAGATTAGCTCTGCACCCACCGCACCAGGTAGCCCAGAAATCGATATATTTATATCCTTTTGCTGCCAGAAGGGTGTCCCAGTTAATAATTTTCCCGGTTTTCAGATGATACAGTAAAGAAGTAGTCTCAAGGTTATAATCCGGTTTAGGTATGATCAGCTCCTCAGCCATAGCAGATCCGATATGGTCATCATAATCGATAGTGACCCGTTCTTTTAAAATATCGGATTCTGAGGTTGCCAGGTAGTCATCTACTAATTGCCCTATTTGAGGAGACTTGTACGCGACTTCAAGTGTTTTAAAAAGCAGGTAATCACGTGTTTTTCCTTTATAGCTGTCTTTTATTTTCTGGTAGAACACCTGATAGCTTATATCTTTCAGCTCATATAACTGGAGAAGAAGAGATAAAGATTCCAGGTAATAAATAGAGGCAGGGTGATCTTCTATAAGAAGCAAAGGATCAAGAAAGCCGGTTATATCGGCATTGGGCAGCAAATTCCGGTTTAATTCAGCTTCCCGCGTATAGTTTTGTAAAAAATCAAAATATTGCCGGAATGTGAGTGTTTCCCTTAGCCAATGTTCATAGCCGGCAGAAACCGGGTGAGAGACTATATAGCGTTCCAAAAAGTCAAAACGCTTTTTGTATAGCCGGGTTACCGCATTGAATAAGGAATCTGTATTTTTTCTTTTGTATGGAATGTAAGACATAAAGCCTTCAAAATTACCTGTTTCCTTCTGCATATCTACAAAGAAGTTGAGTTCATTGTTCCTGAGCGTATCAGAGGAATAAGCCCATGTTTTGCCGGGTTCGTTTTTTAACCAGACCGTTTCCCCGGGTTGAAGAAGGTAAGTGGTATATAGGTAGCGGCGGCTGGAGTCTATATTGTCGCATACCAGGCGGAAGGGTGCTTCCGTGTAGAAATAAAGCGTGTCATATATATTTTCAGTTCTATAACGCGGGAAGACGAAGTCGGGTGTGATTTCAGCCTGGATACCCAGCCTCTTGCTGCTTCTGTTTTCGATATAGATAGTAGTGACTTTCGTTGCTGAGATACTCCATGCCTTTACCGGGAAAGAGAGAAGTGCAATGATAAAAAGTAAATTTTTCATCGTGTTTATTTTAATTCGCTTATAATCACTTTTCTGTACAGGTTCAGATGAGTGTCGTTGGGAACGGGGGCTGCTGTCTCGTTCCATTGAATGTGTATCCGCTCCGGACTTAGACCTTTAGTGGTAAGGTAATTGGCTACCACTTGTGCCCTATACCGGGCCAGGGTAGCATTTAAGGTGGCGTCTCCTACCTGATCCGTAAATCCTTTTATCGTTATTTTGGCGCCGGTTTTAAGATCCAGGTATTCCAAAAGACTGTCTAAAGTATTTCTCCCGTTGATTTTTAGCTCATATTTACTTTGATCAAAAAATATGGCCGGTATTCCTGAGGAGTATGCGTGGAGATCAGGAGAGTATGAATAACGATCGGCCGACAACGGCATTTTTGTTCCCTGCAGCGTATCCTCATTACGGGTGAAAGGAAGTTTTGCGATTTCGTCTGTGGATTTCTCAACGGTAGTCTCTTCTGGTGGATATGTATTGGTATCTATAAGGTTCAGACCGGGTTTTATTGTAAATTTATTTCGTGTAAGCACCTCTCCCCGAGCAGACCTGATGATGAATTCATAGGTAGATTCATCCCGGACTTCTGCGGATATGAACAAACTTTGATGGGATATGGCTTGGGGTATGTCCTGTGTGCAATGGTGCTTCCCGTTAACAAAATGCTGCACCTCCATTTTATTTCCTGAAGGTATATTTTCTGCCTGGCAATAGACCAGATAGGCCTTATCATGAACAGGTTTATTGACACTGGCTATGCGTATGCTTGCAAATGCTTTTTTTTGAAAAGGTCCGTAAAAATGTACGGGTACTGAAACAGAAGTGTAACCTGTGCTCTCTAACAGAATGGAATCAGCATTTAAGGGCATTAACAGGCTGAAGTGGTGTTCAAACACATCTGTCTGAATTGACTTTCCCAGTATTTGTCTTTTCCCGTCATGTATGCTATAGACCCTTGAAGGCACATCTCTACCCGTATTATCGTCTTCAAAAGAGCCGGTTATCTGAAGATTTTGGGCATAGCTCCAATGGCCAAAAACCAGGAAGCAGAAACCAAGTAGCTTATTTGTCATTTATTTAGCAGTAATAAGAATGATTTTTTATCCTGTTCTTTCAACGGGAATATCCATGTAATTCAAATATATTTTGAGGCTTCGTCTTCTGCAAATCTGTGCAGTGAATTGATGTTTTTTTGCAGTGAAATTGCAAAAAAAGAAGTGAATGGATTAAAACAGGCTATTTACTGCAATCTTAGCTGGTTTTCAATATAGCTCTTGACCCATTTGCATGATCGGGATATTGTAATTTTCTTATCGTTTCGCAAAGTCACCTCGTTGTTTCGTATGCTCTTGATATATTTCATTTTTACAATAGCAGAGCGGTTAAGTTTTAAAAAATGTTCTTTGGGCAACAGGTCTTCTAATTGATGCAGCCGCACCCTTAATGCCAGGTGGTCTTCGCTAAACTTGTTTCCGTATATTTTTACGTGGTAATTCTCTGCCTCTATCCAATCGATATGACTTTTTGGAATCCGGAAACGTTTCCTCCCGATATCCAGTACCAGCGTGTCTTCCCTGAAATGGTGAAGTACTTTCAGGACTTTGCTTACAGATTGCTTGAACCTTTCATACGACGGTGGCTTGGTCATATAATCAGGCACATTCAGGTTGTAGGATTCATGGGCATATTGGCTGTGGGCGGTTACAAAAATGTAATGTGCAGGCGATATGTCGAGTTTTTCAATTAACTGGATACCTGTCAGGTCAGGCATTTCTATATCCAGAAAAATGATATCAGGTTTGTTTTTCTTTAGGTAGCTTAAAGCTTCCGGAGCTTCATCAAAGCTGTTTTCCAGGTGTAATGCGGGATGCCGGGCGATATATTTAGCCAGTATTTCTCTTGGTGCGGGTTCATCATCGATGATGACACAGTTGTAGGTTGCATTCATTTGTCACGGATAATTTTTGGCTAAAATTCTTCTTTTTTGAGCTTAAGTCCAAATTTTCTTACGTAAGAATAGGCTTCTGTGGAAAGCAGGACAAGCTATTTCGTATCTGCCTGAAAAATAATTCCGGGGTCTTTGAATCAACCTGTCCGCTTTAAAATTATTTTCGCCTGATTTTTTTAAATTCTGTCGGCGTGAAAGCTTTTTATACCGTGGCACTCCTGGTGCTTTCCAATATTTTCATGACCGTGGCCTGGTACGGTCACCTGCGGCTGAAAGAGTATTCCTGGTTTGCCGGTATGGGCCTTTTTAAGGTGATTCTGTTCAGCTGGGGCATCGCCCTGCTCGAATACATGGCCCAGGTACCTGCCAACCGGCTCGGGTATGAGGGGAATGGCGGACCTTTTACGCTCTGGCAGCTGAAGGTGATCCAGGAGGTGATCACCCTGCTGGTGTTTACAGGCTTTGCCGTATTTGCTTTTAAAAGCGAAACACTGCGCACCAATCACATTATTGCTTTTGTATGCCTGGTGCTGGCGGTGTATTTTATTTTTAAGAAATAGGCCTTACAGGTACCTCAGCCAGATCTTGTCTTTATGACGTGTTTTATAACCTCATTGTTAACTGTTTGATGTAACAAAAATAAAAGAAAACCGAAAAAATGATACGGAAGCTAAGCGCATTTGCAAAATGCACATTCAGAGGCTATAACGTGAGTCGCTTTCCTGTTTCTACCCGCTCCCAGAATTCGTCTGTGCTCAGGGGGAGAGGTCCGGAGGGACTGGCAAGGGAGTAATAGCGGAGATCTTCCGGGGTGAAGATACGTTTAAATTCATTCCTCAGATCGGCGTTCTCGTTGGCAAAGCAAAGATTATTGGGCCCGGGCTTTTCTTCGTAGAGAAGACCGAGTTTTTGTTCGAGGTGACGGATGAGGTGCTCGGGGATATATTTATTCATTTCCGGATAACCCTATAAGGCGTATAAGTTTTTTTATTTTACCACATAAGTCATATTAGTCACATAGTTTTATTTGAATAACGTATTATTAAACCGTAAAGTTATAGCGCTAAAATCTTATATGACTTATGTGACTTATGTGGTTCAAAAGTGAAACTTATATATGCCGCTGCGGCGGACCGCTTATATGCCTCATGTGGTTTAATTACATTTCTTCAAAAAGCTTCAGAATACGCTTATATTCATCCATCCATGACGTAGGCTGTACAAAGCCGTGGTCTTCTACCGGGTACGAGGCCACCTCCCAGTTTTCTTTCCGGAGCTCGATCAGGCGCTGGGTCAGGCGGTAAGTATCCTGGATATGTACGTTTACGTCTACCTGTCCGTGGCAGATCAGCAGCTTGCCCTTCAGTCCTTCGGCAAAGAAGATCGGTGAGCTTCTCCGGTAGGCAACGGAGTCAGACTGCGGCTCATTCAGGATATTGGCCGTATAGCCGTGATTGTAGGCAGCCCAGTCGGTTACCGGTCGCAGGGCCGCACCGGCTGCAAAAACATCCGGCGTGGTAAACATGGCCATGAGGGTGATGAAGCCACCATAAGAGCCGCCGTAGATGCCTATTTTCTTCGGATTAATGCCGTATTTGCTCACCAATAACCCGGCGCCGTCTACCTGGTCGGTGAGGTCTTTTCCGCCCATATGACGATAAATACCGGTTCTTACGTCGCGACCGTAGCCTGCACTGGCCCGGTAGTCAATGTCCAGCACGGTGTAGCCTTTGTCGACCAGCAGGTTATGGAACATGTATTCCCGGAAGTACTGGCTCCACCATTTGTGGGCATTTTGCAGGTAACCTGCGCCGTGTACAAAAACTACGGCTTTGCCGTTCTTTTTCTTTTTGGCCGGCTCATATACTCTGGCGTATACTTCCTGTCCATCCTGTGCTTTGAAGGAGATCACTTCCGGCATTTTCCAGTTGTAAGCCTTAAAGGCATCGGTGAGCGATGAGGTGATTTTCTCTGCTTTTGCCCCGGGCTCGTTGGGCTGGATATACAGCTCCCAGGGGGTGTTGGCGTTGGAATACCGGATGGCCAGCGTCTTTTCATCGGGCGAAAGGCTGACTTCATGGGCTCCCGTCATTTGGGTGATCCGGACCCGGTCGCCACCGCTTACCGCCATTTTATAGAAGTGTTTTTCACCGGGATGAACCTCGTTTGTGACCAGATAAAACCATTTTCCATCCCTGGAAAGATCTGCACTTTGTACTTCAAAATTACCTGAAGTCAGCTGTTTTTTAGCACCGGTAGTCAGGTTTGCCGTGTAGAGATGCGAGTATCCGGTAGCTTCCGACTGGAAATAGACGGTATTTTCATCCAGGAACCCGAGGGTACCGCCGCCATAGCCGCCCCCTATGCCGGGGCCAGCTACCCAGGCGTCGTCGTGCTGGCGGTCAACCGGGCTCAGCTTCCCGGTTTCAGCGTCCAGCTTCATGATCCAGCGGTCTTTATTATCGTAGGCACGTATGCTGATCACTGCATAGCTACCGCTGGGAGACCACACCGGGCTGGAGAAAGACACCGCCCGGAGGTTTTTCTTTTTATCGCTTTTCCCGGGGTATTCTTCCAGGTATCTGGGCTGATCTTCTATGCCCGGTATGTCTTTCAGGTCTATTTTAAAGACCGTATCCCTGGCAATGTGATAAACGAAGGCTTCGGTAGAGCCGGCGGGCTGTCCTACCTTGGTTCGTCCCGGTATATCTTCTGTATAGCCCGAAGCCGTTACGTAGTTCGGAACAATGGTTCTTTTGGCGTCTCTGGCCGGTTCTGAGAGGCGGTAGAATACATATTTCAGGTCGGGACTGGCCACGGCACCCTGCAGCATTTTCCCGTTTAAAGCTATTTTCTTCGGCCCTTTTACCTGGGTCAGCTTGTTGTATTTCTCCCGGGCTTCTTTGTCGGCTTTGGCCTGGCGAAGCACCTCAAAGAGGTCGAGCTGGTCTTTTTCAAGGGTTTTATCAGCTTCGCCTAAACGGTTTTCAGGCTTTTTATTTTCGCCGGAAAAGTTAGTGATCTGGGTAGTTTGACCGTTATTCAGGTCGAGGGTATAAATATCATTTCCCGAAGAATAGATAACACGGGTTTCATCGAGATTGAAGTAGGGGCTGCCTTTCCTGTCGAGGGTATTGGTGAGCTGTTTTTCCGTTCCGCTCCGGGTATCCAAAAGGTAAATATTCCCGTTTTTAAGGTACAGTTTTTTGCTGTAATCCCTGGAATACCGCGGACCACCGAAGCCGTTCATAGCGAGCGATTCTTTTTCAGCCAGGCTGACCTTCTGCGGGGTACGGTCTGTAAGGGTAACCTTGTACAGCGAATCGGCCCGGTTTTGCTCCGGGTTCCAATCAAAATAGATGGTTTTGGAGTCTTCTGACCAGAAAATGTTAGAGGGGGAAGTGCCGATCCATTTGGCCGGATCTTCCATGATTTTTTCTACACTGAGCTGGGCATGAGCCATGGTAGAAAAGAAAACCAGAACAGCTAATAATTTACGCATAGGAGTTGAATACATTTTAGTAAATGTATTCATTATTCCCTATACCCGTCAAGCAAAACGATAAAAAACAGGAATGAGTAGGCGAAGAATCAGATTTTCAGCCGGGCCCGGAAGCCCCTTACGGCATAGTATGATTCTGCTCCGTTATGGTAGATGAATACCCGCCCGAAACGGCGGTCGCCGAAAATAGCCCCGCCCCGTTTCCTGACGTCGGCAGGAGTAGTTAACCAGCTTGACGTTTTGAGATCAAACTCGCCGGCCTTCTGCAATGCAAAGTATTGTTCTTCTGTAAGGATCTCCACGCCCATTCCGGTGGCCATGGCCATGGCGCTGTCCCGGGGCTTGTGCTCTTTGCGCGACTGCAGGGCTTCGTCGTCGTAGCACAGGTTTCTGCGGCCTTTGGGGGTTTCGGCAGAACAATCTGAAAAAATGTAATGACCGTCTTCGTACCCGGTAACGTCAGGTTCTCCGCCCGTTTCTTCCATTTCATTGAGCGACCATACCTTTTCAGGACTTTTTTCGAGGCGGCTTTGAATATCCGCCCAGTCCATACCTTCGTGACGATGCCGGTTTTGGGTAAAACGGGCCTGCAGGAGGTTCAGAAGCCCGGTGATGCGTTCTTGGGGAAGGGTGGGCATAGGCTGATCGGGCTTTGCTTAATTGGCAATCAGGGTATACACATTGACGGTATTGCCGGTTTTGGGGCTGACCCTGGTAGCGGTCAGCACAAGGGTTTTGCCGTCTTCAGAAAGAGAGGTGATTTCAAAAGTGAGTGTTCCGCCAGAGCCGGTAGGCTGGGGGCTAAGCCCGCTCAGGGTAAGGAGATTGTCTGTGGCGGTAAAAGAGCCTGTAAATGTTTCACTGGTGACATCTTTTAAGGTAACTTTCCCGGCCACGCTCATATCGAGCCGGTAGGTGCTGTATTCGGGAACAATATTGCCTGATGCTCCCGATGTATAGACGGTTACGCCATCGTGGGTTACCGTTTTGGCTGTGTATACCTTCTGTATTCTTTCGGCAACGGGAGGCACTTTCTCTTCACAGGCAGAGAATAAAAAAACAAGTATGAAGCAAAATTGTAATACTTTTGTATTCATGTTTACGGGTCACCAGATTTACTTTTGCGAATATAACTCCATATACGTAAAAAGTGTCTTCTCCGTTGAAAAACTTTCATGACTGAGCAGAGAATAATCACCAAACGGCAGCTGAGCCTGCGAAACGGATCGGATAAGCCGGAGATCTGGGTGGCTTTCAGAGGGCGTGTTTACGACGTCAGCGCTTCCCGGTTGTGGAGGGCAGGAAAGCATTATGAGCACTGGGCCGGGCAGGACCTGACCCGTGAGCTGGCCGATGCACCCCATACGGAAGGGGTATTTGAAAAATTTGAAATTGTGGGTATTTATGAAGAAGATTAAGCTTTTAGACGCCATATTGCTCTTTGTGAGCCTGGGCTTGCTGGCCATGTTTGTAGACCAGATCGTTTACCTGCGTAACCCCTTTGCCGACAGCTATTTCTTTCTTATGTTCGGAATGGCGGGCCTGCTGATTTTCCTGTACCGGAGGGGAAACCGCATTTTAAAGGATAAGGAGGGGAAGAAATAAGAGGCCGTCCATGATCCAGCGGTACCGGGCCGAAAACCTTTTTTCATTATTGATGATAAAGGAATAAAATACCGATATCCCGGTGAAAATCAGGGCCAGCCGGCTGACGTATTCCGTACTTCCTGAGAAAAAGACAATAAAAAGGAAGAGGTTGAGCGCTCCCATAACGGTAACGGTCTTCCGCTTGCTGGCTTTTCCCTGTTCAAAATAGGCAAAGGAGGTCAGGTTCTGGAATACCAGCAGGGCAAACATAAAAGCAATAAGCCAGGCGCTCAGGGTGATAGACGGAGCCGAAACAAAGGGTACGCCTACTACAGCCGCCAGGTAAATCAGGGGCATGCTGTAATCTTTGGCTTTGGGATACCGGGGCACGATCCACACCAGGTAAATTAGCACTAAAGCACCGGTTATGACCCCGTAGACAATCACTTCCCGGGACTGGAAGAAAAGCAGGAAAATGTTTATGGCAGCCAGGGCAATGGCCAGGAGCTGCAGGTTGTACTGGTTTTCAAAATGAAAGCGGTGCCTTTCGGTAGATGTATTGCCCCGGACAACGTCAAGGATACGGTCGAGGATATAAATCAGCCAGCATACCAGCACAATCTGTGCCAGGGAGACCCAATGGGCGGGTATTGAGCCACGGCCGTGCCTCTCTGCGCCACCTGTAAGCTCAAAGAAGGCGGCGGCGCAGGCACCCGTGGCCAGGGCCACATGCAGGCTGCTCAGGTAGATAAGACGGAATATATTCATTGTATTTTCAGATTAACAGCATTTCGGTTATGCTTGGTTCTCGACAGCTTTGCCGGCAAACTTCTGCACTCCCGTGCTCGTTTGTGCCCGAACTGACAAGTGGCGACGGTTCCTGCCAGTTCGAGCGAAGTCGAGAACCAGAGCGAAGTCGAGAACCGGGCGCGCCTATAATTAACCCACCTCATCTTTACTCCTTCAGCGCAACCATTTTCGTGAAAAACTCATCGAGGAACGTTCTGACTTCCCGGCTTTGATCGTCGTTAAAGCCGTTTACAAAAATAGAAAACGCATATTTTTTACCCGCTGCCGAGGTAAAATACCCGGCGTAATTGCGGGTGCCCGTTATGCTGCCGCTCTTGGCCGAGATACGCCCGCCGGTGTTCTTTCCCAGGCCCGCTACGGTGCCGTCGCGCCCTGCCACGGGAATACCGGCTATGAATCCGGTATTGTTTTTCATCCTGGCCAGCAGGGCGGTCATTGAGCGGCAGGACACGGTATTGAGCGGCGATAGCCCGCTGCCGTCGAGGAAACGGTGGCTGCCCAGGTCAATCCCTTTCTCCTTCCAGAATTCTTTCAGAAATTCGTCGTAGCTTTTGTTGCCAGGCGTCCACATAAAATTGGCCAGTCCGTCGGCAAAGATGTTCACACTTTTATAATTGGTCTCCCGGGCAATCTCGCTGATGTCGGGCGAAATCACGCTACCCAGCTCTTCGTTCTGGAGGTTTTCCGGGAAAAGCTTCTTCCCGATGGTGATGCCGTTGCGCGTCAGGAAGGTGTAGAGGCTATCGGTGAAAATTTTATTGACATTGGGGACGGCCCCCTTTACTGCAAAATTCCGGGCATTCAGCGGTACCGTACCCACCATTTGGATATCGTTGGAAAAGGGCAGGTTCAGGATGTTCACCTGGTCGCCGCTGCCGGCTTCCCCCGTTTTTACCTCGTTCCTGATCTTCCATGACTCATCGTAAGGCGATATGGAAGCAATGCCTGCCGGATCTCCTTCTTTTGCCCCGCCGTTAAAGTAAACGGTATACAGGTTTTCATTGAAATTAAAATTGGAAGAGAAGGCGCCGTAATAGTTGCCGATATCACCGGCCAGCCAGCCGGGAGGAAAGGTGGAAGCGTCATTGTTCAGCACTTTCAGGTTGCCTTCAATGGTATGAATCTCGTTGTCTTTGAGCGTTTGCAGGATCTGTTCAAAGGGATTGTTTTTAAACCGCGGAGACCCGAAAGTAGGGTCGCCGATGCCCTCCAGCAGGATGTCGCCCTGCACTTTACCGTTTACGACCCGGCCGTTGGAGTAGATCATGGTTTCAAAGCGGTATTTGCCGCTGAGGTACTCAAAGGCCGTGGCTGTAGTGATGAGCTTCAGGGTGGAGGCGGGTGGGAGGTTCATTTCTGAAAAATGATCGTATACCTGCTGTCCGCTGCCCAGGGAGCGGATGCTCACGGAGATATTCAGGGCTTCGTGACCGGGTTGTGAGCGGAAGTCCCGGATAAATTTATTGATCCCCGCAGAAAAGAGGTTCAGTTGTAAAAGTATGGCACAAATTATTTTCATAAGGTAGAAAATTTAGTTCCGGGTACCCAGTTCCGAGTTAACCGTTGTCAATTGTCCATTGTCAATTGATTCGAAATGCCCGCCAATATAGTATCTTTGCGCTTTAATCGGAAAAAAGCGCTCTTTAAACTTATGAAGCTGACATTTTACGGGGCGGCCCGGAAAGTACCGGGAAGCATGTTTCTTCTAGAGTTTGAAGATGGTTACCAGGCGTTAATTGATTGCGGGTCAGAGGTAGAAGGCGGAGCCACGGTGCGGGAGGAATTCAAATACGGCAACTTCCCGTTTGATGCCTCACGGGTGAATGTGGTGATCCTGACCCACGCCCATATTGATCATTCGGGGCAGATTCCCAACCTGTACGAAGGCGGTTTTGAAGGCCAGGTGCTGTGCACCAGTCCCACGCTGGATCTTACAGAATTGCTGCTCTACGATGCGGCATCGCTGAATGCGAGGGCCGTTAAAAGTGTGGAAAGAAGCAAGCGAAAATCAAAGAAAGGAAAAATCCTGGAAACCCGCGGGCTGTACCTGAGCCGGCAGGTAGAGGTGGCCATGGAAAACTTTGTGCCCATTGCCATGCAAACCCGGTTTAAGTTTAAAGACGACGGCTTTGTTACGTTTTACCCGGCCGGTCATCTCTTAGGCGCCGCCCATGTGGTTATAGAAGTGAAGGAAGGCGGGGAATGGAAGAAGATCGGTTTTTCAGGAGACATAGGCCGGCATAATTTTACCCTGCTGCAAGACCCCTGCCCGCTGCCGCAGGTAGATTACATGGTGATGGAATCTACTTACGGTTCACGCAATCACGAAGACGGGGGCGACCCGGTAAATATCATGGAAGAGGTTATCCGGGAGGCCTGCATTGATGTGAAGGGGCGTCTTATCATCCCGGCTTTCAGCGTAGGCCGTACGCAGTGCATGCTCTTTACGTTAAACCGCCTGTATTACGAGAAAAACATTGCGCCGATTAAGGTATTTACGGATAGCCCGCTGGCGCGGGCCAGCACCAGGGTATATGAAAAATACCGGAACCGGCTGAATAAAGCTGCCCGTGATTTTTACGAAGAAACCGACTCGCTCTTTGATTTTGAGAATCTTCATTACCTGGAGTCCAACCACGAGAGCCAGCTGGCTTCCACCCATGCCGAACCCTGCATTATCATCAGCTCGTCAGGCATGATCAAGGGGGGACGGGTGGAATACCATATTGAGAAAAATATTGAAAACCCATATGCCACCATCCTGATGATCGGTTATGCCAACGAAGACTCGGTGGGCGGGAAGCTTCTTTCGGGTGACCGAAAAGAGCTGCATATCCGGAATAAGAAGCTGGCGGTTAATGCCAAAATAAGGAAAACCGATATTTTCAGCGGACACGGAGACCTCGACGATCTCCTGCATTTTGCCCTGAATCAAAACCCTGAACGTTTAAAAAAACTCTTTTTAGTTCATGGAGATTTGAATGCTATGCTTAATTTTAAGCAAATTTTGAATGAAAGAGGGTACTCTGATGTAGAGTTACCTGCTCGATATCAGACCTTTGAACTGTAAAAAGATTTGCATGAGAACATTATTGGAGTTCGAAAAACCCATTGCTGAATTAGAAGCCAAACTGGAAGATATGAAAAAACTGGCCGGTGAAAATAACGTAGATGTAAGTGATGCCGTACGTAACCTCGATTCAGCGATTGAGACCCTGCGCACCGAAACGTTTCAGAATCTTACCCGCTGGCAACGCGTTCAGCTTTCGCGTCACCCGGACCGTCCGTATACCCTGGATTACATTGAGCGGATCTGTGAAGATTTTCACGAGCTTCACGGCGACCGTACCGTACGCGACGATCCGGCTATTGTAGGCGGTATTGCGAAGATCGGGGAGAAGAGTGTGATGCTGATCGGGCAGCAGAAAGGACGGAAAACCAAGGAGCGCCAGCACCGCAATTTTGGTATGCCCAACCCGGAAGGATACCGGAAGGCACTGCGCCTGATGAAAATGGCCGAAAAGTTCAATATGCCTATCGTTACGCTCATTGACACACCGGGGGCTTTTCCCGGGCTGGAAGCCGAAGAAAGAGGCCAGGGCGAGGCCATTGCCCGGAACCTGAAAGAAATGATGACCCTGAAAGTGCCCGTGATCTGTATCGTGATCGGCGAAGGGGCCTCAGGCGGTGCCCTGGGAATCGGGATCGGCGACCGCGTGCTGATGCTGGAAAACTCCTGGTATTCGGTGATCTCACCGGAAAACTGCTCTACTATCTTATGGCGTACGTGGGAGTTTAAAGAGCAGGCGGCAGAGGCGCTGAAGCTGACGGCCATTGATATGAAGGCTAACGGACTGGTAGACGACATTATCCCGGAACCCCTGGGAGGTGCTCACCTGAAATGGGACGAGATGTCGGATATCCTGAAAAATACGATCCTGAAAGAGATCAAAGACCTTGAAAAAATAGCTCCTGCCAAGCGGGTATCAAAGCGTATAGATAAGTTCTGCTCTATGGGCGTAGTGATTGAGTAGTATGGCAGCAGGTATAAAGGCCGTGGTTTTTGACTTCGGTAATGTGATCATCAATATTGATTTGGAGCGGACGTTCCGGGCCTTTGCCGATCTTACCTTTAAGTCGCCGGACCGGGTGAAGCACCTCTTTGCCGAGGCCGGGATTTTTCAGAAGTACGAAACCGGCTTTTATTCTGACGATGAGTTCCGCGATGTGGTACGCCAGACCCTCAGCTACCCCCTGAACGACCAGGAAATAGACGAGGCCTGGAATGCCCTGCTGCTGGATGTTCCGGCCGAAAGGCTGACCTACCTGGAGAACCTGCGGTTTACCTACCCTATCTACCTCCTGAGCAATACCAACGCTATCCATATCGAAAAGTGCCAGCAATATTTCAGAGCCCGGCACAATGTGCAGGACTTCCGGAAGCTTTTTAACCGGGTGTTTCTTTCCTACGAAATGGGACTCTGGAAGCCGGATTACAAGATTTACCGGAAAGTGCTGGATGAAACCGGTTTTAAGCCGGCAGAGGTGCTGTTCCTGGACGATAACCCGGACAATATTGATGCAGCCAGAGACCTGGGTATCAATTGTATCAAAATTGACCCGCCGGAATCGTTTACGGATATTTTGGGGAAGATACTTTGAGGGAATGGACAATGGATAATTGACAATTGACAATTTTCGATTGACAATTTTCGATTGACAATTTGCGATTGACGATTAAACGTGGCGGGAACTTTGCCCCGGATTTTATCCAGGGGCTATGTAGATTGGGTTCCTACGGAACCATTATGGAGAACCCGGACCTAAGTACCCGGAACCCGGAACTAATAACTTACACATGAAAAAATACCGCCTGCACCTCCTTCTCTTCCTGGCTACCGTGATCACTACCACACTGGCGGGGGCGGAGTGGATATACGGTTCGTCGTTTCTGAGCGGACAAATGAACTTTGAGCAGTTTAAGCAGGGTTTCTGGTTTTCGGTTCCTTTCCTGGGGTTCCTGACCACGCACGAGTTCGGGCATTATTTCATGGCGAAGATCCGGAAAGTAAGGGTGACCCTGCCGTATTACATTCCCGGCTGGCTGGGGATATTTATGTCGATCGGGACCTTCGGTGCCTTCATCCGCATCAAAGACTATATTACTTCCAAAAAAGATTATTTTGATATCGGCATAGCCGGGCCGCTGGCCGGTTTCGTGGTGGCGGTGGTTACGCTGATCCTCGGGTTTATTTATATGCCGGGCGATGAGTTTGTGTACCGTATTCATCCCGAATATCATCAATACAACGGCAACTACCGGGAGCTGCTGAACAGTCCCGGAGATATCGGGCTGGAAACCATTACCCTGGGGAAAAGCCTGCTCTACCGCTTCCTGGAGAGCACTTTTGGCGATCCGGCCCTGCTTCCGCATCCGTATGAGCTTTCCCACTATCCTTTGATCCTGGCGGGCTTCCTGGGTTTACTTTTTACGGCCATTAATTTATTGCCGATCGGCCAGTTAGACGGCGGGCATATCCTCTACGCGCTGATCGGGCGGAAGGCTTTTCATGTGGTTTCGCCCGTGGCCCTGGTACTGCTGGTGGCGTATTCGGGGCTGGGAATATTCAGCCCGTACGATTTCTGGCTGGCACGGGGTTCAGAGCAATGGATATGGCCCCTGCAATTTTTATTCTATGTTTATTTTGTTTATTTGTGTTTTTCAAGGATATTTACTCATCGTACCCGTAACTGGGTGCTGGCCCTCAGTGTAGTTTTCGGACAATTGCTCCTCGTGAAGTATTTCCCCGGCATTAGCGGTTATCCGGGTTTCCTGGCATTCGGGTTCCTGTTGGGGCGGGTATTGGGTGTGTACCATCCGCCTACAATAGATAACGAGCCCCTGGGCGCAGGCCGTATACTTTTGGGCTGGCTGGCGATGCTGATCTTTGTCGTATGCTTTATTCCGTACCCTATAGCATAAATGAGGTTTCTACTTAAGCTTTTCTTCTACGGATCGGGCTGGAAAATTTCAGGAGATGTGGATCCGGCTGTCCGGAAGGCCATTTTTGCCGTAGCCCCGCATTGGAAGAACAGCGATTTCTTCATTGGCTTGGGGACACGTGCGGCCATGAACCGGAAAATTGCCTACCTGGGGAAAGCCGAGCTGTTTCGTCCGCCGTTTGGATTCATCTTCCGGGCCCTGGGCGGGATTCCCGTTTACCGTTCACAAAACCGTAACCTGGTAGAAAGCCAGGTAGAGGCGGTGAAGGGGGCCGAAGATGCGCTGGTGGCCCTGGCGCCTGAAGGCACACGGAAGAATGTGACCCGGTTAAGATCGGGGTTTTACTACATTGCCCTCGGAGCCGGCATACCGGTGATCATGGTGGGTTTTGATAAGGAAAAGAAGGAAGTAAAGATCGCGGAACCGTTTTACCCCTCCGGCGATTTTAAGAAGGATATGCAAACCCGTTTTGTGCCCTTCTTTGAGCAGGTAGGCGGGAAGAAGAAAGACTGGGTACAGAACTATAAGGAAGGAAAATTTGATCATTAAACAATATACTTAAAAAGATGAAAAAAGAGACACAGGTTATCAAAATTCAGTCGGAAAAAACCCATAACCGGGAAAACTCCACCCCTCTGTACCTTACCAGCAGCTTCTGCTATGAAGATGCCGCGCAGGGAAAAGATTTGTTTGACGGCACGATATCCGGGAACATCTATTCCCGTTTTTCCAATCCTACCGTACAGGAATTTATTGACAAGATCTGTGTGCTGGAAGAGCTGGAAGACGGCGTAGCTACCGCTACCGGCATGGCGGCCGTTTTTGCGTGTTTCGGTGCTCATCTTGCGGCAGGAGACCACCTGGTTTCTTCCAAGGCCCTGTTTGGTTCCAGCCACCAGATCATTACGCAGATCCTTGTAAAATGGGGGATAGAATATACGTATGTAGATGCTTCGGCGCCTAAGGAGACCTGGGAAGCGGCCATTAAGCCGAACACCAGAATGATCTACCTGGAAACACCCTCCAACCCCGGCCTGGAGATCGTAGACCTGGAGATGATCGGTGAGCTGACCCAAAAACATAACCTGATCTATTGTATTGATAACTGTTTTGCTACTCCCATCTTACAGGTGCCCAGCCGCTACGGCGCTAACCTGGTGCTGCACTCGGCCACCAAGTTTATGGACGGCCAGGGGCGTGTGCTTGGTGGTGTGGTAGTAGGTACCAAAGAGCTGATGGAGAAAGTACGTTTCTTTACCCGCCAGACCGGCCCTGCGCTTTCGCCATTTAATGCCTGGATTCTCTCTAAAAGCCTGGAAACCCTGAGCCTGCGCATGGAAAGACATTGCAGCAGCGCACTGAAGCTGGCCACGGCGCTGGAGAAAGTAGAAGGGGTGAAGCAGGTGAATTACCCGTTCCTGGATTCTTTCGGTCAGAAAGACCTGGCAAAGAAGCAGATGAGTGCGGGTGGTGCCCTGATCACTTTTGAGCTGGAAGGCGGATTTGAGCGGGTAGTACGGTTTTCAAAGCTTCTGAAGGTGCCGTCGCTGACCTCCAACCTGGGCGATAGCCGGACAACCATCACCAACCCGTTCACTACCACGCACTCCAAGGTGCCGGCAGCAGATAAATATGCTTTGGGTATTTATGAAGGCAGCATGCGGGTGTCTGTAGGCCTGGAAGATATCGATGACCTGATTGAAGATTTCACACAGGCAATTGTGGGGTCAAAATAAGGAGTGCCGGTGCCGCAGATGCCGGAAGTTTTCTTTGTGCACTTTGTGAAAACGCCTTAGTGTTCTTTGTGCAAATTTAAAAATTATATTTTGCACAAAGAACACCAGGAAAAGGCACAGAGGACACGACGATCAGGTCGACTTGCCTGTCTTGGCAGAAACTTATGATTCCCCGTAAAACAGCTCGTTGAGATAATCCAGGTAGGGTTTCAACACTTTCATGTGTTGCAGCAGGGTAGCTTTGAAGCCAGGCAATTTTACTTCCTCGTTGCTGAATTTTTTCCAGAAAAACATTTCCTTGTATCGAAGCAGATCGATATCCGGGTGGTCTTCGGCATAGCCTTTCGGAGCCCTTTTCAGCTTTTCGCCGTAGATCATCGGAAAGTGCTTTTTGAAGTTGTCTGACAGAATGATCGCTTTGAGCGTATCGGGCGCATAATCGACTTCCTGGCGGAATTTGGCCAGCTGCCCGGCGGTGGGCTGCCACATGCCGCCTCCGATGAACGACTCATCATTCTGGAGATGAAAGTAATAATCTATTCTGCCGGAGTTACGTCCACCCGGACCGAAACCGGCAGCCAGGTGGGTTTTGTACGGGCTTTTATCTTTCGAAAAGCGTACGTCACGGTTGATCCGGAAGATGCAGTCCTTAACCTGGGTATCGTAAAAAGCGGGCTCAAAGGCCTTCACTTCCTGCAATACATCGTCGCAGAATTCCACGAAATTTTCCCGGGCGGCATCGTACAAAGCCCGGTTTTCGGTAAACCATTCCCGGTTATTGTTAGCGGCCAGTTTTCTTAAAAACGCAAAAGTTGGTTCGGCTATCATCTATTTTTCCTATTTTTGTGTAAGATACATCCAAGAGCATATTTAAACTTTATCCTTTGGGTTTATTTTGTAAAAAATAGGGCAAAATGAACGCTGAGAGTAAAATTTGAACAGGCTCTGATAGCATTAACCGAAAAATATGGCAAGAATTTTAACAGGGATTCAGGCAACCGGACGGCCTCATCTGGGCAATTTGCTGGGTGCCATTGAACCTGCAGTGCAGCTTTCTGCTCAACCGGGAAACGAGTCTTTTTTATTTATAGCCGATCTCCATTCGCTTACCAGCATTAAAGATCCGCAGATACTGGAAGAGAACACCCGTGCGGTGGCATCGGCCTGGCTGGCCAGCGGGCTCGACACCGAAAAGACCGTGTTTTACCGCCAGTCGCGCCTGGCGCCTTACCATACCGAGCTCACCTGGTACCTGAGCTGCCTGACGCCGTATCCTATGCTGGCCAATGCGCATTCGTTCAAGGATAAGTCGGAAAAGCTTGCCGATGTAAATGCCGGTTTGTTTACCTATCCCGTGCTGATGGCGGCCGATATCATCCTGTACCAGGCCGATTACGTGCCCGTGGGCAAAGACCAGAAGCAACACCTGGAAATGACCCGCGACATGACCGAAGCATTTAACCGGGTATACGGTGAAACATTCAAAATTCCGGAGCCGCTGATCAACGAAGAAGTAATGACCATACCGGGTATCGACGGCCAGAAGATGAGCAAGTCGTATAACAATTATATTGATATTTTCCTGCCGGAAAACGAGCTGAACAAGGTGATCAAGAAGATCGTTTCTGATGCCACACCGCTGGAAGAACCCAAAAACCCGGATACCGACAATACCTTCAAGATCTTCAGCCTGGTAGGTACGCCGGAGCAGGTGGCAGAGATGCGGAAGAATTACCTGGCCGGCGGTTACGGTTACGGACATGCAAAAAAAGAGCTGTACGAAACCATCCTGACGCGCTTTGCCAAACACCGTGAGATCTATAAGTATTATTTTGAAAATCCGGCGGAGCTGGAGAAACGGCTGAAAACAGGAGAAGAGAAGGCAGAGGCCGTGGCCCGGAAAACCATCGGGGAAGTACGTAAAAAGATGCGGTTTGTTTGATGGAGACCCTGCTGGAACTGGATAAGAAGGCCTTTTTATGGCTCAATAGCTTTCATTCGCCGTTCTGGGATAACTTTTTCCTGGCTTATACCAACTCCAGGTCGTGGACGCCGGTGATCCTGGTCATGGTGTTCCTGTTGTTCAAAAACTTTTCCTGGCGACAGGCGTTGATCTATCTGGTGCTTATTGCGGCAGCGGTGGGGCTGTGCGATTTCATTGCCTCCGGCATATTAAAGTCTGCTTTTGAACGTCTCAGGCCCTGCCATGATTTCCCGGGAGAAATGATACTGGTAGGCAATTGCGGCGGGATGTACGGCTTTGCCTCGTCGCATGCAGCAAACAGTTTTGGGCTCTTTTCCGGCTTTTCCCGTGCTTTTAAAGGGAACAGGTATGTGTTCTGGCTGCTGCTGGCCTGGGCAATACTGATGAGCTATTCCCGCATTTACGTGGGGGTACACCAGCCGGGTGATGTGTTGGCGGGGGCGCTGATCGGTATGGTGGTTCCGAAGGTGTTTTTTGATGTTTATGAGAGAATTGGCCGGACCAAGAATGGACCATTAACCCGGAAGACCCGTCACCGGGAAAACTAATTTACTCCTATGAAATAGCCACGAGCAGTCAGCTATCAGAAGTCGGGCACACCGGGTGACGTATCACCAACCGGCCTATGAATAAGCGGTCCGCCGCTGCGGCTGACTGCTGATAGCTGAAGACTGAAAGCTAAATTTTATACATATGAAAAATACAATGGCTCTTCTCGCCCTTTTTATGTTTCCTTCTTTTTTAATGGCACAGGACATCACCCAGGGCCTGTGGTTCAATGAAGAAAAGGAAGCAAAGATCCGGTTCTACGAACAGGAAGGCAGGCTTTACGGCAGGATCGTGTGGCTAAAAGAACCCCAGGCTAACGGGAAAGACAAAACCGATAAGAACAATCCCAAACCGGAATTGCGGAGCAAGCCTATCGTGGGCCTCGTAATCCTGACAGGCTTCGAGAAAGACGGTAAAAACTGGAAAAACGGGGATATTTATGACCCGAAATCCGGTAAAACCTATTCTTCCAATATCAAATGGGCGGGCGACAAGCAGCTGAATATACGCGGGTACATCGGTGTTTCGCTGATCGGGAAGACTACGAGGTTTACGCGGGCCGAGTAGAAAGAGACGGGACTGCTCAAAAGTACAGCCCCGTCATTGCTTTTAATTGCCGTTATTAAGGTTTTTGTAGTACTCTTCTTTCAGGCTTTCAATTTTGTCTTTCAGGTCTTTCTGCACTCTTCCGGGCAGGGTTTTCAGCTTCCTGAGCTGGAAGGCCAGCACAACGGCGTTTACCCCCACAAAGATGAAAGAAAGCGCCGTCAGCACCACCAACGATACCCCGGTTACAATCGGATTAGCAATAAGCAGGAACGAAAAAATAATGCCCAAAACACTTACCAGGGCCAGGTTTCCCCATTTCAATACGCCATAATTCCTGAGCTCAAAGGCAAAGCCCAGGCCCTGGAAAGAACGGAACAGCAAGCTGAATCCTACGAAAAGTGGCAATGTGGCAGCGGCCATCACGGGGTGTATAACCAGCAGGATACCGATCAACAGGCTGAAAATACCGCTGGCCAGGTACCAGCCCCAGCCTTCCAGCTCTCTCCGGTTTTCTATCGAAAACCAGATCTCCAGCACGCCCGAAAACAGGAAGGAATAGCTGAACAGCACCACCAGGGAGAGGTAGGTCATCTCGGGTACAGTGAAAATATATACCCCTAATACAATAAACAATACACCAATAATAGCCGGCGCGTACCAGTATTTCACGGTGTTACGGATGGTTTTTAAAAATGTAGCCATAGGAATTAAATTGTTATTGGTTGAATTACAATTAAACGCAGGTTTAGGTCGGGAGGAAAGCGGTGATTTGATTGATGGAATAAAGATAGGGTATTTTTTTGTGCTTAGCAGAGAGGGATGTAAAAAATGTGCATCCCATACCAATACCCTGCAGGTCATTTCGGGCAAGGAGTAAATTGCTCCCCGGTTAGAGTTTATCCGGAAAAACCCCTTCTTTTTTATACTTTTGCAACAGATTACACCGTACGTAGGAATGGAACGAAAAAAAATAACGTATCATAATTTATTTAAGCTGGGTCTGGCATCTGCTTTGGTGAGCATCTGCAGCCTGATTTTAGTATTTGCCACTCAAAAACTGACAGAACATGCAGAGCATTGGGTTTTCGAAACCATATCTGCCACCCAAAAGCTGCTCTTCCTGTTTTTACCCACTACCGGGATAACAGCTATCTATTTTTTGCGAAAATTTCTCTTCAAAGGTCGTAAGAATAAAGGGATTACGGAGATTTATAAAACCCTTGACCAACGCAAAGACCATCTTCCGGGATTTAAAGTGCCCTCTCACTTGATCAACGGCTTTCTGACTGTAGCTACCGGGGGCTCTACAGGTATCGAAGTATCGTCTGTAGTGGCTACGGCCACGGTAGGCAATAAGATACATACGCAGAACTTCGCTGCGAATGTCTATAAAAGAGAGCTGATCTGTTCAGGGGTTACCGCCGCCGTATCCTTACTGTTTGCCAGTCCGCTGGCCGGCTTCCTTTTTGCTCTGGAAGTGATTTCCCGGAAAGCGGACAAATCGCTGTTCATAAGCTGCGGCATCTCCGCTTTGCTTTCCTGGGCTTTTATTCTATTGATGGGGTGTCAGACCCTGCTTCCTTTCCGGGTAGAAACCTGGCATGGATATGCGATGCCTTTATTCCTGGTGTTAAGCCTGATGGGCGGGTTGCTATCGGTTTATTTTACCTTGTTGGTCACCCGGATGAAAAAGCTGTTTGGCAATATCAACAACAATTTTTTAAGAGTAAACCTCGGTGCCGTTTCCGTTGGTGCTTTTATCCTGGTGTTCCCGGTATTGTACGGAGACAGCTACCACGGGTTGAAAGACATGTTAAGCGCTGCTGAAAACATTACTTTAGTAAGCCTGGCCATCTTGATTTTGCTCAAACCTCTGGCGGCTTCCCTCACGCTGGGCGCAGGCGGAGACGGGGGCGTCTTTGCACCCAGCATTGTGGCCGGTGCCTTTTTAGGGCTGTTGTTTGCCCGGATCTGCAACGCCCAGTTTGATATGCACCTGGTACCGTTGAACTTTGCATTGGTAGGGGCTGCTGCTACTTTATCGGCTTCTATTTATGCCCCTCTGACCGCTTTGATCCTGGGGTGTGGCCTGGTTCCCAATGGCTACCAATTATTTATCCCGGTACTGGCCGGGAGCTTCGCCGCAAAATATTTTGCCGGGATGATCCTCCCTTACAATGTGTATACGTATGATTTTTATCTTGCAAAGAGCAACCCGGTTTGATTTTAAGCAAATACTACCATTCTTAGGTTAAGCGGGTAAGGAATGTTTCTTCAGAACCCCTAATTAAACGATGCCCGGAACTCCAGCGGTGAAACCGACGTGCGGTTTTTGAACAGGCGATGGAAAGATTGCGGATGCTCAAAGCCCAGTCCATACGCGATTTCGGATACCGACATCCCGGTGAGAGACAACAGCTCTTTTGCTTTTTCGATCACCCGGTTCTGAATATGCTGCTGCGTGGTTTGCCCGGTTTGCACCCGCAGCATATCGCTCAGGTAATTGGGACTCAGGTGAAGTACATCTGCCACCCATTGAACAGTGGGAATCCCTTTTTCTGCCAATTTGCCGCTTCTGAAATAATCATCCAGCAGGGCTTCCAGCTTTGTAAGGAGATCGTTATTGACTTTCTTCCGGGTCAGGAACTGCCGATTGTAAAAGCGGTCGCAATATTTCAGCAACAGCTCAATGTTGGATACCAGCAGGTCCTGGGTAAAGGCATCTATATTGGCGTCTGTTTCCCGGCTTATATTTTCTATGATATGCATGACCGAATTTTCCTCCTTTTCGGAAAGATGAAGCGCCTCATTGCTGGCATACGAGAAATACCCGTAGTCTTTGATTCCGGCAGCCAGGGAATATCCCTGCAAAAAATCAGGATGCACTACCAGCACGAACCCCTTCACCCCATTCAGGAGGATATCTTCAAACTGCATCACCTGGTGCGGAGCCATAAAATACATGATCCCTTCGTCAAAATCATAATATTGCTGACCGTACCGGCATTTTCCGCCTGCGCAGTCTTTCTTTAAGGCAATCGCATAAAAATCGGTAGTAACGGCCTGGAGAATGGTTTCCGGCTGAAGCTTTACATCGTCAAAATTAAATACACTGATCAGCGGATGGGAGGGCCTCTGCAACCCTAAAAACTGGTGCAGGGCACTGATGGAGGAGACTTTTTCCGGTGTTTTCATAGGTTGTTTTAGTTTTGAGCTATGAGCAGTGAGCTTTGAGCAGCTATGGGGAAAGATGGCGTACCACTTGCCCTTTGAATCAAAGCGAAGCGTCACCCGGCGATACGCCACCCCTCTCATAGCTCATTGCTCAAAGCTCATCGCTAAGTTACTGCTTTTCTGTCCGGGATGAAAGCTGTTCGTTCCGGATCTGCTCTATTCCCTGCCTGTACGGAGTAACGGTAAAATCCGGGAAGCGTTTTCTGAATTTTGAGTCGTCAAAAATATTATCGTGCTTATACCGGGGTAGTAATTCCAGCAGCTCTTTTACGCTCGTATTGAAGAGCGCCCCGATGCTGAAAACAAATTCAGGTACTGCAAAGTATTTCAGTTCTTTGCCGTAAACCTCAGAAGCCAGTGCAATGAATTCTTTATAGGTGGGGCGACTTTCATCTACAGGTAAATGCCAGGTCTGGCCAAAGGCATCCGGCGTGTTCCCGATCAGGGCGGTAGCCCGGCTTGCGTCCGGTGTCCAGATCAGGCTTCGTTTTTTAGCGGCCGACAGGGGTACTTTTAGCCTTTTCTCTGTTTTTATGTTGTTAAAAATCAATGTATTGGTAATGCTCTGTGTTTTCCCCGGACCATAAAATTCAGGCGCACGACAAATCACGGCTTCCTGTTCACCCGCCTGCATTTCCTTCAGAACCATTTCGGCCATTTCTTTTCTTACGGCTCCTTTTCTCCCCATGGGATCGAAAACGGTATCTTCCCTGAGCACGCGGCCGTCCTGCGGATACATATAGGTATTGTCAAAAAACACCAGCCGGGTCCCCTGGATCTTGCAGGCATCGATCACATTCCGGAGAATCAGCGGAAACTGCTGCTCCCACAGGTCGGAGCTGGCCGGAAGACCCAGGGTAAAATAGGCGATCTCACTGCCTTTTACCGCTTCGATGGCTTCTTCCCGGATGGATAAATCTGCCGGGAAAACCTCGTCCGTATCGTTTATTTTGGCCGCTTTACGGCTCACAATCCGGATGTCGGAGGTGAAATTTCTTTTTAATTCCCTGGCGAGCTCCTCTCCGATCTGTCCGTTGGCTCCTAAAATAGTCTGCATTTTTCCTGAATTTTAAATGGAAGCTTCCAGTTTACGCATCACCACCTTCGCCATTTCTTTGGAGCTGAAAGGATTTTGCCCGGTAATTAAATTCCCGTCGGTCACCACTTTGGAAGTCATGGGGATAAAGGCCTTTGTATAGTCTGAACCTCTTTCCTTTAAAGACGTTTCCAGGTTGAACGGCACTTCTTTTTTCCGGTTGGCGAGGCTTTCCTCAAACCAGTTAAAGCCGGTAATGGTTTTATTCTTTATCAGGTATTGGCCATCGGATAATTTCACATTCAGCAAACCACCAACTCCGTGACAAATAGCCGCCACCAGCTTCCCGCTTTCATAGTGGTTCCGGATGAGGACTTGCATCAGGGGATCGTCCGGGAAATCGTACATCGTACCGTGCCCGCCGGCGAGATATACCAGGTCAAACTTTACGTCAGCCACCTCACTCAGGCTCTTGCTGTTGGCCAGTAATTCTTTGAAAGCAGGGTCTGCCCAGTATTTTTTTGAGACTTTGTCGAGCGTAAAGCGTTTCAGGCTTTCCGGGTCTATCGGCACATTTCCACCCTTGGGGCTGGCGATAGTGACTTCATAGCCCTTTTGCTTTGCCTCGTGATACAAGTGCGTCAATTCACTGAGCCACAAGCCGGTTTCCAGCTTTCCACTCTCATACAGGCCGATATTGGTGACGATGATCAGGATTTTTGTGATGTCCATATTCTAATTATTTAACAGCACAAAGTTCGGGAAGATTTACAAAGGAAAAGTAGCCCAAACCGGGGATGTTGTAACAGAATCTCTGATGGCGCCCGATACCTTGTCTATCCGTAGCCAACTTGCCCGAAAAGTACATTAAATGATATTCTGCTGCATATAATCGGCAATTAGCTTTTCATTCGTGTCATTACTTCTGGAAAGTGCATCAATGATTCTTTGTCTTTCGGCTTCCGTTTTGTTTTGACTCAGTTTTTTCTTGGCCTGTAAACCGGTCACTATGATTTCAAAGGCTACAATACCGTTTGCCATTTTTGTTTTATAGTCGTCCGGAAAATTATCCCATTTTTGCCTGTAGGAGGTTTCGTAATTATCAATGGTGATGTTAAGAATTTCCAAAACCTGTTCTTTGTCTTCAATAACTTTACCTTGCCCGTAAGCGTGAACAGAAATGTAGTTCCAGGTGGGAACGTTCAGTTCTTTGTCGTAGTGGGTGGGCGAAATGTAGGCGTGAGGTTCACTGAAAATAACAAGAACCGGATGGCTTTCAATGTCTTTCCATTGGCTGTTTGCCTTTGCAAAGTGGGAGGTCAACACTACGTTTTCGTTCCGGACGGTTACGATGAAAGGCAAATGCGTCCCCACCGGCAAACTGTCTTTTGCCGTAATGATAGTAGCAAAGCTGAATTGCTTCATAAAGGCCACTATCTCATCTCTGTCAGTGGCTTCGTTTATTTTTGGGATGTACATTCTGTTTTATTTATAAATTATGTAATTGAATTTTGCCACATTAAGATTCCAGAGTTTTAATGTTTGATTGGCTATTAGACTTTCTTCTTTTTTACGCACGATGATTTGGTCAGTGAACGAAGAAATATACTGAGCCCAGAAATTTCCTTTTGAATCATTCAGTAAAAAGTAAAAACCGGCATCGCCAAATCTTTGACCGGAAGAATCTAAAATCAATTCATTCTTCAAGCCTACACCGGGTTTCATTAGTATTGTTGCATTTCCCTTAGGGAGAGGGAAAATAGCTTTGATGCACGTTTTTCCTGAAGCCAGCCGGCAAGTTCCGTAGATACCGGAATAGATGACCTCTCCGGTAGATCCAAATTTTCTGAGCCAAATGGTATATTTTACTTCGTTATCCAGGGGAGAAATCAATTCAACAATTTCACTCGTTATATCCTCTTCATTCGTATTTCCGGTTGGGATGTTTAATTGATTGATGCGCCGGCTGAATAATCTGTTCACTAAAAATCCGAAAAGCTTAAAAAACGGATTCCATTTTACGTAAAGCCGTAATTTGTACTTTGCCGTTTGCTCGTAGAAATCAATAACCTCTGCTGATAATTTATCTGCCTCCTTTTCTGGCAAATGTAGTGTTTTGATTGAGCTTAATAAACCTCTGCTTTCGGAATTTCTTTCTACAATCAGGTTTTCTTTTTTAGCCAACTGATGAATAAAATCTTCTCCGATTCCGTTTAATTCTCCAAAAGGTCCGATAAGCCATTTGTATTCTTCGGGATTGATTTTACGTCCCCAAATGATTACCCACTGTTGGGTAAGCCAATCCTGAAATCTTTGCATGGGAAATGCCCAATTCATTTATTTAATTTTGGGGGTTGGAATAAAGCCGGACTTACTATTCAATACTCCGAATTCAGCAATAGGTCTGAATCTTAATGTTGTAAATTCGAAGTGAAAATCTTTTCTTTTACGTTCATTCATTGCATCCATATGCCGGGTGGGTTGAGGCATACGGCTATGCCCATGCACCATATCGGTCATTTCTTTCCGGGTTTTCCAGATTGAAAATGTTGAAATAGTATTCGGGTAGCGGATTGAAGCTAATGACAGTGTGGTTCCGGAATGATCCCTGACTAACTTTTCTACGGGCCTTCCCCAGCGGAGAAATCTTGGTATTTCGGTATATTTCATTCGGGCAAGGGTAACGGCAACTACAGGTTCATTTTGGGCGTCTGTTTCTTTCTCTGTTCCTGGAATTTTAAAACCCGAAATACTCCCCCATTGCCTTAGAAAATCCAACCGGATATGCCAACCCTTTGCCAGTTTTTGCCCGACTTTATCCGTTTTCAGAAATTGATTCAGTTTATCCTCATTTTCCCATTGTGCAAAAACCACAATCTCCCTGTTGAATATTCTGGAAAGGGAAAAAATGGGAGATCCCAGAATCATTGCTGACATAGTTTCTGCATGAATCAGGCCGTTTATTTTGTGAGGTTTAATCGGGAATAACATCATTTTGAGAGAAGAAAGGAGTGGTAATCTTACAAGATGATAGGAGAAAATGTTCATGTTCATTAATTCATTTATTCCAGGACCAGTTTCCCGCCTTCGGTTAAAATGAGTTTTCCTTCCTTTTCCACTTCAAGTGTCACCTCAGGCGAACCTTCTGCACCCATTACAATCCGGTGAATTTTGTAGATGTACTGGTCTTTGGAAAAAATAATCACGTGATTTCCTCCGTTTCCATCTGCTTCTGATTCGCCGTTATCCAGGGTAATGTCGGGTTTTGAAGACTCTTTTCCCGTTATTTTCCAGGAAGCATACCTGTATCTGGAATCGCTTAGCTGGTCAATTCTGATCAGGTAGTTTTTGGTCTTTATTTTGTAAACCGGGTTTTCAAAAGTTTTTAATGAAGCGTGCAGGTTTTGTTTGTCTTTCGTGATTAAATCCTTTCTTAATTTCTTTTCAAAGTCGCTTTGATAGTTTACAGCAGTGATCACCCCGTCAGAGTTGGCCATCCACAAAATACCGTTTTCGAACATTATTCCTCTCCAACCCACTTCCGACCATTGTTCTATTTTGGAATTCGCAATTTTTTCGATCAGCACCTGGTCAAAGACTTCATGAAACCGCCGTTCAAACTCTTCCTTGTCTCTAATGGGAGGTATCGGATATTCCCGGGTTAAAGGAAAATTGATTTTACCTGCAATTTTATCAGGATCTCCTGTTTTGAATAAGGCTATCACATTTTTGATATCGTCTGCCTTGGGGCCTTCAAGTCGCGGCGTTTCAAGGGTGTCGACTGCCTGGTTCTCGGTTACAGATGTGGTTTTGTGGTCAGTTGGGTTGCACCCCCAAAGCAGGAGTGAACATACAAGAGATGGCAATATTAAAAGCTTCATTTTTAAAAATTTTTGACGTTTGTCGATGGTCGGTGTGTTCTCAGATTGGTGGTATAGTTTTAAATCTTTCCAATTGTTATTCTACTTTTTACCTGCTGTTTTACTGTTAAAATCCTATGAACACCTAAAGCTATAAATTGCCAAAAATATCAGGTTGCCAAAATATCTTGTCTTTTATGATTCACAGTAGCAACCCGTCGACTCTGCCCACCACCCATTTATACCTTTCACAAAATATTGCCGCTAGAACTGAAGCAGGTTTGGTTTTGTAACAGGAGTTATCTCACGGCGAATATACTTTTTTCTTTTCTAAATTGTCAAACGGCCCGAACCGGAGTTTATCCATTGGTTTTAATAATATAGCAAATATTACAAAAAGACAATCAAACTGCTCCATCCAGTGCTAGTGCAAAAATTGTGCAGTTCCTGGTTTAGTAATTTCCCTGAATATTTTATATGTTCGCTCTAGGTTGGCTGCTGATTTGTAATCAATAGTAGCTAAAAGTTTGATTGAAAGGAAAATAGGGATCATCCTGATGAGTTATTCGATGACTAATTATTAGACGTACAAGGAATAATATACCAAAAAAGAGGAACTTGAAAATTGTAAACATATGAAAATCCCAACTTTACACGGAATCATTGACAGAAGAATACTTGTAAACTTTACGGCAGAATCTGAATACATTGAAAAAATTCTCCCGGAACCATTTCGACCAAAATTACACAAAGGGAAAGCGATTGTTGGAATTTGCTTAATCAGACTGAAAAATATCAAACCCAAGGGGTTTCCTGATTTTATTGGTATAAACTCCGAAAACGGAGCGCATAGAATTGCCGTTGAATGGGAGGAAGATGGAATGACTAAAGAAGGGGTTTTTATTCCGAGACGAGACACTTCATTAAAATTAAATGCATTCGTTGGAGGAAAAATATTTCCCGGGAAGCATTATCTCGCCAAATTTAATGTTGAGGAAACTGATACCAAGTTTCATCTTGATTTTACGAGTTCAGACAACACAACCATTTATATTGATGCAGAACGAGCAGAACGATTAGATGAAGCGTCAATTTTTGAAACTATTGAAAATCTTTCTGATTTTTTTGAAAGCGGTTCTGTTGGATATTCGCCAAACGGAAAAGACTTTGACGGGTTAAAGCTTGAAACATACAATTGGGAAGTTAAACCTTTGAAAGCATTAAAAATTAAGTCCAGTTTTTTTGAAGACACAAACCTATTCCCTGAAGGGACAATTGAGTTTGACAATGCAGTTTTAATGGAAAATATTGAACATACATGGAAACCGTTAAAAACAATAAGCCACTGCTACTAACAATAGGTTTAGGATTCAAAAAATGGGCATTTTTCCCGCTTTGCTATTTTATCAATTTCTTTAACTCCGCCATTATTTCATCCTTTTCCTTTAGCATACGCTCGTATAAAGCAATCTTCTCTTCGTGAAGTTGAACTAACTTATCAATAGGATGGAATGTACAATTTTCATTCTTTTGATAACCGTACAATATGGAACCGTTATCAAATGTATTAGAGATAATGTTCACTGCCTGCTCCTCATCAAAATTCTGAAAGGCTTCTACCGGAATTTTCAATGCACCGAAGATTTTCTGTAATAGGGAGGAGTCAATGGCTTCTTTTTGTTCTAACAAAGAAATCTTTTGCTGGTTCCAGTCTTCGCCTAATTCAAACGCGAGGGCATCCTGTTTTATACCGAGCATTTCGCGGAAGCGCTTTACGTTGCGTCCTTCATGGATCTTTTTAGCGGTATGTGTCATAGTTTAAAAGTAGTTTTTGGCTATCAATAAGGTTTTTCTGATAAATATCTCCGATAATGAGCTTGGATAGATCGGTAGAACTGCCTGGGAACAAAAGTAGTGTTTCTTTGGGTAAAAGAACAAGTATAAAGTTAGGTAAAAAACCGAAGAATAGCTAATCTTTGTGGTATAAAATATATGCGAAATTATACCCGGTTAATTTTTTGCTTGAAATGGTGATTTGAGATATTAAGAAATGTGAAATTGAGGAGAAGGAATGGGGAGTATTACAAAGTAAGTACAGCTTCATGCTTCTAAATTCTCCATTGCAACAATCGTCAAACCGTTATAGGTTACTTTAATAGAATCATAACAGAGAATGAATAAACTTTCGTTTAAAATATTACCGACGGATCAATCTCAAGACCATGAGGTAAGAATTCTTATTGACAATAGCGACTTTCTTGGAAAGGAATATTTAGGAATAGACCCACCAGAGTTTTTCGGACAACATAGTTTTCTAACCGAAGGGCAGCTACTCGTTGGTAGATGCTCTTGCGGTGTTATTGGTTGCGATGACTATGCCGTTTATGTAAGTATTTCCGAGGATAAAATTACTTGGACAGATGATAGAGGTCTGAATTTAGAATTTGATAAATCGGTTTATATCGAAGCCATTTCGAGTGCCAGGCTCGACTATAGTTGGGAGAGTAAAGAAAGACGCGTTGAAAGATTAACATCTGCCGTTTTAAAAAATACCAGAACAAGTGATGATTATAAGTTTGACTGGACTTCTGCAAGAATAAAGCAGAACACAATAACAGTAAGCTACAGCAAGGAGAGACAACAAAAAATATTTGAGTTTTACTGGGACGGACAAACAAACCAAAGTGCAGTGAGTGGAGCAAGTTGCTTTTTGGAACAAAGGCAAGTTATAAACGCCCTATAGTAAGGAGTTAGTAGATATTTAGGATAGATGCAAGATGGATGGATTTTTGACAGAAATGGTAATCGTTCTTTTTTTACTGAAAATGCTTCAGGAGGCCCTGTAAAACCGGTTAAAGCAGTAAGACCTGTAAGAGGGGTTCGTGGTGTTCGTCCTGTTAGGTCAGTTAGAGAAACTCGACCAGTAAACCTGTACGAAGCTTAAGGTGGTCGAAACTATCAAACAACAATTATTTTAACCAATAAAATTACTGAAGATAAGAACGCCCAGACATCAGGCGGGGTGATGTTATATATTAAACTTATTGTAGATTTTTTGGTACTAACGCTAAGCCCTGACGGTTGGCCATAACTCTTGGATATGACACAGAAAAAAATGAAAATTTGGCAATACATAGAAGTGTTAAGACGGCCTAATAAGACCTGGTTTTTCTCGAAGGACACTACCGAAGAGAAAATTAATGCCTTGACAAAAATTGCAGATGAAGGTTATCCGAGCCTCATTTGCAGTTTGACTGATTTCTTAAAAGATAGTAATGAAAAAATAAGGGAAACAACTTGCCGGACAATCATTCACTTATTCAAAAAGATTGATAGCAAAAAAGGTTATTATAATACTTTAAAACACTGTGAAATTTCAAAAGACGATATCAACTTTTACAAAGTAAATTTTTCAACGGAACAATATGTTGAATTATTGTCTATCAGTTCATTAAACGGAAATGGCTATGTTAGAGAAAAAGCTGTCAAAGAACTTGCACAAGTTGGAAATTCCAGAGCTATACAGTTCTTAATTTACCGTTTAGCTGATTGGGTTTTGCCTATAAGGCAATCGGCTCTTACCGGCTTTGAAAACTACAAAATCACAAGCTATATTGACGACCTCATTGAAAATTTACCGATACTTGGATGGCTTCAAAAGGTTGAACGAACAGATCTGAGTGGTATTTATCAAGACATTGTTGAGTTCATAGCTACGACAAACAGAAAATATGTAATTGACAATTTTAAAAAATATCCGGATAAACTGCGATGGCTTTTAGGAAAGTATATCTCAAGTTCCGGACCCGATTATTTGACGGAGTTAAAACTTTTTCTGAATGACAAAAATTTTCTTATACGGAAGTTAGCCATTGATCATTTTGATAAACTTAGACAAAAAGATATTGACCAATTACTTAATGACAAGTCGGCAAATGTCAGATTACAAGTACTTTATTGTATAGAAAAAGAAAGTGATTTTGATAAAATAATAAAGAAATTTTTAGCGGATGACTCTGCCTCAATCAGGCATTTTGCGAGGTTTACACTAAAACAAGCAAACATTGATTTTGCCGACTTTTACAATCAAAACCTACAAGGAGGAAATCAAATCATTGGTTCATTAAGTGGATTAGCTGAAATTGAGGCAAAAGAGTATTCTCAAACAGTAAAAGAATACTTGAATTACGAAAAAATAAAAGTTAGAAAAATAGCATTTATCTCATTGTGTAAACTTGATAAAGAAAGTGCTTACCAATTTGCTCTTCAAAATCTTGATACTTCTTACGTCGGATTTAGAAATGTAATCATTGAGTATTTATCCCATATTCCGAGACAAGAAGTATTGGTAAAGGCAAGAGAAATATACAAAACGGGAAACTATGACCTTAAGAAGTCGATGCTTCAACTTTTTAGCAAAATTGGCGGTTGGAATGTAATTCCTGATTTGATGATTGGAACAATTGACGAAAAAGAGAGCATACGGCAGTTGGCAATTGGGTATTTGCAAATTTGGAGAACGCGGGCAGTAAGGCTATTCTCAACGCCAGAACAAGGAGAAATTGAAAGAGCAAAACAGATTTTCAACTTTGTATATGAAACCCACGAAACCAAACAATATTTTAAAACAAACCCTGTAGATGGACTTGACTTTTATTTCAAATAGCAGAAGGTTCATCATCACCAATATTATACCAAAAATGCCCGTATCAATGTCATTGAAATGGAAGATCAGCTGGTGTTTACCAATCAGGGCTCCTTCATTCCCGGAAGTGTGGAAAAAGTAGTAACTGAAGATGCACCGGAAGAGTTTTACAGGAACCGTTTCCTGGCTACTGCCATGTTTAACCTAAAAATGGTGGATACTGCGGGAGGAGGGATTAAAAAAATATTCAATTTTCAACGCGTACGCTATTTTCCTTTGCCCGACTATGATTTATCTGAAGATAAAGTGAAAGTAGCCATTTCAGGTGAAATCCTGGATATGAACTACGCTTGGCTTCTGGCCCGGCATAAAGATCTTACTTTGGATGAAATTATCATGCTGGATAAAGTACAGAAGAGAAAAACACTCACCGAAGCGGAAGAAAAGCATCTCAAAAGTAAGAAGTTTATTGAAGGCAGAAAACCTAATTACTTTATAGGAATTAAAGTAGCCCAAAAAACAGGTCAGAAAGCTGCATATTCTAAAAACAAAGCTTTTGATAAAAGTTATTATCTCGACTTAATAGAAAAGGCGATTAAAGAACATAAGAGTTTAGAGCGAAAAGACATTGATGAGCTTTTATGGAATAAGTTGCCGGAATGGATGAACGAGAAGCAGAAAAAGAATAAGATAAACAATCTGTTGTCAGAATTAAGAAGGAGAGATAAGATAGAGAACCAAGGTACATACAAGATGCCGAAATGGGTTCTAATAAATGAAGTGTAATTAGAAGATTTATTAGAAGATTTATTAGAAGAATTATTAGAAGAATTATTAGAAGAATTATTAGAAGAATTATTAGAAGAATTATTAGAAGAATTATTAGAAGATTTATTAGAAGAGAGAAAAGAAGTTTTTATTCTACGTATACTAAAGTGCTGAATATGAGTTTTTAACAGGCGAGTATATTCATTGACGGTATGTTATTTTTAGTAGCGTTTTTTAATAGAAGATGTTCTCATATTTCGAAAAGTCAATATCAGCTATGCTCTGAAACGATTAGAGTCAGATCTAAACGCACCCCTTATTATGGAAAAACTCATTGAAAATATCCTGAAAATCGAACACGGCTTCAAACACATTATGGAAGCCGGTGATATCCTTCTGGCAGATAAAACGCAAAATCATTTTGACCTGGCTGAACAATTTCTGGCAGACCCCGCTTACCAGGTGAGGATGCTGGCTACCTATTTGCTGGGGCAGCTTTCTGCTGAAGATCCCCGGGCGCTCACCCTTCTTGAAACCCGGGTGGCGGCAGACCCGAACTGGCGGGTGCAGGAGATGCTGGCCAAGGCATTGGATCACTATTGCAGGGTAACCGGCTATGAAAAGAGCCTGCCGGTTATCCGGAAATGGCTGGCCGATGAAAACCCGAATGTGAAACGGGCGGTTATTGAAGGGCTTCGGATCTGGACCAGCCGGCCGTACTTTAAAGATCACCCCGCCGTGGCCATCGAACTCATCAGCCGGCATAAGGCAGATGACAGTGAATACCTGCGGAAATCAGTGGGCAATGCCCTGCGGGATATCGGTAAAAAACATCCTGATCGGGTGCTTGAAGAAATTTCAACCTGGGACCTGAGTCATAAAAAGACGGAATTTACGTGTAAATTAGCGATGGGGAAATGAAATCCCGGAAAGCATGGTTGAAAACCTGATCTGCCGGAAAGAGCCGTTTCCCGATGTAAATAAATAATTGTATACGCAAAACCATGAACAAAGTTAACTTAGCCGAAAAATTCTCCCTGTTTTCTGAATACTGGTCGCCCAAAATTGTGGGTGAGCTCAACGGACAGCATGTAAAGCTTGCCAGATTCAAAGGGGAATTTGTCTGGCATAAACATGACCACGAGGACGAAATGTTTTTTATCGTGGACGGAAGTCTGAAAATAGAATTCCGGGATAAAACCGTCACCCTCCGTAAAGATGAGTTCCTGATTGTGCCGAAAGGTACAGAGCACAGGCCCGTAGCCGAAAATGAAGTTCTGGTGATGCTTTTTGAACCGGCTACCACCCTGAACACCGGCGATACGGAAAATGAGCTGACAAAACATCAGCCGGATCGGATATAGAGACCTGTTGAAATTCAGAAAAGCGGGAGTTTTATGGAACCATACGAATACTTCAGACTTTTTCACGAAATAAGCCCGGACGATTACGGGCTGCTGACCGGCCAGCTCAGAACCAAAACATTTAAAAAGGGCGACTTCCTCACCGTTCCCGGGCAGGTTCAGAAGGAACTTTACCTGGTGAAAAGCGGGGTGCAGATGTCGTATTTTGACGCTGACCGCAAAACGCACGTTGTGGCCTTTACCTATTCTCCGAACCTGTGCGCCATACCGGAGTCATTTTCATTTCAGACACCGTCTCATTATTTTCTGACCTGCCTGACAGATAGCAAAATGGACTGCATCAGCTATGAGGCACTTCAAATGCTGTTCGACAGGTCGCAGCCGCTCGAACGACTTTTCAGAAAAATGACCGAGTTTGTTCTGGCAGGAGTGATCAATCGGCATATCGAGCTGCATTCACTGACCATGGAAGAGAGGTATATTGCATTTTGCCGGAGAAGCCCGCACCTGCTTCAGCTCGTTCCCCATAAATACATTGCATCTTACCTGGGCATGGATCCTACCAATTTCAGCAAGCTGTATAATAAAGTAAAGTTCTGATGTTGGTATACACCAGGATTTGTCTGGTGCGGGAGGGTGAACTTTGTCCCAAAAAACAGGTATGCATTGGCTGGACACATCGGAATATCCCTTTCCTTCAAATTACTTTGACATAAACGGATATAAGCTTCATTACCTCGATGAAGGGCAGGGAGAAACCGTTTTGTTTGTGCACGGCACGCCTTCGTGGAGCTTTGATTTCCGGAATGTGATCAAAAGGCTGAGTCCTAGGTTTCGCTGTGTGGCTATTGATCATATTGGCTTCGGGCTTTCGGATAAACCGGAGCATTATGATTACTCCGTGCAAAACCACAGCCGGACCCTTGAAGAATTTGTACGGAAGAAAAACCTGGATAAGCTCATCCTGGTGGTTCATGATTTCGGTGGCCCTATAGGGCTGAATTTTGCGATTCAGTACCCTGAAAAAGTAAAAAGCCTGGTCATTCTTAATTCCTGGTTATGGAGCAACAGAGAAGACCCCGACTTTATCCGGTTGAGCAGAATATTGAAAAGTCTGGTGCTCCCTTTTTTGTACCGGTACCTGAATTTCTCGCCCCGGTTTATTCTGCCTCAGTCGTTTGGCGATCACAAAATTTCAAAGCATCTGTTAAAGCAATACACCCGGCCGTTTGCTGATAAGACACAACGAAACGGAGCCCTGGCCTTTGCCCGGTCCTTACTGAACGACCAGGAGTGGTTTGAAGAGCTTTGGTGCAGGAGAGAGTCTGTTTTAACGAAACCGGTCCTGTTTATCTGGGGAATGAAAGACCCTGTGATCAAACCCCGTTACCTGGATAAATTTATTTCGGGGTTTCCGGATTCAAAGGTCTTCCGGATGGAAACCAGCGGACACTTTCCGCAAGAGGAAGAGCCGGAAAGGGTGGCAGAAGCTATTTTTGACTTTCTGAGGGGCCGTTGAGTATAATTAACTCTTTTCTATTTCCTCAAAGTATAGCATCACCCGCTTCTCCGTTTCCGTTTTTAACTCTACCGAAGAATCAAAAAGGACGGTTCTTAAGTGGCGGTAGAGCTCTGCGGCACTTCGTAAGCCGGCCAGTAGCGATGCTTTATCATAGGCGGGAAGGGTAGATTGCAGGGCTCGGAAGTCTTCCGGCTGTAGTTCCGTTTCCACCTTTCGTACTCCGCGGGGCAGGTTGCCGTTTTTGATGTGAAGCAGGGGCCCGAAAACCGTCATCCGTAAGAATCCTGAAAAGTCATAGGCTTCCATGTACTCGCCCCGCCCGATTTTCAGCAAGGCGTAATGCACCCAGGTCCAGAAGCGGTCTTCGATCCACTGGTAACCGGGGTAGGGGAAGACTGCTGGGGTTTTGTCCATCACCGATTGAAGCCGCTGTTCCTTGTCGAGCAGTATTACCGGGTCTTCAATGCGGGGAGACAATTCATCAAGGGTCAGGAACTTAATATCCACATGCAGGAGAGGGTTATCATAAAGGCATATCAGCACCCGCGGTTCTCCTACGTGCTCACCGGTAAAACCCGAAAGGAAATTCCCCAACTTTTCAGCATACGCCAGCATCTTGTTTTTATCATCTGAGATTCTTTCCCGGGTAACCAGGATAAGGTCAAGGTCTGAAAACTCATCCAGCTGCCCGGTCAGCCAGGAGCCGCCCACGGCCAGGCCAACGACATTTTCATCGGGTTCTAAAATCCTTTTGGCCTTATGGGCAAATTCAACTTGGATCATTTCTTTTAAATAGTAAGGTCTGACGGTTAATCACAAGCTTTTGCTTCTTTTTGTACAAAATGGTAAACACGATGGCCGTAAGAATGGTCAACCCTCTGAAAATATTGGCTCTCGTATCTCCCAGGGCAGAGTCATCTACCTTAAACAGGCTCCAGGCCAGGTTCATCAGCGTATGGGTCAGTATCGGTACCCACAGGTTATAGTTCCATTCTACATAAAGCCAGGCAAAAAAGACCGCGCCTGAAAAGGTGACCATGAATATCCCGATCAGCTCACCGGTATCCCGGCTCTGGTAGAGATGTCCGGAGGCAAAAATCACCGCACCCAGCAGGATGGAAGTAATAAAGCCCAGCCTGGTTTTCCGGAACAGCTGCCCGAAAAGAAACCCTCTGAAGTATAATTCTTCCATGAAACCGGCCACCAGCGTACCCGCTATTAAATTCTGAACATCGGGCTGCGTGTCGAGCCGGAAGAAGAGAAAGCCCCCGATAAACATGGGTAGCACAAAAAGCAGGCTGACACCTGCTGCGGTCAGAATACCGGAAGAAAGCCCGAGGCTTTTGAATATCCTCTCTCCCCGGTTGATGAGCCAGGTGCCGGCAAAAACAGGGATGCCTATAATGAAATAGGTCAGGATATAGCTTATCAATCCCTGGTGTGTGATTTTATCCAGCCCCAGCTTTATGGGTTTAAAGCTCAAAAAGAGCAAATGATAAAGCGCAAAACAGATAAAGACGATAATAACGGTTCTAAGGGTTTCTTTGGATTTCATTTTGTGTTTTGGTTTCGGTACTTCAGGGTGTCTTAAACAGCTTAATGGTATAATCCAGCAAGCGGCTGTCGCCATATTCTCCGTGCCCGGGAACAACAATTTTTACGTCCGGGTAGGTCTTTTTAACTTTTTCTACCGTACCTGGCCAGGCGTTCACATTAGCGTCGCCCAGAAAACCTTTACCGGCATCGAGCTCTTTGATCAGGCATCCGCCGAACATTACTTTTTCACTCGGGAAATACCCTATCACATTGTCTTTTGTATGTCCTTCGCCGAAGAATTTTGCAATGATATTTTCCCGGCCTACCTTTAAGATAAGTGAATCGCTGAAACTGTTCCGGGGAACAATGAGGTCATTTTCTTTCGCCAGCGCAATGGTTCCGGAATAGGCATAAGAAGGAACACCCTTTTCATGAAATGCGCGTAGCCCGCCCAGGCAGTCATTATGAAAATGGGTGGGGATAACGGCATTTATTTTACAGTGAAGTGTTTTCCCTATCCACCTGATCAGTTCATCCGTGCTTTTGTCATTGGTGGGAGTGTCGAAAATAAGGGTTTCGCCGTCATCTCTCACGATGAGGCCGTTGCAGGGAACATTTCCGAAATCCTGTGTTTGCAGGAAGGAAGTATGTTCAAAGGTATTTTCGGAAATCCGGGTAATGACCAGCTCCTCCGAGCGGTAAACCTCTTCGGGGGCGAATGCTTCCTGTTTCGGAGCGTTGCAGCACAGAGCAGTTAAAGCTACGGCCATGAATAGTAAAACAGGCTTCATTTTTTTATGGCGTATAAACGTTTTAGTCTGCATAAGATTCTTGCATCAGGTAGTACCGGTTTCGAGATCAATATATTCAAACTTTTTGTATTGGCAAAATAACCCTGTTTCTTTATCTGCGCTGGCATGAAATTCAAAATACACCGGAGCGATATGGGTCAGGAGGATATAACCGGTTTGTCTTTCAGTTCATTTTGCAGTCTTCAGGGACGAGTTTTCAGTTTCCTGAGCTGGAAGGCCAGCACAATGGCATTTATACCCACAAAGATAAAAGCGACGGATGTCAGTAGTACCAACGATATACCGGTGATGATCGGATTAACAATGAGCAGGGATGAAAAAACAATACCCAAAATGCTCACAATAGCCAGATTTCCAGCACACCGGAAAACACGAAGGAATAGCTGAACAGTGATGCCAGTGCGAGGTAAGATATCCTTCATTTTGATGCTGAGAGGGGCGAGGTAGAGCAGGTGCAGGGAGATTACAGGGAGGTGTTCAGGAAGTGGGAGTGAACTACGCCTTTTTCCTGACAGGCCCGTGGGCTAATGCTACCACATGCCTGTACCGGCCACACGGTTTCACTTCTGACTTCTCACATATTCTATGGCCTCATCTATTCCCGCGCTGAAGTTTTTTATGGAGTACTCTATTTTTACATCGGGTTTCAAGGCGCCTTCGTACCCTTTCCAAACTTCCCAGTACCGGGTAGAATAGCCTACGATAATGTGGGAATTGGGCAGCTGAAATCCGCGGGTTTCACCGTAGTGATTTACATTTCCGCTGGTAGCCTGGCCAACGAGAACCGACTGGAAATTTCTTTTCAGGTTAACGGCATTCATTAAGGCGGAAGAGAACGTGCTTTTGCCAATAAGCACATAGAGCCTGCCTTTTTGATTCAGGTAGCTCTTTCCTAAGCGATCCAGGAACGGGTTCAGAATGCCGGAATTGCCGCCGCTGTTGTTTCGCAGGTCAACGATTATCTTTTTCGGTTTTTGACTATCTATAACCTGCCAGAGGTCATTGTTGAAGTCTTCAAAGGGTTTCCCTGCCTGTTCTGCGCAGTTCTGGTAATTGAAATACAAAACCTCACCGTTATCGGTTAAGCGGTACCAGTAGTGATCGGATTGACTGTTTTTCAGTAGCGGAGCGGAGACATCCAGTGATAAGTTTTCCTTTTTCACGGCAGATACCGCGTAAGGGGTGTCGTCCAGCAGGAAATGAGCAGATTCGCCGGCCGGGGTAACCCCGAGTCCTTTCAACACCCGAGGCTGTGCCACAAGATGCTGGAAATACGTATCAAAATAGGCAGGATTTTCGGTATTAATCATTTTTTCAAACTGCCCGATCAGTGCCTTCGCAGGGGTATTTTCAATGCCGTCGAGCCGTTTACCCAGCAGGCCTGCATAGGCAGAAGCAGCATGGGTTACAAAAATACCCTCCCTGAAAAAATCAAATTTCAGCGGAAAAACTTCCCGGTAGGTGGGTTCAAGCCGGGTGTGTTCATCCCCGATCTCCCGGATGAGCTTATACAGCTCTATTTCAAAGCTTTCGTTGGTTAAACCGGAACTTTTTAGCGCAATAGCAGCGATTTTGCTATGAAATTCCTTTTCAGAAATCTTGGCAAACAGGTTGGTATGCCTTTTGGGGAGCTCGCTTTTTAAATATTCTAAATCTTCAACAAACTGCTTTGGCGACAGACCCTCCTGATTTTGGGCGAAACCGGTATACGTAAACAAGAGGTGGACAAAAATCAGTAAGAATAGCTTTTTCATAATTGCTTTTCATATCAGATGCGATAAAGGGTGGAAAGGTTGCATGATTATTTTCTTTTGTAAGGGTGGGTGCAATTTGTACCCATCCTTTCGGTAGTATCACTTTGCAAAATGTAAAGCATGCAGAAACATAGTTTTACAGTTATGAAAAGCCAGGTTTTATTTTTCAGTGACCTGCTTTTTCAGTTGCGTTTCCGGAAGGTAGTTTTTGTCAGATACTACCTTCTGTCCCGTTTTACTTTCCAGTTCTTTTCTTGCATTGCCTGCCACGGCTCCGCCTTGCCTGGCGGCTTTTTTGTTCTCGTCAAATCCTTCCGGGTTTTGGGTTTTTACGATTGCCGTGGTAGATGCTTCGCCCAGCATGGAGAAAATGAGCTCGAGGTCGGTCATGTGGTCACGCAGATTCTGGCTTTTGAGCCCTTTCACCTTTTTATATTCTGACGGTGTAAGCCCGAAAGTGGCTTTAGAAATTTCTGAAGTCAGAATAGCATACTCTACGTGTTCTTTTACACCGTGGCTTTTCCACTCTTCGGTCAGTTCTTCCCGTATAGCGATGCTCCGCATCCGTTTTTCGATCCAATCATCGGGGTAGCCTTTCAATTTATAGAGTTCACGGGTACGCTGCGTAGCCAGTTCCGGGTTTTCTATTTCTTCCAGCCTTTCTGCCCCTACCTTTGCCAGCCAAAGTTTAAAGGGCTCTGCTTTGGCTGATGGGATGGATTGGATGATACGCAGAAGCCCTTTGGAGTCAGAGGCCTGTATTTTTCGTTTTTTGCCATCGGATGCCTGCATTTCAACCAGGGTACAAATTGTACCCCAGTTGCTTTTAAGTTGTTCATCGCGGCTTAACATCCTTTTGATATATTGTTTTATATCAGCACTTTCGGTTAATGTTTCTACCACATCCTGAACCGAGAAATACCATTTCTGTTCCGTTTCATTCCAAACGGAGCGGATTTGTTTGCTTTCAAAAAGTTTGATGTTGCTCATAATAGTGAATTTTTAAAAATAAGAGGATGGAAATAATCAGTGCTATAAATCAGGCTTTAGAAGCCTGCATATGTGGAAGTCAGGTCAGAATATATGCTTGAGTTTCGTTTCCTGAAGTCTTAGGATACAAATCTTATTTTGCCTTAATGAGCTGTTCAAGCCGGGCAATCATTTCATCCTTTTCTTTCAGCATCCGTTCGTAGAGTGCCATCTTTTCTTCGTGGAGCTGTTTTATTTCTGCAAGAGGATTGATGTTGAAAGTAGGATTATTGTTTACTGCATTTAGCATTGCCCCATTATCAAACGTATTCGCGATAATATTCACCGCCTGTTCCTCATCAAAATTTTGGATGGCTTCTACAGGAATTTTCAATGCCCCCGAAATTTGTTGTAGCAGTGCCGTGTCAATGGTTTCTTTCTGTTCCAGTAAAGAAATCTTTTGCTGATTCCAGTCCTCGCCCAGTTCAAAAGCCAGGGCGTCTTGCTTGATGCCCAGCATTTCGCGGAAACGTTTCACGTTGCGTCCTTCATGGATTTTCTTAGCGGCTTGTGTCATAGCTCAAAATAGTTTTTGGTTGTTATTAGATAAGGTTTTGACCAATATGTACTTCCGATAATTGGGCTGGATAAATCGGCAGAACTGTCCGAAGACAAAAGTAGTGTTTCTCTGGGTTAAAGAACAAGTATAAAGTTAGGTAAAAAACGGGAGAATTGCTATTTTTTTGGTGTGAAATACAAAAAACATCTACAGTTTTTTTTCTACTTAAGCTGTTATTGAAAATGTATGGAAATCCTACTGTTTAGATTCTATCTATGAATATATAAACTTTAAAAGGTACCAACAATTAGCATTTTTCTGACGATTTATTTACATGACACTAAATTTTCATGAATAATATAATAATATAAGGGTATTTTTATATTATTGTCTTTAATACCTTTATAAGCCTTATCTGTAGTGATTTGTGAAGTTCTCTTTCTATGAAGAAGGAGTTGGGCTTTCTAAAGATATGATTTGTATTTTGTGGTTTACACGAATAGATATTTAATCTAATTAGATGTTAATTGATTTAATTGTACTTAATATATGTGAACTGGTAAATGGGGTAAGGAGACCCTTGGTAATGCGCGAACTATATATAGTGAATACATTCAAGTAATGGCAATTTTAGAACCGAAATTAGAGACAATCAAAAGACAGAAAGTCCAACCCACGGATGGGGAATGGAAGCTTTTGAATTTCTTGCTCGAAAAGCTTGATGATACCTATGAAGTTTATTATCAACCTTTCTTGAATGGGGACAATCCAGACTTTGCCATTATGCGAAAAGGGAGTGGGGTACTGTTAATTGAAGTCAAAGATTGGGATTTAGATCATTACTACATTGATGATAGAACTAAATGGCATTTAATAAAAGACGACACTTTTATTAAGTCTCCATTAAATCAGGTAGAGGCTTATAAAGACAATCTTTTTCAACTTCATAGTGAAGAACTATTTTTAAGAAATGTTGAAAACAAGAACAATTGGGCAACGGTAAACTGTGCTGTTTACTTTCATAATGCTACCCAACAAAAACTATCTGACTTTTTGCTCAAAGATTTTCAATCGGATATTTATAGTGGCTATAGGAGTTTTATAAGTTATTTTGGCCTTTTAGGTAAAGATTCACTTAATGACTATTCTTTAAATCAATTATTATCGAAATTTTGGCTCAATAGACGATCTTACTATTTTGATGAAACACTATACAAAAGTATTCGGAGATATTTGAAATCACCACTTCACCAAATAGAAGAAGGTGTCGAAATTAATTATACTAAAGAGCAACGAGAGTTAATAAGAAGTGAAATCAGACCACGAAGAAAAATTAAAGGTGTTGCGGGGAGTGGTAAAACTTTGGTATTGGCAAAAAGGGCAGTAAATGCACATATTAGAACTGGACAAAAGGTTTTAATCTTGACCTACAACCTGTCATTGAAAAATTACATTCACGATAGAATTTCTGATGTACGGGAGGAGTTTTATTGGTCAAACTTTTACATAACTAATTATCATCAGTTTTTTAAAACCCAAGCGAATAATTATAACCTTGAATTAAATGGTATAGGAAGTTGGCAAGATGTCAATTTTTTTGAAAAAACCAAAGGTAGTATACAAAAATTTGAGGTGGTTTTGATTGATGAAGTTCAAGACTATCTACAAGCTTGGATTGATATTATAACAAAATATTTCACACATGATGAAACAGAATTTGTTGTGTTTGGGGATGAAAAACAAAATATCTATAATCGACAATTAGATGAAAATAATGAACCCATTGTAAGGACAATTCCGGGAGTTTGGAACAAAACTTTAAACACATCTCATAGGTTTTCAAGCAATATTGGCAACTTAGCAATAAAATTCCAGAAGACAATTTTTAATCAGAAGTACAACCTTGACGAAATAAATATTTTGTCCCAGCTTGACTTTGAAAAGAGGATAATTGAATATCACATTTTTGGTAATTACACGATAGAAAATTTATTTAGTATAGTTTTTGATGTATTGAGGAGGAATGAAATCCATTCTTCGGATGCTGGAATTCTATGCTCTAAAGTTGAGCTATTAAGAGAGTTAGATTTTTTAATAAGGACAAAAAAGAATGAGAGAACTGCTACTACCTTTGAGAGCCAGGAAGAATACGAGAAGATAAAAGGAAATGAAAAAGCAATTGAACAATTAAGAAGGGTGAAGAAGAACTATTTTTGGATGAAAACAGGGACTTTGAAACTCTCTACAACTCATAGTTTCAAGGGTTGGGAAATTGATACTTTGTTTTTATTTATAGAAAAGGAAGAGGAGGACAAAGAGTTTACGAATGATGAATTAGTTTATACAGCTTTGACAAGAGCAAAAAGGAATTTAGTTGTATTTAATTTAGGTAATCGGAAATATGATGTTTTTTTTAAATCGGAAATAGAAAACTGCTTTGAACATTGAGAAAATATCTTGGGAGGGTCAGATAAATATAATTCAGGATATTATTGTTTATAGTAATGCACAAACTCCAGATGATACAGTTAACGTTACACTACCGTACCACTGTCGATTTTTACATTTTTAAAGATGAAGAATATTCTAATAGACACCTGTAGTTTAATTGACTTGTTATCAGAAGACAAAAATAAATTGCTTCCTCATCTAGAGTTTTGGAAGCAAAATAATTGTATAAATTTTGTAACACATGAAGTTATAGTCGATGAGTGGAATAAACACAAAGAGAAGGAAAAACAGAGGTTTGAGAATTCATTAAAAACTAAATACAAGCACACTGTTGAAGTTGGTAAAAAAGAGAAACTTCTAATTCCAGAGAACTTAAAGCCTAATTTGCTAAATATAGAGAGTCAAATTCGAACTATTGATGAAATACTAAGAGATTCAATAGTGCTTAAGACACCAGATGACGTAAAAATATTTTGTAGTGATAGAACTATACGTGATGCTATTACTGAAAGAAGAAAAGCACCATACCATAACAACCTTGATAGTACAAAAGATGCATACATTATTTTTTCTGCGTTAGAATACTTTAGCCAATTAGGACAAGGCTTTATGTTCATTTCTTCAAATATTAGGGAATTTGGGTCACTTAATAATTTAGATGCCGAAATTCACTCTGAAATTATAGAAAACTACACAACGATAGAAGTTGAATACTTTAGTGATATTGGTAGAGCTATTAACAATTTAAAAAATGAGTTTCCAGTTTCTTTATTATCAGAAGAAATAAACACTGTAAATTCTATTGAATATAACGATGAAATAGACATAAACAAGGCTAAACCAATTCTTGAACAAGTTTATGATTATGTATCGGCTAGGCACAAGGAGATTTCATTTTATCCCATTTCACTTTTCATAAATCATTATCCATTTAAAACAAATTCTTACAGCTATTACTCAGTATTTAATTTAAATACTGATAATGAAGAGTTATTTGAGTTGTTTAAATCTGTTGAGATTTCTAGCGAGAATGATATTGATATTAAGGATTCTAAGTTCTATAAGGATATTCATGATTATAAAACTAAAATTAAAAAAGTCTTATCCGGTTTATCAGCCAATCATATTTTCAGTATTTCAAACAATAAATCAAGAGAACGTTTATCTATTAGATATTCAGAGGAGAAGATTTGCGAATGTCCTAAATGTTGTTTCAATAAGTTTAAATTTTCTGCCTGCTTTCATAACTTAAATAATCATAGTGACAGTATAGAAGATTTACAGAAAAGCAGCTATCTGAATTATCAGATTGGTAATTATTTGGTTGCTATTGAAAAACAAAAGGAAGTATTAGAGAAATATAAGAAAGAGCATTTAAATACATTGTTTTTCATAGGTCAATTCAATTTGACTAAGCTTTCGATTTTTGTTAGGAATAATTATTATGGTGAAAATTCTGCTGATGAATTACTACAAAATCTAGGAACGATAAGTTTAGACCATGAGGAAGCATCTCTATCATCTAAAGAGAACATAAAGTTGATCAAATATCTTAAAGAAAACAATTTTTATACCGATAGGAGAAATAAGATAGAAGAAACAACCAGAAAGTTAATAGATCAATATTATGAGTCTTTAAATGGGGGGTGGAGTTCCAATAGCGATGTATGGAATCTAATTAATGATTTTGCGAACTTTGAAAGCTTCATTGTTAATAACTTTATAGTTTATGACAAATTTAAGGAGTTTCAGGATGTTTTCTCAATCTTTCTCGAAGGGTTATTTGCTTCTCACGCAATAGCAGATAATCAGCATAGTAGGTTGGACGGCTTTGATGACTGGATAATAACAAAAATACTGCATTACGGAAGAGCAGAAACAATAAATAAATACTATAGAAGATATAAACTTAAGAAGGTTATTTATGACAAAACATCCCAAGAGGAAGGTTCGTTTACAGAGCTTTTAGATAACTTTTTTAATAATACAAATCTAAATGAGGCCTTTATTAAGAATTGTGAAGAGAACAACCGCAGATTTTGGGAATACTATGATAATGTTTTTAAAAACATCCTAACAATAGTATCTATTTTAGACTTAGATAAAAATTTTATAAATAAATTCTCAAAACAACTTATTGATTATCTAAAAACTCAAACATATATCCAATCTCAAAGCTATAAGTATATCAACACGTTCTTGTACCGTTGTGGAAAAGTAATAGATAAAGGATTAATTAATAGCTTTTTTGAATTAGGCTTGAACAATCATTTCTTTCATGATTCAGAGTTTTACGAAGCACTATTAAATGTTGTTAGAAAGGTGAAGTATAAAATTTCGATAAATGCAGAACAATTTGAAATAATAAAAAAAATAGCTTTTAATGAGTGTCATATTTGTACTAATAAGCACTCTGACACAATCATAATTCCACTATATTTGATAATTGATAATATAGACTACAAGGAAGAAATTGGTAGGATAATCAAAGTGAGGCTTGAACAAGAGTTTTCGTTTAAACTGTTTTATTTAGCAACAATATTTGAATTAATACTTCTTGACGATGAAATGTTGAATAAAGCTATAGAGCTATCAGTACCTAAAAATAATGAGGTTTCCTTCAAAAATGCTTTTTTGGGTATAGATGACAAACGTTTTGAAAGAGTGAATTCGATACTAAATCTGTGTTTTAAGTTTGATATTGATACAACAGCAGAACGATTCCAATATTACAAGACTCTTGATAATTATTACTCTTGGTTGGTCGATATGGATAACTTTAATTATGATTCATTTGATGCTAAATGGATAGGAGAATATACGACAAGGTATTACTATAGGAAAATTTACAGTTGTGAAATAGTGAAAAATATATTAGAGAGTATCATTAAAGACAAATTTGAAAGTAGTTTGGAACGATATTATATAAACATATATGTTAGAAAAACATGGGATATTGAGGAGTGAAATAATAAATAGTCGATAAAACTTTGAGGTCAGGGTGATTGACATCCATATTTGTTACAATGCTTAGCAGAGTTAGAGTCAAGTCACTGTATTAATATTGAAATTGGGATGTTTGGTAGTACAATTAAACCATGTATATATAATAACACCCAGACCTTTATAAACTACGACCATGAATCGTTCCAGTCTATTTTGATAAATATTAATGACATGAAAATTGACAAACTGAAAATATACTTGTCTGGCTTACTGGGTTTAGAGCTTTCTTGATTTTTATTCGTCTTTCAAAAGTTTGTAAATTCTTAATTATTAAACTTGTATTTTGTTCCATTATTCGTTTACTTTGTAAAATGGAATCCATACGAGAAGTAATATTTTATAAAGAGTATTTTTATGCTTTTTTTGAGCCTTTGTCTTCAAAGGTAAAAGACAAGATTGATGAAATTCTCTTTATGTTTACGATTATCGAACGGGTTCCAACAAAGTTTTTCAAGCGTATTGAGGGTGTAAAGGGGTTGTTTGAAATTAGGATTGAGTATGAAAGTAACATTTATCGTATTTTCTGCTGCTTTGACAAAGGGAATTTAGTGGTTCTTTTCAACGGGTTTCAGAAGAAAATGCAAAAGGCACCTAAAAATGAGATAGAAAAAGCAGAGAGAATAATGCAGGAGTATTTTAATGAACAAAAAGGCAATGGAAAATAAGAATATTAAAACTTTCTCTGAACACCTTGACCAGAGATATGGAAAAATTGGTACGGAAAAGAGAACCGAATTTGAGATAAGAGCAAAGTCATTTGCTATTGGCGAACTGATCAAAGAGGAGCGTAAACAAGCACAACTGACACAGGAACAACTTGCGGAGAAAATCGGTGCCAAGAAGAGTTTTATATCAAGAATTGAAAACGGGCATAGCGATATTCAGCTTTCTACGCTATATAGACTCATTGAGTACGGGCTGGGAAGGAAAGTGAACCTCACTATTCATTAAGCACCAGGTGAACCGTACTGACCCCTAAATCCTATCCACCCACTTCATCATCTTCCCCACCAACTCTTCCGTACCATTACTAAACCTTACTAACTTACTATCCTCCTGCGATTGGTAAAGCTGAATATACTGATGAATAAAACGCAGAGGATCATTGACCGTCAAAGTCGCTAAAACCTCCGGCCCATGATGGGCCACCAGTTGTTTAGCTATTTCATAGCCTACCCCATAAAAAACCTCGTCAAATTCGGTGGTGTACCCGATATTGTACAATTGCCGGTAATTGACTTTCGGGTCATTATAGGCCTGGTACAAAACGGTTTCCAGGAGGTAAAAGCTCGTGCGGATGCGTTCGCTGTTTTTCTTTTCATTGGCTTTCTGCGTTTGGGAGAACGGTTTGGTGCTGTTGATCTTGCTGTAATCTCCTACAAAGCTGGCGGAGCCTTCGGCCCAAAGCTCGTACAGGATAGCGTAGGTGGCTTTTTCGTTATAGGTGGGTTTGTCGCCTGTTATGATTCGTTTTCTTAGTGGATAACCTGCACTCTGTGCGCTGTGGTACAGTTCATGAGCTATGAGCACTTTCAGACCTTCCAGGTCATCCTCTATGTTTTGCAGGGCCACGTTAAAGGTGGGGTCGTCGCCCTGTGTAAAGCCCAATGAGCTGCCTCCGATCAAAAAGCAGGCCCGGGCATCGAGCTGCAGGGAGTCAGGGGTGAAGGGTTCAATAAGCCGGGCCACGTCTGCACCGAATGCTATGGGGTTCTGGGAAATGGTTTTTAATAGTTCATGCAGCTCCGGAAGCACGGCTTTGGCTTTGTTCCAGTTATAAGGATCGTTACCTTTCACGCTGCCGGTTTCAATGGCCTCTTTTAAGGTGGATTTAAATACGGAGCTGTCTGCGCCGCTGTACCCTTTCACCTTTTGGATGAGCTGCTGGTTACCGTACAGATTGGCGGTTTCGGTTAATTGCTGCTCTGTGACCGTCTTTCCGCTTAAAAGCCGGGCAATGGATGAAGCACTTTCGAGGTCTACATTTACGGTGATTTTTTGTGCAGATACGGTTAAACTTAGAAACAGGAAAAAAAGTAAGGTTTTAAAATGAATCATGTCGGCTGGTTATTATCAGTGCAAAAATAGAGAAGACTTCTACTTTTTGGGTAACCTTTTCGGTAATTAAGGCAGTAGACTACTCCGATAAACCGTGCTAATTCTCTATCATAGGCCTCATTTTTCCATCCCATTTTTGGGACTATGGGAATGTTCTGGTATTTTTAAGCGGTGATTTCAAGGTAGATAAAACCATCAGATGCCAGAGGTTCCTGACCTGCCTTTTGCTTCAGATCACCCGGCCGGTTTCAGTGAATATTATTTCTTAAATGAATATGAACAAACGTATTTTTTACCTGTTATGCTGTATTTCCTTTGCAGCACCCGCCCAAAATGCAAAAGACTCGCTGTTAATGGTGAGTAAAGACTGGAAAACAGAAAAGATAGCTAAGGGTGTGGTGTGGAAACAGGGGCATTTCACAGAGTTGTTTGATAGTGAACAGGAGATCAACTATGTGGAAGTGGATCTGAAAAAACGGACCAGACGCGTACGCCTGGCGGCTAATCCTAAGGTGCTTAAAACTACAGGTGCCTTTGCCGAAGAAAATCGGGTTTTGGTAGCCATCAACGGCGGCTTTTTTGATGTGAAAAACGGCGGTGCGGTAGACTACATCAAAGTAGACGGGAAAGTGGTCAACCTCACGCGTATCCCATCAGCCCGGGCGAATGCCGTATTGACTCTCCACAGGAAAAAGATAACTATACAAGCTGCTACTCCGGAAAATACAGAGCAGTCAACGGCAGAGAATGTAATGCTTTCCGGACCGCTGCTGGTTTTGAACGGAAACAGTATTTCTCTTGACAGCAATCCCTTTAATTCCAACCGGCACCCCAGAACGGCTATGGCTGTCCAGAAGAACCATAAGCTGATTTTAATGGTGGTGGATGGGAGAAACAGTAAGGCTCACGGCATGTCGCTGATGGAATTAGCCCGGGTAATGAAGTGGCTGGGTGCAAAAGATGCCATGAATTTAGACGGGGGAGGAAGCAGTACGCTGTATATTAAAGGGAAGGGTATTGTGAATTACCCTTCTGATAACAAGCAGTTTGATCGTGAAGGGCAGCGGAAGGTAGCGAATATTGGTTATTTAAGGTGATGATTCATCGCTTCCCTTTTTGAGATCTTCCAGGGTATCAAAAACCTCAAAGCCTAACCCGAACAAACGGGATATTTCGTATATTCTTTCGAAGTTTTCCTGCTGTAAATGCTTTTTTCTGCACCTCTTATAGAGGTACATATAGTACTGGCTATACGCAAAGAAAAATAAACTATTTTTTCACAATTTTACTTTTTATCATTTCTCTGGCCTCCAGGGAAAATTCTTCTGAAGGCAGCCAAAATTGTATACTGGGTGTTATTGTTTGAAATGAGATATGATCATTTTCAACTTTCAACAATTTCGAGTTATCCCATGTAGTCCTTATTTCATATAGGTCATTCCGGTATCTAAGGCCGGTGTCATCAAACTCGAAAACACTCTTCAAATAATCTTTTGATTTATAGGTTTCATCAAGTTGCCTTTTGTACAGTGTATATAGATTGAAAATCGGACGTGCGAAAGGTAAAATAATTGTCAAAGTCCACAGGATAATCAACCAATTGGTATTTTTGTTTTCAATTTTAAAGACTATTTCAGTGGCCGAGGTCAGTATTATACCTATAAAAAATGATATTGGAATTATGGTTATTAATCGAATTGCAAAGGGCAGCACTTGCTTCCTGAATATTTTGCCAAAGTAGATTTTCTTCGCTTCGGTTTTGCTCCTTGTAAATTCAATAATGTATTTTTCGTTCATGGTTTTATTGTCCTTTTTATAGTTTTGGTATCTGGTTTCTAAAGTTGCCGGATTTTAGGGAAGCCCCATGAATAGTAAGATGCTGTTAATAAGGTATACATTAGGATACCACTAAAACAAAAAAGCACCTACAGAACTGCAAGTACTTTTTCTGAGGGTGGTCCCACCTGGGCTCGAACCAGGGACCACCTGATTATGAGTCAGGTGCTCTAACCAACTGAGCTATAGGACCCTATTGAAATCAGCAGGTGCTGCTTTTCTCAAAAGTGATGCAAAGGTAGAAAAATGATTTAATCGGGGCAATAGGGTGCTCTATATTTTTATGAAAGCAGGGCTGGCTGCTGCTTTAAGGCCTGATAATTGAAGCTGCTCCCGAAAAAAAAATCAGCCGGCTCATATTGTCTCAGTTGTTTTGGCCTCTGGTCACCAGACTGCAATTTTCCGGGAAAATCTTGTTCAAATAAATATTTTCCCTTTAATTCAAAATGGATTTAAAGATACACAGGTTTATAAACAGCTGTCCATGCGAAAAATATATCAGAAAAAAAATGTTTTTGAGGCGTCGCTGGAGCGGCTGGACCTGGTTTATTCCAGGTTTACCAAGGTGTATACTACCTTCAGCGGGGGTAAAGACAGTGGTGTGATGCTACATCTTGCCATAGAAGCAGCCCGGAAACATAACAAGCTGCCGGTGAATGTGCTGATCGTTGACCTGGAAGCACAATATTCTCATACCATTGACTATATCACGCGCATGGTCTCCCGGCCTGAAGTGAATGCGTACTGGGTATGTCTTCCGATCCATTTACGTAATGCGGTCAGCCAGTATCAGCCCCATTGGGTATGCTGGGATCAGGACAAGCAGGATGCCTGGGTCAGGTCTTATCCTGATCATCCTTCAGTTATTAAAGGCCCGGATTATTTCCCCTTTTTCAGGAAGGGAATGGAGTTTGAAGAGTTTGTGATTGAGTTCGGAACATGGTTTTCCGAAGGGAAAGATACGGCCTGCCTGGTGGGTATCCGTACGGATGAAAGCTATAACCGTTTCCGGACTATCGGTAATTTTGATAAGAAGCGCTATAAAAGAAAGCAGTGGAGCACGTGTATTGCCCCTGATCTGTATAATTTTTACCCCATTTATGACTGGAAAACGAGAGATATCTGGATAGCTAACGGCAGGTATAAATTTGACTATAATAAAATTTATGATCTCATGTACCTGGCAGGTGTGCCGCTGTCGCAGATGAGGCTGTGCCAGCCCTACGGAGATGACCAGCGAAAGGGGCTGTACCTGTATAAAATACTGGAGCCGGAAACCTGGAATAAGGTAGTGAACCGGGTAGAGGGGGCGAATTTTGGCAACCGGTATTCAGAGAACAGCCGTACGATTTTCGGAAATTTTAAAATGACCCTGCCAGAAAACCATACCTATAAAAGCTATTCCTATTTTTTACTGAGCACCATGCCGCCCTATCTCCGGGAACATTATCTTTCCAAGATCAATAAATTCCTGGAGTACTGGAAGACGCATGGCTATAAGGAGGATATCCCGGAGGTGGCAGATTCCAGGATGGAATCCATGCGTAAAGCCCCCTCGTGGCGAAGAATCTGCAGGGTGCTCCTGAAAAATGATTATTGGTGCAAAGGGCTCTCCTTTGCCCAAACCAAACGGGAAATGGAAAAACAGTTAAATATATTTTTAAAGATTCCTCACTATACGACCTATGTTAACCAAGATCATTGAACAGTATAAGAATGCTTCTTTCGAAGAGAAAGTGGAGGTGTACAACCGTATCACGCAGCAGCTCTACGATTTTCTGGGCCTGGAGCATCCTGCCCTGAATATTCACCTGGTGCCTATTGAGCAGGTAGAAGGCAATGACTATAACCCGAATAAAGTGGCTCCACCCGAAATGAGGCTCCTGGAGCTTTCCATACGAAAAGACGGCCTGACCATGCCTGTGGTAGTGGCATCCGAGAAAAAAGGAGAAAAATGGGTGGTGGTAGACGGGTTTCACCGTACGGCCGTATGCAGGGAAACAGAAGATATCCGGAGAGGTTTGAAGGGATACCTGCCCGTATCGACACTGAGCAAAAACCTGGAAAGCCGGGTGGCTTCCACTGTCCGCCACAATATGGCCCGCGGAACGCACCAGGTAGAGCTGTCGGCTAAGCTGGTGGCCTTTCTGAAACGTAACGACTGGTCGAATTACCGAATCGGGGAAGAGCTGGGCATGGATCCGGATGAAGTGCTCCGGTTAAGGCAGATCACGGGACTGGCTGAGGCTTTCCAGGACCAGGAGTTTTCCAGATCCTGGGATCTATAATCCTACCCGTGAAGGTACTTCCGTTATGCATTCCGAAGCACAGGATTCCAGGCCTGTGAAGAAACAATATTTTTACATTCAGCCATCTGTTTTTGTAGTGCTTTTGCCGGTATTTTCTTAAATTGAATCGGTTTTAATTTCTTGGGCATGAATAAACAGCATTACAGCAGGCGCTTCTTCCTGAAGTCGTCGGCTGCTTTTACGGCCCTGGCGGCGCTTCCGGCAGGAGTAAAAGCTTTTTATGTAGATGTGGAAAATGTGGTTCTGCCGCCCCGGCAGATGCTTCCGCTGAAAGTAAAGGTAAATAAGCAGGAGTATGAGGTGCTGGCCGACAGCCGGACCACCCTGCTCGACCTCCTTCGTGAAAACCTGGGCCTTACCGGATCCAAAAAAGGGTGTGACCACGGGCAGTGCGGCGCGTGTACCGTGCATATCAACGGTGAGCGGGCGCTTTCCTGCCTTACCCTGGCTGCTATGGTGCCCGGGCAGGAGGTAACCACCATTGAAGGGCTGGCCGACGGGGACCATCTTCACCCGATGCAGCAGGCGTTTATTGAGTGCGACGGCTTCCAGTGCGGGTATTGTACACCCGGACAGATCATGTCGGCCGTAGCCTGTGTAAAAGAGGGGCGGACCGGCTCGGTGGAGGAGATCAAGGAGTTTATGAGCGGAAATCTTTGCCGCTGTGGTGCGTATAACGGTATAGTTCAGTCCATTCAAAAAGTTGCTGCCCGATGAGACCCTTTGCATTTCATAAAGTGAATACTGCGGCGGAAGCCCTGAAAGATAAGAAACCGGAGGCACAGTTTATTGCCGGCGGTACTAACCTGGTAGACCTGATGAAGAAGTACATTGCCCAGCCGGAAGCGCTGCTGGATGTGTCGGCTGCACTACCGAAAGACATCGCCGTATCCGGCCGGGGCCTTTTAATAGGGGCCATGGCCCGGAATACCGACCTGACCCTGAACAAAGATATCCTGGCCCGCTACCCGCTTGTGGCCCGGGCCGTGCTGGCCGGGGCTTCCCCCCAAATCAGGAATATGGCCAGTGTGGGTGGGAACCTGTTGCAGCGCACGCGGTGCCCGTATTTTTACGATATCAGCACGCCCTGCAATAAACGCAAGCCAAACAGCGGCTGCGGTGCCCTGCACGGTGCCGAGCGGATGAGCGCCATAGTGGGCTATAATGCCCAGTGTGTGGCCGTGCATCCCTCAGACCTCTGTGTGGCCCTGGCAGCGCTGGATGCCGAGGTGAGAATCATGACCCGGGATAAGAAGGAGAAAAGCGTGCCTTTTCGTGATTTTCATAAGCTGCCGGAAGCCACACCCTGGAAAGATAACACCCTCCCGGAAAATGCACTGATCACGCATGTGTATATCCCAGAGAATCCTTTTCATCAGCATTTTGCCTACCTGAAACTGCGCGACCGGACGTCCTATGCCTTTGCCCTGGTTTCAGTGGCGGCGGCATTGCACCTGGAGAACGGGAAGATCACGGCGGCCCGGCTGGCTTCGGGCGGGGTGGCGCATAAACCCTGGCGCTGGTATGAGGCGGAGGAGTTTCTGAAAGGGAAAGCGCCCTCGGCAGAGGTGTTTGCCGGCGCGGCAGAACGGGTAGTGAAAGGGATAAAGCCCCTGGCCGGAAATGCCTTTAAGGTACCGATGTTGAAAGGAGCCGTGGAAACGGCCTTACAAAATTGTATAACCCCTCTTTAATAGCTATGAGTTTCTTTGATAATGATGGAATGCCCGCAGACGGGCGGGTGGAAGCCCGGGAGAAAGTAACCGGCAGAGGGAAATATGCAGCCGAGTACCCGGTGGAGGAAGTATGCTACGGCGTGTTTGCCGTAAGCACGGTAGCGGCCGGGAAGCTGAAATCGGTAAAAGTGGAGAAAGCAAAAGAGGCGGAGGGCGTGATAGAGATCCTTACCCATCTGAACAAGCCGGTGGTTCCGGGGCTTTCGGATGAAACAAAAATACGGGAATCCCGGCTGGGACTGGCCGTTTTTCATACCGACAAGATTTTCTTCAAAGGTCAGCCGATAGCCCTGGTGGTGGCCCGCACGTTGGAAGAAGCCACCTATGCCGCTTCGCTAGTAGAAGGGGAGTATGCGCAGGAACCGTTTGAGGTAGATTTTGACCAGGTACGGAAAAAGACAGCGCTCACCCCGGCCGGAAGGGAAAGAGGAAGCATGGAGGCCTGGACTCACGCTGCCGCTACCGTGGAAGCCGAGTATACCATAGCGGCGGAAATCCATAACCCTATGGAGATGCACGCCACCATAGCCCACTGGGTGGCGGCTGACCGGCTGAAACTGTATGATAAAAACCAGGGCATAAATAATGTGCAGCGGACCGTAGGACGGGTTTTTGAGATCCCGGCTGAAAATATTGAAGTGTTCAGTGAGTTTGTGGGGGGCGGCTTCGGCTCGGGACTGCGGGTGTGGTCTAACACCCTAGCTGCGGCGATGGCCGCACAAATGGTGAAGCGCCCGGTGAAGTTGATGCTTACCCGGCCACAGATGTTTATGCTGACGGGCTACCGGCCGGCGTCGTGGCAGAAAGTGAAGCTGGGGGCCGACAAGGAAGGCCGCTTCCTGGGCGGCTGGCACCAGGCCATGAACGGTACATCTACCTACGAGAATTTTAACGAAGGGATCACCGGGGTGACCCGTCTCATCTATCATATCCCTAACCTGAAGACCGAAGGGGCACTGGTGCCGCTGAACCTCAGCACCCCTACCTGGATGCGGGGGCCGGGCGATTGCACCGGGGATTTTGCCATAGAAAGCGTCATCGACGAGCTGAGCTATGTGCTGAACATAGACCCCGTGGCGCTGCGGCTGAAGAATACAGCCATCGATAAGCATCCTAACAGTGGCCTGCCCTGGTCTACCAATTACATGAACGAGTGTATTGAAACCGGGGCGCGGATGATCGGCTGGGAGAAACGGCCCCCGAAGCCTTTGCAGCTTTTGGAGGACGACTGGGCCACGGGCTACGGCATGGCCGTAGGGGCGTGGAATGCCGGAAGGGGCAATGCCAGCGCGGGCATCGTGATGCAGAAAGACGGCAGCGTGTCGGTACGTACTGCCATGACCGACATCGGTACGGGTACGGGTACCGGCATGCGGAATATCGCCCACGAGGTAACAGGCATTCCCAAAAACAAAATTACGATAGAGCTGGGGCATTCCAGCCTGCCAGCAGCCCCCAGTCAGGGCGGCAGTACTGGGCTCTCTTCGGTGAGCGGCGCGGTGGTGGCCGTTAGTAATGATCTGAAAACCAGTCTGGCCCAATATGCAGGAGCCATTAACCCGGTATTTCAGGGTCTTAAAGCCGATGAGGTGCAGCTGACCGACAAGGGTATAGCCCTGAAAATCAATCCTGGTGTTGTGGTTAGCTACCAGCAGATATGGGAAAAGAACGACCTGAAAACACTCGAGTTGGAGGCCAGCTCCGGACCGGGTGAAGAGCGGCAGAAATTTGCTTTCTGCTCCACGTCAGCCCATTTTGCAAAGCTCCGTGTAAACCGCCGCACCGGCCGGGTGAAGATTGAGAAATACGTTTGTGTGGCCGACGGCGGCAAGATCATTAATGCCCAGGCGGCGGCTAACCAGATGTCGGGCGCAGTAACGGGCGGCATAGGCATGGCCCTGATGGAGGAGATGCAGATCGATGTCCGTGTGGGCGGGTTGATTGCCAATGACCTGGCCGGGTATCATTTTGCGGTAAATGCCGATACCCCGGTCATTGAAGTGGCGTTTATCAATAAACCCGATGTGAATATTAACCCTTCCGGCGCCAAAGGACTGGGCGAGGTGGGGATCATCGGTGTGGCAGCGGCCATCACCAATGCCATTTATAACGCTACCGGGAAACGGCTGCGCGATCTGCCGGTTACGCCGGATAAGATTATTGCATAAAATTTCTTAATTTTGGGCTACCGAAAACCGTAAAACAATGGTATTAAGAAAAGCCCTGGAAAGTGAGCTGCCCGCTATCTGGGAAATTATTCAATATGCAATAGAACGCCGCAGGCTCGACGGCAGCCGGCAGTGGCAGGACGGCTACCCTAACCCGGATTCCATCCGTGCCGATTTTGAAAAAGGCTATTCGTATGTGGTAGATGATGAAGGCACTTTGCTGGCTTACGGTGCCATCATTTTTGATGAGGAACCGGCTTATGACGACATTGAAGGCAAATGGCTGACTGATGACGAATACGTGGGCGTTCACCGGGTGGCGGCCTCTCCGCTGGCTAAAGGTAAGGGTGTGGCCACGTTTTTCTTTATTGAATTGGAAAAGATAGCAAAGGAAAACGGCGTGTTCAGCATTAAGGTAGATACCAATTTTGATAACGGCCCCATGTTGCATATCCTGGATAAGCTGGGCTATACCTACTGCGGTGAAGTGTATTTCAGGGGCAGTGCCCGGAGAGCTTTTGAGAAGGTGATCAGTGCCTGAAGCCTCTTTCCCGTTCAGTAGTTTTAGCACTCATGCAGCATGCAGGAAGCATGCTCACGGCCTGATCAGCTTTTCACCGTCTTCTCCTTTCTGGTAAATCCGGATGTAATCTACGTACATATGTTCTGTTATCTTCTTCCTTTGCCGGGGGATTAATTCCAGGGCTGTCTGGCCGGTTTTCCTGCGGAGACGGATCAGAACAGGCCAGGCCGGGAAGAATGCTCAGGAGAGCCAGGATATTTTTCAGGTTTTTCATGATGATGCGATTTTAGGGTTTGGCCGTATACCGGGTCAGGGCCTCAGCATATCTCCGGCCCAGCTCTCTCAGGGAGGCCGTATCAAAATGGGTGTAGTCGCCCACATGATTTAACCCGGCCGAAGAAACACAGGTGATATAGCTGTGGCGGCAGGCCAGCTCATGCAGCACTTCGTTAATTTTTCTTCTTCCTTCGTGATGATTTCCTTCGTGCGGAAAGATACCCAGCTCACCCACTATGACCGGGATGCTCCCCGGCGTTATTCCGAGGTCATGATGTAGGTTTTCCATCAGCTTTTCGAAGTCGGTCCGGTAGGTGGCGGTGCGCTGAGGCTGGGTGTCTGACTCTCCCTGATGCCAGAGAATGGCTTTTATTTTACCCGACCGGAGGGCTTCGGTAGCATGGGCTATGGCTTCATCGTAAGGCCGTTTCCCGGTGGCGGGGTCCACCGCTCCGGCCTTCCATGCACTGATGGAAGTTCCGCCAATGGCACAGGGAATCAGGCCGATACGGTTTAGGGAAGAAGGGAGAAGGGTCATGGCAAATGAGGCCGCAAGCCCGGTTCCGGCCGCAGGTTTATCAAAATGAATGGGCTCCCGGGCCGGTTGCCATTGCTGCCCGGCATTCAGTACGAGGATGCTGTCGCCGTTTAGGACGTAATCGTCCGGCGCTCCTCTGCCTGCCATGTTGGATTGCCCGATAAGAAGGTAGAGATCGAGGTTGTCTGGTTTTTCCTGGGAGTAGGTAAGTGTACCTCCAGACAAGACAACTAAAAATAGTAGAATAATGTTTTTCATAAGCGTATATAATTAGTTGTTAATGATTAGTTGTGAGGTTTACTCTTTGAGGTCGTTTAAGTTACCAATCTGTATTCTATAACTCAGGTTTCAATACTTTTTGTTATTTCATTTGTGTTCGGTTCTCGACTACGCTCGAACTGACAGAGTCGGATGCTATTTGTCAGTTCGAGCGTAGTCGAGAACCGCGACCCTTCCACCGGCTTAGCTTTGTTTACTCTATCTTATTTCTGTACATATCTTTTTCCCGCTGGTATACCCGCACGTAATCCACTTCAAAGGTTTGCGGGAAAAGGGAGTCGTCCACTCCTTTTTTGCCGCCCAGGTTTCCGCCGATGGCCAGGTTCAGGATGAGATGAAAAGGACGGTTGTACGGCCAGGATTCCCAGCCTTCGCCGTCGTTTTTGTAGGTAAACATCAGCCGGTCGTCATAAAACACCTTGTACTGCTCCCTGTCCCATTCCAGGGTGTAGGTATGGAAGGCGGTGGTCAGCGTGGGATCGCCGATGATGCCTTTTTTCTGCGTTTTTTTGGTATGGTTATACCAGGAGGTGTGCGTGGTGCTGAACACCGTGTCCGGTGATGAGCCTACGTGCTCCATGATATCTATTTCGCCGCTTTTGGGCCATGTACCGTATTCGTTTTCAGTAGAAAGCATCCAGATGGCCGGCCAGGTGCCGTTTCCTTTGGGTACTTTGGCGCGCACCTCGATCCGGCCGTAGAGCCAGTCGCCCTTGTACTTGGTCATTAACCTTCCTGACGAATAGTTTTTGCCGGAGGTAGGCTCTTTCCGGGCTGTGATTTTCAGGGTGCCGTCGCTCACATAGGTGTTTTTCTCATTCGCGATGGTGTACCACTGGAGTTCGTTATTGCCCCAGCCGTAGCTGTTTCCGCGGGTGTCATAGGTCCATTTGGCGCCGTTGGGCAGGCCGGTATAGTCAAACTCATCGCTCCACACCAGCTTCCAGTCGTTTCCGGGCTTGAGCCGGTCAAAGTGTTCGATGATCCGGTAGCGGTTATCGTGCAGCTCTTTCATGCCTTTCATGAGGGCCGGGTAGTAGTCGTACTCGTTGTTCACGATGCCCTTGTTGGAGTCGATATTCGAGGGGTCTACCCCTTTGGCGGTAGGGTCGTTATCCTGGTACTTGAAGAAGTGCCAGCCCACGCAGGAGCGCGATTCCAGGAGCTCCAGGCAAAAATGCTGGTAGGCGGCGGCTTTGTCGGCCTGGGTTCTTACCGTGAAGCCCGCGCCGGTGGTATTGGCCAGGCCGGCATCCATGGCTTTAGTGTAGAATTCGGTGATCATGAAAGGCTTGCCGGCGTACATGGCCCACTGCTGCATCCTGTTTTTTTCGGGCGTCCATACGCCGTAATAATTCAGGGAAACGATGTCGCAATACTTCCCGGCAGCTTTGATGACGGGAATAATGTTTTTAGCTCCGCCGTGCAGCCGGCTTCCCAGGAACAGGTGGTCAGGCAGGTATTTTTTGATGGCCGAGGAAACGATGCGGTAGTAGGTTTCGGTGACATAGCCGGCAAAGTCGGCCCGGTCGGCATCGGTGATCTCGCTTTCAGTCTTTCGGCGGGCTTTCAGCCATGCGGCGGCGGCCAGGTAGCCCGGATCCTGTTTGTTTTCCAGGCTGAGGTAGCCTTCCAGGTTTTTGAGGCCGATGGGCAGCTCGTTATCGGAAAACACCCCGAACAGGTTGGGATCGTTTTTATAGGGGATCAGCTGCCGGGCGTGCTCATCGCAGAATTTTTCAAATTCAGGATCAAAGGCAAAGATGGTCTGGTTCGGGTAGCCGATGTTGCCCGGAAGCTGGTAGGTGCCGCCTCTTTTTTTACCGTAGCTGCTCATGAAGTTCAGGTTAGGCGTGTAGGAGAAGCGGTGACCGGTTTTTTCATTGTTTTTAATGATCATCTCATTTTCGCTCCAGGAACCGGCTCCGTTAAAGCCGAACTTCTGCAGGGAATCCACGGTGGCGCTCAGCCAGTTTTCCTTTGTTTTATATTTTTCTTTCAGATGACGGGCATTTCTTTCGGAGCCGCCGGGTCTGAGGGAGTTGATGGTGACCTGGATATTCCGGTTTCCTTCCGGGTCAATGACCCACCAGCGGCCGTTGATATAGGCCGTGCGGAAATACCCCGTGGCCTTTTCTGGGGCCTCCGTTATGCTGCCGTAGCTGTTCAGTTTAACAGAACCTACCGGAGTGAAGCCGTTCAGGTTCTTCACAATCCGGGTTTCGTACATCCGCCATTCGGTGTTCGGATTCCCCGAAACCCAGGGTTTGGCTTCCACCTGTATGGGAACGTAGTTCCGATTTTCCTGGGCGGTGGCGGTCAGGGCGCTTAATACCAGTAGTAAAGTCAGACTTGTAATTTTCATATGTATAAATTTTTAGCTATCAGCTATCAGCCTTCAGCTTTCAGCTATCAGTTCTTAGTTATCGACATTTTCGGGTATGCCCGGCCTCTGAAAGGGGTTAGTCACCCGGCTGATAGCTGATAGCTGACTGCTGATAGCTCACAACTTAGTTAATCCTCAAAATCTTTATCGCGTTCAGAATTGTATTTCCTTTCCGGCTTTTAAAATCAATGGTCAGGCCTTCGCCGGAAACATCGGTTATAAACTTCTTGATCACGGCGCGGTGTAAGCCGGCCTCTGCCGCCGGAGAATAGCCGTCAAGTACTTTCACCCGGTTAACAGAAACGTCCATTACGCCTTCTTCTGTTTTCTCCCGGAGGGTGTCATTCCCCAGGTTGTAGGGCACGGCCTCTTCGTTTTCCGGGGTAGAGAGGTCGGCCCAATAGAGGTAGACGGCATATTTTCCGGGGGGCACGTCGGCCTTGAACGTTTCAATGCCCACCCGCTGGGTCTGGAAAATGGGGTCGAGCGAGGTGCCCAGTACATTGACCTCTGCCGCCGGGAGCGTGCCGAAGCGGGTTTTAGGCCGCAGCGCTTCTCCGCCGGTGAATCCCCAGCTATCGGTTTCGTAGGGCTTCTCCGGTATCCAGAGGGTGGCGGTTTCTTTTTCTTCAACGTATCGCCGGGTACCCATCAGCACATGGATCTCCCGGAAGTCCGAAGATAAAACGGCGGGATAGAGTGTAAAATTGACCCGGAGGACGTCGCTTATATTTTCCTTTTCCAGCCGGGCTTCCAAATGATTATTCCCGTTGGTAAAAGGAATTTCCACGGTGCCTGTACCGTCTGTAATTTCCACGTCCGCTATTTTTTTGCCGTTATGAAATACCGTTACCGGGCTGCGGTTGGAATAGATTTTTACGGGCTGGAGGCATACGCCGGGAGAAGTGGCGGTTCCGGCCCGGTTCACCCAGTCGGCCGAGGAGATTTTCACCAGGGGCTCCTTCAGCAGGCGGGCCTGGTAGAGGTAATAGGTGTTCTTCGGCGTGCGATCCGTTTCCGTAATCCCTTTGCTGTTGATATGCGGTACGGCATTTTTGCGCAGCTCGGAATGGAAATCGTTGAGATTCCACAGCGCCGCCGCGGCGATGAAATCCGATTTCAGGATGGACTTCAGGTAATGTTCATGGTACAGGTCGCCGTATTCCACGCTGAAATCAAACCTTTCCGGGTGAAAGCTGTGGATGCGCGAATCCACATCGGCCCCGTATTCTGAAATGAGGGTAGGTTTGTGCGGATATTTTTCCCGGTAATTCAGAAGATACCGGTCAAAGTCTTCCACCCTGTCACTATACCAGCCCTGGTATAAGTTCCACCCAATGATCATGGGAACCTCAAAGAGCCCGGCATCTTCATACGCTTTCATGGAGCCGTGAAAGGCCACCATGGTGTAGCGGGAAGGGTCCAGCTCCCGGATTTTGCCTTCAATGGCGCGGGCCTGCCGGTTCACTTCCTGGCAGTAGGGGAGGTAGGCTTCTTCGGTGGCCTTGTAGGGTGGGCGGAGCATGACCTCGTTCATGTACGACCACATGACCAGCGAAGGATGATTAAAGTTCTGCCGGACCATCTCTTCGGCCATGAACACGGAATTATCCAGGAAGGCCTGTGTTTCGGTGACGGCGTTCACAATGGGGATTTCCACCGAAGCCACGATACCCAGCTGATCACACATTTCCAGGATGAGGGGATCCTGGGGATAGTGGGATATTCTCAGGAAATTGCCGCCCATGGCTTTCAGCAGGCGGATGTCGCGGATATGGAAGGCGTCATCCAGGGCATTGCCCTTTTCTTTGTAGTCCTGGTGGCGGTTGGTGCCGATCAGCTTCACGGGCTGATCGTTCAGGAAGAAGCCTTTATCGGCATCAAAACGGAACCATCGTAAGCCGAAGGTATGGGTGGCTTCTTCCCAGGTCCGGCCTGTTTTTTTATCTTTTACGGTGGTTTTTACACGGTATAGCTGCGGAGTTTCTATAGACCACAACTGCGGGTTGCTGAGGGTCTGGGCAGAGATGACCCGCCTGCCGGTTTGGTGGGGCTCCAGCAGAACGGTGATCTCTCTGCGGCCGGCTTCTTTCCCGTCCGGACTTTGAATGCGGTGTTCGATAATTACCTCCTGGCGTACGGAGGTTGTATTGTTCAGTACGGTTTCGATCTCTGTATCGGCGCTTGTCCGGCTTACTTTGGGTGTACGGATGTACACCCCGGAGGAGGCCCTGTCTTGCGGTGAAATATGTACTTTTTCCCTCATGTCAAGGTATACATCGCGGTAAATGCCGCCAAAAAAGGTGAAATCGGCGCTCAGGGGCGGGATGGAGACGTCGTGCGCATTGTTCACCCGGATGCTGATCTCGTTGCTTTCCCCGAATTTCAGGAAGGGCGTAATGTCAAAGCTGAAGCGGGTGTAGCCGCCTTTGTGCTGCCCCGCATGCTGCCGGTTGATGTAGACGTCGGTGACCTGGTTGGCTCCTTCGAAATACATATAAACCGTTTTGTTTTTGTAGGCTTCCGGGATGTGGGTGGTTTTGGTGTAATAGCCGGTACCGCGGAAAAAACCGGGCTGGTCGTCCAGCACATCGCGGTCGTTCCAGGTATGCGGGAAGGAGACGATCTCGGAGCCGCCGTTTTCTTCCGTATGGAATGCCCAGGCCTCATTGATGGTGAATTTCTGGGCATGGATGCGGCCGGTGAGCAGCAGGAACAGGAGGAGGATGTATTTTACGCTTAAGGAGGCTTTCATGTTTTATTCGTTGAGAAAGAGGGGTCAGGTTTTGAAATATTTCGGTCGTGAGGGGTTAATCTGGTAAGTTTGGGTGTTGTTGTCAGTTCGAGCGTAGTCGAGAACCGGGCGTAGTCGAGAAGCGGATAGACTTCGTACTACTTTGTCTACTGGTGTCCCGGCTGGTACTTTTCGCTGTCATATCAAGCATAGTCGAGATGAGCATATCGCCCGGTTCTCGACTACGCTCGAACTGACAGAGGACATCATACTGGCCAAATTAAATCTCAATCTGATCCCCAAATTAATAACCCGTAGTCTGCGGGAAGTTTTCCGGGCCCATCGCATCGATCTGGTCCTGCGGAATAGGCCAGTTCACATGGAAGGGCTTCACGTTGAACCGCACCAGCACGTCGTTATCTGAACCGTTAAAATCGATGTAGTAATCCGGATTCGGGCCAAAGGCCTTGTCCCGGCCGTCGCCCACCCCGTAGCTTCCGGCATTGTACGGTACGGCACTGCCCGGGTACTTGGTGAAGTCGCCGGCGTACCGGGTCATCTGGGTGTACCATATGCCGTTTCTTTTCAGGAAATCCCAGCGCCGGCCTTCAAAAGCCAGCTCGCGGGCATGCTCGTCTCTCACCATTTCAAAGGTTACCGGGGTAGTCACCGCAGGGTTACCGGCCCGCTGCCAGGTTTTGTTATAGAAGTACTGGGCCTTGGCCTGGTTGCCTGTTTTTACGGCGGCTTCGGCAGCCAGCAGGTAGGATTCGGCCAGGCGGAATACCATCACGTCTTTGTAGCTCACCGGACCGTCAGCATCGATCAGCTTGTCCCATTTGTCATACATCTTGATGGAAGAAGGCAGCAGGTTCCGCCGGTCTATTTTGGTGTTGGTGGCGGCGAATATGTCTCTGCCGTAGATTACCGAGCCTATCGCCACCTTCACCGGTGCATCAGTGGTGTTAGACGTGGTGCGGTATTCGCGCCCGGTCTGGGCATCTACTTTGGTTTCTGCTACCGGGATGGTGATCAGCTTGTTCGGGTTCTGGTAGGTGTAATCCACTTTGTAATAAGCGGTAAGGCGCTTATCGTTTTTGGGATACAGCGACATCAGGTAGCTGTTCGGATACGCCAGGCCCCATTGCCTTCCCAGGTTTTCTTCGTTATACTTGACCAGCACACCGTTCACCATTTTATGCGTATAGTCGGTTTCGGCCATGATGTTGATGTACTGCGAACCCAGGCGGTGCCCCTCGCCGCCGCCCCGTTCCAGCGAGAAGTTAAGCGAGAACAGGGTTTCGCTCAGGTTATAAAAGTCTTTACGGTCAAAGATATCTTTGGGGTCATTGACCAGGCTGTGGGCCTTGTTGTTTTCAATGGCCTCCACCTGCCGGATCACCTCTTCCCAGTTGCTGGTCCAGGCAGAAACCAGCGCTTTCATGTGGCGGGCGGCATCCTGGGTGAGGCGGCCGTCCTGCCGGTCAGCCACGGGCAGGCCTTCTATGGCTTTGTCGATATCGGCGATCATGAGCCGGAAAACATCGGCGCTGTCTGCCGGAGTGTACGTAATGCCGTCCATATTTTCTTTGGTTACCGGCTCTGTGCTCAGGTAAAGGCGGGAGAAGCGCGACCACAGGCCATAGTAACTGTAGGCTCTCCAGAAGTAGGCCTCTGCCACGGCGCGGGTGGTTTGTTCCCCGAAATTGCTGCCGAAATGGATGATCTCATTGGCCCGTCCGATGAGGTAATACCGGTGCGTCCAGAACGGGCTGTAGATCAGGCTCCGGATGTTGGATGTAGGGCCGGGCGATGTAAACCGGCACAGGTTGGCGTCATCACCGGTGGTAAAAACGCTGAGATCGGTGTTTCTTTCGCCCCAGATGTGGGTGCCCAGGAAACCGTTGGCATTGCCTTTACGGCTCAGCCCTCTTTCGTAGGAGTACATGGACTCGGCCATTTTTTCTATCCCTTCCGGGGTTTCAAAAAGGGTGGCCGTAGTAAAGGTGGTTTCGGAAACCTCGGTCAGGTAGTCTTTGCATGATGATGTGATCAGTGCAAGCCCCAGGATATAGATAAGATATTGTTTCATTTGTTTCTGTAGTTTGGGTTGTTAAAAGCTCACATTCAGACCCAGTACGAAGGTACGGGGCTCGGGATAGCTGCCCGGCTCTTTTTCAGGACTGTACGATTTGTAATCGGTGATCGTGAAAATGTTGGTGGCCGTGGCATAGATCCGCGCCCTTGTAGCCTTTATTCCTGATAATACCTTGTTTGAAAAGGAATAGCCCAGGGTAACCGTCCGTAAACGGAAGTAGGACGCATCCTGCAGCGCTAAGAGGCCCATGTAAGGCACGGAGGCCGTAAACTGGGGCCGCGGAGCCGTGTTAGACGGGTTTTGCTCTGTCCAGTAATCTACCTTGATACCGTTCTTCTTACCGTTCAGACTACCGCCTTCGTTGAAGCCGTAGAGATACGGATTGCTCTTGGTCACGCCCTGCACGGTATAGAACTCGGCCTGCGCATCAAAATTTTTATACCTTACCGAAGTATTGAAAGTGGCGTACCAGTCAGGCATGAGGTTATACACCTTGCGGTCGTCTACCGTGATCTGGCCGTCGCCGTTGTAATCCAGGATCTTGATGTCGCCCGGCTTAGGCTGGGCATCGCCCGGCAGGTACTGGTGCGGCTCGGCGGTTTCGCCCTGCTGCCAGATACCGGCAGACACGTAATTATAGGTCACATTGATCGGCTGGCCGATAAACCAGTTGTTCGTCAGGTCGTTGATCGGGGTACCGTTTTCATCGGTACGGCCGTCGATCCGTACAATCTCGCTTTTCTGCGTAGAAAAGGTAGCACCCAGGTTCCAGTCCACGTTTTTGTTCCGGATCACGTCGCCGTTCAGCGTCAGCTCAAAGCCGGAGCTTTTGGTTTCTCCCAGGTTATCCCACATGGTGTTATACCCGGTAATGGAAGGCACGGTGCGCTGGATGAGCAGGTCTTTGGTCCGGGTATTGTAGTATTCCAGGGTACCGCGTATCCGGCTCCGGAGCACGGCAAAATCAAGTCCGTAATTCAGCGAGCCGGTGGTTTCCCACTTCAGATCCTGGTTGATCAGCTGGCTGGAGGGCAGGTAGCCGATGCTCAGCTGGTCGCCGAACAGGTATTCATACGAGGAAGAGAGTCCGAGGGTACGGTAGGCCGGAATGGCCCAGTTACCTACCACCCCGTAGCTTACCCGGGCTTTGAGCTCGTTCAGCCAGTGCACATCTTTCAGGAAGCTTTCTTCGTTGATCCGCCAGGCCAGGGCCATGGAGGGGAAGTTTGCCCACTTGTTGTCGCTGCCGAATACCGATGCCCCGTCGCGGCGCACTGAAGCGGTCAGGAGGTAACGGTCCAGCAGGCTGTACTGTACCCGGCCTGCCCATGACATAGAGCGCGTTCTGTTGATGGAACGGATGGCCCCGGATATCTCTGCATCACCGGCCACATTCCAGTCGAAAATGTCGGTGGTGGAATTGATAAAATTCATGCCGGTGGTTTTCTGCAGGTCTTCCTCAAAAGCGTGAATGAGGATGGCCGTCAGCCGGTGATAGGTACTGACAAAAGGTACGGTATAATTCACCACATTTTCTATCAGGAACGAGTTCCGGTTAAAAGAGGTTACCTGGCCGGTACCGGTAGAAGAAGGGTACAGCTTGGTGCGGTAATTACCGGTTTCGCGGCTGTTGGTTCTCAGGTTGGCATTGATACGGTACGAAAAGTTTTTGAACGGCTTGAAGGTGATGTTGGACGCCAGGGTGAGGTAGTCGTCCAGCTGCGAGCTCTTGTACTCGCGTACGCGCCAGAGCGGGTTGATGTCGCCCGAGGTAGTAGATTCTCTCAGGAGGTTACCGTCAGCATCATAAGCCTGGGCCAGCTGCGGCATGGTCAGGATCCCGTTAAAGTTGGCATCCACGCTGTTGATCTCGGCTTTGCTAAACGACATATTGACGCCCAGATCCACCCATTTGGCCGGTGAATAGTCTACATTAGACCGGAAATTTCCCCGGCGGAATCCCGAGCCCTGAACGATACCGTTCTGGTCGAAATACCCCGCTGCCAGGGCATATTTTACATTTTTAGCCCCGCCGCGAAGGCTCACGTCGTATTTCTGCTGGGGGGCATTGGTCAGCATCAGGTCTTCCCAGTTGACGTATTTCCCGTTCTGGTAGGCGTCATACATGATGGCGTCATCGATGACGGCCTGGTAATTGATGTTATCCGGTGTACCCACTCCGCTGGTACCTTCGGTGTATTTGGCCCAGAACCGGAGCTTCGCAAATTCTTCGGGAGAATACAGGTCGAAATTCCGTTTGTAATCCTGGAAGCCGGTATAGGCCGAAACATCCACGGTGGCCTTTCCTTCCTTTCCTCTTTTGGTAGTGACCAGTATTACCCCGTTAGAGGCCCGTGAACCGTAAATGGCCTGGGAGGATGCATCTTTCAGCACTTCTATGGAAGCCACGTCGTTCGGGTTCAGGTCATTGATATGTGGCACGATCATGCCGTCAACGATAAAAAGCGGGGTCTGACCGCCGCTGAGCGAACGCACGCCCCGCACCAGGATGCGTGAGGCCCCACCCGGAGCCGAGTTATCCAGCGTAACGTTCAGACCGGCCGCCTGCCCGCGGAGCATTTCGGTGACATTGGCCGCCGGGAATTTCTCCAGGTTTTCCGATTTGATGGAGGCTACCGAACCGGTGAGATCGCTTTTCCGGGTGACGCCGTAGCCGATCACCACCACCTCATCCAGCACCTCGGTGTTTTCGTTCATAGTAATGGTAAGAGCCGTCCGGCCGTTCAGGGCTTCGGTTACTGCCTCGTAGCCTACATACGTAAACCGCAGGGATGCATTGGGCGAAGAAACCTGTAGGGTAAACCGGCCGTTGACGTCGGTCAGCGTAGCTTTCCCGCCAGCCACTTCGGTGACGGAAACGCCGATGAGGGGTTCTCCTCCTGCCGACTGAACGGTCCCTGAAACCGCCGGGTTCTGAGCGGAAAGGGTAAAGGGGAAGAACAGAAGCAGTACATACAGTATGTACAGGTGTTTTGTAAGGTTGTTCATGTTTGATAGATTAAGGTTGACCTTTTACAAAATTGAGAAATGTAAAAGGGAAAGGATAGGCCGATAAATCATATTTACAAAAGAATAGTCTTTGAATAAATATATTTATTGATTGGATAATAATAGGATAGATTTGGACGATATTTCCATGTCCGGCCCCTGGTTTGATTAATTTTGAATTATTTCAGTACTTTCCGGTACTATTCTGTTATTTTTCCTTCGTATGAAAGTTCGTGTTACCTTATTTCTTTTGGGCCTGCTTCTTTTTAACCGGGCAGCGGGACAGAGCCTTTTCTTTGAGCATCTCGGTGTCAGAGACGGACTTTCACAGTTTACCGTTCATGACTTCTACCAGGACGAGTTCGGGCAGATGTGGATTGCCACCAGCGACGGCCTGAACCGCTACGACGGCAGCAAGACGGAGGCCTTCAAACCTGTGGTGGGAGATACCACCGGCCTCTTCGGAAACAATATTCAAAGGGTGATCGGCAACGGGAAAGGCAAGCTTTACCTTCAATGCCAGTCGGGCCTGCTGGAGTACGACCTGCGTACCCAGAAGTTCAAAACGCTGATGCGTTACGGGATAAATAATATTGCCTATGCGAACGGCAAAGTGTGGATAGCCAGCGGCAGCACCCTGAAATATTACGATGAAGCCACCGGTACCGTGAAAAACTACAAAAGCTTCCCGGCCCCGGTGCAGATCAGAACCCTCCTGGAAACTACAGACAGCACGTTGCACGTGGGCACCAACACCGGACTGCTGGCCCTGGACCGGAACGGAAGGGAGTTTAAGCTCATGGATGAGGTATTTGTGGTCTGCCTCTACGAAGACCGGAATAAAAGTGTGTGGATGGGCACCCTGGAAGACGGGCTTTTCCGGATCAACTCCCGGAACGAGGTCGTCAGCTACCGGCACGATCCCCGTAACCCGGCTTCGGTGTCGGATAATTTTATCCGGGCCATCTGCCAGGACGACCTGGGCGGCTACTGGATCGGAACTTTCAAAGGACTGGATTACTTTAATCCGGAGACTAAAACGTTCCGGAATTTCCGGCATTCGATCGTGGAAAGTAATTCTTTAAGCGACCTTTCGGTATGGTGTATCCGGAAAGACAGCCAGGGCTCGCTCTGGATCGGTACGTTTTTCGGCGGCGTCAATATTTTTAACCCTGAATTTTCGTTTAACCGCTTTTACCGGCCTACGGGTACCGATGCGGGACCGAACAGCGCCATTATCGGGAAGGTGGCGGAAGACAGTAAGGGAAACCTCTGGATCTGCTCGGATTATGGCGGGCTGAATTATTATGATGTTTCCAAAAATACATTCCGTCATTTCAGGAGCGAGCCCGGAAACCCGAATACTCCTTCTTCCAACACGCTGAAAGACCTGCTGCTGGATGAAGCCCGCCAGACGCTGTGGATCGGCTCTCACCTGGGCGGTCTGGACAGGCTGGATCTGCGCACCCACCGGATCCAGAGGGTAGCGCTGAACTCCGGGAACCGGAATATTGATAAATATGTACGAACCATCAGCCGCTACGGTAACCTGCTGCTCCTGGGTACGCACGACGGCATCCAGCTGTACAACCCGGAAACCGGTGAGCTGAAGCCCCTGCTGGAGCCCGGCCATGAGCTGGGGAAGGGCCAGGTGTGGGACATGATGATTGACAGCCAGGAGGTGCTCTGGTTTTCGGTGCGCAGCGCTATAGGCCGGTATGACCTGAAGAGCCGGAAGCTCCTGCCTGTGCCCGGAAACCTGGTGCTGAATTCTGCCGTGTTTTTTGAAGACCATGAAAACCAGGTGTGGATCGGCAGCGCGGGCAAGGGCCTCTTTCGCTGGGACCGGAAAAGCAGCGCGCCGGAGCATTTTCATACCGGAAACTCAGATCTTGCCGATAACTATATCCTGGATATAGCAGAATCTGCCACGGGGTATATCCTGATCAGCACGAACAGCGGGCTGTCAAGGTTTGAATCTTCCAAAAGAGCCTTTTACAATTACCGGAACCACCAGTTTTTCCCTTTTGAAGCCTTAAATGAAAAAAGCCTGTATGTCAATAAGAACGGGGAGATCATCCTGAGCAGCCTCTCGGGCATGATGATCATTTCTGAAAAAGACCTGCTGTACCATCCTAAGCCTTACCAGATTCTTCTGACCTCGCTGAGCGTAAATAATAAGCCGGTCAGGCCCGGTGACAGCGAGGGTATCCTGAAAAGCTCCATCACCACCACGGACACGCTGGTGCTGAGTGAAAGCCATTCGGTGATTTCTTTTGATTTTGCCATTACCAATTATATCAAGGCGCTGAAATCGGAGATCCAGTATAAGCTGGAGGGCTTTGATGATAACTGGATAGAGGCGCAGGCCTTTAACAATATCACCTATACCAACCTGGGCCCGGGCACGTATCACCTGAAAATACGCAGCATTTATTCAGCCACGGGCGCCGAAATGGCCGCGGCCGGCCTTACGCTGATCGTGAAGCCCCGGTTTTACAAGGCCTGGTATGCCTGGCTGTTTTATGCGCTGGTGCTGGCAGGCGTATTGTACCTGTTTTATTCGCAGGTGAGGCTGAAAGACTCGCTGCGGAATGCCGACATCCAGTCGCGGCACGCCGAAGAAGTCAACCAGTCGAAGCTGCGCTTCTTCATGAACGTTTCGCACGAGATCCGCACGCCGGTGACCCTCATCATGGCCCAGCTGGATATGCTGCTCAACTCGGCCGGCAGTATTCCGCCCACGGTGCAGGGCAAGCTGCAGAACGTCCGCAGAAACGCCGCCAACCTCAAAAAGCTGATCAATGAGCTGCTGGATTTCAAGAAGCAGGAGGAAGGGCTGGTGCGCTTAAAGGTGACCCGCCAGGATATTGTGAAATACCTGCACCACATTTTTGTTTCTTTCCAGGATTACGGTAATTCATTGAATATTAATACCTCTTTTTTAAGTACGGAAGAGAAGATAGAGGCCTGGTTTGACACCGCCCAGATGGATAAGGTCTTTTATAACCTGTTGTCGAATGCCTTTAAGTTTACGCCCCCGTCAGGCTCCATCTCACTGATTATCAAAAGGAGTGTCGATGCGGTGGAAATTACGGTGGAAGATACGGGCGTGGGGATCAGGGAAGAGAGCATCACCCGCATTTTTAACCGGTTTTACCAGGTACGCGATACGGATTCGTCTATTCAGCCGCTGGATCCCGGAACGGGGATCGGGCTGGCGCTGGTAAAAGACATTGTGGAGCAGCATCACGGCACCATCAGTGTGCTGAGCAACTTCGGAAAAGGCACGGCTTTCAAAATTACCCTGCCCCTGGGGAAAGCGCATTTTAACCCGGAAGATTTCCCGGAAAATGCCCTGCAGGAAATCCGGACCGAAAGCGAAACCGAAGCGGCCGGGCATGAGGAGAAAAAGAATACCATCCTGATTGTGGAAGACAACGCCGAGCTGAAGAATGTGCTGGTAGAGCTTTTCCTGCCCATGTATAATGTGGTGACGGTTTCCGACGGGGCAGAGGTGATGCAGAAGGTGAAAACCGTTATGCCTGACCTGGTGCTGCTGGATATCATGCTCCCGAATGTTTCAGGAATGGAGATTTGCAAGAAGATCAAATCCGACCTGGCCACGCGGAACATTCCCGTGGTGCTGTTGACAGCGGCTGCAGCGCCCGAAAAGAAGCTGGAAGGCCTGCAGATCGGTGCGGATGATTATATTACGAAGCCGTTTGAGTCGCGCGAGCTGATCATCCGCTGCAACAGCCTGATTAATAACCGGATCCTGCTGAAGGACGTACTGGCCCCGGTATCCGACAAGGTGTATTCCAGCAATAAGCAGCACCAGCAGATCATTCACGACGCTACCCAGGTGGTTTTAAAGCACCTCGATAACCCCGAATTCAGCATAGATCAGTTTGCGGCGGAGCTGAACATCAGCCGGAGCTCCCTTTTCACCAAGATCAAGGAGATCACCGGCCAGACACCCAATGACTTTGTGACGGAGATCCGGCTGCGCCGAAGCCTGGTTTTATTGAAGGAGGATAAAGACGAGGCGGTGGGGAATATTGCGTTTTCAGTAGGCTTCAATGACCCCTCGTATTTTATCAAGCAGTTTAAGAAGTTTTACGGGGTTACGCCGGGGCAGTACAGGGTGAGGGGGTAGGAAATTTATAGGTAATAGGGGAACTAATTATCAGGGTTACGATGTTTTGCAGGAAAGTACACAATTTTACCCGCAGGTAATCGCCTGAAGATCATGGATATTAAAAGAATAAATAAGGAAACTGTTATCAACTCGTTGGCTAAGCTTGTAGCCAATAAGAGGTTGGTGCGCTCTTATTTGAAGGGAGAGATTTCTGCTCAAACTTTAACTGAGAATGGCATCCGACTTGCAAAACCGTTATAATTACGTTTTTGACAGCACAACTGATACCTACAACTTTACTACAAAAAACAACATTTGTTACCGGGTTTCTTTTGTGGTTGACCAGACATTTTCTACCCTCTCGGGGCAGGAAGTTTCCGGTATTTATCAATTGGTAGTGGAAAAAGCAACAGAAGAGTTGGAGCCATTTGACTCGAAAGTTGCCAAAACCATTGAGAGTATTGTAGCCCGATTCTTTCAGAATAGCTATAATTCACTGATTTATATCTGTTCGGAGGAAGGAGGAAAGGCGAAAATCCGGCACAAAGTTTTTTCCAGGTGGTATGAAACCTCTGTTTACCGGGAAACCATTGTCAAAATAGATAATGTAGTCAAAGTAGATATCGGAGAGGACACAATTTGTGTTCTGTATACCTCTTTTATGTTCCATAAACAAAATCCTGAATTTGAAACGCTGATAGAAATTTATGGAAGGATAGAGGCGGTGCTGAATGCGGAAAAGTGAGATCTGTGTGTATTAATTTGGATACTTTTAAAGTGCCCGGTTCTCGACTACGCTCGAACTGACATTTTAACCGCTCCTTGTATTCATTCAAGCTAATGCGTATTCCTCTTCAAGTAAGAATGCCACCTGTCAGTTCGAGCGTAGTCGAGAACCGGGCGTAGTCGAGAACCAAGTGAGGTTATAGAAATTACAATACTGAAGCCTACCCCATAATCACCTGGATCCCCATCTCCTCCAGCGCCGTAACGCTCTCCCGCGGCGCCAGTGAATCGGTAATTACGTACCGCACCGTTTCCAGGTCGCAGATCTTGGCAATGCCCCTGCGGCCGAATTTAGTGTGGTCAGCCAGGATGGCTATCGACTGGGCGGTGCTGATCATTTTCTGGTTCAGGCCGGCTTCGGTGAGGTTGCTGATGGTGAAGCCGAAGTCGAGGTCAATGCCGTCTACTCCGAGGAACAAAATACCGCACGACACACTTTCCAGCATATATTCTGCAAAATTACCGGCTACCGATGAGGAGTTCTGGCGGATCAGCCCGCCCAGCTGAAGCACTTCGATATTGGGCTTGTCGGATAGTTCGATCCCTACTTTTAATGCAGGGGTAATTACTGTGACAGGGTGGGCCGGGTTCAGCTGTCGGGCAAATTCAAAGATGGTGGTGCCTGAACCCAGCATCAGGCAGTCGTTCCCACCGATGATCGAGAGGGCCGCCCGTCCGATCCGCTGCTTTTCGTGGCTGTTGATGTGCTGCTTTTCGTGAATGGGCCTTTCTATGGCATAGGGGTTATTCAGGGCGGCGCCGCCGTGGGTTCTGAAAAGCAGGTTTTTCTCTTCCAGCATTTTCAGGTCTTTCCGGAGGGTTACGCCTGAAACCTCCAGGTGGTCACAAAGATCCTGTATGTTGATATTTCCTTTACTCTGTAGTTCTGCCAGTATATACTGATGCCTTTCGGTGATCGTCATGCTGTGTATTTGAAATAAAATGAAAGCAATTATAAGTTAAAAAATCGACTTTTTCGTCGCTTTACATAATTAAATCATTAATTATTTCATTTGAATATTATTAAATGATTAAAAAAGATTAAAAAATGTTTCATTTTGTTTTGTTTTCTTTTGTTTTGTGCTTTCATTTGTAGTGGAAATAAAATAGATCATCTTTTGTGTTGGAATATTTCTATTTTCTGAACAGTTCGCCCGGCCTTTGAAACGGCAGCTCTACAGAGAAAGAACAGGACATCCGGAGGTGACGTTCACACAAATGGAGAATGTTATCAATTAACCTTAATTTTTTTATTTTATGATGAACTCTTTATTAAAACGAAAAAGCTTTCACCCGCCGAAAGTAATTCTGGTTTTGATATGCATCTTATCCTGTTTTTCAGGCGCATTCGCACAGAACCGGATCTCCGGCGTGGTTACGGATGAAAAAAATGAACCCGTGATCGGGGCGAACGTGGTGGTGAAGGGAACCACAAAAGCTACCAGTACAGATGTGGAAGGTAAATTCAGTATAGAAGCAGGTTCCGGTGCGGTTTTGCAGGTTTCGTTTATCGGTTATTTTTCACAGGAAGTGACCGTGGGGAACCAGACCCAGCTGAACATCCGGCTCCGTGAAGACACCCAGGCCCTCGAAGAAGTGGTAGTAGTGGGCTACGGTACACAGAAGAAGGCCAATCTCACCGGATCCGTTTCCGTCATAGAAACCAACGATCTGGCCTCCCGGCCTTTTGCCACTACTTCTACGGCCCTGCAGGGTGTGGCTCCCGGTCTGACTATCACCAACTCTTCCGGTGCTCCCGGCAGCCAGGGTACCATCCGCGTACGGGGGATCGGAACCTTAAACAACGCCAATCCGCTGGTGCTGATTGATGGGGTAGAAGGCGACATGAACTCCATTGACCCGAATATGATTGCTTCGATTAACGTGCTGAAAGATGCGGCTTCGTCGGCTATTTACGGCTCTCGGGCGGCAAATGGCGTGATCCTGGTGACCACCAGGAGGGCTTCATCAGGTGGGTTGAAAGTAGACTACAATACGTATTTCGGCATTCAGACACCTACAGACCTCCCGCAGAAGGTAGGGGCTATTGATCACATGAACATGATCAACCTGGCTCAAACCAATTCGGGAGCATCACCGCTGTTTACACAGGCCTATATTGATGAATACAAACAAAATATGGCCTCTGATCCGGATAAATACCCGAATACCGACTGGCAGAAGGAAGTACTGCGGGGCTCCGGCCTGATGTATAACCATAATCTGTCGATAAATTCAGGCGGGGAGAAGTTCAGATTGCTGACATCTGCAGGCTACCTGGATCAGAAAGGGATCATTGAAACTTCGGAATATAAACGCTATACTTTCCGGAACAATGCCGACATCACGTTTAACAGCAAGCTGAGCATGAAGGCCGATGTGCAGCTGGTAAAGGGAATCACTACCGAGCCCGGTGCAGGGCTGAGCTCAGTATTCCTGCAGATGAACCGGATACCGGCCATCCAGCCGGGTAAATACTCCAATGGCCTGTATGGTGAAGCATGGAACGGCGAAAACCCGATTGCCTTCTCCGGCCCTGACGGTGGTTCCCAGATTGAGGAACAGCTTAACCTCCTGGGGAGGTTTGTGCTGGACTATAATCCTACCCGCTGGCTGAATGCGGAAGTGCTGGCTCAGCCCCGTTTTGAAGAGTTGTATGACGATAATTATAACAAGGCCATCCAAACCTACCAGCTGGACGGCAGCCCACTGTTTATCCGCCCGGAAAGAAGTACGCTGGCCAACAGGAGCGTGCGGTCGATGTACAATAACTACTACGGTTACCTGACCGCTTTTGACAGCTTCGGGAAGCATAACCTGAAACTGCTGTTAGGGTCTTCGCTGGAAACCTACAAGGTACGGAGCTTCCGGGCTTACCGCGACGGCTTCATCTTCCCGGATTACCGGGTGTTGGATGCCGGCTTGCAGGATAACCGCGAGGCATCGGGTAACGCTTCGGAATGGGCTTTGCAATCGTTCTTCGGAAGGTTTAACTATGACTACGAGTCGCGTTACCTGTTGGAAGCCAATGCCCGTTACGATGGTTCCTCCCGTTTCGCCAAAGGCCATAAATATGGTTTCTTCCCGTCGGTTTCAGCCGGCTGGAGAATTTCTTCCGAAAGCTTCCTGGAAGACATACACCAGATCACTAACCTGTTATTGCGGGCATCGTGGGGTACGCTGGGCAATCAGAATATCGGAACTTACCCGTTTGCTTCCACGCTCAGCCTGGGTTCCTATTCCATGGGTTCCGCCATTGTGCCTATTGCGGCATTGAATGAAATGAATAACGAGCAGATTTCGTGGGAAACTTCGCGCATGACTAACCTGGGCATGGACCTTACCCTGTTTAATGCGCTTACCCTGAATTTCGACTGGTACGATAAAATCACCTACGACATTCTTTTGAAACTGGACATTCCCGGAAGCATAGGCCTGGCGGCACCCTATCAGAACGCCGGTAAGGTGAGAAACCGCGGCTGGGATGCCAGCGTATCCTACAAGGGAACAGCCGGACAGCTGAAATACGGGCTGACGTTTAATATTTCCGATGTAAAAAATGAAGTATTGGATCTGCGCGGTGTGAGCCAGAGCGGCCTCCTGGTCAGCCGGGAAGGATACCCGATGAACTCCATCCTTGCACTGCAGGCCGACGGCTATTTCCAGTCGGAGGAAGAAATCAGGCAGCACTCCACGCAGATCGGTGTATTGGCTCCGGGAGACATCAAATACATTAACCAGAACCCGGAAGAGGACAACCTGATCAACTCCAGTGATTTTGTGATCGTAGGAAATACCATACCGCGCTATACCTACGGCCTGAACCTGAATGCCGAACTGAAAAACTTTACCTTCAATGCATTTCTGCAGGGAGTGGGCAAGGCCGACGGCTATCTGTACGGCCGGGCTATCCAGCCTTTCTTCAGCGGTGCGTCTGCTTATGAAGTGCATAAGGATTACTGGACACCCGAGAACCCGAATGCCGCCTTTCCCCGCTTAACCTGGGGCGATGCCGGGAATAACTACCAGCATTCCAGCTTCTGGATGAAAGATGCTTCCTACCTGAGACTAAAAAATATCCAGCTGGGCTATAATCTTCCGAAAGGTGTGCTGAGGAATTTAAAGATTACCAATGCCAGGATATATGTAAACGGGCAGAACCTGTTTACACTGGATAAATTCTGGGATGGATTTGATGTGGAAACCCCGGTAGGAACCGGTACGAACTATCCGATGGTGAAGACCTACAGCCTGGGCCTTGATCTTAGATTTTAAATAATTCTTAAAGCAGAAAAGATGAAAGTTAAATTAATATTCTCTCTATTACTGGGTAGTCTTCTGACCGTTACAAGCTGTGATGACCTCTTGGATAAAGTGCCGTTGGACAGCCCGTCATCCGCTTCGTTTTTCAATGATAAGACAGAGCTGGATATGGGTATACTGGGATGCTACAGCCGGCTGACCAACCGGATATCACTAAAAGGAGAAATGCCCTGGATTGTTACCCTGGACTGTACCACGGATATCAACTGGAACAGGGATGCTTCGCCGATCGGCTCGCTGGGCAACGGCACCGCCACCAGCGACAACGCCACCACCCGGAACGCGTGGAATGATTTCTATGCGGTAATTGCCCGGACCAATTTCCTGCTGGATAATATTTCGAATTCAGAAGGTAAAGTAGATGCCGCTTACCTGAAGCAGGTAGCAGCCGAAGCCCGTTTTCTCAGAGCCTACAGCTATTTTTACCTGACCGGTTTTTTCGGGGATGTACCTTTGATTACCAAAAGTATAACGCTGGATGAAGCCGTTATGCCCCGGACTCCGCAGAAGGACATCATTGATTTCATCCTGAAAGAAATGGATGAAGTAGCGCCTGACCTTCCTCTGAATTATGAAGGCCACTCCGGAAGAGCTACTAATGTGGCAGCGTATTTTCTGAAGGCGTATGCGGCCCTGTACGATAAGCGGTGGAGCGTAGCCGCACAGGCTGCCAAAACCGCCATGGACAAAGGGCACTACGGCTTGGATGCCGATTACGGGAAGCTTTTCACTTACGAAGGGGAAAACTCGAAAGAAAGAATATTCACCATGCAGTACCTGAGAGGGGTAAATACCCATATCGCGCTCCGTCAGCTGGGCTCCAGGTTGTCCGCAGGCGTTTCTAACGAGAAACCTACACAGGCGATGGTAGATTCTTACGAATGTACTGACGGTCTGACCATCGATAAATCGCCGTTATATAACCCTCAGAAGCCTTACATTAACCGGGACCCGCGCTTGAATATGACCATTGCGGTGCCAGGATCCATCTACCTCGGGTTCCAGTTTGAGACCCACCCGGATAGCCTGAAGGTATGGAATTACAATGTGAGCCCGGCGGTTCGTGTCAATAATACCGATGCCACTAATACGTATGCTACGTTTACCAGCTACCTGTGGCGTAAATGGACCGACATCAAAGATCTGGGCTATACCCAGGAGTGTGCCGGAGATATCATCCTGATGCGTTATGCCGACCTGCTGCTGATATACGCTGAGGCCAAAATTGAAGCCAATGAGATCGATAACTCCGTATACCAGGCCTTAAATGCCGTGAGAAACCGGGTAGGCATGCCGTCTGTGCCGCAGGGCAAAAGCCAGGCAGAACTGCGTTCTATCCTGAGAAGGGAGAGAAAGGTGGAGCTGGCTATGGAAGGCCGGAGGCTGTTTGACATCCGGCGGTGGGGGATTGCCGAAAAAGTAATGAACGGACCAAGATACGGTAACAGCAAAACCACTTTCCTGGTTTCTCCGCCTGCGCTGGATGAAAACACTTCGCCGGATTATTCCAACATTCCGAACAAGAATATACTCCGGATAGTAGAAAATATGGTGTTTGATCCGAAGAAGCACTACCTGTGGCCTATTCACCCCGTGGAGCTGCAGACGAACCCGGAATTGAAACAAAATCCTAACTGGTAAAGGTCTGCCGGAACTGCACAGGTAATATGCAGTTCCGGGATCACCTTCAACGGTAATGAATTCTGAAATATTACAATATCTGATGAGAAGTAAACTTATTTTATTCCTTGTACTGGCGATAGCGCCCGTAGCTTTAAAAGCCCAGGAGGCCATAAAGCTGGTTAACTACAATGTACTTCATGGTTTTGACAATGACTCTACCCTGGAAAACCGGTTTATTCAGTGGGCAAAGAAGCAAAACGCCGATGTGTTTACCTTCCAGGAGCTGAACGGCTTTACGCAGGACAGGCTGGAAGAGCTGGCCGAAAAGTACGGCCATCCCTATGCCATTCTTAATACCGGGGTGACGCACCCCATAGGTATCACATCGCGTTATCCGATTGTGATGGTACAGCAGGTGACCACCAATATGTGGCATTCCTACCTGTACGGAAACATTAACGGGGTGCATTTCTTTGTAACGCATCTTTCTCCTTTTGAAGTGAAAAAACGCCGCGCGGATATCGACAGGATCCTGGCGCATATCCGTCTGCTTCCCCCAAATGAGAAAGTACTGGTTACAGGTGATTTTAACTCAGTGGCTGCCGTAGATTCAAGCCATTACGGGGAAAAACTGGCAGCGGCCATGCGGAAATCAGAAGGACGGTTGGAGCCTAAGAGTGGCCTGCCTATTGTGAGAGGAAAAACTATTTACCGGAACAATATGGATAACGGGAATATTGATTATACCGTTACTAACAAAATGCTGGCGGCCGGGTTTTATGATTCCTTTTATCTGCGGAACAAAACCTTTAAACCCAGCGCGCCCACAGAGGCGCACAGGGGTAAAGACGCTATCCTGAGAAGGATTGATTATATCTGGGTAAACGGACCCTTATCAAAAAGGGTGACGGCAGCGGACGTGATTCATGATGCAGAAACGAAGCAGCTGTCTGACCATTACCCGGTTACCATCACTTTTCAATTGAAATAGGTATATTTAACGGCGACAACCTGAATAAAAATGAAAAAAATGATGAAATTTCCCTTGGTATTGGTGCTCTTGTTTTATAGCTACTGCGCCTTTTCCCAGGATGCCTACGTAAAGCCCCGGCTGGAAAACAAAGACTCCTGGTCGATGATCGTGATCCCTGATCCCCAGAATTACACCAAATGGGCTGCGAACCGGCCTATCCTCGACTTGATGATGACCTGGATAGAGGAAAACCTGGATAGCCTGAACGTAAAGATGGTGGTTTGCGTGGGTGACCTGGTGGAGTTTGACGATATCGTGGTTCCGGGAATTGACGGAAATACTTCCGGCGCCAGTCAATGGAATTACATTTCCACGATGTTCAAAAGGCTGGACGGGAAGGTACCTTACCTGGCGGCATCGGGTAACCACGACTATTCTATCAATAAAGACGGTATAAGAACTACCCGTTATCCCGAATACTTTCCGGCCGATAAGAACTTCCTGAATACAAAGCACCTGGTGCAGAATACCCGGAATGTGCAGGATGTGCATACACTGGAAAACTCGGCTCTTGAGCTGAAGTCACTGAACGGGAAAGACTACCTGTTCATGGCCGTAGAATATGCGCCGCGCGATACCGTAATCAGCTGGGCAAAGCGGGTGGCCGGTATGGAACAGTACAAAAATCACCGTATCGTGCTGGTGACGCATGCTTACCTGAACACCAAAAATGAGCGTACCACGGGCCAGAATCAATGGTTTATGTACCAACCCTATTACGTAGATAAAGTAGTGGAGAAATCACACCGGATTCCCCTGCCGCAGTCGAATAACGGGCAGGAGATCTGGGAGAAACTGGTTTACCCGTCTGTGAATTTCTCGATAGTCTTGTGCGGACATATTTCAGGGGAAGGATACAGAACCGATAAGAACAAAGCCGGGAAAAATGTTCACCAGATGCTTTTTGATGCCCAAAGCTATGGCGGCGGGCACCGCGACGGAAACGGCGGCGACGGCTGGCTGAGAATCATGGAATTTTTGCCGGATAACAAAACGGTGAAAGTGAAAACCTTCTCTCCTTTATTTGCCATTTCTCCCACCACGCAGCAGCATGCGTGGAAGAGGGATGCAAAGAATGAATTTGTGATGATGTTAGACTAATAGGTTGGGGCTTTGATAGTAAATGAGAATAGAAATGGGAGAAAAGTTTGGTTCTCGACAGCTTCGCTGGCAAGTTTCGGGCTTTCGCCCTCACTTGTGCTCGAACTGACAAGTGGCATCCTTACTTGAAAAGAAATATGTATTGGCTTGAATGAGTATAAGGAGCGGTTAAAGTGTCAGTTCGAGCACAAACGAGCACGAGAGTGCGAAGTTTGCGAGCAAAGCTCCCTAGAACCGAGTCGGCTCTAAAACTATTTTAAGTGTGGATCTTTTCAGACAGTTTGAATTTTAAAATATGAAGATAAATAACGCATACACAGGCATCCGCCCTGACACCCGCCGGTGGCTCATCATCGCCGTGGTTTTCGTGGCCATCGTATTTAATTACATGGACCGCCAGCTGGTGTCTATCCTGAAACCCATGTTGAAAACCGAGTTTTCACTGAACGATGAAGGGTATGCGGTGATCGTCAACATTTTTACGATTTGTTATGCAGCCATGTATCCGGTAACGGGATGGATGGTTGATAAGTTCGGTGAGAAGATGGTGATGTTTTACGGCATCATTGTATGGTCGCTTGCCTGTCTGGGCGGTGGCCTTTCTTCCACCGTAAAGCAGTTCGGCTTTTTCAGAGGCATTCTGGGCATGGCCGAGCCCACCAATTTCCCGGCTCAGATAAAAGTGGTGACCGTCTGGTTTCCGGGTAAGCTCCGGGCTACCGCCAACAGCTTCTGCGTGGCCGGCAGCAGTATCGGTGCTATCATTGCTCCGCCACTGATTGCCTGGCTGGCCATTACCTACAGCTGGAAAATGGCCTTTGTGGCCATGGGTATAACCGGGCTTTTCATTGCCCTGCTCTGGAAGCTGGTTTACCGGGAACCGCCGGCCGGCATAACCGGTGCGGAGGAAAGCCAGGAAGACAGCACGGTGAAATTCCGCTGGGCAGAACTATGGAAGACCCGCAGCCTCTGGGGCGTTATCCTGATCCGCTTTGTGAGCGATCCCGTCTGGTATTTCTGCCTGTTCTGGCTGCCGGGTTACCTGCAGGAAGAATCGGGCCTTACCCTGGCGCAGGTGGGCATGTTCGGCTGGATTCCCTTCCTGGCCGCGGATTTGGGTGCTATAGGTACCTCAGCCTGGTCAGACCGGCTGGTGAGAAAAGGCATGGAGCCGTTACGGGCCCGGAAGATCATGCTGACCACGGTGGCGGTGCTTGCGCCTCTTTGCGCGGTAACGCCGTATTTGTCGGGGCCGTGGGTGACCATCCTGCTCTTCAGCCTGATTGCGGTGGCCTGCCTGAGCTGGCTGTTCTCGCTGAGCGTGGTAATTGCCGAGGCGTTTCCTGTGGCGAATGTGGCCAGTGTGCTGGGCATTGCCGGGGGCTTTGGGGCGGTAGGCGCGGTGCTGTTCAACTATTTTGTGGGACAAATGATGGGTACCATGGGTGCCGAAAAGATATTCCTGACCATGGCGGTGATGCACCCGCTGGCGGTGTTGCTGCTGTGGGTGATGGTGCGGAAGGAGCGGCCTGGGGTGAAATAAGGTTTTAGGTGGGTAATCGTGCTCGGTTCTCGACTACGCTCGAACTGACAAGTGGCATCGTTACTTGAAAGAAAAAACACATGCGCTCGAATGAGAAACGGGAGCGGCTAAAGTGTCAGTTCGAGCGAAGACGAGAACCAGGCACAAACCAGCACGAGAGTGCGAAGTTTGCGAACGAAGCTCTCGAGAACCAGGCGCAGTCGGAAACCGCAATAGGTCAAAAGTCAGGAAAGACCCGGCATAGCAAGAAAAACAGAATAAAAGATAAAATTTTAGATAAAACATAACCAATGTCAAACCTACAAAAGACAATCACAGAGCCCGCACGGGAGATACAGGTAAGAAAAGAAGTAGATGTGCTGGTAGTAGGCGGCGGCCCATCCGGCATCACCGCGGCCCTGGCGGCGGTAGAAGACGGCCTGAACGTTTTGCTGCTGGAAAGCCGGAGCTTTCTCGGCGGTAACATGACCATCGGCCTGCCTATCCTGGGTTTCCTGGGCCAGAAAGGCAACCAGATCATCAAAGGCATTCCCCAGAAATTTATTGACCGCCTGAAAGCAGTGGATGCTTCCAGCGAGCACCGGCCGTGCCCGCTGCACATGAGCCTGACCCTCGTAGAGCCGGAAGCCGTGAAGACCGTAGCCCTGGAGATGCTGCAGGAAGCCGGTGTGGAGGTCATGTTCTATACCTTCTGCTCGGATGCGATCATGGAAGGCGACGAGCTGAAAGGCATCATCATTGAAAGCAAGGCCGGTCGCGAGGCCATCCTGGCGAAAACCATTATCGACTGTACCGGCGATGCCGATGTGGCCTACCGTTCAGGCGTGCCCTGCGAATACGGCAACGAAACCGGTGGCGTACAACCGCCCACCCTGATGTTCTGCCTGGGCGGGGTAGATACCGAAAAGCTCCGGCTGAGCATATCAGAAGAGCCCCGGACCTACCTGACCGACTTTATCCCGGCCGAATATTTCGGGCAAAACAACCAGTTTATCGTGGTGGGCCTCCGCAGCCTTATCCAGAAAGCAGCCGAAGAAGGCCTTCACCTGCCCGTAGAGCGCACCATCATCATCACCGGCCTCCGGAAAGGCGAAGCCTGGATCAACATGACCCGCATTAACGGTGTGAACGGTACCGATCCGGAAAGCCTCAGCCACGGTGAAACCGAAGGCCGCCGCCAGATTCACGATATCCAGAAATACCTGATCGATTACGTTCCGGGTTTTGAAAATGCCTACTTCCTGAAAACCGCACCTTTTGTGGGTATCCGGGAGACCCGCCGCATCAACGGGCACTACACCATGACCCAGGAAGACATCCTGAGCTGCCGGCATTTTGAAGACGCTATTGCCGTGGCCAGCTACCCGCTGGATATTCATCATCCTGACGGCGGCGGCTGTACGCTTACGTGGTGTGGCGACTGCTACGATATTCCCTTCCGCTCATTGATTCCTCAAAAGGTGAAAAACCTGATTGTGGCCGGCCGGAGCATATCTACCACCCACGAGGCCATGTCGGCTATCCGGGTGATGGCCCCGTGTATGGCCATGGGTGAAGCAGCCGGAAGGGCAGCGAAAATGGCTATAAGAACAGGCGTGCCGGTAGGAGAGGTCTCAGTAGAACAATTGCAGGCAGAACTGGTAGAATCCGGGGCTTTCCTGCGTGATTTTGAAGAAGTAAACGAATAAACGATGGAACGGAGAAATTTTTTGAAATTTTCACTTTCGGCCGTGCCCCTTATAGCGGCGGCCGGTACAGAAACTTTTGCAGCGGCCGCTGCAACACACCGGGTACTCTGCTGTAACATTCGTGTAGCACTGGACGAAGACGAGGAGAAAGGAGTGGGCTGGTCGTCGCGACGCGATATCTGCCTGAAGATCATACGTAATCGTAAACCGGACATCATCTGCCTCCAGGAAGTTTTAAAGAGCCAGTCAGACGATTTTAAGAAATACTTTAAAGACTTTCAGCTGATCGGGTTTGATGGTCCTGAAATGGACGCTCACCCTACCGGCTATCACGGCATTGCGAAGAATCCTATTCTCTTTTCAAAGAAAAAATACGAACTGCTGACCGCCGGTACCTACTGGCTGTCGGAAACGCCCCTGGTGGCAGGAAGCAAATCGTGGGATACCGCCCGGGCACGCCATGCCAACTGGGTACGGCTGAAAGAAATAGCCACCGGGAAAGAATTCCGGGTGATCAATCTCCACCTCGACCACGTATCGGCAGAAGCCAAGCTACAGCAATTGAAGATGGTGATAGAAGAAAGCAAGCAGTACCTGCCTGAATTTAACCAGATCCTGACCGGCGACTTTAACTCGCGTTTTGAGAGTCCTGTTTTTACAAAAGCACGGGAAGAAGGCTGGAAAGATGCGCTGGAAACCCTGTATGGCCAGAAAGAGATCGGTTTTACCGGGCACGCCTTCAAAGGAATGAAATACGAAAAGGCAGCGTCAGGCGGACGGATCGATTTTATTTGGTACCGGGGGAAAGTTAAACCGGTGGCAGCAGAAATCATCCGGGACGATATCGGTGGCGTGTACCCGAGTGACCACTTCTTTGTCCAATCCGACTTGGAAATTTCCTGATCGATGATTCTTATACCCTAACTATTGAATGATGAGCTTGCTGCGGATAGGTTTAGTGCTTTTGATGCTGTGGAACGACGGTAAAAGGCCGGAAGTTTCTAATAACGACAGTCGCTTCAGGGTGGCTACCTATAATATCCGGTATGCTACCCAGGCTGACGAACAGTCGGGAAACGGGTGGGACCTGCGAAAAGACGCTTTGGTGAAAGTGATTACTACACACGGTTTTGATATCGTAGGAACGCAGGAAGGAGGCGAAAGACAACTAGCCGATATGAAGCAACGCCTGGCAGGTTTTGACTACCTGGCCCATTCGTATGGAGTGGTTTCTGCCAATCAGCATAACTGTGCAATATTTTATCGTACGGCACTCTTTGAAGTGCTGGACAGCGGTGTTTTCTGGCTCAGCCAGACACCCGATGTGCAAAGTGTGGGCTGGGATGCTTCTGACCATCGCATTTGCCAATGGATCAGGTTCAGGGTTAAAGACACCGGCAGGGAGTTTTATTTTTTCAATACGCATTTTTACTGGCGGCTTAAAGAAGCCCGGGCCGAATCAGGCCCGCTTCTGGCCCGAAAGATTCGGGAGATAGCCGGCGACACCCCCGTGATCTGTACGGGAGATTTTAATTCGGCTCCCGGCTCTCCCCAGGTCACTGCGGTGAAGGAGGTGCTTAACGATGCCCGTGACATCACCCAAAAGCCGGTAGAAGGGGTAGAAGAGACCGCATTTTCAGGAGGGGTGTTCCAGGGGGCTCCCAAATACAGGATCGACTTTATATTTCTGAGCCGCCATTTTAAGGTGGGAGATTACAAAGTATTATCGGATATGTATAACGGTGACCGCTATCCGTCAGACCATTTACCCGTTACCGCCACGATAGTCTTTTAAGCCGGAGTTTTTATGAAGATAAACTGTACTAAAGAATGAATAATCTTGCCAATAAAATAGGCCTTCCGGCCAACCTGCTGTGGGGTTACCTGGGCATCCTCATCTTTATGATGGGCGATGGCATGGAACAGGGCTGGCTCAGTCCTTACCTGATAGACCGCGGCCTGAACATCCAGCAAACGGCTACTCTTTTTACGCTGTATGGGGTGACCATTGCCATTTCTTCCTGGTTTTCAGGCGTGCTGACCGAGACGCTGAACCCACGGCGCACCATGCTGCTGGGGCTGGTGATCTACCTGATCGGCACGGTGCTGTTTATTTCCCGCGGACTGGGTTCACTGGATATTACGACGCTCTATATTACGTATGCGCTGCGGGGCTTTGGTTACCCGTTGTTTGCCTACTCTTTCCTGGTTTGGATCTCTTATGTAGTGCCGCAGGAATCGCTCGGGCGGGCTGTAGGCTGGTTCTGGTTTGTGTTTACGGGCGGACTGAATGTATTCGGTGCCTTTTATTCCAGCTGGGCCATTGAAAAGCTGGGGCATATCAGCGCCTTGTGGAGCGCGGTACTGTGGGTGCTCATCGGGGCTTTGCTGGCTTTGGTGTTCAATAAGGCTCGTTTCCCGGCCAATACAGCTTCGGCCAACAGTAAATGGCAGGAGCTGCTGAAAGGACTCACCATTATGAAGGAAGAACCCAAGGTGGCTTTGGGGGGAATCGTGCGGGTGATCAATACCACCGCCCAGTTTGCCTTCCCGGTGTTTCTTCCGGTGTACATGGAGTCGCACGGGTTTAATACCACCCGGTGGCTGTACATCTGGGGAACGATTTTTACCAGCAATATCGCCTTTAACCTCATTTTCGGGTTTGTGGGCGACAGGATGGGCTGGCAGAAGACCATTATTTGGTTCGGTGGAGTGGGGTGCGGGCTCACCACGCTGCTGCTGTATTACTCGCCGCAGATAGGCGGAGGCAGCTACGCACTGGTATTGGCTGCCGGTATTTTGTGGGGCGCCTGCCTGGCGGGCTACGTGCCGTTGTCGGCCCTGGTGCCCTCACTGGTGCAGAAAGATAAAGGCGCGGCCATGTCGGTGTTAAACCTGGGCGCGGGACTGGCCGTTTTTGCCGGCCCGGCCATTGTAAGAATATTTATAGGAAGTACCGGAGCTGAAGGGGTCGTGTGGATACTGGCAGGACTTTATTTCCTGAGCGCCGTGCTAACCCGTTTTATTACGATTCCGGGAGACAAAGAATTGACAATTGACAATGGATAATTGACAACTATCCACCCGGAACTAAGTACCCGGAACCCGGAACTAATTTTTAAGCTGAAAGCTAAATAAACATTATTTACCAATAGATTATGAAAGTACTAGTAACTTCGCCATATAACGAAGGAGGATTAAGAGAATTAAACCGGATTTTGGGAGAAACGGTGTACCGGCCGTGGAAAGTGAATGGCAGGGCTTTTAACGAAGACGAGCTGCTGGCGCTTCTGCACGAGTCGGGCGCGGAGGCCCTCATTACAGAGCATGACCACGTAACGGAAAAGGTGATTAATGCTTTCCCGCACCTGAAATTTATAGGCGTTTGCCGGGGTACGCCTTCCAATGTATCGCTGGAAACTGCCAGCCTGCACCATATCCCCGTGTTTTATACCCCGGCGCGGAACGCCCAGGCAGTGGCCGAACTGTTCATTGCCAATGTGATCACCTTCCTGCGAGACACCCTATTCGCCACCGAATGGCTGAAATCAGGCAAATGGGACGAAGGCGCGCATACATCCTACCTCATCTTTAAAGGAAATGAGCTGGCAGGGAAAAAGGTGGGCTTTGTGGGCTTTGGGGCCATCGGGCAGCTGATTGCCGCCAGGATAGAAGACTTCCCCTGCGAGATCGCCTATTACGACCCTTACGTGGATCCGGCCGTTTTCCCGGGCTATAAAAACAGCAGCCTGGAGGAAGTGTTTGCTGAAAACGACATTGTGTCGGTACATTTACCGGTAACAGACGAAACCAAAGGGCTGATCAATGCACACCTGTTTCGTTTAATGAAGCCGGAGGGTATATTTGTCAATACGGCGCGTGCTGTGGTGGTGGACCGGAATGCCCTGTATGAGGCGTTGGAACAGAAAAAAATCCGGGGCGCTATCCTGGATGTGTTTGACCATGAACCCCCCGACGAGCTGGATTACAAGATCATCCGTTCGGGAAATGTGCTGGCCACGCCGCATATTGCCGGCGCTACGCATGAGGTAGAAGATCATCACGTGCGGATCATGAACGAAGCGCTGTCGGAATGGCTGGAGAAGGGAGAGGTAAATCCGAAACGCATTGCAAACCGTCAGATTTTAGCACAGATATGAAACAAGCTTATTTAGTACTTGATATAGGAACCGGAAATGTACGCTCGGCCATAGTGACACCGTTGGGCGAAATCCTGAGCGTGGAGCGGGCGGATATCATTTATCACCGCGATACGCTTTTCCCCGATTCCATCTTTTTTAAGCCGGATGAACTGCTGGATACACTGAAGGCATTGACCCGAAAGGCGCTTTCACAGGCCGGCGAGGCGAAGCTGCTGGCGGTGACGTCTACCAGCCAGCGGGAGGGCATTGTGCTGATCAGCAAAACCGGCAAGGCGCTGATTGGTATGCCGAATATTGACCACCGCGGGCGCGAATGGGAAGACGCCTTCGGTGATAAAGGCCGGGTATATGCCCTGAGCGGCCGGTATCCTACCTCTCTTTTTTCGGTATTCAAGCTGATCGGTATTCGCGAAAAGCGGCCGGAACTGTGGCAGGAGGCAGAAACCTTTCTGAGCATCAGCGACTGGGCGCTTTGGGCGCTTTCCGGGGTGGCGGTATATGAGCACTCGCAGGCTTCCGAAACCCTGCTGTACGATGTGGCGGCAGGAAGCTGGAGCCCGGAGCTGTGCAGCCGGTACGGTATTGTGGAAGAGCTGCTATCGCCGCTACGCTCGTCAGGCGAAGTGGTAGGAGAGGTGAAGGCTGACGTAGCCGCCGACTGGGGGCTGGGCCAGCACGTGAAGGCCGTGGTAGGCGGCGGTGACACCCAGATGGCCATCAAAAGCACCCGGCCGCATACCGGCGACGTGATCCTGGTATCGGGAACCACCACGCCGGTGGTGAAGCTGGAAGGGGGCTTCCTGACCGATGACGAGCAACGTACCTGGACCAGTCGTGACATTGAGCCGGGCCGCTTCGTTTTCGAAGCCAACGCTGGGGTAACCGGACTGAATTACCAGCGACTGAAAGAGGTCTTTTATCCGAACGAGTCGTATGATGTCATTGAAAAAGAGCTGAGTGAGAATCTATATGATAACTGCGTGGGTAGCCTGGGTTCGCTGATTGCATCGGAGAAATCGCCCGTGACTACCGGCGGATTCGTTTTTCACGTGCCGGTCACCCACGAGCTGAAGCGAAGCAGCTTTGTCTGGGCCAGCCTGGTGGATATCGCCTTTTCCATTGTAGAAAATTACAAAGTACTGGCCGAGTGCGCCGGCCACCGCGAAACCTACCTGTGGGCCTGCGGCGGCGGGCTTCAGAGCGCTACCCTGCGGCAACTTATTGCCGATATGACAGGGAAAGAAGTGCGGGTGCGTTCCGGCTTTGAGCAGGCTACGGTGATCGGCTCGGCGCTGCACTGTAATGATGCGCTGGGGCTGCCATCGGCAGCGATACCTACGGATTACCTGAGTGCAAAACCGCAGACGGATAAGAAAGAGTATTATGAGGGGCTGTATAGTAACTGGGCAGGCGTGCGCTCGCTTTTCAGGAAGCAGGGGGAGGTGAAGTTGTGAAATATCAACTTTGTTGTCAAGTTTCGGGTTTCCGTTATTAATGCGCCTCTCGACTACGCTCGAGGTGACAAGTGGCAGCCGCTCCTGTCAGTTCGAGCGTAGTCGAGAACCAAGCCTGCGCGGCCCAGCTTGTCGAAAACCAGGTAACTCGAAAACCAGCCAAAAAAATTACGTAGAGACACCAATGTCCTTACACCCAGAACTAATAAAAATGAACAAGACATATTTCATAGGGGTAGACATAGGCACCCAGGGCGCCCGGGTAGCGCTTCTCGATGAAGCAGGCCTACTTATCTCCGCCCAAGATCGGCCCTTTGCTCTCACCGAAAATTCGCGTGAGGAGCAGTCGCCGGAAGAATGGTGGGAAACCACCTCCCTCTTGATGGAAGCCGTTTTAAACGAAGCCCGCGCATCCGTTGACTTATCGCTCGTAAAAGCCATAGCCGTAACCTCCACCTCCGGCACCATTATCCCGATAGACAAAGACGGTCACCCGCTGCACGCCGCCCTCATGTACAGCGATCAGCGGTCGGGAGAAGAAGCTGCCCGGTGCAAAGCCGCCGCAGAAGAAAACCGGGTTCCCGGCTACCGGGCATTCAATACCTCCAGCGGATTACCCAAGATGCTCTGGTTCCTGGATCATTTCCCGGAGCGCATAGAGAAGCTGGCCAGATTTATTCATGCCTCCGACTTTATTACCGGTCGTTTGTGCGGTGAGTATGCCGTAACCGACTATACCAATGCCCTCAAATCCGGTTTCGACCTGCATCGTCTGACCTGGCCGGAGTACCTTTCCGGGTTGGGCATACGCAAGGAATGGCTGCAGGAGGTAAAGCCTTCGGGCATACCGATAGCTTCGCTCCGGAAAGACCTGGCCGAAAAATGGAGACTACCGGCCGATATAACCATCACCACCGGCATGACCGACGGCTGTGTTTCCCAGGTGGCCTCCGGTGCCGTGCAGCCCGGGCAGTGGAATACCACCATCGGCACCACGCTGGTGATCAAAGGGGTAACCCGGAACGAGATCCGCGATGATACCGGTGCCATCTATAACCACCGCCACCCTGAAGGCTACTGGATGCCCGGCGGAGCCAGCAACACCGGCGCCGACTGGGTAACAAAACTCTTCGGAAACCGCGATCTGGCCGCGTTGAACACTAAAGCTGCAGGTCTCATTCCTACCGGGCTGACCGCCTGGCCGCTGTTACAGAAAGGCGAACGCTTTCCTTTCTTCGCCCCGCAGGCCTCAGGCTTCTGGAACACCGAATGGACGGAGGAAGAACTTTTTGCCACCTGCATGGAAGGAGTAGCTTATGTGGAACGTTATGCCTATGAGCGCATCCGAGAGCTTTCGGGTGAAAAAGTAGACCGCGTATTTTCTGCCGGTGGCGGTAGCAACAGCGACGTCTGGCTGAACATCCGAAGCTCGGTATTGCAGGTGCCGGTGCAAAAAATGAAAAATACTTCCGGTGCAGCAGGTGCCGCAGTGTTGGCGGCATCGGGCACGTATTACGCTTCACTTTCGGAAGCGGCAGAAGCCATGATCCGGCCCGAAAAGGTGGTAGAACCTGTGCCGTCTATGATCAGTGACTACGAGCAGGGCTACCGTAATTTCATTGTTGAACTCAAAAAAAGAAACATCCTTTAATCCTCAGCCCGACAGCTACTCACTAAAAGCTGATAGCTGACGCCTAATAGCTAAAAATATGCTGACCATCTACCTCTTAAGACACGGAGAAACCGATTTTAACGCCCAAAATAACTGCTACTGCGGCCGTACCGACATCCCGGTGAATGAGAAGGGGCGTGCGCAGGCCGAGGCCGTACGCCGGCAGTTGGAGGGCGTAACTTTTACAGGCGTTTACTCTTCACCACTGCTGCGGGCGTACGAGACCGCGCAGATCGTATCCGGCAGGGAGGTGACAAAAGATAACCGCCTCATTGAAGTAGATTTCGGACTGTGGGAGGGCAAAACCCGTGAGCAGTTTATAGAAGAACACCCCGGCTCGTGGGAAAAGTGGAATGCGGACCCATCGGCTAACCGGGCTGGCGTAAACGGAGAAACCGGGCAGGAGATAGTGGCCCGGGTAGATGCTTTTTTTGAAGAACTGCTGGGTACGCATCGGGAGGGTACTTTCCTGGTGGTGGCCCATAACGGGGTGAACCGACTGTTTATGGCACATAAGCTGGGGATGCCTTTGACCAACTACCGGCGCATCGTGCAGCAGAATTCCTCCGTTACGCGGTTTACGTTAAGTAATGATGAAGGATTTACGCTGGAATTGCTGAATGCTAAATTGTAGTTCATTTTTGTAGCACCGCAAAGATATCGTTGTGATCTTTGTGAAAACACCTCTGTGATCTTTGTGCAAAAATGTATTTCGCAAAGAACCCAAAGGAAAGGCACCAAGAACACTATGAAATTTAATAAATATTTCTAAAAGGCTTATTCTGATGCCTATCAGATTGATGAATAACCCTCGGAACTAAGTACTCGGAACTCGGAACTTTTTTTATACTATGAACAAGATTTTTTTATCACTCCTGACCCTCCTTTGCGTAACCTTCTCCTCCGAAGCGCAAAAGCACCGCCTGAAATTCAAAAACTTCAAAGCCATCAGCGCCTGGTTCGGCCACCCCGATGACGGCCGCAAGATCATCAGCGGGCACCGCGGCACGTACATCGCCGGCTACCCTGAAAACGCCATCGAAGGCTTTGAATATGTGCTGAACCATACCCCTGCCTTTTTCGAGATCGACCCCCGCCTGACCAAAGACAGTGTGATCGTTCTCCTGCATGACGCCACGCTGGATCGCACCACCAACGGCACCGGCAAGCTGGCCGACTATACCTGGGAAGAAGTAAAAAAACTCCGCCTGAAAGACGCCGAAGGAAACCTCACGCCGTACCGGATTCCCACCCTGCAGGAGGCCATGGACTGGGCAAAAGGCAAAACCGTGCTGAACCTCGACAAGAAAGACGTGCCCATGCCCATGATCACCGAGATCATCCGTAAAAACAAGGCCGACACCTACATGATGGTGACGGTTCATACCGCCGAGCAGGCGCTGTTTTATTACCGCGACAACCCCAAACGCATGATGAGTGCCTTTGTAAAAACCGAGGAAGCAATGCAAGAATACGAAGCCGCCGGCGTGCCGTGGAAAAACATGATTGCCTACATCGGCTCAGAAAACAAGCCCGAAAACAAAAAAATGTATGACTTGCTCCACGCCCGCGGCGTAAGATGCATGATCTCCGCCGCCCCGGTTTACGATAAACTGAAAGACCCCCGGGCTCGCGCTGAGGCGTACCGCGACATATTCTCAGCAGGCGCTGATATCCTGGAATCGGATTTGCCGGTGGAGGTAGCGGAAGCGATGCGGAGGTAGGGATACTTTGAATATTTAAGATAGCTTTCTACTCACGTAGTTCTCGACTTCGCTCGAACTGACAGAAAGGACTGCTACTTGTCAGTTCGAGCACAAACGAGCACGACAGTGCGAAGTTTGCGAGCGAAGCTCTAGGGAACCGAGCCTGTAAGACCTTGCATAAACGAGCATTATAACCCAAGTTTCCCCACAAAACCTTCAACAACCTTATTTACGACCATCAAACTTCTTGCGTAACAACTTTTTAGCAGCAGTCAGGAATTCATCAGAAGTTAGTCCGTTTTCGTCGTCATCAGGTGTGTATTCAATACCCAATTTTTGAAATATAGGTCGCAATTGTTCCCCGTATTGTTGTAAATCAAAACGGATGTAGCGGTTCTTTCCAATACGATCTTTCTCAAAAATAACACCTTTCATTTTCAAAAGAGGATTGTTGTGTAAACGGACAAAAATGAGAAGAACTATGAGAAGTTATCGGGTTAGTTTTAATTAGAAGACGGGCACCCTACTTCCTACTCCGGTGTAAGCAGTACACCTGATCAGTACTCAGTTTTCAGCCACTCCATGAGTAGGTTTCAGGCTCACCCTTGTACACCTCCCTGGAACCGCGTTTCTCTACCTAATCCAATGCATCACCTGTATCCTGCCGTTTCTTTTTTAGGGCTCTTAGCCGCCCTGTCTTCCTTCGACCATTTCTTATGTAATTCTCCTTTAAGAAGGGTCAGATAATCTTTCTCCGGTCCGCTGTCAGGTATCAGGGTAATGGTCAGCTTATTCTTTCGGGTAGCTATTTCTACATGATGGCCGATTTTGAACCCGCAGGCTTCCAGCCATTTACCGGTCAGCCGGATTTCAGGGCCTTTCCCTCGGGTGGTATACTTGTCATAAATCTTGATGGTGCGAACTCTTTTCATAATTATTTTCGTTTTGTTTCTGCAAAGTTTAACTGACGCCGGCGGGTATCCCACTCCGTGAATTTGTATTTTACCACAACGGATGAGCGATTTATATGTTTTTTACATATCTTTATAGCTGTTCTTTTTCAGAAGAAACACTACTTTAGCAATTTACTGACCCATATCCCATTATGGCAAGGTATTAACCAGTATAAATGATAACCAAAAACCTTTTTAAACGATGACACATACAGCTAAAAAGATCCACGAAGGCCGCAACGTAAAACGCTTCCGCGAAATGCTCGGCATCAAGCAAGACGCCCTGGCCTTCGAACTGGGCGAAGAGTGGAACCAGCAAAAGATTTCTTTGTTAGAGCAGAAGGAGACTATTGATAATGGTCTGTTACAGCAAATTTCTGCGGCTTTGAAAATTCCGGTGGAGGCGATTAAGAATTTTGATGAGGAACAGGCGGTGAATATCATTGCGAATACATTCAATGAGGGTTCGATAGCAAATGTGAAAGCTGAAAATCTACAATGTACATTTAACCCATTGGATAAAGTAGTTGAACTCTATGAACGTTTACTAGCCACTGAACGAGAAAAAGTAGCTTTATTGGAGAAACTTTTGGATAAGAAGTAAGTATTTATAGCGCATTTATAGAATTGAAATTTTGTGATATGAGTTTCAATCTCTTGAGAAATTCAAAAGAGTTCATTATTATGGATCAACTAAATAATTATGCTGATAGTCGATTACTTCGTGGATGTATTTATTGTGCTGGGCCTGCCGATACGCGCGATCATGTGCCATCGAAATGTCTTCTTGAACGCCCATATCCTCCAAATCTACCAGTAGTTGGATGTTGTGAATCTTGTAACCAGGGCTTCTCGAAGGATGAGCAATACTTCGTTTGCCTAATAGAAAGTGTTCTTTGTGGTTCAACTGATCCGGAAAAAATTGGGCGACCATCTGTTGCTAAAATTATGAAAAATTCGCCAGCCCTCCGAGAACGTATTGAAGCCTCAAGAACTGAAGTAGATGGTCAAATCGCCTTTGCACCTGAGAGTGAACGTGTTTCAAATGTAATGTTAAAACTCGCTCGAGGTCATGCAGCCTTCGAACTTAGTCTACCCTGCCGTACAGAACCTGATCATTTCTGGTGCGGCCCCCTTTCATTACTGCCTGAAGAGAGCCGAGAGGCGTTTGATTCGGTTCACTTTCAACAGATGTTAGGTGAGATAGGATCCCGCAATATACAAAGGCTTTTTGTTACGCAAATAACTCTTCATTCAGAGAATGATGAGCAACAACAAAATGTGGGAATACTTATCAACGATTGGATCGATGTTCAGGAAGACTTATATAGGTACCAAGCAATAGATGATGTGGGGGTATTGATTATTAGAATTGTTATTGCTGAATATTTTGCGTGTGAAGTTGCTTGGGAAGTTTGATTTTTGATCAAGAACGTTTTAGGAATAGAGGTTGTAGAGGATTGTGAATACAGTGTATTCGTAAAAAGAAGAAATGTTGTTTCCGATAAAGATATGCTATAATGAAATTATAGCAGAAACACAACAAAATTTACTATAGTTTGTATATTTTTGCCTAAAATACAAACAGTTTTGGCTTCTAAAGAATTGAACAGAATAAGGATAGTTTTGGCAGAGCTGAATAAGAAGAACAAATGGCTTGCCGACAAACTTGGTAAAAATCAAGCTACTGTTTCTCAATGGTGTAATAATATAAGACAACCATCAATAGAAACATTGTTTGATATAGCCGACGTTCTTGATGTAAATGTAAGAAAGCTTTTAGTTTCGACAAAAAACGATGAGTAATGGCAGATGTACATTCTAAAGAGGTCAGAAGTTATAATATGAGCCAAGTTAAAAGTAAGGATACTAAGCCTGAACTTTTAGTAAGAAGGTTTTTGTTTGCAAACGGATTGCGTTATAGGCTGTATGATAAGAAACTTCCGGGTAAACCGGATATTGTATTAGCTAAGTATAAGACCGTAATATTTGTACACGGATGCTTTTGGCACGGACATAAAAATTGCAGATATGCGGTAATGCCGAAAACACGAATCGAATTTTGGTCAGCAAAAATTGACGGGAACAAATTGAGAGATGAAGATAATATAGAAGAACTGAAAAGCAAAGGTTGGAATGTCCTGATTATTTACGGATGTGAGTTAAAGAAAGACAAGCAGGAACTAACCTTGAATAATATATTAAATAACATACAAAACCAATTTCAGAATTGATTTTATAGTATGAAAGAGATAATAGAAAATACAGGTAATCACAATACATTAAAGGCAGTGGATTTCTTCTGTTCTGGGGGCGGTATGAGCTATGGAATGCAGGAAGCCGGAATTGAAATTCTTGCCGGAATTGATTTTGATGAAAACTGTAAAGCTACTTATGAGGCTAATATAAAAGGTGCTGAATTTATTCACGCAGATGTATTCGATTTAAAAGAGCAAGAACTTGAAGAAAAACTGTCATTAAACAAAAATGACGATGAACTTATTTTAATCGGCTGTAGCCCTTGTCAGTTTTGGAGTATCATTAATACAGACAAAACCAAGTCTAAAAAATCCAAAAACTTACTAAAAGAGTTCAGGCGATTTGTAGAGTATTTTAATCCGGGTTATGTTGTAGTTGAGAATGTGCCGGGTGTTCTCCAAAAAAAGAGGGAAAGCGGCTTAGCAGGCTTTGTAAGATGGTTGAATAAAAGCGGATATAAAGTACATTTTGATGTTCACGAAGTAAGCGAATACGGCGTTCCTCAGCATAGAAAAAGATTTACCTTAATAGCTAATCGTGTTACCTTACAAGAATTGATGCCTGTTCCGGTACAGGGGGGGAAAATTACGGTCAGAGATGTTATAGGCGAACACAATGGATTTCCTAAAATATCTCACGGACATAAAGATACAACGGAGTTCTTACATACGGTTGCCGGATTAGAGAAAATAAACTTAGACAGACTTGCCGTAACTCCAAAAGACGGCGGAACAAGATTGGCTTATGTTGACAATGAAGAATTAGCTCCGAAGTGCCATAAAGGAAAAACGGACGGATTTAAGGATGTTTACGGACGTATGTGGTGGGATAAGCCATCTCCGACAATAACAACTAAATTTTTCAGTATCTCTAACGGACGTTTCGGCCATCCGGAGGAAGACAGAGCTATTTCATTGAGAGAAGGTGCAGTATTACAGTCTTTCCCTAAAAAATATATTTTTAAAGCAACGAGTATTGCAAACACAGCAAGAATGATAGGTAATGCCGTACCACCCAAATATGCAACAGCTATAGGAAAAGCAATAATTCAAAATCATAGTAATGCAATTTAGAACGAAAGCCAGAGCCGTAGATTTATTAGGAAAAGGTCAAATTGCCGATTTACCTACAGCCATTACAGAGCTATGGAAAAATGGCTATGATGCCTATGCTGATAACTTAAAAGCCGACTTATACAAGGAAGGATATAACGGGCTTTCAAAATCTTATTTTGTAATTTCTGATGACGGAAAAGGGATGTCTGGCACTGATGTTTTAGATAAATGGTTAGTACTGGGAACCGACTCAAAGTCAAGAGCAGAATTAGAAGAAGAATCCGAAGATACATTATGGAAAAGACCTCGTATTAAAGCCGGAGAAAAAGGTATAGGACGTTTATCCGTAGCCTACCTGGGTAATCCGATGCTGATGCTTACAAAGAAAATCGGCTATCCTTTACAAGCGGTGTATTTTGACTGGAGGTTGTTAGAGAATTATAATTTATTTCTTGATGATGTTGTTATTCCGATAAAGTCTGTTGAAAGAACAAAATCGTTAAATGTTGATTTTCCTGAATTGAAGAAAATGTTCTTATCAAATTTCGATAAAGATACAGATACGGACGGAAAGCCGATTTGGGAGGGCAAACAAATAGAGTTGAAAGCTGATATTATTTTAGAAACGGAAAATGCTGTATTGGAAGAACCGATTCTGAACAGTATATTTTCATTCTTTGAATCGGATGACACTCACGGAACAATGTTCTTAGTCTTCAATCCTATAAATCAAATCATAGAATTATCGGAAAAAGACGAGGATAAAATAGATGAAGGTAATTTTGTTACATCAAGTTTGATTGGGTTTACAAATCCTTTTAAAGAAACTTCAATAAAGATTGAAACGGTCTTTAATATTCACAGTGATGCGGAAACCTATGATTTATTAACCAAACAAGGTAATTTCTTTGATAAAACAGATTTTGATTTAGCAGACGTTTACATAAAAGGAAATTTTGACGGGAACGGTACTTTTGACGGCATTTTGAGGATATTTGATAAAACCATTGACTATAACTACACAAACCCACGAAAGAAAGATAAACGCTCTTTTTATGGCAGTATTCCGATTGAATTAGGATACTCCCAAGGTGTAGAAAACTCTTCTAATCTGTCAGAAATCCAGTTTGCTAAAATATCCGCTAAAGTTAAAGAATACGGAGGCTTATATGTGTTCAGAGATGATTTCAGAGTACTGCCTTACGGACGTGAAAATGCCGACTTTTTGAACTTTGAACTTAGAAGGTCTAAAAGAGCCGGTACATTTTATTTTTCTTACAGAAGAATGTACGGGTATTTAGACTTAACACGAGAAAGAAACCCGGACTTACGAGATAAATCCAGCAGAGAGGGATTAATTAATAATGCACAATATCGGGCATTTACAAGTGATGCCATAAATTTCTTTATTGCTTTAGCACAAGACTTTTTTGCGACGGAACCCAAACAGTCCCTTTTTAGAGATAAATTAAATGAGATTCAAGACCAAAACAAAGCTTTAGAAGCTGACAAAGCTAGAGAAAAAGCAGAAAAAATTGCTTTTACTAAATCATTGAACAGTTATCCGCAAAGATTAGACGAGCATCAAACTAAGTATGAAAGTCTTCTGAACACATTAGATGAAAAACTGGATAATATTAATATCACATACTCGGAAGTTGAGGATATTTTAGATGAACTTCAAAAATTAGATTTAGAGCTTAAAGGGTTGATTCCCAAAGTTCCGAAACGCTATAAACCGACTGAAACGCAGAAAGAACGTTTATATAAATTTGAAAATCGTCTGAATAATTACATTGAGCTTGTTACCCCGAGAAGAGAGGAATTAAATAAAAAAGCACAGGACAAATTAGAAATCCGGGATTTAAAAATTGATTTTACAAAGAAATACAACGGATATATTTCTTCTTTGGAGAAATCACTCAATGAAAACAGACAACAACTTGAAGAAAAATCCGCTTCATTAATTAAAGATTACAGAGAAAGAGCAAAGCGGTTAATTAACTCTTTATTAGAAAATAAAGAAAGGATAATCAGCAGCATAGTTTCCAAAGAACAGGTAAGCCAATTTACTGATGAAATTGAGAAGCAATATAATACTCTTTCTGAAGAAGCTGGAAAAACATTATTTCCGTTAGTTGAGCACATAAAAAGACTGTCTTTTGATATTGACGAAGAACAAGTACAAGGTGCTTATAAAGCACAGTACGACCAAATGAAGTATCAATGGGAGCAAACCAGAGATACAGCTCAATTAGGAATTGCGGTTGAAATTATCGACCACGAGTTTAATCAACTCTATGCCAAAATTAACAGCCAGTTAGGAGAGTTAAGCAAAAATGATACTGTCAGTTCAATTAAGGAGTTTGGATTTTTAGAAAAGAACTTTAAGCAATTGGAAGACAAGTATGCCCTACTATCTCCGTTGTATAGAATTTCCGGTGCATTAATCAAAAACATTTCAGGCGATACTATTTACAATTATTTACTTGAATTTTTTGAAAATCAGATAGAAGAATACAATATAATATTTGAGGTTTCGGATGATTTCAAAGGTCATTTTATCAGTATTAAAGAGCCTGTAATCCATACGGTGTTTATTAATATTATTAACAATGCCGTTTATTGGATGCGTAACAAAGAACCGCGTACAATCAAACTGGATTATTTACCGGAAACAAAAGAGATAATCATTGGTAATTCCGGAGAAAAAATACCTGATTACAGATTGGATAAGATTTTTGATTTATTCTATTCTCAACGTCCGAACGGGAGAGGTATCGGGCTTTATTTATCAAAGCAAAGCTTGAACGAAGCAGGCTTGGATATATACGCAACCAACGATAAGAAATATAATACTTTAAACGGAGCTTGCTTCGTGATTAATACTGTTGACGATGACATATAGTGAAAAGACATTAGAAATTGTAACGACATCAATTAAATCTGCAGTTTTTATAGATGAAAAGGCAAGAGGTGTTTATGAATATGAAGGATTAGATGATAAATTACTTGAAGAACAGTTGTCTATTGCAATATACAATAACTTTAAGAGTAATGGAATCTCACTTGCTGTTCACAAGTTTAAAGTTGCAGATAGAGAAAATCAAAATCTATTACAATATCTTTTTAATGATAGAGATTTAGTACTATTAGATTGGAAATTACAAGGAGAGGGCGGGGAGGAATATTCTTTAGAGCTACTATCACGGGTTGTAGATTCAAATCACATAAATTTTTGCTGTATATACACTACGGAAACCAATATTGACAATATATTTTTCAATATTCTATCGTATTTCTCAGGTATAAATGCAGAATTATTGCAAAAGATTAGAGATGAATATGTGTCGATATATGAAGATTCAATTAATGAGATAAAAAAATCTTACAATTATATTGACTACAATCATAGTGATAATGGCAAACATTTGGGAAGGTTACATAAAGAAGGGTTGAAATTTGAGGAGCTCATAGAATTCTGTGGGGGAAATATAGATAAAAAAGAGGCTCTTTTTATACTTATGCTTGCATCTGAGGATTATCACAAAAGTCCAAAAGCTAATTTTAAGCCTACATTAATTTCAATTGAGAGTAGGACTTTGATTATTAACAATACTATCATTTGTATATTGAATAAAGAAAATGCGTTAGAAGAAGAGCCTATTGAAATTATTAAAAATCTATCTGAAAAAATTGAATCTTCAAAAAATAGTTTTACCCAATTATTAGGAATTGAAATGCAGAATATTTTCAATACTGCAGGGTCATTCGTAGATGAAAATTTATTGAAAATTTCTAAAGAAGCTTTATTTTCTCATAGAAAATACATAAAAGAAAAAAACAACGATAATGATATTCCTTTTAAAACATTAATAAAACAAGTCCTATTAGAACACGCATACTTAAAGCTTAGAACAGCTAAGCTATCACTATTAAATGATGATTTTTTAGAATTACAGGTTGATGCTGTTAATGCCTTAGAAGACGACCAAGTAGCATTAATAAATACATTTTATAATTCGGTAAGTGTCAAAAGTTTAAATGAGGAAAGTCAACCTAATTTAAACTTTGGTGACGTTTTTAAAGATGATAACAACGATTATTATTTGTGTATTACCGCATTATGTGACTGCTTAAGACCAGATAAGATAAAGCAAAATTTTTATTTTGTAAAAGGAAAGAAAATAGATGTGAAATTAGCAAATACTTTAGGGGATTCAGCTTTTATTAGTTATGTTGGTCAGGATGAAGCTATTTCTTGGATAGCTTTAGAACCTGATGCTCAAATTGAAATTGACCAAACAGGGAAGACAGAGCAAGAATTAGAGTTGGAACGATTAAGAATTGAAAACAAGATGTTGAGTACTCATAAATATCTTCCTGTTTATATAAAACCACACTCATTTAATGTGAAGAATCCTAAAATAGTAGACTCAGTTATTGAAATAAGAAGAATCGAGTCTATCAAAGTCGAAAATGTAACTAAAGATAATGGAGATATAACCTTCAGTACAATTAGATATATCACTACACTAAGACCAAGTTACACACAACGGATTGCAAATCATTCCTTTACTCACCCAATTAGAGTTGGGGTTGATTTTGTTAAAATTTAGTATAAGGAAGGATTTTCCCACGCTTCCCCACGCACAAAAAATACGGCTTTAGCCAGGCTCCAACCGCACAAACCCGTAAGCAATCGCCCATCCCCCTGTTGACTATGTAGGGACATTCAGAAAAAGCCCAACTTGTTCATTAAGAACTTGTTGGGCTTTTGATTATCTTTGTATATCACCCCCAATAATACGGTTGGAGCCAAAAATCGGGGTAACGAAACGGAAAAGATA